>JGI26051J44788_1000032_pt1 | contig 71864 bp, 70 predicted proteins | sample HigsolmetaGSP13D_FD_44788 | JGI IMG/M metagenome (IMG submission 44788) | reverse complement strand
ATCAGCCGCAAAGGAGACGATTGACCTCGCCGCCTGACCCAATACGATGTCTATGCTGGAGATCGCGCCACCCGAATTTCAACACAGCTCGCGACGGCACCGGGCTTCGCCGGTCTCGGCACTGTCAATCACTACGATGGCTTCACGGTCCTCGACGGGGACTCATCTGGATTCACCGGACCGGCTCACGTCTACGGCGGCACGATGGTGGTCAACAACGTGCTCGCCGGCGATGTCACGGTGCATGCCGGCGGCACGCTGCGTATCGGCCACGAGGGGGCGACCGACGCCGGCGTCACCGGCCATGTCGTCAACGACATCGTCAACAACGGCGTGGTGCAGTTCAACCGGTCCGATGCCTACACCTACGGCCAGGTGATCAGCGGGACCGGGGCAGTCGAGCAGATCGGAACCGGAACGACGATCCTGACCGGCGCCAACACCTATACTGGGCCCACCACTATTTTCCGTGGCACGCTGCAGCTGGGCGACGGCGGTACCACCGGCTCCATCGACGCCACGTCGGGCGTCGACATCCGTGCCGACGGCACCCTCGCCTTCAACCGGTCCGACGTGAAGATCTTTGACCGTCAGATCACCGGCGCGGGCACGATCCGGCAGATCGGCACCGGCGTGACGCGTCTCACCGCCAACAATTCCGGCTTCACGGGCCGCAGCTTCGTCGATGCCGGCACGCTCTCCGTCAACGGCGTCCTCGGCGGCACAGTGGACGTGAATGCGGGCGGCACGCTGGAAGGCCTCGGACAGGTGGGCTCCACGGTCGTGCATGCGGACGGCACCATCGCCCCGGGCAACTCCACCGATCCCGACCGGACCCCCATCGGCACCCTCACCATCGCCGGCAATCTCACGCAGGAGGCCGGATCCTTCTACCAGACCGAGGTGCGCTCGACCGGTGAAAACGACCTCATCCACGTCACCGGCACGGCAACGATCGAGGCCGATTCCATCCTCAACGTGACCAAGATCGATCCGGCCCGCTATGAGCTGGCGCACCGATATACGGTGCTGACGGCGGACGGGGGCCGCACCGGCACGTATACCCTGACCGGCGACACCTGGGTGTCGACCTTCTACCGCATCGAGGACCATTACGACGACAACAACGTCTATCTCGACGTGGCGCAGTTCCGCCTGTTCCCGGAAGCGGGGCGGACGGTCAACCAGATCAACGCAGCGACGGCTGCGCAGGAGCTCAAGTGGCAGCGGGATCCGGTCACCAACTACCCGACCAATGAGTTGTTCCGCGCCATCGCCTACCTGCAGACGGACGACGAGGCGCGCGACGCCTTCGACAAGATCTCGGGCGAGATCTACGCCTCGACCAAGACCAGGCTTCTCGAGGAAAGCCGCTTCGTCCGCGATGCCACGGGCAACCGCCTGCGCACGGCGCTCGGCGGTCTTGCCCGCAAGGCGCGGACGGTGAGCCGCGACCTCAAGGACCCGATGCCGGACAAAGGTGAGCCGAGGGCCAAGGATGGTCTCGTCCTGTGGGGTGAAGGCCTGGGGACCTGGAACAGCAACAACGGCGATGGCAACGCTGCCACCGTCGCGCACAGCACGCTCGGCTTCCTCGTCGGCGCCGACATTCCGCTCGCAGACAAGGTCCGTGTCGGCGTCGTCGGCGGCTACAGCCAGTCCCGGTTCAACGTCCGCGAGCGCAATTCCAATGCGACGAGCGACAACTACCACATCGGCCTCTACGGCGGCGCGCAGTGGAACCGGCTCGGCCTGCAGCTCGGCGCCGGCTACACCTGGCACGACATCAGCACCACGCGCGACGTGAATTTCCCTGGCTTCTCGGAGCGCCTCGCCTCGCACTATGACGCAAGCACGCTGCAGGCCTATGGCGACCTCGGCTATGCGCTGCGCTGGGAGGCCCTGAAGCTGGAGCCCTTCGGCAGCCTCGCCTATGTCAGGCAGGAGGACGACAAGTACCGCGAGGAAGTAGGCGTTGCGGCCCTGACGAGCACCGGCCATTCCGTCGACAAGCTTTTCGGCACGCTCGGTCTGCGGCTCGAGCAGAACTTCAATGTCTACGGCGTAGGGCTGACCGCCCGCGGCATGCTGGGCTGGCGTCATACCTTCGGCAAGACCTGGGTCAGTGCCGTCCATGCCTTCGCTGGCAGCAGCCCCTTCAGGGTCTACGGCGTGCCGCTTGCGAAGAACGTGGGCGTCGTGGAGACCGGCCTCGATGCCGCCTTCACCGAAAAACTGACGGTCGGCGTCGCCTATTCCGGCCAGTTCAGCAAGGCAACCGAGACCCATGGCGTCGTTGGCAACCTGAGCTGGAAGTTCTGAGAAGCCCCGCGCGCCGGCTCCGCGCCAGGAGCCCGGCGCGTCGCGGCGGCGAGCGTCCTCCCACGGCGTCCTGCTGCTGCCGGCGAGCCATGCAGCGGGCACGCTTGCTTTTCCTGCTGTGACGGGCGATGCACGGTGACCGAGAGGTCGGCCCGTCTCGGCGCCGTGGGAGAAGCAGCATGTCGGCAACACCGGCGCGCGAGGATGACGCGGCCGCCGCCAGGGCGGCGCCATCGGGCAACGCCCTCCTGGGCATCAGCCTGATGATGCTCGGAATCTTCATGTTTTCGGTCAACGACGTGCTCGGCAAGTGGCTGGTCGCCACCTTCACGGTGGCGCAGGTGCTGCTGATCCGGAGCTTCGCTGCGCTCGTCGTGCTTGTGCCCTTTGTGTGGCGCGAGGGCCTCGGCAACATCCTTGCCCTGCCGAAACCCGGTCTGCAGCTCATTCGCGTCGTCTGCGCCACCCTGGAGGTCGTGTTCTTCTACTGGGCGGTCATCGGCCTGCCGCTCGCCGATGTCGTCACCTACTACCTCGCCGGCCCCATCTACGTGACGGCGCTGTCGGCGCTCTTCCTGCGCGAGAAGGTTGGCTGGCGACGGTGGACGGCGGTGTTCGTCGGTTTCGTCGGCGTGCTCATCGCGCTGCGGCCCTCGGCGGCAACGTTCGATGTCCACGCGCTCGTTGCGCTCCTGGGCAGCATCTTCTTCGCCCTCCTCATGATCACCACCCGCCACCTGCGGGGCACGAGCGACACTGCCCTCGTCTTCTGGCAGACGCTCGGTGCGCTCGCCTTCGGCATCGTGTTCTCGCCGTTCGGATGGGTGCCGCCGGCGGCGGGGGACTTCGCCCTGCTGTCGCTGCTCGGCGTGGTGGCGCTCGCCGCCCATGTCTGCGTGACGCGCGCGCTCAAGCACGCCAGCGCCTCAGTGCTGGCGCCCTATCAATACATGCTGATCGTGTGGGCGGTGGTCCTCGGCTATCTCGTCTTCGGGGACATCCCGGATGCCGCCATGCTCACGGGGGCGGCCATCATCATCGCGGCGGGCCTCTTCATCTTCCTGCGCGAGCAGGCGCTGCAGCGCCGGCGCTGAGCGGGCCGGCTCGACAATGCGGCGGAGCCTGATAATCGCAAGCCATGTTGGAACGCCTGACGAGCAAGAGGCAGAAGCAGTGACGAGCGACAACCGCAAGCAGCTGGAATCCCCTTCCTATCGACTGCCGGCGCTGGACCAGGAGTTCCTGCTCAGCGATGCGATGCGCGGGGTGCGCTTTCTGCTCGAATACGCGAAGGCCGAGGTCACGCTGCGCCGCTGGGGCGTGCGCTCCACCATCGTCGTCTTCGGGACGGCGAGGGCCAGGCCTCTCGTCGACCCGGCGGCCGTCGCGGCGATGAGCGAGCGCGAGCGCAAGCAGCTCGAGCGCCGCGCCCGCTGGTATGAGGAAGCGCGCCGCTTTGGCCGCATCGCCTCCGAGCGGGGCGGCGCCATGAACCACGACGGCGACGGCCAGCGCGACAACGTCATCGCCACGGGCGGCGGGCCCGGCATCATGGAGGCGGCGAATCGGGGCGCCTTCGAGGCCGGTGCCCCCTCCATCGGCTTCAACATCACCCTGCCGCACGAGCAGGAGCCGAACGCCTATTCGACGCCCGAGCTCACCTTCCGTTTCCACTATTTCGCGATGCGCAAGATGCATCTTGCCATGCGCGCCAATGCCCTCGTCGTCTTTCCGGGCGGCTTCGGCACGCTGGACGAGCTGTTCGAGCTCCTCACGCTTCTGCAGACGCAGAAGGCGCCACGCCTGCCGGTTGTGCTCTACGACGCCAGCTACTGGCGCTCGATCATCAATTTCGAGGCGCTCGTGGACGAGGGCACCATCTCCCCGCATGATCGCGACCTGTTCGACTTCGCCGAAAGCGCCGAGGAAATATGGGACAAGCTCGTTGCCTCCGGACTCCGGCTGCCCCCACAATCCCGCTGATCCGAATCGGCCCGAGGTAGGGGCGCCCCATGAGCGACAGCATCNCCCCGCGCCAGCAGGACATCCTGGCCATCGCGCGCGTGCAGGGGCGTGTCAACGTCGAGGACCTTGCCGCGCGTTTCGAGGTCNCCCCGCAGACCATCCGCAAGGATCTCAACGAGCTCTGTGACCGGCGGCTGATGACGCGCGTGCATGGCGGCGCCATCGTCGTCTCCGGCGTAGAGAACCTGTCCTACGAGGCCCGGCGCCTCATCGCCCACGCCAGCAAGCGGGCCATCGGCGAGGCGGCGGCGCGGCTCGTGCCCAACAACGCCTCACTCTTCATCAACATCGGCACGACCACGGAAGAGGTGGCGCGCGCCCTTGTTGATCACGAGGGCCTGCTCGTCATTACCAACAACCTCAATGTGGCAACGCTGCTCTATCGCCACCCGGCGATCGAGGTCATCCTTGCGGGCGGTCCGGTCCGCCGTGCCGACGGCGCCATCATCGGCTCGGCGGCGGTGGAGTTCGTGCGCCAGTTCAAGGTGGACTATGCCGTCATCGGTGCCTCGGCCATCGACGAGGACGGGGCGCTGCTCGATTTCGACTACCGGGAAGTGCGCGTGGCGCGCGCCATCATCGAGAATGCGCGCCGCGTGGTCCTCGTCGCCGATGCCCACAAGCTCGACCGCACGGCGCCGGTGCGCATCGCCGATCTGCGCGAGGTCGACGTGTTCGTCACCGACCGGCTGACCTCCGCGCCCCTGCGCGAACTGTGCAGCGAACACGGCGTGGAAGTCGTCGAGGTGGGCGAGGCCCGGAGCGACGAGACGTAGCGAGCACGGCTGCAAGATAATAGCTGCTGTCGGCAGGGTGCCATGTGTGCTCTGGCACGGACCGGTGGGCCAGAAACCGTGCCTCATGAGGCGTTGTGCGCTGAGAGGAGCGGATGATGGCACTCTACCGACAGCGACTGCCACAGCTCGACGGACGCCCCTTCCTGGCGGACGGCGGATTGGAGACCACCCTCGTCTTTCTCGAGAATGTCGATCTGCCCTGCTTCGCGGCCTTTCCCCTCCTGCTCGACCAGGAGGGGCGTCAGCGGCTGAGCGACTATTTCGTGCCCTATCTCGAGCTTGCCCGCTCCCACGGCGCAGGCTTCGTGCTCGATACCGCGACGTGGCGGGCCAATCCCGACTGGGGGGCGCGTCTCGGCTACACGCTGTCCGACCTGGCGCAGGNGCAGCGGGAGTCCGTGTCCTTCGCGGAGGCACTGCGCGGCCGCTTCGAGACCGCCGATACGCCCATGGTCATCAACGGGGTGGTCGGCCCGCGTGGCGACGGCTATGTCGCCGACACCAGCATGTCTCCGGCCGAGGCGGAGAGCTATCACGCCCACCAGGTCGCGGCACTGGCGGCGACGGAGGCCGACATGGTGAGCGCCATCACCATGACCTACGCCCGCGAGGCGGCGGGCATCGCGCGGGCGGCGCAGGCGCACNCCATGCCGGTCGTCATCTCCTTCACCGTCGAGACCGATGGCAGGCTGCCCTCTGGCGAGAGCCTGGCCGAGGCCGTCGCGCTGGTGGATGACGAGACCGGCGGCTATCCGGCCTATTACATGATCAACTGCGCGCACCCCACCCATTTCGCCGGCGTGCTCGACGACGGGGGAACGGACGCGGCATGGCGCCGGCGCATCGGAGGCATCCGGGCCAATGCCTCAACGATGAGCCATGCCGAGCTTGATGCCTCGCCCGAGCTCGACCCGGGCGACCCGGTCGATCTTGGGCGGCGCTACAGGCAGCTGCGCGAGGGATTGATGCAGCACGTGTGCGTGCTCGGCGGCTGCTGCGGTACCGACATCCGCCACCTGCGCGCTATCTGTGAGGAATGCCTCGCCTGAGGCGGCTCACGCAGCGATCGGCTCGGCCTTGTAGCCGGCCTCGTCGATCGCCCGGCGGACCTCGGCCTGCTCGCGAGTGGTCTTCACCGTCACCTTGCGGGCGGAAAGATCGATGGCCACCTCGGCGCGCGGGTCGAGCGCCGCGATGGCGCGCTCGATGGTCGCCACGCAGTGGCTGCAGCTCATTTCGGAAACGTGGAACACGAGCATGGAGGATCTCCGGAAGAGGTGATTTCAGCCCTGTCTACTCCCTCCCATCGTGGTAAGGTCAAGCGGCCGTGGGTCGGGGCGGGTGACCTTGACCTTCCCATCGTGGGAAGCCTCATATGAGGGGCAACCTCGCTTTCCGGGAGTTGCCGATGAAACGATCACCCGATGAGGCCGGCTCGCCCGGTGTCGCCGCCGCGGAGGGNGCCACGGTCTTCCTGCCCATCGAGGGCATGACCTGTGCCTCCTGCGTGCGACGTGTCGAGAAGGCGATATCTGGCGTCTCCGGCGTCGCGGCTGCCGACGTCAATCTCGCGACGGAGCGGGCGCGCATCGCCTTCTCCGGCCGCCAGGCCGACATCGCACCCGTGGTCGCCGCCGTGGCCAGGGCCGGCTATACGGTGCCCGTCGAGACCAGCCGCTTTGCCGTCGACGGCATGACCTGCGCCTCCTGCGTGGCCCGCATCGAGAAGGTGCTCTCCGCAGTGCCCGGCGTCCTTGCGGCCAGCGTCAACCTCGCCACCGGCGAGGCCACCGTGCGTCATGTTGCCCGCACCGTTGATGCGGCGAGCCTCGTGGCGGCGGTGGAGCGCGCCGGCTATGGCATGCGCCCGCTCGACAAAGCGGCTGCCGGCAACGCCGAGGCGATCGACCGCCGCGATGCAGAGACGCGAGCCCTGCGCCGGGACGTCATCCTGGCTGCCGTGCTGACCGTGCCGGTCTTCGTCATCGAGATGGGCGGCCACATCTTTGACAGCTTTCACCACCGGGTGATGGCGCTCCTCGGCGATCTCAACTGGCCGCTGCGGTTCGCGCTGACGGCGGTGGTGCTCGCTGTGCCGGGCCGCCGCTTCTTCGCCAAGGGTGTGCCGGCCCTGCTACGCGGTGCGCCGGACATGAATGCGCTCGTGGTGCTCGGCGCCGGCGCGGCCTTCCTCTACTCGAGCGTGGCCNCCTTCGCCCCCGGCCTGCTGCCGGCGGGCACCGCCTATGTCTATTTCGAGGCGGCGGCGGTCATCGTCACGCTCATCCTCGTCGGCCGCTATCTGGAGGCGCGGGCGAAGGGCCGGACCGGCGAGGCCGTGCGCCGTCTCGCCGGCCTGCAGCCGCGCACGGCCCGCGTCCTGCGCAACGGCGCCGAGCGCGAGGTTGCCATCGGCGATGTCGCCGTGGGCGATGTCGTGGTGGTGCGTCCGGGCGAGCGCATCGCCGTCGACGGCGAGGTCCTCGACGGCAGCTCCTTCGTCGACGAATCCATGATTACGGGCGAGCCGATCCCCGTCGCCAAGGCGGCGGGCGCGGAAGTCGTGGCGGGCACCGTCAACGGCACCGGCTCTTTCACCTTCCGCGCCACCAAGGTCGGCGCCGCCACGCTGCTCGCCCAAATCGTGCGCATGGTTGAGGCCGCGCAAGGGGCGAAACTGCCGATCCAGGGACTCGTCGACAAGGTCACGGCCTGGTTCGTGCCGGCCGTCGTGGCTGCGGCGGTTGCGACATTCCTCGCCTGGCTCGCGTTCGGCCCCGAGCCGGCGCTGTCGCTGGCCCTCGTCAACGCGGTCGCAGTGCTCATCATCGCCTGCCCCTGCGCCATGGGCCTTGCGACGCCAACCTCGATCATGGTCGCTACGGGTCGCGCGGCCGAGCTCGGCATCCTCTTTCGCAAGGGCGACGCCTTGCAGAGCCTGCGGGCCGTGCGCACCGTCGCCCTCGACAAGACGGGTACGCTGACCGAGGGCAGGCCGTCGCTGACGGACTTCGTCGTCGCCGACGGGTTCGATGAGGACGAGCTTCTGCGTCTCCTCGCTTCCGCCGAGGCGCGCTCGGAACATCCGATCGCCCAGGCAGTGGTGCGTGCCGCCGCCGAGCGGGGCCTCGAACTTGCGCCTGCCCAATCCTTTTCGGCCGACCCCGGCTTCGGCGTCAGCGCCGTCGTGGCCGGGCGGCGCGTCGAGGTGGGGGCAGACCGCCTGATGCAGCGGCTGGGCGTCTCCGTGGCNCCCTTTGCCGAGGAGGCGGCGCGTCTTGCCGACGAGGGTCGCACGCCGCTCTACGCGGCCGTCGACGGGCGCCTTGCGGGCATCGTCGCCGTCGCCGACACGATCAAGCCCTCCACGCCTGCCGCCCTGGCGGCCCTGCATGGTCTCGGCCTCACCGTCGTGATGGTCACGGGCGACAACCGGCACACGGCCGAGGCAGTAGCCCGGCGCCTCGGCATCGATTCGGTGGAGGCGGAGGNGCTGCCCGGCGGCAAGGTGGAAGTCGTCGAGCGGCTGAGGCGCACCGGGCCTGTCGCTTTCGTCGGCGACGGAATCAACGACGCGCCGGCTCTCGCTGCAGCCGATGTCGGCATCGCCATCGGCACCGGCACGGATGTCGCCATCGAGAGCGCCGATGTGGTGCTGATGTCGGGCGCGCTCACCGGCGTCGCGACGGCTTTCGCCCTTTCGCGCGCGACCATGCGCAACATCGCCGAGAACCTCTTCTGGGCCTTCGCGTACAACGTTGCGCTCATCCCCGTGGCGGCCGGCGTGCTCTATCCGGCCTTCGGCAGCCTGCTGTCGCCGATGCTGGCCGCCGGGGCGATGGCCCTGTCGAGTGTCTTCGTCGTCACCAACGCCTTGCGGCTGCGGCGCTTCTCGCCGCCACGCGAGGCCACCGCCAGAAGCTGAGGAGTGACTCATGAATATCGGCGAAGCCGCGGCCGCCTCGGGAGTCTCGGCCAAGATGATCCGCTACTATGAACGGATCGGTCTCATCAGCGGCGTGGCGCGCACCGAGGCGGGCTATCGCGTCTATTCGACGAGCGACATCCACCGGCTGCGCTTCATCCGCCGGGCGCGCGACCTCGGTTTCTCGGTCAGGGAGATCGCCGAGCTGCTCGCCCTGTGGGCCGACCACGGCCGGGCCAGTGCGGACGTGAAGCGTATCGCCGTCGCCCACATTGCCGAGCTTGAGGAAAAGATGCGCCAGATCCGCGAGATGGTGAGCACGCTCCGGCATCTTGCGGACCACTGCCACGGCGACCACCGGCCCGACTGCCCTATCCTCGACAGCCTCGCCGAAGGTGGACCCGATGAGGCATCGCGACACGCGGCGGCAGAGCATTCTGCGCGCATGTGACGACAGGATGCTCAGCCTGGATTGAAGGTCGTCGCCCCGAGGCGGTGGCGCAGCTCGATGGCGTGAAACTGCGCGAAGGCATGCGTCAGCCAGTCTCTCAGGCAACCGCGGGCCACCGGCGAGGGCAGGCCGTGTCTGGCGTCCGTCGCCTCGACGAACCCGAGCCCCCCGCGCTCCAGCCGCCGCAGGATCGACGACGCGATCGGCAGGATCGTCAGGGAATGCTCGAAGCGGCCGAAGCCTGAATTGGCATTTTCGCAGACGTGCCCATTGAGCACGACGATGGTTTCAGCCGGGGTGATGCGCGCGCTGAGCTGCGCGGCCTGGATGGCGAACTCTTCCAGCGTCCGCCCGTGTAACAGCAGCACCAGCTTGAAATCGCGCAGTGCGGCTTCCGAGGCAAAGTCGGTCTGTTCCACGAGATCGAGGAACGGATCGTAGAATCCGTGCCACAGGTCGACGACGCGGGGCTCCGGGCCCGCTCTCAGCATGCCCTCGAACAGCCGCATCTGCCCGACCGATGTGGCGAGGTTGACGACCTCGGCTGCCCCCTTGGTCGCGGCGGCCAGCATTGCATCGTGCGGGTTGGCATCGAAGGCGAGCGGCGGTCGACCGCTCGCCCGGCAGAACTCCAGGAAGAGTCGCGCAGAGAGTGTCTTGCCGACGTGCGCCCGGGGCCCGCAGGCGATGAAGATGGGCGTCCAGCCGCTCATGACAACGTGTCGCATAGCAGCGTCCAGCTCGTTGCCTCGGCTTTGCTCAGCTTCGCTTGCCGGGCGACGCTGTCAGGATGTCGGCGAGCTGCACCCGGTCGAACTCCGCGTAGACGGCACGCAGCCAAGTGCGGACATAGCCGCGCAGCACGAAGGAATAGCCGGCCTCCTCGCCGTCACGCGTCCTGTCGGCGACAAAGGATGAAAAGCTCGTCCCCGCGAGCTCAACCTGTTCGTAGGCCATCTCGTTGAGCTTGGGGATGACGATCTCACCGGCGCATCTGATCTTACCGAAATAGGCCTTTGCTGTCGCAGGGCTCCAGTCGAAGAAGGTCGTGTCGTTCACCTTGTTCTTCACGAGGAAGTACTGGGCATCCCCCGTGAAGGGTACGGCCTCGGCGATCTCGTCCAGGGAGGCGATCGATGGCCCGAGGACATGCAGGACGATGAAGTTGAAGCGCTTTTCGGCCACCGCGTCGAGAAANCCCATGTCGCGCAGGGCGACGAGCGTCCGCAACATCTGGCCGGCGCGCACGTCGATGACACTCGCCTTCACGTCCGTGCGTGCCAGCGTGTCGATGATGCGCATCTGGCCAGCCGTCTGCGACAGGTCAACGATCTCGGTGATGTCCGGGTGGAAGCGTTGCAGCGTGCCGCGAGGCGTTTCGGTGTCGAAAGCTCGGGATAATACATTGCGCTCGATAAGATAGTCGAGAAGACCGCGGCACGTCGTGGTCTTGCCGACGCCGCCCTTGTCGGCGCCGACCAGGATAACCGAATGTTTCATGAAACGACCCCAAGAAAATTTTGGCTTTGGACAACCGGGTGATTGAAAGCAAAATCATTATTCACGCACAGGTTGTAGTTCGTCAAGAATGCAATTTGAGTGGCGGGGNGCTGCTGCGACGCCGGTTCGTCATGCAGCGGTAATCTCCGCGCCCTAGCTGGGTCTCACGCCGCCCCGTTGCGGGCCTGTCGCCCAGGGAAACCATGGAGAAACGCGTCCATCATCGCCTTGTCCTGCTGCTGTCGTGCCTCGGATGCGCGGCTTCCCTCGCCNCCCTTCCGATCGCCTTGGCCCTCGGCGGCGCGTTCGCCGATCTGCCGCCCCTGCTGGTCCTGACAGGCGGGCTGGCGGTGCAGGCGCTGGTCGTCTTCGCACTCGCCGCCCATCTCGGCCTCAAGGCCGCCGGGCGCGTCGGGCTTGCCGGAGCGCCGCTGCTGGCTGCGCTCGTCGGCGGCCGGTCCGTGCCGCTGGCGGACGCGCGGCTCGCGCGGGCAATCGCCGCGGGTCTCGGTGTCGGCCTGCTGACCGTTGTCCTCGACGGGGTCCTGTTCCGTGGAGCGCTTCCGCCGGCGGTCGCGGCCTTCGCCGAGATCGCGCCGTGGAAGCGCCTGCTCGCCGGCATGCTCTATGGCGGCATCGCCGAGGAGATCCTGCTGCGCCTTTTCCTGCTCTCGGCGCTTGTCTATCTTCTGGCTCGCGGCTGGCGATCCGGCGCACGGGCCGGCGCCGGGTCCATTGCGTTCGCCGTCGCCCTGGCTGCCCTCGTCTTCGGACTGGGCCATCTGCCGGCGACAGCTGCACTTTCTCCGCTCACGCCGGCCATCGTCGCGCGTGCCCTGCTGATCCACGGACTCGTGGGCGTGGTCTGCGGTCTTCTCTTCGTCCGGCGCGGGCTGGAGGCCGCGATGGCCGCCCATGCGGCTGCGCACGTTCCGCTGCAGCTTTTGCCTCTGTTGTTCGCGACGGGCTGAGCGGCGGCCGGCATGACTGTTCTGCCAATGGAAAAGGGCCGCGTGGCGGCCCTTGTGCGACCGAGTGTTCTGGCCCGACGGGCAGGGCCGACTCAGGCGGCCTGCGCGAGCGCAGCCGCTTCCAGCGCCACGGCTGCGGACTGGATGATGGCGGCAAAGCGCACCGCCGTCTGCACGGCGGCCGTCGAAACGCCGGCTTCCCGCAGAACCTTCTCGTGCGCATCGATGCACATGCCGCAGCCGTTGATGGCCGAGACGGCCAGGGACCACAGCTCGAAGTCGACCTTGTCGACGCCCGGGTTGCCGATGACGTTCATGCGCAGCTTCGCCGGCATGGTGCCGTATTCCTTGTTCGAGGCAAGGTGCACGAAGCGATAGTAGACGTTGTTCATCGCCATGATGGCGGCAGCGGCGCGGGCGGCGTCGAGCGCGGCCGGCGACAGCCTGGCCTTCGCCTCCGCCTCGCAGGCGGCGGCCACCTCGGCATTGCGCGTGGCGATGCCGCAGGCGAGGATGAGGCCGTACTTCTGCTGGTCCGTCAGGGTTTCGTCCTGCGCCAGGGACGAGAGGTTGAGCCGCACGTCCTTGGCGAAATCGGGAATCTTGCTCTTCAGCGTCTCGAGCGACATCGCGTGCAAATCCTTGGCTTGGGAGAGGCCGGGCGCGGGGCGCCCGGCCTTGCTGCTCACGCGGCCTTCAGCGTGGCGCCGCCGATCTCGCGGTTGCAGGGGCAGAGCTCGTCCGTCTGCAGGGCGTCGAGAACGCGCAGCGTGTCCTTGGGGTTGCGGCCGACGTTGAGGTTGGTCGCGTAGACGTGCTGGATGGTGTTCTCGTTGTCGACGATGAAGGTGTAGCGATAGGCGACGCCCTCGGGCGAACGCACGCCGAGGCCGTCAACCAGCGAGCCGTTCGTGTCGGCGAAGGACCAGATCGGCAGCTTGTCGAGGTCAGGGTGGCTGCGGCGCCAGGCGAGCTTGCAGAACTCGTTGTCCGTCGAGCCGCCGAGGACCACGCAGTCACGGTCCGCGAACTCCTGGGCGAGGCGGGCGAATTCGGCGATCTCGGTCGGGCAGACGAAGGNGAAGTCCTTCGGATAGAAGAAGATCACCTTCCACTTGCCGGGAAAGCTCTGCTCCGTGATCTTCTCGAAGGCGCTCTCGCCGTTCTCCTCGTGGTGATTGAAGCCGGGCTTGACGCCGGTGACGCTGAACGAGGGGAGCTTGTCGCCGATTCCGAGCATTTCGCTTCTCCGCAAAGCAAATGGCTGCGCTGCGCTCTGTCGCGCTCGCGCCGCCAAGGGAAGAAAGGGGCTGAAGAAGCCGCGGACGCGGCTTCGGTGCAGTGCACAACCGCGCACGGCAGCGCGACAATAACCACCCGGCGCGGAATGTAAATTGCGCAGGTCGCATGGCGGGCCCGGCGGGACGAAATAGCTCACCGGCGGGGCGAGCCCCCGCCGCGGCGCGTCGGTGTCGCGTTGCCGCGAATGGGGAACGGGGACGACCGCTCCCTCATTCTCCCATTGCGATGAGGCTCGCGTTGCCGCCGGCGGCGGCGGNGTTGACCGTCACCGTCTGCTCCGTCGCGAAACGCAGCAGATAGTGCGGCCCGCCGGCCTTCGGCCCCGTGCCGGACAGGCCGTGGCCGCCGAAGGGCTGGGNGCCGACCACCGCGCCGATGATGTTGCGGTTGACGTAGACGTTGCCAGTCTGCAGCCGCGCGACGATGTGCTCGACCGATTCCTCGATGCGCGAATGGATGCCGAGCGTCAGGCCGTAGCCCGTGGCCTCGATGGCCGCGATCACGTCATCGAGCCGGTTCGCCTTGTAGCGCACGACGTGCAGGATAGGGCCGAAGACCTCCTCCTTGAGGTCGCCGGGGCTGGCCAGCTCGAAGATGTGCGGGCCTACATAGGTACCGGGCGTCGGGCCCGGGATGGCGAGATGCGTGCGGGCGTTCGCCTTCATCGCGGCGATGTGCGCCTCGAGCTTCGCCTTCGCCTCGGCGTCGATCACCGGGCCCACATGGACCGACGGGTCGCGCGGGTCGCCCACCTTGAGCTCGCGTGCCGCGCCGACGACCATCTCGATCATGCGGTCCGCCACGTCCTCCTGCACGCACATGAGCCGCAGCGCCGAGCAGCGCTGGCCGGCCGAGCGGAAGGCGGAGGTCACGACATCGTCGGCCACCTGCTCGGGCAGGGCGGTGGCATCGACGATCATGGCATTGATGCCGCCCGTCTCGGCGATGAGCGGCACGATCGGCCCGTCCTTGGCGGCGAGCGTGCGGTTGATAATGCGCGCAACCTCCGTCGAGCCGGTGAAGGCCACACCGGCGACGGCCGGATGCGCCACCAGCCGGGCGCCGATGCGCCCGTCGCCGGGCACGTAGTGAAGGGCGCTCTTCGGCACGCCGGCCTCGTGCAGCAGCGTCACCGCCTCATGGGCGATGATGGGCGTCTGCTCGGCAGGCTTGGCGACAACGGAATTGCCGGCAACGAGCGCGGCCGTCACCTGGCCCATGAAGATGGCGAGGGGGAAGTTCCAGGGGGAGATGCAGACGAAGGGCCCCCGCCCGCGCAGCACGAGGCGGTTCTCCTCGCCGGTCGGGCCGGGCAGGGCCATGCTCTCGCCAAAGAGCCGTTCGGCCTGCCGGGCGTAGTAGCGGCAGAAGTCCACCGCCTCGCGCAGGTCCGCCACCGCATCGTCAAGCGTCTTGCCCGCCTCCGTCTGCAGCAGGTTGATGAACAGGCCGCGCCGCGCCTCGAGCAGGTCGGACGCCTTGCGGATGGCCTCGGCGCGCGTTGCGGCAGGCGTCGCCGCCCAGGCCGCGAAGCCGGCCCTGGCCGCCGCCATCGCCGCATCGGCTGTGGCCTCGTCCGCATCCTCCACGATGCCGGCGACGGTCTTGCCGTCGATGGGGCTGATGACCTCGCGCCGCGTGCCGGGGCACGATTCGCCGTCGACGAGGGCCCGGGCCGGGGCCGTCGGCAGGCCCGCCTTCTGCAGATCGTCCATGAGCCGTTCGAACTCCTCCGCGTGGCCGAACTCGACGCCGGCCGAATTGACGCGTGATCCATAGAGCGCCGCCGGCAGGGGCAGGCGCGGGTTGGCGGCAGCCTCGGGCGAGCCGATGATCGCCGCCGGCCGCTTGAGGATGTCGGCGATCGGCACATTTGGGTCAGCCGCCACGGACACGAAGGAGGAGTTGGCGCCGTTCTCGAGCAGGCGGCGCACCAGATAGGCGAGAAGGTCACGGTGCCCGCCAACCGGCGCATAGGTCCGGCAGGCGGCGCCCGGCAGGGTCTGGAGCAGCTTGCCGTAGAGCGCCTCGCCCATGCCATGCAGTCGCTGGAACTCGAAACCCTCCACCTTGCCGGCGCGCTCGACGATGCTGGCCACGGTGAGCGCGTTGTGCGTGGCGAACTGCGGGAAGATGCGCGGGCGCAGGGCCAGCAGCTTTTCGGCGCAGGCCATGTAATGGAGGTCTGTCATCGCCTTGCGCGTGAAGACGGGATAGCCGGAAAGGCCGCGCTCCTGCGCGCGCTTGATCTCCGTGTCCCAATAGGCGCCCTTGACGAGGCGCACCATGAACCGGCGGTCATGGTGCTCGGCGAGCGCGGCGATCCAGTCGATCACTGCGGCAGCGCGCTTCTGGTAGGCCTGGATGGCGAGGCCGAAGCCGTCCCAGCCGGCGAGGGAAGGCGAGGCGACGACGGCGGCGATGACGTCGAGCGACAGCTCCAGCCGGTCCGCCTCCTCGGCGTCGATGGTGAAGTTGAGGTCGTAGCTCTTGGCCTTCTCCGCGAGCGCGACCACCTGCGGCACCAGCTCGGCCATCACCCGCGCGCGGCTCACCGCCTCGTAGCGAGGATGCAGCGCCGAGAGCTTGACGGAAATGCCGGGGCGGTTCGGCAACGGCTCGTTACCGGCTGCCCGGCCGATGGCGTCGATGGCATCGGCATAGGAGCGCCAGTAGCGGTCGGCATCCTCCTTCGTGCGGGCGCCCTCGCCCAGCATGTCGAAGGAATAGCGATAGATGCGCCCGGCGCTCGACTGGGCGCGCTTCAGCGCCTCCTCGATGGTCTGGCCAAGCACGAAGTGGTTGCCGAGCACGCGCATGGCCTGGCGCGTGGCCGTACGCACTGCCGGCAGGCCGATGCGCTTGGCGAGTTGGCCAAGGATGCCCTCGGGCGTCTCGCCGGGCTGGATGATGCGCGCCGTGACACCGAGGGCCCAGGCCGAGGCCGAGACGAGGAAGGCGTCGGACTTCGCCTCGTGGCGGGCGAAGTCGCCCTGGCCGAGCTTGTCCTCGATCAGCCGGTCGGCAGTGGCGCTGTCGGGCACGCGCAGCAGCGCCTCGGCCAGCACCATGAGCGCGAGACCCTCGCGGGTGGACAGCGAATATTCGCGCAGCAGCTCCTCGACGCCGCCGAGCCCGCCGCTCTTTGAACGGATGGCCTCGATCAGGCTCGTCGCCAAGGCGTCGATGCGGCGCTCGCGCTCCGGCTCCAGCGTGGACCGGGCCATGAGATCGCGGGCGATGGCGACATCGTCGGGCGCGAAGGGAGCACGGAAGGGCGGCATGGCTGGATGGAACTGGCTGGNGGCGGAACGCATCGACGATCAGACTCCATGGGGAGATCGTTACGATAGCCCGGAAGTATCCGGTTTTCGATTTGACGAAATCGGCAAACGGTCGCAAAAATCACTATGAAACGGGCTATCCATAGCGAAAGGCGCAAGTGCTCGACAGGACCGACAAGCGCATCCTCACCGTCCTGCAGGCGGACGGCCGCATTTCCACCGTGGATCTGGCCGAGCGAATCGGCCTGTCGCCGACGGCGACGAGCGAGCGGCTGAAGCGTCTGACGCGCGAGGGCTACATCACCGGCTACGGTGCGCGGCTCGACCCGCGCAAGCTCGGCCTCGAGCTGCTGGTCTTTGTCGAGGTGTCGCTCGACAAGACGACGCCCGACATCTTCGAGCGGTTCGCCGAGGCCGTGCGGCGCGCGCCGGAGGTGCTGGAGTGCCACATGGTGGCCGGCGGCTTCGACTATCTCGTCAAGACGCGGGTGGCCGACATGGCAGCCTACCGCCGCTTCCTCGGCGACGTGCTGCTGTCGCTGCCCGGCGTCACCGAGACGCGCACCTATGCCGTCATGGAAGAGGTCAAGAGCGACGGTGCGCTGCCCGTTAATTAGGCAACAGGCCAGCGCCGAGGGCAGGCGTCAGGATACGAAACGCTTTGTGACCGGCCCGACGGGGGCATCGTCCTTGACAGGGGCAAAGGGCCCGTCACGATCAGTTCCAGGCGCTTTGCACCGCCCGTTCCGGTACGAATATTGCTTCGATAACGATGACGCGGCCCTACGCGTCCAACGCTTCCAGACTGGAGTCCGCCCGATGTCCCTTCTGTCCGTGTTGAGCCCCTTCGGTCAGTGTCGCCGCAGCGTTCTGAGGACCTTCGCCGGCGTGCTCGCCGGCGCCGCCGCGCTCTGGACCGGTGCGGCCGCGGCGCAGACACCGCTGCGCTTCACGCTCGACTGGCGGTTCGAGGGTCCGGCAGCGCCGTTCCTCGTGGCCATCGACAAGGGCTACTTCAAGGAAGAGGGCCTCGACGTCACCATCGACACCGGCAATGGCTCGCGCGATGTCATCCCACGCGTCGCGTCCGGCACCTACGACATGGGCTTTGGCGACATCAACTCGCTGGTGCGCTTCCGCGACGAGAATCCCAACGTCGACGTGAAGGCGGTGATGATGGTCTACGACCGACCGCCCTTCGCCATCATCGGCCGCAAGAGCCGCGGCATCTCCACCGATCCCAAGAGCCTCGAGGGCAAGACCTTCGGCGCCCCGGTCGCCGACGGAGCGTTCGCCCAGTGGCCGATCTTCAAGGAGGTGAACGGGCTCGACGATTCCAAGATGAAGTTCGAGAACGTCGGCTTCCCGGTGCGCGAGCCGATGCTGGCCTCGGGCGAGGTCGACGCCATCTTCGGCTTCGCCATGTCGTCACTCATCAATCTCAAGTCGCGCGGTGTCGCTGTGGACGACATCGTGGTCATGCTGATGGGCGACTATGGCGTCGAGCTCTACGGCAACGCCATCATGGTGTCGTCCAGGTTCGCCGAGGAGAATCCGCAGGCCGTCAAGGGCTTCCTGCGTGCCTTCGTGCGCGGCCTCAAGGACACTATCGCCAATCCTTCCGCCGCGGTCGACAGCGTCATCAAACGCAACGACGTCGCCAAGAAGGAGGTGGAGCTGGAGCGCCTGCAGATGAACCTTGCCCAGAACGTCGTCACGCCCTGGGTCAAGGAGCACGGCTTCGGTGGCATCGATCCGGCGCGGTTCGAGAAGGCGCTGGAGCAGATCGGCCTTACCTTCACGTTCAAGAAGAAGCCGGTGGCCAGCGAGATCTTCGTCGACACCTACCTGCCTCCGCTCGCCGAGCGGATGGTCGACTGACCGTTCCCTCGCCGCGTCCATCCCGGCCGCCCCTCGCGGCCGGTTCCCGTGGCCAAGGAAAGGNGACCCGCTTGAATGCCTTCGTCGCCCTGAAGGACGTCACGCACGCCTACGGCAGTGGTGACGGCTTTCCCGCCGTCGAGCACCTGTCACTCTCCATCGCCGAGGGCGAGTTCGCCGCCGTTGTCGGCCCGTCCGGCTGCGGCAAGTCCACGCTGATGAAGCTCGCCACGGGCCTGCAGTTTCCCCGCGCCGGGACGATCCTCGTCGGCGGGGCGCCGGTGACGGAGCCGGTGCGCATCGCGGGCATGGCCTTTCAGAACCCGACGCTGCTGCCCTGGCGTACCACGCTCGAGAACCTGCTCCTGCCGCTCGAGATCGTCGAGCCGCACCGCAGCCGCCTGAAGCGGGAGCGTGCCGCCTACGTCTCCAGGGCCGAGCAGCTGCTGGCAAAGGTGGGCCTCGCCGGGCAGGGCGGGAAATACCCGTGGGAGCTCTCGGGCGGCATGCAGCAGCGTGCCTCTCTGTGCCGCGCGCTCATACACGAGCCGCGGCTCCTCCTCCTCGATGAGCCCTTCGGGGCGCTCGATGCGTTCACGCGCGAGGAGCTGTGGTGCGTGATCCGCGACCTGCACGCCGAACGGCGCATGACGGTGGTTCTCGTCACCCACGACCTGCGCGAGGCCGTCTTCCTCGCCGACCGCATCTTCTGCATGAGCGCGCGTCCCGGCCGCGTCGTTGCCGAGCGGGTGGTCGACTTTCCCCGCCCGCGCGACCTCGAGATCACCTACACGAAGGCCTTCATCGACATCGTGCATGAGCTGCGCGGCCATATCGCCGATGCGAGGAAGACAGCATGAACGCCGAGGCCGATTCCGTATCCGCCGCAGCAGAGGCCGAGGCCCGCGCCGTGCGCGAGGCGGCGGCGCGCGCCAGGGCGTCACGGGCACGCCGGCTCATGCTGGCGCCGTGGCTCTGCACCATCGGCTTCTTCCTGCTGTGGGAGGCCGCCTGCCGGATTTTCGGCGTCTCCTCCTACGTCCTGCCGGCGCCGAGCGACATTCTGGATGCCATCGTCGCCTACTGGTGGCCGCTGCTGTTCCACTCCTTCCACACGCTCTGGATGACAACGGCGGGCTTTGTCATCGCCATCGTCTTCGGTCTCGTGCTCGGCCTGGCGCTGGGTGCCTCGCGCTTTGTCCACGCCGGGGTCTACCCGCTTCTCGTCGGCTTCAACGCCATCCCCAAGGTGGCGGTGGTGCCGATCCTCGTCATCTGGTTCGGCGTCGGCTGGCTGCCGGCGGTGCTGACCGCCTTCATGATCTCCTTCTTCCCCATCGTCGTGAATGTCGCCACCGGGCTCGCCACCATCGAGCCGGAGGTGGAGGACGTGCTGCGGGCGCTGGGCGCGCGCAAGCTCGACATCATGCTGAAGGTGGGGGTGCCGCGCTCGCTGCCCTACTTCTTCGGCTCGCTGAAGGTGGCCATCACGCTCGCCTATGTCGGCTCGGTGATCGCCGAGTACAACGCCTCGCGCAACGGCATCGGCAACCTGATGGCGCGCGCCAGCGCGGACTTCAACGTGCCGCTCCTGTTCGCCGCCCTCATCGCGCTCGCCGTGCTCGGCATCATGATCTACGCCGTGATGGCGTGGCTGGAGCGGCGCATGACCGGCTGGGCCCAGCGCTCGCAGTTCGCCGCCTGACCGGGCGCACGCCGGCATGGCGGTCCGGCAGCGCTTTGCCTATAAACACGGCAGTCCCACGGCAGGCGGGGGTGCCGATGCCGCCCGACATTCGCGACTACGAGGCGCTCGTCGCCGGCTTTCGCTGGCATATTCCCGCCCGCTACAATATCGGCGTCGATTGCTGCGACCGCTGGGCGGCCGCGGAGCCGGGACGGCCGGCCATCATCGAGGTGTCCCGCGACGGTAGGGTCGAGACCCTGACCTACGACGGCCTGCGGCGCTGCTCGAACCGTCTCGCCAACGCGCTCGCCCGCCGCGGCGTCGCCGCCGGGGACCGGGTGGCGATCCTGCTGCCGCAGTCGCGGCAGGTGGCGATCGCCCACATGGCCATTTACAAGCTGGGCGCCATCGCCCTGCCGCTTGCCGTGCTGTTCGGCGTCGATGCCTTGAGCTACCGCCTCGCCGATGCCGGCGCGCGCGCCATCATCACCAATTCGGCTGGCCTTGCGACACTCGCGGCCATCGACGTGCCGCTGCCCGAGCTCTCCGTCGTCGTCAGCACGGACGGACCGGACAGGGCGGCCTTCGGCTTCGACGAGATTCTCGCGGAGGCGGAGGAGGACTTCGTGCCGCGCGACACGGGGCCGGACGATCCGGCCATGATGATCTACACCTCCGGCACCACCGGCAATCCGAAAGGGGCCCTGCACGGCCACCGCGTGCTGCTCGGCCACCTGCCGGGCGTGGAAATGCCGCACGAATTCCTGCCCCAGCCCGGGGACAGGCTGTGGACGCCGGCGGACTGGGCCTGGGCGGGCGGCCTTCTCAACGTGCTGCTGCCCGGCCTGCACCACGGCGTGCCCGTGGTGGCGCGCAAGTTCGAGAAATTCGACCCCGAGGAAGCCTTCGACCTCATGGCGCGACTTAAGGTGCGCAACGCCTTCATTCCGCCGACGGCGCTCAGGATGCTGCGCAGCGTGCCGCGACCGGCTGCCCGCTTCGACCTTTCCCTGCGCACGCTCGCCTCCGGCGGCGAATCGCTGGGGGAGGCGACCTTCGTGTGGGGGCGTGAGGAGCTCGGGCTCACCATCAACGAGTTCTATGGCCAGACGGAGTGCAACCTGGTGCTCGCGTCCTGCGCGGCCATCGGCATCTCGCGCGCCGGAGCCATCGGCAAGCCGGTACCCGGCCACACGGTGGCCGTGATCCGCCCCGACGGCACGCGCTGCGAGCCGGGGGAACTCGGCCAGATCGCGGTGCTACGGCCCGATCCCGTCATGTTCCTCGCCTACTGGCGCCGGCCGGAGGCGACGCGCGACAAGTTCGTCGGCGACTGGATGACGACGGGCGACCAGGGCACAATGGACGAGGACGGTTACATCCACTTCGTCGGCCGCGACGACGACGTCATCACCTCGTCGGGCTATCGCATCGGCCCCGGCGAGATCGAGGATTGCCTCATCAAGCACGAGGCGGTCGCTCTTGCCGCCGTCGTCGGCAAGCCCGACCCGGTGCGCACAGAGATCGTGAAGGCATTCATCGTGCTGCGGGAGGGCTACGAGCCGTCAGAAGCGCTCGCCGACGACATCAAGGCCTTCGTGCGCGAGCGCCTGTCCGCCCACGAATATCCGCGCGAGATCGCCTTTCGCGACGAGCTGCCGTTGACGACAACCGGCAAGGTCATCCGCCGGCTGCTGCGCTCCGAAGCCTGAAACAAAAAAGGCCGCCCGGAGGCGGCCTTCCGAAAGGACTGGCAGCTTGCTCAGTGCACCAGCGCGCTGCGCAGCTCGTTGAGCTGGGCAAGCCGCTCGGCCGCGGCCTGCCGGGCCTCGTCGGTCCTGGCGTCGGCCACGTCCTCCTCGGCGTCACGGATGTGCTGGGCCAGCATCTCGGCGTCCAGCTCCTCCAGCGGCAGCGCCTGCTCGGCGAGGATGGTGAGGCCTGCCGGGCCGACATCGGCGAAGCCGCCGCGCACGAAGAGGCGACGCACGGCGCCTTTGCCCTCGCTGACGGCGACGACGCCGGGCTTCAGCACCGCCATCACCGGCGAGTGGCCAGCCATGACCGTCATCTCACCCTCGCTCGAGGGCACGACAACGCTCTCGACCTCGCCGGAGAAGAGAAGCCGCTCGGGCGAGACGAGCTCGAACGTAAAGGTGGCCATGTCGATCTGTCTCCGAAACCGGAATTCCCGGGCGTGGGCATCGGGCCGGCCGGGGCGGGAGCCGCGGCCGGCGCTCGCCGCTTACGCGGCCTCGGCAGCGAGGCGCTTGGCCTTCTCCACCGCCTGCTCGATGGTGCCGACCATGTAGAAGGCGGCCTCCGGCAGGTGGTCGTACTCGCCGTTACACAGGCCCTTGAAGCCCTTGATCGTGTCCTCGATGGCGACGAGCTGGCCCGGCGTGCCGGTGAACACCTCGGCCACGTGGAACGGCTGCGAGAGGAAGCGCTCGATCTTGCGGGCGCGGGCCACCGTGAGCTTGTCCTCTTCCGACAGCTCGTCCATGCCGAGAATGGCGATGATGTCCTGCAGGGACTTGTAGCGCTGCAGGATCTGCTGCACCTGGCGCGCCACCTCGTAGTGCTCCTCGCCGACAATGCGCGGGTCGAGCATGCGCGAGGTCGAGTCGAGCGGGTCCACCGCCGGATAGATGCCCTTCTCGGCGATGGCGCGCGAGAGAACGGTCGTCGCGTCGAGGTGGGCGAAAGACGTGGCCGGGGCCGGGTCGGTCAGGTCGTCGGCCGGCACGTAAATGGCCTGCACCGAGGTGATCGAGCCCTTCGTCGTGGTGGTGATGCGCTCCTGCAGGGCGCCCATGTCGGTGGCGAGCGTCGGCTGGTAACCCACCGCCGAGGGGATGCGGCCGAGAAGCGCCGACACCTCGGAGCCCGCCTGCGTGAAGCGGAAGATGTTGTCGACGAAGAAGAGCACGTCCTGGCCCTTGTCGCGGAAGTGTTCGGCGACCGTCAGGCCGGTGAGCGCGACACGGGCGCGGGCGCCGGGCGGCTCGTTCATCTGGCCGTAAACGAGGGCGCACTTGGAACCAGCCGCCGTGCCCCCGTTCTTCTTCGGGTCCTTGTTCACGCCCGATTCGATCATCTCGTGGTAGAGATCGTTACCCTCACGGGTGCGCTCGCCGACGCCGGCGAACACGGAGTAGCCGCCGTGGGCCTTGGCGACGTTGTTGATGAGCTCCTGGATGAGCACCGTCTTGCCGACGCCGGCGCCGCCGAAGAGGCCGATCTTGCCGCCGCGGGCGTAGGGGGCGAGCAGGTCGATGACCTTGATGCCCGTGACGAGAATCTGCGCCTCGGTGGACTGCTCGGCATAGCTCGGGGCCGGCTGGTGGATGGCGCGGTGATCCTCGGCCTCGATGGGGCCAGCCTCGTCCACGGGCTCGCCGATGACGTTCATGATGCGGCCGAGCGTGCCGTCACCGACCGGAACCTTGATCGGGGCGCCGGTGTCGCGCACCTCCTGGCCACGCACGAGGCCCTCGGAGGTGTCCATCGCGATGCAGCGGACGGTGTTTTCGCCGAGCTGCTGCGCCACCTCGAGCACGAGCCGGTTGCCCTGGTTCGTCGTCTCGAGCGCGTTCAGAATTTCCGGCAGGTGCCCGTCGAACTGCACGTCGACCACCGCGCCGATGACCTGGGTGATGCGTCCGACCGCCTTGTCGCTCGCCTTGTTCGCCATTTTCTAAACCCTCACGGTCCGATCAGAGCGGGGCCTCAAAGAGCCTCGGCGCCCGAGATGATTTCGATGAGTTCCTTGGTGATCATCGCCTGACGCGTCCGGTTGTAGGTCAGCGTCTGCTTCCTGATCATTTCGCCGGCATTGCGCGTCGCGTTGTCCATAGCGGTCATGCGCGCGCCCTGCTCGGAGGCGCCGTTCTCGAGCAGTGCCCGGAAGATCTGCACCGAGACGTTGCGCGGCAGGAGTGCCGCGAGGATCTCCTCCTCGCCCGGCTCGTAGTCGTAGACGGCGTCGAGGCCGGGGGCCTCCTTCGCCTCGCCGTCGAACTGGGCCGGGATGATCTGCTGCGCCGTCGGCACCTGCGAGATCACGGACTTGAACTTGCTGTAAAACAGCGTGGCCACGTCGAACTCGCCGGCGTCGAACATCTGCAGGACCTTGCGGCCCACAGCGTCGGCGTTCTCGAAGCCGATCTGGCGCACCGAGCGCAGCTCGATGAGGTCGACGATCTGATCCTTGAACTGCCGGCGCAGGGCGTCATAGCCCTTCTTGCCGACGCACAGGATCTTCACCGTCTTGCCCTGCGCCATCAGCGCGGTCGCCCGGTCGCGGGCGAGACGCGCGATGGAGCTGTTGAAGGCGCCGCACAGGCCACGCTCGGCCGTGCAGACGATGAGAAGATGCGTCTGGTCACGGCCCGTGCCGGCGAGAAGGCGCGGGGCGCCTTCCTTCACCGTCATGCGCGAGGCGAGGTTGGCCAGCACCGCCTCCATGCGCTCGGCATAGGGGCGCGCCGCCTCGACCGCCGTCTGGGCACGGCGCAGCTTGGCCGCGGCCACCATCTGCATGGCCTTGGTGATCTTCTGCGTCGCCTTCACCGAGGCGATGCGGTTGCGCAGATCCTTCAAGCTCGGCATGACGAGCGCCTATTTCCCGTTGCTGCGATGGCAGGTGCGGCTCAAGCGGACGCCTCTCAGGCGAACGTCTTGGCGAAGGCCTCGACGACGTCCTTGAGCTTGGCAGCCGTCTCGTCGGACAGGTCCTTCGACGTGCGGATCGCGTCGAGGATGTCGGCGTGCTTGGAGCGCAGGACGCCCAACAGCCCCTCCTCGAAGTCGCGCACCCGGTTGACCGGCAGCGGATCGAGATAGCCGTTCACGCCCGCATAGATCACGCAGACCTGCTCCTCCATCTTCAGCGGCGAGAACTGCGGCTGCTTCAGGAGCTCGGTGAGGCGAGCACCGCGGTTCAGCAGGCGCTGGGTCGTGGCGTCGAGGTCGGAGCCGAACTGCGCGAAGGCCGCCATCTCGCGGTACTGCGCCAGCTCGCCCTTGATCTTGCCGGCGACCTTCTTCATCGCCTTGGTCTGGGCCGAGGAGCCCACGCGCGACACGGACAGACCCACGTTCACGGCCGGGCGAATGCCCTGGTAGAACAGGTCGGTCTCGAGGAAGATCTGGCCGTCGGTGATCGAGATGACGTTCGTCGGGATGTAGGCCGACACGTCGTTGGCCTGCGTCTCGATGACCGGAAGGGCGGTCAGCGAGCCGGCGCCGTTCTCGTCGTTCATCTTCGCCGCGCGCTCGAGCAGGCGCGAGTGCAGATAGAACACGTCACCCGGATAAGCCTCGCGGCCGGGCGGACGGCGCAGCAGCAGCGACATCTGGCGGTAGGCGACGGCCTGCTTGGACAGGTCGTCGTAGACGATCACGGCGTGCATGCCGTTGTCGCGGAAGTACTCACCCATGGCGCAGCCGGAGAAGGGCGCCAGGAACTGCATCGGCGCCGGATCGGAGGCCGTGGCGGCGACGATGATCGAGTACTCGAGCGCGCCGTTCTCCTCCAGCACCTTCACGAACTGGGCGACGGTGGAGCGCTTCTGGCCGACCGCGACATAGACGCAGTAGAGCTTCTGGTTCTCGTCGCCGGTCGCGTGCAGCGGCTTCTGGTTGAGGATGGTGTCGAGCGCGATCGCGGTCTTGCCGGTCTGGCGGTCACCGATGATCAGCTCGCGCTGGCCGCGACCGATCGGAATGAGGGCGTCGATCGCCTTCAGGCCGGTGGCCATCGGCTCATGCACGGACTTGCGCGGAATGATGCCCGGCGCCTTCACGTCCACGCGGCGGCGCTCGGTGGCCTGGATCGGGCCCTTGCCGTCGATGGGGTTGCCCAGGGCGTCGACGACGCGGCCGAGCAGGCCCTTGCCCACCGGCACGTCCACGATGGCGCCCGTGCGCTTCACCGTCTGCCCTTCGGCGATCTCGCGGTCGGAGCCGAAGATAACGACACCAACATTGTCGACCTCGAGGTTCAGGGCCATGCCGCGCACGCCCGACTCGAACTCGACCATCTCGCCGGCCTGCACGTTGTCGAGGCCGTAGCAACGGGCAATGCCGTCACCCACCGACAGAACCTGGCCGACCTCGGTGACCTCGGCCTCGGAGCCGAAGTTCTTGATCTGCTCCTTGAGGATTGCGGAAATTTCCGCGGCGCGGATGTCCATCAGCCGACCTCTTTCATGGCGAAACGGATCGAATTCAGTTTATGGCGAAGGCTCGCATCGACCATGCGGCTGCCCAGCTTGACGATGAGACCGCCGAGAATGGCGGGATCGATCTTGACGTCGAGGGCAACCTCGCCCCCGGCAGCCGCCTTGACGGCCGCCTTGATCTCGTCGAGGGCCTTCTGCGACGGCTCCTCGGCGAGGGTCACCTCGGCGTGAACGATGCCCTTCTCGCGGGCGACGAGCGCGCTGTAGGCGCGCACCATGTCGCGGATCGCGAAGAGGCGACGTTTCGACGCAACGAGACGGATGAAATTGGCAGCGAGCCCGCCGATGCCGGCCTTGGCGAGAACGGCGGCGACGCCCCGCTCCTGCTCCTCCGCGGTGAACGCGGGGCTCGTCACGAGGCGGGCAAGGTCCGGGCTCTCGGCCACGAGCGCATCGAAGCGCTTGAGGTCGGCCTCGATCGCGTCGAGGCTACCGGCTTCCTTGGCCAGCTCGAACAGCGCCGAGGCATAGCGCCCGGCAACTCCTGCTATGATAGTTCCGCCTTGAGCCACAGGGCTTCTCTCTTGCTCTCAAGAACCTACGGTCGTCACCGATCGCCTCGGCGGCGCCTGATCCTTCGCGCGGGACAGGGAATGGCGAGGACAGACACAATCTGCCCGGAAGGCGCCGGTGCCCTAACATAAGGATCGTGCGCGCGCAACATCGCAGGCGCCGCTTGCGCCTTCGCGTTGCCACAAAGGCCACTTCCCCACAGCCGTGTCCCACGCTCCGCAGGGCGGGCGCAGCGCCTGAAGAAGGGGTGAGAGCGACTCCCTAGATGGGCATGTTGCGGCATTTCACCCCAAGTCCAGTCCCGATGGGCGCTTTTCGGGCCCTTCGCCGGCCGTGCCGGCCTCCCGGCGTGCGATGCCGGGCAGACCGGCCTGCGGCGATGCGCCTCCGCCGCCGGGGGCCCGGCCAGCGACGCGATGATGTGGCGGCAGCGGCCATCAGCGGGCATGATGAGGCTGTGCCGAGGAGGAGACCGAGCGATGACCGACGTCACTCCCATCCTGTCGCCCGAGGTGGCCGACGCGCTCGCGGCCCGACGGCCCGTGGTCGCCCTCGAATCCACCATCATCGCCCACGGCATGGCCTATCCCGCCAATCTCGAGACGGCGCGCCGGGTCGAGGCCATCGTGCGCGAGGGCTGCGCGGTGCCGGCGACCATCGCCATCCTTGACGGGCGCATCCGCATCGGCCTCGACGAGGCCGGCCTCGAGAGGCTCGCCACCGCACCCGGCGTGATGAAGGCGAGCACGCGCGAGGTGGCGCTCGCTCTCACCACCGGGCGCGATGCGGCCACGACCGTCGCCGCCACCATGCGCCTCGCCGCCATGGCGGGCATCGCCGTCTTCGCCACCGGCGGCATCGGTGGCGTCCACCGCGGCGCGGCCACGTCCTTCGACATTTCTGCCGACCTGACGGAGCTGTCTCGCACACCCGTCGCCGTCGTCTCGGCGGGAGCCAAGGCCATCCTCGACCTCGCCCTGACGCTGGAGATGCTGGAGACGCTCGGCGTGCCGGTGGTTGCGGTCGGCACGGACACCTTCCCCGCCTTCTACTCCCGCGACAGCGGCCTTCGCGCCCCCGCGCGGCTCGACACGGCGGCGCAGATCGCCACCTTCATCCGCGCCCATCGCGCGCTCGGCCTCAATTCCGGGGTGCTCGTCGCCAACCCCATCCCGGCCGAGGCCGAGATTCCCGCCGCCGAGATCGCGCCGGTGATCGAATCGGCCCTCCTCGAGGCCGCCGCGGCGGGCATCACCGGCAAGGACGTGACGCCCTTCCTGCTGCCGCGCGTCGTGGAGGCCACGGCCGGCCGCAGCCTCAGGGCCAACATCGCGCTCGTCGAGAACAACGCAGTGCTTGCAGCGCAGATCGCGGTGGCGCTCGCCGCCGAGGAGCGGTGAACAAGGAGGCGCGGGCTGCGCCCGGCCCCTTACATGAAGCTCATGGGGTCGACATCCACCGTCACGCGGATTCGCTGCGGCGGCTTCGGCGTCCGTGCGAGCCAGGCCCGCAGGTAGCCCTGCAGGTCGCTGTCGCGCGTCGCCCTGACGAGGAGGCGGAAGCGGTAGCGGCCGCGGATGAGGGCGAGCGGCGCCTCCGCCGGACCGAGCACGTCGATGCCCGCAGGCGGCTCGGCGGCGCGGGCGAGGGCGCGCGCATGCGCCTCGGCCTCGCCACGATCCGGGGCCGAGACGATGATGGCGGCGAGGCGCCCGAAGGGCGGCAGGCCGGCGGCCTCGCGCACGGCCTCCTCCTCGGCGTAGAAGGCTGCGGCATCGCCGGACAGGAGCGCCCGCATCACGGGATGGTCGGGCTGGTAGGTCTGCAGCAGCGCCCGCCCCGGCCGCTCGCCGCGTCCGGCGCGGCCCGTCACCTGCTGGAGCAGCTGGAACGTGCGCTCGGAGGCGCGCGGGTCGCCGCTCGCCAGCCCCACATCGGCATCGACGACGCCCACGAGCGTTAGCAGCGGGAAGTTGTGGCCCTTGGCGACGAGCTGGGTGCCGATGATGATATCCGCCTCGCCCGCGGCGATCGCCGCGAGCTCCCGGCGCAGGCGCTCCACGCCGCCGGGAAAGTCGCTGGACAGGGTGATGACGCGGGCGTCGGGGAAGTGCTCGACCACCTCCTCGGCCAGGCGCTCGACACCGGGCCCGCACGCGGCGAGCGCATCGACCGTGCCGCATTCCGGGCAGTTGTCCGGCCGCCGCTCCACATGGCCGCAATGGTGGCAGACGAGGGCGCGGCGAAAACGGTGCTCCACCAGCCAGGCCGAGCAGTTGGGGCACTGGAAGCGGTGGCCGCAGCTGCGGCAGAGCGTGAGGGGCGCATAGCCGCGCCTGTTGAGGAAGAGCAGGCTCTGCTCGCCTGCCGCGCGCGTCTCCCGCATGGCGGCGAGCAGGGGGGGCGACAGCCAGCGGCCGCGCTCGGGCGCGTGCCGGCGCATGTCGATGGCCCGCATGGCAGGCAGGGTGCGGCCCCCGAAGCGCTCGGGCAGGACGAGGTGGCGATAGCGCCCGCGCGCCGCGTTGACGCGCGTCTCGACTGACGGGGTAGCGGAGGCGAGGACGATGGGCGCCTTGTCGATGCGCGCCCGCACGATGGCCATGTCGCGGGCGTGATAGAGCGCCCCTTCCTCCTGCTTGTAGGCCTGCTCGTGCTCCTCGTCGACGACGATGAGGCCGAGGTCGCGGAAGGGCAGGAAGAGGGCCGAGCGCGCCCCCGCGACCACCTTCNCCTCCCCGGCCGCCACGGCCCGGTGCAGGCGCTCGCGCCGGCGGCCGGAAATGCCCGAGTGCCATTCGGCCGGCGCGGTGCCGAAGCGGGCGGCGAAGCGGCCGAGGAACTGCGCCGTGAGCGCGATCTCGGGCATGAGGATCAGCGCCTGCCGGCCCTGCCGCAGGGCCTCCGCCACGGCCTCGAAATAAACTTCCGTCTTGCCCGAGCCGGTGACGCCCTCGACGAGCGTGACGGAGAAGCGGCGCTCGGCGACGGCGCTGCGCAGGACGGCTGCGGCCCGCTCCTGGTCCGGCGACAGCTCCGCCGGCGCATGGTCTGGATCCGGCAGACCCGCTACCGGCTCCGGCGGCAGGGCGACTGTCTCGAGCGTACCGGCGTCGACGAGGCCGTTGATCACGGCAAGGCTCACGCCCGCACGCTCGGCGAGGTCCGCCTTCGTGTAGACGAGCCCGCCCTCGGCCGCCGCGATGACCCGGAGGCGCGCCGCGGTCAGGCGCTCGGGCGGCTCGCCAGAGAGGCGCACGCCCACGCGCACCTGCTCGGCCTTGTCCTCGCCGGGAATACGCAGGGCAAGACGCATGGCGAGCCCGAGGGGGGCGAGCGTGTACCAGGCGATCCAGTCGATGAGCCGGCGCAGGTCCTCGCCCATGGGCGGCACGTCCACCCGCCCGAGGACGCTCTTCAGGTTGGCGGCGGAGCCCTCGCGCACGGCCCAGACGACGCCGACGGTCTGGCGCGGCCCAAGCGGCACCACGACGACGTTACCCTCCGCCAGCGCCGTGCCGGCCGGCACGGCGTAGGAATAGGCCTTGTCGAGCGCCACGGGCACGACGACATCGGCGATGCGGCTCGCCGCCTGCCGCGCTTCGCTCGCGCCGTTTTCGGAGGGCATGTCCATGCGCTCTGGCATAACACCGATTCGCCCGCCTGTTCACGCGCCGTTAGGGTGGCGGGTGGAATCCTTGCCCTCATGATCGATCTGCCTGATGACACCTTCCGCGCCTTCCAGGGGTGGCTCGCCCATCTTGCCGGTGAGCGCCGCCTGTCGCCCAAGACGCTGGAGGCCTATGGCCGCGACGCGCGCCAGTTCTTCGCCTTCCTCACGGACCNCCTCGGCGGCCCGCCGACGCTCGCCGCCATCGCGCGGCTGAAGCCGATGGACCTGCGCGCCTTCCTCGCCTCGCGCCGCGCGGCGGGGGTCACCGGGCGCTCGCTGATGCGCCAGCTGGCGGCGCTGCGCTCCTTCAGCCGGCATCTCGAACGCGCCGGCCTCGGCACGGCGTCGGCCTTTGTTGCCATGCGCGCACCGAAGGTATCGAAGGGCCTGCCGCGCCCGCTGACGGCCGAGGCGGCCCGCGCCGTGGTGGATGCCGACAGCCGCGCCGGTGAGGCACGCGAGGGCTGGATCCTGGCGCGCGATGCAGCCGTGATGGCGCTGCTCTACGGTTGTGGCCTGCGCATCTCGGAGGCGCTCGGCCTCAGGGGAGGGGACGTCAAGGCCCTCGAGGCGGGCAGCATCACTGTGACCGGCAAGGGCGGCAAGATGCGCGAGGTGCCGGTGCTGCCGCAGGTGGCGCGGGCGGTGGCGGATTACGTCTCCGCCTGCCCCTATCCGCTCGTGCCGGACGGGCCGCTCTTCGTCGGTGCCCGCGGCGGCCCCCTGTCGCCGCGCATCATCCAGCTCGCCATGGAGCGTCTGCGTGGCGCCCTCGGCCTGCCGGCAAGCGCGACGCCCCACGCGCTGCGCCATTCCTTCGCCAGCCACCTGCTCGGCCGCGGGGGGGATCTGCGCGCCATCCAGGAGCTGCTCGGCCACGCCTCGCTGTCGACGACGCAGGTCTACACCAAGGTCGACGCCGCCCGGCTTCTGGCCGCCTACGAAGCGGCGCATCCGCGGGCGTGAACGCCCGAGACGACGAAGCCCGGGGCGATGCCCCGGGCCCGTGCGAATGCATGGCGATCGGCAGGCGATCACATGTGGATCGCGCGCTTCTCCACGGCCATGGCCGCTTCCTTCACCGCTTCCGAGCGGGTGGGGTGGGCGTGGCAGGTGCGGGCGAGATCCTCGGACGAGCCGCCGAACTCCATCAGCACGGCCGCCTCGTGGATCATCTCGCCGGCTTCCGGGCCGATGATGTGCACGCCGAGCACCTTGTCGGTCGCCGCGTCGGCGAGCACCTTCACGAAGCCGTCAGTCTCCCGGTTCACCTTGGCGCGACCATTGGCGGTGAAGGGGAACTTGCCGACCGTGTAGGCGACGCCGGCCTCCTTCAGCTCCTCCTCCGTCTTGCCGACGGCGGCCACCTCCGGGAAGGTGTAGACAACGCCCGGAATGACGTCGTAGTTCACGTGCCCCGCCTTGCCGGCGAGGATCTCGGCCACGGCCACGCCCTCGTCCTCGGCCTTGTGGGCGAGCATGGGGCCGGCGATCACGTCGCCGATGGCGTAGATGCCCGGCACCTTCGTCTGGAAATGGGCGTCGACCACGATGCGGCCGCGCTTGTCGGTCTCGATGCCGAGCCCCTCGAGGCCCAGGTCCTTGGTGTAGGGCACGCGGCCGATGGCCACGAGCACGATGTCGGCGTCGACCACCTCGGCGTCACCGCCGGCTGCCGGCTCCACCGTGACCTTGGCCCCGCCATTGCCGGTCTCGACCTTGGTCACCTTGCTGCCGAGCTTGAAGGTGAAGCCCTGCTTGGAGAGGATGCGCTGGAAGTTCTTGGCCACCTCGCCGTCCATGCCGGGCAGGATGCGGTCGAGGAACTCGACCACCGTCACCTCGGCGCCGAGGCGGCGCCACACCGAGCCGAGCTCGAGGCCGATGACGCCGGCACCCACGACGACGAGCTTGCCGGGAACCTTTTCGAGCGACAGCGCGCCCGTGGAGGAGACGACGACCTTCTCGTCGATCGTCACGCCCGGAAGCTGGGCGACGTCAGAGCCCGTGGCGATGACAATGTTCTTCGCCTCGAGCGTCTTCACGGAGCCGTCCTCGGCCGTCACCTCCNCCTTGCCGGGCGCGGCGATGCGGCCCGTGCCGTGGAAGGCGTCGATCTTGTTCTTCTTCAGCAGGAACTCGACGCCCTTGGTGTTGCCATCGATGCCCTCCTGCTTGAAGGCGTGCATCCTCGCGAGGTCGAGCGTCGGCGCCGACACGCCGATGCCCATGTCGGCGAAGGCATGCGCCGCCTCCTCGAAACGATGCGAGGCATGGAGCAGGGCCTTGGAGGGGATGCAGCCGACGTTGAGGCAGGTGCCGCCGTGCGTCTTGCGCTTCTCCACCACGGCGACCTTCTGGCCGAGCTGGGCGGCGCGGATGGCACAGACGTAGCCACCAGGGCCGGTGCCGATGACGATCGTGTCGTAGGACATGGGGCGAGCTCCGTTTGAGACGTGACGGCCGGGGTGCCCCGGCCGTCCATGCGTCCCGAGCGAGCGGGAAGAGGTCCGGCGTGCTGGCCGGGGGGCGGATCAGAGGTCGAGCACGAGGCGCGCCGGATCCTCGAGGTTCTCCTTCACGCGCACCAGGAAGGTGACGGCCTCCTTGCCGTCGATGATGCGGTGGTCGTAGGACAGTGCGAGATACATCATCGGGCGGATGACGATCTGGCCGTTGCGGACCACCGGGCGCTCCTCGATGCGGTGCATGCCGAGGATGGCCGACTGCGGCGCGTTGAGGATCGGCGTCGAGAGGAGCGAGCCGTAGACGCCGCCGTTGGAGATGGTGAAGGTGCCGCCCTGCATCTCCTCGATCTTCAGCTGGCCGTCACGGGCGCGCTTGCCGAAGTCGGCGATCGCCTTCTCGATGCCGGCGATGGAGAGCTGGTCGGCATCGCGCACCACCGGCACGACGAGGCCCTTGTCCGTGCCGACGGCGACGCCGATGTGGTAGTAGTTCTTGTAGATGATGTCGGTGCCGTCGATCTCGGCATTGACGGCCGGCAGCTCCTTGAGCGCCTGCACGCAGNCCTTCACGAAGAAGCCCATGAAGCCGAGCTTCACGCCGTGCTTCTTCTCGAAGGTATCCTTGTACTGGCTGCGCAGCGCCATCACGCCCGACATGTCGACGTCGTTGAACGTCGTCAGCATGGCCGCGGTCTGCTGGGCATCCTTGAGGCGGCGGGCGATGGTCTGGCGCAGCTTGGTCATGCGCACGCGCTCCTCGCGCGCGGCATCGTCCGGTGCCGAGGGGGCGCGGATCTGCGCCGGGGCGGCCGGCGCCTGCGGGGCGGCGGCGCCGGCAGCGACGGCCGCCAGCATGTCGCCCTTGGTCACGCGCCCGTCCTTGCCGGTGCCGGCGACGGAAGCGGGGGAGACGCCGGTCTCCTCGGCAATGCGGCGCACGGCCGGGCCGTGGTCCGTGGCGGCGGCCGGGGCCGCCGGCTTCGGCGCATCGGCCTTGGGCGCCTCTTCCTTCTTCGCGGCCGGCTTCTCGGCCGGCTTGGCAGCGGCGCCCTCGCCCTCCGTGATGGAGCCGAGCAGCGCCCCCACCTCGACCGTGTCGCCCTCCTTCGCGGCCACCTCGGCGAGGACGCCGGCCGCGGGGGCATTGACCTCGAGCGTGACCTTGTCGGTCTCGAGCTCGACGAGCGGCTCATCGGCCTTCACGGCCTCGCCGGGCTTCTTGAACCAGCGGCCAATGGTGGCCTCGGTGACGGATTCGCCCAGGGTGGGCACGCGGATTTCGGTCGCCATGATCTTCGTTTCGCTTCTAGGCCACGCGGCCGGGTTGAGGGGGCAAGGGACGGCTCGGGAGCCGTCCCGGCATTACGGGGCGAAGGCCTCGTCGAGGAAAGCCTGCAGCTGGGCGAGGTGCTTCGACATCAGGCCAGTGGCGGTGGCGGCGGAGGCCGCACGGCCGACGTAGCGCGGCCGCTTCACCTTGCAGCCGGCGTGATCGAGCACCCACTCGAGATAGGGCTCGACGAAGGTCCACGCCCCCATGTTCTTCGGCTCTTCCTGGCACCAGATCACCTCGGCGCGCGGGAAGCGCTGCAGCTCCGTCGCCAGGGACTTGGCCGGGAAGGGATAGAGCTGCTCGGTGCGGAGCAGGTAGATGTCGTCGATGCCCCGCTTCTCGCGCTCCTCATAGAGGTCGTAGTAGACCTTGCCCGAGCAGATCACGACGCGGCGGATCTTGTCGTCCTTGACGAGCTTGATTGTCTCGCCCGGCAGCCGCTCCGCGTCGTCCCTGAGGATGCGGTGGAAGCTCGTGCCCTCGCCCAGCTCGGCCAGGCTCGACACGCAGCGCTTGTGACGCAGCAGGGACTTCGGCGTCATCAGGATGAGGGGCTTGCGGAAGTCGCGCTTCAGCTGCCGGCGCAGGATGTGGAAGTAGTTCGCCGGCGTCGTGCAGTTCGCGACCTGCATGTTGTCTTCGGCGCACAGCTGCAGGTAGCGCTCAAGGCGGGCGGAGGAGTGCTCCGGTCCCTGGCCCTCGTAGCCGTGCGGCAGCAGCATGACGAGGCCCGACATGCGCAGCCACTTGCGCTCGCCCGAGGAGATGAACTGGTCGATGACCACCTGCGCGCCGTTGGCGAAGTCGCCGAACTGCGCCTCCCACATCGTGAGCGCGTTGGGTTCGGCGAGCGTGTAGCCGTATTCGAAGCCGAGCACGGCCTCTTCCGAAAGCATCGAGTTGATGACCTCGTAGCGCGCCTGGCCCTCGCGGATGTTGTTGAGGGGCGTGTAGCGGTCCTCGGTCTCCTGATCGATGAGCACCGAGTGGCGCTGGCTGAAGGTGCCGCGCTCGCTGTCCTGGCCGGACAGGCGCACGGGGTGCCCCTCGAGCACCAGCGAGCCAAAAGCAAGCGCCTCGGCGGTCGCCCAGTCGAGGCCCTCGCCGGTCTCGATCATCTTGCGGCGGTTGTCGAGGAAGCGCCTGATCGTGCGGTGCACGTTGAAGCCTTCCGGCACCTCGCAGATGCGCTGGCCGATCATCTTCAGCGTGTCGATGGCGACGCCCGTGGCGCCACGGCGTGGATCGTCCGCGTCCTCGCGCACGGCCTTCAGGCCGGACCAGCGCCCGTCGAGCCAGTCAGCCTTGTTGGGCTTGTAGGACTGGGCCGCCTCGAACTCCTCGTCGAGCTTGGCGCGCCACTTCTCGCGGGCCTCGTCGACCTCAGCCTGCGTGACCACGCCCTCGTCGATGAGCTTCTTGGCGTAGATCTCCAGCGTCGTCGGATGCTGGCGGATCTTCTTGTACATCAACGGCTGGGTAAAGCCGGGCTCGTCGCCTTCGTTGTGGCCGAAGCGACGATAGCAGAACATGTCGATGACGACCGGCTTGTGGAACTTCTGCCGGAATTCCGTCGCGATCTTGGCGGCGAAGGTCACCGCCTCCGGATCGTCGCCGTTGACGTGGAAGACCGGCGCCTCGACCATCTTGGCCACGTCGGACGGATAGGGCGAGGAGCGCGAGTAGCGCGGATTGGTCGTGAAGCCGATCTGGTTGTTGATGATGAAGTGCACCGAGCCGCCGGTGCGGTGACCCTTGAGACCGGAGAGGCCGAAGCATTCGGCCACGACGCCCTGGCCGGCGAAGGCCGCGTCGCCATGGATGAGGAGCGGCATCACCTTGGAGCGCTCCACCGTGTCACCGAGCTGGTCCTGCTTGGCGCGCACCTTACCGAGCACCACGGGGTCGACGATCTCCAGGTGCGACGGGTTGGCGGTCAGCGACAGATGCACCCTGTTGCCGTCGAACTCGCGGTCCGACGAGGCGCCGAGGTGGTACTTCACGTCGCCCGAGCCCTCCACGTCGTCAGGCGCGAAGGAGCCGCCCTTGAACTCGTGGAAGATGGCGCGGTGCGGCTTGCCCATCACCTGAGCGAGCACATTGAGGCGGCCGCGGTGGGCCATGCCCAGCACGATCTCCTTCACGCCGAGCGCGCCGCCGCGCTTGATGATCTGCTCCAGCGCCGGGATGATCGCCTCGCCGCCGTCCAGGCCGAAGCGCTTGGTCCCGGTGTACTTGATGTCGAGGAACTTCTCGAAGCCCTCGGCCTCGATGAGCTTGTTGAGGATCGCCCGCTTGCCGCGCTCGGTGAAGGCGATCTCCTTGTCCGGCCCCTCGATGCGCTCCTGGATCCACGCCTTCTCCGTCGGATCGGAGATGTGCATGAACTCGACGCCGAGTGTCTGGCAGTAGGTGCGGCGCAGGATCGCGAGCATCTGGTTGATGGTCGCGAACTCGAGGCCGAGCACGTGGTCGATGAAGATCGGCCGGTCGTAGTCGGCTTCCGTGAAGCCGTAGGTCGAGGGATGCAGCTCCTCGTGATCCTTCGGCGGCGCGATGGCCAGCGGGTCGAGGTTGGCGTGCAGGTGGCCGCGCATGCGATAGGCGCGGATCATCATGAGGGCGCGGACGGAGTCACGCGTCGCCTGCAGCACCTGGGCGTCGGACAGCTCGACGCCCGACTTCTGCGCCTTCGCCTTGACCTTGTCGCCGAGGGCCTTCTCGACCGGTGCCCAGTTGCCGTCGAGCGCCGAGACGAGCTCGCCGTTGAGCGGCACAGGCCAGTTCGGCTTCTTCCAGGAGGCGCCCCGCGCGTTCTTGGTGATCAGCGCGGCATCGTCCTTGAGACCTGCGAAGAACGTCTGCCACTCGGCATCGACCGAGGCCGGGTTCTGCTGGTAGCGGGCGTAGAGCTCCTCGATGTAGGCAGCATTGCCGCCGTAGAGGAACGAGGTTTGGGCGAAGAGATCGTTGGCGTCCTGGCGTGCCATTGGTCCTGGTCCTGCCGGAACCCACGGGGATGAACCCCGATGGAGAACAGAGCCGGTTGCCCGGCTCCTTGATCCGCCGCCTCCGGTTAGGCGGCGGATGGTGGGAGGGCCGCCCGGAGGCGGCCCGTGAATGGCGAAGCAAAGCCGAACGTTACGACGGATACGTGAGCAAAAGGTTGCCTTTGCCCGCGCATCGCCGTTCCGTCAGCCCTTGAGAACCTCGACGAGGGTCTTGCCGAGCCGGGCCGGGGAAGGCGAGACGCGGATGCCCGCCGCCTCCATGGCCGCGATCTTGTCCTCGGCGCCGCCCTTGCCGCCGGAAATGATGGCGCCGGCGTGGCCCATGCGGCGGCCGGGCGGAGCGGTCCGGCCGGCGATGAAGCCGACCATCGGCTTCTTGCGGCCCTTGCGCGCCTCAGCCCGGATGAACTCGGCCGCCTCCTCCTCGGCCGATCCGCCGATCTCGCCGATCATGATGATCGAGTGCGTATTCGGATCGGAGAGGAACATGTCGAGCACCTCGATGAACTCGGTGCCCTTCACCGGGTCGCCGCCGATGCCGACGGCCGTCGTCTGGCCGAGGCCCTCCTGCGTCGTCTGGAACACGGCCTCGTAGGTCAGCGTGCCGGAGCGCGAGACGATGCCGACATTGCCGGGGCGAAAGATGTTGCCCGGCATGATGCCGATCTTCGACTCGCCGGCCGTCACCACGCCGGGGCAGTTCGGCCCGATGAGGCGAGACTTGGAGCCGGAGAGGGCACGCTTGACCTTCACCATGTCCATCACCGGGATGCCCTCGGTGATGCAGACGATGAGCGGAATCTCGGCCGCGATCGCCTCGCAGATGGCGTCGGCCGCGCCCGCCGGCGGAACATAGATGACAGTCGCGTCGGCGCCCGTCTTCTCGCGCGCCTCGGCGACGGTGTCGAACACCGGCAGGCCAAGGTGCGTCGTTCCACCCTTGCCGGGGGAGACGCCGCCGACCATCTTCGTGCCGTAGGCGATGGCCTGCTCGGAGTGGAAGGTGCCGTTCTTGCCGGTGAAGCCCTGGCAGATGACCTTCGTGTTCTTGTCGATGAGGATGGACATCGTTCAGGCTCCCTTCACGGCCTTGACGATCTTCTGAGCGGCGTCGTCGAGGTCGTCGGCAGAAATGACGTTGAGGCCGGACTCGTTCAGGATCTTCTTGCCGAGTTCGACATTGGTGCCCTCGAGGCGCACGACAAGCGGAACCTTGAGGCCGACCTCCTTCACCGCGGCAATCACGCCCTCGGCGATGACGTCGCACTTCATGATGCCGCCGAAGATGTTGACGAGGATGCCCTTCACGTTCGGGTCGGCGGTGATGATCTTGAAGGCCGCCGTGACCTTCTCCCTCGAGGCGCCGCCGCCGACGTCGAGGAAGTTGGCCGGCTCTGCGCCGTAGAGCTTGATGATGTCCATCGTCGCCATGGCGAGACCGGCGCCGTTGACCATGCAGCCGATGGTGCCGTCGAGGGCGATGTAGGCGAGATCGTGCTTGCTGGCCTCGATCTCCTTCTCGTCCTCCTCGGTCACGTCCCGCAGGGCAACGATGTCCGGGTGGCGGTAGAGGGCGTTGGAGTCGAAGGACACCTTGGCGTCGAGGCAGCGCAGCTGGCCATCCTTGGTGACGATCAGCGGGTTGATCTCGAGCATCGCCATGTCCTTGGCGACGAAGGCCGCATAGAGCTTGGTCACGAGGCTCTCGGCCTGCTTGGCGAGGTCGCCGGTAAGGCCCAGCGCCTTGGCCACGGTGCGGCCGTGGTGCGGCATCACGCCGGTCGCCGGATCAACCGCGAAGGTCAGGATCTTCTCGGGGCTCTTGTGGGCGACCTCCTCAATGTCCATGCCGCCTTCCGTCGAGACGACGAAGGCGACGCGGCTCGTGGCACGGTCGACGAGGGCGGAGAGATAGAACTCACGCTCGATGTCCGAGCCGTCCTCGATGTAGATGCGGTTGACCTGCTTGCCGGCCGGGCCGGTCTGAACGGTCACGAGCGTCCTGCCCAGCATCTGGCCGACGAAGGTCTTGACCTCTTCGACCGACCTGGCGAGGCGCACGCCGCCCTTGTCGCCCGCTTCCGGCTCCTTGAACTTGCCCTTGCCGCGCCCGCCGGCATGAATCTGGGCCTTGACGACCCACAGCGGCCCGCCGAGCTCTTTCGCCGCGGCTTCTGCCTCTTCAACGGAGAAGACGGCCTTGCCGGCCGAGACCGGGACGCCGAATTCCTTCAGAACGGCCTTGGCCTGGTACTCGTGAATGTTCATGAGTGTGTCCCTTCTTGGCGGGGCAATCGGCAGTGCCGCCGGCGGCAGGCAATCGTCGCACCTCTTACGCGGACTGCCTGCAGCCGACTGCCTCCTCGATCAGCCGGCGAAGGCCGGGTTGATGCCCTTGCAGGCCTCGACGAGGCCCTGCACGGACGCGACCGACTTCTGGAACATCGCCTTCTCGGCGTCGTTCAGCTCGATCTCGACGATGCGCTCCACGCCGCCGGCACCGATGACGATCGGCACGCCGACGAACATGTCCTTCACGCCATACTCGCCGTTGAGATAGGCGGCGCAGGGCAGGACGCGCTTCTTGTCCTTGAGGTAGCTCTCGGCCATGGCGATGGCGGAAGCCGCCGGGGCGTAGAAGGCCGAGCCGGTCTTGAGCAGGTTGACGATCTCGCCGCCGCCCTTGCGCGTGCGCTCGACGATGGCGTCCACCTTCTCCTGCGTGGTCCAGCCCATCTTGACGAGGTCGGGCAGCGGGATGCCAGCCACCGTGGAGTAGCGCACGAGCGGCACCATGTCGTCACCGTGGCCGCCGAGCACGAAGGCCGTGACGTCCTCGACCGAGACCTTGAACTCCTCGGCGAGGAAGTAGCGGAAGCGGGCCGAATCGAGCACGCCGGCCATGCCGACGATCTTGTTCTTCGGCAGGCCCGACGCCTTCTGCAGCGCCCACACCATGGCGTCGAGCGGGTTGGTGATGCAGATGACGAAGGCGTTAGGGGCGTACTGCTTGATGCCCTGGCCGACCGCTTCCATCACCTTGAGGTTGATGCCGAGCAGGTCGTCGCGGCTCATGCCCGGCTTGCGCGGCACGCCGGCGGTGACGATGATGACGTCCGCCCCCTCGATATCGGCGTAGGACTGGGTGCCCTTGTAGGCGGCGTCGAAGCCGTCCACCGGGGAGGACTCGGCCAGGTCGAGGCCTTTGCCCTGCGGAATGCCTTCGGCGATGTCGAAGAGCACGACGTCGCCCAGCTCCTTGAGGCCGACGAGATGGGCAAGGGTGCCGCCGATCTGGCCGGCGCCGATCAGCGCGATCTTCTTACGGGCCATGTGAGAAACCGTCCTTCAGTTCGAGGAGGGGACGCATCCCGGAAAACCGCGGTTTCTTTGACTCAAACGGGGTCCTGCTTCAAGTCATGCAAANCCCGCCGCGGGGCTGGCCTTTGCTGCCACGACCGGTAGCTTGCGCCGGGCGCGGCGGCGAAAAGACAGATGGTGCAAGGGGTTGGGAATTTCCAGTGGTGCCCCGGGCTGATGCGGCAGATGCCAAGTCTTTTTGTTACAGTTTTCAGATATTGTAACTTTTATTGCGCCGGCAGCGCCGGGTAGGCCGTCCGCAGGCCCGCGCGCACTCATACATAGCCGGCTTTGAGAGCCCGCAGCGCGATGCGGATGATCGTCGCCAGTCGCTCCTCCAGCATGTCGCGGGGGCGCTCCGCGTCAAGCCGGACCGCGGTCGGATGCGTAAACCGGAAGAGGATGTCGGTGAGGAAGGTCAGCGCCTGCTCGCGGTCCCTGGGGTTGAAGGTGCCGGTCGCCAGCCCCTCGTCCACTACCCGGCCGACGAACATGCGCNCCCGGCCCCGGTGCCGCCGCGCCACGCCGCGGTTCGCCTCGGCCGCGGCGACAAAGAGGTCGAAGATCGGCGGGTCGTTCTCGGCCAGGTCGCGGTAGTCACGCGCGAGCGCGAGGATGAGACGCTCCAGCTTGTCGTCCGCCGGGTCCGGTGCATTTGCCACGTCGGCGAGGAAGGTTTCGACCGGACGCAGGGCCGCCTGCACCACCGCATCCAGCAGGTCGCGCTTGGAGGGGAAGTAGCGGTAGACATTGGCGTGCGTCATGCCCGCCTCCTGGGCGACGCCCNCCACCGTGACCCGCGCCGCTCCCAGGCGGCGCACGTGCTCGGCAGCAATCTCGAGCAGCCGCGCGTCCGCCGTCTCGGGTGTCGCGCGGGCCGCTCGGCGGGGCGCGCTCATGTCTCCACCAGGCCCGTCGTGTTGCCGGAGGCGCGGGAATCGCCCTGGCCATGCGGCAGGGCGAGATAATCCTGCGACCGCATCTCGATGAGGCGCGACACCGTGCGGTCGAACTCGAAGACCTCGCGCCCCTGGTCGGCACGGTAGAGTTCGTGCGGCTCCGCCTCGGCCGAGGCGATGAGCTTCACGTTTTTCTCGTAGAGCGTGTCGATGAGCGTGATGAAGCGCTTGGCCGCGTTGCGCTGGGCATAATCCATCATCGGGATGCCCGACAGGATGATGCAGTGGTAGCGCTCGGCCAGCGCCAGATAGTCGGAGGCGCCGAGGGGGCGCTCGCACAGCTCGGCGAACGTGAAGCGGGCCACGCCGTCGCTCGCGCTCGGCACGGGCACCGTGCGCCCCTTCACGTGGATCGCGTCGGGCTTGCCCTCGCGCCGCCCGGTGAGGCGGAAGAAGGCCTCGTCCAGCGCCGCCTCGGCCGCCGCGTCCGCCGGCACGTGGTAGACCGGGCTGCCGGCCAGCTTCTCGAGGCGGAAGTCGGTGCGGGAATCCAGGCGCACCACCTCCATCCGGCTCGTCAGCAGGTCGATGAAGGGCAGGAACAGCGCCCGGTTGAGGCCATCCTCATAGAGGCGGCTCGGCTCCACGTTCGACGTGGCAACCACGGNGACGCCGCGCGCGAACAGGGCCGCAAACAGCCGGCCGAGGATCATCGCGTCGGCGATATCCGTCACCGTGAACTCGTCGAAGCACAGCAGCCAGGCTTCGTCCGCCAGCGCATCGGCCACGGGCGGGATGGGGTCGCCGTCCTTCTCCCGCCCGTCCTTGACCCGCTGGCGGTGGGCGAAGATGCGCTCGTGCACGTCGGCCATGAAGGCGTGGAAGTGCGCGCGGCGCTTGCGCTCGGGCGGCGCGACCTCAAAGAAGAGATCCATCAGCATGGTCTTGCCGCGGCCCACCGAGCCCCAGATGTAAAGACCCTTGAGGGGTTCCGCCTTCTCGCTGCGCTTGCCGAACAGCCAGCCGAGCGGGCTCGTCTTGCGGGCGAGGCGCCGCTCGCCGAGGCGCTGCGCCAGCTCGTCGAGCCGCGCCACGAGCCTTTCCTGGGCGGGGTCGCGCTCGATCACGCCTTCGCTTACGAGGGCGTCGTAGCGGGCGCGCACGCTGGTGGAGGCAAGGGAAAGGCGGGGCTCGATGATCACGGGGAGGGATTTAGCGCCTCACGCGGTCCTGTACAATCCGCCTCGCGGTCGCGGCACGGCAGGTCAGCCCGGCTATCGCGGCATGAGATCGTAGGGGTGCGCCCAGCCGGGCAGGGCGGCGATGCGCCGGGTCCAGGCCTCGATGTTGGGGAAGGCGGACCGGCCGATGCCCGTCTCCTCGGGATAGTAGAGGTATCCGACCATGGAGATGTCGGCGATGGTCGGTGTATCGCCCACGATGAAGGAGCGCCTGTCGAGGTGCTTCTCCACGATGTCGAAGGCGGCGAGCGTGCGGTTGCGCAGGAACTCGGTCACCGGGCTCTCGGGCATCTTCCTGAGGCCGACCATGAACCGCAGTGTCGCCAGATAGCTCGTGAACTTGTGGTTGTCGAAGAGGATCCAGCGCAGGATGTCGTAGCGCTCGGCGGTGTCACGCCCGCCAAAGCGGCCGGGTGCCGTCGCGAGCTGTGTTGAAATTCGGGTGGCGCGATCTCCAGCATAGACATCGTATTGGGTCAGGCGGCGAGGTCAATCGTCTCCTTTGCGGCTGATGCTTGTGTCAGCGTCTTCCAGCCGTCGACCTTGCGCATGGTGATCTGACCGGACGCCAGCAGGGCCCAGAACAGCATGGCGGCGGTGGCCGCCGAGGGCAGCACCGTCTGGGTCTTGATCCGCCGCTTGAACTCCTCGTGCAGCCGCTCGATCGCATTCGTGGTCCGGGCCGACTTCCATTGCGAGGGCGGCAATTTGGTGAACGCAAACAGAGCGTCGCCGGCTTCCTCGAGGCTGTCCGCCACCGCCCGATGCCGCAGCCGCCATTTGCGCAGGAAGGCCTGGCGGCGCTCCGCAATCTCCTCGACTGTCGTGGCATAGATCATGTCGGTGTAATCGGCCGTGATCTCGTCGGAGAGACGCTTGGGCGCATGGGCGAGCAGATTGCGGTGCTTGTGCACCGTGCAGCGCTGCAGGGGAACACCGTTCCACACCGCCGCGAGCGCCTGCTCCAGGCCCGGCGCGCCATCGACGATGACAAAGGCCGGCCGGCGCAGCTGGCGGGCGACCAGATCGTCGAGGACCGCACGCCAGGCGGCCGTGGTCTCGCCGCCCATGTTCCTGACTGCCAGCAGCACCTTCTGCCCGTCCTCACGGATGCCGATCACCACCAGCAGCGAGATGGAGGTGGCCTTCCGGTCGAGCCGGACCCGCACCACCGTGCCGTCGAGGATCAGCCGCACGATCGGCTCGTCGGCGAGCGAACGCTGGTTCCAGGCCTGCCAGTCGGCCTGCACCTTGCGCCAGACCCGGCTGACCGTGTCCTTGCCCACCGCTCCGCCGAACAGGGCGGCCAGCGCCCGGCGCACCCGCCGGGTGTTGGTGCCTGACAGATAGGCCGAGGCAATCAGCGCATCGGCGGCCTTGGTGCGGCGCTGATAGGCCCGAAGGGTGGCACTCCTCCACTCGGTGGTGCCGCCATCCTGCGTGTGCAGGCGGGCCCGCGGCACGGAAATCTCGGTCGGCCCGAAGGTGCCGGTGAGCGTGCGCGACCGGCAGCCGTTGCGGTAGCCGCGCGTGCCGACGGACGGCTCGCCAGCAGGCGCCCGGCCATAGCGGGGTCGGCCGAGAGCGGCCTCCAGTTCGGCCTGGATGAGGGCTTCGATCCAATCGCGCACCCGCTCGCGCACGCCGGTCTCGATTGGGTCGATCCAGGTGTCGAAAAGTCGGGCGTCGGGTTGGCCGGTCAGATGCGCAGACTGTGACTTGCTGATAGGGTCCGTCATGGCGTGGTCTCCAATGGGACCCTGGCGCTCCAACGCCCGAATCCCGTTTTGTGGGCTTCAACACCCGGAGACTACGCCACCCTCTCAAAAGTCCACCACATCCCAGACGGCACCTCCCTCGGCTCTGGTGACTGAAGGATAAGCCAGAAGAGCAAGAGGTGCGCTCGACTTCCAATCGCACCTCTCGTCTCTTGCTGGAGACGGCCGCCGTTCCTGCAGGTCCGTTGATTGCTTCATTCGATCGAACGGAGCAATCCAGCAGGTGCCGCTGCTCAAGAACCGATTGCTTCGTCGAATGGGATGCGAACTCGCTAATCTCCCGAAAGTGTTATCTCCCGGAATTTGCTGACGTCGATACCTGTACCGGCCTCAGAGCGGTGCGGATAGTCTGGAGAAAACTTGGCCCAAGAGAATGAATTGCGGCCCGACATACGCGGCCAGCCGCTCCCCGAAGTGCGAATGCTCTGCGCTGAACCCGCCCGTTTCCTGTGCCTTTCGTACACGAACGCCAGGGCGAGAGGAAGTTGGAAGGTAAGAACTGGCGGAGGGGATGGGCCTGACGTCTAACCTTCTCTACCTTAAGTCATTGAAATTCATTATGTTTAAATCTCGGCAATCTTCAGTTTGCGCTTCAACATGACGCGATTAGCGCAGACCTTGCGCATATCCCCCCTGGGGGGATAAGAGCGCACCATGTCCGAGTCAGCCCAGCACAGTTCGCACCCCGATATCATCAACCGCCTCAAACGGGCGGAGGGACACCTCAGATCCATCATCGCCATGCTGGAGGCGGAGAAGCCCTGCGCCGAGATCGCGGGCCAGATCAAGGCGGTCGAAAGCGCTGTCACAGCCGCCAAGCGGATGCTGATTCACGACCACATCGACCATTGCCTGGGGCACGGCGGCGAGAGCGATCTCGTCGAATTGCGCGCGCTGGCCAAACTTCTCTGAGAGGCACCATGCTCGCCGTCCTTGCCAACCGCACTTACCGTCATCTGTTCGCTGCGCAGGTCATTGCGCTGATCGGCACCGGCTTGGCCACGGTCGCCCTCGGGCTTCTGGCCTGGGATCTCGCGGGGGCCGATGCGGGGGTGGTGCTCGGCACCGCGCTTGCGATCAAGATGGTCGCCTATGTGACGCTTGCGCCGATTGCCTCGGCCTTTGCCGACCGGGTGCCGCGACGGGCGATGCTGGTGGCGCTCGACCTGATCCGCGCGACGGTCGCGCTGGCGCTGCCTTTCGTGTCCGAGGTCTGGCACATCTATGTGCTGATCTTCCTGCTGCAGGCGGCATCGGCCGGCTTCACCCCGACCTTCCAGGCGACGATCCCGGACGTTCTGCCCGACGAGGCCGAGTACACGCGGGCGCTGTCGCTCTCGCGGCTGGCCTATGATCTGGAGAACCTGCTCTCGCCGATGCTCGCGGCCGCGCTGCTGACGGTGGTGAGCTTTCCGGTCTTGTTCGGCGGCACCGTCATCGGCTTTCTGGCATCGGCCGCACTCGTAATGACCGTCACTCTGCCGTCACCCCGGCCGACGCAGCCGCGCGGTATCTGGGACCGGACCACCCGCGGCATCCGCATCTATCTCGCCACGCCGCGCCTGCGGGGGCTGCTTGCGCTGAACCTTGCGGTGGCCGCGGCAGGGGCCATGGTGATCGTCAACACGGTCGTGCTGGTTCAGGCGCGGCTTGGCCTCGGCGAAGAGCAGGTGGCGCTGGCGCTCGCGGCGTTTGGCGGCGGCTCGATGGTCGCGGCGCTGCTCCTGCCGCGGCTGCTCGACCGAATGCCGGACCGACCGCCGATGATTGCAGGTGCCCTGATCCTCGTTTGCGGAACGGCCTTCGGCCCGCTGGTCGGATCGCTGCCTGCGCTGATGGCGCTGTGGCTCGTGATCGGCTTTGGCTACAGCCTGACACAAACGCCGACGGGTCGACTGCTGCGCCGGTCCGCCCAGCCGGAGGACCGNCCGGCGATCTTTGCCGCCCAGTTCGCGCTCAGCCATGCCTGCTGGCTTCTCACCTATCCGCTGGCCGGGCGGTTCGGGGCCGCATTCGGTCTGGATGCGACCTTTCTCATCATGGCTGGCCTCGCCGCCCTCGGGGTTGCGAGCGCGCTGAAGCTCTGGCCTGCGGCAGAGCCGGAGGNTCTGCCGCATGAACACCCCGATCTGCCCGAAGGACATCCGCATCTGTGGGAACATGGAGAGAGCGGCCACAGCCACGCCGTGGTGATCGACGACCTGCATCGGCAATGGCCGTCCCGGTGCGCCTGACCGATTATCATAGGCGATCTTGCCGTTTATGGCGGCCTGTTTCTGGCTGCCTTCACCGCTGCGACTCTGCTCCCTGCCCAGTCCGAGGCACTGGTCGTGGGCCTTTTGCTGACCGACTACGCGCCATGGCTGGTGCTGGCTGTGGCGAGCGTCGGGAACGTCCTGGGTTCTGTGGTCAACTGGTTTCTCGGGCGAGGGATCGAACTGTTCCGCGGCCGCCGCTGGTTTCCGGCGAGCCCCGCCGCGCTGGCACGGGCGGAAGGCTGGTATCGCCGCTACGGCAGATGGTCGCTGCTGCTGGCCTGGGCGCCGATTATCGGCGACCCGCTTACTGTCGTAGCGGGCGTGCTGCGCGAGACCTTCCTGGTATTCCTGCTCCTCGTCAGCATCGCGAAGATCGGCCGCTACCTTATTCTGGCAGCAGCGACCCTGGGGTTCGGCTGACTATGGCTCTGGGTGTGCCTCGACTCGCAGTGCGAGCTGCGGCTTCTGACCTTCAATCCGGAGAAGGCCCGAAATGCTGTCTCCGTTCGGGTGATCGGCGCTCGCTGCCCTTGTCCATCCCGAAACGCCTAGTTCACCTCGCCGGTTCTCGCTTCAGATCACGAACACCGGCGCGAACCCGCCACCTGGCGTCCTGAAGTTCGTGGTCTGACCTTGATAAAGGCGCGCGGCCACCAGAAGCACCTGCCCATCATAGGTGTACAGTCGCACGTCCATCTTGCGCCTCTGGGGTGTCTCGTCGATCTTGATCATGCGTTCGCTGGGGCGGACCAGCGTCTGGGCTACGTATCCGCCCTCCGCGATCTCCGCCCAAGCTCCTTTCGTCAGCTTGTCGCCACGATAGACCGCCTTGCCGCCATGCCCGCCGGTCGGCTTGAAGAACAGGTCCCTGCGGGATTTCCAAAGTGCGTCAGCGTTATCGGGATTGACCAGGACGGTGCGTGGAACGGCATCAAGCAGGGCGCGAAGTCTCGGCTCCACGCCCCAGGCCTCCAGCGTCGCGGGTTTTGAAAGAAGCGAAAGATTGCGCTTGTCGGCAAGGAGCGCGTGGTTGTGCGGATTCGGCGTCACAACCACCGCGCCGTCCCGGTAGGCTTCCTGCAATGCCTTGTGCTCGGGCTGATCGAAGGAGAAATCGGTGACCCGGTTGTAAACGAGATCGATTGTCTTTCCATCGACGCTGAGCCGACCATCGTCGTAGCGAAGTTGGCTGGCATCGGCGATGACCGCGTCTNCCCCTCGTGCCGCGAAAACCCGCCGCGCGAGCACGAATTCGGGATAAAGATACTGTTCCGGCGGATTGTCGTCGACGATGGCGATGCGTTCTGGCGCGCCCGTTCCACGCTGCCGAATCCATTCGTTTTGGAACATGCGGAACGCCGCGTCCTCAAAGGATAGCAGCGTCGGGGGGATGTCCATTTCGGCACAACACGCGCGCTGCGCCCTTGCAAGAAATGCATTGAGAAATGCCCCGCCGGCGTTGGTATTGATCTCGATCAGCCGGGGGCCGTCTTCGCCAAGATGAAAGTCGTAGCCCATCAATGCCCCGATCGGACCGTGATCCGCCCGCGCGATTTCCGGTGCCCAGGAAAGGACCGCGGCTTTGTATGCCGCGAGTTGGGCGGTGGCCTCCACAGCCGCTGCGATGGCGCGCATCTCATCCACGGTGGTGGCCGAAAGGAACACCGGTACGTGCGAGAACAGATGGGCCTTGGGGCGGATGAACGTCTCGAAGAACGCCGGCTCACCTGCCTCCTGCTCCAGCGCCTCGCGCAGCGATGGAAGGTCCAGTGTAACGCAGAAGCAGTTCTTGTTGAGCCGCTCTGTGCGGTCTTGAACCCGCTTCGATGAACTGGAGCCGGGATTGTTCATTGAGGGAAAACCCGACGCTGCGCCATGATCGGGCGCGCTTCAAAGGCTAAGTAATCCATGAATAATCCCACGAACATCGCTCCCAAAGGTGTCGCCATCGGGTTGATCCAAATATGCCGCTTCTGTCCGGCAGCCACAACTGTCACCGGGTGGGCCTCGGAAAACTGAGCAGCCGGTCGCACGGGCAGCTCCGGCCTGCAGCGAAGCTCCATCCCGAAGGTGCCATCAGCGCTCAGCGTGCTTGCGACACATTCTCCTGGTAGGTCCGCTCGCGCTCCGGCCAGGTGCTCTTGATATAGGCGAGCGCAGCCTGGATCTCTGCGTCGCTGAGGACGGCAAAGCCCGGCATGTCGCTCTTATAGCCGCCCCCGACGATGGCGGCCGTGCCCTCCTTGACGATCCGGAACAGGATGTCATCGGGATGGTGCCACGTGTGGCCGTCGGCATCGTGTGGTGGCGCCGGGAGACGCCCGGACGGAAGGGGCGTCTTCCAGTCCGGCTGCCCCTCGAGCTGCGCACCGTGGCAGGACGCACATTGGTCCGCATAGATCTGCCGGCCCTGTTCGATGACTTCTGCAGATGACGCGGCGTTGGATGCGGTCTGGGCATAGTGCCTGCCAGCGAAGACCGCCATGACCAGGCCTCCGACGAGCAACCCGGGCCACAAGATATTACGGAGTTCTTTTCGCATGAGTTGCATGATTGGTGGCGAGGAATTTCTATTGGCTACATGCCGAGGATGAATTTCTGCCAGAGGCGCGACGCCGGAGGTAATTGACATTCCCGTGGCCAGCGCCTATCTTTCCGGCATGTTCTCGCGCCTCGTCACTATGCTTGCCGTACTCGCGATCGCCGTCATGACGACGGTGACCTCCGCGCATGCGGCGCGCTTGAGCGCAGAGCCGGATCACTCGGTGCATGTCGGCGAGATGATGCAGGTTGCGGCCGGCAGCGAACATTCCTGTGATGGCGAACAGCACTGCGGATCGATCGACACCGGAAGCTGTGAGCTGCTTTGCGCCGGTCTTTCGGTCTTCCTGACCTCCCCGAGCGACAGCTCTGGCAGCGATTACGCGCCTGCCAGCCATGACCTGCCCACCGGTGCAGTGCTTGCCGGTCGGGCACCTGGACTGAACGAACGACCTCCCAAGCACCGTCTCCTCTGATCGCGCGTCCGGGCCGAGGCCCGCGGCGTCCTGTCGGTTTTGATGAACGGGACGAGCTGTCCCGAGGAGACGACCATGAATACCCTTTCACGACGCGGCTTTCTTGCCGCTGGCGCAGCCATGCTGGCCTCTGCGCATCTGCCCCGAATCGCGTCAGCGCAGGGCATCGCCCCGCTGCCCTTGCACGCCGCCAGCCGGGTGCTGGACATCGACGGTCGCGCCGCCACCGTTTGGGGCCTTGCCGGCCCGGCCGGACAGGGCTTGACGCTCGACCCCGGCGCGCGGTTCCGGGTGGATCTGCGCAACGATCTCGATGTTGAAACGCTGATCCACTGGCACGGCCAGATCCCGCCCAACGCACAGGATGGCGTGCCCGACATACCCTTGCCTATGCTCGCACCCGGCGAGACGCGCGCTTATGACTTTGCGCCGCTGCCCGGCACCTACTGGATGCATGCGCATGTGCCGCTGCACGAGATGCGGCTTCTGGCAGCACCGCTGATCGTGCGCAGCGCCGAGGATGTCGCCGCCGACCGGCAGGAGGNGGTGCTGTTCCTGCATGATTTCTCGTTCAAGGCACCCGAGGAGGTGATGGCCGAGATCCTTGGCGGCCACGGGACCGCCGGCGGTCATGGAGGCGGCCACGGCGCGGTCATGGGCGGCATGGCGGCCATGGACCACGGCGCGATGGGGAACATGCCGATGGGTGGCATGGATCACGGCGCCATGGGTGGCATGACGGGAATGGGCGCCATGGACGGCATGGCGATGGACCTCAACGATTACGACTGGGACGCCTATCTCGCCAACGACCGCACGCTTTCGGATCCCGAGGTGGTGCAGGTCGAGCGCGGCGGGCGCATCCGCCTGCGGGTGATCAACGCCGCCGCGGCAACGGTGTTCTGGATCGAGACTGGCGAAGCGCAGGCCCGGCTCGTCGCGGTCGATGGCCATGCCGTTCAGCCCGTCCCCGGCACGCGGTTCGGCTTGGCCATGGGCCAGCGACTCGATCTCGAGATCGACCTGCCGCAGGAGGGCGGCGCTTGGCCGATCCTCGCGCTGCGAGAGGGCGCGCGCGAGCGCACCGGCCTGATTCTTGCCACGCAGGGCGCCGAAATCCGGCGCATTGATGGCGTGGCGGAAAGCGAAGCACCCGCCTTCGACACCGACCTTGCGCAGGAGTCGCGACTGACCGCCGTCGACACCTTGCCGGATCGGCCGGTGGACCGCAGCCACATTGTGATGCTGGGCGGTTCGATGCAGCCCTATGTGTGGACGATCAACGGTGCCGTCTGGGGCCAGCATCGCGCGCTTGCCGCACGCAGCGGCGAGCGGGTCGTGCTGTCCTTCCACAACATGTCGATGATGGGCCACCCGATGCATTTGCACGGGCATGTGTTCCAGGTCGTCGGACTGAACGGACGTGCAGTCCGGGGCGCGCTGCGCGACACGGTATATGTGCCGCCGATGTCGATGGTCGATATCGCGCTCGACGCCGGCGAGGCCGCGCGCTGGATGCTGCATTGCCACCACATGCCGCATCTTGAGACCGGCATGATGACCGAATTCGCGGTCAGCGCATAGGCCAGGCAGAGGACGTCGGATGCCGGCGTTCTCCCTCAGCAACAAGGAGGCGGACTCATGTCGATGTCTCACGGCGGCCATGCCGGTCACATGCCCCCGGGCGGCGATCGCAAGGCGCTTGTCATCTCGGGCTGTGGCTCACCGGCCTTTACTTTGTAGTCGAGCTGGGAATCGGCATCTGGACGGGCTCCGTCGCTGTCATCTCCGATGCCTTCCACACCTTCTCTGCCGTGGGCGGCGTGCTCATCGCACTGGTCGCGCTTCGCTTGACTGAACGGAAATCCAGCCCGGCACGTACCTTCGGTTATGTCCGGGCTGAGATCCTCGGCGCCCTTTTCAACGGCCTGTTTCTCGTCGCGATGGCTCTTTTCGTGCTGTGGATGGGCGCGATGCGTCTCATGGAGCCGATCGAACTGGCCACGACACCGATGCTGTTTGCCGCTGCCGGCGGGATCGCCACCGAGCTTGTCGCGCTCTGGCTGCTGTACGAACGCCAGAAAGGCAACCTGAACATGCGCGGCGCCTACTGGCACATCCTCCAGACCTTCGTCGGAAGCTTCCTCATCATCATCTCGGCGCTGGTGATCCGATTTACGGGCTTCCTCGCCATTGATCCCCTGCTTGGCATGGCCTTCGGGCTCGTCCTGCTCTGGGCTTCCTGGGGCATTCTGCGTGAGGCATTGCACATCCTGCTTCAGGGCACGCCGGAAGACCTGGATCTGGAGGCCGCAATCACGGCCATCCGGCAATTGGAGGGGGTGACGGATGTGCATCACGTCCATGCCTGGAGCCTGACATCCGGGCGCAATGTCTTCTCGAGCCACATCTGCGTTCGGAACTGGAAAGACGGCGAGCGGGTGCTGCGGCAGGCGAACCATCTCCTGCGCGAGCGATTCAACATCTACTTCTCGACGTTGCAGGTGGAGGAATACTGCCTCGATGGCGAGGAGACTGCAGCCGACATTGACATCATGCGGTCACATGCCGCGCCAGAACAGACCAACGTTCGAAATTTCCATGGGAATCACTAAACGGCGATACTTTTCCAGCTTCCAGTCACTTCTTGACCGTCTAGCGATTGGAAAGCGCAGAACGGCGAACGCAAGGCCGAGGGCGAGACGCCGAGGAGGCGTAAAAATGACCAACAATACTGAACACGATCATCAGCACCACGATCATGCGGCCCACGGCCATGAGCAGGGGCACGCGGCTGTCGCAGCGGACAGTGCCCACAAGGTCAAGGACCCGGTCTGCGGCATGATGGTCGATCCCCACAAGACCGCGCACAAGGCCGAGCACGCGGGNCGGCCCTATTACTTCTGCTCGGCCGGGTGCCGGGAGAAGTTCCTGGCCGACCTGGAACGCTATCTCGACCCTGCCGCCGCGACGGAACGGGCCGAGCCGGTGCCCGAGGGGACGATCTACACCTGCCCGATGCATCCCGAGATCCGGCAGGTCGGCCCCGGCTCCTGCCCGATCTGCGGCATGGCGCTGGAGCCGGTGCTGGTCAGCCTGGAGGCCGGGCCGAACGAGGAACTGATCGACATGACGCGCCGGTTCTGGATCGGCCTGGTGCTGACGCTGCCGGTGTTCGTGCTGGAGATGGGCGGCCATCTTCTTGGTCTGGACCACCTCATCAGCCAGCGGACCTCGAACTGGATCCAGATGCTGCTGGCGACGCCTGTGGTGCTGTGGGCCGGTTGGCCATTCTTCCAGCGTGGCCGGCAATCGCTCGTCAACCGCAGCCTCAACATGTTCACGCTGATCGCGATGGGCACCGGAGCTGCCTGGATCTACAGCATGTTGGCGACGCTCGCGCCCGGCATCTTTCCTGACCAGTTCCGGCAGCATGACGGGTCGGTGGCGGTCTATTTCGAGGCGGCGGCGGTCATCACCGTCCTTGTCCTACTCGGCCAGGTTCTGGAACTGCGTGCGAGAGAGAGCACCAGCGGCGCGATCCGCGCGCTGCTCGACCTCGCGCCCAAGACCGCGCGGATCATTCGTGACGACGGGACCGAGGAGGAGGTACAGCTCGACAGCGTCCATGTCGGCGACCGCCTACGGGTGCGGCCCGGCGAGAAGGTGCCGGTCGATGGCGAGGTGATCGAGGGCCGCAGCGCCGTCGATGAATCGATGGTGACGGGCGAGTCGATGCCGGTGACCAAGGAGGTTGGTGCCAAGGCTATCGGCGGCACCATGAACCAGTCCGGCGCGCTGGTGATCGAGGCGAAGAAGGTCGGCCGCGACACCATGCTGTCGCAGATCGTCCAGCTCGTCGCCGAGGCGCAGCGCAGCCGCGCGCCGATCCAGCGCCTCGCCGATCAGGTGTCGGGCTGGTTCGTGCCGGCGGTGATCCTGGTCGCGGTGCTTGCCTTCGTCGCCTGGTCGATATGGGGTCCGGAGCCGCGCTTCTCCTTCGGTCTCATTGCGGCGGTTTCGGTCCTGATCATCGCCTGCCCCTGCGCGCTCGGGCTGGCCACGCCGATGTCGATCATGGTCGGCGTCGGACGTGGCGCGCAGGCCGGCGTGCTGATCAAGAATGCCGAGGCGCTGGAGCATATGGAGAAGGTCGACACCATCATCGTCGACAAGACCGGGACGCTGACCGAGGGCCGGCCCGCCGTCACCGCCATCGTTCCCGCCCCTGGCTTCACCGAAGACGAGGCGCTGCGGCTTGCTGCCAGCGTGGAGCGGGCGAGCGAGCATCCGCTGGCGCTGGCCATCGTGCGGGCGGCAGAGGAGCGAGGGCTCGAACTCGCGCCGGTCGCGGATTTCGACTCCCCCACCGGCAAGGGCGCGCTCGGGGTGGTCGAGGGCAAGCGCATTCCCCTTGGCAATGCGAAGTTCCTCGCCGAGCAGGGCGTCGATGTCGCGCCGCTGGCCGATGAGGCCGACCGGCTGCGCGAGGACGGGGCAACGGCGATCTTCATGGGGGTGGACGGGCAGGTGGCGGCGATCTTCGCCATCGCCGATCCGGTCAAGCCCACAACGCCCGAGGCGCTGGCCGCGCTGAAGGCGCAAGGTATCCGCGTGGTCATGCTGACCGGCGACAACTGGACGACGGCCAGGGCGGTCGCGCGCCAGCTCGGCATCGACGAGGTCGAGGCGGAGGTTCTGCCCGATCAGAAAAGCGCGGTTGTGCAGCGGCACAAGGCGGCGGGCGAGGTGGTGGCGATGGCGGGCGACGGGGNGAACGACGCGCCGGCGCTGGCTGCCGCGGATGTTGGCATCGCCATGGGCACCGGCACCGACGTGGCGATGGAAAGCGCGGGCGTCACGCTGCTGAAGGGCGATCTTATAGGTATCGTGCGGGCGAGGCGGCTGTCGGAAGCGGTCATGGGGAACATCCGCCAGAACCTGTTCTTCGCCTTCATCTACAACGCCCTAGGCGTGCCGGTCGCGGCGGGCGTGCTCTACCCGTTCTTCGGCATCCTGCTGTCGCCGATCATCGCGGCGGCCGCCATGGCGCTGTCCTCGGTCAGTGTCATCGCCAATGCCGCGCGTTTGCGGAAGGTGAAGCTGTGATGGCGGTGCCGCGGCCTTCGATTCGCTGCTCACCTCATTGTGCGCCGCACATGGACCGTGACGGGGAGACAATGAATCCATGAAGCGAGGTTTGACGATGAGAAACGATCACCGCATCAGNCGGCGCGCCATTCTGGCCGCTGCCGGCGCACTTCCCCTGCTGTTGTCTACAATCGGCCGGGGGCATGCCGAAGCGCTGCCTCTGGTGAACGTCACCAAGGATCCGTCCTGCGGCTGCTGCGATGGCTGGGTCGCGCATATCGAGGCTGCGGGGTTCCCGGTGCGGGTTGTGGAATCCACCGATATGGACAGCCTCAAGCAGCGGCTCGGCGTGCCAGCCGAACTGGCCTCCTGCCACACCGCCGAGGTGGGCGGCTATGTGGTCGAGGGCCATGTGCCTGCCGCGGCGATCCGCCGCCTTCTGGCCGAACGACCGGATGCGACAGGGTTGGCCGTTCCCGGAATGCCTGCCGGCTCGCCCGGCATGGATTTTCCGGGCGTCGATCCCGAGCCGTATGAAGTGTTCCTGTTCGGCCCGACTATCCAACCCTTCGGGCGTTTTCTCGGCGCGCAGGAAATCTGAGTCAGGCGTCTCCACATGACCGGNCACCTTGCCAATGATCCGAAACAGCACCTGGCCGAGGCGGCTTGCCTCCGTCAGCGGGGCGGTCTTGCTGTGTCGGGNGGCGCGCGACGTGAACGTGACATCGCACGGGCCTCGCGTGCCACCGGGAAGGAAGGTGGCGCATGAACGGGAGCGCGCGAGTTGCTGGCAGGGCAAGATGCGGCGGATTGCGCCAGTTTGCGATCTGCATCCTGCTGCTTGCCATCAGCGCCCTGGTTCTGCAGGTCCCGGCACACGCCAGTCCCGCCGGACACGCCATCCACCAGGAACAGACTGCTGCCACGGCCAGCCACTGCGCCCGCCATCACATGCCGGACGAACATGGCGCAGATCGATTCGCAGGCTGCGTGAGTGATGACGGTAGTCCAAATCTGGCGGACCGCTGCCAGACCTGTCTGACCGCCGCCGTTCTCGTCGAGCCGCCGACGCTCGGCCCGGCCGCGAACGGCGAAGCTTTCACGTTGATGCACCCTGACCCGCGCGATCGGTCCCCTGAAGGAATCCTGAGGCCGCCACGTCTCATCGCGGCGTGAGGCGCAGGGATCGCCGCGAGAACGAAGATGTCTCCGGCTGCTCCGGCGCGACCCCGAAAGACCACGCGAACATATCGGAGACCCGCGTCCGCGAATCTGGACCGGCGCTCCCGTACCAAAGGATGAAATCAATGAACCGAACCGCAATCGCCCTTTCCGTCAGCATCCTGGCAGGCCTGCCAGGCGCCGCCCTCGCCCAGTCCGGGCATGACACCCACCNCCCAGCAAGCCCGCCCGCGCAAGCGGAAGCGGCCCGGGCGAGCAGTAACCTTCCCGACTTCACGCAGGCCTATGTCGACGCGATGAACGAGACGCACGGGCTGATGATGGACGGCGTCATGGCCGACGATCCCGATGTCGCCTTCGTCCGGGGCATGATCCCGCATCATCAGGGCGCGATCGACATGGCCAGGATCGTCCAGCAATACGGGGACGATCCGCAGACCAAGGCGTGGGCGGACCAGATCATCGCGGCGCAGGAAGGCGAGATCGCTGAAATGCAGGCTTGGCTGGAGACGAACGCTGGCGAGGCACCGGCAGCCCTCGGCCAGACAAGGGGAACCGTCTACGCTGCCAATGAGGGCGGCAATTCCATCAGCGCCATCGATCTCGGCACCGGATCGGTCGACACCGTTTCGATCCCGGTCGGGCCCCACAACGTCGATCTGACGCCCGATGGGAAGCTGTTGCTGGCAGTCGGAGATCCTGCCACCGAGGGGGATCACGAATCCGACGGCCACGGAAACGGCGAGGAAGCTGCGGCCGAGGGTCTGCTGGTCATTCTCGATCCGCAGAACATCGCCGCGCCCAAGGCGACCGTCGCGGTAGGCTCGCNCCCGGCCCATGTGGTCGCCGACCGGCAGGGGCGCGCTTTTGTCTCGCTGGCCGGCGGCGACGAGATCGCCGTGGTCGATCTCGCAAAGGCCGAGGTCATCGGGCGTATCGCGACGGGGGACTATCCGCACGGCCTGCGGCTCAGCCCGGACGAGACCCAGCTCTACGTGGTCAATGTCGAGGATGGGTCCGTGTCCGTCATCGACACGCAGGCGCTGTCCGAGGTGGCACGCATTCCGGTCGGAACCGCGCCGGTCCAGGTCGGGTTCACGCCCTCCGGCGATCAGGTCTATGTCTCGCTTCGCGACGAAAACCGTGTGGCGGTCATCGACACCTCAACCCGCCAAGTAACGAACAGGATCGAGGTGGGGCCGAACCCGATCCAGATGTTCGCGACCGCTGATGGAGCCTACGTCTATGTGGCCAACTAGGGCACCGACACGGAGCCTAACAACACCGTGTCCGTGATCGACACCGCGACCGGTCAGGTAGTGAAGACCCTCACCACCGGCGGCGGCGCCCATGGCGTCTCGGCATCGACCGACGGGGCATTCGTGTTCGTGACCAACATTGCCGACGATACCGTGTCGATCATCGACGTGGGAAGCCAGGAAGTGGTCAAGACAGTGCCGGTCGGCGATCGCCCGAACGGCATCGTCTACGGCGGCCCGACCCGCTGAGCGATCGGCGCCGGGGTTCGCTCCGGCGCCAGCTGCCGGCCAGGCACCGAGCCGCGGTCGGCCAGAACAAAAGAGCTTCGGCATCAAATCGCCGAGATGGAGGACATGGTCGCCACGCTCACGACGCTGGCCGACGCCTGCGCGGGCGACCACCGGCCCGACTGCCCGATTCTCGGCGACTTCGAGCAAGCGAGCCCGGAGCATCGGCCGGCGCCCGCACGGGCACCCTTGGCGAGCAGCCGCCCCTCCGTCTGACTGCGGGGCATTATCGGCCATCGCCGCCTTATCCGGCGATCTGCTTTCGCGTCTTCGACCATATCGCGGCCGGCGATCAGATCGCAGATCACCGTCCTTTGCACGCGCGGGCTTGATCGCGCATGACACTGTAGTCGCCGAGCATCTCGGCGATGGAAGACCGCTCCGGTAGCAGAACCAGTTCTTCGGTCGTGCGCGCCTGGAACTCGCGGCTATACTCCACCACGGGCGGACAGACGGTGACGATGCGCGGCTCAGAATCGACCGTCGCGCAGCCGGTCACCAAGTTCGTCGCGAGACCGAGGACGGCGAGCCGCGGCCCCAGCATCTGACGTTGGACGTCATTGACTTCCTCCGAAGTTTCGAGGCGTTCGGCGAGGCGGCCGACGCGCTCACCGGTGCGGCGGATCGACAGCAGGAACAGGACGATGGCGAGAGCAACAGCGCTGAAGCGCAGGGCGGCTCGCCGGTGCGGCGGATCGACAGCAGGAACAGGACGATGGCGAGAGCAACAGCGCTGAAGCGCAGGGCGGCTCGCGCCAACGGGCTAGCGGCGATCCCGGTGAACAGAGCGGCGATCATCGACGCCCCCGCTTCCAGTCGTCGATGCGGGCGTAGATGGCGACCGCGATGCCGGCGAGCGCCACGGCGATGAACACCCAGCGCAGCGTGTCGAGATAGGGCACGAGCGGCAGGATGGCGGACTGCGTCTCGGCCAGGACGTTCTGCGCCNCCTCGACGCCAGCGGCACCCAGCGTTGCCACGCCGGCGGCGCCACTGCCCTTTATCGTACGGCTGTCTGCCAGGACCTCCCGCGCGGGCGGCGTTTCCGCCGCAAACGCCGTCGCCCGTACCGGGAAACGCTCGCCCCATTGCCGAGCCGGGCCGAGATCGATGTGCATGAAGCCCGAGCGCGGATAGTAGCCAAAGCCGAGAAAGCCGACGGCTCGGGCGGCGGCCTCGAAAGCCACCGGATCGTGGTTCGCCATGGCAATGTCAAAGGCCGTGCCGTCCATGTGCTTGGAGCGCGGCGCGCCGCCGACGGCCCAGTTGTGCGCCGGACTGCGGTAGGCCGAACGGACGATGAGCGGCTTGCCAAGCCGATCGCGCAACGCCTGGAGCTTGTCGAGCGCTTCCTCGTTTATCCGCAGGGAGCCGCTGCCCCGGCAGGCGATCTCAGCGGGGGAAAAATCCTTCCAGCGCCACGAGCGCTCGGGCACGTCGCGCCAGTGCTTGTAGAAGGTTGTGGTCATGAGTGATCTCCAGGCACAAAAAAGGCCCGCTCCTCGGTGAGGGCGGGCGATGGGACTTTCGGACGTGGCCGAGGCTTATGGCGACGGACCGAAAATCTTGAGCTTGATGGCGATGCCCGCCATGAGGGCGAGCAGGATGCCGGTGGTGATGATGCGGACGGTGGTCTGCACGGCGGTGCGTTTGGCCAGCCGAAACCCGGCGAGCAGCGATCGGAGGTCACGGATGTCCTCCGCGGCGTCCGTTCCGAGCCCGACCTCTTGCAGGGCGCGTCGCGCGCCTGTTTCGGCTGCGCGTGCCAGCAGCGCCTCGAACTCGGTCTCGGACATGCGGAACTGCTCGTTCGCTTGCGGCGGCGTCATAGCGGTTCTCCCGGAGAGTCTGGTTTTGGCTCGCGGCTTTGCCGGTGGCCGCTCAGGTCGCCACGCCGGACTCGCACAGCAGGGTGATGAAGCGGCGGCGGCGTTCCATGTCGGCGGCGGTGCGAATGTTGTAGACGGTGCCTGAACGTGTCTCGATCAGCCGCCAAGTGGGAGNGATGGTGGCAGTCTCGGTATCGAAACGCACGATTATCAGCGCCGGCTGAACGCTTTGCAGGCGTGCGGCAATGACGGTCTCGCCGCCCTTGGAGGGCAGGATGCAGGCGTCGCGCTCGAACTGTGGCACCCACATGCCGACCGTGTTTCCATAGCCATCATCGATCTCCTCGCGCTTTTCGAGGCGGACGCGGTCGCGCAGGGCATTGGCGGTGATCCGGGCCATCAGATCAGGCTTTTGCGGTAGGGNGCGATCAGGGCATGGACGGTGCGGTCGATGGCAACATCGATGCTGGTGTCGGCGCCATCGAACAGGCGCTGGACGATGAGCAGGATGGCCTGACGGATGGGCTCCGGCACGTCGGCCGCCGCGCCATAGCCGGCGGTGAAGATGATCGAGACGGCATCCGCGCGACGGAAGGTGGCCGGCCAGGATTGCCCCGGTCGCAGGGCGACATGGGCACCGCGCGCGTCGGCAAACAGATCGTAGACGCCTGCGTCCAATGTCTGCACCACATTGCCGGTATCGAAGTAGCTGATGCTGACGATCGCGGTGACCGGCGCCAGCGGCAATGGCAGGTGATCGGCAAAGCGGCCGAACTCCTGTCGCCAGGTTTGGGTAATCAGCGCCCGCCCGAGAATGCCGGACCAGCCGTCGAGATATGCCGTCGCCGCCTTGATCTGAGCGGTGATCAGATCGTCCTGGTCATCATGATCAACACGCAGATGGGCCTTGGCTTCGCTGAGCGACACCGGCATGGTCGCGGGCGCAACCGTGCGGACGGGAGCGAGCATGGCTGTATTCCTACAGGTTGATGAACGGGGGCGGCCAGAATCTCGGCGCTGCCGACTGTCTGGCCGCTCTGACCGATCAGACGACCGGCGCGTCGTGAGGATGGCCAAGCGCAAAGACGGCGCCGGCAGCGATCGACGTGCCGGAGGTCTTGGTGATGACGGCGCGGATGTAGCGCTTCGTGCCCTTGTAGCCCTGCTTGCAGACCGTGTCGGCTTCGAGCGCTGCCGGTAGAGTGCCCAGGAGGTCGGCTGCGGCAACGTCGGTGAAGTCGCCGTCGGCCGTGGTGTCGGCATGCTGCAGCTTCACGTCGAACACGCCGTCGCCGGCAATCGCGCCGGTGGTGATGATCAGCGTTGCCGCGTTGTAGCCCTGCAGATCGGCATGGCTGCCCTTGGTGGTGGCCGTGACCACGGCCGGAACCAGAGACGCAACCAGGCTGAGGCCGGAGATACCGTCCTTCATGACAGGAGTCCTTTCGATGAATGGGAATTGTGAAGAGACGGGCGGCCGGAGCCGCCCGTCATGTGGATCAGGTGCTGATCTTCAACAGCTTCAGGGCTTCAAAGTTGACGATGCCGCCGCCGACCCGCTTGGTGGTGTAGAACAACACGTTCGGCTTGGCGGTGTAGGGATCGCGCAGGACGCGGATGCCGATGCGGTCGACGATCAGATAGGCGCGGCCGAAGTCGCCGAAGGCGACGGGAAAGGCATTGGCCGCCACCGCCGGCATATTGTCGTCGGTATGGACCGGCTTGCCGAGGATGGTGGCCACCTGGGCAGGCCCGGAGGGTGGCGCCCAGACATAGGCGCCTTCGGCGTCCTTGAACTTGCGCACCGTGTTCATGGTCGCATCCGACATCAGCCAGGAGGCCCCGTTCCGGTAGCCGGATTTCAGGGCATAGTAGAGGTCGATCAGGCAATCGGCAGGATTGGCCGAGGCGGTCGCCGCAACAAAGCCGTCAGCCTTGCCTGAAGCGACGAAGCCGATCTTGCCCCAGGCATGGGAGGCATTGGCCACCGTGTCATAGGCAAGGATGCCGCGCGGCTTGTTGATGCCGTCGCCATGGGCAAAGGCAGCACCCTCCTGTTCGGCGAACTCGATCGCCACTTCCTCGGCCAGCCATGCGGCAAGATCGATGCGCGCATCGTCGAGCGAGGTCTGCGTGGCACCGGGCATGGCGTAGATCTCGCCGGTATTGATGGCGATCTCACGCAAGGTCGGCGTGGCCGTGCCAGGACGATCCTGTTCCTCGCCAACCCAGCCCGATGTCGCCCCGCCCATATTGACCAGCTTCTTGTAGGTACTGGTCGAGATCGAGATGGTGCGGGCGAGCGAGCGGATGGTGGAGACGGTGCCGAGCACCCGGTCGATCCCGGCCTCGGTCTCTTCCGGCACCAGATAACCGCCGTCGGGATCGGACTGGGTGGTCAGCTTGGCCTTGACCTCGAGATCACGCAGGCCGGCATCGACACCGCGCCGGAAGAAGCGGTCGAAGGCCAGGGCATGTTCGGCCTTGTCGGGGTCAGCCGGGCCACCCACCCCGCCGACCTTGAGCGCTGCCAGCGCGGCATTGGTCTCGTCGAGGGCCTTTTGCAGGGCGGTGATCTCGGCATTGATGCGGTCGACCTTTTCGGTCTGGACCACATCGGCCATGCCGGCCCGGATGTCGGCGAGTTCCTTGTCGCGCTCGACCTTGAAGTCCTCGAAGGTCTTCTGCAGTTCGGCCAGGATTTTGGTGGCATTGCCGGAATCGGCGCGCACGCCGACGATCCCGCGCGCACGCGGGGTGAGTTCGATACCCATCTCGGGTCTCCTATGATCTGATGGTGTCGATCAGCCGCTGCAGGGCGGCGGCATTCAGTTCGGGATTGTCGCCTGCATCGCGCGCGGCGGAAGGCTGGCCTGCATCACGCGTGGCCGAGCCGATCAACTCCGAGAGCATCTCGGAGCGCATGGTGCGGGTGAAGCCGGCCTTCGCGAGCGCGGCCTCGGTTTGCCGGCGTGCCATCAACCGCCGGTCTGTGCTTTTGGCATCGCCGGAAGGCGCTGCAACGCCATCGTCGACGGCATCGGCAAAGCCATATTCGACGGCCTGCGCTGCCGTCATGAAGGTCTCGGCATCCATCAGCCGTTCGATGCCGACGCGATCCATGCCGGTGCGGGCCTCGTAGATGTCGGCAAGTGCCGCATCGAACTGCTCGAACAGGCTGGCGGCCTCGCGCAGGTCATGGCGGTTGCCGATGACCAGACCCCAGGCATTGTGCACCATCATGAACGAGCCGAGCCCCATGCGGATCACATCGCCGGCCATGGCGATGATGGACGCGGCCGACGCTGCCCAGCCCAGCACCTCGACGGTCACCTTTGCCGGGTGCGTACGCAGTAAATTGTAGATGGCGATGCCCTCGAACATGTCGCCGCCGGGCGAGTTGATGCGCACGATGACGTCGCGATTGCCGATCGAACGGAGCGCCGCCGAGATGCGCTTTGCCGTGACGCCGCCGCCTGTCCAGCCATCCTCGCCGATGACGTCGAAGATGGAGATGGTGGCGTCGGCATCGGGCGCAGCGGCAAAAGGGTGCTCTGCCCATTTCGCCAGCACGTCGCTCGGCGCATCCCACTGGTAGTTTTGCGGGCGAGCCATTGTGGGCGCGTTGGGAAGGCTGCGCAGGCTCATCAGAACTCCTCCAGGAGCTGGAACAGATAACCGCCGAGCGTGACGCCACCGATGAAGATGCCGAACTCGAAGGCAGGGCTGATGGCGGCCAGCCCGACAACCGCCATGACGATCAGCGTCGAGGCCAGTTTCAACGTGTTCAGAAGGGTCATCTGTTTATTCCTTGTCGTTACGGGGCGTCGGTTTCGTCATCGCGCCGGCCACCAGTCTTTCGATCGCCAGGGTTGCCACTGGCAGCGACCACGCGATCGCCATCGCTGCCGTTACCAGACTCCTGGCGATCTCGTTGTTCCCCCGCCGGCGCTCCCGCCGTGTTCGGCGGCGGATAGAAGACGTCGCCGCCGTCGCGCGGGTTCTGGTCTTCGAGCGCGCGGATTTCATTCGGGCTGTAGACGCCCCATTGCAGGCCTTTGACGTAAGCCTCCCAGCGCGCCTTGATGTCGCCCTTGACCAGCGCCGCCCGGTTGAAGCGCGCGTAGAGATCGTCTTCCGCGCCGATCAGGTCGCGGTTGATCGCCTCTTCCCACATGGTCAGATGGTCCTCGAGCGTCCAAGCGACGAAGCCGATCGATTGCTGCTCGATACCCGTGCCCCAGCTGGTCGACTTTTCCGTATCGCCGATCATGTGCGGCGGCACGCCGAAGAACATGGCGATGTCGGTGCGGCTGAACTCGCGGCTCTCGATCCACTGCGCATCCTCGGCCGTCATGGCGATGCGGGCATAGTCCATGCCCTCTTCGAGGATCAGGTTCTTTCCCTCCTGCTCGCCGCCGGAGCGGAACTCTTCGAGCCCGGCCTTGAGATTGGCGACCGCCTCGGGCCCGAGCTTGTTCGGATGTTTCAATACGCCGCTGACGCGGGCGCCATTACGGAAGGTGGTTGCACCATGGTCTTCCATGGCCAGCGACAGCCCGATGGTCTCGCGGGCGTAGGCAATCGCCGACACGCCATGCACGCCATCCAGCGTCAGCCCGACCAGATGGAACACCTCATCCTGGCGGAGCCGGATGCGCCGTCCGTCCTGGCGGGTGTAGATATATTCCAGCGCCAGATCGTCCGTCTGCCTGACCTCGACCCGGTCGGGATGCAGCGGGATCAGTTCCTGCACCAGTCCGCGTGACCGCACGATCATGGCGTAGGCATTGCCGCGCAAAAGCAGATGCGCCTGCAGCATGCGGCGGAACTGCGACGGCGTCTGCCAGCGGTTCGGCCGTCGTCGCAGTACCGTCCAGATCGGCGTGTCGGAGGCGTCTTCGCGGGTGCGCTCATCCACCCGGCGCTTGATGTGCAGCGGCAATGTCGCCACAGCACCCGAGATGATGCGCACACAGGCATAGACGGCCGCCACCCGCATGGCGCTGTCGGGCGTCACCGCAGCCCCCGAGGCGGTCACCGTTCCCGAGCGCAGCGCCTCTTCCAGCTGCTGCGCCGTGGTGATGACGATCCCGCCACCCGCATCCTGGAACGACGCGCGCGGAGATGCGGCCGGCGGTTTTGCGCCGCCGAACCAGTTCGACCAGAATGCCATTGGGTTCTTTCGTCAGCTCCTTACAGCATCAGGATGCCGCGGGTCTCATAGACCGAGCGGCCGGCATTGACGTCGCGGGCCAGCGCCCGCCCGAGAGCGTTGCAGATGGCGACAATGCCGTCGATGCGCTCTCTGGAGCGTTCCTTGTCCGGTTTGATGTTGCCGGCCGGATCATGGCGCACGGCAACATTGGAGGCGTTCCAGCGCAGCACCGGATGGCCGCCATGCCAGAGCGAGCGCGACACCGACAGCCGCTCCAGTTCCGCCGTCGGAGCGGCCATGCTCAAGAAGCCTTGCCCGAACTGCACCAGGTTCAAGCCTTCATCCTGCAGATGCTGGACGATCTCACCGGCAAAGGTGCGGTCATAGGAAAGCTCACGCAGGTCATAACGGGAGGCGAGATCCAGAATCTCGGCCTCGATGAAGGCAAAGTCGGTGGCGTTGCCGGGCGTAGCGGTCAGGAACCCCTGGTCACGCCAGACGTCATAGGGCACGCGGTCGCGCCGCACACGGCGGACTATGTCGTCCTCGGGAATCCAGAAGCGGCAGGTGACGATCCATTTGTCGGCAAGCTTTCCAAGCGCCTCATCCAGTGTCGGCGGGAAGACCAGCACGAAGGCTGACAGATCATTGACCCGGGCAAGGTCGAGCCCGCCAAAACATTCGCGGCCGAGCAGCTTGTTTTCCATCTCCTCCAGCTCGTGCTTGACGATGCGCCAGTCGGTGGCAGCTGGCAGTCCGCCTTCCTCCCACACGCTCATGTCGAGCCAGCGGGTGACCTGCTCGGTCCATTCGTTGAGGCGCAGCCGGCGGATCGCATTCTGCTGCGCCGGCATTTCCCTGGCCTCGTCAATCTGCCGCTTCAGGTCATCCACCTTGACGGTGACGCCAAGGCTCGGATTGGCCTTCACCCAGACCTTTTCGTCGGTCCAGTCGTCGCCCTCATCGATGGTGGCGATATAGGCAAACCAGCTGTCCGACGACTCCATCGGCACCGTGCCTTCCAGCGCCTTCACCGAGAACTCGTGATGCTGGCGGCAGACCGAATGGCGATCATAGCCGGCCGTCGTGATCTCGAAGATCAGCGGCTGGCGCCGCGCACCGGTGGCGGTGTTCAGCTTCTGGATGATCTCCGGTCCCGGATGTTCGTGCACTTCATCGACTGCCGCAAAATGGATGTTCAGCCCGTCCATCTTGCTGGCGTCCGCCGACAGCGGCCTGAACCAGGACGAGGTCGGCAGCACGGCCAGATTGTTCACCGTGCGTGTGATCCTCGATTGCAGCGCCGAACTCGCTGCCACCATGCGCTCGGCCTCGCCAAAGACGATCCTGGCCTGATCGCGCGTCGTTGCCGCCGAATACACATGCGCACCGGGCTCGCCATCGGCGATCAGCGCATAGAGCGCCGTGCCGGCCAGAAGCACCGACTTGCCGTTCTTCCTTGCTACTTCGACATAGGCGGTGCGAAACCGGCGCAAACCGTCCTTGCGCTTCCAGCCATAAAGCGAGCCGACGACGAACTGCTGCCAGCCCTGAAGCACGAAGGGCTCGCCCGCCCATTCGCCGGTCGAATGGCGCAGATGGCCGAAGAAGTCGATCGCATGCCGTGCCGCAGCGCCATCCCAGACCAGGCCGCGTTTTACCCCCACCTTCAGGTCCGCGAGGTGCCGCTCGCAGGCCAGACGCACGAGCCGGCCGGCGACGATCTTCCCGCTGACAACTGCGCGCGCGTAGGCCGTGACCGGGCAGGATGGAGCCTTCTTGCCGCCATCACCCCGTTCGCGCGAAGCACGGGAACTAGGCTTTGCGGCCACGGTTCAGGAACTCCTCGAACGGATCGCTCGTCTCGGCGGGTTCCGCCATACGGATGCGCGAGCGGCTGGACGGCGTCAGTCCGAATTCGCTCTCGATCTGCGCCATCTGCGCCAGGCACTTGTTGGCCACAGCCAGGAACGGGTTCTGGATGATGTTGTCATTCGACGTCTTCACCACAGGGCCACGGCGCTTCACTTCCTGCTCCGCCTCCAGCCAGCGCCGCCAGATGACGACGTAGCGGGCGAGTGCGCCGGCATCCAGTTCCGTCATGACACCGTGGCGGGCAAGCAGTTCCGCCATTTCGGTGAACTTCAGCTTGGCGGCTTCATCGAGATGGTCAGGCGGTTCGGGTGTCGCCACCACCGGCTTCGGCTCGGCCTTGTTCAGGCGGTGCGGACGGGCCGTGCCCTTCACCAGCTTCAGATGTGTCGGCAGCGGCTTGCGTCCCGCCATGTCAAAAACTCCCTGCGCCAGCGTTGCAGCGGCGCCGGCGTCAAAAACAGCAACAAAATGATCGTCTTATCCGGTTGATGATCTCGTCGTTCAGAGCATGACTGTGATTGCCAGGATGAAGGAAACAGCCATGACGAACAGCAACCAGTCCAAGACCCGAGCCACAGCCATCGACGCCTTCCTCGCCGCGAAGTTCGAGATCGACGCCATGCTCGAACGCCTGTCGGCGCTCAGCGCGGAGCATTTCGACACCGACCCCGACGAGATCGACTGGGGCCATGTCGGCACGCTCGAGCACTACCGCAACAAGCTGCGCGAGATCACCGACATGGCGTTCCGCGAAGGCGAATATGCCGAGTAGCGCCAACCTCTCCGAAGCCTGCCCGCCGCAAGGCGGGCTTGGGGTCGTAGAAGGGCCGCGATGGGCGCGGCCCCGATCAAGGAGACGACCCCATGACCCAGATTCAGCTTTCCGACGCCCAAGCCGTCATCCTGTCCACCGCCTGCGCGCGCGAGAACGGGGCAGTGTTCCCCGTCACCGCCAGCCTCAAGGGCGGCGCTGTCGGCAACGTCTGCAAGAGCCTCCTGAAGCAGGGGCTGATCGAGGAAATCGCCGCCACGGACCTCGACACGGTCTGGCGGCACGACGAAGAACGCGGCCCGATCACGCTGCGCGCCACTCCGCTGGCCTACAGCACCCTCGGGATCACGGACGAGCAGACCGACACCCCGCAGGCTGAACCGCTGACCGCCCCGGTCCAGCGCCGGAAGGGCACCAAGCAGGCAACGTTGATCGCCATGCTGCAGGCGCCCGACGGCGCGACCATCGAAGAGATCATGGCCGCGACCGGCTGGCAGTCGCACACGGTGCGCGGTGCAATGGCCGGNGCGCTGAAGAAGAAGCTTGGTCTCGAGGTCAGTTCCGAGAAGGTCGAAGGACGTGGGCGGGTCTACCGGTTGCCCGCAGCCTGACGCCGCAGCTCTCATCCTGTCACGGCCGTCGCCCCTTCGGGGCGGCGGTTGCCTCGTTGGCACGCCGCATCCGGATGGCCTCGAACNCCCGCCGCAATGTAAAACTGCGCGCGATCGACACCACGGTGAAGATCGCGCCCATGGCCATGTTGTCAGCCAGCGTGGTGGACAATCCGAACAGTGGGAACACCAGCATCTGCGTCACCACGGCAATGCCATAGCCGACGGCGACATTGGCGAAAGCCTCCACCAGAGACATGGTGCGGGATTGCTTCATGCCGCTGCCGCATCCCTGGTCGCGGTCCCGGCATCAGGCACTCGATCGGCGGCGATCTCATCAAAACGGCGGCCGTCGCCATCGAGCGTGGCCGCCTTGCCGGTGAATGCCTGCCAGCGCTTGACGACCACATCGCAGAAGGCCTCCGACAGTTCGAGGCCATACACGCGGCGGCCGGTCTTCTCGCCGGCGATCAGCTGTGAGCCCGAACCGGAGAACGGCTCGTAGCAGATGTCGCCCGGTCTTGTGTGCAGCTGCATCGGCAGCGTGAACACGCGCACCGGCTTCGAAGTCGGATGCTCGCGGGTTTCGATCTCCGAGGATGGGATGTTCCACACCGTGGTCGGCCAGCTCTCGAACCCCTCGCGGTTGATGCGGGGCTTCTTGCCGCGACGCCATCCGAACAGGCAGGGCTCATGCGCCCACAGCATCACCGAGCGCGTCAGCACCGGGCGCGATTTGGCCCAAATGATCTGCTGGTGATGCAGCACATCGAACTGATCCCAGACCGTTTCCAGCATGCGTTGGCGGCGCGAGGCGTGCCAGCAATACCATGCCACATCCTCGGCAATGGCATGCTCGATCGCCACCCGGCAGAAGGCTTCATAAAACTCTGGCCCCTGGCTGGAATCATCCCAGTGGGGCTGTTCGATATAATCTTCAGACCAATCCTTGTTGGCGATCTTCTTCGCCCGCTTTGACGCGTTCTTCTTGGTCGGATGATTGGTGCCGTCATAGTCGACCAGGTAAGGTGGGTCGGTGGCAAACAGCGCCGCCCGCTCGCCGTTCATCAAGCGCGTGACATCTGCTGGAGCGGTACTGTCACCGCACAGCAAGCGATGATTGCCAAGCAACCAGAGATCGCCGCGCCGGCTCACCGGCGTTACCGGGACTTCCGGAATGGCGTCATCCTCGGTCAGCCCATCCTGTTCGTCGCGATTGCCGTAAAGCAGGTTCTGCAACTCGTCGTCGCCGAAGCCGGTGAGGCCAAGGTCAAAGCCTGCCTCCTGCAGATCGGAGAGCTCGATGCCGAGCAATTCTTCATCCCATCCGGCATTCATGGCGATGCGGTTGTCAGCAAGCACCAGTGCCCGACGCTGCGTTTCCGAAAGGCCCGATAGGACGATGGCAGGTACTGTCTCCATGCCGAGTTTGCGTGCCGCAAGCACGCGACCATGGCCGGCAATCAAGGTGCCATCCTCGGCAATCAACACCGGGTTGGTAAAGCCGAATTCGCGGATCGAGCCGGCAATCTCGGCAACCTGCGCTTCCGAATGTGTGCGGGCATTGCGCGCATAGGGCACCAGATCATCGAGGCGACGATATTCGACGGTCAACTGACGCTCACCGCCATCAACACCGATATGCGCAGTTTCAGCGATTGCCATTTTCTGTATCCAATGAAATCAACATCCTGGTTGCGCCCCCCCCCCCCATTGCCATTTTGGCCGCGGATGCGCTGTTGGTGGCGCGCGGTCCTGGGAGCGAACTCTCCAGAGATTTGACCTCCCCGGGGGAGGGCTTGGGCTCACGAGCGGCGGCGCGCATTGCCGAAGCCGCCGTCGCTGCCGGCCGTCTTCCGGCCGTGGCACGACGCGCACAGCGCCTGCCAGCGGCTGCGGTCCCAGAACACCGTCTCATCACCGCCATGCGGATCGATATGGTCGACGACGCTGGCCGGTTGGATCAGATCATGGCGCGCGCATTCCACGCACAGCGGATGATCGTGCAGGAACGCGGCGCGTTCCGTTCGCCAGCGCTTCGAGCGGTAGAGCGCACGCGCCACCGGATTGCGCCAGCTTGCGTAATCACGATCGCGCTCGCGCTTCTCGCGCCGGCCAACCGGGCGATGGATCGGAGGGCGGACGGGCATGATGCTGGTCTCGATGATGGCGAGGATGGCAATGGCGACGACACCGGAAACGACAACGCCCGCGAGGGTTCGTTTCCGTCGCGGGCGCGCCTCTCCCGAGCATAGCCAGAAACATATCTGATTTGCCCCCATCTGTTGCATGGAAAAGTGTTGCAACACATTGGAGTCACTGCGCATTGAGCCGCGCCGCAATCTTGGTGAGGGCGAGCTGCCAGCGTCGCCACGCCGTAGTGCGATCGCAGCCATGCTCATGGCTGATCACCTTCCAAGGCACGCGGGCCGCACGCGACCAGACCAGCTTGCGCTCCGCCTCCTCGATCCAGAGCACCCAGTCGAACGTCTGCTCGAGCCGCGTGATGGCGGCGGCCGACGGCCGGATATGCATCGGCTCGGGTTCCATGAAGGCAATCTCGCGACTCGTCCGCACGATCTCCGGCCAGGTGTTGAAATAGCCCTGCACCTTCACCGGCGGCAGCTTGCGCAGGGTGCGGAACGCCTCATCGAAATGATCGGCGACGCAGTCGGCGGTCCAGATGCGGTCAGCCATGGCGTGCCTCCACTTCCGTGGGGCGCGGGCCGTAGAGCTTCTCGCCCAACTGCCGGACCAGTTCGCGCTCGGGCCATGTCAGGCGGTCATCATCGGCAGAGACCGCGAGGACACCCTGTTCCTGCCAGCCCTCGCGCTTGACCTGCTCGGGATCCCGGCGTTCGCCGCCGTAGCCTTTAGGATACCACCTCATGCGACACCCCCGTTCGTCTCGATCGCCCAGAGGAGGATGGCGATGGCGTCGGCTTCATTGTCGTCCGCGGGCGAGAAGCCGCGGGCGCGAACGGCGGCCATGACGGCAGCCTTGTCGGCGTTGCCCTTGGCGGCGACGTGCCGCTTGATCGTGCCGACCGGGACGCCCTCGTACGGCACACCCCGCAGTTCAGCCCATGCGGTCAGCGTGGCCATGAGCCCGCCGTAGATGTGGCTCGCGTCGGTGCCGGCGTGGCGGCGGACCTCCTCGAACCAGATCGCCGCGATGGGTCCGGACAGCCGATCGATCTCTGTGAGCCAGTTCGTGAAGCGCAGGTAGCGCATGCCGCCCCCGTCGAAGCGGCCCGGACGCAGCGAGATGGTGCCGCTGTTGATGAGACCGTCGGGGCCGCGGATCGCCCAGCCTGTCGTGGTGCCGAGGTCGAGGGCGAGAATGGCGCCGCCCGCAGATGTGGCGATGACCGGGGCCGAAGGGCGCGCGCTCCTAGGGATGGGTGACGGGCATTGGCTCATGGTATGGGTCCTTTTCGTCTGATGTCGGTGAGGGGACGCGGGGCGCGGCGACCGCGCGCGTGAAGCCCCCCGGGGGTGGGAGTGGGAGAACCCGCTCAGCGCGGGTCTCCCCCACCCCCGAAGGGGGNGGGTTTCACCCCCACAACTTCGAGATCGCATCAACATGCTGAAACTGTTGAGGAAATCGAGGTTTGGACGGCCCATGGCGTGGGTCGCGTTCCCAACTTGAATCTGCGAAAGGCCGCGCAGCGGAGCGCGTTGGAGCCAAGGTAGTTGTGACGGGCTTTCCCAACTTGAATGTGCGCGAGACGTCGGGACGGTGCGCGGCTTTGCTAGGCCGTGTGGACGGATTTGGCCAAGATGAAGCCTGCGACGAGCGCGACGAAGGAAGCAAAGTTTCGCTTTGTCTTCTCGCAGCGTAGGGCGATGCGC
>JGI26051J44788_1000027_pt1 | contig 77166 bp, 98 predicted proteins | sample HigsolmetaGSP13D_FD_44788 | JGI IMG/M metagenome (IMG submission 44788) | reverse complement strand
CCCCCTCCCACCCCGCCCCGACTTCGCTCTCCGAACCGTCTCCTCCCCCCAGACACTTTGATGCGTTTCATGAAATCTAGGCAGGAGATCTCTATAACTACGCGGAGGAGTACATATCAAATACAACTCGACATCTTACGCTCCTCTCCGGTCCTCATGCGTGGCTTACACCGTCGAGTTTACGAATTCATGAAACTGATTGGAGCATGGAGTCCCCAAAAGTCCTATTACCGCATGGTATACAGGGGCTAGAGCCAGATAAAGCCTACACGCTGCATCTCATTCATAGCGTACACGTGGTCACATCACTCTGCGTTCACTTCGTTAAGCATAGCGTCAACCCCGTCCGTCAAACCCATTCTCGTCTCGTCGTATCACGTCAGAAAGAACAGGCAACAGCTATCCAAAGCGACGCCCCATATTGTCGTATCAATTCGTTCACCGCTTGCCCTTCTTCTTCGGAGCCACGACCTTGAATGGTGCGTTGGTATCATCATCCCTGTTGGCGTTCGAGGAGCCCTTCTTGGCTACCTCGCTCCATCCGCCAGATGAGCCCTTCGAGTCGCCAAAGGCGCTCGTGTTCACTGGGTCCACGATGCCCTTGTCGGCAAGCTTGCGACGGCGCACAAACTCCTCCGCAAAGCGCCGGCCATCGAGCGTCTGCGAGTTGGCATACACGGAATCGGAGATAATCTCAATGTCCGCGGGCAGGAGCAGCAGTTGCTGGACGAAGTCGTCGACTGGCATCTTGTTAGTTACTTTTTTGGGACCAGACTAGCAATGACAGCGTTGTTAACTTACCATTGATGCTGCTGTTAAGGCCCTTGCCCAGGGACATCTTCGCCCACTTGGCCAACTCTTCCGTGGCTCTGTTCGGGTTCGGAGCCGGAGTGGTATTAACCGTGGTGGTTCGGGGAGCTGCAGCGGGTTTTGACTTCGCGGCAGCTGGCGCAACCGGCGCGTTTGCACTGGTCGAACGAGGCCCAGCCGGAGCAGCTGGTGGTGGCTTTGGCTTTCCGCCAGCACCCACGGTGGTCCAGGCACCGGATGAGGCAGGCTGAGCTGCGGCCTTGCTCGCAAGATCTGCATAGCGCTTACCGGCCGATGAGGCGGCTGGGTTTGCAGCCGCTTGCTGCGCTGCGGCAGCGGCAGCAGCCATGCGCTGCTTACGAGCCTCTTCTTCCTTCTGGATCTGAGCAAGGGTCTTCTTGGCAGGGGCGGCGGCAGCTCCGGCCTGGTTCTTGCCGGCAGCGGTCTTGTTCCAAACCGAGCCCGTCGAGTTCTGATTAGCAGGGGATGATGCGCTGGCCCAGTTAGCGGTCGATGGAAGGGCAGGAGTTTGAGCCTGTTGTTGCTGCTGACTGAGACGCTCTTGTTCAGCGAGCAGCTGAGCACGGCGAGCAGCAGCGGCCATCTCTTCCCGCTGAGCGGCACTGCGGGCCTCAGCCTCCTGGATTTCTTTGAGCGAAGGTCCCTTCGGCACTTCAGTTGGTTCCTTCGCCCAGGGGGCTATGGAGGTCGTCGGTGTCTCAACGGGCGTCTGGTTTTGGGACCTTGAAGTCGCTGCAAGTGACTCCGCCACATTCTGCCGGCTGCGTTGGGCCGCGGGTGCCGGAAGTGGAGAAGCAGAAGGTGGTGGAGGGAAGGGCTGAGGCATTCCATTGTCGGCTTTGACAGCATCTGTCTGCTGCTTTTGTTGTTGCTGCTGTTGCTGTTGCGGTTGCTGCTGCTGCTGCTGCTGCTGTTTCTGGGCTGCTGCAGCCTTCTGGACTTGCTGGGAGAGGGAGGGAGCTGGTTGTTCGTTACTCTCCGGAGCGGCCTGACCCTCCTGCGGCTGCTGCTTCTCAGAGCTGGACTCATCCTTCTGGGGAGAGGCCGCTGGTTCCTCACTGCTTGGTTGGGCTGGAGCGGACGGTAAATGGGTAGGGAGACCGTCACCGGTTCTAGCACCGAGCTCCTCATCCTGCGCTCTCAAGGCGTGGAACTGGCGAAGTCGCTCCTCACGGGCCTGTTGTTCGAAGATACTATCACCGTGGGTTTTGTCCCACTGCTCCTGCTCTTGCTGCAAGCGAGCCCGATCTTGTAGCATCTGGGCAACCTGCTGGGCGTGGAGCAAGTCGTCGTGCTGACGTACTCCAAACGACGTTGGGGCGTTGAAAGGGTAGGGATCTGGCCGGCTGACGTTAAGACGATCGAAAAGCGCAGGGAGCTCGTTTTGGGTGTTCATGAAATTGGTGCCAAGCATCTGCGGACCGTAGGTCGGGAGCGTATTCTGCCTCATTGAAGCATCGAAGAAGCCAGGGATGGCCTGGGGAGGTTGAATGGGACCTTGCATTGGCGAGGGCTGGTAGCCCGCAGGCGAAGCCATGTTCCCGTAGCTAGGCTGGCTGTGGAGACTGTGTGCGCTCGAATGGTGCTGCAGCGGATGAGGATGCATGCCGTGAGGTCCACCTTGCAGCTGTAACTGCTTCATATAGGCCTGTTGCTGTGCAAGATGCTCCTTCTGTCTCGCCATGAGGTACTGCTCCTCTTGTTTTCTCCTCTCCAGGGCATTCTGTTGCTCCGCAGTCAGAGTAGTACCAAAGCTGGGGAAGCTGTTTGCCAATGGCGGCTGGACGGTTCCAGACTGCGACGAGCCCCATGGACCGGGACTGGGATCAGGGCCATGCGGAATTCCGATCTGGGGCACGAGGAATGGCTCACGCGAGTTGCCAATGCGTCGAACCAGTTGACCCAAAGGTTCAAACTCCGGATCTTCCAGCCTTTTGACCAGTAAATCCGCAGTAAAGAAGCCCGCCTTGAACCACTCATGCATCTCCAGACCAGTCCACGGGCCTTGGATGTTGCCCTGCGGATCGCGGTAGATCCAGCGCATCCGATCCGGCATGACCATCGTGCGTTGCTGAGGCGTTGGAAGGGAGTTGGATGCGGAGTTGCTGCTCGACTGGTTGAAGATCTGGCCCGACTGAGGTCCTTCGCTAGAAGAGGCCGTGGTCGGTATTGACCCGACAGTTGAAACAGGGACCTGTTGTGAGGCTGCACTAGATGCAGGCGGGTTCATTTGGCTCGTCTTATCTGCATGCAGGGAGTCTTCTCCACGTATCAGCTGGCTTCCAATATCAAGACCATCAAGAGCGGAGAACACATTCTTGCTCGAAGACTGCTCTCCGTCTTTACTTTGGGAATTGGCCTGGGAATTGGCCTTTCCGGGGCTGCCTGCTCCGATCACACTTGGACTGGTATTCTCACCTGATTGCCTGTTGCCTCCGTCCCCTCCCGCGGAATCTTGCGTTCCTTGGTCACCCTGCATCTGCTCCTGCATGGCAGGAGGGAAGAGAGAGCCCAATTTGCTGGCTCTGCCAATACTACCGGTACCGGAGAGGCCTCCATGCGGACCAAAGAACCCGCTTCCTCCCAAAGTTGACAGACTGGGCGACTGCAGATCAGCCATAGAACCAAAGATAGGATCACCAAAACCGGATGTAAATGCAGCTCTCTCCCTAGTAGGAGTGCCAACAGCCGAGCTGGTAGGCCATCCACCTGTACCACCGAGACCAGAAAATCCGCCGAGACCACCAAGGCCGGAGAAACTTCGGGTAGGGCCAGCGCTGGATGTCTGGCTGCGGTCACCAGCTGATATGTCCAACCCCGAGCCGGTCCTACGGATCGAGCTGATGGGAGTAATACTGGGATCGTCGCGGAGAGCATTAGCGAGGTTGGGAAGATGAGCGTTCTGGATATCCGAACCGTCGGTCTCCACGTCGTCGACATCGCCCTTGTCACCTTGGGGACTTTGGTAAGGATTCGTGTTTGTTGGGCTCGTAGGCTCACGGCCGTGGAGACGACTTGGCGTCTGGCTTTGAGGATGTTCATGACCCTGCATCAAGTCGCGCAATGCAGGGACGCCGGACGTCATCCCAAACGCCGAGAAGCCGCCCTGATCCATTCCCTGTGAAGTCCCAAGTATTGCGCTATGGGGCTCCTCGCCGAACGGGTTTGTCTCACTGCGAGTAGGACGCGTCTTGATAGGCTGATCCCAAACGGACTGGGAGCGTTGCACATCGCCTTCATTCTCAGGGAGTCTTTCCAGGCTGCTTTGAGAAGGCTTCTCTTTGACAGAAGCTCCGATATCCTCGGAGCTTTCCTTGGATAAGAGTCCCTTGAACCGGCTTTCTCCTCGCAGACTTCCAAATCCTGGCTTCTTCTCCGTGGAACCGGTCTGGGAGCCCGTCGGGCCCAGTGAGAAGCTCCCGAATGTCCCCATTGGCGAGAAGCTAGCATTATGTGACGCCGACGGCCATGGTGAGCTCACTCCGCCGAAGCCTCCAGTCGAAGTATTGGTGGTGCTGCGTCGAAGAGCCGAAAACGGAGAAGCCAGATCCGTGGCGCTATCTCGACCGCTACCTTCCTTGTCCTTATTATCATCCACTTTGGTATTCGAAGTCGAGTCGCGGAAGTCCGTTTTGCGTCGCAGGAGAGACGGCGGCGGAGTGGAAGTGTTGGACTCATCACGGAAAAAGCGGGAACCGCTTGTCGTGGGAGACATGGAGTTGGCTGCTGAGTCGCCCGTCTCACGACGTCGGGTCCCCGGGCGGTTAGAGCTTGGCGACGACGTGCTGAAAGAATTCATGTGACTTTGCGAATGGGAGATGGAGGTTTTCCGACCCCCGGCCCCGCCACCAGTATTATCCTTGGTCGCGCTCGAGGGTGGTGGTTTCAGAGGGGAGTTGACCGATGTCGAGAACAGCTACGCCGCCATCAGCAAGGCATTTCCCGGAGAGCTGGAAGTACAAACCTCTTTCTCGTCGTCGGTCATGTCAATCAACCCCAAGGGTTCGACCTGCCCTCCGTGGTCCCAACAGACCTCAGGGCCTGTCGGCATATCCTTCTGATCCTCCCGCTTCCCCGAAGCACCATTCACAGATGGAGTCTCCTGATGAGGATTCCAATCTGCCACGAAGTAGTCTGCAACATTCTTGCCCAAGTTTCCCGACTCCCGCTGACTCTTGTAGAGATTTAACAACTGCTCCTTCGAGTAACGGTTTTCGCTCGAGGCGCCGTTGCGCAGGGGGCTGGACTGAGAATTGGAGTTCAGGTGGGGAGGAATGTATGCAGCCGTGGTGGGAGTCGACGACGCTGACGTCGTCTGGCTGCTCTCCCGGTTGTGAGAGTTGTTGTTCGTGGCCACCGACGGGCGGCGGAAGGTCTGTGTTGCTCCGTTCATTCGCGTTCGAGACCTAAGTCGCGTTGGCTTGTCAGCGAGGCGATATTCCGGGAAAGACACGAGGGACAAACACCGAGCCCGTGTCTTTCACTTGGCAAAAAGATGATTTCACCGTAGAAAGAGAAACGTGGAGATACTGCAGAAATACTGCCGCGAAAAAAAATTTGAACGCCGGAAAGAAATTCAGAAAAAAAGATCCCTCGTACCATTCTCCACTCCCGGGACCGTCTCCTCTCCTACCGGAGGAGTCCTGGGTATTGCCAGCGGCGGCAGAAGCAAAACTGGAGGGCAGCGGTGAAGGCATTATGCTGACAGCCTACAAGTGGCCAAGAGGCAGAAAAAAGAATGGGGGAGCCGGAGAGAGCAATATGCCTGCGGCGGCTAGCGACGAGGGAGGAGAGGAGGATAAATTTGCGGCCACAGTGTAGACGACACAAAAAAGGTCACGAGAGCGCCGGGGGGGAATGCGAATGCGGCGACGGACGGGGGGTCAGGGAGCTGAAATTGCGACGGCAGACGAAAGGAATCCAGATGGACGGCGGCGCGCGAGCGTCGAGGACAGCGAGGACAAGATGGGATTGAAAACAGACGAGCAGCGTCGAGATCAGAAGATCGAGTTCTGAAAGTTCCTGGCAGGCCAGAAAAAAGGGCGCCAGCGAATTAGCGGCGGGCCGTGGAAATGCCACGCGCACAACGCACACAGGCGGGCGCGCGCGACACTCACCAGCCACCGCGGGCTCGGCCGGACGCCGCGGGCCTCGAGGCGGCTGCAGCACAAAGAACGTCGCAGCTCCGTTTGTGCCCTTCGAGATCGCAGCGTCCGACGCCTCTCCTGTTTGATGCCCCTGCTGGAGAGAGCGCGCGCCGTGTCTCACGGCCTCTTGGCACGCCCTCCCTCTCTCCCAGCCCGCACCGCAACAACGCCGGAGACGTCCCGTCTGCTCCGCCCTGGAGTTGGCGCGGTCCGCCCGCTGCAGCTGCCAGCGGCCACACTGCGGCGGCTGGGGCGTGGCAATACGAGAGTTGCGGACGCGCATGCGTTATCGCCACGGCCCGCCGCGGACTGGCGGGCGCCGGGCTCGTCTCTACGTGTCGCCCTGTCGGCCTCGAGTCGGACGCCGTTTGCCTGTTGTCGGCCTGTTGACTCGATGGCTCTTGGCAGGGACTGCTCCGTCAACCCAGGGATGATGGCTTTTTTTTTTTTGCAAATAATTCCTAGTGGTTTGCCATGGGAATCAGGTATCTACAGATCCTCATGATGGGATTGCATGCAGAGCCACAGACGGAGCAAAGAAGCAAACAGACCGCTGAGCACTGCATTCGCCATGCGTTTACTCTCTCAGTTTGCTTGCTAGGGCCTGTGTGACACAGTCTCTTGATCTCAGTCAATCAATAATGGGTTGCATGCTTTATGTTTTCTCCCATGGCCTGTCATGGGACAGCAAAAGCCGTATCTGCTGCCAGCAGGGTTTATTATTCCCGTTAGGATGAACCGTCCCCAATATAATAATATTGAGGGCTTTCGTCCTTATTTCTCCTTTTTTTCTTTTTTCCCAACTTTTCCGATTATTTATCTACTTACATTTCATGCTCCAGCGTATCTCTCCAAATTTCCAACTACTCCTCAAAAAACAACTACCCTCATATCACAGATGGACCCATGACAATCTCGTGCTATTGCCAGCATACTTCAACTGGCTCCCTTGACTAACTACCCGCCAGCGTAACATGCCCTCCTTCTTCAGCAGCAGCAGCAGAAGACACCGCCGCCAAGGCAGCTTCAGCTTCCCCTTCTCATGGTACTGGCGCGGAGAACCCCTCTCCAAAGGCGAAGCCCGAGGCGACCTCATCATGCCGCAGGACGTCGACGTCGGACCGGCTTTCGCAACTGATACCGGTCGAGGAATCATAGAAGAAGAGCGAGAACGTCCTTGGCGGTGGCCGTCTTCTCAGTCTCAGTCTCAGTCTCTTCTTCTTCCCCCTCTTCTTCCGCCTGGTACTCCGATCCGGAGACAGCATGGGCCGCCGGGTCCGGATCCGAGTCCATATCTCAACAACGGAGCTGGCCGTGGCTTCTTCAGCGGGGAGAATCTGCCTCAATTATTATTATCAATGTCAGGACAGCAGCAGCAGCAGAAGGAGGGGTTTGAGGAGCGAGGAGGATTCCGCTATTACCGTCCCATGCCTGGCGGCCCACGCGTCGTTCCTTGCTACGATGGGAATTATCATCATCAGCCGCCTCCTTCTCCTCCTCCTGGTCCCGGTGACAATAATAATAATAATAATCTCACTCCTCCAGCTGCTGCGTGTCCTTTTCCGGGAGGCGGACCTTGTCCTCCTCCCGGAATCCCATATGGAGCTGGAACTGGGGCTGGAGATCCCAGATCACCATCACCGCAATGCAGTCCATGTTCTCCCACCTGCTCCGCACTGAGACTTCACTGCTGCTGTTCTTCTTCTTTTCATGGGAGACGACCACGACCACGACCAGAAAGAGGAGGAACAAGAAGCCGTTCCTTTTTCGACCCCCACCATAAGCATAATCATAACCATAATCATACCCACCATCACGTCCATACCCATACCCATGACCACGACGACGATAACGAAACCAATATCATCACATTCGATTCCGATTCCGACTTCGACCTGTGCAGCATATACGACTTCTCCACCACCACCACCTCCTCCTCCTCCTCAAGTAGTGATGATGACGACACAGAAAAACCAGTTTTCGATGACGATGACGATTCGCCTCGCTTCCAGCATCGTTACTACTATCATCGTCGTCGTCATCGCCCAAACCGATATAGATATCGACGAGACGGAGACCGTGACCGTGACGACGGCCGCAGGTCATTCTCAAACATCTCCGTCGACTACGACTACGAGCACGACCAAGAAGATCAGTTCATGACCCGCGACGGTCTCGGTCTTGTCCGTCGCGGTGGTGGCAGCTGCTCGTTGCAACGAGCTCGTGACCCAAGGGGGTAATAGGGGGTGGACATTGGCTTGTGAGGGTACCACCACCACCACCTGGCTATCGTCGACTGTAGGTTTTTTTTTGATTTTATGGGGCGGCCTAGCCACTTGTGTTTTGAGTGGTTTGGACATAATTATTTCTTTCTACCTATCTTGCATCTTTGGGAATTTTTTTTCTACATATCCCCATGACAAGTCATCGAGACCGATGGATAGATAGATACGTACCTAGGTAGGCAGTAACGAATGAATCATTCAAATGACCTAGTACAATACATTAGTACTCCTCTATTAATTAATCACCATTCCTCTCTCAACATCAATCAAAGCCAGATGTACATATACATACAAACCCATCAAATACAAAACCATCTACCCCGGAACAGATGGACATTACATCCTCTCCCTCCATCTCAGCGAGCTGAGCTGGTCTCCATCATATCCATATATCTACCTAGCTAGGTCCCTGGTATCTAGGTGTATATACACATCCTTACGCTATAGACCCCTTCGACCCCCGCTCCAAAGGTGGAGGTAGTTGCCTAGATAGGTAGAGATTTGGAAAGCGGGGTTCCACGCACACAAACTACAGCCTCAGGCACAAATCAATCAAAACGAAACAACAAGAGTGGTCGAATGACTGATGATAGAGATGAGTCAATGACATACATATATACACACACAGACCTACACATGTAGATACGGGCCAACCACCCAACGAATCATATCTGCTATTTCATCTCCCGAACTACCAGCCTCGCCGAAACGATGGTCACTTTGACTGGACGGTACTAACTAACTAATCGCTCCGAACAGCCTACGAGGCTGGCTAGAGGGGGAAAAAAGGTGCTCTGGGTGTGGTCATAGTTTCTCAGCTGGTGCAGCTTTGCAAAGGGCCCTGCAACGTCTTTCTTATCATCCATTCCTGACGGTCGGGTCGGTGAGGCTATCTAGCTATTACGATGAGTTTGCAGTTTCAAGTCGTGCGACATAGATACATAAACCATCGACAGCATCAACGATGTACTGTGCGATGGGGTAGACTCCCAACGCTTTGCAGATGGGTTCAACCTCTTCAACGCTGGTTGAAAATAGGAGGTTGGTGCGCCATCTTTTTATGATTATTTTCCCTTTCCCCTTATTTTGATACTTGCTCTTTTTAAATTCCCTATCACTGACTGGCAACCAGCGAGATCGATGGGCAGAAATGCGAGAAATCCAGCGCGGCTATTGACATATCATCTGAACTCGCCCGCTTGTTCCTCGAGACGGAGCGTCCAGACGATCAAGACTTAGAGCTGGCCCTGGCTCTCAGTGCTTCGCTCACTGAGCAGACGATTTTCGATCTTCCGCCTGACGAAAGGCCCCTGATTGAACCGGCAGAATGCATCGCATGTCTGGAGACACTTCCCCCATCCTCCTTTCCAGCACAGAGTATTACGTCGACCTGTGACCACTCAGCTCCCAACAATGTCAACCAACGGATTTGCACGACCTGTTTGTCTCGTCATTTGCATGTTCAGCTCAATGAATCCGGCCCAAATCGCCTGACCTGCCCTATATGCCTGGCCGTGATGACACACAGCGACATACAGCGGTGGGCTTCCTCGCAGACGTTCTCGCGGTATGACTCTCTCAAGGCACGAGAGGTTGTCTCCTCGGATCCAGACTTCATCTGGTGCTGCAACCCTCGCTGCGGTTCAGGACAGGTGCACGCTTCAGGCCCCTTATCCCCGATCGTCATCTGCCAGGCCTGCGGAACCCGCACGTGCTTCAACCATCCGAATTGCGAATGGCATGAAGGCCTTACCTGCTTTGAATTTGACCACCCGGAGGCCGCCGAGGAGCGACGTAGGCGGGAAGCTGCGGAGCTGGAAGCCGTCGCGCGTCAGCAACAGGAAGAGGAGGATCAGGCTCGCAGAAGAACACAAGAAGATGAACAGCTCGCAAGGGAAATTGATGCTGAACAGCGCCGTGAAACGTCTCGTGTTCAAAAATCAAAAAAAGGAGAAACGTCGAAGCGACTACGACAGCAGCAGCAAGAAGCGGAACGAGTTCGACGAGCTGAAGAAGAGGCACAAAGACGGAAAGCAAGAGAAGAAGAACAAACAAGAAGAAAGCAGAGAGAAGAAGACGCTAAACAGGCGAGAGCTAAAGAAGCAGAACGGGCTCAAAGACGCAAGGAAGAACAGATGGGAGAAGCTGAGGTATTGAAGACAAGCAAGCCCTGTCCTGGTAGAGGATGCTCATATCGAATATTCAAGATTGACGGCTGCAAACATATGACCTGTAAGTCTTCTGCAAGCATGCTGTAAATGATCCAAGTGTGATCACTGACTTATATTCTGAAGGCACCCGTTGTCGTCATGAATGGTGTTGGATCTGTAACCAACCTTGGAGAACCGGCCATTTACGTGAGGAATGTGGATAAGTGTCCAGAGTTGCACAGAGCCTTCGCTGGTAAATTGGTTCCTTAAGAGGAAATATCTATACTTTTTGCTTTCAAATGCCAGGCCGCTTCCCGAAGAGGTGGCTTGCGTTGACCAATTGTGACCGAGAGCAACTGTCAGTACCATTGTTCGTTACTGTAAACAATGTTAATAATCCAAGACTGGTCTTAAGTATACTTGAAACGAGCTCTCAGAGAGTTCTTAAAAGCAAATGCCTGGCACACGCAGATCCACCCGCAAGAATCTGTATGCAATGAATGGCTCCCCGTTTCCACCTTCAACTCTACTTCAAACCTCGCTCTCTATTCGATCTGGGCACTCTCCTCCGCGGATCTCCCGTAGCAGATCGGATACAGCCTTGCCCAAAAATCGTACATTCGAGGGCGATTCTCTTTCTCCGAAACCAAGAACTGCGCAAAAGCGGTCTCGGTACGACTTGGATCCGTACTCCGAAAATCGACAACCTATGTAGAATACAGAAAACCATCCAATCAGTCCACCGGTCGGCTCATGCATGCATTGGTCGGCCATCCTCTGGCCAACAACGACAGGCTGAAAGCACAGCCCTTGGGCACCTAGCAATTTCTCCTGACTTACCTCGCTATACCTGCCCAGCGCCTTATGGTGCTTCGCCGTCAGCCCAAGCTTCCTCCAAAGAGCTCCTTTGTTGATCCTTCTCGCTGCCGCGACATAGACCTTTGAAATATCCTCCCGTTGTTTATCATCCCCGAGAGCATCCCACGGGAGTTTCCGACCCTGCCGTTCGTATATGACTTCGATGAGTCGGGTAAGGATGTCCGCCTGCCACGTCACGAGCTGGTCATGCCGGAAGGAGAGGATATGCATCTGCAGTGTGAGGAGCTCTTTTCTCAGAGAAAGGGTGCTGGAGTGGAGCTGCTCCATCTTGCGCTCGAGGTGGTTGTTGCTGGCCTGGAGGGCAGTGAGGGCAATGTCATATTCCTGGATGTGCATTGTTTGTGCTCGAGTAAACATATAGTCCTGCAGGGCAATGTCAAGAGTCTAGATAAAGGATAGGCACATACGTCAAGTGGAGTTTGCGGAGTCTCGTTGAAGGGCGCACCTGGGCCGTACAGGCGGGGATTCTCGAAAGCCATTGAGAGAACGAGTAAGGCTATTTTGCCTTAAGATAATGAATGGATGTGGCTGTATCTTTATGCGTAGAGGTGATATTGACTCCCCAAAGGAATGGCAGTTGGATGGCACCATGGGCGTTGGACGTTACGAAAGGTGAGAGATGAAGCGAAGGTGACGGATATAGTCATTCGAAAGTGTGGGAGCAGGAAGGAGTAACGGAGGCAAGGTTCTTGAAACTTGAGCACCTAGGCAAGAGCGACTCTCTATAACCGAATACAGGAAGGCAAGAATGATGAGAAAGCTCTCATAAATGGCGACAAAACAGTTTGATAGCTCTTCATAGACAGCATAAATGTATACCTAAGAACCTGTATCCGAAGAAAAGAAGATGGTGAACCTTCCATTCTAGAGGCCAGAGATCCAAGACCTAAAACAAAAGGGGAAACCGACAGTGCACAATGTTTTCAAGATCACAACTTACTTTCGCCGCCGAGTTTCCCGAACTCGATAACCAGCTTGCCAAATTGGCTTCCTTGTTTCATGTCATCAAAGAGAGTGTCCAGAGCTGCAATATCACCCAGGTCCGTGCGGAGGACGCGAGAAATCACAGGACGGATCTTGTGCTGCTTGACGAATTCGACCATGTCCTTGAATTCCTTGCGCGAGCCCATTGTGGAGCCCCGGACGTCGATGTTCTTGAGAACGGCCTGCATGAGGAACGGCATCTTGGGGGAGGTAGTCATACCGTACACGGAGATGACACCGCCGGCCTAGACGTTGTTAGATATATTTATACATCCTAAGATACCGTGGCATGGCAGCCATGTGTACAAAAGCTCACTTACCTTGAGCAATTTGACACTCTTTTCGATAATATCTCCGCCGGCACCGTCGATGATAGCGTCAAAGTTCTGCTTCCCGGGAGGAAGCATTTCCAGTAACTTCTTCTGCCAGCCTTCCTCCTTGTAGTTCACACCACCCTTGGCGCCCAGCTCAACCGCCTTCCGGATCTTCTCCTCGCTCGAGCTGGTCACGTATACGTCCGCGCCTCTCGCAACCGCAAACCGCAGCGTGATCAGGGCGACACCGCCACCAATGCCAGTGATAAGCACCGCAGCTCCCTTGCCCGAATTCTTCTCTCCGGCCTTTGTCACCAGCGCTCTCCACCCGGTCAGCCCGGCCAAGGGTAGCGCCGCAGCCTCCGCATCGGACAGATGCTCCGGGGCCTCCTCGACCTCGCTCTCGTCAATGGTGACATACTCCTGCAGCGTTCCCTTGTTGTAGAATTTCGTCCCGCCCATTATCTTATAGCCCGCCGGGTCCTCCGGCCCATCGGGAGAGTCCTTCCACCCCACTCCGGGGTTCAGGATGACCCGTTTCCCCTGCCATTGCTGCGGGTTCTTGACGTCTGGACCGACGGCGACGACGGTACCCACACCGTCCGCGCCAAGCGGGACGTCAAAAGTCGCTCCGGGGTACAGGTGCTGGCGGAGAAAGAGGTCACGGTGGTTCAAAGAGGCCGCGCTCAGCTTGATCAGCAGCTCCCGGCCCTGCGGGGTGGGCTGCGGCAGGGTACGCACCGCGAGCTGATAGTAGACTTGGCCCGGCTTGCCGGGCTTGCCATCGACACTAGTGATGAATACGGCTTTTGACATGTTGGACTGAAGGGTTCTGGAATTGTCCTGGTGCAATGTGGGTTGGTGGAACGCAAGTTGTGCCGTGCGGGGATGATCTCCTTATCGATAACTCGGAGAAAGCCGAAACAAGTAAGATCGACGGTTCTGCTTGCTGGAAGAACTTCTAATCACGCTCACGAAAAGGACAAAGGAGATTCGACCCTCTCCCCGGCAGCTTCACTGTCTCAAGTAGTTAGTAGCTGTCTTCACTCCTGCAACTGGAGCAAGATGGGGCGGACGGACGAATTTGACCCGCGGAGAAGAACTCCGCACTTCGGACACACAACCGGTTATCAATGAAGGATGAAGAAATCTCACACAGAGACAAAGGAAGAGAACAAATTCAGAACCCGGGCTTCTTCAACGAGACCAATTGAAGGAAAAGAGGGCGTTCGAGGGGCAACCCAGTGTCTATATATCCCCAGACCGACTCCCGTTCTCCCGCGACCGTCGACCCCATACCCGAACACGTTCCGGGGCTTGGTCTAAAGTGATGGATCTTGCCGACATCCGTTCCTCCTCGCTGCATCAGTACACATATGCGTACACATACTTCCTACAGCCGGTTACTGAACTACCAGCCGAGTAATACCCGCGCTACACGGTTGAGCCTTCTGTTGAGGATTGACCACGGCACGGTGACGTTGCCGTGATGGACCGAGGTTGTTCGGATCAAGGTCGGGATGTCGCAAAGACATTATTCATCAGCCCACAGGGACTAAGGACGAAGAACAAGTGATGGACAGCACAGTATGCAACACGTGTGCAAGGATATTGCCTTTGAGACGCCAAGGTAAATAGAGGGGACATGTTCTATCAATAGAGTCTGCGCCCTATAAGCCTAGTCATAGTAACGACGCCATGTTAGGAAATTATGTAATTAACGGCGATGTGTCATACATACCTGGCTGCAGATACCTATGCGAAAATAAAAAAAAAAGTTAATATAGGTACAGTACTTAGCTAAAAGGTACGTTTTTAAAACGTCTACTATCAGAAGTCCCCCGTGTTCTACTGACGTCGGTGCATGCCCGAGTCAGTTCATTGCTTGTAATTCCAACGTTCCTTTGATATTTTATATATACAGCTCCCATATTACATCAGATCCTCTTCATTATCAGTATCAACGGAGAACAAAATAGTAGCCTCCTGGTTGACGGCTTCTAGACAATCTCTCTCTATATCTCTTTACGATCGCCATAGCAAGGCACCTACCTCTTACCAGGCCATCCTGGCAAGGAGGCCCTTGGGCCAACGACGAACACAGTACTTCCTGCCCTCATCGAGGAAGAGCAGGCTAAAACCAAAGGCTACAGGAAGGAAGAAATGCTCCACGGGCACGGACGTCGTGCCGATGGATCGTTGAAGACCCGGGATGTAGCAGACTGTGTATTTCATGTCAGTATTGGCTTTCTCTAATCTTCTGTTTTGCCTCGAATGGACGGTAAATGTGAATTAAGTGCAAAGAACGTACATATAAAGATCATGCAAAGAGCAAACAGCATAGCGGGGAACAGCAGCCAGTTTTGCGTCTCCTTGTTGAAGAGCGGCGGCTGCTGGAAGATGCTCAGGCGTCGGGTCCGGACCGCGAGCAGGTTGAAGAATTGCATGACGACGAGGTTGACGAAGTAGATGGACGAGGCTTCGTTTGTCACTTGGGTGACATAATCGGGGTCGTATTTAGGGTCTAGAGACCCGTACTTGAGGACGAGGGCGCTGAAGGGTACACCGCGTCTCTGTTGCCGTGTTAGGAAATTCTATGTAAAATCAAAGGGACTCAGTTGGAAGAGACTTGCCTGCATGTACCAGAAACCCATCACAAACGACAGGAAACATTCATAGAGTCCGATAAATCCATAAGCGTGTACGAGTAGCCTGGTGTTCACGAGTCGGTCCTTTTTCGGGTTCCGGGGTGGGCGGAGCAGGACGTCCATCTCTGGCTTCTCGAACGCGAGACTGATCGCCCCAACGCAGTCTGTAAGACAGCTGCTTAAAAGTTAGCGAGCCGCAGTCAGATGCGCTATAGCTCGTGTCTCACCAGATAATGATCTGCAATACCGTTAGTATTGGAAGAGAGACAGTGAGCAACGATACTTACCATCAAGAAGGATGAAAGAATCTGCGGGACACCCAAAATCACGTTCGTCATGACCGGCCCTAGTCATGTCTCAGTCAAGATCAGGAATGAATCGTTCAGGTACCTTACAGAGTTCGCTAAAGCTGCCCGCTGGAATGAGGTAGATAATTGTCTTTTTAAGATTATCTGTGATCGTCAGATATCGGATATGCGCCACCAAGAGAGAAATGGTTCACTCACCATATACGAGTCTCCCATACTTCACAGCCTCCACTATTGCGGAGAATGAGTCGAGTAGAACTATGTCCGCCGCTTCGATGGCTATGTCAGAACCGCTGCCAAGAGCAACACCAACGTCAGCTGCCTTGAGCGAGGGAGCATCGTTAACACCGTCACCAGTCATTGCGACAATGTTATCCCTCGCTTGGAACTCCTTGACGATTCGTAGTTTTTGTTCTGGAGTTGTACGAGCAAAGACGATCTCCTCATACTGGCAGAGTCGGTCCCATTGCGCAGGGGTAAGGGTCGAAAGGTCAGCTCCGCTGAGAACGATAGCCCGCAAATCACCCAGCAGTTTCCCTTCCTGTGCGGCAGGATCAGTGCGGATACAATTGACATCATGGATCATGGAAGGATGGGTCCTGATTATCCCGCATTCCATGGCGATAGCCTGGGCTGTAAGCTTGTAATCTCCAGTTACCTGCGCATATCAGTACATGCAGCTTTGAGTAACGCAGCAAAAGGAAATTTACCATCATGATCCGAACAGAAGCTTTTCGAAGGACATCAATAACATGTGGAATCTCATCTCTCTATAATTGACTCCGTCAGACTTTGACTGCGATTAAGAATGCTGTGGGGAAATTTCAATACCGGAGGATCTATGATACCAACAATTCCAACAAAAGTCAAGCCTTCCTCGGCGGCATCCATAACAGTCTTATCGGCTTGGGAAGACGACAGCGAGCGGACAAAGTCTTCAGAAATTGGCTTTTGGGCCATGAGAATGACTCTCTTTCCTTGCACAGACCAGCGGTCCTTAACGGCTTCAATCTCATTATGTTTTGCCTGAGAAAGCGTGCCGATAGTGCCATCCTGTTTAAAGTAGGAGGAACAACGGGGAAGTAAAATATCCGGGGCACCTTTGATGAACAAGTACCTGATATGATTAGCTGAGAAGCATGTCACCCAGTTGCCGCTTTCTACTCACGTATTTTGAGAAGCTTCTGCTTTGTCACTCGAAGTTTGCCGCTCCGTAGATGACATGATCCGAATCATGAACTTGTTCTTGCTATTGAACGGAATCTCAAACAACTTCTTCCAGTTGCTCCGAAGTTCGTTAACTGAGCCCAATGTCTCCGAAAGCCTTAGAATGGCCTGGTCTGTAGGATCACCGTAGATCTTGGTTAGATGAATGGGACGATCCAGCGTAGAGGCATCAAATTCTGCAGCATTGCATAAGGCAGAAGCAATACGAAGCTGAGTAATAGATTCGTTTGGAATCCCATCCGGACAAAGGCTGTTAATCATCCGCTCGCGGGCCTTTTCGAATGGATACTCCTCATCCCCCGAGAAGCAATCTGTGACAAACATATCATTCTACAATCGGATCGTTAGGAGTGATTGTGGAGATTGGATTGGGAACTGTACCTTCGTCAAGGTGCCTGTTTTGTCGGAACAGATCACGGAAACAGCACCAAGCGTTTCCACAGTCGCAAGGGACTTGCAAAGAATCTTATTCTTCTTCATGATATTGGCCACGATAGTAAGACTCATCGTCAAGGCGACGGGGAGACCTTCCGGGATAAAAGCAATTCCGACGCTGACGCAGTCGACAATAAGCAACGGAACACTAATCCACGCTGGATGATCCCTCCGTAGCCATGCAGCCCTAATTAATTACCATCAGCAAAGATAATTCAACAGAGACAAGGAACATAGTACCAAAGAATGACCACAAGCACCACAACTGTCGCGACGAAGCTGACAATAATCATGACAAAACGCCGAATCTCTTTCTGCATCGGCGTCATCTCTTGCCTACGTCGATTCGTCAAGCCGGCGATTCTTCCGAAAACTGTAAGATCCCCTGTCCCAACGCAGACAGCTAGGGCAGTTCCGGAAACACAGTGGGTGCTCTGAAGGCCAATGCAATGAGTCTCGAGATAATTATCGTCGGTAGATTCCACGCTCCCAGGGACAGGCTCCGACTCCCCTATTAGGCAGTAGATATTAACAAAGAGTCACAGAAATCAAGTGGAAATCATACCCGTCAAGATTGATCTATCGAACTTGGCGTCATTGGAAACTTCAATGAAACGAACGTCGGCTGGTAGCTTGTTGCCCTGTTTGATTTTGATAATGTCACCGGGAACGAGATCAACGGCACTTATGCACTCCTGTCTACCATCTCGAATGACAATGCACTCATCCGGAAGCATTGTGGTAATAGAAGCCATCACTCTGGAGGAGGACCAGTCTTGCCAAGCATTGAAGGCAGCCTGTATTATGAAGACGGCAAGAAGGACGCATGCAAGGGCTAGGTTTGCTGTCGCTGGTGGATCTCCAAGAGGCCTCCAGGCTATGAAAACAAGAATACAACCCGCCATTAGAATCAGACCAAAGCCACCAAAAAGATAACCCAACGCTGTTCGAAACCAGCGAGATGGAGGTGGGGTGGGCTTGTTCTTCCCATGCTCAGCTATTCGTCGCTGAACCTGCTCACTTGAAAGGCCTTGGGAGGCGGAAGTTGACAGCTGCTGAAGTAAGTCGTGAACCGATACAAGGTGCCAGTTTAGCTCGGAGAGTTCTATAATGTTGTCAACATCAAAGACGCAGAAAAAAAAAAGGTAATTATGATCCACCCTGTATTTTTCCTCTCTCAGGCTTAGGTATGGCGCCTTGGCGGTCTTTGTCCAAGGACTCATCAACATGATACGAGCTAAATGGAATCGCAATTAGAATCTAAACCCGGAAGAGATTGAATAGAACTGAAAGGGGCCTAACAGAGTGCGATATGTAATTGGCAACAGATTCTCAGGAGATGCAACTCTGTTATATACGCTGTGGATCGAGAGAGAATTCGATGTCTGACGAGTTAGCTGTGGGCGGGAGGAACTGGAGGATGCAGCGGCCTCTTCTGCATATCGGATATGGGCTTTCTGGTCATCACCCTCCATGTCTGCGGGTGAGGAATCGCAATGAAGCAACAAGAGGGAGAAAATAGGAGATAAACAGAAATAAACGAAAAACTGAATGGAAAAGATTGCATCGGTAGGAAGAGCATAGGACCCTGTGGCTATATATGTGGGAAAAGAGACCGTGCTTTAGATAGATTGAACGCAGGGTGGCCTCCAACATGCGAGATACTGCGATAATTTCGCATATCGCTATTCAGCTGGCGTCAGAAAAGTGGTTGCGTGGAGATCAAGATCATGGCGGCGCAGTATGTTCTCATTGGCGATGACAAATCCCTCATGGCGGAGAGTCCGAAAGGCAAGGCAAAACCATCTGGAAAAGGAGCTTCTGACCGGAGCTTCGAGGTTCTCCTCTACTGGAGCCTTCCACATCCAGGAAAATACCTCATATCGCCCTTGGGACAGTGGTTTCCGCTCTCTTTCTCTTTCCCCAGGGATGGTAGCTGGGCAAGCAGACGGCGTGGGACGGCGGACGGAGTGCGTTGCATTGTCAAACTGAACATGTAGTTCAAGATACAGCCCCATGATAACTAGAGATGCACCAAAGCTCCACGATCTGTGGCCAGAGCGCTGCGTTCTGATCTCTTGACGCTCACAGATGAGAGTTAAGGCGAGGCCGAGAAACGCGTCTCTATGGCCGTGCGTCTGCTACCTCATTTTCAGCCAAGAATCTGAACCCGTCCTGGAGCTCACCGTCATATCACACTGGGAACTCCGATGATGACAGCCTGTGCTGAGTTCCCCGCATAGAAGTAGTAGCTGTTGATAGTATCTTCGCATGATCGCGATCGTTGCGAATGTGGGATCCGGCAGGCACCATAGAAAAAAAATCTCGTGTATAATTTCAAACTTATTTCCGGCCATCAGGCTAATGCAGATTTATTTCTGCAGGGCTCATGCATATTGATCTAATCATCTATTAGAGTAGCATTTCTGTCTCGCCTCTCCAGGGTGTGTCTTTTATTTCGCCGTAGACTACCAAGCAAAACTGACAAGTTTTGTGTAACCTACCAATCTCGTCAAAGGAATTGATACACATGTTTCCCTGCTCATATAAATATATATACTTAAGAACTTAACCCACCTGCTCGCTACAGGTACTAGATTCAGAACCCAATTAACTGATGGAGAAGAAGAGTGACGTTTCTCAGGAACACTATCCTCGAAGTATCCTCAAGTTCTCATTAATCTTTTTTTCTTGACTTATTAATAACAAGTACATTGGAATCACATTATTCTACCAGGAAATGACTGGTACTCACCCTGATTACTAGTTATTCATCTTGATGAGTAGTAGGCAGAAATGCAATCAAGTCAAAGCTGATCTATTAAAAAAATAAATAAACAAAATGAGATTACACAACAGTCAATATATGTATAATACAGTACATCCATTAAGATAGCATCATTATCATCATCAACTCAATTTTTTTTTTCACTTATCAAAGTATAAAAAAAAGTTTATCGTTTCCCTCGGAACGAGCAATTTTCTTAAAAAGCTCACATAGACCAAAAGGCTCATACTCTAAGATAAACAAGTTGCATTCCACTCACAACACCTTAACTATCTGAAGTACTCTATACAGTAGTATGCATGCCGCAGATATTATCACTGCAACACTACCTACTCTACCACATGCAGCCTCTCTCTCTGTCTAGAAATAACTCGGCCCAGCCCTTCAAAGAAAAGGAAAAAAGGAAAAATGGTCGTGTGGTTTCCGCGGCCGCACACAAGACCCAAGTACTAGTGGTGGTGGACCCCCTCGTATCACGAGTGAGACATTTTGCCGTGTTCAGTTCGGAATAACTTCGGATTGCCCTGTTCCATAACACACAAAATAATAATAATGCAAAAAACATAAGCGGAATGTAAAGCGCCGTTTCGCCAAGGACTTGGATTTGTTTGGAAAGATGTAGGAGAGTAATCACCAGACACTGATCGGGTTTCTCCGCGGGGGCTTTGCTAGGTAGGGTAATAGAATAGGGAGGTAGAACGGTCTTTGGGGTTGGCGACTATTGATTCATTCACGGATTCAACAGATGGTAAGAGTAAGATAAGACAAAGCGGGTCTTTGTTCTTGCTGAAGGGGCGGTGAAGGAGATGGGAGAGGGAAATGCGGTGTTTCTTCTTTTTTCGGTATCATCATCACGAGAGTGCCGACATATAGAGAGAGTTTATTTTGGAGATTAGAGACAGACCGGGAGACGCATGATGAGAGGAATAACAATAATAATAACCATCTGTAGGAGTAGTTGTACGGTAGATGAACTTGTTTCCTGCAATGAAAGCGTACATAATCTGTTTACTTAGACTATGGTTGGATATATAACTGACTAGTTATATTCTGGAGCATGGAGAGAGTAATTCAGCTGAGGAATCATAATCTTTTTGGATGCAAAACGCATGCATCCCCTTGATAAGAGAGTCAGCGATATATCCAGCGTCTGTCCAAGAAGGAAGGAAACTTGGTGCCATCCTCTCCCCAGATTGAACGCCTAATAATAATCTAGCTGAGTTTGAACAGGTATGTATGCAGTGAGTAGTAAACTGTAAACACGGGACATGATTTACTCATCTGGTGAAACCACCACGGAGATGAAAACCATCCATGCCTGACGGGACGGGCAGCAATCCACCAATAATACTGTATGGCTGGCTGGACGGCTTTTTCTAGTATCGCTTCACCCAAATATTTAGTCCACCCGGTTTCTGAAAATCAATCCTAAACCTACATCAGACTCCACACACTAGATGCTGGTGGTGCAACGCTGTTGCTGTTTCTAGAATAGATGCAGACTGATCTTGAAGTAAGAAGTGAGAGGAGGGGGGCATCATGGGTATGCAGCATTGCAAGACACGAGCTGAAAGCGATGAATTCCAAGGAGGAGGGAGGGGGAAGGGAGGAAGACTGGCATTATCGCAAAGCCCGGGGGGAAGATGTAAACAAAGAAAAAAAAAGTACTGTATAATCTGCATATCGAGATCATCCGCCTTCTCATGACCCCGATAGGTCCATGGATCCCTAGGGATTCTTGGAAGCGGGCTGAAACCGCAAAAGTTTAGATGATCGTCCTGACTGCAGGGCATCTGCACATGAAGTTGGTTGTATGTCATCCAAGGCAAAACAACACGAAACCAGTCGCGATTATTATTATGATCAGTCAAAATCGACACGATTATTTCCTAGCTTTGGAGATCCGGTGAGAATTTAGTACTGTAACGTTGTTCATATCAAGTTCAGCTTGCTGCGCTCAGCGCTAGGAACGCTCAGCCAGCCACAATCGAGATGGATCGGGTGGCCTTTCCCCTTAGTTAAGATCCATGGATATATTCACTGGATACACCTCACACCGGGTGGAGTTGAAAGCAACGAATCAGAAAACAGTTGTGTAAGAGAATTCTGTGGCAGTGCCACAATTTCTGCGGAGCAAATAGAGTATCCAGCAGTGAAGTCTGTTTTTCTAATGGGACGGATACTGCTATGATCTCATAAGGAACGAAGTTCCAAAATTTGGTGTTTTGGTTGCTCTCGTGTAGTCGAACACCAACGTGAGAATGTATTTGTTGTACATGATAGCTTCAAAGCATCGCAGACAGCCCTTTCCTACGCGTCATTTCTTATCGAATTACCTGGCATTGGTATGAGGAAGTCTGGGGCAAGGACAAATTAGTACAGCAGAACCCATTGATCGAGCCAACACTGTGCACATCCTGCAATCAATTAATACCAAATATAATTATTATATAATAATGAAAAGTCCAAACCATGTGGATTTCCTGACTAAAAGCCCCGCAAGGGCTGTTTGGCAATGTTTGCACGCTGCAGAGCGGGATCATGATGTCAAGCCCTACAGAACGGCGGGAAGAGCGGTTTCCAAATCGCCAAGCCTCGTCGCTTGTGGCGCTTAAGCTACCCTTTTCTGCAGCTTCCACGAGGTTCCAGCGTCAAGAAGCGGTGGGTTTCCATCAACATTCAGCCGTCCACCAAAAAAGGCTCCAAAAAATAACAAAAAATAAGCTTGCGAAGACTCGAAAAAAAATGAAAAGCTCGGTCGAAGCTTAAAATGTGAATTCCGCTTGGGGAAAGTATGAACGAAAGATCGGAGCTCATTTTGGCACCGATGGCCGATGAATCGAATTCCCAAGGATTATTTATTTAGGGCAAAGTTCCGGGGGACAGAGATCGCCATGGATTTCGCCCGATAAGAAGAGCAAGAAAATAAATCGTCGTCCGATTGCAGTCACTTTAATCCCGAGGCAATCATTGACCGTTAGGACTCAAGGGGAGGAGGGAGAATGATGCATTGATGGGGCTGTGGTAACGATTTTCCGGTGACGGAGATTCCCCTTGAGAACTCTTCTTCACCGTTCTCGAAAGGTCTGGTATTGGGAAGCTAAAATATTATCACGGTGGTGTTATAGCTATAGCGGGGTGGGGGGCCAAGCGACGGTCACGGGGATGGAGTGGAAGACCAATGCTGCGGATAGAGTTAAGGCACGCCAGAAAATAGTAAAATACTGTAATCAGTCAGTCTCTCCGCGAGCTGGATGGAGGCATTTTATAATTTCTATATTATTATTCTCGGGGAGGAGCCCCGAACTTCAATAATATGATCATGCTGGAGCCCGATTTTCGACGGAGTACGCCGAATGCGGTCCCGCATGAACAAAATGCTGCTCCGTACACCGTTGTTGGGATAGTTCAGCGCTATTTTGGTTGACAGACTGCCCCGTCGCGCATGATGGGCGATCGCTGATCGGCCGTTTTCAGCAACGGGAACAGGGGGGAGGACTTGCAGCGAACATCTCTCAGGGCTGAGGCCCTGGAGAGATCCATGAACCGAGACGTTGCGGTGGACTCTCGAAGAGAAAAGGGTGCGCGACAGAAGGAGTGCGGGTCTGGCGAAGCGCGTGTCCACGATATCCGAGGATGCCTTTGGCAGCGGACTCCGTACTCTAGCCACGGTGGCTCACGAGGTACATATCTTAGTAACCCGTCGTTAGGCGAGGGCTAGCAGGCGCCAGAAGAATCCAGTGCTTCCATTCGTGCTATGAATAGAACGGGCCCAGCTTCATGCGTTATGCGATTCCCGACTAGGAGGCCGCCTATCGATGCCTGTCCCGCGCTAAAACGACCTACACGGCGTAGGGCTCCGGGGTGCGCTGCTAGCAGCCTCAAGAAAAGCTCCGGCACGATCTCCTCCTCTTCCGGTGCCTCGGGTACGGGACTACGGGGTGGACGCAGCAGGATGCCCTCTGTCCGCGCGCTGGACGGAGTACTCCGTACGGAGTAGCCAGCATTGACGACCGGAGGCTAGATCCAAGCCCAAGTGGACTGTTGCTCCTGATCCTCGAGAGACGACGGATCCCCGCAATACTATTGATTGATTATCATGCAGCCTAGGGATGAGGGCAGCGGCACTCAGTCTGACAGGAGGCGAACGGCGAACGGCAGAGACGCTGTCCAAAAAACACCCCGGCGTAAGCAACACCATGCAGTGATGCTACAGTACACAACGATCACATCTGGTGTGCACCGTAGCAGCACCCCGAGTCGCAGCAGTAGTAGTAGCAGCACCAGCAGAAGAGCTTCCAGCGTGCACGCCTTTCAGACGTCCGTAGCCAACCAATCAAATCCAAAAAGTCGCCAGGATCGAGAGCGCGGCACCGTGCATCTGCAGCCTGCGGTGCATTGCTGGGGAGATGTCGCCGACCCGCTAGTGCTATATCGGGATACCAGCATTAGCGTGTAGGCCTGGAACTGCATCATGGATATGGAATAACAGCTCTGCAGGGTGAATGGAGGAGTGAAAAGCTGGACGGACATGTTGAACTCATGCAAGGAAAATGCAAGGAATCAGATAAGCTCAGCATCCAAGAGACTATTACGGAGTAACCGACAGATCTACATCTATCAAGCAATCATAAAAGGTAACGCTGTCAAATCTAGATCCAAAAATGGTGAGCTGCCTTCCCCTAGCTTTGCGTTTACGGCGTATGGAGTACAATGGCGCAGCTCTGTGTTCTTGGGCAGGAAATAAACATCGAGGGGGGAGGTAGGATGGATTCAAGGCTCGCATATCAAGCATGCTCCTTGCTGTGATAATTCTACGCAGCATGGAGGATGCTGTTTATGGCGTGTTGTTAAATCTTATATCCCAAACAAGGTGTACAGTGGGATTAGGACGATGGTGAGGCAGCGGACGTGCCGGATCCTCATAGTCTCTCGGGGCCTCTCCTTCTCGTCATATTGACCGAACAGTCCTGGCTGGTCCACGTATGGGGGAGTATACCAGTAAACTGTGAGGGGCGAAGCTACCCCGTACAGAGGGGGCTATGGGGTGGTTATCTGTAGTGAATTGTATCTTGAGTCTTCACCCATGATAGATCTAGGCAGTGATATCCACTTTTCTGGAATTTGTCGGGTGGACGCCTAGCTACGGCAGCATGAAACGACAATCGGCTGGCCTGTTGTACGGAGTACTGCGTGCGCGTTGAGGTTGCAGGTAGTCAATCCTGTAAACATCGTCTGACTGCAGACGAGGTGATGGATCTTCCGGAGTGTCGATCATATCATGCACCGAGTCCACCCTCGCATCCCCCTCTCTCGAGTTCTCACCTCGTGATCAGAACAATGGATTCAGGCTCCGGGTGACTATGACTACTGCGACCTGTTGCTCCTCAAGTGGCCCAGTTGCGATCTTGCAAGAAGCATGACCACTGCAATCTGCGTTGTGCGATGAACCATAGAGGGCTGCCACGGAATACGTTTCCAGAGTGGATCCTTAGCCACAGCTGTCAGCCAGCACAACACAGGAGCGCGAGGACGATGCAGAGCCACTCCATCCGTACCATGGCGCTCTGGCAGCCTTATCTGCTTAGACTATTCAAAGTCCCCTGCGCTGGGGACGGAACGGTATTATTTTCTTTTTTATACTCCGTAGTCCGCGTGTCACCTTGCGTCTTCCTGACAGCGACGCTGGATCGCTGATTGACCCAGCGTCACCGTGAATTGAGGACGGGAACCATCGTCACACCCCGTAACTAGTCCCGTCATTGAACGAAGGGTCATCTTGTGCCTTTCCCAAACGGGGCGCCGGGGCCCTTGCATGGTCCAACCCCCCTGCACCGTTTGCTATGTTTAGATCACCCGCCGAGTCCCGTCCTGTCCACCAAACCTTGCCGGGCGTAGTTAGTGCTGAAAAGGGCTCCTCCAAGCGGCCGTTTCGATCACTCGTCCGACCAAGCGATGACCGCCACCCTGGGTGTTGTGCAAGGCGAGGCGACGCAACATGTGAATCCCCAGCGCGAGGACGGGGGTCGTCAGGGTCAAGCTGCCCAATTCTCCGTTGCTCCTCACTGCAGGCTCGCGGAGGAGGATACGGCGGCGTGAGGGTCTGCAGGAAATGGGTTAGCGACGCGGTCGAGCTGGGAGGAGCAGGGCCAAACCGGGCATGGAAAAGCCTGGCAAACGATGGGATCGCTGGATCCGGGGGCCGCAGAGCTAGTGCCAGTGGGTAGAGGCATCCCTGGCCGGGAGCAAAGCCTCTGGGAAGACGCCCCGTCGTCTTGGTGGTGGACGGCCGTGGGAAACGAGGCGGTGCTCGAAGTGCTTGGGCCAAAGGCTCCCAAGCCGGCTGACACCACCGTCCGGGAAGCTCGCCAGATTCGAGACCTTTCCGCCGACCCCCCCGTGCTGCTCGCACCCACTCAGGAGAGGCGCTGGCGGTTCGATTGCTATTCTTTGCAACCGGGTGCTTGGTGGCCCTTGCAACCAACGGCCTCGTCGCTCCGGCTGGTTCCCTGGAGAACGGGCCCGGAGGCCCTCTCGGATACCGTTCAACCGCCATCGCATCCACCCTCCACCTCGCGATCGCCCGGCCAGCTAGCCCGGCATGAGGGCGTGCGGTGCGTCTGCTCGCAGGCAGTGGTGAGCCGCGGCCATCCCAGGACGGACGCCTGTCGCTGCGTCCCCCGCCACGGCTTCCGCTAGCACCACATCCTCCTCGGCTCTAGTGCAAGCAAAGGAAATATATCCTCGTCGTCGGAGCCCTGCGAGTGTCTCTTTTCTCCTTTCCTATTCTTTTCCTCCCCCCAAGGTTCTGGATGACGTCTTGAAGATCTGCCCATTCGCGCTCCTCTGACACTCGCTCTTACGCTCGCTTTTGACGAAACCACGTTCGCTACCTTGCTGCTGCTTTGAAGAGGCGAAAGGGCTCGTCGCCTTTTCTCCCGCTAATTCCTAATCAATCGAGGATACCGTGCTTTTGCTGATCGTTGGACGACATTCGTTTTGTGTCCCGTATCATTAAAAGCTTCAAGATCCGCGGCAATCTGGAGACCAAAGGTGGAAGAAGCAAATAGCTGCCTGCTCCGAGCTGTGTCTCGTGCTACGGCCACGGTTCTGTAGAGTTAATCCCGCATCGGCCGTTTGTTATCAACGGGAGTGCAGCAGTCTGTCTCGCGCTATCCGGCTATCTACCCCACGAGCCTCATCCAGGTCTCGTACAGACTGGTTCGCCAGCGCCTTTCTTGCTGCAATTGACTCGACCCAGAAGCTGCCGGAGGTTTGAAGGCTCTTCTGCTCACCGGAGAGGACGTGCCGCCCCAAGACGAGCACGGAAAGAAGGTCAACTCGGATTGCGAAAGGGAAAAAAAGGGCACTTGAGGGTCCTGAAGCCTTATCCATCAAGGTTAGTAGATATGATTTTGCTTTTTACCATAGTTGTATACTGCCTCCAATGCCTTGCGTTCCCTATATTTCCCTTCACCTGAACTCCTTGCTTCCTGAAACGCTCTCTCTCTCCCTACACATCCGACTTCGCAGTCTGGCTGGGCCATGTGCCTTGCTATCCAATGTGTTGTCTTCAACCACTTTGCAAACATTGGCCTGACCTTCGTTATCCGTTGAACTCTGTTCTCTCTTGGTTCTTTATTCGTTTTGTCAGTGCCTGCTGGTCTATGCGACAACCCGCTTTTCTGGGCTGAGGTGTTCTTACTGAGCAGTGGAGCAGTTCGTGGAGCGACTACCTCCATTTTTTCCTGTCCGTTTAGCCTGCTTCAGCTTCCCGAAACTCGGGTCATTTAGCGGAAAGCGAGCAGAACCTCTCCAGTCTCAATAGGTCGACGGAAGCTTCCTGACGCTGCCCACACAATTTCTCAGGGAGCCCCCGTTCCCACGCTTTCTTTCGCAGGTTCATCTCCTGATGCCAGCAAGATCGCCGTGAAACTATCCCAGAAGAGTCGCGCATAACAGCTTGTGTCTGGGTCCAATCTGCAGCCAACCTTCTTGCTAGTGCCACTCAGCCTAGCTCCCCGGGTCCTGGATGTTGATTGGAGGTCTCTTATTTCATTCTCACTTTTGAGGCTGAAGGACAGCCTCGTGTCGTCGCTCGTTTTGTTTCGGAGAGTCGCTTCGCGTCTCTCTGACATACGATCGTTCTGAGAGATAAATTCGCAGTCACTCGCTTTTGAAATTGTTGCATTTCTTGCAACGTCTTCAAGGTGGCTTACTCAAAGACACACGGCGTTTTGGTAAGTCGGACCCTTTGGTGTTTCTTCCCTGAAGCCTCCTTCCTCTCCATCTAGTTTGGATTTGGTCCAGGTCCGACTGGACTCGACCTGTACTGTCCTTGAGAAATGCCCTTGTACTACGGTCCGACAGGGCTGATTTAACGTTATTGCAAAACATAGTTCGATCCGGACTTCCAGACCCCCTTGATTCTTGACGAATCGTTGGATTTCTCGGATCCTGAAGAGTCACGATTTGCGGAGGCATTTTCAGACGGCCTTTTGGCCAAGTCTGAACCCATCTTGTCTATGTCGGCCCTCCAGAGGTCTCCGCAAGTTGGTCCACTTGGTGAGTGACACTACTCTCCGCCATAATAATCCCCCCAGAATACACCCTTTTCATGATAGAAGCAAGCGAGGAGATCAAATCACGTCCGGGAATGTTATTTTTGGGCTAACGGCGCTTTCGCTTGTCAGACTATGATCACACGCGAGTACTCCACGATTCTATCCCCTATCCCCCTTATGCTCAATCACCCTACGTGACACAGCTCTTCCCGTCCACTTTGGAAGATCATGTCAGCCAAGATCCTGACAGCCTCAACTATGTAACGAACCAGGATTTCACAGGGTCGGTCTCATTTGAGGAGCCCCGCTCGCCCATCCTTGGGACCCGCCCTCGTCAGGTGCCTGAAGTCACCTCCTACTCTCCGCAAAGAGGCAGCGAAGGGACGAAGGTGTTGGTGTATATCCGCTCTCCATACGATCTCCACACCTCTCCTTGCGTAGCTTTCTCTCTGTCCTTTGGATCGAAGAAATGTGAATGCATCCCGCAACTCTTGGGTTTCCAGGACTCCGTTTTCCAATATGTTCTTTCTGCTGCCACTCCTCCATTTAGCTCGACGGGTTCGCCCTCGTTCGCGGTTCCGTTGCAAGTGGTAATGGATAGCCAAGAATACGGCACAACAACACTTCAGGTTGGCGTCTACACTTACGAACACACTGCTCAGCCTTCGCCTTCTGATGAGTCACGGAAGAGACGCGTCTCGTCTGTTTCAGACAGCTCCCTCCCGATGCCAAAGAAGAGGGCGTCAGACCAGCAGTTACAGATTAAGGAGGAGTCTGAGACCTACTCCTTCCCTGAAAGCTGCTCAAGCTCGTCGTATTCCCCTTTCCTGCAGACATCGACAGCGATGAATATATATCCGGCTCCGTATCCGCCAGCTTCATCGCCCAATATGTCTTTCAGCCACCACTCACGAGGCTCCAGCGCACCACAGGGAACGATTAAAGCACCATCTCCGCTGCAACGTTCGTGGAGTCCGTCGTTTGCTACAGTAAACCATACTTCCCGCAGCCCAGGTGTTCCGGTGACTCCTGCGCCGCATCAGCAAGCGATATCCTCACCTGCCAGACCTCCAAATCCTACTCTCATTCGAACATCTACTATGCAGCAAAATAGCCTGAGCCAGACGCAGCCGTTCAATCCTTACGCGATATATCCCTCAAAAGCGGTCCTCAAGCTCAACGGCGACCTTGACTCTATGGCCGAAAAGTGGACTCCAGAGGAACGGGAAGCGAAACGACGACTTGTTCAGTTTACACGAGTCCAGACTGGAAGTACGATCCACGCTGATTTCAAAGCTGTCTCCCCGGAGGAACGTGCGCCAAATAGCATCTGCATCAGCTGCATATACTGGGATGGGAAGAAGGAGTGCTTCGTTACGAGTGTGGACACAATTTATCTACTCGAGTCGCTTGTTGGTGTCCGTTTTACCGTGGAGGAGAAAAATCGAATTCGCAGAAACCTGGAGGGTTTCCGACCGCTCACAGTTTCGAAGGCCAAAGCAGAGAGTGAGGAATTTTTCAAGGTCATCATGGGATTTCCGGCACCAAAACCTCGTAACATCGAGAAGGATGTCAAGGTCTTCCCATGGAAGATTCTTGCGCATGCGCTCAAGAAAATTATTGGAAAATATGTAAGTCATTGAATCACCGATTCCGGTTGGACCGTGGCTTCTCAGCCTGAAGGGGACAAGGATCACTGATAGTATTGAGACGTAGTCCGCGAGTTACTCTTCGACTGCCGGAGCGCTCCCACCTCCCATCGGTTCTAACTATACAAGCAATGGGACAAACTCAGACTCAGGCACAGAGTCTCAACATGCTGCGTCACCTCAGTCCGTCTCCGACTCGACAACAACGAGCGCATATGGGGCCGGTCTGACCTCCACTGCTTTCTCGCCTCCGGTTAAGCCTTCGCTACCCGGGTGCGTCGGTGGTGCTCCAGAGCTCCGGGTGACGATGCCTGCCGCCAGTCATTCCTACGCTTCCCCATCTTCGATGTATTCTTACATGCCGACCAGCCAACAGAACCTAACGGTTCCTGTGAGTCGGGGATCATGGGACTTCACCGGCCTTGTTAACACCACTCCCGGGATCGCGACACCCTCCACCTCCGATGGCTTCAATTACATGGCTCCTGTTCCGTACTCTATCAGTCATTCGACGCCTGGAGTATAGTGCCGTGACAATGCTGCTATCGGAAGAACAAAATGGAGGTAAAATCTGGCCCGCGATCCAACTTCAATGTTTGATCATTGGAGACGAGAAAAAAGGAGGCTGGTGTGGCTACTGCTGCTCCCTGAGGCTGCGTGACCGGCGAATCATATCATTCGATCATGGGGCTCTGTCAGCGTCGGGTTGAGCGCAAATCCTCGCACTTGATGTCTATTGTGATTGACTCGGCTGCGAGTGCTTTTGTCGTCATATTCATCGCCATCTCTACCCACTCACCTTAACCCCTTGGTCGGTCAGAACACCACTTCACGAGCGCTTACGTATCCCTCCATCTTCACTCTACATTCGGTATGAATGACATCACCTCTGGTGGTCTACTGCATAGCGGGCTCTTGATATCCTAGTCCCCATCCTCACTTTTTTTTTTTTTACTGCTGCCTGTTTGCGCCTCACGTCTCGCCAGTCGATAGTCACATTGTTTCCATAGCATAGTGGTTACGAGTTTCCTTGTCACTCCTTGATACTATTCGAAGCAAGCGAGGGTGTTGGTCTTTCCTTCATTGTCTTGGATATCCTAGTTGGTGAGGCTGAGTTGTTTTGCTTCTCGGGTTGTCATACACTTGCTATGGTGCATGTCTCTCCTTTTACAACGTCATGCGTGCATGCCCCCTTGACTTTTTTTGCATGTTGTTTTCTGCATTTTTGTGCATCCATATTAGACGGGGTCTGTCCATTCCTTTGCATGTGCATCGATATCGGGGGCATCAGCGGTTCATTCCTTTTACCACATTGTACATCTATTGCATTCCCGTGAGCAAGGCGCTGCAGACATTCCTTTTATCTACCGGATGGCGGGTGCTTACTGGAAGGGTGCAACAAACTGATATTCGGCGGCGAGGGATACAAAAGTCTGTTTTGTGATATAACTCTTTTTTCAACAGGGAAACGGGATTGGGAATTTGACCTGTGCAGGCGGACTGGTTGGTACACACATACAGCACATGCATTTCTAGGGAGTTCTGGCGGGTTTTTTTTTGGGATCGATCGGTCTGATTTGGCTTGTTTGTTTCATGGTTTGATGGTGTGTCAGTTATCGAATCTTTGTGGGTTGGGTGGAGGATAGTAATCTTAATGGAGAAGAGTATTGCAATCTGCCTGTGTTTTTGTACAGAAATGTGAGCATGATAGCAATCGAGTCACTTTGAAGCAATAGAGCAATTGGTTGAATCTATGTAGGTGGTCTATGCTAGTAGCGGTGAAGGGGAGAATCATTGTGTAAGGGAGTTCAGCCAGGTTTTGTGGGCAAATATGCGTTGTTAATGTTGATTGCATCTTTGACTGATTCTGCATAACCATATCTAGAGTCTAGCGGTTGCCAGATGCGTTTAAACGGATATAACGAAATGGCTATTCCCCTTGTGACAGACCTGATCTAGATTCCGGATTCGGGAATAGCCTGCCACATCATGATCGAACCGACGCATATGAAGATCCTGCAGTGGTCCGAGACCGCTAGATTCCGCATTTGGTTATCGGAGCAGCGGTTTCAGGGTGCCTCGTCTAGGCGGGCAGAAAGTTATGGGTAGTACAGTACCTACAGGTACCTAGACCAGTTTGTACCTAGGTGGCACGAGATGGTCGGATAGGCCATGTGGCATGTAGGACAAATATCATTTGCATTCGAACTACCTAAATGCAAAGATATGCCCGCATCAAACAGGATATGGCGTACGATCGGAACGAGAGGGTGGGTGCATGAATGAATCTCTTGGCGCGGAAGTCCCTTCCAGACCGTTCCGCATACAGGAGTTTGATATGGACAGTACCCTAGGCTATTGGAGGTGACATTGGTTGCTTTCTGCTAGAGAATTAGAAATATATATCTTTCCATTCACCCCACTACATTACCTGAGGGGATGTTGTCAGTAGACGCAGTAGTTGTCTGTCGACCGGTCGAGACCCTCACCGCCCGCTTATCTTATCGCCAGCACCGCCACGTGATCAGACAGAAGAAGAGGGGCAGAATCTCCAGAAATCGGATCAAAAGTTGAACGGTGACTCAGCCCCCCAACACGAACAGTCCTTCTCTCCCACCACCAGCAGGCTCCAATTTGACCTCCATCTGCTGTATCTCTATTCCTGCACTCTCTTGGTGTGTACAATTGGAGCTTTTGGTCCTTCGTTCACTACCATCTTAGATCTCTGCTTCTCTGCCCGCCATGGAGGCGATAAAAGAGACGTTCGCCAAATGCAAGGAGCAGAAACGCTCTGCTCTTGTGGCATATCTCACCGCTGGTTTTCCTACGACCGAAGAAACGGTCGATAACATGCTTGGCATGGAGAACGGAGGAGCTGGTGCGCAATTGTCCCCGTCTCTATGCCTCCTGCCCCACTCAAAACATTATCGTATCTTTGCGACGTAACTGTACATTTCTCGACCTCACTGACAACTGTGCGACCTTGCAGATATAATCGAGCTGGGTATTCCCTTCACAGACCCCATCGCCGATGGTCCCACAATCCAGAAAGCCAACACCAAGGCCCTCGAGAATGGTGTCACCATCCCGACGGTGCTGGAGATGGTCCGCACGGCCCGGAAGAGAGGTCTCAAGGCCCCTGTGCTGTTCATGGGATACTATAATCCGGTGCTACAGTATGGTGAGGAGCGCATGCTCAAGGACACCAAGGAGGCAGGGGCCAATGGGTTCATCATGGTCGACCTGCCGCCTGAAGAGGCAGTGCGATTCCGGGATCTCTGTACCAAAGAGGGGTGAGTTTTCAAGTTTTTTTTTTTCCCTTTTTTTCCCCCTGGAGACCTGAGAAGTAAAATTATAGGATTGCGCTTACATCTAATCCAGGCTGTCCTACATCCCGCTTGTTGCGCCTGCCACATCAGACTCCCGCATGAAATTGCTTTGCAGCATCGCCGATTCGTTCATTTACGTCGTCTCGCGGATGGGTGTCACAGGTGCGACTGGAACCCTGAGCTCAGGCCTTCCGGAGTTTCTGTCTCGGGTGCACGCCTACTCGGGCAACGTCCCCGCCGCAGTGGGCTTTGGTGTGAGCACCCGTGAGCACTTCTTGACTGTCCAGGAGATCGCAGAGGGCGTCGTGATCGGTAGCCAGATAATTACTGTTTTGGGCCAGGCGCCTGCTGGTCAGGGGCCTAAGAAGGTCGAGGAATACCTTTCCAGCATCACTGGGCGGAAGCTGGAGAGAGACGCTCAAGGTGCAATCATCCGGGAAGTGAACGTTCTGCCACCGGTCGAGAAGGTGCAACCAGCTTTCGATGCACAGCCGACTAAGGTCATTACCGAAAATGACACTACCTCTGGGCCCGGCCTGGTGGATCAGATTGAGGCGCTCAATGTTACTGGCGACCCTGCTGCGCTTCCTTCACATTTTGGTGAGTTTGGTGGACAGTATGTTCCCGAGGCTCTCATGGACTGCTTGGCCCAGCTCGAGAAAGGCTTCGAAGAAGCTAGGAATGATCCCAAGTTTTGGGAAGAATACCGTTCGTACTATCCGTACATGGGCCGACCCAGCAGCCTCCATCTTGCGCCCCGTCTGACGGAGTATGTCGGAGGCGCCAACATCTGGCTTAAACGTGAGGATCTCAACCACACTGGTAGCCACAAGATCAACAATGCATTGGGTCAGGTTCTTCTCGCCCGAAGACTGGGAAAGACTAAAGTCATTGCTGAGACTGGTGCTGGCCAGCACGGTGTTGCAACTGCAACTGTCTGTGCCAAGTTCGGAATGAAATGCGTTGTGTACATGGGTGCAGAGGATGTCCGTCGCCAGGCTCTGAACGTCTTCCGTATGAAGCTCCTGGGCGCAACCGTCGTTGCTGTTGATACTGGCAGTCGAACCCTCCGAGATGCGGTGAACGAGGCGCTCCGCGCCTGGGTCACCGAACTCGATACCACACACTACGTTATCGGTTCAGCAATTGGACCACACCCCTTCCCAACCATCGTCCGCACCTTCCAGTCCGTCATTGGTAACGAGACCAAGGAGCAGATGAAAGAACTTACCGGCAGACTGCCGGATGCAGTTGTTGCCTGCGTCGGCGGTGGTAGCAATGCCGTTGGCATGTTCTACCCCTTCTCGAAAGACCCGAGCGTCAAGTTGCTTGGTGTTGAAGCCGGCGGAGACGGTATCGACACCAACCGCCACGCAGCGACGCTGACGGGCGGTACCAAGGGTGTCTTGCACGGTGTTCGTACCTACGTTCTGCAGGACAAGAATGGTCAGATCTCTGAAACCCACTCTATCTCCGCGGGTCTTGATTACCCAGGTGTAGGACCCGAGCTCAGCTCCTGGAAGGACAGCGGACGTGCTCAATTCATCGCCGCCACCGATGCCCAAGCATTGGAAGGGTTCCGTCTGCTCTCACAGCTGGAGGGCATTGTTCCCGCCATGGAGTCTTCGCATGCAGTCTATGGTGCCATACAGCTGGCTAAGCAGATGGGAAAGGGCCAGAACATCGTTCTGAACCTGAGTGGAAGAGGAGACAAGGACGTGGAAAGCGTTGCAAACGAGCTGCCCAGGTTGGGTCCCAAGATCGGTTGGGATCTGAGATTTTAAGAGCGTTTGGGCGATTTCGCCTGCTTGCTTTTAATCGTTATAACTGGATTGTTTCCAACTTTTGAGATATGACTGAATATTCATGGACCGTTGTACCCGATTTCTTTTCTGTTAATCCTTGTCACGATTTTTGCGATGTGTGAGAGAAAAAAGTGTCAATAGAAGAGAAGAAGAATGGTTTCATGTTATGGATGCTCTTAGATAGTCTGAGATACTGTTTTCTGTGTATGTTAGATCTTGAAAACAGAAATGCAGACAACCCAGCTGAAACGGGTATCCTTCTACGGAGAGCAAACAAATATCATGATCTTTAATCTTCACTTTCTTTCTTGTCCTCTGCACATACGGTAGGTATGCTTATCTATGGATAGTATGTACTAATCCGTAATTGAAAACAGTATGTGAATAGCACTTACATCCCTGTTATTTACCTACTCACTGTTAAAAAGGGCTAAAAAATGAACTGCCATCCAGTCATCCGCCTCATTATGTCTCTGTATCACTATTATCCTTTCTGCCTCTTCAACCATATCGTTCACTCCATGAGACATGGAGCTGCCTCGTCTGGTTTAGCGACACCGTGATCTGACCCGATGGGGTTATTCATAGCCCTGGCCGCTTTCCAGTTGTTTGAGATATATCTAAAACGTTGATGTGTAGAAGCATCACAAACAACGAGGAACTTGATGTAGACGAGACATCATACATTCTAACAGTGGTCAGATGCTGTAGCATTTGCCATGGTCGAAAAAAATACGGAGGGATCCCCATTGAGATCGTTCTGAAGAGAGTAGTTTGCCTCAGAATACTGTTCAAATCTATATACGGTCATATGCCTTATTTCTCTTTAATTTGTGACTCGACCATGCCCAAATGCCAGCCGTCATATATTCTGGAAATAGTCAGAGACAGTGGTGATCACTAGTAACAGCAGTATATCGCCTGGCAGCTGTTGGTCTTGGGATGGTTTTAACTAATCTTAGGGTGCTTCTTATCTACTATTGCGGCACGCTGACAGTCACATGATTTACCTACATGCAAAATGTCCCCTCTGATTACGAAGGGGATACTGCTGCAATCACAAAGCCTGCAGAGGAAAACTAGAACCTCCCATATTCCTAATGATTCCCATGAGAGCAGACGTCTGATGCCTTGCGTCTGCGAGTCTGATGGCGAGAGAGACAAGTGCGATGTTGATCATGCCGCCATCACGTGCCGGGTCCAAGACGCGGGCCGCAGCGCGCGGGCGAGCTGGAGCTGGAGCTCCATCCGTCGTGGTGACCCCGACTGCGCTGGATCTGGCATCCTCCACTCCACCGCTCCCCTCATCTGTTCTCTTCTTCCCCCTGCTCTCGTCGCGTCCGCGGAGGACCCCTGTTCACCATGGCTACCGAGTTCGTCGATCCGCGGATGACCTCCATCAAGCCCCGTATTCGCTACAATACCATTGGAGGTGTCAACGGCCCGCTGGTCATCCTAGATAATGCACGTCCCCTCTGTTGCCCTGCGATCTTGTTGCGGGCTTGTCCGCTAATAGGTGTTGTCCGGATTTAGGTCAAGTTCCCCAGATATAATGAGATTGTGTCCCTGACGCTGCCCGATGGCTCAGAGCGCTCGGGTCAGGTCCTGGAAGCCAGAGGTGGGTTGTTCTATGTCCATATCCACATATTCATGGCTGACTCGGTCCACAGGCAACAGGGCCGTCGTTCAGGTGCGAACATATCAGTGGCTGCGTGCAGACTCCTGTACATGACGTTAACAACACATGCGACCCCTAGGTTTTCGAAGGCACGTCCGGTATCGATGTCAAGAGGGTACGAATATTGGACACGTTGGTTTGATAGTTGTGAGGCGATGGAGAAGCGCTGACGGCTTTAAAGACCAAGGTTGAGTTCACTGGCCACAGCCTGAAGCTCGGTGTGTCTGAAGATATGCTGGGACGGGTGTTCGACGGTTCGGGACGCGCAATCGACAAGGGCCCCAAAGTGTTGGCGGAGGACTACCTCGACATCAACGGCAGTCCTATCAACCCCTACTCCAGAGTATGTAAATTCGAGGATGCATCCCCAACCGCCTTGCACCGGTCTGACTGTCGGACAAGGTCTACCCCGAAGAAATGATCTCAACTGGTATCTCCGCCATCGACGTCATGAACTCCATTGCTCGAGGTCAGAAGATTCCCATCTTCTCCGCCGCTGGTCTTCCGCACAACGAAATCGCGGCCCAGATCTGTCGTCAAGCCGGTCTGGTGAGACCAACCAAGGACGTTCACGATGGACACGAGGACAACTTCTCGATCGTTTTCGCTGCCATGGGTGTCAACATGGAAACCAGTCGTTTCTTCACTCGTGACTTCGAGGAGAATGGCAGCATGGAGCGTACCACTCTCTTCCTCAACCTGGCTAATGATCCTACGTAAGTAGAATTGGCGGATAACCCGACAGGCAGAACTGACATGTTCGCAGTATCGAGCGTATTATTACACCTCGTCTTGCGTTGACAACCGCAGAATATTACGCCTACCAGCTGGAGAAGCACGTTCTTGTTATCTTGACCGATCTTTCGGCCTACTGTGATGCCCTCCGTGAGGTTTCCGCTGCACGAGAAGAAGTGCCGGGTCGTCGCGGTTACCCTGGTTATATGTACACTGACCTGTCGACTATTTACGAACGTGCTGGCCGAGTGGAAGGCCGCAATGGCTCTATTACTCAGATTCCTATTTTAACCATGCCTAACGACGGTGAGTACTTCAGAATATAACTCGCGCGCTAAGGATGCTAATCGCCCGCCACAGATATCACGCATCCTATTCCCGATCTGACGGGTTATATCACCGAGGGTCAGATCTTCGTTGACCGTCAACTGCACAACAAGGGTATCTACCCGCCAATTAACGTGCTGCCGTCGCTGTCGCGTCTCATGAAATCTGCCATTGGCGAGGGTCGCACTCGAAAGGACCACGGTGATGTCTCCAACCAACTGTACGCCAAGTACGCCATTGGACGAGACGCTGGTGAGTTTTCAGTTACCCCGTACATCCAGCCCCACGACCGTTAAAACATGCTGACGCATTTAATAGCTGCCATGAAAGCCGTCGTCGGTGAGGAGGCTCTGTCGTCCGAAGACAAGCTCTCCCTCGAATTCCTGGAAAAGTTCGAGCGCACCTTCATCTCGCAGGGCGCATACGAGAACCGCACCATCTACGAGTCGCTGGATCTGGCCTGGAACCTGCTCCGCATCTACCCCAAGGAGCTGCTCAACCGTATCCCCAAGAAGATCCTGGACGAGTACTACGCGCGTTCGGGCAAGGGCCGGAAGGCGAACAAGGACACGAGGGAACACTCGGGCGAGCAGCTGCAGGTGCCTGCGCAGCAGAGCGCGAACCTGATCGAGACTTGATCTGGAATCATGTAGGCTGGCCTGTCTGTCACTCTTGTCTGATATGAGATGGGACATACGATAAAGTCAGATATATCTTAAGTTTAAAGGCTAAATTTAAATTAAATGAGCGCGAGAATACCTCTAGAGGGAGGAGAGGAAAGGATCTCATGAGGTATGGGAACCTCCGGATGGACTTTGATGTGGTTAGATGAGGTTCCCCTTTTCCCTTAATACGAACGTCTATGTGCATATACACACACACACCTGGGGCTGTGCTCTGTTTTTATTGTTGCAGTCTTACCTACCTAGCTAGCTAGGATCCTGCTGTCCGGCAGGTATTAGCATTCAATTGGATTGATGACTTTGGAAAAGTTCGCTGTGCTATTAATTATTTTATCTGTTTGTTCTTGTTTCCCAATCATGATCGGATGCTCAGGTTCGAGGCCCATAGATTCGTCCTGACTATGACTGTATCTCTGGCTCTGGCTCTGGCTAGATAGAGATTGTCCCGGAAGAAGGGGAAGGAAGAGGTCAGTGACTATCATGGACCAGTCAATCATCTAATCCAACCCACCAATCAATGAATCATTCATTCGAGGCTAATAATAAATAATAAGACAGTATAGTAATAAGGTTTACAGTGCATCACTAATACCAATGCCCATACAGCACAGTACAGGACAGGACAGGACAGGACAGGACATACAAACACATCACAAAACAGACAAGAGCTCAACTCGAAGGAGGTTTAAAAAGACGCGAGCAGGGTCACAATAATGATAATAACAAGGTCACTGGTATCGACATGGCCCAAGACAGACATCGTGATAGTGCAGTGACACTAACACCCGCAGAAGCAGGAGGCGACCGCTGCCCGACCATCGACGGTGTGCTCGTCGCGGTGAAGACGCCCGTCGCTGGTCTCGACGACGTCGTCGCCGGCCTCACGGTAGCGCGGGAGCTTCCGCCGTCGCTGACTGAAGCAGTGCCCGGGACCCCGGGCGGACCGACACCGCCTCCGCCGTCAAGTACCGTTGGTTTCTTCCAGTCGGATTGCCGCTCGTACAGGACGCCGTTGATGATGACCCCCTTGCCGGACGCGAGCATCTCCTTCTGCCTCTCGCCGCACGTGTCCGGAACGCTGCGGAGGTAGCAGGTCGGGGAGGCCCTGGGAGGGGCGGAGTTGGTCGCCGTGGCGTTGGGGTCGCCCGCCGTGCGGAAGGAGGATAGGTCCACGGGCTCGCCCGACGAGAGGTCGGTCCCCAGGATGATGCGCGTGAACAGGGTGAAGAGCGTCTCGGGCTGGTAGGCGGCGATGAGGTGGCCGGCGTCGTAGATGCGGGAAAAGGAGAGGTTGGCGGCCTGGCGGACGACACCGCCGATGTAGCTCGCGTTGGTGACGATGGGGGCGTAGCCCGCGCGGTTGAAGCTGGAGAGGTAGTCCGAGGGGAGGTACGAGGCGATGGAGAAGGAGACGGCCTCGCCGCCGAGCCAGTTGCAGATGTAGTCGCGGTCGCCGTAGACGAGGGCGACGCGGACGCCCCTTTCCAGTAAGGAGGCGAGCTGCGCGATCTGGTCCCCCCGGTTGTAGTCGCCCGTGGCCTGGAAGGCGGCGACGACGGCCGGGCTGGAGGGCGTGAAGTTGACGGGCGCCCCGATGGCCGCCTGCACGGCCGCCGTGTTGAGGTACTCGAGGTACGTGTTGGGCGGGAAGGGGTTCAGCGCCGGCTGCGAGATGTCGTACACGCTGAGCCCCGAGCTCTTGTACGGCCCGACGACGTTCTGGTTGCAGTAGCGCTGCGCGTCGGCGCAGATGCGGTTGGTGCTGTTGCTGTCGCCCTCCCCGTCGGGATCCATCGCCTGGACGGCGGTCCGGCAGGATAGGATCCGCTGCTGGCAGCCGTCCTGCGCGAGGAACGCGGACGCCATGTTCTGCTGGTCCGCCAGCGAGACGGCCTGGATGCCGTACGTGTTGCTGTAGGCGAACTTGGGATAGAACAGGCCCTGGACGAGATCGTCGATACAGCCCTGCAGGATCCCGAGCGATTTGAGCTCGATGTTCAGTGTCGTGTCCTTTGGCAGTTCGCCGTTTCTCAGCCGTTCGTTCTGCTCCTCCCAGTACGCAGCAAACGCAGGGCCATACTTGCCCCCGTAGCTCTCCGTAAACAGGTTGATCCCAACAGCGTCATCACTGCGACTCCCGTTCGCGCGTGTCTGGGGATTGTACTGGGGAAAAGCACCCAGGAAACCCTGCAGGATGTGCCAGACCGCGCGAGCCGCAATGGCCGTCGTATTGGCGGTGGAGCTTCCGTCGTTGGAGCTGAACGTCCCGTCCAGAAAGGTATACGAGGGCCGCCCCGGCGGGACATCCGCGGGGGGAAACGAATACGTCGACGACAGAAGGTCCAGGGACCCGTTCGTGAGCCGGTCGTACGAGAACCCGACCTGGTTCGGCTGGTCGACGAACAGCAGATTCGAGCTGCGGTCCCAGCCCCATTCCCGCGCGCGCGTGCCCAGCGTGTCCTCGTCGATCTCGACGACCTCGCACGGCCCGACCTCCTGGAACATGCCGACCATGCTGCTGCTGCCCGGTCCGCCGTTCATGAAGACCGTCAGCGGCGCCGTCTCCGGGGACGTTCGCGCCTCGACGAACCAGAAGAACGTGTTGATCGAGTAGTTCTGCTGGATCGGGGCGAGGGTGAACGGCGGCAGGTGGATGTAGCCGGTGTACTGTTTCTGGGTGGGGAAGACGGTGTTGCACGTCCCGGCCGGCGGCGACTTGTATCGGATGGTGATGTTGCCGTCGACAGGCGAGCGGATCGTCTTGATAGCAGGGTCGTCGTCCGGGGATGGAGGGAATTGGGCCAGCGTGTGGTGTGCGAGGACCAGAAGGAAAGCGAATCTCAATCCCGTGTGCATCTGCCAGTTCTTAGCTCTTTGTCAGAGGAAAGCCAGTGGAGACTTTGAATCTTACCATCTTGAGTGACGGGGGAATGGACATGGTGAATTCAGCCAGAACATCAGACTGCCCTTCTTCTTCTGTCGTAATCAAGTCACCGGCAGAAGAGAGCTACCACAGCATGGGCACTAGGGAACACCAAGAAGAAACAGAGACAAAGTCACATCCCAAAGCAGACAGAAAACAGCCTGTCCTCAACAACTTTTCGTCATATAAACGCGTAGAAAAGACAGTTTGGTATCAATTCAATTGACCATGAGAAAACATCAACGAGTAAGACCAATTCATCAGCATGCGCGTGCACAAGCAGCAGCCGCCGCAATCTGCTCCAAAAAAGTATCAAACCAAACTTTTAGCTGGGAGGCCTTATACGTCAAATGGTAGTGTGATCACAGATCACACACAGCCACACAATCTGGGAACTAAAACAAGAAAGACAAGTAACTGACTGGAAGTGCACAACAAGGAAAAAAAAAGCAATGCTCTGATTTGATTTGAGGGTATATGGTTAAAAACAACTTAACTGAACCGAACTGAATCAAAGAAAACACAATAATAGGGTACACCGGTAAACAAGAAAAAAAAGAGCAGGAATTTTTTTGAAGAACGAAGACTGAAAAAGAAGGATGTCAAGTCTCAATCACATACACATGCATCCACATACTCATAGAAGCAAGTAAAGCACTAGCACAAACATGAACAGAACAACTGCAGTGAGCAGTGAGAGTGATGTACAGGATGATGTCCCTGCTTATAGCCTTATCTGCCTCGCGCCGCGCGCTGCACGGACGCGTCCTTGATGAACGAACGGTGGAGACTGGAGACCTCCTTCGGAAAAGAGGCGGGGAAAGAAGGAGACCTCAGTCAGCCATTCAACTTAGGGCCTCCTCAAAGTCAAAGTCAGAGCAGAGCAGACAACCTCATAAGCTGAGACTAACTGACAGACAGATAGCAGACTGAATGAGTAATAACAAACGGACAGCCTTGTTGCCTTGTGGACTGATGTGGTGGTTCCTGGGCGGAGTTCCGACTTTAAATTATTATTTACCCGGCGCTAAGTTACGGAGCAGGGCCAAGACCGCTCGAACACTGGATGAAACATGGGGGGCGGGCCGAATCGCGATAGATCCATGGGCAAGATAGGTATCCAGTTGTCTGCTAGACACATATCCAGTGTACAGAGTATATGCTGCAGCGACATAGGCCAGTATACAATCTCTATTGGTTTATGTCTATGGCATTGCGTCTCTATCATCAGGCCATACTGTACTGGACTGTACTTCGAACTTAAGCACCGCACATGAACCCAGTCAGAGGCTAGAACAGCTTGTAATGCCGTTTCATTTACTAGAAAAGTAATAATAATCAGCCGTCATCCCCACAGAACATGGTGTGCAGGTATGTAGGTATGGTATCATGGTATCATGCAGCTCCCCAGCGCAGAAAGCCCTCAAACCACGAATGGAAAGAAAAAGAAAAAAAAAAAAAAGACCCCAAAACGCCGAGTCGCCGACCTGACCTGCCATTTTGCCTTTGTCCCCCTGTCTCCAACCTATCAATAGAAGCTAGGTATGTGTCATTAACTGATTAAGAATATGATATGAGTTCGTGAGAACAGGAAAGACACTTGTTAAGGCGATGCAGCATTACTAGCTCACTTCCTCGCAAGAAAAGTCCAGCGTCGAGCCGGGCGAGGGCTAAGAAGGGGGATACGGAGTATGTATCGGAGACTTATAAGACAGGGGCGTGGCGCGTCAATCAATCGACCTTCGCCAGAGCAAGCTTCTTCGGCGTGGTCAGGTTGTTCGACAGGCGGATGTTCGTGCTCTTGTACTTGGCGTGCTTCTTGAGCTTCTTGCGCGCCACCATCACGGGGACGGAGGACTTGGCGACGAGGTAGTTGGAGAAGGAACCGAGGAGGACGCTTCGACACGTCAGCGGAATGGCCTTCGACATGGGGGATTTCCAGAAATGTATGATATGTATCGACCGACTTACCCTTTTAGAGCGCTCCGCCCTCTCGAGCCCAGGATGACGAGAGTCGGCTCAAGCCCATCAATCTGAGTCGGTTGCAATTAGCAAGAACCGCGATATATGTCGAATTAGTAGAAGCTTACAGCCTCGGTGATCAGGTGTTTCGGACTCTTGCAGTGGATGACCTCCACGGCAACCCGAACCTGGAGCATCGTCTTCCGCAGCAGCCGGACGCACGTCTGCGTGATGCCCTCGACGGCGTGGAACCGCTCCATCTCGGCCTTGGACATGCCGCGCGAATCGACGGAGCCACTCTTGCTGTCCGAGCCGCTGCCCCGATGGGTCAACATGTGCGGTAACGACAGGGCCGCGCTCTTGGCGGTCTTCTCGGTCTGCGAGCCGACCACGGCGGCCGTGTCCTGGATCACCTTGGCTCCCTCCCCGATCTGCACGGAGGAACTGAGTTCCGCGTCTTTGCTGCCCGTCCCGGTCTCCTCGTCGACGGCATAGACGGCGAACAGCGTGTCCCCGTCTCGGAGGATGGTGCCGATCGTCCACTCCAGAGCATACACGGACTCCTCGCTGAGATCCGTCGCCACGAGATACTTGCGCTGCCTGCGTCGGCCCTCGTCCGCCTCCTTCTGTATCTTGGTAAAGTCGCCGCGGATGATGGTTCGGATGGCCCTGTTGGGAACCGAATTATCGATCGCGGACACATGGATGCTGAGGTTCTGGGCCTGCTTGATATCCGACAAGTCTGCTTCCTCGTCTGAGCCGACAGGGGTATTGACAGACGAAGCTGTATAGTCGAAGCTCGTACGCGGGTGGACACCGGTTTTCTTAGCAGATGGCTTTGGAGGATTGCCCTTCGCTGGATTAGTGGGTTCCGGGTCAAGAAGGGATTTGACTTTGTATGTTGATGCAACCTGCGGGCCTGTATGTACGGATGTCAGTGGAAGAATTCAGACAAAATCATGGATTAAGAGAATTCAGCATACGCTCTTTCTCCGCGGCCGCAAGGAGAATCTGCGGCTCTCCGGGTTCCTTCGCCGCATCTTTCCCGCCTCCATCGCTCTGCTCCGACGTCGTACCGGAGTCTGACAGTAGTTTCTTCCTGCCGCGGCGCCTTCCCCTAGACACTCCACCGACGTCGTCCTCACCGGAGCTCGTGTCGTCAGCCTCTTCCTCGCTGGTCTCCGCGGCCTCCGAACCGTCCTCCCCGCCCTCGTAGTAATCTTTCGCAAGACGTACGTTCCCATCTTCGGCCGCGGAGTCTCCGCTTTCACCCCGCTCGCGGCTGGAGCTCTTTCTCGAGTGCAGAGTCGAGAGGCTGCCACCTGATCTGGCGAGGGCCGCGCTTGACAGGCGCTTGTACGCGCGATCCATATCGATGACCTTCCCATTCTCGGTGACAAACTTGCCGGGCGTCGACATCAGGTTCAGGGAGCTCGTCCTGAGCAGGCGGTCCACTGGCGACAGCGACCGCCCCAGCCGTGATGACGAGGGGGACCTCGAGGAATGGCCGGGCATCCCCACGGTGGTGGAATTGTGTCGCCCAGCGTCCCTCCCCCGTGTGAAACCTGCTAGAAGTAGCCAAGTCAGCCCCTGACATCACCTGCCGCCATTGAGCCCTGACGATGCGTTGCGTTGGTGGGGGGGGGACAGGACGCCTTGCCTCCTTGTGTAACGCGCTTCGGCAGTGCCTGGTTCGGAATGCTGGGCAGCATCTCGAACTTGTAGTCCGTGTCGATGTCGACTCCCGGCTTGCGCCTCGCGTCCGCAGCAGGGTAGTTCGTGCCGTCGGACGCCCGGCGAGAGGACGGCAGCGAGAGGCCTTGGGGGGAGGTTGGCGACGTGGCCGCGGAGTGGGATGATCGCAGCGGCGAGGGCGTGGGAGGATCGACCAGGCTGCGGACCGGCGCGCCTCTGGCTGATGACGGCGCCGCGATGGAGCCCTGACGCGGTGGGGCGTCCGTGGAGATCGAGATGTCCAGCATGCTCCGGACGGCGGGCATAGGGCTGGCGCGGCGGTTCTTCGGGGCAGGACTCGGGTTGCGGCCCTCGAGGATGTCCATGACCTCGCGACGCTCCTCGTCGAGCGCCGTCTCGAGCGACATCTTCGCGTGTCGCGACATGGCCGCAGCGTCCGCCGGACGATCGGTGTGTAAGGAGTAGTCTAGCAGCTCACCCAGGCATCTGCTCGAGTCCGGCGGCGGTGGGGAACTGCCCTGCCCTGTGATATGTGCCAGTCAGCCTCCAGACCTCCCAACTGCTGGAACAGAAGACCTGCCGTTCTTTTTTATCTGTTCTCTTCCAAACAAGTCTTGCTCCCCGGTGCTTTGCTATAGACGCAACAGTCTCTTGGTGGTTGGGCAATTGGCGGTGGGGAGATCGACAGGTCGCGGCGGAGCTCAGCAAGAGCACGAGCACGCCGGAGATGGAGATGTCCGAGATGACCACCGCGGCAGGCAATTTCGGATATTCTGCAGACAAGCGCAGAGGTGCGCTGCAGAAGAGAACAGAGTCTGCAGACAGAGAGAAACAGGTACAGGAAAAAGACCAGGGCAGAGGGCAGACAAGCCTTCGTTACTGCTGTGTCCGTGAAACCGGCGGGGTGGGAGCATGGGGTTGGGCTCTTAAGGGCTCGGCGCTGTACGCACCTCCAGTCGCCAGCTGGAGGACAAAGCAAGGCGACAAGCCGTGAAGGAACAAGGGTTATTGGTTTTCCATATAGTGGATGGGATGGACAATGTGATCCGCATGCGGGATCAACGCTCCCCGTTCTGGAAGCAGTCTCGGTCTATGGATGGATGGATGGAGGTGGTATCCCGCCGCATCAGAGAGCAAACAATCTTAACAAGCAGCCATGCAGGACAGAAGACAGCAAACTGCGGCAAGGGATCTGACAGGCTACCAGGGGTTTTATATAGAAGGGAACGGTGTCAGGTCTCAGAGACCCCCGAGGTCTCCTCTGCTGTTTCCTGGTTGAACTATCCTGATGGCAGACGTGGTAAGCAAAGGCACGAGGGAAAACCGCAAAACAGGAACAAAATAATATGCCTAAACTGAGATATTAAAGTAACCAGTCCGCGCCAATCCCAACTCCCGTACTCCCTGCCCGTATGCAGAACCCCGCTCGCCAAAGAAAACCCTGCGCCCTGAAGCAGATAGATAGATAGAAACACTGGAGAGCTCCGACGGTGATGATGATGATGATGTCTGCCCAGCATATCACTCACAACTAAGCCTTGGCCTTCTTCTTGCCCTTCGCCGCGCCCTTCGCCGCAGCCTTCTTCTTGGGCTGCGCGTACTTCTTCTCCAGCTCCTCGAAGAAGTTGGCCGCCCTCTCCTTCTGCCGCTGCTGGATGAGCGCCGCCAGCTCGTTGTCGTCCGCCACGCCCCCCTTCTTCCGCTTGCCCTTTGTCCCGTTCAGCTTCTCCTCGAGGCCAAGCTCCTTGGCCAGCTTCTCCGCCTCCTCGGCCTCCTCCCGCGCCCGCTTCAGCCGCTGCTCGCGCTTCTTCTCCGGCTCCTCCACGTACTTCTTCCACCCCTTGACCTCGCCGTCCTGGATGGCCTTGTCGATGATGGCGCGGAACCGCTCGTCGTCGTCAAGCGGGTTGCTGAGCATGACGACCTCGTAGACCTTGTCCATGTCGCCCTTGTGCTTCTCGAACGCGGCCAGCAGGTCCTTGCGCTCCTCGTCCGAGCCCTGGTACTCCTTCTTGATCTTCTCGATCGCGCTGCTGTCGACCATGCTCGAGAACTGCTCCCGGAAGAACTCGGTCCAGTTGAAGTCGTCGTCCTCGAGGTCGAGCGTCTCCGACGTGCTGCCCGTCAGGTCGTAGCGCCGCCGCCGCCGCTCGTCCGACAGTATGGCGTACGCGAAGGCGATCTCCTGAAACTTCTTCTTGGCTTCATCTCTCTTCTCTGGCGGTACCTTGTCTGTGACGATTTTAGTTTGAGGATTGATCACCAGATCGAGGCCAGTAAAGTGAGATCTAGCGGAAGGGCAGGCAGATCGATTGCGTACCTGGGTGATGCTTGAGAGCCTTTTTTCTGTATGCGGTTTTGATCTGATCTGCGGTCGCCTTCTCATCCACCTCCAGGACCTTGTAGGGATTGATCGAGGAGGGCGGCTCCTCCGCTAGATCCTCGTCGCGCTTCGGCATGGTGAGTCTGGAGCTGTGGGTGGACGCGTAGAGAGTTTTCCAGAACAGCCCCAAAAATTCAAGAGAGAGGAAGGAGTAGACTGTAATTAGGATTAAAGTAAGCAAAAAGAAATGGGATGAAGGTGATGTTGTGTTACTGCTCACCGACTGTTCTGGCTCGACTCTGTCCAGCTCCAGCTCATTAAATGAGAGACGCGACGAGACGCGACTGGCGGCCGCGGAAGATCCGCCGCTCCGCCCGTGCCGTCATAGCTCCGCCGCATACAGTACATCGGATTTGCAATTAATTGCTAATGTACTACCTCACAACTCCCACGCCGCAAACTGTCTAGACCAATCTTCTTCATATTTTCTTCTCATCCTGAGCTCATGACCACACTCCAGTGAAAGTCCAAATCTTTCTCCCCACAGAACAATCACAATGGCCTCCCGGCCCGCAGCAGACCCCGCCCCCGCATCATCATCATCATCAGAATCAACATCATCACAACCGACTCATCTCGACTACCTCAAGCGATGCCTCGCCCTAGCCGAAAAGTCCCCTCCGCGCCCGACCAACTTCCGAGTCGGAGCGATCCTCGTCCTGCGCCGCGACGACGGATCCGACAACACCACCGGTGACACCATCCTCTCGACGGGCTACACCCTCGAGCTTGCGGGCAACACGCACGCCGAGCAGTGCTGTCTCGCCAACTACGCAGCCGTCCACTCCGTCCCCGAGGAGCGCGTCGGCGAGGTCCTCCCGTCCAAACCCGGCCACAAGCTCGTCATGTACGTCACCATGGAGCCGTGCGGGAAACGGCTCTCGGGGAACCTGCCGTGTGTGCAGCGGATCATCCGCACGCGGGAAGGCGGGCGGAAGGGCATCGAGAAGGTCTATTTTGGAGTCAAGGAGCCCGCGACGTTTGTTGGGGAGTCGGAGGGGTGTAAGATGCTGACTGAGGCAGGAGTGGAGTGGGAGCATGTCGGGGGTCTGGAGACGGAGATCTTGGCGGTTGCGACGGCGGGGCATGAGAAGAGGGAAGAGGAGATCAAAGCAGCTGCGGAGCAAGCTGGCACGAATGTGGATGATATCAGTGAGGAAGAACGGCGGAGACAGGAGCAGATGGCCCGGAATCCGAAGAAGAGGATGATGGAAGTCGACGTGCTCTGAGGGCTCGCATTGGAGACTCTAAAATAGAAATTAATGATAATTGTAATAATATCACATAACAGGCTGTTCCAACCTAGGTCCAAACGAACCAAGAAATGCTATTCCAACGATGGTCGGCGGAAAAGGTCTCTCGTTCTAAGTCTTTGAAAATTGAAAGAAGAGAAACCACCCAAACATCTGTTGTGTACACAAGATGTCATCCCAAAATGAAATACACCAAAAATGAGGATAGAACTGTCTGACCAAGCCATCTAGTCGCCCGAGTCCCTCGATGTCCTTCATTGATCAGCGTAAGAGAGTTCGCAACATTGACATTGCCGCCACCAGATCCTGCAATATCCGCTGCAGTAGCTACGTTTGTCCCTCCTCCAGACTGGGAGGTTCCTCCGTTAACTATGTCTCTCGATCGGTCCGTTCCATTTGACGGCAGGACCGTGGTAGATGTTGACTCTGGATTCGGTTGTTGTTCTGACGCCTCCCTCCCCGGTATACAGATGTGACCGGCTGGACAGCACCCGGGCGTCTTGTATTGATCAACGTAGTAGCAGACGTTGGGCGGCGTGCAAACGATCTCCGCAAAGTCTCTGCTCTGGCAGGTGGGATTCGAAGACACTGTGGAGGAGACTGAGACGCTGGCGTCGATATCTCGGCCTTGAGTTGGATGTGCTGAGAGCATGACCCATAGCTTTAGGCAGAGGAAGATGAAGCTGGGGCGGCTCGCGAGAAGTGCCATTTCTGAGAGATGTATTGTGTAGTGTAGTGTCTAGGGAGCTGGTATTGAGAAAGTCCTTCTAGAAGCATGTTCTAGAGAGAAATCAAGGAGGCAGGAAGAGGATGAGAATATATAAGATAGAAGCGACCCTTCTCAGGGCCCCAGACAGATCTGGCATCTTATCCGCGATCTAGATATCGATCTTGACGCGGCGGAAGCATAGTAAAATCATCGATCCGAGATAAATGGTATGAAGGAAGCAAACAAAACAAGCAGCCATCCCAGAGTTCCGTCATTGGAACTGGACAATTTCCAGACCCGGTCAGAAAAATAAATACATACAATCTCGATATTGTATGCAAAGGCATGTTTGCCATAACCTTGGGTCTGGCAAACACCTGGACAAACAGGACACATCTCAATGCTGCACATCGAATAAGACACGGCAGTAAGAGAGAAAGCTTTGCAGATTCTGGGGGACAATCAGCATAGAAAAGTAGCACATGCAATCCATGGACCATTTCATGTGGTCGTGGAGAATGCGATGCAAACTGTCTTCTGACTTGAGCATGAGTTGTGAATCGTAACAAGGCTTGCTACAATTGAAAGATCACACAGTATGAATCAGAAGATCATAAACTTTTGGTCCAAAAAGCAGACATATCATGCTGGTGAACAGAATAGACGAGTGCGAGTCATCCATGAACTCTAGAGGTGCAAGCACTGCAGTACTATTCTTGACAGTCGATTCTAATAATGATTACCGGTGTTGGTTACGGCGCGTAACAAAGGTAGCCGACTAAAGCCTCTGCTGCCTGGCCTCGCTCACATGATCCCGCGTTTCTCCCGCCTCCCGAAGCGCGTCACCCGCTCCGGATCCTCGAGCATCAACTTAGTTATCATACCATAGACTTATGCATCACCAGCACCCGATTTTTTATTCTTCCAAATAATAATCAGGAAAAATGAACACATGGCCACAGCAGATGACGATGACGGCGGGCTCACCTTCTACCCTGCATTCTGCTACAAGGCCTCGCCCACGCACTTCGCCTGGGTGAAGATGACGGCGGCGGACGTGCATCGGCTGAAGACTAGACCAGAATTCGAGGGTAGGTACCTACTTACTCAACAATTAATATTGCATCGTTGCTCTTATGTCTGTTCATTTTCATTGTTTTACTTTTTTCCTCTTGTTTTTAACCCCTCCCTGTCCGTCTCTCTCTTTTTGATCTTATCTCCTTTTTATTGGCTGCTTTAATTTCCATGTGTATACAAGGCACATCTCATATCATAGATCTATACCTCGAGAAGAAATATTCTGCATCTTGACACGTCGTCCTCCTCGAGGATCATATCTGTCCTAACGAAGACGCCGTGCAATTTCATTTGCTTGCCTGCGTGTCTGAATCTTCCAGAACTCTATTGAATATCTCAACAGCCCATCTCTTCCACAGAGCAGCTCTCTTCGCAAATCAATCACCAAAGCACCAAACATGTTGATTCAATCCAATGCGCAAAAAAAGGAGAAAAAAAAAGAGTCAATACATGTTCTATTCCTTTATCATCCCTCACTGTACCATACTGCATTCTGCCTATATCTTTCATGTATCTCTACCACTAAGCTCACTAAGCTAACGCCGCGATCCACACATAGGCCAAAACCTCTACTTCTACTACAACCACCCGATCCAATTCGTCTGCCTGGCCGGCGTCATCGTCGCCAGGACTGAGTACCCCCGACGCACCGTCCTCACCCTGGATGACAGCAGCGGCGAGACCATCGACATCGTCGTCCTGAAGTCCGCCCCGCCGGGCGCCTCCGCAGGGTATGATGTCAATGACATCTCTGCGATAGCAGCGGCAGCAGCAGAGGATAGTAGTGCCGCCGCCGCCGCAGCAACAACAGCAACAGAAAACCAATCATCAGCCTTGGAGCCGCCACCACAAGTCGGTGCTCCAGGACCAGGAACCCACAACCACCACCACCACCAAACATCCCAACATCATCTCACCTCAACGACGAAATCCCCGCTCGACATCACCCCGCTCGTCCCGGGAACCGTCCTCAAAGCCAAAGGCACCCTCTCCACCTTCCGCTCCGCGATGCAGCTCAACCTCGAGCGCTTCTCCATCCTGCCCGACACCAATGCCGAGATGCGCTTCTGGGACGAGCGCGCGCGGTTCCTGGTCGAGGTGCTCTCCGTGCCCTGGACCCTGAGTGCCGAGGAGGTGGCGCAGCTGCGGCGCGACGCGGAGGAGGAAGAGGAGAGGGTCGTGCGGGAGAAGAGGAAGGCCGAGGAGAGGAGGAGAAGGAGGTCTGAGCGGGAGGAGAGGGATCGGAGGCGGATCTGGAGGCGGTGGGAGAGGGAGGAGAAGATGCGGGAGAGGGAAGCCGCAGTGTGTAGGGAGGCGGGGAGGAGGGTGCAGATGCGGTTGGAGATGCGTAGGAATCAAAAGGGATAGAAAGGGGAGAAGACAGTATGTCAGGCCCGTGCCGTTGATCTATGCAGGATCAGATACACGTATTACTTGTGAGGCATCAGGATGACTCTCCTCCTCAGTCCTTTCAAGGACATACCACTGTATAGGCAATAGTGATAGATATACGAATGCAAGGACAGTGCAACTGCAACAACTGCAGGTAGGCCACATAGCAAGTAATACGGCCACTGCAATCTACGTACATGACATGAGGACATGAAGCATCACTAAAAGTCGCGTCAATTTGGAAGAACAGCACTTAAAGTCAAAACAGGGGCAGTCCGGGGTATCTCCCTATTTGCCAGGCAAACATGTCCAGCAGGACAGAATTGGCCCAACAACGTCAATATCGAGCTGCTGTCAGAATCCTTCGAGATGCGTCATCTGTATCCATAGGGTTTATAATCATACCCCACACCTCCAACAGGACCGCCACCACCTTGGTTGCCATGCAAACCGCGGTAATAGTCCTCATCGCTCTCCCAGCTTCCACGTCTGGATAGAGGATGATTGTGATACCTTTCCCTACGACGTTCGCGATCTCCCTCCCTCTCGCGGACTGAGGTGTACGTTCTCCCGTCCTCCAGATCCCGGTCGTAGTCATGATACCGACGGCTACTGCCCTCGATCACGTCTGATCCAGGATGATCGGACGACGAGCCCGACTGATACACACTACCTGTGAAGCCCAGGTCTGCATACCCGGAGGAACCCCTGTTGTGAGTGTATAGGTCGCTCTCAGTGTGTCTGTGGCTGCCGGGTCCGTTGACCCCGACGGAAGAGCTGCGCGTGCGACCGCTCTTGGTCTTGGAGGGATGTGGGTGGTACGATGCGGATGGTCGATGTACAGAGGCGGCGCGGAATATCGGTAACTGGGAGTCTTTGGGTCTAGTACCAGCTAAAAATGAGCTGGTATGCGCATGTCTGCCGGCTTTGGGCTCGTCATAGGTCTTTCCTCCACCAGGTTGCGCAGGGTACGGGTTCCGTTCACGCTCAATTGGATGTGCTGGGAATGTCTCCTCTTCTTCATCCTCAACGGCAGAGGTTGGCGCAGAGTAAGGCTGGCGCTCGCGTTCGATACGAGAAGCTGGCTCTGTGGAAGCTGCTGCAGAACTTGCATTGGCTGTGTCCACAGATACGGTGCGACCATGCGATTGAGCCTTGGATGACCTGTTCGGTTCTACGCTGGCGTGTAGATTGACGTGACAGTGCATCATGATGGATTCCTCCAGCTTCTTTCTCACAGCAATATCGGGTGTGTCCGGGAACAGCCCTCTTGGTATCTCTTTAGGGAACCTCTCCTTCTTGTCGTCTGGGTTACTGATGGGCATATCCAAGAGCGCTTTCTGGAGACGCTCGTATTCCCTGTCCGGATGAGCTTGAATCATTAAAGTGGCCCAGCGCTCAAAGCCGCGAGGGGTCAAGCCCGGAATATCCGGTTTCTCATGCAACTTCTCCTGAACAAGGTGATGCTCTGCCTCCACTTCTCGGTACATTCTCGAAATCGAAGAAGTACGATCGTCAAAGATATCTGGGGCAATTACAGTTACAAATAGAGTTTAATATATCAGAGAGAGTAGTAGACTAACCCTGCCATGGATACGGGTCTGATGGCACTTTCGTGTCTTCATAGAACTTCTGCATCTTCTCCGGAACTATGACAATGGTATTCCCGGGAGGGTAGTCTTCGATCTGCGAATCATGTCAGCGATTATAAGGTAACCCAGTCTCAATTACCTGGCTTACCAGATGAACCGCGATTCCCCGCAAGAACTGGCCTAGTCTCGGGGTGGGCTTTCCAGCCTCGAACAGCTTACCCCATACCTTCTCCAATGTTATCATTTCGCTCAACGTGGAGACCTTCAAAAGCGCTTTCGGTCGGAAATCTTTCCGGCCATGATCACTATTATGGCTGGACAGGGAATCCCGTCTTTCCACGGGGGGTGCTGGAGAAAGCCTGGGGCTAGTGTGCAGATGGTGGGGATATCTTGTCTGCGATGGCGGCGAGCGATGTCCATGATTCAATGACGGCCTACGCGTCGGAGGTGGGTAGACGTTCTGCGCAGCCGTTGAAGAAGACCTGGATTCGGGACGGCTTGTTGGGGAATGCTCTTGATGACCTGAATGGCGCGCCGGCTGATTCTGCTGCTGGCCCTGCGGGTTATCCAGACCTGCTGCCTGGAGCTGCTGGATGACACTCGCGGTGATCTGAGCCACGACTTCCGGTGGCACATAGGCCGAAGTACCGGCCTTTGTGAAGGCAGATGCGATAACATCGTTTATGCCTTCATGATAAGGGTGCTGAGGTCTCAGCAGCTCTTGATAGGGCTCGGTGGTGGGGTTGGATGGAGGCGGCATGCGTGGTTGCGGCATGTGGATTCGATCCGGCGAATACGGGGGCGGATATGGGGGCGCGTAGGAAGCCGGATGAGGCAGATTCTGCTCTGGATAGAGGCCACTGATGCCCGCATGCTCGTACAAGCTCGAGCTGCTGCGATAGCCACCATACGCCATGAAGATTGCGGTTGTAATGTACCAGGTAGGTATGTGTGCACAAGAGATCACAGTCTGTCAAAGACTCAGCTCGCTCATGCGGATAGAGCAACGGGAATGTATCCAGTGCTTTCGCAGGCGACAGAAAAGAGTCTTCTGGCAGATAAAAGAAAATCCTAAGGGACTAAATGACTCGGGCGCAGAATGCCTCGTGCGGGTGACAGCACCAAGATGGGAAGGAGGGGCAAACGCTTCGGGACCTCAAGTCGGACCAGCGACTTCGCACAACCTTGTTGAAGCAGATATCAGTAAACTGGTCTCTGAGAAATGGGCATGAGTAGTAAGAGCAGGACGAAGAATATGTCAGAAAATAAAAACGTTGTTGATGGCATGAAAGCCAGAATAATACCATCTGGAGGGGCACAGCCCGATTAGGCTGCGACGCCGCTCGGGCAGGCACTATGTCACCTGCCTGAGGCTGATGACTCCAAGTCCGCCGCGGAGCGTCATGATCTCCTGGCCTATTATGATAATTTCGAGGCTAGGCGGCTTTCTGTCCAGCTTCTTCAATTCGGTGGATTCGATAGTCTTCCTCCAGACACTGACTCGAGAGCTGTGGGGTCCCTTGGGAGGAATCGCGTACATGAGCTCTCGCTTTTATCTTTTCCCTCTTCACTGTTGATATCTCGCTAGCGGATCACCGCGTCTGAGCCAAGGCTCGGCTGCGGCTATGGGTGGTTGGCTGCCAAGGATCGTTTGGATACAGGTCCCGCTACCCCAGACTCCGATTCTATTTGTGGGGTTGAGGTCGTACGGCTATTACTAACGCTGGCCAACTACAGAGTGCATGGATCATAAAACCCGCAAATGCTGATATCGATTGTCAGAGACTGATGGGAAAATCCTAGCTAAATCTCAATGTGTCAGAAATTTCGAGATCGGTGTCAGTGCAGTGTCAGAGCAGAGAGGGGCTGTTGCAGGGGATGAAGGGAAATGACTTTGTCGTGAGCATAAGGGGAAGAAGTCGAAACCACAATCCATAAAGCAACAAATTGATCCTCATTCAATGGACCCATGGGTCCCCGCTAGGAGTGGTCTCCTCATTTCCTTGAGGAGGACCATAGCGGTAGGACAGGGAAAACGCCCAGCCAGACTACAAGGACCTCGTCCTCTGAGATTTACATATAGTTCTCGGTGTCTTGTTCTTCATTTTCATCGTCCGACTTGTCAATAGTAAGGCCCTGAGACTCGGGGATTCGCAGAGTCGGGGCTTCGCCTTTTTCGAATCGTGCACCCTATAGTAACTCAGCAGACAGCTCTGCATAACGCACCACAGATAACACTTACAGGTATTTTAGCAAACCCAGGATTCCTCTTCCTAACGGGTGGTTGCGTGCTGGACTTGTCATGAGCCCTTGGCTCCTTGATGCCCCAGGAGGCCCATCCGCTGTGGACTGACTTCGGGGCCTCCGACTGGGGACTGGCACGCCTATGAGCGACTCCTTGCGGATCGAATGCGGTAAAGGTACGTCCGCGTTCTTTGCTTGACCCGGCATTTCCCCCCTCTCGTTCGGGTTCGACCCAGACACCGCCACCAACAGAGCCATCATCGTCATCGTCATCGGTGGCTGCCACGCTTGGAGCAGTACCACGGAACGCGCACTCTCCATCGTTGAAGTAGGAATCCCGGAGAGACTTCTGCGTGGCTTCCTCGTCGTACTGACTCTGCATGCCGATCAGTTTTTTTTTATACGTAGCTTAACCATAATAAGTACTCACAGTAGCAGTAGAGCCGTAAATAGCAGATTTGTCATTTTCAGCAAGCATCCTTGACTCCTCCAAGATTGGGTCTGCCTCGAGGTCATCCTGAACGCAATTCAAGCATCTCTTGGAAACCAATGTTAACCTAGTCTCCAACACGGGAGACAAGCTGGAAACATACCGCTGTGTCAGGGTTGTGGCGCTGAGACTTTGCAAACGCATCCAGGCTCTTCGTCTTGTTGCAGACAAAGCATGTCATCTCAGAGTTCTGAGTTCCGGCGCAGGTTCTGCACTTGGCGTATCCAGGACCGTTGACGCTGAGGGCCTTGTTACCATAGACGACGATTGCGTGGCGTAGGGCATCTAGCTGCCTTTTCGAGAAAGCAGACTGCATACGAATCTTTTTGCACATCTCGCACTTCACCCTGAAAAAATGATGAGTACGAAATTGGTCACAGTTAAGTGGGAAAGAGGGTAAACTCACTTGTCAGGGATGACTACATTGTCCAGTCTCATTTCGAAGGGTTCAAGGTCAGTAAGTCTCAAGTATCTAGAAGAGTGCCACTCACTGTCTTCTCACCCCTTCGTTGTAACCTCCAGCGTATGCACTACGATGTGGCGGCATGATGTCGTAGAAGGAAAGCTAGTGAAGATGAGACTCGAAATGGGAGAATTTTGGATTTAAAGAGAAAGCTTCTGAGATCAGGCCGAAGAGGGATAGCCTTTGGATCCCAGCAAACCAGAGATGTAAAGCAGAAGACGGCTAGTATTAAGTAGGTAATTGAGTATGAAAGATGATGGTGGTTTGGTGATCAAATCCAAGTAAGGTGAAGTAGGGTTGCGAAGAAATTCACCCCTAGAAGCTCAATTACGGGCAATAAAAACATACCACGCCTCGAGATGGAGTTGCTCTGAGGACGCCCTGGAGACGGAAGCAAGAAGTCGAGTCCTGTCACTGGTTAAGAACCAGAGGAGAGAATGGAGGACTGGATTGAAGCAACGCCAGCCCTTGACCAGTGAAGCAGTGCGAGTGAATAAGATGAGGATGTAGGGCTGTAGGCAAGCAACGGCCTACGGTGAATGCAGAAGACGAGATGACAGGATCCGGGTAGATGCTGAGGCCTGAGCAAGAAGAATGGAACGGCAAACAGCGGGCGGGTTCCCGCAACTCTGAGGAGTGCGGCCGGAATATCCATGGATCTCTGCAATGTCACTCGGGAAACTCCGTGAAGGGAAGGTAGGCGCACACAACGGAATTTCAGCAAAAACCATGCCAGAATGACAGGTCTCTCCGCTTTAAGATGGCCATCAATGACCCTTGACCTTTGATTGAATTCCAAAGTCAGGTAAGTCGTCCTCTTGAATTTCAGCACATTAGCTGAAGCTGATGAGACATGGCTCTATGTCTGCTTGCCAGCATGTCTTGCTTGCCAGAGCAAGACATGAATGCTCAACAATTGATTCCTTGCTGCTTTGTCAAAGACTCAATATCATCAAAGGCAGTCCGACACCCGTCAGCGGATAGCCTCATCAGCATTGGTGGATGACCCGAGCAGACAAGATATTGCAAAAGATATCTGCATCAGATGGTAAAAAAAAGAAATGCATGGAGCACAGAAAGCCGCAAAGAGTATGTTCTTCTCCGATTATAGCTGACAAGCTGACATGACTTGCTCTAATTCCAATTTCCAATCAGAAGGTCAAGAAAAGTTCTGATGAGCAAGACTCCAGCGGAACATGACGTATTCCGGATAACAATCCGCTGCGAACAACAGGCCTGCAACGTGGAAGATCTGATATCGGACAAATCCGCACAGCACGAGGCAGCTAGCGGGTCTTCAGAGAAATGGCCATCTTATCTCCACACTTTTCTGCTGCAGGGTCTTCATGCTTCCCCGGGCTCGCGTCTTCAGCCTTTCAGAGAGAGCCTTCAGCTTTCCTGGTTCCATAGATCGTGGTCGATCGCCTTTCATCCATGGATCATTGCATATCCACCTAGTTAGTCCCTGCGGCTCCTGCCCGTTCCACCACGAAGGATCGCTTGGAGAATAGTGCCAACTTTCAGGAGTCGGGACCATGTCCGTCATCTCTGAACAAAAAAGGGGAAAAGTTCATATCATCATGGAATTCTAACGGCTTCTAGAGCGTCTTCTACGGTTCTACCACTCCACCGTCGCCGGAGCCCTTCCCCTCTATCCTTCGCATTGGGTCCGGCGATCCTTGACTTTCCGCAATAATCGCACCAACGCTCCGGTGGACTAGAGATTCTGCTCCTGTGGAGATCCGCGTTCCCCGGCCCCGGCCCATGACAGCGACCCATGGAATGGCGCGCAAGATCCAATGATGTCCTTCCGCCGGGGCGGAGCCGGCACCGACGTTTGGATCTCCGCCAATGGTGTCGGGCCAGGAACGGAGCAGCGGTTTCCATGGGTCGCACTCTGATCTCTCCGCCTTAACCCTCTTTGTCCGCGCCATTCCCTGTTCTGCGATGATGCCCAAAGATTGGTACGGCTCGGCCCCGGAACGGGCAGCTCCCTGGGAAATGAAAAGGGGTAAATCTGTACCTAGAGTCACAAACAGACAGACAAACTATCTGCTGTGCTATGTCCATTGGCAAACGACAGGGCCTCGGTGAAAAAAAGAAAAAGGAAATTAATCTACAAAGCATAAGACACAGCACACAATAGAGCACGAAGCACGCAGCGTTTTGTCATGCACCTCTCATATGGATCGTCAGAGATAAAAAGCAAGTGGCCATTGGTCGGGTCGATCGGAAATTGGGTCGATGGAAGCTTACCTGACGACCGTCGGAATCCAGGTTACCGCAGGTTCAAAAAAGTTCACCTCATCACCGTTGGGCGTGCAATCACCGGTCCGGTGTCTGGGGCCAAAAAAATCTCAGATCAACGCATAATTATTATTCGGCCAAAAGGACGTCACGTCTGCTTGTGGAAAAATGTACCGGGCAATCACGTGGCTCCCAAGCGTACTCACCGCTTTGGAGTCAGCCGATTGCCTAGGTTACAGGAAGTTTGAGCAGGACTCCGTGCACAATTCAAAGGATTTCTGAGGGGCAAAGAGGGGTAGGTAGCGAAGCAGGTATCACACTCACACCTCGACCTCGACCCCGACCACGATCGAGTGCAGACACGGGTGTCCGCGGCGTTACCAGCCCTGGGATTTGTTTTCATTATTCTGCTGCCTGCTAGGGATGTCCAGTTGTACGGGAGACGAGGGTTCTGTTAATAATCATGTTAGCCGCAGGATTCAGGAACAGCAGAGCGGCGATGGACGCGTGAGGGGACTCCAAAACAAGGCGAAAGGGAAGTGGTCAAGCGCGGCGCCTGGACTTGCGTCGGCCCACCGCTCCTTCATCTTGGCATCAAAGAACGTGGGCCCTGGTAAGGAACGGCGTCTGTCCACGTATCCATACGCCGGGCCAGGGTCTATGATACACGGCCGATACGCCGTCTCCAGCACACGCGAACGGCGTCGTCTGTGCTTTGCTCCTGAGGTCGCCTGGGCGACTCTTACTTAGCCTAATGCGTCGTAGCAACGGAAAAGGAAAAAAGATCCATTTGCATGCGTGGAGAGCCGCGCAACATGGGACACGGGGTTGAGGAGCAGGCCTGCCTCCGCCCAGCAGGCGGAGGAGCGTATCCGCCGCGGCATCCATCGATGACATACCATCAGATACACGCGGTGATGTCGCGCAGCATCTGGCACTTCGTGCAGCTGAGCCAGAGGAGCTCGGAGAGAGCCACCTGGGACCGTCGCGGCCTTGGGCGGGGGGCTGGCCCGGCCGGCGTGCCTGGCCGGTACCTAACAGACCACGGGCGTGTCACGTACGGTACCGACGGGGCCGTCCCCCTGGCCCGGCCGGACTAAGGCTGCCACTAGCCCGGCCCCGCGCTGCGCTGGCTCTCAAACCGCCGCCGTCGTCGTCAGGTTCCCCCTCCCAAGGCCAGCAATAATGGCTCTCCAGCTCTCTCGCCGTGATCGCCTGCTCGGAATGCTCCCCTAAATTTCGTCTCCGTCGCGTGGCCTGTCCGGTGTTAGTCGACCACCGTCTGCTGGGCTCCTCTGTCACCCGGCGTCCGACGCCGTCCACTATCGGCCACCATCTCGCCCAGTGGATCTCCGCTCCTTTCCCATTCCTCTCTCGTTCGTCAATCTTCTGACCCCAGGTGGAGGTGCTGTGTCCATCGATGCAGTCCTGGGATTTCTTCTGCTAAGCTCGCCCTCTGGTGCTGCGCGTGTTGGCGCAGTGTGCTTGTTGTCAGCCCTCCGCTCCCTTCCCCCCCCCTTTTTGTCAACACGTTCTCCAGTGCATATTGACCCTCCCGCGCTTGTCCCGCCTCCTCAATGCGAGAGGACCTTCTGCTATGGCAGCATTATTTGCCCGGTAGGAGGCATTAAGACACCCAATCTGCCTGCTTCCTGCGGTTCGCGCTATCAAGCCTCAACTCGCTCCGCCCTCGGTCGTTCGTTAGCCATCTCCACGACCCGGTCTCTGAAGGTCTCGCTTGAGACTGTCATCGTACCAGGGGCGCCCAAGACTTCCGATCTCTCGTTTAGCGGCTTCCGCGCAACGGATCCGCCCCCGTCGACGGCGTCGCTGTGGTCCCCGGTCCTTTGGGTCCTTCGATTCCTTTTCCAGATCTTCTTTTCCTCCGCCTACCCTTCTCTCTCTCAAGAGTCGCTTGACCGCTCCCCTCCTGTTCGAAGCGTCGGAGTGGGAAGCTTGCTCAAGAAAACAACCTCTCCATCCTTCCTGTCCACTTGTCCATCCCACCTCCTCTGGCATTCGAGCCTCACGTCCGCCCTTCTCTTCGTGAACTTGACATCATCCGTCCATTCCGAACAATGAGCACGTTCCCTGTTTGTTCGAGGTAATTCCAGTATCATAGCGAAGGTTTATATTATATACCCTAATAATCTTTGTCCAAAGTATTTCCTGAGGTGAGCCCCAATGACGACGAGCACGCGGGATGTCGTTGCCTAACATGCGCAGTTCCAATCGTTGCTTAACTCTGTCCTCCTTTTATCTGCGGGCAGAAGAGAAGGGGCATCATGACGGTCTCCTACGATAGCGCCGTTCGGGGCTCCTCCCAGGGCTCCATGGCTACTCTGGAGGACAAGTTCGAAGTGCTGAAGGAAATTGGAGATGGGAGTTTCGGCAGTGTGGTACTCGCACGTGTCCGCACAGCTGGTTCTTATGTTGCACGGAGGGGCACAATGGTCAGCATGGACCCCGGGAGGAATTCAGCAATTACATATGCTTACGTGATTTACAGGTTGCCATCAAGACAATGAAGAAGACGTTCGACTCGTTTGCTCAGTGTCTGGAACTCAGGGAGGTCATCTTCCTGCGAACGCTGCCCCACCATCCGCATCTGGTGCCAGCTCTTGACATCTTCCTTGACCCCCTGACCAAGAAGCTCCATATCTGTATGGAGTACATGGATGGCAATCTCTACCAGCTGATGAAAGCACGGGACCACAAACCCTTGGATGGGAAGCATGTGAAAAGCATCCTCTTTCAGATCCTCGCTGGGTTGGACCATATCCACGCCCACCACTTCTTTCATCGCGACATCAAACCCGAGAACATCCTTGTGTCGACGTCCGCACCCAACGACTCGGCATTCAGCAGATACTCTAACCTGGTTACACCTCCTTCGACCCCGACTTCATACATAGTGAAGATCGCAGACTTCGGTCTGGCTCGAGAGACTCACTCCAAGCTCCCCTACACTACCTACGTGTCGACGCGTTGGTATCGAGCCCCCGAAGTCCTTCTGCGGGCTGGCGAATACTCAGCGCCCGTCGATATGTGGGCTGTCGGCGCGATGGCGGTTGAGATCGCCACTCTGAAGCCTTTGTTCCCTGGTGGTAACGAGGTCGACCAGGTATGGCGCATCTGCGAGATAATGGGTAGCCCAGGCAACTGGTATAGTAAATCCGGTTCCAAGATCGGAGGCGGTGAATGGAGAGAGGGCACAAGGTTGGCACAGAAACTGGGGTTCACTTTCCCCAAGGTAAGTGGCCGGATCGCACTATGCAAAGAGCGGTGTGCTAATCAACTCGGCAGATGGCTCCACATGCGATGGAGAGCATCCTCCAGCCACCACAGTGGCCGGCTGCGCTGAGCAACTTTGTGACCTGGTGTTTGATGTGGGATCCGAAGAACAGACCGACTTCGTCCCAAGCATTGAATCACGAGTACTTTGCTGATGCGGTGGATCCGCTGCGGCCGAAGTCGTCGACTTCCCGGCTTCTTGGTCGGAAACAGTCGGACAAGAGCTTCAAGTCCTTGTCGAAAGAGCCTGGCGATTCCCCGAGTCTATCGTCGAAGTCGTCATGGTTCAGAAGATCTATCATCGGAAGATCCGAGAGTCCTGCACCTGCCGTTGAGCAGGATAATGCATCGCGGGTCTCGCACAATACGACACCTGATGCAGGTGCAGCCAAGAGTAAATCGATCACAAGCAAGCGAGCCACGTGGGCGCATGGAGCTCCCATGCCCATTTTGCCATCCATCCGACCGGTGTCACCTCTCTCGAATGCCGTAACAGCTCAGGCAAGCAACAGTACTGAAAATGGCAAGTCGACCGGCAGCTTAAAGCCCAAGATCGGCCGTCAGCTATCTGTTAATTCCCATGGGAATCACTATGCCGAGATCCACAGGCAGGAGGCAGAGAGAGCACTCAATGGGGGTGGCAGCATCACTTCTTCCAGCACCCACAAGGAAAGCTTTTTCGCTCATCTTCGAAAGCGGGCACGCAGACTGTCTGGTCGGAATCAGATCGCCGCGGCGCCGGCGAACGACGATGTCGAAGCCAACGCTGGGTGTGTGCCATGGTCCAATCGCTCATCAATGGCCCTGGACTCTGTCAGCTTTGATTCAAAGTCCAACGACGACTTTTCTGACTTGGATAAAGCCCTTCAAAACGTGAGGTACTCCATCGACGCATCGTCTTCTGGCAATGTCCCTCCGCGTGTTGCTTCCCCGCCTCCGATCACCCAGCCGAAACGCCAGTCGATGCCTCAAGGCACCGTCCGTTCGGTGAGTGAGAGCCAATCCAGTGGACCGGTCTCGAGCAGGGCCAGACGCGCGATGCAGATGTCCACTCATCCTGTTCACCGTTACGAGACCCCTGAGGAAGAAGATGAGCTTCTCGATGAGGTGTTGCAGTCAACAAGCAGGGCTGCAAGGCATCTTGCCGAGGGTTCGCTGCTGGATAGTGACTCATCACACAATGATGATCACTCGGTCGTAGCAAACGACAATGGCCGTCCATTGCCTAATCCTTACCCCACACCGTCTCCTTCCGCGAAATGCGACGGCATTCTCTTCGGTGAGGATCAGTCGACACCTTCGAGACAAGCGAAGGGCGCCAATGCAAAGACGGAGAACGGAAACCGTCAATGGCCAACGCCTCCCTACGAAGAGAATGAGTGGGCAAGTTCGGCTACCGCTAGCATCTTTGCTACCGGATCCACCTACGGGTAGTCACCTGCTACCTGGCTGCTACTATCCACGGTGACAAGTCCTCAGAAGGAGACTTGAAAGCCCGCTGTTCGGTAGCAGCTCCTGCGGATTTTTCCCTTCGTTGTTTTTATTTGTCTTTACATATGGGGTGTGGTCGACGGGTGATTTAAAAAGCGAGACTGCACATCAATGGATTTCTAACCAAACAGGGCGTACGGTATATGGTGAATTTTTTTTCTTTTTACATCATTATACGGTGGAGGTTTGCTTTTTTTTTTTTTACTGTGTGTTTTTATATCTCCTGGGTGGCACGAAGGTAGCCCGGTTCTCATTTTTCGGTTTATTGTATCATCTTCATACCCCAAAGGCCTTTTTATAGATCTACCCGGCCTCGCGATCTGTTGTCGATTTCTGTCATTTTCCGCTTCATACCCTTCATGTGTTCTTGCTAGGATTTCAAAGGTTTCTGTGCACGTCCCACCGCGCGAGACGCGAGATCTCACCACGACATTCCTTTCCTCTCAATTCCCTGCAGACCTGTCCGACGGCTCCGACAGCCATGCTTTCCTTTTGTCTCTGTCCTGATTCCCTTCTCTTCTCTGTACATTCCTTACACGAACCGTTTTGCTATTTCTTGAGAGGCGTGGGATTTTGCTGCATCATGTACAGCCCATTCGCTCGGGTATTCATGTTCAGCCGGACTTGTGGTGCGACTTAGAGGCTTGTAATTATATAGTTATATACATAGTTGGCAGTCTGCTGCCCCTGGACATAGTTAATGGACATATGTTAATCATTAATACGAAGAGCGATTACAGTCCCTTGAACTGAGCACGTGCTTGGCCCACCACTTACGTGGCGTGGCTCGTAGACAGACGTCTCACTTTCAGCTGTGACGTGTATGGGGGCCAACTCGGTGGCTTCACAGCGAACTCCTTTTGGCAAACTCGGCAACGGATCGCGGTAAGCGATGACGGAGCACCTTTGTCAATGCGGGTTTCTTGCCGAGGGCGTCATCCAGGTGGAATTCTGGCCGTCTGGTTTTCTGTCGAGAGACTGTGCTGATCGACTGCGGGTGGTCCGCGGAGCAATGATTATCCGGCAGATCGACAATCTCCGCACCGCGCAGACAGAACAGCTTCATCTGCTGGACGCGGCGCAGGCGGAGAGTCGCACAGCACCTGGATAGTACCTGCAGAGGCGAATCGCCTTGTGGATCGCCCAGCCTGGTAAGGTCGACACCTGGCACCATCTGAGCGGGGTCACTCTCGTCGGCCGGGTGCGCTGCATGACGGCCTGATCTTGACAGGCGTTTGAGAAGACCGTTGGAGCGGCACGGAGACTATCTCCAGACAGTCTCCTACCCTGTTCATTATTACTTTTTTTTCGTTTTCGAGATCGGACATAACTGGAAAAAAAAAAGCTCCGGGCCAACCGACGATAACAATGGCGCCTGCTGCGCAGCAAGCCTCCTCCGCCTCGCAGACCCCGCACCTCTCTCCCGCCGAGCTCTCCTACCTCTACACCTCCCTCGCCCTCCCCAACAGCCCGATCCGCCCCGATGGCCGCTCGCCGACCCAGTTCCGGCCCCTGACGGCGGAGACGGGCATCCTCCCCGGCGCCAACGGCAGCGCGCGGATCGGCTTCGCGGACGGCACCGAGGCCATCGTTGGCGTCAAGGCGGAGGTGGAAAAGACGGTCCTGGCGACGGACACGCTGGATCTGAGGCAGCTGCAGCAGCAGGAGCAGGATGAGTACGCCGAGGGCGACGAGGACATGGAGGGCAAGGAAGGGTCTGGGGAGAAGACGGGGCAGGGCTCGTGGGTGCAGATCTCCATTGAGATCCCGGGCTTCAGGGACGATGACGCGCTGCCGGTTTTCCTGTCGGAGATGTTGAGGGAGTCGCTTGTCGGATCGGCCGCCAGCGGTGGTGAGGGGGATAAGGGGATGGTGGGCGGTCTGAAGGGGAGATTGGTAATCAATCGGAGGTGGCATTGGAGGTTGTATATTGATGTGAGTTACTTTCTTTGTTACCTTACTGCTATCTTGCTTCTTTCAAAGCATTTCTGACAGTACCGCAGGTCCTGCTACTCTCCCCTCCGCTGTCATATCCACTGCCTCTGCTCTCTCTAACGACGCACCTCGCGCTTCTCTCTACGAAGCTGCCAAAGCTCAAGTCGCAAGGAGAGGAAGACCCCTTCTTCGAGGACGACTGGGACGCCGCAGAGTACCTGTACCCCCGCTCCCCCAAGGCAAAGGGGAAGCTTCCCACCAGTACTACTAGCACTCCATCTTTGACGACGCAACAAGTCCGACCCCCCGTCACGCTCCTCGTCATCTCCGTCGGCGACAACATCATCTTCGACCCGAGCCGGGAAGAGATCGCCGTCGCCGACGCCGTCCTGGCCATCTCCATCGGCCGCGAGAGCGACAGCGACGGCCTGAAGCTGCTGTCGATCCGCACGATCGATCCCCCGGCACGTCTGACGCAGCCCGGTGTGCCCAACTCGGAGAACGTGGCCACGCTGGGCTCGACAGCCTCCGCGGAGGAGGCTGCCATCCTGAACCCGTCCACGGGCGAGGAGGAGGTCCCCGGCGTCTGGCGGCCCAGACGCGGCGGCGTGAAGCGGAGTCTGATCGCGCAGATGATCAAGATGGTGCTGGAGAAGGGGGGCGTTGGCGAGGAGGTCATGGAGGGCCTGGAGGGAGTGGAGATCGGTTGATTTGGATGCTTTTTTTCGGTTCTGATTTCAATTGCTACTCACGGCCCTTGAATCCTCAGCTCGCGTACTATTTCCTCCCAGCGTTAGCTGAAAAGTACTGGCCAGGATGACTCGATGAAGCAGCATTTGGAATGCTGCCAGAGAAGAAAAGATGCCATGGAAGGACGCCGTTCGACGAGCCTCCGTTGTGGCTATGTGACGGAGTTGATACCCCGGAACTGCACGAAAGCAGCGTTAGAAGAGAATTGTCTGAACAGAGAGAAGAAGAGAATACTCAATTAGATAATGACCATGACGAGGAATCGGAATAGAAATAGAGCATGGACGTTGACCGGAGTGTATATACACGTAACGTAATACATGAATACATGGATAGAAAAAGGAGAATTTGACGCTGAAAAACCGCGACACATATCTAAAAAATCCAGATGCTCCAATGGCCTTATTTTCCGCTCAGAAAAAGTCCGACCTGTTCAAGTAACAAGCCAGACCCCCGAAGCTCTCATCATCATCAATCCCTCACACACCAACCCTCAAGTCCGCACACAACAACAAGCCGATGCCAACCTCACCATATCCCCAACCACTTCTTCACCGGCCTCCTCCTCCCTTCCCAATCAATATACTCATCCCTCCCTGCAGCTCCAGACCCAGCCCCCTCACCCTCCGCCGCATCCGCACCAGCCGACTGAGCCTGAGCCTGAGCCGGAGACTGCCCATCCGCCGCATTTTCCCCAGGCTCCTCCAACCCATGCGCGATGCGGTACCGCCGCCTCTTCTCGGCGTCCTCGATGCGGCGCTGCCGCCGCTCCCTTGCGAGCATCGACTCGTGCTGCACGTGCATCTTGTACACGGAGACGGCCTGCGATATGGTGTCGATGGGGTGCGAGAGCAGCGCGGACCACGGCGGCAGGAGGTGCGCGAAGGGCGAGGTGCGCTTGAAGTTTGTGGTGAATGTGAATGTTGCCAGCGACGTTAACACACCCTAGTTAAGTGTTAGTGTGATGTCCGGCGGAGATCAAAGATCCCATCCTTGGGGTAAATGGAAGGAGGGGTTTTTTTTTCTACCAATGCAATCCAAACATGAATCCACCGACTCGTCAGGAACTTGTACATGAGCGTCCCCTCGGGCGGGAACATGTGCGGGTACCGCTTCGTGCGCATCTCCTCCTTCTCCTTGGCCGAGAGCGGAGGACCGGGGTAGCTGTTGTACGGCGGGCCGTACAGCTTGCCGCCGCGCGGCTGCAGCACCCGGCGCGAGGGGTGCGACGGCGGGCGGAACTTGTCCGGCTGCGCGAGGAAGCGGTGTTTCTCGTCGTCCGAGGGCGGTGTTTGTGTTGAGGTGGATGCGGAGCGGCGGGGAATCTGCTGGTTTGCGAGGATCTTGTGCTGGTTGCGGGCGAGGTAGCGGAGGGTTGTCGGGGAGATTCCCCGCGGGAGGAGGAATTGCGGGATCGTGGTTGAGGCCATTGCTATTGGTCCTCCCTCTCTCGCGCGGGCCTGGAAGAGAATTGGAGGTTGGAGTTGGAGGGGATGTGGAGGGCGGAGGGACGGGCTGATTTTCGTCGCGGAGCGGAGGTCGAGAGCGGAGTGTCACGTGATTGTATACATCTAGGACTACGGTAGATTCAACACAGGTCTTCTAATGCCCTACGAAAACGTGTGGAAATCGTCTCAGATGTGTTAGGTATATAGGTTTACATGAGAAACGGCTTAGGAAGCTGAAGATGGGATTAAACGGACCAAGGGGTCATTGTGTGGACAAATGGGGTATGGAGATGGCAGCAACTACAGCGGCGGCTCGATGTCAATCCCCGCCATCTTCTCAACCAGATAGCTCTCCGACACTGGCGCCTTCAGCGTGCCGAGATACCACGAGATGTCGCTGCCGTCGCTCTCGAGCGTGTGGAACCCGTTCCCGAGGAAGCTGAACATGTCGTTGCGGTCCTCGTACTCGATCTCAAAGTCCTCGAACCGCGGGCTCTCCAGCAGCCGCATGAAGTGCAGCCGCGAGCCGGGATACACCGTCGGCGTGCCGTCGACGGTCCCGCCTTTGAACCACGACGAGCACGGCATGCTCCACGCCGTGCGCTCGAGGAACTTGGCCGCGTGCCGCTCGAAGCTCCGGGCCACGGCCAGTCGCGGCCGCAGCGAGCGGATGTACTCGACCTGCATCTTCGTGATCACCTTGAGTACGTAGTCGGTATACTTCTCGACGAGCGGGAAGAAGCTGCCGTGTGCGACGGGGCCGTAGGGCCCGCAGAACGTAAAGTAGTTGGGCACGTCGCCGACCCCGACGCTGAGGTAGGGAGGGACGCCGGTGCGTCGCCAGGTCTCGCGGCGGTCTTCTCCATTGACGATGAACTCGAAGGGCGGGATCCATGAGGTGTCGAAGCCCGTGGCGCAGATGATAACGTCGACCTCGTGCTCGACGCCTTCGTGGTCCACGAATCCCCGTGATGTGATCTCCCTCATCTCCTCGGTGAAGCATGTCGTCTTTTCAGCAACCAATGCTTCGAGGTATCCATTTCCCGGGGTAGGTCGGCGGCAGCCGACGCCGAAATTCGTGGGGATGATCTTCTTCCGTATGCGTTCGTTCCCGGCGAGTTTGGTCGTCATTTCATTCTCCGAGTACTTGCGCGCGTCCCTGGCCATCTTGCTGCCCTGGATGATGAAACCGAACCGCTGGTTCAGCTCGTTTTCGATCATCTTCCTGTATGCGAGGTACTCCTCGGGGTTTTCTTTCAGAAACTTCTTCTGCTCCTCTGTGTCTGTTACCAATATCAGTTGGATTCTCCTGATGTCATGCGGAGTGTAGACTCGTACAGTAGAAATTAGCACCACTCTTCCCGGCAAACTTCTGGGCAAATCCTGCCGTTATCCACACTGGAGTCCGGATCCAGGTATACAGTCTCTCCACCCGGGAGTATATGCTTGGGATGATCTGAACCGCGCTGCTCCCGGCTCCGATGACGGCGACCTTCTTCCCTGTTAGATCGTAGTCCTCATCCCACGCGGCCGAGTGCATCAATTTTCCTTTGAAGTCGTGCAGCCCTTTGATCGCCGGCCATTTCCAGTTACTTTGACCAGCGTGTCGAGTCAGTAAAATGATAACCAACGTCAAGAGAATCAAGGACCTCCAGCTTACTTCAATACCCCCGTCGCATTCAGCAAGGCATCAGCAGTATCCTCAAGCGTGCTCCCATCTTCGAGATTCCTAACCGTGACCTTCCACACGGCCGTCTCATCGCTCCATTCGACGGCCGTGACACGATGTCGGAGCTTGACGAACTTCTCGATGAAGTTGTTCTCGCGCTCGACCTCCTTCAGATACTCCCAGATCTCCTTTGACGGAGAATAGTACTTTGACCAGATGTGCGGCCGCCACGAGAACTGGTAGTTGACGCTGGGGATGTCACAGGCGCAGCCGGCGTAGCGGTTCTCGAACCACTACAGCAGATAATCAGCGGCATGGGGGAGTATAGGAAAATACATTGGATAGAACAAACAGAACAACAGGTCCAAGTGTACAGTACATATCTCCATTATGAAACGGAGCGAACGAGAGCTTACCGTCCCGCCGATATCGCTGTTCTTCTCATAGCAGACAACATCCACATCCCGCAGCTGCTCCTCCGCAAACTTGAAGAAGTTCATCCCCGAGATCCCCGCCCCGATGACGATCACACGCATGTGGCGCCTCGTGCCGTATGGCTGTTCGCGGATGACGATGTTCTCCGTCCCTGGTGGCTTCGGTCGGGCAACGGGGGTTGTTGTCTGTACGGACGGTTTGAGGCTATCATGGTAGACCCCGTTTGCGCCATCGAGCAGGGGAGGAGGGGAGGATGTAGAAAAAGAGGTCTCTCTGTTTCCGGAGGGATCGTTCGATGGGAGAGCCATTTCCGTTCGGATGGAGGGCTTTCTAGCTGGAATATGGAAGAAAACGATAAAGGAATATAACTAACACCTCTGATCAAGCGATACCTTGACCTCAAAGAGAAAAGAGGAGCAATAAAGACGGGAACAGGACCTGATAAATAACAAGGAGGATGAGATTATAAGACTCCCGGAATCAGATCCACAAGATAGAAGTACATATGTAATCCCAGACCTGACAAACAAAGACACCCTCCTCGAAGCAAAGAGGGGAAGAAGGCAAAAAGCACCGACTGGAATTACCCCTTGAAGAACCGAGTTCGTAGCAGCAGATCCCACGATGTGCCTGCTCACCTCCTCGGCACGACTCCCGAGCCAGCATGTACCAAATGGTCCTTCCCTCTTAAGTAGGTGAATTGGTGTGATGGCCGATGAGGGGTCGGTAGCGTTCGACCTCGGGTGAGCTGGGCTGATAGGCATCCCCGCATTTCTCAGACATGCTGTGTAAGTGGTGGTTAGAATAGACTATCATTGGTGCCAGATCCATCTGGCATTGTCTTCTCTCCAGGATTCGACCGGGGTTTTGCTTGTCAATGTTTAGTGCTTGGGGTAGCCGGCTGACATAAGGTGGACAGGTGAGCATCAGTCGGTTATCAAGCTCATGGAGCTTGTGTGGGGTGGTCTGACGAGGATGGATATCTGCTCCATCCGCAGTCAGAGTTGAGGACTAGAGGCGCGCCGCCCATGGACACGGACATGAGATTATTTGATAGGTGAGGATGTTCCTTCTGGAACGTACGGATACTATCAGATACAGCCTGGAGCACTGGTAGCGCTGGGTTTAGACATGCATGTACTGTACTCCGTAAGTACTATCTACCTGTGTCTTCTGCTGAGTGTCGCATTCGACGACTTGACGCTGCAAGGGTCATCATGTTGTATGATTTTGAGTATGGATACAAGGACACTCATGGTCAAATGCAGCTTTTTCCAAGGTCAGCAGCAGATAGGGAGATAGGTCATCTGTTAATCTTGATGTGCAAGAAACACGGACGGCGTGTATCACCAGCTTTTTACAAAGAGAACAGGAAGATAGGTAAGCAAAAACAGATCCATACAATTCCTTTTCCCATGTAATGACCACAGAAAACCGTTGCCAAAGAACCCTGACAAATGTCTGGGCCTCGGAGAGATCAGGTTATTCTCTTTCTCGGTTACCTTGTACAGTACGGTAACAGCACTTTGACCCAAGGAACTTCAGAAGCCGAAAACGATCAATTCGCAGTATCTACCCTGTCTCTCAAAGACCTTGACCGTCGGAATGTAGATTCTTTGACCGTCCGGCATCTATCTTGGCCGAAAACGGGCTCCAACTCCACGGCATCGGTGGTTCTGGAAGCCGAGTTCGTGCCGGAATTTGCGGTCAGAGGTCTCTCTCCATGGACAAAGCCCGCTTTATTGCACTGTTTTCTAAGCAAGTATAATTCCTGCATTGGTCACGGGTGTTTTGTGACTAAGGCATGTAATTGTAGGAAACTGTGGGTTCCAGAAGCATGAGAGGAGAAGAATGCCGTGTCCGGTCCTTCGATAGCTTTGGGTGGCGGAGCTGAGATACCTATATAAGCAGGGTAGGTATCTTCAGCAGCGGTAGTCTGAGCAGATATCTCAGAAGAGCCAGAGCGATATCCTTATAATAATCACCAGTTATGATAGGTGACGATGTGTAGCAATGGTCGATTATGGATTCTCCGTCGGCCACGAACTTTTGACGTGGCGGAAACATGCGAAAGCCACCTTAGGACGGGATCCATATCCGCTTACAGGCTGCAGCAGGTATTATTTATCGGATGAAAGGCCGTCAACAGAGTTGCTCGACCCTATACCCCGCGAATGGTCCTCGATAATGTCCCGAAAGACTGTCACTCAACCCGAGAGTCTTTTTCTGGCCGCTGCTCCGGGATCTGCGCCGGGCAACCGTTAACGGGATCTGGCACGGGCTTCCCGATCCGGCGACGCTCGGGCGGGAACCCGGGCCCGCACAGCGGGCGCGCGGGACAGCAAATGGCGAGCCGGGGATTTGAAAGCCATGATGCAACGGCATGTCAGCGCGTGAGGTCATCTCTCCGAGCGTCGTCCGGCAGAGGCAGTCGACGACACGTACACAGCAGGTTCTATAGATATGTTATATATGTATCTTCATATACGTACGTATGTAGACACCACTGTGCCAGAACGCATGCAGAGAAGAGACATGCACGGCCTCGTGGCACGCGGTGGAAGCCCCGAGAGCAGGCCTTCCGGCTGCGCCCGTCGCCCTGCGGAATCATCTGCCCCGTGATTGGCCCACGGCGGTCACGGGAGCCGCCGGCGGCAACGACGTTCATCGTACAAATTCTCGCCGGCCGCAAGAAAATCTTGTCCGGATTTCTCCTGTTCTCTGCTGTCTGACGACTCGCTCAATTGCGTCCTCCGTGCTCTTGGATACCCGTTGTATAGGATCCTATCCTCCTTGTGATCTCGATAGACTCCTCTTCGCTCCACATTCACAATGGGTTTCGAGCCAGGTGAGCTTCCCTTGGGCGTCCCTTCATCTCTCCCGGCCAGCGCCGTCCGAACGCTCTGTCCACGGGGCAGCGTGAAGGCACGACGACGCCCACGATGAAAGGGCAGTGAATGTCGGGGGCACAGCGACGGGGAAGGATGGCATGTGCCGTCTGCGCGCTCGAGAGAGATTGGCATCGTCAACAGCGATGTAATCATCCCCGTCCTTCGCTGGACGACGGCCTGCTGCTCCAGACATGTCACTCGGCCGTCGCGGTCACCATGTCTCCCATTCTCGGTCTTGTCTTTGCGCTGCACACCATCCCCGATCGCGAGGCGGCTGAGGAGATGGCCGAACAAGCGAAGGCCATGGCTAACAGATCTTCATCGGCAGGTGACGCTGCCAAGGGTGCCAACCTCTTCAAGACCCGTTGCGCCCAGTGCCACACCGTCGAGGCCGGCGGTGCCAACAAGGTCGGCCCTGCTCTGCACGGCCTGTTCGGCCGCAAGACCGGCTCGGTCGAGGGCTACTCCTACACCGACGCCAACAAGCAGGCCGGTATCACCTGGGACGAGAACACTCTGGTATGCCGCTTCGCCGTTTCCCGCGTGGTTGAGAACGAGTGACTGACCCGTTGACAGTTCGACTACCTGGAGAACCCCAAGAAGTACATCCCCGGCACCAAGATGGCTTTCGGTGGTCTGAAGAAGGCCAAGGAGCGCAACGACCTGATCACGTACGTCTCCGAAGCATGTGGAACGTAAAGAATCGGGACTAACCTCTCTGCAGCTACCTCAAGGAGGCTACTGCCTAAACGACGACGTGACGCCATCTCTCCCGTCATCCTCCCATCCCTGGACTTCTCACCCCCTTTCTCCCCGGATCTGTCGTGAGCGCTCTGTGGAAGAGGTGCGGCATGAGCGGAGGGAGAGGGCCTGTACTTTTACGTCCTGTTTGCATTGAATAGACCTGATTTTGTTCATGTGCTGTATACAGCTGGGGCTACCGGGAAAGGATGAATTGGCATAGATCACATGATTTCTCCGATGCATTTCCTGTTCCCCGTTTCCTTTGTGTGTATGAAGACAACCCCGGCCGGGTCGGCCAGGCTGCGCGGACAGAGTAATGAAATAATAGATCTCCTCTCATGACCACTGCTCCCTGCTCTACGTAGCGTCATCGTTGCGAGGGTTCCGGGATCGATCCATCGTCCGACCGTCGGGGCAGCCACGTGACCCGTGGGCGGGAGAGCAAGGCCGCCAGAAGAGAGACAGACCAGACTCTCCGGACTCCGGATGTCTTCACTCACTCACTCTCTCTCTCTCTCTCTCTCTCTTCACAACACGCCCTTGCAGCGTCCGGGGCGAGCGGTTGGCTGGCGGCGCTGCTGACCGTCGCTCCGCCCGCGACGGCGTCGAGCCCGGCGCGCGCGCCCGCGAGCCTCATTGGACCAGCCACCGCCTTTGCATGCGACGGCGGCCAGCATCGTCAGCATGCGAGGGACGAGGGTCCTCCTCAGTCCTCCCTCTCCTCAGGCCGTCAACGTCGTGATCCTCGACTTCTCCAGACCAGGCTAACTCCACCGGACGGTCGTGCGCTCGGGCGCTGCTGCGATCTGGGAGCCGTTCTGGATGCATCAACGCTCCCCTCCGGCTACCTCAGGCATCAAGGACCTCGTCGATACCGGCCCTCCTACGTCTTTGTCCCCTCTCCCACGGACCCTCATCGCTGGCTGCCCTCTGCTGTCCCATGCGCTGGCTGTGCTGGACCGCTGGAGGACCTGTCCCTGTCTTCTTGTCGGCCGTGCTAACCCCTCAGCTCATCGGGCGTGACCCTGCCCTCTCTGCGCTATCATCCCACCCCGTCGCCCTGCGACGTCATAGATAACGATCCCCGCGAGAACAGCGCACAGCGCAGCTCGTCACCATGGACGACGACCTGGATCACGTCTTCGACGACCACCCCTCGCTCTCCGCCTCCCTCGAGGACTTCGCGGCCACCTGCAACAACACCAACCACGTCCACCGCCCCCCGCTCTTCGACATCCCGTCGCAGCACTCGGGCTTCCGGTCGGAGGAGTCGGATGACGAAGACGACGAGGCCACGGCCGGCGGCGAGCCCTGGTCTCCGCCGGGCTTCAGGAGACATGACTACGTTCCCGGGAGTGGGTGGTACCGTCACCAGCCGTACCTGCGCAGAGATGATAACAACAACGATCGATTAGACCTCAGACCGCCCAGTCCGTCGCAGTCGAGGGACCCGAGTCCACAGTACGAGGATGCGCCAGAGGCGCCGCAGGCGCCGCCTGCTGGAGAGGGCAAGAATGCGACAACAGACATTGCTGATATCACGCTGCCTGCGAACATACCGCTCCCCGCGGACGCGAACTCGCCGCAGAAGGGACGCTCGCCCAGCCCGGATCGCACCGCGAGAGGCGGGAATGGGCGCGAGGGTGCCGAGTTCGGGACGGACACTCTGAGTAATTGTAATACTACTCTGCTCCCTGTCCCTTTCCCTCGGGGCGTTTTGACTGAGGCAATACTAATGGTCCCCAAGATATACGGTTTGCTGTGCGCGCAGAAGTCCAGCATCGCGAGCCGTTTGTCGCCATCATCAATTACGCCCGCTCCAAGTTCGACAGCATGACCAGGTCAAAGTCGAGCACCATGCTCTCCGTCGTAGTCGCACTGCTGTCGATCACCCTGCTGCGTGCGATGTTCCTGCCGCCTGTTCCACGGGCAGTCCCCGACCTGGTGAAGCTGTCCGGTTTGGCTCGCTCCTTCGAGCCGCTGATCTACTACTCGGAGAACGGTGTGCAGCAGATTGGCGCACTCCAGGAGACGGGCGTTGCGGTCTGGGACCTGGGCGAGTCCGTCCGGGGAACGAACATGACCAGCGCGCCCATCATCGTGCGCGAGTTGGACGAGCTGTCGGAGTCGCTCAAGACGCTGTCGCTGGAGTTGACCCGCTTCTTCGCCAACGTCGACTCCGACATCGACTCGATCCTGATCGTGATGGACTGGGCGAAGCGGGAGCTCGAGACATTATCATCGCAGCCCCCCAGTTCCCTGCCGGCTATTCTCTATGACAACCTCTACACGATGCTCTCGCGCGTCGGGGCTCTGGAGCGTGTCACTTCAAGCGGCAGCGGCGACGACTCCGAGTCCAGCGAGCTGACCACCACCCCGACCACGCTGGGCCACATCGTCACGGCCGTCTTCGGCCCGACAGCCACACAGCGCACCCACGCCACCCTCACTCGGACCTTCAGGGAGTTCCTCTCCGTGCTCGAAGAGTCCATCAACAGCGAGCTGACCCACTCCGCCGCGCTCTTCGCCCTCTTCGAGTCCATCGACCGCCAGTTCCTCAACCTGCAGCGCACCGTGGTCCGCGAGTCGGACGCCCAGGAGCGCGCCGAGGGCGAGATGCTCAGCTCGCTCTGGACCCGCGTCCTGGGGCCCGACGCGGCCATGGTGCGCAAGTACGAGAAGAACAAGCGCCTCCTGGCCAGCGTGCGCAGCCGCACCGTGGCCAACAAGCACCTCCTCATGGACCACCGCGGGCGGCTGCTGACGCTCAAGGTCGGCCTCGAGACGCTCCGCCGCAAGCTGGTCAGCCCGCTCGTGCGGCGCAACGACAGCGTCAGCTTCGTCGGCATCATCGAGGGCGGCGGCAACGGTCGAAGCAACGGCCGGACGCTGGGCCCCGTCGAGGCCGTCGTCGAGAGTCAGATCCGGGGCCTGGAGAACACGTATGACTATCTCCGTGCGGTGCGGGAGAAGCAGAAGGCGAAGCTGATGGAGATGGTGTACGGCGCTGGGCGGCGGGTGCCGACCTCCTCGTTGCTGGGGATGCCGTCGGAAGAGTCGGGACAAGAGGGGATCGACGGGTCATGAGGATGCTGGTCTATATACCAATATCTTCAATCCCCTTTCTCCTGGCTCTTCTTTGTCTGCCCGTTTAGGTGTTTGATCAGGATACCCGCTTCTGGTTAGACTGCTTTTTCGACGGGAAACTGACCGTTCAGAGTTCCATCTCAAGGCCATGTAATGCGAAATGCGAAATGCATACCACCACCACCACCACCACCACCACTACTACTACTTGCCACATGGCCCAATC
>JGI26051J44788_1000004_pt1 | contig 224510 bp, 220 predicted proteins | sample HigsolmetaGSP13D_FD_44788 | JGI IMG/M metagenome (IMG submission 44788) | reverse complement strand
CCCCCCCCCCCCCCCTGCCGTTTTGTCCTCGGGGGCCCATTCCATCACCTATTCGGTCTTTCGCGCTTTCGGCGAGAGCTGCACGTCATCTATTTCGACGCGCCGACTACGCGCCCTTCGAGAACGACCGGAGGCACATCAATAGTCAGGCCTTACGTCGCCGGCGTCGGGAACATGCTCTCTCCGACGGAGGTCGGTATCCGCAGCCTGCGCCATTCGGCCGACCAGGTGGAGGATGGTGATCACCTCTCGGGTGATCGCGTGATCCCCATGGCAAGTTCCTCCGCCTGGGGTCGGCGGGAATTGCCGAACTCCTGCCGAAAGGCTCCCGCGTCCATGTCTCCATCGACGTCGATGCGGTCGACAGGAAGCGTCTCGGCCGAGCCGAATGGCATGACCTCTCCGGCAGTTCCCGAAGCCGCTTTTCGCAGGTTGGCCTGCCACTGAGTTCCTCCACCTAGGCCGTGTGGACGGATTTGGCCAAGATGAAGCCTGCGACGAGCGCGACGAAGGAAGCAAAGTTTCGCTTTGTCTTCTCGCAGCGTAGGGCGATGCGCTTGAAGCGTTTGAGCTTGCCGACGGTCTGCTCGATGCGGGCACGCCCCCGGTAGAGCGCTCTGGCGAAGAAGGCGGGCCCGTCCTTCTCGTTCGCCTTGGGCGGGATGACGGGAATGATGCCGCGATCGCGTGCGGCTTGGCGGTTGGTCTTGCTGGCGTAGCCTTTGTCGCCGACGGCCGCGCGTGGATCGATGTCGGGGCCGAGCCCGAGCAGGACGGGAAAGTGCGGCGCATCGGCTTTCTCGCCGCCGGTCAGGTCGAAGGCGATCGGATGACCGTCGAAGTCAGTCTTCAGATGGATCTTGGTCGAAAAGCCGCCGCGCGAACGGCCGAGTGCCTGGCCTTTTTGCCCCCTTTTGCGCCCGCCGCCGAGACATGGGCGCGCACGATGGTGCTGTCGAACATCTGCACCAGATGGGCGGAGGCCGACAGCGAGGCGAGATGGTCGAAGAAGATCTCGAACACGCCCGCCTTGCTCAATCGATCGAACCGCTTCCACACGCTGTTCCATTTACCGAAGCGCTCCGGCAGCGCCCGCCAGCTAATGTTATGGACCGAGAAATAGTGCAGAGCCTCCAGGAACAACCGGTCATCCCGCCCCTTGGCGCCGCGCCGCGGCAGCGAGGCGCGAAAGACCTCCAGCACCACCGCCCAATCCGCTTCCGTCATCTTCGTGGACATGCCGACCTCCAGAATCAGTCGGCAATCCATGAATCACACTGGANTCCTTCGCGGAATCCTCAGGCCAATACCTGAGTCAATTCGTCCACACGGCCTAGCCTGCGCCACTGCGCCATTTTGCCCCGGATGCATAAACGGGGTTTTAAGGTTGAATAGGTACAATCTGAATCAAATTTTAATTTATTTGCTGCCCCTACGGACAGACTCCTGATGAATGATTGCAGCTCCGTCCCGGAAAGCTGGCCTAGTATTGATCGATCTGGATCCGCCCCCCTCTGGCGGCAGATTTTGAGCGACATCGAGTTTGAAATTCGCAGCGGCCTCATTGGCGCGGGCCAGAAACTCCCCTCCGAGCTGGAACTGACGCGGCGTTATGGCGTCAATCGCCATACGGTCCGCATGGCGCTCCTCAAGCTCGCCGACAAGGGCCTGGTCGTATCGCGACAGGGAGTGGGCGTCTTCGTCACGAACGAGCATGCGGAATACCGCGTCCCTCCCCGGTCGAACTCCACCGAGCTCGAGCAGGCCATGGATGACGCGCGAACGGGCGAACTCATCGCCTCCTACCGCCGCCCCGCGCCCGCCTGCCTCGCCGATCTCTTGCAGATCGACGAGGGCAGCGAGCTGCTGGTGCTGGAAACGCTGCGGCAGAATGGCCCGAGATTGCTGGCCTATGGCTATCACTATTTCGAGGCGGCGCGCTTCGCTGGCCTCGATGCCGCCTTCGTGCGCCTGCGCAGCCTCTCGGGCGCCCTCGCGGAGCGGGGCTGCCGCATCCTGCGCCGCCGCGCAACCTGGATCGACGCGCGCATGCCGCGCAAGGTGGAGGCGAATGCCCTAAGTATCGACCTCGACGAGCCCGTGATCGTCCTGAGCTACGTAGACGAGAACGTGGACGGCCAGCCAGTCATTTACGGCAACAGCGTGTTGCGCGGCGGTTCCGTACGCGTGCGGGTGGAAGCGGCCTGACTCTTCAGGCCAGATAGTCGTAGGCGACGCGGCCGAGCCCAAGCGTCAGGTCTGCGACCAGATGGAGCGCAGACACCACCTCGAGCACCGGCAGCTCTGCCACCGGCGCAAGCGCGTGCAGGTTGAGGGAAAGGGCCGCCGGCCCCGTCCAGGCACCTTTGACCGTGACATCTTCGAGGTAATATTCCACCAGCTCGCAGATGCGCGGCGTGCCGTCGACATGCGGGATGATCTTGAGCAGGAAGTTGGGCTGCATCAGCGACGCCCGCACGGCTTGGAGATCGGCGCTGCGATGCTTGTAGCCCATTGTGCCCGTCGCCACGCGCACGGGGCCATAGTCGAGTGTGCCGACGAGCGTGTCGATCTCGGCCCTGAGGCTCGGGCTCGCAAGCTTCTTGGGAAAGCCCCAGAGCTCTCGTCCGCCCGCGATCGGCGGATGGTCGTTCAGGAACATGCAGTGGGTGTAGCTGCCCCGGCGCCCCTCGAAGCGCACCGGGATCACCTGGCCGGTCTCGGTATAGTCACCGAAACCGGTCGAATCCGGCATGCGGATGAACTCGTACTTGACGAGCGGCTCGTCGATCTCGAGCGGCTCCGGCACGACGGCGCGCAGCCTTTGCGGCTCGGTGCGATAGGTGATGATGAAAAACTCGCGGTCGACGAAGCGATAGGGCCCTGGCGGATAGGCCGGGCTCGTCAACGGCATGGCGAAGGCATTCTTCACGACGTCTTCCAGCTTCATGACACCTGCTCCTCGTGCCTGGCGGGCCGACCGTGACAATCCTTCGAGCCGACGGCAGCCCGTCCGCCGGTCCGTCGCTATTCCTCGGCGAAATCGAAGACCTGCAGCCCGGCCTGGTTCTGCGGCCTCGTGAAGATCTCCGGATGTGACAGGGCACGCGCCGCGTCCTCGTAGCCCGACTGCCAGTGCTCCTGCATGCTGCGGCGCGAGAATTCGTAGTCCTTCGAATCTCCCTCGTAGGCGCGGGAGCGGTAGATGAGGTGGACGAGATTGTAGACCTTGTAGTCTGCCACCCGGCCGAGAAGGCGCGCCTCCTCGCTGCGGCGCAGGTCCGGCGGCAGCTTGTCGAGCAAATGCGCCAGCGCGTGCCGCAGCTCCTGCAGCTGCTTGAACTGGTCCGTATTGGCCCGGGTGCGGCTGGAGAACTGGATCTCCTTCTGCCGCGTCGCCACGTCCGTCAGCGTGGCGGGAAAGCGGCCGCGGGCGCTCCACAGGTCCACCTGGAAGGCCAGCGTGTCCGCGCGCGTTCCGCTCTGCATCACCACCCATTGCAGGGGCGTGTTGGAGATGAGGCCGCCGTCCCAGTAGAACTCGCCGTCGATCTCCACGGCCGGAAAGCCCGGCGGCAGAGCGCCGCTCGCCATCACGTGCTCGGGCCGCAGCCGGTGCCTGGTGGTATCGAAATAGGTGAAGTTGCCGGTGGTGACATTCACCGCCCCGACGCTCAGGCGCGTCGCGCCGGCATTGATGCGGTCGAAGTCGACCAGTTCCTCGAGGGTGCTGCGCAGCGCACCGGTGTCGTAGAAGCTGGTGGCAGCGAGGCTGCCAGGAGGCTGGAAGAAGGGCGGCGGAAAGCGGGGCGTGAAGAAATCACTCGCGCCCTGGAAGAGCGCGATCTCGGCACTCAGCTGGTTGACGATGCTGCGGGCGAGGTCCCCGTGCGGCATGGCCCCGAAACAGGCGCCGGCCATCTCCCATGTCGGGCGGGCGGTGATGCGCTCCCAGAAAGTCCTGAGCTTGCTGACGCGCTCGTCCGGCGCATTGCCGGCGATGATGGCCGCGTTGATGGCACCGATGGAGATGCCCGACACCCAGTCGGGATGGATGCCGGCTGCGGCAAGCGCCTCGTAGACGCCGGCCTGGTAGGCGCCGAGGGCGCCGCCGCCCTGAAGGACGAGCGCGATGCACTCGAACGGAAGACGCTCCTTGCGGCGCGATGCGCCGGACCTTGCAGCCTTGGCCAAATCCCCCCTCCCCTCGCGCTGCCGTCGTCACACGGTCGCATGGCACATGTGCGAACGATGATCCGGACGACCGCAGACGGCGGATCGTGCGGGGCGATATCTTGCTACGACCTTTCGCCGAACGCAAAAACTTGCTGCATCGCAGCAAAAAGCCGCGGGCATTGCTGCCCGCGGCTTCCGTTCTCGACCGTTGCGCCGATCGACGGCCTGGGCCGCCGGTCAGTCGGCGTAGGAAATCGTCGAGGCTTCGCGGCCCTTGGCGCCGGCAACGACGCTCATGTGGACGCGCTGGCCCTCGGTGAGGTCGGCGATACCGCCACGCTGCAGAGTCGAGGCGTGGACGAACACGTCGCGACCGCCGTCGTCAGGCTGGACGAAGCCGAAGCCCTTGTCCCGGTTGTACCACTTCACCGTGCCGGCCATCTCCTCGGCCGGGCCTTCCGGGATCCGCGAGAAGCCGGCGCGCGGGCCGCGCGGCGCACGCGGCTGCGGCGGCAGGTCCTCGAGCTCGAGCACCTCGGCCACCTGGCTGCCCTTGGGCCCCTCGCGCAGGCGCACGACGATGCGCGCACCTGGCTCTGCCCCGCTGAAGCCGGCCGCCTCAAGCGAGCGCATGGAGAGGAAGGCATCGCCCGACCCGTCGTCGCAGGCGACGAAGCCGAAGCCCTTCTCCGGGTTGAACCACTTTACCGTGGCGTCGGTCGGCGGACCGGCCGGCGCCGCAAACGCATCACGCGAGGGACGACCGCCAAAACCGCCCTCGCGGCCACCAAAACCGCCGTCCCGGCCGCCGAAGCCATCGCGGCCACCGAAGCCACCGTCGCGCCCCCCGAAACCGCCGTCGCGGGAGTCAAAACTGTCGCGACGGCCACCACCACGGCGGCGGGCGTCACGGTTATCATCGTATCGGTTCATACAGGATATCCAACTGGAGAGTTTTCATCATACCCGAAATGACATGGCCACACCATGCTTCAGGCCAAGCGGTCTCATCCGTAAGCGTGCTTGCGGCGACGATTAATCATAGCCTCGATTCCGGCTTTGCGCGACTACCTTTTCGCGAAGAGGCCGGCTATTCGAAAACGACAAGCAGATCCTTGGCTTCGACGGGCGTAGCAGGCGCCACGACGACCTCGGCGATGCGCCCATCGCGCACAGCGTGTATGGCGGTCTCCATCTTCATCGCCTCGATGGTGAGCAGGACATCGCCGGCCTTCACCTCCTGCCCCGCGGTCACCGCGACGGTGGCCACGGCGCCGGGCATAGGGGCCGCGACATGCTTCTCGTTCGCCTCGTCGGCCTTGCGGCGCACGGGCCGGCTCGCCGCGGCGGCGCGGTTCGGCACCTTGATCATGCGCGGCTGGCCGTTGAGCTCAAAGAAGACGCGCACCTGCCCTTCCTCGTCAGTCTCGCCCACGGCTTGCAGGCGGATGACGAGGGTCTTGCCCTTCTCAATGGTGACGGCGATCTCCTCTCCCACCTGCATGCCGTAGAAGAAGACCGGCGTCGGCAGCGACGAGACGGGACCATACTTGCGGCTCGCGCCGCAAAACTCGGTGAAGACCTTCGGATACATGAGGAAGGAGGACAGCTCCTGCTCGCTGACGGTGCGTCCGCAGCGCCTCTGCGCCTCCTCACGCGCCGCTGCAAGATCGGCCGGCGGCAGAAGCGAGCCCGGCCGGGCGGTGGACGGCTTCTCGCCCTTCAGCACCTTCCTCTGCAGGGCCTCGGGCCATCCGCCCGGTGGCTGGCCGAGGNCGCCACGCAACATCTCGACGACCGAGGCCGGGAAGGCGATATCGCGCTTCTCGTCGAGCACGTCCTCGGGCGTGAGGCCCTGCGCGACCATCATCAGGGCCATGTCGCCGACGACCTTGGACGAGGGCGTGACCTTGACGATGTCGCCGAAGAGGTCGTTCGCCGCCCGGTAGGCCTTCGCGACCTCATGCCAGCGCGCCTCGAGGCCGAGCGAGCGCGCCTGCTCCTTGAGATTGGTGAACTGACCGCCCGGCATCTCGTGCAGGTAGACTTCGGAGGCGCCCGACTTCAGGTCGCTCTCGAAGGCCGCATACTGTGTGCGCACCGCTTCCCAGTAGAAGCTGATCCGGCGGATGGCCTCGGGGTCGAGGCCGGTGTCCGCGTCGGTGTGGCGCAGAGCCTCGACGAGCGAGCCGAGACACGGCTGGGACGTGGCGCCCGACATGGCGTCCATCGCCGCATCAAAGGCGTCGACGCCGGCCTCGACGGCGGCGAGCACGCTGGCCGCCGAGATGCCGGACGTGTCGTGCGTGTGCAGGTGGATCGGCAGCCCCACCTCCTCACGCAGGGCCCTGACCAGCNCCCTGGCTGCCGCGGGCTTCAGCAGCCCCGCCATGTCCTTGATGCCGAGAATGTGGCAGCCCGCCTTTTCCAGCTCCTTCGCCAAGCCGACGTAGTAGCCGAGCGAATACTTGGCGCGGGAGGGGTCAAGGATGTCGCCGGTATAGCAGATCGCCCCCTCGACGAGCTTGCCCGCCTCGCCCACGGCATCGATGGCCACGCGCATGTTCTCCACCCAGTTGAGGCAGTCGAACACGCGGAAGAGGTCCATCCCTGCATCCGCAGCCTGGCGCACGAAATGGCGCACGACATTGTCGGGATAGTTGGTGTAGCCGACACCGTTTGCCCCGCGCAGCAGCATCTGCAGCAGGATGTCCGGCNCCTTCTCGCGCAGCAGCGCCAGCCGCTCCCACGGGTCCTCGGTGAGGAAGCGCATGGCGACGTCGAAGGTGGCGCCGCCCCAGCACTCGAGCGAGAAGAGGCCGGGCAGGCCGTTGGCATAGGCCTCGGCCGCGCCGACGATGTCGAAGGTGCGCATGCGCGTGGCGAGAAGCGACTGGTGCGCATCGCGCATCGTCGTGTCCGTAACGAGCNCCCGGCGCTGGGCGCGCATCCACTCGGCGAAGCCCTTCGGCCCCAGGCGGGCGAGCACCCGGCGCGTGCCCTCGACCCCCGATGGCGGCGGGAAGACGGGCGCCTGCGGCTGGCGGGCGTCGGCCGGCGGACGGGCCCGCCCCTTCACCTCCGGGTGGCCGTTCACCGTCACGTCGGCGATGTAGGTGAGCAGCTTCGTCGCGCGGTCCCGGCGCTTCGGCGCGGTGAACAGCTCTGGCGTCTCGTCGATGAAGCGGGTCGTGTAGTCGCCGCCCCGGAACTTCGGGTGTGATAGCACCGCCTCGAGGAAGAACAGGTTGGTCGCGACGCCGCGGATGCGGTATTCGCGCAGCGCCCGGACCATGCGGGCGATCGCCTCCTCCGGCGTCGGCGCCCAGGCCGTGACCTTCTCCAGCATCGGGTCGTAGTAGCGGGTGACGACCGCCCCTGAATAGGCCGTGCCGCCGTCGACGCGGATGCCGAAGCCGAAGGCGCCGCGATAGGCGGNGATGCGCCCGTAGTCCGGGATGAAGTTGTTCTCCGGGTTCTCGGTGGTGATGCGGCACTGCAGGGCGTGGCCGTCGAGCGTGATTTCGGACTGCGGCGGAATGCCCGTCTCGGCGACGACGCCGAGACGCCCGCCCTCGGCGATGCGGATCTGCGCCTTGACGATGTCGAGCCCGGTGACGACCTCCGTCACCGTGTGCTCCACCTGGATGCGCGGGTTGACCTCGATGAAGTAGAACTCCCCCGTGTCGGCATCCATGAGGAACTCGACGGTGCCGGCCCCGACATAGCCCGTCGCCCGGCCGATCCTGAGCCCGGCCTCGCACAGGGCCGCCCGGGTCGCGTCGTCGAGATAGGGCGCCGGCGCGCGCTCGATCACCTTCTGGTTGCGGCGCTGGATGGAGCAGTCGCGCTCGAAGAGATGGACAAGGTTGCCGTGCGTGTCGCCGAGGAGCTGCACCTCGACGTGGCGTGCGCGGCGGACGAGCTTTTCCAGGTAGACCTCGTCCTTGCCGAAGGCGGCCCGCGCCTCGCGCCGGGCACTCATGACCGCGTCGATGAGCCCGTCCTCGCTCGCGATGGGGCGCATTCCGCGCCCGCCGCCGCCCCAGGATGCTTTGAGCATGAGCGGATAGCCGATGCCGGCGGCGAGACGCCTGATCTCGTCGGGGTCATCCGGCAACGGGTCCGTCGCAGGCATCACCGGCACGCCGACCGAGATGGCGAGGTTGCGCGCCGCCACCTTGTTGCCGAGCGTGCGCATCGTCTCGGGCCTCGGCCCGATGAAGATGATCCCGGCCGCGGCACAGGCCTCTGCGAATTCCGGGCTCTCGGACAGGAAGCCGTAGCCGGGATGGATGGCGTCGACCCGCGCCTCCTGCGCGACGCGGATCACCTCGTCGATCGACAGATAGGCCTCGAGCGGCCCCTTGCCCTTGCCGACCTGATAGGCTTCGTCCGCCTTGAAGCGGTGAAGCGAGAGCTTGTCCTCCTCCGCATAGATCGCCACCGTCTGGATGCCGAGTTCCGTCGCCGCCCGGAAGACGCGAATGGCGATCTCGGAGCGGTTGGCAACCAACAGGCGCTTGATCTTCATGCGGCTCCCCCGTTTCTGATTGTGCAATTCTCTTTTGCCATACACGCAATGCTGCGTCGCACAAACAACGGAGTTTCCGCGTTAATTGCCCTCTCGGTCACAGATGCCACGGCGTCGCAAAATGGCGGCGGCGCCTGCGCCGCGGACCGGCGCCCGGCATGAAGGCAGGCACCGATGCCTCAGGTGCCGGTGCATGACCCAACTGGCATGTTGACCGGAATCGGCGAAAAGGTTAGGGCTTGGCCGCCGCAGGAGACGTGGCCGAGTGGCTGAAGGCGGCGGTTTGCTAAACCGTTATACGTGGTAACACGTATCAGGGGTTCGAATCCCCTCGTCTCCGCCATTCCCTTACGCCCGCATTTGCCGACATCTCCCAATCCCCTTCGTGCCGCCGACACGCGGGGCCGAGCCGCCGATTCGTGTCGCTCCGAGGTGGGGGTGAAAACGCTGTCGGCCCTTGTGAAGATTGTGGATCGTCGGCCCGGCTGCCGCGCGGGGAGCGGCGCGATCCTGACCCAATTGCCGCCACACGCGAAATCCCGACCGAAGCGCGACCGGCTGGTCCACGGGCGGGCCGGCGGGCTGCACCGCCGGGGGCGATTTTGCGAGGCCGGCAAAGGGGTTGGCCCAGCGCGAAAAGGTCTGCTTCCTGCGGCGCGCTTGCGGTTCGCGCCGGTGGCCGGCGAGGGACCTCCGCCCCCCGCCTGCGGCGCTCCCCGCGTCGCTCACCGCAGCGGCGGCGCATACTGGATGCCGCCGAGGCTCCAGAGCTGGTTGATGCCGCGCGGGATGCCGAGCTTCGAGCCGACGCCCACGTTGCGCTCGTAGATTTCGCCGTAGTTGCCCACGGCGCGGACCATGCGCACCACCCAGTCGTTGGAAAGGCCAAGCTTCTCGCCAAAGCCGCCCTCGGCGCCGACGAGGCGGCGCACGTCGGGTCTGGCCGAGGCCAGCGCCTCGTCGATCCGCGTCGACGACACGCCGAGCTCCTCGGCGTTAAGCAGGGCGAAGCTCACCCATTTCACGAGAGTGAACCAGGCCATGTCGTCGTTGCGCACGGCAGGCGCGAGCGGCTCCCTGGAGATGATGTCCGGCAGCACTGTGTGCTCGGACGGGCTGGCGAGCGCCAGGCGCTCGGCATGGAGCTGCGAGACGTCGCTCGAGATGGCCTCGCAGCGGCCTTCGCCATAGGCCTTCACGGCCTCCTCGGGCGAGGAGACCACAACGGTCTCCAGCGTCATGCCGTTGGCGTCGAAGAAGTCGCGCAGATTGGCCTCGCTCGTGGTGCCGGCCTGCACGCACACCTTCATGCCGCCCATCTCGAGCGCCGAACCGATGCCGCGCGCCTTCGGCACGAGGAAGCCCTGCCCGTCGTAGTAGTTGACTGCGGTGAAGACGATGCCGTGGTCGAGTTCGCGCCCCAGCGTCCAGGTGGAGTTGCGCGAGAGCACGTCGACCTTGCCGTCCTTCAGCGCCTCGAAGCGTTCCGCTGCCGAGAGCGGGACGAACTCCNCCCTCGCCGCGTCGTCGAAGACGGCGGCGGCGATGGCGCGGCAGAAGTCGACGTCGAAGCCACTCCAGCGCCCGTCCGCCTCCTGCGCCGAGAAGCCTGCGAGCCCCTGGCTGACGCCGCAGACCAGCTTTCCGCGCTGCTTGACGGTGTCGAGCGTGCCGGCCACAGCCGGTGTCGCGAACGCCGCGACCACCGCAAGGCCGGCCGCCGCCACAAAACGGAAGACACGCATTCGGTTCCCCCCTGCCCTCGCGGTCACAGCTTCGCCGCGTGGCGAACGATGACCTTGGTGCCGACCGGCACACGCTCGTAGAGATCGATGACGTCGTTGTTGACAAGGCGGAAACAGCCGGACGAGACGGCCTGGCCGATGGTCTGCGGCTGGTTGGTGCCGTGGATGCGATAGATGGTGTCGCCGAGATAGAGCGCCCTCGCCCCCATGGGATTGCCGGGCCCGCCGGCCATGAAGCGCGGCAGGTAGGGCTGGCGCTGGATCATCTCCGGCGGCGGGCGCCAGTCCGGCCATTCCTGCTTGCGCGAGATCCTGAGCAGGCCGGACCACTGGAACCCTTCCCGGCCGACGCCGATGCCGTAGCGGATGGCACGGTTGTTGCCCTGCACCAGGTAGAGGAAGCGCTCCGATGTATGGATGATGATGGTGCCGGGCGCCTCGTTGGTGCGGAAGAAGACGAGCTGGCGGGCGTAGGGGCCGGTAAGGATCTCGTCGGCCTCGTCAGGCACGAAGCCCGGCTGCTCCTCGATGTCCAGCATNCCCCGCGGCGCCTGTGCCGTCGCCGGAGCGGCCGCGAGCGCCGACAGGAGAAGCCCCGCGAGCACGCCGAGAAGCCGCCGATGGAGAACGCCCCTGTCTGGCATCGCCGTCACTCCACTCGTTCGCCGCCTGCGTTGCTGCGCCACCCTCATTGTGCTGTCGTCCGCGCGGGTGCGGGACGCGGCGCGCAGCTCACGTAGACCATCGTGCCGTAGCGGGACGAAACCTCCGGATCGACCCACTGCACGGTGAAGCTCGTGTCGTCGACGGCGACAATTTCCATGTCGGTCAGGTCGCCGGGCGGCCGGTCGGCCGGGCCGATGAAGGTTCTGCCTTCCTGCGTCGGCTTGACCAGCAGTTCACGCGGCTCCTTCTCGTCGGCGAGGNTCATGATGATGCCGCCCTCGTTGCCCGCCTTGATGACGTAGGGATTGCGGCACTGCGCGCGCGCTTCCTTGATCGTGCGCTCACGGTCGCTGTCGCGGTGATAGGCACCGAGGCCCCAGCGGCCCACAAGTTGCTCCGCCGTCACGGGCGGCAGGGCCGGCGTCGTCACCGCGGGCGAGACCACGTCGTCGCCCGCGCAGGCGCCGAGCAGCGCCGCGCCGGCCAGCATGAGCGACATGTGCAGATGAACCCGACTTCCCTTCGCAAGACCCATGGCATCCCCCCTTTGCCAGGTTGCGCAGCCGCCGGTCGAGCCGTGCGGTCACACGAGCATCAAGGCGAAAGGACGGTGGGTCAAGCCGCTTTGCGCACGGCAGCGCGCCGATCAGAACGGCCACAGATGCGTGAAAAGGCCGACGGCCGCGGCCGCGATCGCCGTCGAGAGCGCGGCGAGCACGCCGATGCTCGCGAGCTTGCCCAGCCAGCCGATGGTGACTGCAATACCGTCGCGCTCCATGAGCCCGAGGGCAAAGGCCGAGATGGCGAAGGCCGGCAGCATGTTACCGAAGGGGATGGGCAGGAAGAGCACGATCGCAAGGATGAGGCAGGCCGCGCCGATGATGCGGTCATGCATGGGGTTGAACATCACGGTCAGCCGCGGCTGCAACAGGCTCTCGAAGCGCGTCAGGTAGGGCAGCACCTTGTCCGTCATGGCGGCGAAATCAGCGCGCGACAGGGAGCGCTCCGCGATGGCCCGCGGCAGCCACAGCGCGGGCCGGCCGAGCATGAGCTGCGCGGCGATGAAGAGCAGCGGCGCGCCGAGGATGGCCGAGACGCCCGGCGGCATGGGCAGCACGTTCGGCACGGCAAAGACGAGCATCAGCGCGCCAAAGGCGCGGTCGCCGAAGGCATCGAGAATGTCCGCAACGCGCACGCGCTCGGCCGGGAAGGCGGCGAGTTCCCTCAGCACCTCCGAGAAGCGGCGGCGCGGACGCACCGCCTCGAACACCACCGGCATATGCTTCATATCGTGCAGCATGCTGCTTCCCGAACGCGGCCCGGCCCATGCGGGCGCCACCGGGCAAAGATGGGGGCTGCCGTGTCGATGACAACGGCAGGCCACATCTGAACGAACAACAAGGACGAATCATGACAGGCACGGAACACGACTGCCCGGTGCAATGCTGCCGCCTCGGGCGTTGATGAAGCCGCACGGCTCGCCCTATGCTGTCATCGAGGCGCATCCGGCGCGCAACGGGAAGGAGACGGTCCCATGCTGAAGACGCTCCTGGCCGCCGCCGCGGTCATCGCCATGGCAACGGGCGCAGCACGCGCCGACGTCGTCGTCGCATCGAAGATCGACACCGAAGGCAGCCTGCTCGGCTCCATGATCCGTCTGGTGCTGCAGGAAAACGGCATCCCGGTCGTCGACCGGGTGTCGCTTGGCGCAACTCCCGTGGTGCGCGCCGCCATCAAGGCGGGCGAGATCGACATCTNCCCCGAGTACACGGGCAATGCCGGCTTCTTCTACAACATGGCCGACAGTGACGTCTGGAAGGACGCCGTCAGGGGCTATGCCGAGGCCAGGAAGCGTGACTACGAGGCCGAGAAGATCGTCTGGCTCNCCCCGGCCCCTGCCAACAACACCTGGGCCATCGCCGTGCGCGGCGACCTCGCGGCGGCGGAAAACCTCAGAACCATGTCGGACTTCGGCGCCTACGTCTCCAGGGGCGGCAAGGTGAAGCTCGCCGCCTCGGCCGAGTTCGTCAATTCGGCCGCGGCCCTGCCCGCCTTCCAGAAGGCCTACGGCTTCACCCTGCGCTCTGACCAGCTCCTGACGCTCGCCGGCGGCGACACGGCGGCCACCATCAAGGCTGCGGCCGAGGAGACGGATGGCACCAACGCGGCCATGGTCTACGGCACGGACGGCGCCATTGCCGAGGTCGGCCTCGTCGTCATGGCGGATGACAAGGGCGTGCAGCCCGTCTACCAGCCGACGCCCATCATCCGCGAGGCGGTGCTGAAGCAATATCCGCAGATTGAGAAACTGCTCGAGCCGGTATTCTCCTCGCTCGATCTCGAGACGCTGCAGAAGCTCAACGCGCGCATCGCCGTGGGCGGCGAGAACGCCACGGCCGTCGCCAGGGACTATCTGACGAGCAAGGGTTTGCTGAAATAGCCCGGCCGTGACCGACGAGCCGACAGCCAGCCGCATGAGGGAGGGCCCCGCCGCCGAGGGCCTGGGCCTCGCGCGGCTGTGCGCCCTGGCCGCGCTTCTTGCCGTCACCTTCGCGCCCTTCCTCGCGCTGCAACCCAACCGGATCGTCTCGGGCGAGGGCTTCNCCCTCGCCGGCCTGCCCGCCTCCGGCCTCGGGCTGACGCTCGCGGCCGTCCTTGCTGCCTGCGCCGTCGTCGCGGCGTTCGCCCCCCATGCAGCGGTGCGGGCGCCGGCCGGCGCCGCCGGGGCGCTCACGGCCCTGCTCGGCGCCGGTCTTGCGGCGACAGCCCTGCTGCCGGCCGGGCCGTCGCTGGCGCGCGTCTCCCTCGGCTCCGGCTTCTGGCTCTCCATCGGCGCCTTCGGACTCATCCTGGCCGATGCGCTCGCGCGGCTGCGCAGCGGCCCGCTGGTGCGCATCGGTCTCGCCTTCGCCGCTGTCGGGACAGTGCTCGCCGTGCTGGCGGCGGGGGTTTGGGACGACCTGTCGATCATGCGCGAATACGCGGCGAACCGCGACAGCTTCTGGCAGAACGGCGCGCGCCACCTCGTCCTCGTTGGCGGCAGCCTCCTGCCGGCGCTCCTGCTCGGCATCCCCCTCGGCTATCTCTGCCATCGCCATGCGGCGGCGCGCAGCGCGGTGCTGGCGGTGCTGTCCATCATCCAGACCGTGCCGAGCATCGCCATGTTCGGCCTCATGATGGCTCCGCTTGCCGCGCTCGCGGCTGCCTATCCGGCGTTCGGCGCTGTCGGCATCCGCGGCATCGGCCTGGCTCCGGCGCTGGTGGCGCTGTTCCTCTACGCGCTGCTGCCGGTCGTTGCCAACACGGTCGCGGGCTTCGCGGCTGTTCCGCCGGCCGTGACGGAGGCGGCGCGCGGCATGGGCATGGGGCCGTTGCGGCGCCTGGCTCTCGTCGAGTGGCCGCTCGCCTTCCCCATCATCGTCACGGGCGTGCGCGTCGTTCTCGTCCAGAGCATCGGCCTTGCGGCGGTCGCTGCGCTGATCGGCGCGGGCGGCTTCGGCACGTTCGTCTTCCGCGGCATGGGGCAGACCGCCATGGACCTCGTGCTGCTCGGCGCGGTGCCCATCGTCATCCTCGCCTTTCTCGCCGCCGTCGTGCTCGATGCGGTTGCAGACCGTGCAAGAGCGAGGCCGGCATGATCACCGTCGACGCCCTGACCAAGACCTACGGCCCCGTCCGGGCGGTCGACGGCATCTCCTTCGAGCTGGCGGAGGGCGAGGCGCTGGCGCTCATCGGGCCGTCCGGCTGCGGNAAGTCGACGACGTTGCGCATGATCAATCGGCTCATCGAGCCGAGCGCCGGGCGGGTCCTGATCGACGGCGTCGACACACGCAGCATCCCGCCCGCGGCGCTCAGGCTGCGCATGGGCTATGCCATCCAGGGCATCGGCCTCTTCCCGCACCGCACCGTGGCCCAGAACATTGCCNCCGTGCCGCGCCTCCTCGGCTGGCCGCGGGCGCGCATCGCGGCCCGCATCGAGGAGCTGCTCGACCTCTTCGGCCTGCCGCCAGCCGTCTTTGCGCACAAGTATCCGCACGAGCTCTCCGGTGGCCAGCAGCAGCGCGTCGGCGTGGCTCGGGCCATGGCGGGCAAGCCCGCCGTGCTGCTGATGGACGAGCCCTTCGGCGCGCTCGATCCCATCACGCGCGCGCGCCTGCAGGACGAGTTCCTCGCCATCCGCCGGCGCATGGGCACGACGGTTCTCCTCGTCACGCACGACATGGACGAGGCCTTCAGGCTCGCCGACCGGCTGGCCGNGATGGAGAAGGGGCGCATCGTGCAGCTCGACACGCCGGAGGCCCTGCTGCGCCGCCCGGCGAGCGCCTTCGTCCAGTCCATGGTCGGCAACGAGGACCGGGGCCTGAAGCTGCTCTCCCTCGCCGGCGTGGCGGCGCTGATGCGACCGGCCGAGGACTGGGCTCCGGCTGGCGAAGGCACCTTCCGCAAGGCCGGCGGGCAGGAGGCGCTCGCCCCCCTCTCCGCCTCCGCGAGCCTTCGCGAGGCCGCGTCGCGCCTCGTTCTCACCGGCGTCAGCGAGCTGCCGGTGGTCGACGAGACAGGCAATCTCGTCGGCACCATCGACATGGCGCGGATCATCGCCTTCGGCGGAGGCAGACGGTGAGGCGAGAGTGGCGGCGTCTCCTGCGCATCGGCGCGGCCGCGGCCGCCGTCGCGGCCTTTGCCGTGATGCTGCTGGCCCCGCAGGCGTTCGAGAGGCCGCTCGCGGTGCTCACGAAGTTCGGCCAGCCGGCGATCTATGACCGCGACAGCCTCCTGTCGCTGACCCTCGCCCACGTGGGTATCGTCGCCGCGGCGAGCCTTGCTGCGCTCGTCGTCGCGCTCTCCATCGGCATCTTCGTGACCCGTCCCGCCGGCGCGCAATATCTGCCGCTCGCCCGCGCCGTCGCCAATCTGGGCCAGACATTCCCGCCGGTCGCCATGCTCGCCGTCGCCGTGCCGCTCACCGGCTTCGGCGCGCGGCCGACGCTGATCGCGCTTTTTGCCTACGGCCTCCTGCCGATTTTCGAGAACACCATCGCCGGGCTGAAGGGCGTCTCGCCACAGGTGGTCGAGGCCGCACGCGGCATGGGCATGACGGACGGACGCATCCTGAGGGAAATAGAGCTGCCGCTGGCGCTGCCCGTGATCATCGCCGGCTTACGCATCTCCATCATCGTCAGCATCGGCACGGCGACGATCGGCTCCACGGTGGGTGCACGGGGCCTCGGCGAGATCATCATCGCCGGCCTTCAGGCGGACAACCTCGCCTATGTGCTGCAGGGCGGCGTGCTCGTCGCCATGCTCGCCGTCCTCGCCGACTTCGGCCTCGGCTTCATCGAGCGCCGGGCCCGTCAGCCGAGGAGCCCGTAGGGATAGACATCCACCATGTCACCTTCGGCAAGGCCCGTCATGTCCTCCGGCAGGGCGGCGAGGCCGTCCGTCTCGGTGAGCGAGGTCAGCACGCCGGCACCGTCGCGCGGATATTTCACCGCCTCGTAGGCCCCGTCCGTCCTGCGGCGCAGGCTGACGCGCACGAACTCGCGCCGCCCGGCCTTCTTGCGATAGGCAAAGGCCGCCCGGGCGGGAATGGCCAGCGGCCGCGGCNCCTCCGCGCCCATCAGCCGCGCAAGGAGCGGTCGCACGACGAAGGTGAAGGTGACGAAGACGGCGACGGGGTTGCCAGGCAGGCCGACGAAGGGCGTGCCGGCGATCACGCCCATGGCCACCGGCCGCCCCGGCTTGATGGCGAGGCGCCAGAAGACGAGGCGTCCGGCCGCCTCCACGGCCGCGCGCACATGGTCCTCCTCCCCCGTCGAGACGCCGCCGGAGGTGAGGATGAGGTCATGCCCCCCGCTGGCGGCGGCCAGCGCCTCGCGCAGGCTCGCCGGCTCGTCGCGCAGCACGCCGAGGTCGGACACGGCGACGCCCATCCGTCCGAGCAGGGCGATGAGGGCGAAGCGGTTGGAATCGTAGATGCCGGCGGGCGGCAGCGGCCGGCCGGGTTCGACCAGCTCGTTTCCGGTGGAGAAGACGGCGACGCGCAGCGGCCGGCGCACGGGCAAGTGCGCGTGCCCGACGGCCGCCGCAAGCGCGAGATCCTGCGGCCGCAGCAGGCGGCCGGCGGGCAGCGCCACCGCCCCGCGCCCGATGTCCTCGCCCGCCCGGCGGGCGTTGGCGCCCCGCTTCAGTCCCGACGGCAAAACGACCGTCTCGCCGTCAAGCGTCACGTCCTCCTGCATGAAGACGGTGTCGGCCCCCGCGGGCATCGGCGCGCCGGTGAAGATGCGCACGGCGTGCCCCGCCGGCATGGCGCCCGCGGCGCTGCCGGCTATCACCCGCCCGGAGACGGGCAGGCGCGTCTCACCTTCGCGGGCGAGATCGGCGTGCCGCACGGCCCAGCCGTCGACGGCCGAGTTGTCGAAGGGCGGCAGGTCGACAAGGGCCGTAACCTCGCGCGCCAGCACCCTGCCCGCAGCGCTGTGCACCGGCACATCCTCCACTTCGGCGACGGGGCTGATGCGCTCGCCGATCAGCGCCAGCGCCTCCTCAACGGACATCAGCGGCCCACCGAAGGCGAAGCAGTCGTCACTGAGCTGGGCCATGCGCGGAAAGCCTCTCCATCAGTCGCTCCACAGGCTCGGCATGGGCGATGACGATGTCGGCGATCGCCCCGATGTCGTCGATGTCGACCACCGGGCGCCCGGCGTCGGGCAGCGCGACGTCGCTCGCCACGGCGACGATGCGCCGGTCCTCGGGATAAAGCGGCGGCTTGCCGTTGGCCTGGCGGTAGACCTCCAGCTTCACGTGATCCTCGCGCTTGAAGCCCTCGACGAGGAGGATATCGCAATCACCGATGAGCGCCACGAGCTCCGCGAGCCGCGGCTCGCGCTCCTCCTCGCACTCGTGCATCAGCGCCCAGCGCCGGCGCGAGGCCACCAGCACCTCGCGCGCGCCGGCCTGCCGGTGCAGGAAGGAGTCCTTGCCCGGCCGGTCGACATCGAAGGCGTGGTGGGCGTGCTTGATGGTGGAGACGCGGAGCCCGCGGGCGATGAGGGCCGGGATGAGGCGGGTGAGAAGGGTCGTCTTGCCGGAGCCGCTCCAGCCGGCGAGGCCAATGACACGCATTGAGTTTCAATCCGGACGCAGAGAGCCGGGCGCCTCCGGCGAGGCGCCCGGCGGGACTGTGCACAAGGCGGCGGGGCGCGTCGAGCCCCCGTGTGGTCCGTATCGCGGATGACGGGCGTGTTGCGGCCGCAACGACCGCGCCCGCCGGAAAGAGCGCCTACTCCGCCGGCACGGCCGACGGCGGCACGCCGCGCCTTCCCTCCTCCGCTGCCTGGTTCTCCACCTCGGCGACCCACAGGCTGTGGTGCTGGCGCGCCCAGTTGAGGTCCACCTGGCCGCTGCCCATGGCCCCGAAGGCGCCTTCCATGCCGAGCGTGCCGATGTAGATGTGGCCGAGAATCACGGCGATGAGCAGCACCGCGAGCAGGCCATGTATCACCTGGGCCGTCTGCATCTGGGCGATCGTCGTGCCGTAGAAGGGGAACAGCAGGATGTAGCCGCTCGCTGCGATGGCGCCGCCGACGAGGATAACGAGCCAGAACAGCACCTTCTGGCCGCCATTGAACTTGCCGGCCGGCGGGNGCGTGTTGCCCACGATGCCGCCGCCCTGCATGAACCAGGCGATGTCGACCCGGCCCGGGATGTTGCGCAGCGCCCAGATGAAGAACATCAGCACAAGCCCCAGGGTGAAGGGGAAGCTGAGGAAGTTGTGGGCGTACTTGGCGGCCATCGAGAAGCTGGAGAAGGNCTCCGGCCCGATGAGCGGCAGCAGGAGCGACTTGCCGAAGGCAACGTTGAGGCCGGAGAGCGCCAGGATGACAAAGCAGCTCGCCGTCAGCCAGTGCACGAAACGCTCGAACCACCTGAAGCGCACGATGGTGCGGCCCGACAGCCCCCCCTCGATAGGGATGCGCCCGCGCACGATGTAGAAGGCAGCGAGCACCGCGAGCGTGCCGAGAATGGCAATGCCGCCGATCCAGGCCAAGGTGCGTTCGTGATAGGCGCGCCACTCCTGCCCCTCAACCTGGATGAGCGTCGCCGCCTTCTGGTCGGGGATCGACACGCGACCGGTGACCCGGTCGAGCGCCTGCATGAGCTGCTCTTCCTTCACCGCCTCGGTCGTGGGGTTGACCTGGGCGACGGCGGGGCCGGACGCTGCCGGCTGCATGAGAAGCACCGCCATCAGCATCAGCAGCGCGGCGGCGATGCCGCGGGCAGACCAGCGCCGATCGGTTCCTGTGCGGGTCATGGCTCGTTCCTCCCTCCCGTCGACTGCTCCCGATCAGACGTCGATCGTTTCCTTGTAGGCCGTCTTCCAGCCCCAGGCGCCGGAGCCGTAGCCGCGCTTGAGCACGCGCTCCTTGTAGATGGCGGCGATGATCTCCCCATCGCCGGCGAGCAGCGACTTGGTCGAGCACATCTCGGCGCAAAGCGGCAGCTTGCCCTCGGCGATGCGGTTCGCGCCGTATTTCTCATATTCGGCGGCGCTCAGGTCCGGCTCCGGCCCGCCGGCGCAATAGGTGCACTTGTCCATCTTGCCGCGCGAGCCGAAGTTGCCGACGCGCGGGTACTGCGGCGCGCCGAAGGGGCAGGCGTAGAAGCAGTAGCCGCAGCCGATGCACAGGTCCTTCGAGTGGAGCACGATACCGTCGGGCGTGTTGTAGAAGCAGTCCACCGGGCACACTGCCTTGCACGGGGCGTCCGTGCAGTGCATGCACGCCATGGAGATGGACCGTTCACCCGGCTTGCCGTCGTTGATGGTGACAACGCGCCGGCGGTTGATGCCCCAGGGCACCTCGTTCTCGTTCTTGCAGGCGGTGACGCAGGCGTTGCACTCGATGCAACGGTCGGCGTCGCAGAGGAATTTCAAACGGGCCATCTCATCCTCCCTCAGGCCGCCCTGATCTGGCACAGCGTCACCTTGCCCTCGTGCATGCCCGTCACCGGGTCATAGCCGTAGGTGGTGATGGTGTTGACGCTCTCGCCGAGAACGATGGGGTCCGTGCCCGGCGGGTAGTTCTTGCGCTGGTCCTCTCCCATGAACCAGCCGGAGAAGTGGAAGGGCATGAAGGCGACGCCCTTGCCGACGCGCTCTGTGACGAGCGCCTTGACGCGTGCCCTGGAGTTGTTCTCCGGCCCCGTCACCCACNCCCAGCTGCCGTCGGTGATGCCGCGCTCGGCCGCGTCCGCCGGGTTGATCTCGACGAACATGTCCTGCTGCAGCTCGGCGAGCCACCTGTTGGAGCGGGTCTCCTCGCCGCCGCCCTCGTATTCGACGAGGCGCCCGGAGGTCAGAATGATCGGAAAGTCCCGGGCGATGCCCTTGTCGACCGCCGCCTTCTGCACGGTGAAGCCGATGTTGGGCACGCGGAAGCTCCTGAAGTCCTCCCGCGTGGGATATTTCGCCACCAGGTCGGCGCGTGGCGAATAGATGGGCTCGCGGTGTACCGGTATCGGGTCGGGCAGGTTCCACGCCACGACGCGCGCCTTGCCGTTGCCGTAGGGGATGCAGCCGTGCTCCAGCGCCACGCGCTGGATGCCGCCGGACAGGTCCGTCGCCCAGGAGACGGNATCGGGATTGTTGCCGCCGATGCGCTCGATCGTGGCGCGCTCCGCCTCCGTGAGATCGGCATCCCAGCCGAGCTTCTTGAGGATGCCGTAGGTGAACTCCGGATAGCCGTCCTGGATCTCCGAACCGAGCGAATAGGAGCCCTCCGACAGCAGCGTCACGCCGTTGCGCTCCACACCGAAACGGGCACGGAAGGTGCCGCCGCCGTCCTTCACATGCAGGTTGGTGTTGTAGAGCGTGTGCGTGCCCGGGTGCCGGTATTCCGGCGTGCCCCAGCACGGCCACGGCAGGCCGTAGTAGTCCCCGCCCACCTCCGGCACGTCCTTGGGCGCACGCAGGGTGACGATGTCGAACTTGTCCTGGTTCGCCATGTGCGCCTTGAGGCGCTCCGGCGACTGGCCGCAGTAGCCGGTGGACCAGCCGCCGCGGTTGATCTCGCGCAGGATGTCCTCCGGCACGGGCCTGTCGTTCTCGACCTTGATGTTCTTGAACATCAGGTCGGCAAAGCCAAGCTTCTTCGCCAGACGGTACAGGACCTCGTAATCGTCCTTCGACTCGAAGATGGGCTTGACGATCTGCTCGCCCCACTGGATCGAGCGGTTGGAGGCCGTGCGCGAGCCCGAAGTCTCGAGCTGCGTGCAGATGGGCAGGAGATAGGTGCCGTTCTTGCGCTGTGAGATCGCGGCGAAGGTCGTGGGGTGCGGATCCCCGACCACGAGCAGGTCCAGCTTCTCGAGGCCCTTCACCATCTCCGGCATGCGCGGGATGGTGTTGCCGCCGTGGCCGAAGACCATCATGGCGCGCAGGTTGTCGCGCTGCTCCNCCTGGTCCTTGGGCAGGAGCACGGCATCGAACCACCGTGTCGAGGGGATGCCGGGCGCCTCCATCATCTTCTTGTCTTCGAAGCGGGAGACCATCCACTCGTAGTCGACGTCCCACNCCCGGCACCAGTGCTTCCACGCGCCCTCGGTGAGGCCGTAGTAGAGCGGCAGTGACGTGACATCGAGGCCGAGGTCGGTCGCGCCCTGCACGTTGCAGTGGCCGCGGAAGATGTTGGCACCGTTGCCGAAGCCGCCGACATTGCCGGTGGCCAGCAGCAGCGTGCAGTAGGCGCGCACGTTGGCCGTGCCGACCGTGTGCTGCGTGCCGCCCATGCACCAGATGAAGGTGGACGGCCGCTCCTTGGCAAAGGTCTCGGCCACGCGCCTCAGCTGCTCGCCCGGCACGCCCGTCACGTCCTCGACGGTGGCGGGATCCCACTTCTTCACCTCGGCCCGGACCTCGTCCATGCCGTAGACGCGCTGGGCGATGAACTCCTTGTCCTCCCAGCCGTTCTCGAAGATGTGCCACAGCATGCCCCAGATCACCGCGATGTCGGTGCCGGAGCGGATGCGCACGTACTCGGTGGAATGCGCCGCCGTGCGGGTGAAGCGCGGGTCGAAGACGAAGACGTTGGCGCGGTTGGTCTCCTTGCCCGTAAGGATGTGCTGCAGCGACACCGGGTGGGCCTCGGCGGCGTTGGAACCCATGAAGACGATGGTCTTCGCGTTGCGGATGTCGTTGTAGCTGTTGGTCATGGCGCCGTAGCCCCACGTGTTCGCGACGCCCGCGACCGTGGTGGAATGGCAGATGCGCGCCTGGTGATCGACCGAGTTGGTGCCCCAGAAGGCCGCGAACTTCCGCAGGAGATAGGCNCCTTCGTTGGAATACTTGGCCGAGCCGAGCCAGTAGACGGCGTCAGGCCCAGAGGCTTCACGGATCTCCAGCAGCTTGTCGCCGATCTCGTTGATGGCGTCGTCCCACGAGATGCGCTGCCAGGTGCCGTCCACCAGCTTCATCGGATACTTGAGGCGGCGGTCGCCGTGCACCAGCTCGCGGATGGCTGCGCCCTTGGCGCAGTGGGAGCCGCGGTTGATGGGGCTGTCCCAGGCCGGCTCCTGCCCCACCCACACACCGTTCTGCACCTCGGCAATCACCGTGCAGCCGACGGAGCAGTGGGTGCAGATGTTCTTCTTGCGCTCGATGGGCTGCTGGAAATCGGTGGGGCCGGCCTCGGCGCGGCGCACCGTTCCCACCTGGATCGTGCCGACCGCGGCGAGCGCGCCGGCGGTGAAGCCGGCACGCTTCAGGAAGGCGCGCCTGTCGACCAGGGACGCACCCCCGAACCCGGCTGCGACAGCCTGCAACCGGCCCCGCGCGGCGGCAGCGGACTTGCGCTTGATGAGCATGGCGCCCTCCCCTCAGTACCGGTTGACCCGGTAGTAGGTCTTCACGTGTTCGGTTTCGCGATAGCGCGTCTGGTCGTTCCCGGACGGCTCGGCCATGGCCTCGGCCTTGTCGGCGGCGACCGGCGCGAGCGCCGTCATGGCGGCNCCCGCGCTGGCGGCGCCGAGGAAGCTGCGTCGATCGAGAACCGTCTTCTTCTTCTCGCCCTGCATGGCCTCCTCCCTCGTTCCCTGTGTCAGGCGGGCAGCGCGAAGGCTTCCGCCTCGATCTCCATCATGACGCGACCAAGCGTGCCGACGGCCCGGTAGAACCGGCCGGCACGCGATGTTTCCAGATCAGCGAAGAACCGCGCCGCCCACGGCTCCATGTGGCGGAGGAAGAACTCCCGCTCACCAAGGCCGGCGACGCCGAATTCGCAGCGGATAAGCCCGGCCATCGTCTCGCAGAGGATGGCGATGTGATCCTCCGGCTCCGCCACGCGCTCGGCGCGCTCGATGCCGAGCCGGGCAAGGTCGCCGCGCAGCACCGCGAGCGGACGCTCGTGCAGGAAGCCGGTGAGGTAATACGAGGCGTAGGGCAGCAGCTCGCCCCGGCCGAGCCCGATGAAGAGGTCGAAGAACTCCCGGCTCACGGCCTCGGCATCGGTGCCGGCAGCCGCCTCGGCAAGCGCCAGATGCGCCATGCCGATTTCGCTCGCATCTCCCCTGAGCCGCGAGAGCCTGTCCAGGAGGTCCTGCGCCGGTGCGCGCCAGAGCAGCGCCGCAAGCAGCGCATATTCCTCGGCGCGCGCCCAGTCGACGGGATCGATGTCGGCGTCGTCGGCCGCATCCTGCGGCGGGNAGAGGTCCGGACGCAGCACTGTCCGGTCGATGCCCGTCAGCGCCTCCACGGCGAGAACACGGTCGGCCGGCACGCGGCGCCAGCCTGAAACCGTGGGCTGAGACACCCCGAGCAAGCGGGCCAGCGCACGCACGCCGCCTGCTGCTTCAATGGCCTGCCTGAGCCCTGCCTCCCGCATTACGGCGCACGCCTCCCCCATAGCCGAACGGCAATAGGGGAAGCCTATCACCCCTTTTTTCACATTGCAACCATTCCAAAGAAGTATCGCGTGCGCTGCGCGTCATGGCTGTAGCGGCGGGCGTGTCGCCGCGCGGAACGCACAGGTCCGCGAATCCCTCGTCTACGTTGGCTCAGACGGGCGTCGCCGAGCCCGAGCGGCGGCGCGGGATGAGGCGGTGGCCGTCGGACGCGGCCTTCACATCAGCGTGCGCCCCGTCCGCCTCTGCCGTTGTGGCGGGCACCAGCGGCTCCTCGCCGGGCAACCGGACAGCCTTCGGCACGTCCGCGTGCCCGGCCGTCACCTCGGAGGCCGGCGGGGCAGCAGGCTCACAGGCTGCGGCCCTGACCGCCCCTCCCGGCTCTTCGTCCGACGGTGGCGGAACCCCCTCGACCGCGGCGAGCAGGCGGCGGCGCACCGCTTCTCCCGCCTCGAGCGGCCCGTAGCCCGGCATGCCTCCGGGCGTGTTCCAGTCCCAGTCGTAGTCGGCAAGGCCGACGAAGTCGCGGATGGCAGGGTCGCTCACCCACAGGCGGCGCAGGGCCGCCTGGCGCCAGGACTGCGGCACGTTGCGCTTCAGCCAGGGCCTCAGGTCCGTCTCGGGCCCGATGCTCTCGATGGGCGGCAGCTCCTCGAGCGGGACGGGCGCCTCCTCCGGCGCCGGCGATGACTGCTCGACGGATGCGGCATCCGGTGCGGGAGGCGGTTCCGGCACCTCCGCAGGTGGCAGCGCCTCCCTGCGTCGCGCGGCCTCCTTGCGTCGCGACCAGCGGGTGAGGAAGCCTTCGTCCGCGCTCACGGCTCCCTCTCCTTGCCATGAGCAGGCCGCAGCGCGAGGGCGTCCGGGTTGGCCCGATCGCGGCGGCGCTTGATGAAAGCGCGCTCCACATGGTGCTCAGCAACGAAGCGGGCGACAACGCCCGCCACCTCGTCCGGCATCGGCACCGCCTCGACGATGTTGTCGCCCGCCTCCGTGTAGGCCGCGCCCTCGTTGGGATCGGCCGTCACCACCAGGATGTCGAGCGGCGGGGTGACACCGGTGGCGTGGGCGGCGATCCACAGCTTCGGGGCTCCGCTCTCCAGATTGTCCCGGTATCCGGCCGTCTCGGTCCGGTAGAGGTCCACGGCATAGGCACCGGCATAGAAGCGCTGCACGCCCCCCTCCTCGACGAGCAGGGTCCACGGCGCGGCCTCCGGCACGCCGGCGAGGACGGCGACCGGCAGCCAGACGTGATCCACCCAGCGGCTTTTCAGCGGGCGGCGTTCCACGACCACGCCGACGCTGAATCTCTCGTGCGCCATGACTTCGCCTCCTCAGTGCACCGGCTGGTTCGCCGCGAGCGGCAGGCTGGCAATGAGGTTCTGCGGCTTGAAGCGTAGCAGATTGCTGCGATCCATCGCCATGATGAGATAGACGGGGTGACCGCTGACCTCCGGCCGCACCGGCACCGCCGGGTCGAGCCGCATGCTGAAAAGGGCGAGGACACGCGAAAGGGCCTCCTCCTCCACGTCCTCACCCCGCCACAGGGCGTTGCCGATGGCGGTCGCCTCGGCATCGAGCCCGATGAACCAGCGCCAGTCGCTGTCCTCGATGCGCGGCACGGCCTCGACCTCGGCGGCGAGCCCCAGCGTGCCGCGCAGGAAGGCCTCGATGCAGCGGGCGACAGCGGCGCGCCCCTCCTCTCCGAGGTCCAGCACCAGGTCGAAGGCGTCACTGCGCGCGTGATAACCAGTCTCGCCGGGCTGCAGCACGTCGAGCTCGGTCACGGCCGGCCCGCCCAGCATGGCGAGCAGCGGGGAGGCCTGCCTGCTCTCCTCGTGCATTTCGATGGTCTCCGCGTCGGCGAGCAGCAGGCGGCCCTCGTGCACGGTTACCTTCTGCGGCCGGAAGAAGATCTCTCCCGCTCGCAGCACCATGGCGTCCTCGCAGCCGTCGAGCGCCGCGCGCATCAGCACGTGGACAAGCTGGTTGAGGAAGAGCGGCGGCACACCGGAGACTCCCTCCCCGATCATGCGCACATAGGCTCCCTGCAGCGTCGGCGCGGCGAGGAGACGGTCGCGGAAGGAGAGGAAGGCCCGCCAGTTGTCCTGCGCGTCGGCATCGGCCAGGGCGGCGACCGCCCCCGGCGGAACGTCGGCGAAGGGATCGTCCAGCAGCTTGGCATGGAGGGCGCGCTCGGCCGCGCAGGCCTCGGCCGGCGGCACGAGCTCCGGCCGTGCCAGATAGGCCTTCAGAAAGGCATCCGTCACCACGAGGCCGCCGTCCTCGCTCCGGTCGAGCAGCACATGGCCGCTCGACAGCCAGAAGTCGCGGACATCGGTATCGGTCATGGCTTGTCCTTCATCAGGGCGATGAGATCGACCTCCTCGGCAGGCTCCTCGTCGGTCTCGAAGAAGTCGAAGGCGCGGAAGCTGTCGCGGGGACGGTCGCCGCGCGGGGNGAGCGTGCGGTAGCGCTCGCGGATCTCGCCGTTTTCCATCACGCGCTGCAGGGCGAGCAGCGTCCCTGCGGGATGATCGCAGAGCGACGCGGCAAAGGCGATCTCCTCGCGCGCTGCCGGCAGCGCAGTGGCGACGTCCGGTGCCCCGAGTCGCTCGACGAATCGCCGGGCGAGAAGGGCCGTGGCTGCCTCCGCCTCGTCCTCGCTCGCCTCGCTCACCACGGCAAGGGTCGAGAAGCCGAAGCTGTCGATGCCGAGGAAGCCGGAGCGGAAGGCGACGCGCTCCTTGGTCGGCAGGACGGCCACGTCGACATCGGTGAAGAGGAAGCTGCCGGTCACGGCCCATTCGCCCGGCGAGGCCGCACGGGNGAAGACGAAGGTGTCGGAGGCGTCGAGCCGGATGGTGCGCGGCAGCTTCATGCGGGCCTCCTTCCGGCCTTGTCCGCACCCCGCTCCAGCGCCTCGACGAAGAGGTGCCGCCGCCGGCCGCCGCCGGTCGTGACGACGAGGTCGCCGTTCACGTCGATGGCGAAAGACGAGTCGCCAGAATCGCTTGGCGCGAGACGCTCAACATAACGTGGAAGTTGAGAAGCGCCCCTGTCGCCGGAGAAGCCGTGCAGGTTGGCCATGAGGTGGCGGGCAAAGCTCTCCACGAGGCTTTCGGCATCCCCCTCCATCCCGCCGACCTGATCGAGGCCGAGCCGTTCGCCGTCCGCCTGCCCGTCAAGCGTCGCGATGCGCACGCGCGCACCGAAGACGAGCCAGTCCGGCACAGCCGCGTCATGCGCATCCTTCGGCCAGGCGAGCCGCCCGTCACCGACGGGGACACCGTCGAGGCGGATGCCGCCCGGCCAGTCGAAGGCGAGCGGATGCTCCGGCGCGCAGTGGGCCGCGACGGCATCGGCGAGCGCATTCATGGCCGGGTAGAAGGCAAGACGCGCGAGAGCGAGCGGCTCGGCCGGCTCCAGCACCACGGCGCAATCGACGAGATCGAACCGGCGCGCCCAGACGAGCGTGCCGGCCCCCGCCTTCCCCGCGATCGCCTGGGCATGGGCGAAGGCATCCCCCGCCTCGCGCAGGGTGATGAGCGTGAACGGTGGCGGCAGCATGAGCTCGCGCCGGCCGACTGACGTGATCCTGACCGAAATGGTCTCCTCCCCGGCGTCGTGCGATTGGAATTCATCCAATTCCATATAAGCTGCACTCAAACAGCGCGAATGCAAGCGCTGCCAGCGCCAGTCCCGCGGAGGTGAATGCATGGCTGAAGGTCCCGGTCGCGGCAAGCGCCCCGTCGCAGGCAACGCTGTCGTCGAGACGCGGCCCGTCGCCTTCGTCTGCTCCTGCGAAGGCACGATGCCACTCGACGAGACGCTGCTGACACGTGCCTGCCCGGGCCATGACCTGCGCTTTGCCGACCAGTTGTGCCGGCGCGAGCTGGAGCGGTTCCAGGCCGCTCTCGGCCCGGAGGCGGCGCTCGTCGTCGGCTGCACGCAGGAGGCGCCGCTCTTCGAGGAAGCGGCAGGCGAGAACGCACTGTCCGACGTCNCCTTTGTCAACCTGCGCGAGACGGCCGGCTGGTCGGCCGAGGCGGATGCGGCGGGCCCCAAGATGGCGGCGCTGATCGCGGCAGCCGTGGCGGCGCCGTCGGAAGCGCCGCTGGTGTCGCTGAAGAGCGAGGGAATCACCCTCATCTACGGCCGTGACGAGACGGCCATCGCGCTTGCCGAACGCCTGAAGGACGTGCTCGACGTCACCGTGCTGCTGACGCGTCCGGGCGAGGTGGCACCGCCGCGCCGCACGGACTTTCCCGTTCTCAAGGGCACCATCGCCCGCGCCACCGGCTGGCTCGGCGCCTTCGAGCTGACGGTCAACGACTTCGCGCATCCGGCCCCTTCTTCTCGCGACAGGCTCGTCTTCGGCGCGCCGCGGGACGGCGCCGTGTCGCGCTGCGACATCGTCGTCGATGTCAGCGGCGGCGTGCCGCTGTTCCCGGCCGGGGAGCTGCGCGTCGGCTACCTGCGCGCCGACCCGGGCGACCCGGCGGCCGTAGCGCGCCTCGCCTTCGAGGCCTCGCAGCTCGTGGGCGAGTTCGACAAGCCCCGTTACGTCACCTACGAGGCGGCGCTGTGCGCCCATTCGCGCTCGAAGAAGACGGGCTGCACCCGCTGCCTCGACCTCTGCCCCACCGGCGCCATCACGCCGGACGGGGACCATGTGGCCATATCGGCCGAGATCTGCGCCGGCTGCGGAGCCTGCGCCGCCGTTTGCCCGGCCGGCGCCGCGACCTATGCCCTGCCTGCGAGCGACGCCCTGATGGCGCGGCTGCGCTCCCTGCTGCACACCTATTCCGAGGCCGGCGGCGAGCGGGCGGTGGTGCTCTTTCACGACGAGGCGCACGGTTCTGCGCTGATTGATGCCCTCGCCCGCCACGGAGCCGGCCTGCCGGCTCACGTGCTGCCCGTTGCGGTCAACGAGGTGACGCAGCTCGGGCTCGATGCCTTCGCCGCCGCCCTCGCCTACGGCGCGGCGGCGATCCGCGTGCTGACACGCGCGCGCCCCAAGCACGATATGACTGCGCTGCTGCGCAATCTCGCTTACATGGACGCCATCGCGGTGCCCCTCGGCTTCGGCGAGGGCTCAGTGGCGACGATCGAGACGGACGATCCCGACCAGCTCGCGGCCGCGCTCGCCGGCGTGCCGGTGCCGGCGGCCGCGCTGCGGCGGCAGGCTGCGAGGTTCCTGCCCCTCGGCCGCGGGCGCGAACTCACCGTCATGACGCTCAAGGAGCTGCGCAACGTCGCGCCGCTCGCCGTCGATGCCCTGCCGCTGCCCGAGCGCGCGCCCTTCGGCACAGTCCATGTCGATGCCGAGGGATGCACGCTGTGCCTCGCCTGTGTCTCCGCCTGCCCCTCCGGCGCACTGGGCGACAACCCCGACAAGCCGATGCTGACCTTCGCTGAGGACCGCTGCGTGCAGTGCGGGCTGTGCGCCGCCACCTGCCCGGAGAAGGTCATCACGCTCGAGCCGCGCATCGACTTCGCCGCCTGGGCCGCCCCGCCGGTGACGAAGAAGGAGGAGGAACCCTTCCACTGCATCGCCTGCGGCAAGCCCTTCGGCACCCGCTCCACCATCGAGCGGATCGTAGTCCGGCTCGAGGGGCGGCACTGGATGTTCTCGGGCGAACATGCCCAGCGCATCGCAGTCATCAAGATGTGCGAGGACTGCCGCGTCGAAGCCGTGGTCAACGAGAGCTTCGATCCGCATGGCGCGCCGGCCAGGCCGGCGCCGCGCACCACCGAGGATTACCTGCGCGAGCGGGACAAAAAGGAAAGCTGAAGGGGCTCAGCGCACATCCTGCGCCGCGGCGGCGATGAGCTCGAACGACCGCAGCCGCAGGGCATGGTCGTAGACGTCGGAGACGACGATCAGCTCGTCGGCCGCGGTCTCGGCGACGAGGGCGGCGATGCCATCGCGCACCGTTTCGGGCGAGCCGACGATGGAGCGGGCCAGCATGCGCATGACCTGCTCCTTCTCCGTCGGCGTCCAGTAGGTCTCGATGTCGTCAATGGGCGGGCGGCTCACGCCGCGCGCACCGCGGAAGATGTTGGTGAATGACATCTGCTGCGTGGTGGCGAGGCGGCGCGCCTCCGCGTCGGTCGGCGCGGCGATGATGTTGACGCCCACCATGGCGTAGGGCCGTTCGAGCTGGGCCGAGGGCTTGAAGCGGGAGCGATAGGTCTCCAGCGCCGGCAGCAGCATGTCGGGTGCGAAATGCGAGGCGAAGGCATAGGGCAGGCCCAGTTCGGCGGCGAGCATCGCGCCGAACAGGCTGGAACCGAGGATCCAGATCGGCACGTTCGAGCCCGCCCCCGGCACCGCCACGACCGCCTGGCCCGGCACCGGCGGGCCGAGAAGCGCCTGAAGCTCGACGACATCCTGCGGGAAGGTGTCCGCGCTCGCGGGCGAGCGGCGCAGGGCGCGCAGGGTGCGCTGGTCGGTGCCGGGAGCCCGGCCGAGGCCGAGGTCGATGCGGCCGGGGAACAGCGCCTCGAGCGTGCCGAACTGCTCCGCGATGACGAGCGGCGAATGGTTGGGCAGCATGATTCCCCCCGCGCCGACGCGGATGGTACTCGTGCCGGCAGCGATGTGGGCGATGACGATGGAGGTCGCCGCGCTCGCGATACCCGGCATGTTGTGATGCTCGGCAACCCAGATGCGGCGGTATCCGAGGCCCTCCGCATGGCGCGCCAGGTCGCGGGCGTTGTTCAGCGCGCCGCGCGCGTCCGTCTCCTGTGTGATGCGGACAAGGTCGAGAATGGAAAGCGGAACCATGGTGTCACCCCCATCGGGCCGTCGTTCTGGCAAGATGGGGAGCCGGAAGGCTGCAGGGAACCCGCCGGAGACGCCGGCCCCGGCGCGGAGCCATGCGCCGGGCGCACCTTTCCGGATGACAGTGGCCGCGGGCCGCGGTCACCGCGGCGCGGTGGCCTTCTTCAGGAAGTCCACCAGCGCCTGCCTGTCGGCCTCGTTCGTCACCCGCTGCTCCGGCATCTTGGTGCCGGGCAGATAGGCGTTGGGGCCGACCTCGAAGAGGCGGGCGATGGTCTCTCCCGTCCAGACGAGGTCCATCGCCCTGAGCGCCGGCGAATAGTCGTAGCCGGGTGCCGAGGCGATGCGGCGGCCGAAGATGCCGTAGAGCGTCGGGCCGGCGCGGTTGCCGCCGTCCGGCGTCAGCGTGTGGCAGGCGGCACAGGCGCGGAAGACCTCGGCGCCACGCTCGCCGGAGAAGGCCGCGAGCGGATCCTCCCCCGCCTGCGGGACGACGGCACCGATATGCTCGCCCGTGCGTGCGTTCCAGCGGCGCACCACGCGGTCGCCCCCGCCCGAAAGGATCTCGGCCCCGTCGGGCGAGAAGGCAAGTGACCACACCGGCAGCCCCGGCCCGACGAGGGTTGCGATCGTCCGGCGCGTCCGCCGCTCGACGATGGCAACGTTGCCGCGGATGCCGCCGGCGGCAACGCGCGTGCCGTCCGGCGACAGGGCGAGCGCGATAAGGGGCGTCTGGCCCACCTCGCACCCGGCAAGCACCTCACCCGCCGCCGAGACGAAATGGAGCTTTCCGTCCGCCCCCGCCACGACGATTTCGCCGTCGGGCGCGACGACGACGCCGTTGAGCGGCGTCGGCAGGGTGACGACCAGAGGCGGCTGCGCCGGATCTGGCGGCCACAGACGCAGCGTGGCGTCGTAGCCGGCAGTGACGAGCCCGCCCGAGGGCGTGAAGGCGACGCCGTTGACGTTGCCCTGGTGGCCTCGCAGGCGCCGCAACTCCTCGCCCTGCGCCGACCAGAGCGCCGCGGTGCCATCCCAGGCCGCCGAGGCGAAGGTGCCGTCGGAGCCCGCCGCGAGCGCGGCGACCGGCGCCTCGTGGGCCGCGATCACCCGCTGCGGCGTGCGGCCGGTCGCAGGCCAGATGGCGATGCGGCCGTCCTCCCCGGCCGTGGCGAAGCGTCCCTCGCCGAGCGCCACAGCCGCATTGACCGATCCCTCGTGGGTGCGCAGCACCGCCTCCGCCACGCCGTCGGCCAGCCGCCAGCGGATGGCCGAGGTGTCGAAGCTGCCCGTCAGCGCCACCTCGCCGCCCGGGTCGACGGCGACCGCCCGCACCGGCCCGCCGTGGCCGCGCAGCTCCTGCGCCGAGGAGCTGTCAGCAGGCGGCCATATGGAGATGAGCGCGACAAGGCCCAGCATTGCCCGGGCGGCGCGACGCGGTGCATGATCCGGCCGAATCATCGAAGGGAAGCCTCCGAATGCGTGACGAGACCAGCGATACGCCCGCCGGGCGAACGCTCGACCTGCGTGGCCTCAAGTGCCCCCTGCCCGCCCTGCGCACCCGCAAGGCCCTGCGTGAGCTAGAGGCGGGCGCGCTCCTCCTCGTCGAATGCACCGATCCGATGGCGGCCATCGACATACCCAACCTCGTGCGCGAGACCGGCGACGTGCTGGAGGCCCAGGACAAGCGCGACGACACCCTCCTCTTCACAATCCGTAAGGCCTGACGGGCCGCGGCTCAGGGAATGTCGCCGAGGCGCACGCCGCTCGTTGTGAAGGCCACGTCCACCGGCTTCTGCAGGTCGGACAGCACGAAGCCGGCGCCCGCCGCGACGACGATTGCGACGACCACCGCCAGGATGAACGCGCGCATTACTTCCTCCCCCGATTCTGCGGGTCTTCCACCCGCGTTGCCCGCGCAGAGGGTGCGTGCGCAAGCGCGTTCCGTCAACTCAGGCGCGCGTGAGCGAGGATCGACTCCGCCACCTCGATGTCCGCAGGCGTGTTGGCGTTGAAGAAGACGTCGAAGGGCTCCGCCGGCCACTCGGCCACCGCAAGGGGGAAGCGGGCGGTAAAGCGGTCGATCTTGCGCTCGCCCTCACCGACCAGCGCGCGGCGCAGATCTTCGCGGATGCTCACAGGCCACAGGCCGATAACCGGATGGGTGCGGCCGCCCGAGGCTGCGCAGGCGAGCATCGCCCCCTCCTCCTCGCGCGCGGCATGCAGGCGCGCCACGAGATCGGGCGGCAGGAAGGGCGTGTCGGCGGCGACCGTAACGATCCATTCTGCCTGGCGCCGGCGCGCCACGTGGTCGAGCACCGCAAGGACCCCGGCCAGCGGGCCGGCGAAGCCGGGCACGTCGTCGGGCACGACGGGCAGTCCGTAGGATGCGAAGCGCGCCGGATCACCGTTCGCGTTGATGACGAGGCCGGCACACTGGGGGGCCATGCGCTCGACGACATGGTCGAGGATGGGCCGGCCGCCGACGAGTCGCAGCGGCTTGTCTCCGCCGCCCATGCGCCGGGCAAGCCCCCCGGCGAGCAGCGCGCCGATGGTCGGTGGCCAGGCCTCACCCATCCGCTCCTCCCTTGCCTCCCTTGCCTCCCTTTTCCTCGTCCTCGGCGCCCTTGCGCCGGTGCCGCGCCGATTCCTCGGCCACGTAGGCGAGATCCTGGTCGAAGACGATGCGCTCAGCGCCGCAAAGAGCGATGAAGCGCTTGCCACGCGCGCGACCGATGAGCGTCAGCCCCGCCTTGCGGGCGAGCTCGACGCCCCAGGCGGTGAAGCCGGAGCGCGAGACGAGCACGGGAATACCCATGCGCACGGTCTTGATGACCATCTCGGAGGTGAGACGCCCGGTCGTGTAGAAGATCTTGTCCGCCGGATCGATGCCGTGCCGGTGCATGTAGCCTGCCACCTTGTCCACGGCGTTGTGGCGGCCGACATCCTCCATGTAGACGAGCGGCCTGTCGCGCTGGCACAGCACGCAGCCATGGATGGCCCCCGCCTCCAGATAGAGCGAGGGCGTGCGGTTGATCTTGTGGGTGAGCGCATAGAGCCAGGATGTGCGCAGCTCCGCATGCGGCAGGCGCGCCTCCTCGATCACGTCCATCAGGTCGCCGAAGGCAGTGCCCTGAGCGCAGCCGGAGGTCAGGGTGCGCTTGCGCAGCTTGTCCTCGTAATCAGTCTTGCGCTCGGTGCGCACCACGACGACGTCGAGCTCGGCGTCGTAGTCCACGGCCGTAACGACATCGTCCGGCTTGAGCATGTTCTGGTTGAGCAGGTAGCCGACGGCGAGATGCTCCGGATGGTCGCCGATCGTCATCATCGTGACGATCTCCTGCGAATTGAGGAAAAGCGTCAGCGCCCGCTCCGTGACGACGCGGGTCTCGACCGGCGCACCCGTGTGGTCGATGCCACGGACCGCGACGCTGAGGCGCGGGTCGAACGGGTCGGGCCGCACCAGATACTCGGAGAGGAAGGCGAGATCCTCCTCTTCCGCGCCCGGCGGCCGCGCCACGCTGCCCGACGGTCCGTTCACGACGACACCCTTTCGCCGGCTCCGGCCCGCCCGGCCACCTGCGCGACGCACCACGCCTCGAGGGCCCCGAGCGTCGGCTCGAGCCGCTGCCAGGCGTCGCCGGCGAAGGCGCGCCAGGCGGGCAGCAGCGCCTCGCCCACGGCAGTGAGCGTCGGCAGGCCGCGGCCGACCGCGAGGGCAAACTCGTCCCGCAGGCCGCCGCCTTCGGCCTCGGCTTTGCCGAACTTGTTGAGGATGACGAGGTCGACATCGTCCGCGCCGATGGACGCGGCTGCGAGGCCCGCCGACATCGCAAGGCCCTGCGGATCGAGCCGGCAGCCACCGGCGCCCGGGCCACGCTGCTCGCTGATGAGGATGCGCTGGCCGGTGGCGAGATCCTCGAGCGCCATGTCCCCGCAGACGGTGCAGGCATCGTCCTCGTTATGCTGCACGAGACCGGCGAGGCGCAGATCGCGCCGCCGAAGGCGCCGGCTCAGCTCCACGAGCAGCCCGTCTACGAGATGCTGCGATTGATAGACCACGACCCCGATGGCCGATTGCATGGCTCTCTCCCCGGCACCATTCTATTGTGCCGCCTGCCTCCCGCAACCCGGGCCGTCGGGCTGGCAGAGGAAAGGGCGCCCGCACCCCGGCCACGGTCTCATCTCCGTCACAGTTGCATGGTGAAGCAGCTGCGCCGATTGATTGCAGGAATCCACGGAACATGATCAATCTTCGTCGTACCGTCCTCGCCGCCGCCCTTGCCGCGACCGCGGCCACCTCGGCTCTCGCCGCCGAGACAGCAGCGGAACGGGCGCCCGGACGCATCACCATCGTCGGCGAAGGCACCGTCAACGCGGTCCCCAACATGGCGACGCTCACGTCGGGCGTCGTCACCTCGGCCTCGACCGCGCGCGAGGCGCTCGACGCCAACACCGAGGCCATGGCCCGCGTTATCGAAGCCTTCAAGAAGGCCGGCATCGCCGCCAAGGACATCATGACGGACGGCTTCTCCGTACAGCCGCGCTACGTCTATCCGGAGCCCAAGGACGGTTCGAGCCAGCCGCCGCGCATCGACGGCTATGAGGTGCGCAACCATGTGATCGTGCGCGTGCGAGAACTCGCCAAGCTCGGCACGGTGCTCGACGCTGCCATCACCACCGGCGCCAACCAGATGGGCGNCCTCTCCTTCGATGTCGCCGAGCCCGCTGCCCTGCTCGACAAGGCGCGCACCGCCGCCATTGAGGACGCCAAGCGCAAGGCCGAGCTCTACGTGCAGGCCGCGGGCGCCAAGCTTGGCCGCCTCGTCGAGATCAGCGAGGCGACCATGCAGACGCCTCCCAGGCCGATGATGATGGCGCGGTCCATGGATTTCGCCGAGGCGAAGGCCGTGCCCGTCGAGGCTGGCGAGCAGACGCTGCGCGCGCAGGTGCGCATCACCTGGGAACTGGCGGAGTGACGAGGCGCCGTTCCTTGCTCACGCTCCTTAACGTTGCCGAGCGGCCGGCTTGTCCGGCCGCTTTTGTCATGCGCTGCCCGGCACGCACTCGGCCGGCGGCTCCCTCCGATCGGCGCCGAAGTCGACAAGCCCCAGCCGCTCCCGCCGCGCCCAGCGCACCAGCATGAGCACGGCGACGACGGCGAGACCCGAGGCAAGGCCGATCCAGATCCCTGCCCCGCCAAGGCCGGCGCGGAAGGCGAGCGCCGTGCCCAGCGGCAGCCCGACCCCCCAGTAGCCGATGGCCGCGTAGATCATCGGCACGCGCGTGTCATTGAGGCCGCGCAGCATGCCGGAGCCGACGGCCTGCGCCCCGTCGAAGACCTGGAACAGGCCGGCAAAGGCGAGGAATGTGACCGCGAGCGCGACGACCTCCGCATTCGCAGGCGCGTCGACGTCGAGGAAGGCGCTCACGAGCAGGCGCGGCGTCACCAGCATGAAGAAGGCCATCGTTGCCATGAAGGCGATGGCCATGACGAAGCCCGTCCAGCCCGCGACGGCCACACCCGTCCTGTCCTGCGCGCCGAAGGCGCGGCCGACACGGACGGTCGCCGCCTGCCCGATGCCGAGCGGCACCATGAAGGNGAGCGAGGCGATCTGGATGGCGATAGAATGGGCGGCGAGCGAGGCCGTGCCGATAAGCCCCATGAGAAACACGGCCGCATTGAAGATGGTGGTCTCGAAGGCGAAGGTGGCGCCGATCGGCAGGCCGATGCGCCAGATCTGCACGAAGCGCGACCAGTCCGGCCGCCAGAAGCGGCCGAAAAGCGCGTAGCGCTTCAGCCTCCTGTCGAGCAGGATGGCAACGGCGAGGCCGCTGAAGAGAAAGAGGCTCGAGGCCGTGGTCGCCACGCCCGCGCCGGTGAGGCCGAGCGCCGGGAAGCCAAGGTTGCCGAAGATGAGGCACCAGTTGGCGAGCACATTGAACAGATTGGCGGCGATGCTGACCGTGAGCGCCCACATCGGCCGCTGCAGCGCCGACAGGAACGAGCGCAGCACGACATAGCCGCAGAACGGCAGCAGTGCCCATTGCAGGGCGTGCAGATAAGTGGCGGCAGCTTGCGCGAGCTCCGGCTTCTGCCCCATGGCGAGAAGAATGGTCTCTCCCTGCCAGAGCAGCAGCCAGGTCGGCACTGCGATGACGCCGGACACCCACAGTCCCTGCCGGACGGTGCGGCGCACCTGGCGCACGTCATAGGAGCGGCGGCCCACGTCGTGCGCGATCATCGGCGCAGTTGCTGTGACGACGCCGATCGTGAAGATGAGCACCGCGAAATAAAGGTTGAAGCCGAGCGCGGCGGCGGCGAGCGCCTCGGGGCCCAGCCAGCCGAGCATGATCACGTCCGTCGTGCCCATGGCCGTCTGGGCGAGGTTGGTGAGCACGAGGGGCCAGGCGAGCGCCAGGGTCGCGCGCCACTCCTTCGCCCACGCCCCCGGCGTGGCGTTCCTCACGGTATCGTTCTGTGTCATGGGCCGGCAATCTATACGCAAATGCCAAAAGCGCCCATGCCGATGACGCAGAATTAGGCAGCGAAATCGTGGGGAGAGCGTTCGCCTTCGTGGCGACACGGTCAGAGCCGCCCGCACCGCCTCCCCTTTCCTGCCTCGGGCGTGTGGCAGCGCCGCGAAAAGGCGCTAGAAGACGGCAAAAGCCTGTGCGAGCGACGCCGACGGAGGAACGCGAATGTATCAGCCCCCGCATTTCCGGGAGGAGAGGCTCGAGATTCAGCATGCGCTGATCCGCGCCCATCCGCTTGGCCTGCTGATCTCCTCGGGCGAGGACGGGCTGCTCGCCAATCCGGTGCCGTTCCTGCTCGACGCGGAGGCGGCGCCCAAGGGCGTGCTGAGGGCACACCTCGCCCGCGCCAACCGGCAGTGGCAGGCCCTTGCCGCCGGCCAGCCGGCCCTCGTCGTCTTCCAGGGTGTCGACACCTACATCACGCCATCCTGGTACGAGACGAAGAAGGAGACAGGCAAGGTCGTACCCACGTGGAACTATGCCATCGTGCAGGTGCGCGGTCCGGTGCGCGTCATCGAGGACCGGGAATGGCTGCGCCGCCAGATCACGGCACTGACCGCCGAGCACGAGAGCAGCCGCAGCGAACCCTGGGCCGTGACTGACGCGCCGGACGATTTCGTGGAAGCGCAGCTCAAGGGCATCATCGGCATCGAAATGACGATCGAGACCATCGAGGGCAAGTGGAAGGTGAGCCAGAACCGCCCCCTCGCCGACCGCATCGGTGTCACCGCCGGCCTCGCTGCCGAGGCAGATCCGCGCGCGGCTGAGATGGAACGCCTCGTGCGCGCGTATGGAGGCATACCTGGCCCGTGACCGCGGTGGCTGCGGATTGAAACGTCTCGATCTGCTGATCTTCAGGGGAGGAGTGGTGCCCAGAGCTGGAATCGAACCAGCGACACTGCGATTTTCAGTCGCATGCTCTACCAACTGAGCTATCTGGGCTCACGCTCGCAGCGCCGTTCGGCACCGCTGCGGACGAAGCGCTTATAGAGAGAGCCGCCGCGCCTGTCCAGTGGGTGTTGGCTCATCCACAGGCGGGCGGAAGGCTGTCCCGGCGGCGTCAGTCCTCGTCGCTGCTGCGGCGGCCCTCCCCGCCCGTGCTGCCGTCGTCCGGCAGGTCATCGTCCTCCACGGCGGGGATGACGTATGAACCGCTCAGCCAACGGTTGAGGTCGATGTCCGCGCAGCGCGAGGAGCAGAAGGGGCGCCAGCGCTCGACGCGCGGCTTGCCGCAGATCGGGCAGGCCGGGGTCTTCGGCGCGTCGTTGGCTGGCTTGGTATCGCGATCCTTGATGGTCCGAACTCCCTGGGACATGGCCTTATGCTCGGGCCGGATGCTTGTCACACGGCGTTGAGCCAGCTGAGGCGCACGGGGTAGCCTTCGCCATCCAAGATGGCGACCGTCTCGTGCAGCGGCAAGCCCACCACCGCCGTATAGGAGCCGACGAGCTTGACGACGAAACAGCCGGCGAGGCCCTGGATGGCGTAGCCGCCGGCCTTGCCGCGCCATTCGCCGGAGGCGAGATAGCTCTCTAGCTCGTCGCGCGACAGGTTCTTGAAGCGCACGCGCGTCTCCACCACCCGCTCGCGGAACTTGCCCGAGGGGGTGACGACGCAAACACCCGTGTAGACGCGGTGCACACGGCCGGACAGCAGGCGCAGGCACTGTGCCGCCTCGTCCACGACCTCGGCCTTGGGCAGGATGCGCCGGCCGACAGCAACCACCGTATCGGCGGAGATGAGGAAGGCCTCGGCCAGCTCCTCGCGTCCGCGCGCCACGGCAAGTGCCGTTTCCGCCTTCTCACGCGCGAGGCGGCGTGCATAGTCGCGCGGCTTCTCGCCCCGCCGGGGCGTCTCGTCGATATCTGCCGGCAGGACAGCGTCGGGCTCGAGCCCCGCCTGTTGCAGCAGGGCAAGCCGGCGCGGCGAGGCCGATGCCAGTATGAGCCTGGGACGCCAGCTTCCGGCGGGGTTGGGCTTCAAGGACAAACCTTTCTCCACTTCGAGCGTGGGGCCCGCCGCAGGTGCCGCTGCTGCCTCACTTGAAGCGGTATGTGATGCGCCCCTTGGTCAGATCATAGGGCGTCATCTCGACGAGGACGCGGTCACCGGCGAGGACGCGAATGCGGTTCTTGCGCATCTTGCCCGCCGTGTGGGCGATGATCTCGTGATCGTTCTCAAGCTTCACACGAAACATCGCGTTGGGAAGCAGTTCGGTAACGACCCCAGGAAACTCGAGCAGCTCTTCTTTCGACATGCTCCGACCAGCTCTGACAACGAAACGGCGCGGAACGTAATCGAAAGCCGAAGTCTTGTGAACTGGGCCGTTGGTGAGATTTCACACNCCCGCCGGCCCGGCCCCCTTCGCCTCGCCGGCCCCTGCCTCAGGGGCAGCGGCAGCCTCCTCTGCCCGGGCGCGGGCCGCTTCCTCGCGCGCCCTGCGCCGGTAACGCGCGACGCCGAGCGGAATGAGGGCGAGATAGACGATGACGCCGACGGCCAGAACCTGGAAGGTGAAGCTGACAAGCAGCGCCGCGAAGAGCACGATGACCGCAAACAGCGGCAGCACCTTCTCGCGCGGGATGCGGCTGCCCAGCGTCTTGCCGGCATAGGTCGGAATGCGGCTCACCATCAGGAAGGCGATGCCGACGAGATAGGCGGCGACGAAAGGGGCCGCGATGCTGTCGACCGGCAGGCCGAGCATGTAGAGGTAGATCGGCAGGAGGGCGCAGATGGCGCCCGCCGGCGCGGCCATGCCGACGAAGTAGTTCTTCTGCCACTCTGGCCGGTGCGGGTCGTCGATCATGACGTTGAAGCGCGCGAGGCGCAGCGCGGCAGCGATGGCAAAGACGAGCGCCGCGATCCAGCCGATCGACTTCAGCTCGTGCAGCACGAAGCTGTAGAGGATCAGCGCCGGCGCGACGCCGAAGTTCACGAAGTCCGACAGCGAGTCGAGCTCGGCGCCGAAGCGCGAGGTGCCCTTGAGCAGGCGCGCCACGCGCCCGTCGATGCCGTCGAGGATGGCGGCGATGACGATGGCGATCAGCGCCGGCTCGAGCCGCTCCTCGATGGCGAGGCGGACGGCGGTGAGCCCGAGGCAGAGCGCAAGCAGGGTGATGACATTGGGCACCAGCACCCGCAGCGGAATGGGCGTGAAGCGCCGGCGGCGCGCTTCCTCCGGATCCGGCGCGAAGGGCGGGAAAAGGTCAGTCATCGCGGATCATTCTCGGGCAAAGGCACCGCCGGTACAACGTCAGGAGCTGCGGAAGGCGCGCGGCCCTTCCTGCGACTTGAGATCGGCGAGCACCGTCTCGCCGGCGACCGTGAGCTGGCCGAGCCCGACGAGAGGCTGGATGCCGGCCGGCAGGNAGACGTCCACGCGCGAGCCGAAGCGGATGAGGCCGAAGCGCTCGCCCGCAGCGAGCGTGTCACCCTCGTGCACGAAGCTGACAATGCGCCGGGCGATCAGGCCGGCGATCTGCACCACGCCGATGCGATAGGGGCCGGACTCGATGACGAGGCCGTTGCGCTCGTTGTTCTCGCTGGCCTTGTCGAGCTCGGCGTTGATGAACAGGCCCGGCGTGTAGACGATGCGCGCAATCCGCCCCGGAACCGGCGCGCGGTTCACGTGGCAGTCGAAGACGTTCATGAAGATGGAGATGCGCGTGTGCGGCTCGTCGCTCAGCGCAAGCTCCGGCGGCGGCACCACGGTGGCAATGCCACTGATGCGCCCGTCGGCGGGGGCGATGACGAGGCCCTCGCGCGTCGGCGTCACGCGCTCGGGATCGCGGAAGAAGTAGCAGATCCAAAGGGTGATGATGAGGCCGATCCAGCCGAAGGGCGCCCACAGGTGCCCGAGGACGAGCGTAGCCACCGCCGCAATGGCGATGAAGGGATACCCTTCCTTGTGGATCGGCGTCAGCGTCTTGCGAATCGATTCGTAGATGGACATCTCTTGCTCTCGCATCGGCACTGTGCCGCCGGGACCCCAACGCCGTCCCTTGGCGGAAACCGTCAGCCGGCAGTGGAGCCGGTTCCGTCATTGAAACCACAGATCCCGTGGCAGCGCACCGTCACGGCGGCGCTGCCACTCGCAACCCGCGCCCCGCCAGGATCTGCGTGGCGCAGTGGGATGGCAGGCATTGCCCCGCCCGTCAACCCGCCGTCAGGCTCATCCGCAGGCTTTCGCCCTCCTCCTCCGCGGCACGCTTGAGCTTTTCGCGCGCCTCGTCAGCCTCGCGCTGGCGATTCCACATGGCGGCGTAGATGCCGCCAGCGGCCAGCAACTCCTCGTGCGTGCCGCGCTCGGCGATGACGCCCTTGTCGAGCACAATGATCTCGTCCGCGCCGACGACGGTGGAGAGACGGTGGGCAATGACCAGCGTGGTTCGCCCGCGCGACACGCGGTCCAGCGCGTCCTGGATCTCCTTTTCCGTGAAGCTGTCGAGGGCAGAGGTCGCCTCGTCCAGCACCAGGATGGGCGGGCCCTTGAGGATGGTGCGGGCAATCGCCNCCCTCTGCTTCTCGCCGCCCGAGAGCTTGAGGCCGCGCTCGCCGACCGGCGTGTCGTAGCCTTCCGGCAGGGAGCGGATGAAGGTGTCGATCTGCGCGAGGCGTGCAGCCTCGGCCACCTCCTCCTCGCTGGCCTCCCAGCGTCCGTAGCGGATGTTGTAGCCGATGGTGTCGTTGAACAGGACAGTGTCCTGCGGGACCATGCCGATCTTCTCGCGCAGGCTCGCCTGCTGCACGTCGGCGATGTCCTGCCCGTCGATGAGGATGCGGCCGCTGCTCGGCTCGTAGAAGCGGAACAGCAGGCGCGAGATGGTCGACTTGCCGGCGCCCGAAGGGCCGACGATGGCGACCGTGCGCCCTGCCGGCACCTCGAAGGTGATGCCCTTGAGGATCTCGCGCTCCGGCACGTAGGAGAAGTGCACGTTCTCGAAGCGCACCGTCCCCTCGGTGACGACAAGCGGCTTGGCGCCCGGCTTGTCGCTCNCCTCCGGATGGCGGGCGAGGATGGAGAACATGTCGTCGATGTCGATGAGCGCCTGCTTGATCTCGCGATACAGCATCCCCATGAAGTTGAGCGGGATGTAGAGCTGGATCAGCATGGCGTTGATCATGACGAAACCGCCGACCGTGGTGTGGCCGGCCCGCACGTCGAACACCGCCATCACCATCGCCGCCGTCAGCCCCAGCGTGAAGATGATGGCCTGGCCGGCGTTGAGGACGGCGAGCGAGGTATAGGTCTCGATGCTGGCCCGCTCGTATCGCTCGACGGAGCGGTCGTAGCGGCGGATCTCGCGCTCCTCGGCGCAGAAATACTTCACCGTCTCGTAGTTGAGCAGGGAATCGACGGCCTTGGTGTTGGCGTCGGTGTCGGATTCGTTCATGCGCCGGCGGATGCCGATGCGCCACTCCGTCGCCTGGTAGGTGAAGGCGAGGTAGACGACCACCATGGCGAAGACGACGGCAGCGTAGCGCCAGTCGAACTGCAGCCAGAGGATGGCGAGCACCAGCGCAAACTCGATGATCGTGGGCACGAGCTGCAGCACTGCCAGGCGCACCAGCTCCTCGATGCCGGAGCGCCCGCGCTCGAGCACGCGCGTCAGCCCGCCGGTCTTGCGCTCCAGGTGGAAGCGCAGGGAAAGGCGGTGCATGTGCTCGAAGGTCTTGAGAGCCAGGCGCCGCACCGCGTTCATGGCCACGGAGGCGAAGATGCCGTCCCGCAGCTGCGTGAGTCCGGCCATGAGCATGCGCATCAGGCCGTAGAGCACCGTAAGCGCCACCGCCCCGCCCCACAGCGGGGCAGTCACCTGCACGCCGGCGCCGCCGAGCTCGCCCGTCAGCGCGTCCGTCGCCCACTTGAAGCTGTAGGGCATGAGGATGGTGACGATCTTCGCCGCCAGGAGCAGGGCGAAGGCGATGTAGATGCGCAGGCGCAGGTCCGCCCGATCGTGCGGCCACAGGTAGGGCCACAGGCGCACCATGGTGCCGGCGATGCCCGGCCTCTGCGGCGCTGCGGCAGGCCCCTGCGCTGCCGCTGCCTGGGCGGCCGGGCCGGTTGCTTGGTCAGCCATTCGGAATAATTCCAGGACAGAAGGTGCCCCTGATATAGGCGCGTCCGACCGTTTGTGCNCCCCGGCCATGCCGGGCGAGTGCAGGCGCGGCGCTTGCCGAAAGCGCCGCGCCGCCGCTCACTGGCGCTTTTCGTCGTTGGGCAGCACGAAGACCTGGCCGGGATAGATCAAGTCCGGGTTGCGGATCTGGTCCTGGTTGGCATCGTAGATGACGGTGTAACGGATGCCGTGGCCATAGATGCGCCGGCTGATCCGCCACAGGCTGTCGCCGCGCGAGACGACGGTGGTGCGCACCTCGGGCACCACCACCACGCCCTCGCCGCCCGACGGAGGCGCGCCTTCGGCCGGAGTGGTCTGCCCCTGCCCCGCGGCTGCGCCTGCGACATCCGGTGAGACCGGCGCGGCGGGCGATGCGGTGGCGGCGCCCCCCTCCGCTTCCGCTGCCGGCATGGTGAACGGCACCTCCGCGCGCGACAGCACGGCGCCGGTGGCCGGGTCGATGTCGTCCAGGCGCACGCGGTAGTCGCCGGGTGCCACGCCGCGCTCCACGGAGAAGGACAGGCGCCCGTCGTCTGGCACTGTGCCGGCGGCGAGATAGCTCTCGTTGAGATAGAGCCTCACGGTCGCACCGGGCGCGCCGCGGCCGGAGACGAAGAACCTGCCCTGCCCCTCGACATCGACCGCATCGATGGCGACGCGGGCACGCTCGTTCTGTTGCTCCGTCGCCGCGGGCGCATCCGCCGCAGCGGACGTTCCGGCTGCCGGGACGTCGGCGCCGCCGGCGGCGGGCGGCTGCGCGCTGTCAGCTGCGCCGGGCTGCGCATCCTGTCCGGTGCCGGACGAAGCCTGCGCCACGTCCGTCTGCGGGCGCGACAGCACCTGCGTCGGCGCATTGGGCGTGGCGAGCGCCACCATGGGCTGCTGCCTGCCGTCCTCCGCGACGACCACTGTAACCGCCTGCCCGGAATGGTGCGTGCGCCCCTCGGCGTCGGTCAGGCGCAGGGTCAGCTCGTAGGTACCCGGCGGCAGGGGCGGTGGCGTCATGGCGAACTGGCCTGCCGCATCGGTCGTGGCCTCGGCGAAGGGCTCGCCGTTGCGCAGCAGCTCCACCTTGCCGTTGGGCGCCGCGCGGCCGGCGATGACGGCGTCGCCGTTCGGCTCCACGCGAATGATGTCGAAGGACGGGACGACGCCCTGCGGCGCGGCCGCCTCGGCTGCCGCCTGCTGCTGCGCCCCGCCGGCCTCATCCTCCTCCGCCGCCGCGTCCGCGGCCTGGCCGCTTTCCGTCTGCCCGGCCCCGGTCTGTCCGTTCGCGGGCTGTGTCGTCCCGGCCTCCGAGGCACCTGCTGGCGAGGCTCCTGCCTCAGCCTTGCCGGAATCGCCGGCGGACGGCCTGTCGTCCGACGGCGCAGGCGTCGTCGCGGGGGCGGACGGCACGTCCCGGGCCGGCGGGCTGCCGGCCGCCACGGGCTGCTCGCGCCCGGCCTGCTGCCCCGCCTCTCGCGGAATGCCGAAAAAATAGATGATGAGCCCAAGGGCGATTACCCCTGCGACCGCAATGGCAATTTGCGAGTTGCGGGACAGGACCATATGCGACTACCCCCGATTTTCCGTCCGCCCAAGCTAGCGGCGTTGCCGCCGCCTCGCCATATCCTTTTGAGCCAGCGGCACATTTACGCTCTTTGACGGCAGTCCATGCCACACCAATCTTGCCTGTGCCGTTCCGGGCCACAGCACGCTTCGTGACTTGACCGGCGGCTCCGGGACGCGCAAACCCCTAGGCATGAGCAAGATTCGATCCATCTGCGTCTATTGCGGCTCGGCGTCCGGAGACGAGCCAGCCCACGAGGCTGCGGCAAAAACACTCGGCACCGCCATGGCTGAGAAGGGCATCCGCCTCGTCTACGGCGGCGGCAACGTCGGCCTCATGGGCACCATCGCGCGCGCGGTGCTGGACGCGGGCGGACACGTGACCGGCATCATCCCGGAATTCCTCAAGAAGCGCGAGGTGATGCTGACGGAGGCGCAGGAAACCATCGTCGTGCCCGACATGCATACGCGAAAGCGCATGATGTACGAGCGCGCCGATGCCTTCGTCGCCATGCCAGGCGGCATCGGCACCCTGGAGGAGCTCGTCGAGCAGCTCACCTGGGCCCAGCTCGGCCAGCACAAGAAGCCGATCCTCCTGCTCAATACGCAGGACTTCTGGCGCCCGCTGCTGCAGCTTTTCGCGCACATGCGCAATGAGGGCTTCATCCGCCCCGGCTTCGAGATCTCCTACCTCGTCGCCGAGAAGGCGGGCGACGTGGTGCCAATGCTCGAGAAGGCCGCCGCCCGCGTCAGCGACGAGGAGCGGGAAGCCAAGATGCCACTCGGCGAGCGGTTCTGATATCCGCGCCGTCGTGACCGGGGGCGGCCAGGTCATGCGGATCGGCATTTCATGCCGGCATGCGGAGGTGGCGATGCCCGCGGCGGGCGCAGGCATCGCAGCAGCCTCTCACCCCCTGCCCGCGCCGCTGCGGACGAGCTTGTAGACGATCGAATCCGTCAACGCCTGGAACGACGCGTCGATGATGTTGGCCGAGACGCCGACGGTGCACCACCGCTCGCCGGTTTCGTCACCCGATTCGATGAGCACGCGCGTCACCGCGTCCGAGCCGCCCTGGAAGATGCGCACCTTGTAATCGAGGAGCTGGAGCCCCTCGATGAAACGCTGGTACTCGCCGAGATCCTTGCGCAGGGCAAGATCGAGGGCGTTGACGGGCCCGTTGCCCTCGGCGGCAGAGATGAGAACCTCCTCCCCCNCCCTCACCTTGACGATGGCCTCGGCCACGGTGACGAGCTCGCCGACGGCGTTGTAGCGCCGCTCCACGTTCACGCTGAAGCGCTCGACCGTGAAGAACTCCGGCACCTCGCCCAGCACGCGCTTGGCCAGCAGGAAGAAGGAAGCGTCCGCCCCCTCATAGGCGTAGCCCTGGGCCTCCTTCTCCTTCACCGCAGCGAGCAGGCGGGAGATGCGCGGGTCGTTGCGGTCCACCTTGAGCCCGACGCGCTCGAGCCCCGCGAGCAGGTTGGAGCGGCCGGCCTGATCCGAGACCAGCACCTGGCGCACGTTGCCGACGCGCTCCGGCTCCACGTGCTCGTAGGTGCGCGGATCCTTGAGGACGGCGGAAGCGTGGATGCCCGCCTTGGTGGCGAAGGCGCTCGCGCCGACATAGGGCGCGTGGCGGTTGGGTGCGCGGTTGAGGATCTCGTCGAGCGCGCGCGACAGCTTGGTGATGCCGGCGAGCGCGTCGTCGTCGACGCCGATCTCGAAGCGGTCGGCGAAGCCTTCCTTGAGCTTCAGCGTGGGAATGAGGCTGACGAGATTGGCGTTGCCGCAGCGTTCGCCGAGGCCGTTGAGCGTGCCCTGCACATGGCGCACGCCGGCACGGATCGCGGCGAGCGAATTGGCGACGGCGCAGCCCGTGTCATCGTGGGCATGGATGCCGAGATGGTCGCCGGGGACGTGGCGTGCCACGTCGGTGACGATGGCGGCGNCCTCCTCCGGCAGGGTGCCGCCGTTGGTATCGCACAGCACGACCCAGCGCGCGCCGGCCTCGTAGGCGGTCTTTGCGCAGGCGATGGCATAGTCGCGGTTGGCCTTGTAGCCGTCGAAAAAGTGCTCGCAGTCGAGAATGACCTCGCGTCCTGCCGCCTTCGCAGCCGAAACACTCTCCCGGATACTGGCCAGGTTCTCCTCCAGCGTCGTCTCCAGCGCCACGGTGACCTGATAGTCCCAGGACTTGGCGACGAAGCAGATGACGTCGGCCTCGGCCTCGAGCAGCGCTGCGACGCCGGGATCGTTGGAGACAGAACGGCCCGCCCGCTTCGTCATGCCGAAGGCGGCGAATTTCGCACGCTCGGTGCGCCTTGTCTTGAAGAACTCCGTGTCGAGCGGATTGGCGCCGGGATAGCCGCCCTCCACATAGTCCACACCCAGCCTGTCGAGCATGCCGGCGATAAGGCGCTTGTCCTCCAGCGAGAAATCCACGCCCGTGGTCTGCGCGCCGTCGCGCAGGGTGGTGTCGTAGAGATAGACGCGCTCGCGCGTTGTCATGAGACTTGTCCTTCCCCTGCAGCAGGCAGGGTCTTTTCCATGCGGGTGCTGCCGAGCCATTCCTCGCCCAGCATGACTGTGTTGCGGTGCTGCGGGAGATAGCCGCGCTGCTCGAAGAAGGGCAGCGCAGTGTCGCTCGCGTCCGTTGTCAGGCGCCTCGCCTGGCGGGCGCCGGCCAGCTTCTCCAGCGCGTCGCAGAGGGCGGAGCCGATGCCGCGGCGCGCGAAGTCCGGGTGCACGTAGAGCATGTCGATGTGATCGGCGCCCTTGAGCGCGGCGAAGCCCACCGGCATGCCGCCGATGGTGGCGACGATGGTCAGCATGCCCGCAAGCCGGGCACCGAACGTCGCCTCGTCATCCGCCACGGCCATCCAGGCCTCCTGCTGGGCCTCGCTGTAGTCCTCTCCCGTCAGCTCCTCGACGCTGGCGCGGAAGATCATGGCGAGTTCCGGCACGTCCGCCGGCAGGAACGGCCGGAGCGCGGGCGCCGGCATGGCCTGGGCATTCATCGCACGACCCCCCACTCGGTCACGGGCTCACCCGTCACCGGGTCCTTACCGTCCTTGGCAGCGAAACCGAGCTTCGCGAGCTCGTCACGCAGGCGGTCGGACTCCGCCCAGTTCCTCGCCTTCCTCGCCGCCAGGCGCGCGTCCATGAGGGCCTTGATTTCGGGCGTGACGGCGAGCTGCGCGGCAGCCGCGCGCACCGCCGCCTCGCCATGGGACGCCAAGAGGGCCGCCACGTCGAAGCCGAGCAGCGTGAGCGAGCCGTGCAGGGCACGGGCCGCCTCGACGTTGCCCTTGCGCGCCTCGCCCGCGAGGCCGTGCAGGCCGGCGATGGCCTTGGGGGNGTTGAGATCGTCACACAGCGCCGCAATGACATCGGACCCAGCGGCACACGCCTCGACAAGTGAGGTCTGGTGCGCCTCCAGGACATTCGCCCAGCCGCGCAGCGTCTTTTCCGCCTCCTCCAGCGCCTTCACCGTCCAGTCGATGGGCTGGCGGTAGTGCGTGCGCAGCATGGCGAGGCGCAGCACGTCGCCGGGCCAGGAGCGGCCGCCGAACCGGTCGGTCGCGAGCAGCTCATGGATGGTGACGAAGTTGCCGAGCGACTTCGACATCTTCTCGCCTTCGACCATGAGGAAACCGTTGTGCAGCCAGAAGTTGGCCATGCGGGCGGTGTCGAGGGCGCAGCAGCTCTGGGCGATCTCGTTCTCGTGGTGCGGGAAGACGAGGTCGATGCCGCCGCCGTGGATGTCGAAGACGTTCCTGGCCGGATCATCGCAGGAAAGGCCGCCGCCAAACGGCTCGAGGAGCTTGGCCATGGCCATGGCCGAGCACTCGATGTGCCAGCCCGGCCGGCCCAGGACAGCGATGCCGCAGGGGCTCGGCCAGCCCGGCTCCCCCTCCTTCGAGGGCTTCCACAGCACGAAGTCCATCGGGTCGCGCTTGTAGGGTGCGACGTCCACGCGCGCACCGGCCAGCATCTCGTCGAGCGAGCGGCGGGCGAGAGAGCCGTATTTGGGCGCCTTGCCGCGCGCGTCCATGGCGCTTGGGGAGAAGAGCACGTGGTCCTCGGCCACATAGGCGACGCCGCGGGCGACGAGCCGCTCGATGATGGCCTTCATCTCGTCAATATGGGCCGTGGCGCGCGGCTCGGCCGTGGGCGGAAGGACGCCAAGGGCAGCAATGTCGGCGTGGAACTGCGCCTCCGTCTTCTCCGTGACCCTGGTGATGGCTTCGTTGAGTGGCAGGTCGGGATAGTCGCGGGCGGCGCGGGCGTTGATCTTGTCGTCCACGTCCGTGATGTTGCGGACGTAGGTGACGTGCTTCTCCCCATAGATGTGCCGCAGCAGGCGAAACAGCACATCGAAGACGATGACGGGCCGGGCGTTGCCGATGTGGGCGTAGTCGTAGACCGTCGGCCCGCACACATACATGCGCACGTTCGCCGGATCGATGGGGCGGAAGTCGTCCTCGGTGCGCGTCAGCGTGTTGTAGAGCCGCAAGATCGGTTCAGACATGAGTTATCCCCTAGCCGCCGGCCGGAGGGGCAACCCGATCTTTGCGAGAGAACAGGACGGCTCCAGCCAGCGGAAACGCTAGCTGCAAATAATAATCGGGCGAATGATCGCGGTGGCCGTCATGGCGGGGNTGTTTGCCTTTTCGGCGAGAATCCGTCAAGAGACCTCGCCGCGAATGCGCCATTCGTGCCTTCCCATGTGCGATGGCGCACCTCGCTCGCGGAACTTTCAGGGTTTCTTCAGCATCGTTATGGAGAGTGCCTTCGGGCCTCGTCCCAACTTATCGTCGACAACAGACACGCTTCCCATGCGCCGCGCACTCCTCCTGACCGGTCTTGCCGTCCNCCTCGTTGCGCTGACCCTCATTCTGCCCGCAGCCGTCACGGCCTCGCCCGCGGACGAGGCGACCTTCATCATCCCCGCCAGCGACGGCTATGGCGTCGCGGAATGCCTGGCCAGCGCCGACGACTGCGCGGCGGGCGTGGCGCAGGCGTGGTGCACCGCCCAGGGCTATGCCCGGGCGACGCAGTTCGGCTTCGTCGACCGTCGGGAAGCAACCGGCTCCCTGAAGGAGCACGTGGCTGTGGCGAGCCGTCGCGGCTCGCCGTCCATCTCCATCACCTGCTCGGTCGCGCCCTGAGCGCGACGGGCCGGGACGGCCACACCGTCCGGCCTCAGCTCTTCAGCCAGTCGGCACAGCGCGGCGCCTCGCTGCCGCCCCAGGGCATGATCGGCACGCTCGAGGNGGAGTTCTTGGGCGAGCCCTCGATGATCTTGTCCGAATAGACGAGATAGACGAGCACGTTGCGCTTGACGTCGCAGCCGCGCACGATCTGCATGCGCTTGAAGACGAGCGAGCGGCGCTCACTGAAGACCACCTCGCCCTGCTCGAACTTGCTCTTGAAGGTGATCGGCCCCACCTGGCGGCAGGACAGGGAGATGTCCGACACCTCCTCCGCGACGCCGAACATGCCCTTGACCCCGCCTCTCTCGGGCAGGGTGTAGTGGCAGGCGACGCCCTCCGCCACCGGATCGTCGATGCCGTAGACGGCGAGCTTGTCGTCCGGCGTCAGCATCTTCCACACGGTCGATTTCTTGAAGATGAGGTCGGGACCGTCCGCGCGCGCCGGCGCACCGGCCGCGACGATGATCGCCGCCGCACTGGCCGCGGCAGCCATGAGAAATCGACGAAACGCCATGCGTGCCCTCCTGCAGTGCTGCAGGATCATATGGGCAGCGCCGGCTGCCTGCACCAGCCCTCGCCGCCACGTGGGCACAACCACATCGGAAAAATTATAAATTATTGATTTTGTTTGATTTTAACCACGATCCACATTACCCATCCCGAGGGCGCGCGGGGCAGCATGGCATTCGACCAACCGGGGAGCCACGCATGAGGGGAAGAATGCAGATTGCAAAGCCGCGGCGTGTCGCACGGACGGAATGGGCGCTCTGCCTCGCCGCCAGCGTCGTCGCGGTCGCCGGCCTCACCCTCCTGCCACCCCACCATCCCTCCGGCCCGCAGCCGGCCGTCACACGGCAGTCGCCGACCGCCTTGCCCTCCAAGCCGACGCTCAGGACCATACGGGCTCAGGCCGGCGAATGGCAGACGCAGCAGATCTTGTGGCCGTCGAGGTCGCGGATATAGGCCCCGTAATAATCCGGATGATAGTGCGGCCTGAGGCCGGGTGCCCCCTCGTCGCGGGCGCCGGCGGCCAGCGCCGCGTGGTAGAAGGCGTCGACCTTGTCACGCGATGGCGCGACGAAAGCCACCGTGACGCCGTTGCCGACTGTCGCCGGGCGGCCGTCGATGGGCCTGCCCAGCCAGAACTGCGGCAGGCTTTCCGGCCCGGCTGCATAGCCGACCCAGCCCTCCTCGCGATGGTCGAACTGGCATGAAATGCCGAGCACCGCGAGCACGATGTCGTAAAAGCGCTTGGCGCGCTCGATGTCGGCCGTTCCCAGCGTGACGTGGCTCAGCATGTCCTCTCCCCACCAGTCGGCCGGCCCTTGCCGGCAGAGGCCTTCTAGCACGGCGGGCCTGATCGCAGTTGCGGATTTGCCGCCCCCTCACCATATAGCCGGCCGGAAAGCACCTCCCGGGTGCATGCGTCAGTGCCATTCGCCTTCGACGCACCGCCGACCTTTGCAGGGGGCACCATCTCGGGTATCGATCAAATCCATTAGATCTTTCGGGCAACGCAAAGAAGCAGCGGGCGGACGCTGTAACCTGCGCGGTGCCCACCGACGGGGCACCGCTAAGAGGCAACGATCTGCAGCACATGAAACCCATAGCGACGGATCAGGCGGCCGCCCCCGCGAGGCGGGCGAAGCTCGCCCTCTCGACCTTCCTGCCCTACCAGCTCAACGTTGCGGCCCAGCTCGTGGCCGAGGCGCTTGCTGAGAGCTATGCGGAGACCTTCGGCCTCGGCATTCCCGAATGGCGCGTCATCGCCACTCTCGGCGAATACGAGGTGATGACCGCGCGCGACATCGGCCGCCATAGCCGCATGCACAAGACGAAGGTGTCGCGGGCCATCAGCGCACTCGACGAGCGCGGGCTCATCGAGCGGCGCTCCAACGAGGAGGACCGGCGCGAGGCCTTCGTCTCGCTGTCGCGCGAGGGCCTCGAGGTCTACGACGCCATCGTGCCCATCGCGCTCGGCTTCGCGGAACGGCTGACGGACGGGGTCCCGCAGGAGGATCTCGCCGCCTTCAGCCGCGTCATCGAGCATCTCATGCAGCGGTGCGCCGCCCTGCACGAGGAGCCGCCGGCGATTGATCAGTGAAGCCCGCTCAGCTAAGGCATTGACGGGTGTCCGCCGCCTCTCGCCTCCGGGCGGGAGCAGCGACACACTTTGGTCGATGTCTCGTTGTCCTAATCCGCGGACTTTTGCCACGTGTCCGCTGTTCCGCCGTCCCGGGAAGGATCGATGGTTGCTCGCCCCCTGAAGATCGCCTTTGCGACCGTCGCCCTCGTGGTCGCCGCTGGCTCCGCGCTGGCGCAGTCGCCCGCCTGCGACCGCTACCGGGCCGAGCTCGCCTCACTGCAGGCGGGACCGGATCCGCGCGCGCGCCAATATGAGACCGCAGCGCGGCGCCAGCGGCAGGAGCTCGACCGCACCCGTGCCTATTTCGACCAGCTCGGCTGCAGCCGGGGTCGCTTCCTGTTCTTCGGCGACGCGCCGCCCCCTGAGTGCAACGGCCTCGCCGCCCGCATCCGGCAGATGGAGAACAACCTCGACCAGCTGCTCGCCACGGCTGAACGTCTTGGCGGCGGGCCGGGCGTGGAGCAGCGCCGCCGGCACCTGCAGAATCTGATCGCCCGCGAGTGCCAGCCGGGCGGGCGTCCACGCGGCTTCTTCGAAAGCCTGTTCGGCGGCGGCCCGCTGCCCGACGAGCCGATGCCCGAGATCACTGAGGTACCGCCGGAGGAGAGCCAGCGCTTCGGCGGGTCGCGCGCCGTCTGCGTGCGGACCTGTGACGGCTACTTCTTCCCGCTGGAGGCAAGCCCCGGTGGCCGCGAGGGTGCGCGCAGCATGTGCCAGGCGCTGTGCCCCGGCGCCGCGACCGACCTCTACTTCATGCCGCAGGGCGGCGCCATCGAGCAGGCGGCGAGCTGGAACGGCCAGCCCTATACCGCGCTGCCCAACGCCGGCCGCTACAAGCGGACGTTCGACCCCTCCTGCAGCTGCAAGAATCCGGACGAGACCTGGGCGCAGGTGCTGCAGCGGGCCGAGCAGATGATCGGCGGCCGCAAGGGCGACCTCATCGTCACGGCCGAGAAGGCTGAGGAGTTGTCGCGTCCCAAGCGCGAGGAACCGGCGCAGCGCCGCGCCGAGGCCAGGAAGCCCGCCGCTGCAGAGGCGGAGGAGGAGGCAGGCGAATCGGCAAGCACCCTGCCCACGGGCTCGAGCGAATCCTCGGGCATCGATGCCGGCGCCATCGAGACGGCCGCTCCGACGGTGGACCAGAACGAGGGCCCGACCCAGGACGTCACCCGCCCGGACGGCATGCGCACCCGCGTGCGCATCGTCGCGCCGAACGTCGTCGCGGTGCCGAAGGTCGAGCCGCCCGTCGCCAAGCAGTAAGGCGGCGCCCGCCGGGGCGCCCTCGCCCTGCTGTCGGCACGCCGCCCGCGCCTGCCTGAAAGCCCACGCCTGAACCGGCGTGGATGACCAGCCGACCGATTTTCCCGACCACACCTTCTCCGCCGGGCGGCGAGCAGGCATTGCTTGCTCCCGTCGCCATGGGCGCCGAGGCCAAGCTGCGCCGGCACCGGCCTCCCATTGGGCCATCATTCAACCAATCCGTTGACAATCAATCCGCGGGCCATATATTTAACCATATGGTTGAATTTGACACTGCCCAGCTCGACACTGTCTTTCATGCTCTCTGCGACGCGACGCGGCGGCACATGCTGCGCCAGCTCTCGGCCGGCGAGCGCACCGTGAGCCAGCTCGCCGAGCCGTTCTCCATCTCGCTCGCAGCGGCCTCGAAGCACATCAAGGCGCTGGAAAACGCCGGGCTCATCCGGCGGGAGATCAGGGGCCGCACGCATGTGTGCCGCCTTGACCCGGGGCCGCTCGCCAGCGCCCACCAATGGCTGAGCTTCTACGAACGCTTCTGGACCGAGCGTCTGGACGTGCTCGAGGCGCTCCTGCGCGCGGAGGACGCCGGCCCCTCCTCCNCCCCGAAAGGAGAGGAACCATGAACGACCGAGACGCACCGGATGCCTACGGCGTGGTGACCAAGCCCGCCACGCTGATGATCCAGCGCCTGCTGCCGGGCCCCGTCGAGCGGATCTGGGCCTATCTCACGGAGAGCGACCTGCGCCGCCGCTGGCTGGCGGCGGGAGACATGGAGCTGAAGGTGGGCGCGCCCTTCGAGTTCGTCTGGCGCAACGACGAGCTGACCGTTCCGCCTGGCCGGCGCCCCTCCGGCTTTGCGCAGGAACACCGGATGCAGAGCCGCCTGACGGAGGTTGAACCTCCGCACCGCCTCTCCTTCACCTGGAGCGGCACGGGGGAGGTGACCTTCGCGCTGGAGCCGAGGGGCGAGGCCGTGCTGCTTACGATCACCCATCGCCAGGTCGCCGACCGCTCGACCCTGCTCAAGGTCAGCGCCGGCTGGCACGTGCACCTCGACATCCTCGTCGCCCGCACATCGGGCGAGGAGCCGGAGCCCTTCTGGGACGGCTGGCATCGCCTGCAGCAGGACTACGAGCGCAGGCTTCCGGCCTAAGCTTCTGGCCCCGCCCTCAGGCCGTGCGGCCCTCCAGCCGCGCGGCCACCTTGGCGCGCCCGATCAGTGGCAGCAGCGCGGCGAGCTCCGGCCCGTGGTCGAGCCCCGTGAGGGCCTGCCTGAGCGGCATGAACAGCGCCCTGCCCTTGGCGCCGGTCTCAGCCTTGACCGCGTCCGTCCAGCGCTTCCAGGTCGAGCCGTCCCAGGGCTCCTCCGGCAGGAGGGCCCGTGCCCTGGCGAGGAAATCCGCATCCGTCACGACCGGCGTGATCTCGCCCGCGACAACCGTCCACCACATCGCAACATCCGCCATGCGGACAAGGTTGCCGCGCACGGCATCCCAGAAGGCGGGGCCGCCATCGGCACCAAGGGACACGAGCCGCGGCTTCGCCGTCTCGTAGGGCATGGCGTGCAGCAGCCGGGCATTGAGCCCCTCCAGCTCGGCCTCGTCGAACTTCGCCGGCGCATGCGACAGGCGACCGAGATCAACAAGGCCGGCCAGCTCGTCGAGCGAGGCAACCGGCCGCNCCGCCTCGGCCGAGCCGACGAGCACGGCAAGGCTCGCGACCGCCATCGGTTCCAGGCCCCCGTCGCGCAGGCCCTTGAGGGAGAGATGGCCGAGCCGCTTCGACAGCCCCTCCCCGCTTGCCGTCGTGAGCAGGTTGTGGTGGCCGAAGGCCGGCACCGCGCCGCCGAGCGCCTCGATGATCTGGATCTGCACCGCTGTATTGGTCACGTGGTCCTCGCCGCGCACCACGTGGGTGATGCCGAGGTCGAGATCGTCGACGACCGAGGGCAGCGTGTAGAGATAGGTTCCGTCCTCGCGCCGCAGCACCGGATCCGACAGGGAGGCACAGTCCACATGACTGTCGCCGCGCACGAGGTCGTGCCAGCGGACGACGCGATGCTCCAGCAGGAAGCGCCAGTGCGGACGCCGGCCCTCGGCCTCGAGCCTTGCCCTCTCCTCCGCTGTCAGCTTCAGCGCGGCCCTGTCGTAGACCGGAGGCAGGCCGCGGGCGAGCTGGCGCTTGCGCCTCCGCTCCAGCTCCTCCGCCGTCTCGTAGCACGGATAGAGGCGGCCCATGGCAATGAGCCTCTCAACCGCCGTGTCGTAGAGCGCCGTGCGCTCGGACTGGCGCACCGTGATGTCCGGCACGATGCCGAGCCAGGCGAGATCCTCGACGATGCCATCGGCGAACTCCTGCGTCGAGCGGACGAGATCGGTGTCGTCGAGACGCAGGATGAAGCGCCCCCCCTCGCGCCGCGCCAGGAGGAAGTTGAGCAGCGCCGTGCGCGCATTGCCGATGTGCAGGCGGCCGGTGGGCGAAGGAGCGAAGCGGACGACGGGAGCGGACATGGGACGGACCTTATGATTTTCCGCGCGGGAGACGAGGCGCGTTACGCCGACGGACGGTGCAGGAGTGCCCGTCGCGCCACGACGTGGCGGCGGGCGCCCGGCTCCTCAGAAGTCAATGGCATCGGCGCGGGCAGCTCCCCTCGCCCTGTCCATCCCAGCCTCCGGCACGTGCGCCGGCGCACCCGTGTCGCGGAAGCGGTTGACGATCGGGTAGCGCCGGTCGCGGCCGAAATTGCGGCGTGTCACCTTCACGCCGGGGGCCGATTGCCGGCGCTTGTACTCGGCGAGGTAGAGCATGCGCTCCACCTTCTTCACCGTCGCCTCGTCGTGCCCGCGCGCGACGATCTCGGCCACGCGCAGCTCGTCCTCCACCAGCCCCTTCAGGATATCGTCGAGCACCTCGTAGGGGGGCAGCGAATCCTGGTCTTTCTGCCCCTCGCGCAGCTCCGCCGTCGGCGCCTTGACGAGGATGTTGGCGGGAATGACCTCGCCGTGGGGGCCGAGCGCGCCCGGCGGCTTCCAGCCGTTGCGCAGGGCGGACAGGCGATAGACCTCCGTCTTGTAGAGGTCCTTGATCGGGTTGAAGCCGCCGTTCATGTCGCCGTAGAGTGTGGCATAGCCCGTCGACATCTCCGACTTGTTGCCCGTGGTCACCACCATGGAACCGAACTTGTTGGAGATGGACATGAGCATGGTGCCGCGCGCGCGGCTCTGCAGGTTCTCTTCGGTCACGCCGCGGGGGGTGCCGGCAAAGAGCGGCGCGAGCGCCCGCTCAAGCCCCTCCACCGCCGGTGCTATGGGCAGGATGTCGTAGCGCACCTTGAGCGCCCTGGCGCAGGCCGCCGCATCGTCGAGGCTCTCGCTCGAGGNGTAGCGGTAGGGGAGCATGACGCAGTGGACGCGCTCGGAGCCGAGCGCATCGACCGCCATCGCCGCGCAGAGAGCCGAATCGATACCGCCTGACAGGCCGAGCACGACGCCGGGAAAGCCGTTTTTCTCCACATAGTCGCGCAGGCCGAGCACGCAGGCGGCATAGTCGGCCCGCTCGCCCTCCTCCACCNCCTCCCGGGGCGCGGCCACGCAGCGCCAGCCCTGCTCCCCGCGCCGCCACTCCGTGAGCGCGACGGTCTCGGAAAAAGCCCTCAACTGGCCGGCCAGGCTCGCATCGCCGTTGAGGATGAAGGAGGCGCCGTCGAAGACGAGTTCGTCCTGCCCGCCGACCTGGTTGAGATAGGCCATCGGCAGGCCCGTTTCGGTGACGCGCGCCACGGCGATGTTGGTGCGCTCCAGCATCTTGTCGTGCCAGTAGGGCGAGCCGTTGGGCACGAGCAGGATCTCGCTGCCGGTCTCGGCGAGGCACTCGACCACCTCCTCGCCCCAGATGTCCTCGCAGATGGGCAGGCCGAGGCGCAGGCCGCGCAGGTTGACAGGCCCCGGCAGGGGGCCGGGGGTGAAGACACGCTTCTCGTCGAAGACACCGTAATTGGGCAGGTCCACCTTGAAGCGCACGGCGGCGATGGAGCCGGCGTCAAGCACCGCATAGGCGTTGTAGACCTTGCCGTCCTCGTTCCACGGCAGGCCGACGAGGACGGCCGGGCCGCCGTCGGCCGTGTCGCGGGCCAGCTCCTCGCAGGCCCGGCGGCAGGCGTCGAGGAAGGCGGGGCGCAGCACAAGATCCTCCGCCGGATAGCCGGCAAGGTAGAGCTCGGTGAACATCACGACATCCGCCCCCATGGCGGCGGCTTCTGCGCGCGCCTTGCGCGCCTTGGCGAGATTGGCCGCGATGTCGCCCATGATGGGGTTGAGCTGGGCGAGCGCGAGGTGGAAGCGGTCGATGGATGTCGTCATGCCTCCGATTTAGCGCGGGCAGACCGGCCCGGCAACGGCGGCGAGGGGCGACGGAACGCCCCTTCCCGTCAGCCGAAGCGGTAGGCGTCCATCATGATGACGCCGTACTGCGCGCTGGAATGGACCTGCTCGCCCCGCGCCCCGCCGGCCGCCCCCATGGCGACGAAAAGCGGCAGGAGGTGTTCCTCCGTCGGGTGGTTCTCCGCACCGAAGGGAGCCCTGCGGCGATAGTCGAGGACATCATCGGCGCGCCCCTCCTCGATCGCCTCGCGCATCCATTCGCCGAAATCCCGGACCCAACGCGGGGCGGCGGCATCGAGGGCATAGCCGCGCCCGAACATCTCGTGGAGGTTGTGCGTCAGCGCGCCGGAGCCGATGATGAGCACGCCCTCCCGCCGCAGCGGCGCGAGAGCCCGCCCCACGGCGAGGTGATGCGCCGGCCCGGAGCGCGGCTGGACCGAGAGCTGCACCACGGGAATGTCCGCTTCGGGATAGAGCAGCCTGAGTGGCACCCAGGTGCCGTGGTCGAAGCCCCTGTCGTGCACCGTGCCGGCCGCGATCCCGGCCTCGCCGAGCAGCGCCGCCGCCCTCTCCGCGAGCGCGGGCGCGCCTGGCGCCGGATAGGTCATGCGGAACAGCTCCGGCTCGAAGTTGCCGAAATCGTAGATCGTCTCGGGCCGCTCGTCGGCCGTCAGCGCGGGGGTGGCGGTGGCGAAATGCGCCGTGGCCACGAGGATGGCGCACGGACGTGGCAGAGCGGCGCCGAATGACTTCAGAAAGCGGTGTGCCTCGGTGTTGTGCAGCACGAGGTTCGGCGCACCATGCGACAGGAAGAGCGTCGGCATGAGGGGGGCTGGGTCGGTCATCGCAGGCTCCGCGACTTGCTGCCTGCCGATATATCGTCGCCGGCCGCTTTTCGCCCTTGCAGTGGCGCAAGACATGCTTTGCAGGGCAGCCGTCAGATGCCGAAGACAGCCCGCTCAACAAGCGTCGCCCCCCAGACGAAGGCCGCGAGCAGGCGCGTCAGGAAAACGGCCGCCGAAGCAAAGTCCTTGGTGCGCTTGATGTCAGGGTTGCGCTCGGGCGTGACGTGGTCGGCAAGCTCCTCGATCGAGGTATTGAGGAGCTCGACGGCCAGCGCCAGCACGACGACGCTGATGAGCGCCGCGGAGACGAGCGGCGAGAAGCCCACGACGAGCGACAGCGGCACCGCCGCCAGAAGCGCCGCGACGAGGATGCGCACGTTTCGGTCGTTGTGGAACGCAACCGTAAGGCCGCTCCAGGAATTCTTGAACGCCACAACCTTCCCTCCGCAAGGGTCCCGTGGCGTCAACGCCCTCCCGCCGCCGGCAGTTCCCGATGCCCGGCTCCCCGTGTCGGAAACGAAAAGGGCGACCGCAAGGGCCGCCCTTCAACCGCTCTGCAAGGCCGCTCACTCGGCCGCCGCGACATGCGGCACGGTGCGCGCGGCGCGCTCACGCTTCAGCCGCTCGGCGACCAGGAAGGCCACCTCCAGCGCCTGCTCCGCATTGAGGCGCGGGTCGCAGTGGGTGTGGTAGCGGTCGTGCAGATCCTCGTCCGTCAGGGCGCGGGCACCGCCGGTGCATTCGGTGACGTTCTTGCCCGTCATCTCGAGATGGATACCGCCGGCGTGGGTGCCCTCGGCCTGGTGCACGTCGAAGAAACCCTTGATCTCGCGCATGATGAGGTCGAAGGGCCGGGTCTTGTAGCCGTTGGCGGCCTTGACCGTGTTGCCGTGCATGGGATCGCACGACCAAATGACGATGCGCCCGCTCTCCTTCACGGCCCTGACGAGCGGCGGCAGGTGTTCCAGCACCTTGTCTGCGCCGAAGCGGCAGATCAGCGTCAGCCGGCCCGGCTCGTTGTCCGGGTTGAGCATGTCGATGAGGCGCAGCAGCTCGTCGGGCTTCAGCGACGGCCCGCACTTGAGGCCGATGGGGTTCTTGATGCCCCGGCAGTATTCGACATGGGCATGGTCGGGCTGGCGCGTGCGGTCGCCGATCCAGAGCATGTGGCCGGAGGTCGCGTACCAGTCGCCCGAGGTGGAATCGATGCGCGTCAGCGCCTCCTCGTAGCCGAGCAGCAGGGCCTCGTGGCTGGTGTAGAAGTCCGTCGAGCGCATCTCGGGATGCGACTCCGGGTCGATGCCGCAGGCGCGCATGAAGTCGAGTGCCTCAGTGATGCGCCCGGCGAGCTCCTGGTAACGGCCCGAGGACGGGCTGTCCTTGACGAAGCCCAGCATCCAGCGGTGCGCGTTCTGCAGGTTGGCATAGCCGCCGCTGGCGAAGGCGCGCAAGAGGTTCAGCGTCGCCGCTGACTGGCGGTAGACCATGAGCTGGCGGCGCGGGTCGGGCGTGCGCGCCTCTTCAGTGAACTCGATGCCGTTGATGATGTCGCCGCGGTAGCTCGGCAGCTCCTTGTCACCCACCTTCTCGGTCGGCGCCGAGCGCGGCTTGGCGAACTGGCCGGCGATGCGGCCAACCTTCACCACCGGCGAGGCGCCGGCGAAGGTAAGCACCACCGCCATCTGGAGAAACAGGCGGAAGAAGTCACGGATGTTGTCGGCAGAATGCTCGGCGAAGCTCTCGGCGCAGTCACCACCCTGCAGCAGGAAGGCTTCACCGGCCGCGACCTTGGCGAGGTCACGCTTCAGCCGGCGGGCCTCGCCGGCAAAGACGAGCGGGGGAAAGCCGGCAAGCTGCCGCTCGACGCCTTCAAGGGCCTCGGCATCCGGATAGACAGGCACCTGCTGGATAGGCATCTTCCTCCAGCTCGAGGGCGTCCACCGCTCGGTCATCTCACCAACTCCCGCCAAGAAACAGGGAAAGCCGTCAGGCCTCCTCCATAGTGCCACAACAGAGGTGGCGCTTATAGCTGACAGTCGGCCACAAGGCGAGCGTCTTTGCCGTCGTCCTCCGCGCGGCGGAAGGCACTTGCCGCCGCGAAGACGCCGAGCATGAGGAGGCAGGCGCCGCCCGCCTCTCCGGCAGTTGGCCAACGCCCCTGGAAGAGGAAGCCGTAGATGAGCGCGAAGACCGTCTCGGAGACGATAAGCTGGCCGGCGAGCGCCACCGGCAGGCGCCGCGCCGCCACGATCCAGAGCATCGTGCCGGCCCACGAACTCACCATGCCGAGCACAAGCGCCCACAGCACGAGGTTGAGCCCGCCGGAGTTGAACAGGCCGAGCCCCGGCACGGCCGACCAGCCGTCGACGGCGAGGAGCGGCACGAGCGGCAGCACCGCGACCAGGGAACCGACGCCCTGCAGGCTCGTCCAGGCATAGACGCCGTCGCCGGTGAGCGCCCGAGAGGTACGGGCGTTGACGAGGGCATAGACCGTCCACACCACGACGGCCCCGAGGGCGCACAGACTGCCGAGCAGGACATCGGTGCGCGAGGTCACACTGCCCGCCTGCGCGAGCGTGGTCACATTGACGAGCACAAGGCCGGCGAAAATCAGCAGGAGCGGCATGACGAGGGCCCGCCAGCGCACCGCTGGCTCGCGCCAGTTGCCGACGATCGCAAGCACCACCGGCAGCGAGCCGATGACGAGCGGCGGGATGGCCGGGCCAGCAAGCTGCACCGCCCCGGCCGCCAGCAGGTAGTAGAGGACATAGCCGGTGAGGCCGAGCACGAGCCCCACCCCAGCATCCCGCCGCGGCACAATGCCCGCCCGGCAGCGCGGCACCATCAGCATCAGCACGAGCGAGCCGATGCCGAAGGCGAGATAGCGCGCGACCGTGAGGTCGAGGCTGGTATAGGGTTCGACCGCTGCCGGTCCGACGAAGACGAGCCCCCACACGGCGCCGGCGGCAAGCCCGGCCAGAAGACCGATGATCATGATTCGAGGTTGCTTCCTGCGCACCGGCGCCAGGCCGCCGGCCCGCCCGAGCGGGCCTCCAGCGTCCATGCGCGCCGTTCGGCGGGACGATCGCGCATCGCGGGAGCATTTTGCGCAAAATCGCCGCCCGTCCGCCGCCATAATCGCTCAGAATGATCCTCGGCCGCAGCCGCAAGGTTCGCGACGCCTTGCCGTGTCTGAATGCCAGTCGCGTCGACGCGTCTTGCCCGAACACCGGAACCGATCGTGCCAACCGTTCTCGTTGCCCTGTCCCCGGTTCTCCTCGCCGTCTTTATCCTGATCGCCGGCAACGGCCTTCTGACCACGCTGGTGCCGCTGCGCGGGGTGCTGGAAGGCTTTTCGCCCACCGAGGTCGGCGTCATCGGCTCCGTCTATTTCGGCGGCATGCTCGCCGGCACGTGGGTGACGCCGGCCATCGTGCGGCGCGCCGGGCACATCCGCGCCTTCGCAGCCTTCGCCGCCATCGCGGCGGTGGCCTGCCTCGGCTTCGCGATCTTCATCTCGCCACCCGTCTGGATGGTGCTGCGCGGGCTCGTCGGCTTCTGCTTCGCGGGGCTCTATGCCATCGTCGAGGCCTGGATCAACGCCAAGGCGACGGACCGCAACCGCGGCCGCATGCTCGGCCTCTACAACATCGTCAACTACGCCGGCTCCGCCGCGGGCCAGCAGCTCCTGCGCCTCGACAGCCCCCGCTCGTTCACGCTGTTTTCAGGCACGTCCGCCTTCCTCATGCTGTCACTCGTGCCGCTTGCCATGACGCGGGCGGAGGCGCCGCCCCTGCCGGCCAAAGGCCGGCTGCGCATCCTTGCGCTGTTCCGCACCTCTCCCATCGGCGCCGTCGGCATCCTGCTCGTCGGGCTCGCCAATGGCAGCTTCTGGTCGCTCGCCCCGGCCTATGTGGAGCGGCTCGAGCTGGGCGCGGGTGTGGTCGCAAGCTTCATGACGGCCATGATCCTCGGCTCCGCCATCGCGCCCTACCCCATCGGCAAGCTGTCCGACATCGTCGACCGGCGCGGTGTGATCCTCGCCGTCTCGGCCATCGCCTTCGTCATCGAGGTGGCGCTCGTCATCGTCGGGCGCGGCGAGACGACAGTGCTCTACGCGCTCGCCCTCGCGCTCGGCCTCACGGCGTCCGTCACCTACCCGCTGATCTCCGCCCACGCCAACGACCGGGGCTCGCAGGAGGGTGCGGTGCATCTGTCGAGCACGCTCCTGTTCCTCTACTGCGTGGGCGGCATCGTCGGGCCGCTGGTCGCCTCCACGCTGATGACGCTCGTGGGTGACGTCATGCTCTTCGTGCACAACGCCGCCATCCACGCCATCCTTGCCGGCTTCGTCGCCTGGCGCATGATGAAGCGCCCGCCTTCGGACGCGCAGCTCGTGCTCGATGCGCCGCCCGGAACGGCGGCGCATCATCCAGTGCCATAGCGCGTTATACGATGGAAACGCCGTATCCAGCCAACGGCTCGGCTTCTGCGACTGCCGTCTCGGTGCGCAGGGGCGACCCCGCTTGCGGGTAATCCATCATCTCGACAGCATCAAACCACTCGTCTTCTTCCGTTTCCGCAGGGTCCACGCAATCAGAGCCCACGACACCAAGAGCGGAGAACGTCGCTCCAACGAGCCAGAAGGCTGCGGAACTCAGAGACCAGCCTGCCCAGCTGCATGCGGCGCCCAAAGAATTCAACCCGGCTGACAAAAAATTGCACGCGTCAATGCCAATCTTGAACAACTTCCTTGCGCCCAGATTGTCATCATTATTGCATGTCACATAACAATCCAGAACGACCTTAGAAGCATTCAGCAGGCCACCCAAAAACCACGAACCGTCTGATAATTTTCCAAACAAATCTTGCAATTCTTCCAAGTCTTCATGCTTTTCATAAAATACATTTGCGACATAGATTGCCGCACTGACCGTTGCAGTGAAACCAGCAAATATATTAACAGCATTCCCAATTGTCGTCGCAGAACGATATAATATACTGTCACCCTGCCACGATGAGCAATATTGTATTTGCGCCGTTGTCGGGGATAATAACCATAAAAGGCCACTGACGCCTTTTGTTATTGATGCAACTCCATGATACTTTTTACTTTCCGCGTAAGATCCGATACCTGCGGTGAGCGCCGCCAATGCATCCGTCCAAACTGGCAGGATCGGGTTACAACAAGGGTTCTGCGCCGTTTGCGTCGTGCCCGCCCTCTGGGGAGCGGGAGAGTTCATCGACGCCGGCCCGCGTTGGTCGGCCGGCACCAAGGCTCTACAGCCTGCCCTTTCCTCATGGCCGCGCCCTCGGCGGACACGCGATCCGCCGCGGCCGTCCGCACTCCGCCTCGTATGAGGGGAGCCGTTCGCCGACGCGGATTCACGTTCACGTTCGACCCCTGACACAACAGTATGGAAATGGGCCGCAGCATCACCGCGATTAACCGATACCGAACCCTTACAAGCACTATAAACTCGACTGTCCATAGCAGTAAACCCGCTTCAAATAGCAATAAACACGCGCTACTGCGTTACTTTGTCAACAAAATGGCACAACGAAATATTTATAACGTATATTAATGCGACAATGATATACATGGCCATTAAAGGACAAGGGAAGCAGCACCGACAGCGACGGGGCTGCAATGCAAACGCCCTCCCGCGGGTATGACCACCCGGGGAGGGCGCTTTCTTTTCGGATAGTGAAGCGCGCGTCGGCCCTCAGGCCACCGGCGAGCGCATGGTCACAAGCTCTTCCGCCGCCGTAGGGTGGACGGCCATGGTGCGGTCGAAGTCGGCCTTGGTGGCCCCCATCGTGACGGCGATGCCGACGAGCTGGATCATTTCGCCGGCCCCGTCGCCCACGATGTGGACTCCGAGCACCCGGTCGGTCTCCCCGTCGACAACGATCTTCATCAGCACCTGCTCGTCGCGCCCGGACAGGGTGGCCTTCATGGCGCGGAAGGTGGTGCGGAAGATCCTGACATTGCCGTAGCGCTGCCGCGCATCGGCTTCGGTGAGGCCGACAGTGCCGATCTCGGGAGTCGAGAACACGGCGGTCGGCACGACAGCATGGTCGACGCGCGTGGGGCGGTTGCCGAAAACGGTGTCGGCGAAGGCGTGCCCCTCGCGGATAGCCACGGGCGTGAGATTGACCCGGTCCGTCACGTCACCGACCGCGTAGATGCTCGGCACGCTGGTACGCGACATCTCGTCGACGATGATGGCGCCATTGGCAGCCAGCTGTACGCCCGCCTGCTCCAGGCCGAGCTTCTCGGTATTGGGCATCCGCCCGGTCGCGATCATGACCTGGTCGACATGCAGCTCGCGCCCGTCCGTCAGCGAGACGACGAGGCCATCCACCGCCTTTTCGATACGCGCCAGGCCCGTTTGGAGGCAGAGCGTGATACCGCGGCGGGCATAGGCGCGGCCGAGCGCGTCGCGCACGTCCTCGTCGAAGCCGCGCAGCAGCTTCTCGCCCCGGTGGACGAGCGTGGTCGCCACACCGAGGCCGGCGAAGATCCCGGCGAACTCGACGGCGATGTAGCCACCGCCGACCACGGCGATGCGCCCCGGCAGCCGCTCGAGGTGGAAGGCCTCGTTCGAGGTGATGGCATGCTCGATGCCCGGCACCGCCGGCGCCTTCACCGCGCGTCCGCCCGTGGCGACCAGGATGAAGCGGGCGCGGATGCGGGCGCCGGTCTTCAGGATACGCACCGTGTGCGCATCCTGGATCACGGCGCGGCTGTCCACGATCTCGACCCCGGCCCTGACGAGATTGTTGCGGTAGATACCTTCGAGGCGGGTGATCTCGGCATCCTTGTTCTTGACGAGCGTGGGCCAGTCGAACGTGGCCTGGGGCACGCTCCAGCCGTAGCCGGCTGCATCCTCGAAATCGGCGGCGAAGCGGCTGGCGTAGACGAAGAGCTTCTTGGGGACACAGCCGCGGATCACGCAGGTGCCGCCCACCCGGTATTCTTCCGCCAGCATGACGCGGGCGCCGTAGCCAGCGGCGATACGCGCGGCGCGCACACCACCGGAGCCCCCACCGATCACGAAGAGATCAACATCGAAATCACTCATGATCCACCCCTTCGGTGGGCACCACCCCATCGGAACGACAGCGGAGCCAGACGATCGCAGCCCCCACCACTGCAACCCACCAGCCCTGCCAGGCCCCGTGCCCGACGAACATGACGCCGGCAGCCGAGGCCACGAGCCCGAGCGAAGCAGCCAGCCGCAGCCCCCGCAAGTGCGCCAGCGCACGCATCATTGTTGCAATCACGAGCGCAGCCAGGGCGGCGCCGACGGCACCCAGCTCGACCCATATCTGCAAAAAGGCATCGTGCGGATGCCCGATGGCCAGCATCCCGCGCAGCTCGTCCGTCACCTCCTGCGCGACCGTGTCGTCGGGCAGTCCCGGGCTCGACCCGAAGCCCGTGCCGAGGAACGGCCGGCGCCACACCACCTCCTCAAAGCTGCGCCACAGCGCGATGCGCTCGATGGCGTGGCCCCGCTTCTGCACGGCCTCGATCAGGGCGTCCGGCAGCCGCATCGTGAGCGACCCCTTGAAGGGGCCGACGGCAAGACAGGCCAGGAGACCTGCCGTGACGAGGGCAAGGGCGAGGCGCCGGTCGAGAAGCGCGATGGCGAAAGCCGCCGCGCCGCACAGGATGCCCATCGTTGCCGCCCCCGATTCGCCAACGGCGATGACGAGCAGCAGGAAGGCCACCGCCGCGCCCACGAGCGGTCGGCGGCCGGCAGTCCACCAGAGCAGGCACAACGGCCAGGCGAGCATCAGCACCGTGAGGATGCTGCGGTTGAAGACGAAGCCGCCCGTGGCACGCAGCCCCAGCGCCCGCCGCAGCGCAAGCTCGCTGGCGAGATCTCCGGTGACCACAAGGCAGGCCGCCACCATGGCCACGGCCGCAAGCGTCAGGACCGCCCGCGGCACCCGGAACGGCAGGACGGAGGTGGCGACGGTCGCAGCGACGGCCGGCAGCAGCACCTCCCCGTAGCTGAAGAGCGAGGCGCCGGGACGGATGCTCCACGTCATACTGACGGCCGCATAGGCGGCCAGCGACAGGACGGCCAGGAACACCGGCGTGCGCACGATGGCGCGCGCCGCCCGGACGAGGCGCATCCGCCCATCAGGCTCCAGAAGCGCCGCAAGGAGCGCGAGCACTGCCGCCACCGTCAGCACGAGCGGCGCCGAGCGGTTGGCGAGCGCCATGGCCAGCGGCATCAGCGCCAGCGTGACGAAGGCGGCGAGGGTCAGCCGTCGGGCATGAACGGAAGGCTCGGCGCTCGGAACGGGCATCGCGTGAGGCAAGAGAATGCTCGCTGGCTTTGAAGATGCGACGCCCGGCTTTAGAAGAAGCCTCGGAAAAGGGAAAGCCGCAAAGGCCGGCGACGGGAGGATTGTTGCGATATATTGTGTCGTGAGGTTCGCTTGATGGGACAGAAAGCCGTGATACCGTCCGGCACCCTATCGGCAAAGCTGATTTGTTGAACGGGAGGAACCACATGTTTCGTTCGTTAAAAACGGCCACCGGTGCCATCGCCGCGCTCGTGATGGCGGCTGGCCTGTCCACCGGCGCGCTCGCCCAGGATCTCGAGCTGAAGATCATGGCGCCCGCCGGGCCGGGCGGCGGCTGGGACCAGACGGCGCGCGCCATGCAGGCGGCCCTCACCGAGAGCGGCGCGGCCAAGAGCGTGCAGGTGGTCAACGTACCGGGCGCCGGCGGCACCGTGGGCCTTGCGCAGTTTGTCAACGCCAAGGGTGACGGCTCGCAGCTCATGGTCAACGGCTTCGTCATGGTGGGCGCGATTCTCACCAACAAGTCGCCCGTGACGCTTGACCAGACGACGCCGATCGCGCGCCTTACCGCCGAAAACCAGGCGATCGTCGTGCCGGCCAACTCGCCGATCAAGGACGCCAAGGATCTCGCCGAGGCGCTGAAAGCCGACCCGGCGAAGGTGACCTGGGCCGGCGGCTCGGCCGGCGGCACCGACCACATCATGGTGGGCCTCTTCGCCAAGGCGGTCGGCGTCGACCCGACCAAGATCAACTACGTGCCCTTCTCCGGCGGCGGTGAGGCCCTGGCGGCCATCCTCGGCGGCAAGGTGACGGCCGGCGTCTCCGGCTATGGCGAGTTCGAGGGCCAGATCAAGGCGGGCAAGCTGCGCCTCATCGGCATCGCCGCCGAGAAGCCCGTTCCGGGCATCGACGCGCCGACCCTGAAGGAGCAGGGCATCGACCTCGAGATCGTCAACTGGCGCTCGGTTGTCGCCCCTCCCGGCCTCAGCGAGGAGCAGAAGAAGACGCTGCTCGAGGCTGTCGACAAGATGGTCAAGTCGAGCCAGTGGCAGGAGACGCTGAAGGCCAAGGGCTGGGACGACGCCTATCTCGCCGGTGACGCCTTCGCCGACTACCTCAAGAACGAGCAGGTCCGCGTCGCCGAGGTGCTGAAGTCGATCGGCCTTGTGAAATAAGCGGGCCCGACACCGCCTGAAAGACGGGAACGGCGGGCGCTCCGTCCGCCGTTTTCGCTCATCCCCCGCACTGCTCCCTCACCGCCAGGCGCCACGGACGGCCGGCGATGGAGCGGAGCCGCGGAACCATCCTGGAGATGTTCATGACACAGCAGGAAGACGACCGGCCGGAGGGCCGCAGGGGCGATCCCGTCGGCTTCGTCATCGCCGCCGGGCTGCTGGCCCTTGCCGCGGCCGTCGCGTGGGACGCCTCGGGCATGGGCGCCGTGTCGAGCTATGCGGGCATCGGGCCGAGCGCGGCCTCCTGGACAGTTGCCGCCGCCCTCACGGCTCTCGCTCTCGGCACGGTCGTCAGCGCCGTGCGCGGCAAGATCCCCGTGCCCGAGCCGAGCGACCACGCCGCCGTTCTCACCATCCTCGCGGGCATCGCCGGCATGATCGCCATCATCAGCTTCGGTGGCGGCTTCATCCCGGCCATGGCCGTGCTCTTCGGCCTTACGGCGCGCGGCTTCGGCCGGCGGGCGCTGCTGACCGATCTGGGTATCGGCGTCGCGCTCGGCCTTTTCGTCTATCTCGGCTTTACGAAGCTCCTCGCCCTGTCGCTGCCGCAAGGGCCGATCGAACATCTCTTCTGAAAGGTCGTCCGGTGCTCGATTCCGTTCTCGCGCTCGCGCACGGATTCTCCGTCGCCCTGGAGCCGACGAAGCTGCTCTTCGCGCTCATCGGCGTCTTCCTCGGCACAGCCGTCGGCGTCCTGCCGGGCATCGGCCCGGCGCTCACCGTGGCGCTGCTGCTGCCCGTCACCTTCAAGCTGGACCCGACGGGCTCGCTCATCATGTTCGCCGGCATCTACTACGGTGGCATGTATGGCGGCTCGACCACGTCGATCCTGATCAACACACCTGGCGAAAGCTCCTCGATGATCACGGCGCTCGAGGGCAACAAGATGGCCAAGGCCGGGCGCGGCGGGCCAGCCCTCGCCACCGCCGCCATCGGCTCCTTCGTGGCCGGTCTCATCGCCACCATCGGTCTTGCGCTGTTCGCCCCCTGGCTTGTCGAGATCGCCATCCAGTTCGGCCCGGCCGACTATTTCGCGCTGATGATCCTGGCCTTCGTCACCGTCTCGGCGACCTTCGGCGATTCGCCGCTGCGCGGCCTCACGAGCCTCTTCATCGGCCTGATGCTCGGCCTCGTCGGCCTCGACGCGCTGAGCGGCCAGGCGCGCCTGACCTTCGGCGTGCCCGAGCTGCTGGACGGCATCGAGGTGACGACGCTGGCCGTGGGGCTTTTTGCCGTCGGCGAGGCGCTCTACGTCGCCTCGCGCCTGAAGCACGCGCCCGAGACGATCGAGCCGGTGCGCGGCTCGCTGTGGATGACGAAGGAAGACTGGAAGCGGTCGTGGAAGCCTTGGCTACGCGGCACGGCACTCGGCTTCCCCATTGGCTCGCTGCCGGCCGGCGGCGCCGAGATCCCGACCTTCCTCTCCTACACCATCGAGAAGAGGCTGACGAAACACCCGGAGGAATTCGGCAAGGGCGCCATCGAGGGTGTCGCCGGCCCCGAGGCGGCAAACAACGCCTCGGCCGCGGGCACGCTGATGCCGCTGCTGACCCTCGGCCTGCCGACCTCGGCAACGGCGGCGATCCTGCTCGCCGGCTTCCAGCAGTATGGGCTCAATCCCGGCCCGCTGCTGTTCGCCGAGAAGCCGGATCTCGTCTGGGGCCTCATCGCCAGCCTGTTCATCGCCAACGTGATGCTGGTGGTGCTCAACCTGCCACTCATCGGCCTGTGGGTGCGGCTGCTCGCCATTCCGCAGCCCTGGCTCTATGCGGGCATCCTCGTCTTCGCGGCGATGGGCACGATCGCGGCAAACCCTTCGCCCGTCGAGCTCATCATGCTGGCGGTCTTCGGCCTGCTCGGCTTCGTCATGCGGCGCTACGACTATCCCATCGCGCCCATGGTCGTCGGCCTCATCCTCGGGCCGATGGCGGAGACGCAGCTCAGGCGCGCCCTGCAGATCAGCCTGGGCGATCCGATGGCGCTGGTCGAGAGCCCGCTCGCGGCGACGCTGCTCGCCATCGCGGCGCTGGCGCTGGTGGCGCCCCTCATCTTCAAGGGCCTGTCGCGCTTCAAGGCCGAGGAGGACTGAACCACCTGCCCGTTCACCGACAAAAGAAAACCGGCGGCCCTTGCGGCCGCCGGTTTTTTTCCGCGCGGGGCGAAGCGTCAGAGCTGGTGGCCGCGCTTGGCCATCTCGGCGCGAACCTGGCTCATCGTCTCCTCGAAGACGCGGTTCGTCCAGTCCTGCATGGCGATGTAGAGGTCATCGAGAACCGCGGGCTGGGCGGCAACATAGGCCTTGCCGGCATCGGAGGTGAAGAAAGCCGCCGTGGCCTTGAGATCGGCCTCGTTCATGCGGCTCGCGAGGATCTTGGCCGCCGTGTCGACCAGCTCTGCCTTCTTGCTCTCGATGGAGGGCTGCACCTGCGCCAGCACCTCGTCGAGATCCTTCGTGATCTCGGGCCGTGTGACGTAGCTCTGCTTGATGCGCGCCGCGAAGGTCGGCACGAGCGCCTCGAAGGAGCGGTCCATGCCCGAGCCCGTCACGATCTGGCGCGCCGCCTCGACCTTGGCCGGCGTGATGGGCCCCACCTCCTGAGCGGCGACCGGGCCGGCAAGGGAAAAGGCGACGACGGCGGCCGCGACGTGAATGGCTGTACGCTTCATTGATCGATCTCTCCCTGGCGCCTCGCGCCCTGCAAGCGCATGTCGTGCGGATGGCTGCGATCAGAACGACGGAACGGCAATCGAAGTCAATATCCCGTCCCGCGGTCTCAGCCGAGCTCGCCGAGCTCGACGAGCCCCTGCTCCGTGGCGATGATCGCCCCGGATGCGAGGCCGAGGAAGAGCCCGTGCTCGACCACGCCCGGAATGGCGACGAGCTCGCCGGCGAGCGCCTCCGGCTCCTCGATGCGCTGCAGCGCGGCATCGAGGATGTAGTGCCCGCCATCGGTGACGAATGGGTTGCCGTCCGCCCCCCGTCGCAGCGTCAGCGACGCCGAGGGCCAGCGCCTGGCGAGAACCTGCGCGATGGCTTCCTGCGTGGCGCGCAGGCCGAAGGGATTGACCTCGATGGGCAGCGGAAAGCGCCCGAGAACGTCCACGCGCTTGGAGCTGTCAGCGATGACGACCATACGCCGGCTGGCGGCCGCGACGATCTTCTCGCGCAGGAGCGCGCCGCCACCGCCCTTGATGAGGCGCAGGCTGTCGTCCAGCTCGTCGGCACCGTCGACGGTAAGGTCGAGCGCAGGCGTCTCGTCGAGCGTGGTGAGCGGAATGCCTTCCGCCTCCGCCTGCATGCGTGTCGCCTCAGAGGTGGGAACGCAGACAACCTTGAGCCCGGCCCGCACCTTCTCACCGACGATGGCGACGAAATGGCGGGCGGTCGACCCCGTTCCGAGGCCCAGGCGCATGCCGTCCCGGACCAGCTCGGCTGCCCGCGCGGCCGCGGAGCGCTTCATCTCTTCGGCATTCATTCCAACGATCCGCCTTGAATCTGCCGGCTGGCGCCCTGCATGCCTGACTGGATGCGCGCGCCGGCCCGCTCATGTCCCGCCGCTTTAACACGCGCATCGGGCAGCGCAAAGGCAGCGCGGCTCAGCGCGCGCCCGTGCCGCGCTGCCCGCTGTCGCCGCCGGCCGGCTGCTCGCCGCTGCCGCCCCCGCTCGCGGCCGCGCCGCTGGTGGCCTGCGGCGTGCAGACCACGTGGTCGTTGAAGACGTAGCAGACGCTCATCTCCCCGGTGCGGTAATTGACGCGGAAGACGCCTGCCTCCTTCTGATGGTTCGAGGCGACGAGGCCGTATTCGCCCGGCGTCTGCGGCCCTGCCCCCTCGCCCGCCGGATAGCAGAAGGTGACGCCGATGGTGCCTTCCTTGAGGCCGTACTGGCAGGCCCCCACCTCACCCGTGACCCGGTCGACCCGGTAGATGCGGTTGAGGTCCGTCTGCGGGGCGGCCTTGAACTCGAACTGGTTGGCCTCGGCGGGCAGGACGAAGGCGGCGAGCAGCACGGCAGCCGCGGAAAACTTCGCGATGGGCGTCATGACAACTCCGATGCGGGCGAATCGCGTTGGCATTCTACCATCGCCCCGTTGGCACCGATGCAGCCGTCAGGCCCCGCGGGCTTGCCCGCACCGGCCACATCGGCTAGCCCTTCCTTCCATGTCCCACACCGCGACCATCGTTTTCGACCTCGACGGCACCCTGGCCGATACGGCGCCCGATCTCATTGCGACGCTGAATTTCATCCTCGTCGAGGAGGGGCTGAAGCCCGTTCCCCTCGACAGGGCGCGCGACCTCGTCGGCGCCGGGGGCCGCGCTCTGCTCGAGCGGGGCATCGCGGCCAACGGCCGCACCGTCTCGGCAGCGCATCTCGACACGCTCTACCAGCGCTTCCTCGAGGTCTATGCCGGCCGCATCGCGGTGGAGAGCCGGCTCTTTCCGGGCGTTGCGGAGGCACTCGAGCGCTTCGAGGCTGCGGGCTGGCGCCTCGCCGTGTGCACCAACAAGGTCGAGCGCCACTCGGTCATGCTGCTTGAGGCGCTGGGCATCGCACCGCGCTTCCACGCCATCTGCGGGCGCGACACCTTCCCCTTCTTCAAGCCCGACCCGCGGCATCTGACGATGACGATCGAAGCTGCGGGCGGTGTACCGGACGCAGCCGTGATGGTCGGCGATTCGCAGACGGACATCGCCACCGCCAAGGCAGCCGGCATCCCGGTCGTGGCCGTGCCCTTCGGCTACACCATGACGCCGGTGAGCGAGCTCGACCCGGACACCATCATCGAGCACTTCGACCACCTGTGGGACGCTGCGACGGCCCTGTCCCGCCGCACGTCCCTCGCCCGGTCGTGACGGCTGCTCAGCGCTCGATGAGCCGACGCAGCTTGCGCATCTGCGTCTCCTGCTGCTCGTGATAGTCGAGCGTGCCGGCGAAATTCCCCTGCCGGTCCATGAGATAGACCGAGGCCGTGTGGTTGATGGTGTAGCCACCCCCCTCGGTCGGCACGCGCTGATAGGTGGCGCGGTAGGCCTTCACCACCGCGTCGATCTCCTCCTGCGTGCCGGTGAGGCCGATGATGCGGGGATCGAAGGACTCGAGATAGGTCGCCAGCAGCTCCCGCGTGTCCCGCTCGGGATCGACGGTGATGAACAGCACGGTGAGCCTGTCGCCGTCGGGCCCGAGTGCCTTCAGGTTCTCCGACATCTCGAAGAGCGTCGTCGGGCAGACGTCCGGACAGTGGGTGAAGCCGAAGAAGACGGCGAAGGGCCGCCCCGCCAGGTCGGCAGACGACAGCTTCCTGCCGTCGTGCGTCGTCAGCGTGAACGGCCCGCCGATGTTGGCGGCGCCGATCATGCGTCCGCCCTGGGGCGCCATGAGACGGTCGCCGACGATCCACAGGGCGCCCGCGAGCAGCGCGATGACGGCCACGAGGCTCCACAGGATGATGCGCAAACGGCTCATGGCGCAGCTCCTCAATGGTTGGCGTGGTTCTTGTGGCTATCGGCCTTGCCGTCGCCCCGGGCGCCGATGCCCTCGACCTTGAACTCGACCGTGACCTTGCCGGCCTTCTCGAAGACGAGCTCGCCCCTGAAGGTGTCGCCTTCCTTGAGCTGCCGCGCCAGGGGCATGAACATGAGATGGTAGCCGCCGGGAGCGAGCTTCACCGTCTCGCCCGCCCTGATGGGGAGCCCGTCGGGCAGCGGGCTCATCTTCATCACGTCGCCCTCCATCTTCATCTCGTGGATCTCGCCGCGCGGGGCGATCTCGGCGCTCACCGCGACGAGCCGGTCATCGGCATCGCCCGTGTTCTCGATGGTCATGTAGCCGCCTGCGACAGGAGCGTTGGCCGGCGTGGCGCGCGACCAGGGGTGGCCGATCCTGAGGGCGCCGGCCTTGTAGCCATGCGCCGAGGCGCCGCCGGCGAAAGCCGCAAGACCGGTGGCAAGAATTGCCGCGCCGACGAGGACACGGCGGCGGGAAGCGGAAAGTTGCGCAGTGAAGCCGGCAACAGAAAGCGATGTCATCAACCAGATCTCCGATGGCGGCGGGCGGGCGGCGGCATCGCGTGCCGTCCGTCATCCGCATTCGCCGCGGTTGGCTCGAGATGCGTGAATCGGGATCAGATCACCGGTGGCGCGCGCGGTGCCGGCTTGAGGCGGGACAGGTCCCGCCGCGACAGCGGCTCGGCCAGTGGCAGCGCCGGCCGGTCGTGCGCCGGCCGGGCGACAGGAATCGCCGACGGCATGGCCGCCGGGACGAGCGCGGAGCCGGGCGTCAGCTGGCCGCAGGTGAGGATGCAATGCAGATCGTGGTGGGCGGCGGGGGCCTCGTCCCCGGTCGTCGCATCTGCGCCTCCAGGCGTGCACCAGACAAGGCCCAGGGAGGAGCCGGCACCTTCCGCCGCGGCGGCGGGCACGGCGGCCATCCCCGCAAGCATGGCCTGCAGGGCGAGCGCATAGGCCAGCGCCAGGACGGCAAGGAGACGCGGCAGCCGCATTCATCCCTCTGGATCGACTACGGGACGAGCAGTAGCGCGGGCTTTTCACAGGAGCAACGTGACATTGTGCGCTTCCTCGCTTGACGCCGGCGCGCACTGCCCATAGAAGGCGCGTTACGAGCCCTGCAGCGGCAGGCAACGCTATGGCTCGGGCGTGTAGCTCAGCGGGAGAGCACTCCCTTCACACGGGAGGGGTCACAGGTTCAATCCCTGTCACGCCCACCATTCATCTACCCTCGCGCTCGAACGCATTTTACCGAACACATTTTACGCGGGCAGTCCTGCTTCGCGGCCGGGTTGCGGATGCACCCGCGCGCCTGACCTGGCATGCGGGGGCATGGACGCCCCGTGAAGACGGCCCGCTTCGTTGCGACAGAGGTGGCTAGCGCGTGATATCGTCGGCGCGCCGTGTCAGCGCGGCGCGTTGGTGCGCAGCCAGGAGACGATGCGGCGCGCGTCCAGCGAACGGGCTGCAAGGCGCCGTCCTGCTGCCATCGCCCGGGGCGTGGCGGCGACGGGCACGGATGCGGTGTGCCCCTCCCCTTCGCCGTCTGCCGCGCGCCGCGCCGCAGCGGCGGCCGCAAGCAGCGCGCCGGCGACAGACGAGGCCTCCTCCGCCACCTCGACCGCGGCCTGCCAGCGGTCGCCAGCCTGCTCCGCGGCCGGTTGGGCAAAGAGCGGTCGCGCCGCCCTTTCCAGCCGGTCTGCCAGCCTGCCGAGGCGGCGTGCCGCCTCGACCGTGCCTGGCCCCTGCGCGCCTGATTCGGCGACGACGAGGGCGCTGTCGAGGCCGACGACGGCAAGGTTGGCCGCCAGCGTGCGGACGCGCGCCCCGGCCGCATCGGCCTGCGCGCCATGCAATGATTTCGCCGGATCCGCCATGTCGATTGACCCTATTTTAGTCAGATACGACTAAAATACGGCGCGGAGTGTTGAGTATTCATTTACGCCGCTCCAACAACGGCGGCGGAAAGTGTGGCAGCGCCGCCACGCACCCCGGCGTTCACAATGATTTGGGCGCGGAAACGTCACGCTGTCGTTGCACGATAGCCGATGTTTCGACACATTGGCCTCGAGGCGGAACTTTTGACAGCCTTTTGTCACTCTCGATTCCCGCACACCCATCGAGGCAACCGATGCGCGGCATTCTCTTTGCCATAACGGGCCTTGTGGCTCTCGCAGCCACACCGGCCAGCGCCTACCAGATCGATCCCCTCACACGCCAGCCGCTCCACGAGACCGACCAGTACCAGCTGCAGGCGAGCCCGGTGACGCGTGAGGTCGTGCCCTACAACGGCCGCCACGCCCCCGGCACCATCGTGGTCTCCACCTCCGAGCGGCGCCTCTACTACGTGCTCGGCAACGGCCGCGCCATCCGTTACGGCATCGGCGTCGGCCGCCCGGGCTTCACCTGGAGCGGCGTGAAGACGGTGACGGCAAAGCGCGAGTGGCCCGACTGGCGCCCGCCGCCGCAGATGCTGAAGCGTCGTCCCGACCTGCCGCGCTATATGCCCGGCGGTCCGGACAACCCGCTCGGCGCGCGCGCCCTCTATCTCGGCAACTCGCTCTACCGCATCCACGGCTCGAACGAGCCGGACACCATCGGCCAGGCGGNGTCCTCCGGCTGCATCCGCATGATGAACGAGGACGTCATCGACCTCTACGACCGCGTGCGTGTCGGCACGAAGGTCATAGTGATGCGCTGAGCCGCAGCTTCCCTGCCTTCACGACAAAGCCGGCCGCCGCGCGGCCGGCTTTCTTCATGGCGAAACGCCTCTGCCTTGTGCCTCACCGCCTCCTCGGCGGCTCCCGCGACAGCCCCTTCTCCTCCAGCTCGGCGAGATAGGCCTGCCACCTGGCCTCAAAGTCGCTGCCGAGCTCGTAGAGATAGTCCCAGGTGTAGATGCCGGTGTCGTGCAGGTCGTCGAAGACGAGCTTGACGGCATAGCGGCCGACGGGCTCGACGCCGATGATCTCGACGTTCTTCTTGCCCGCCACGGTCTTGCGGTCGCCCGGCCCGTGGCCGCGCACCTCGGCGGACGGGCTCGAGACGCGCAGGTATTCGGCCGCGAGCGTGAACTGCCGGCCGTCCTCGAAGGTCACGAGAAGCTGGCGGCGGTCCTTCGCCAGGCGGATCTCGCTCGGCCAGTGGATGCTTTCCATCGATCCGTTATCCCCGCACAACTGTGATCGGCTTTCCTGCCGCAAGTGCCGATCCGGGATTGATGCCCCGGCAATCACCCTTAAATTGGTATCCATAAAGACGCCAGAGCGGGGGTGGAGGAGGACGGTTTGGCCGACACGACAGTTCTCGACCGGGGCGAGGTCCGGCCTGCCCTGCCGCTCCTCGATCCGTTCGCACGGGCCATCACCTATCTGCGCGTGTCGGTGACCGACCGGTGCGACCTGCGCTGCGTCTACTGCATGGCCGAGGACATGCACTTCCTGCCCAAGCGCGACCTGCTGACGCTGGAGGAGCTGGACAGGCTGTGCAGCGTCTTCATCCGCCGCGGCGTGCGCAAGCTGCGCATCACCGGCGGCGAGCCGCTGGTGCGGCGTGATATCATGCGCCTGTTCGCCTCCCTCTCCCGCCACCTCGAGAGTGGCGCTCTGGAGGAGCTGACGCTGACGACCAACGGCACGCAGCTAGCCCGCCATGCGCGCGACCTCGCGGCCTGCGGCGTCCGGCGCATCAACGTCTCGCTCGACACGCTCTTGCCCGCGACCTTTCGCGCGCTGACGCGCTGGGGCGACCTCAGCAGGGNGCTCGCCGGCATCGATGCGGCGCAGGAAGCGGGCCTCGCCGTCAAGATCAACGCCGTGGCGCTCAAGGGCGTGAACGAGGACGAGATCCCCTCGCTGATGGAATGGGCGCACGGGCGGGGCATGGACCTCTCGCTCATCGAGGTGATGCCGCTTGGCGAGATCGGGCCGGCGCGGGTGGACCAGTTCCTGCCCCTCTCCCTCGTCAAGGCGCGGCTCGCCGAGCGCTACACGCTCGAGGAGATCGACTATCGCACCGGCGGCCCGGCGCGTTACGTCCGCGTGCGGGAGACAGGCGGGCGCCTCGGCTTCATCACGCCGATGACGCACAATTTCTGCGAGAGCTGCAATCGTGTGCGACTGACCTGCACCGGCACGCTCTACATGTGCCTCGGCCAGGAAGACGCGGCCGACCTGCGCGCACCGCTGCGCGCCTCCGCCAGCGACGGGCCGGTGGAGGAGGCGATCGAGCGCGCCATCGCCCGCAAGCCGCGTGGCCACGACTTCGTCATCGACCGGCGCCGCCGCCAGCCAGCCGTCGGACGGCACATGAGCGTCACCGGCGGTTGACGCCCGGCCCCTTCTTCGCGATCAATCGCCGTGCCGCCGATCCGGGCGGTCGTCCTGATGCGGAGGAGCCGATGGGTGCGGGGCAGCGTTACGACGTCATCGTCGTCGGCATGGGCGGGATGGGCAGCGCCGCCGCCTACCAGCTCGCCCGGCGTGGCAAGCGCGTGCTCGGCCTCGAGCGGTTCGACATCGGCCACAGCATGGGCTCGTCGCACGGCGTCAACCGCATCATCCGCCTCGCCTATTTCGAGCATCCAGACTACGTCCCGCTGCTGCGCCATGCCTATCGCCTCTGGCGGGAGACCGAGCAGGCGCACGGTGAGCAGCTGCTCTTCATCACCGGCTCCATTGATGCCGGCCCGCGCGGCAGCCGCGTGGCGGCAGGCTCGCTCGCCTCGTGCATCGCGCACGGGCTGGAGCATGAGGAGCTGACGGCCGGGGAGCTCGCTCGGCGTTTTCCCGGCTGGCGGCTGCCGGACGGCTATTCCGCGGTCTACCAGGCGGAGGGCGGCTTCGTCGCGAGCGAGCGCGCCATCCTCGCCCATGTGTGGCTGGCGCTGCGCCACGGCGCCGAGATCCGGGCGCGCGAGCCCGTGCTCGACTGGTCGACAACCGCCGAAGGCGTTTGTGTGCGCACGCCGCAGGGCACCTATCACGCCGAGCGGCTCGTCCTGTCGGCTGGCGCCTGGATGGGCGAAATGGTGCCGGCGCTCGCCGGCAAGGCCGTGCCCGAGCGGCAGGTAATCGGCTGGTTCTGGCCGAAGGATCCCGAGCTCTTCGCACTCGACCGCTTCCCCGTCGGCAACCTCCTCACCGAGCACGGGCACTTCTACGTCTTCCCGCAGTGGGGCATGCCGGGCTTCAAGATCGGCCTCTACCACCACTTTAACGAGACCGGGGCGGCAGACGATCTGCCGCGCGAGGCGACGGCGCGCGACGAGGAAGCGCTGCGCACGGGCATCCGCCACTATTTCCCGGCCGCCGACGGGCCTGTGATGTCGCTGCGCGGCTGCCTCTTCACCAACACGCCGGACGAGCATTTCGTCATCGACACGCTGCCGGGCGACCCGCGCGTCGTCGTGGCCTCGCCCTGCTCGGGCCACGGCTTCAAGTTCGCCAGCGCCATCGGAGATATTCTCGCAGATCTGGCCTGCGGTGCACGCCCTGCATTCGACCTCGACCTCTTCAAGCTCGACCGGCTGGGCAAAGCGGCGTAATCATCGCCCGCAGTATCGCTCGAGGAGTCTGTCTTGGCCACGGCTGCCGACAACCGGCGCGGCATCGTCGCGATGCTGAGCGCCATGGCGCTTTTCTGCGGCAACGACACGCTGGTGAAGCTCGCCACCNCCTCCTATCCGGCGAGCCAGATCCTCGTCGTGCGCGGCGTCTTCGCCGTCGTCGCAGCGATCGTGCTCGCCCTCGCGCTCGGCCAGGTCGGCAAGTGGCGCAGCCTCGGCAACCCGATGCTCCTGCTGCGCGCCTTCCTCGAGGCGGGCGTGGCCTTCNCCTTCATCACCGCGCTCGCCCGCATCCCGCTCGGCAACATCNCCGCCATCCTGCAGGCGACGCCCATCCTGATGACGCTGTTCGCCGCTGTCCTCGGCCTCGAGACCGTCGGCTGGCGGCGCTGGTGCGCGATTTTCGTCGGCTTCTGCGGCGTGGTTCTGATCGTCAAGCCGGACATGACGGGCTTCGACGCCTGGGCGCTGATCGCCCTTTTCTCCTCGGCACTCGCAGCCATGCGCGACCTCGTCACGCGCCAGATCCGGGCGGACGTCTCGACCGGTCTCGTCACCATCGCCAGCGCCATCGCGGTCCCCCTCGTCGGCCTGGTCCTGGCACCGACGCAGGAGTGGCAGCCTCTCGACACGCGGGCGACCATCTTCCTCGCGGTGGCGGCGGTGCTCGTCTCCGTCGGCAACTACTGCCTCATCGTCGCCTGCCGCGGCACGGACGTTTCGCTCGTCTCGTCCTTCCGCTACAGCGTCGTCGTGTGGGCGATCCTGGTCGGCTTCCTCGTCTGGGGCGAACTGCCCGACGTGCTTTCCATGGCCGGCATGGGCCTCGTTGTCGCCGCCGGTGTCTACACGATCCACCGCGAGCGGGTGCGCATGCGGGAGGCGCGCGCCAGGGAAGCCGCGCAGCGACAGGCCGAACCCGTGCCGGCGGGGCAGCCGTGAACCGGCCCCTCCCGCCCGGAGAGGTTTCGGCGCCGCCGCGTCCAAGCCTCGCGGTGCTGGTGGCGGTGTCGGCTCTGCAACCCTTCGCGCTCAACGTGCTCGCGCCGGCGACGCCGGCACTGGCGCGCACGTTCTCCACCGACTACGCCACAATCCAGCTCACCCTCGGGCTCTATCTGCTCGCCGTCGCCGTCACGCAGGTGGTGATCGGCCCCATCTCCGACCGCTTCGGCCGCCGGCCCTGCGTCATCGGCGGTGTCGTCCTCTTCACCATCGGCTCCCTTGCGGGCGCCTTCGCGATCGACACCGTGACCCTGCTCGCCGCCCGCGTTGTCCAGGCGGCCGGTGGCGGCACCGCCTTCGCCCTGGCGCGCGCCATCGTGCGCGACACCTCCGGCAGGGACGAGGCGGCGAGCCGCATCGGCTATCTCACCATGGTGATGGTGGTGGCGCCGATGGTGGCGCCCTTCGTCGGCGGGGTGATCGACGCGCAGCTCGGCTGGCGCGCCATCTTCGGCGCGAAGGCGGTGTTCGGCCTCGCCGTGCTCGTCTATGCGCTCGCCGTGCTCGGCGAGACGGCGCCGAAGACGCATCTGACCAGTGTTGGCGACATGCTGCGCGCCTTCCCTCTCCTGCTCGGCGACCGCGGCTTCCTCGGCTACACGCTTTCCCTGTCCTTCACGAGTGCGTCCTTCTTCGCCTTCATCGCCGGTGCGCCTTTCGTGGTGGTGGAAAGCATGGGCCACTCGGCCGATGTCTATGGCGCCTTCTTTGCGCTGACAGCCCTCGGCTACATGGTCGGCAACTTCATCTCCGGCCGCTATGCGCTGCGCATGGGCACGGACCTCATGGTGACGATCGGCACCGTGCTCTCGCTCGCCGCCATCCTCGCCGAGATCGCCCTCATTGCGGCGATGCCCTGGACGCCGACAACGCTGTTCCTGCCACTCGTGGTCAATGCCGTGGGCAATGGCCTCACCCTGCCCGGCGCGACCGCCGGGGCCCTGTCGGCAAGGCCGGAAGCGGCGGGCACCGCCTCTGGCGTCGCTGGCGCGCTGCAGCTCGGGCTCGGCGCGCTCGTCTCCTTCATCACCGGTGCGGTGGTGGTCGCGGCGCCGACGGCGCTCATCGCCGTCATGGCCATCTGCATCGTCGCCAGCTTCGCCGGCCACCGCTTCGGCCGCGCCGGGCGCAGCCGATAGGCTTTAGACGATAGTCTAATATGCCTGCCATCGGTGCAGGACAGGGCCGGCGCATATCTTGTACGTTACCGGGGGATGCGCTACCNCCCCCTGCGGGCGGCGGGCGCCAGACCCGTTGAATGGCCGCCATTTCCAGAGGAAAACCTCGGGCAAGAGGTAGGAAACGGTCCGAGAAGGGATGTCACGTGTCGATTCTACTTGCGATTTCGCGGGCCATTGACGCGGTCAACACGCGCATTGGCCGCTGGCTTGCCTGGCTGATCGTGGTCGCGATCGCCATCTCTGCTGTTAATGCCGTCATCCGCAAGGCGTTCGACATATCGTCGAATGCCTGGCTCGAACTTCAGTGGGTTCTGTTCGGCGCCGTGTTCCTGCTGTGCTCGCCGTGGACGCTGATCGTCAACGAGCACATCCGCATCGACGTGGTGCATGCCCGCCTTTCGGCCCGCGTGCGACAGTGGATCGAGCTCTTTGGCACAATCTTCTTCCTCCTGCCGCTGTGCATCGTGATGCTGCTCACGTCGATCCCGTTCGCCGAGCGCTCCTACGCCATCAATGAGCAGTCGCTCAATGCGGGCGGCCTGCCGCAATGGCCGGCCAAGATGCTGGTGCCGCTGGGCTTTGCCCTGCTGCTGGTGCAGGCGATCTCTGAACTCATCAAGCGCATCGCGGTGCTGCGCGGCGACATCGACGATCCCCATGCCGACGCCGACGTTCCGCCCGAGTTGGCGGAAGCGGAGCAGCTCATTCAGGAGCTCAGGGCCGATCCCGGCTCCGGCCGATCCTGACAATCCGCGAACGCTTCAGGAGCCTCTCCATGGTGGAGTTCTTCATCCACAACATGGCGCCGATCATGTTCGCGGCGCTCGTCGTCTTCCTTCTGCTCGGCTACCCGGTGGCCTTCGCGCTGGCGGCCAACGGCCTCATCTTCGGCCTCATCGGCATCGAGCTGGGCCTCTTCGCGCCGGACTTCCTGCAGGCCCTGCCCGAGCGCGTCTACGGCACGATGAACAACGACGTGCTGCTGGCCATCCCCTTCTTCACCTTCATGGGGCTGATCCTCGAGCGGTCGGGCATGGCGGAGGACTTGCTCGACACCATCGGCCAGCTCTTCGGCACGGTGCGCGGCGGCCTCGCCTATGCCGTCGTGTTTGTCGGCGCGCTGCTGGCCGCGACGACGGGCGTGGTGGCGGCCTCAGTGATCTCCATGGGCCTTATCTCGCTGCCGATCATGCTGCGCTACGGCTATGACCGGCGGCTGGCCACCGGCATCATTGCAGCCTCGGGCACGCTCGCGCAGATCATTCCGCCTTCGCTCGTGCTCATCGTCATGGCCGACCAGCTCGGCCGCTCGGTGGGCGACATGTATCAGGGCGCCTTCATCCCCGGCCTGGTGCTGACGGGGCTCTACGCGGGCTACATCTTCCTCTCAAGCATGATCAATCCGAAGATGGCGCCGGGCCTGCCGCCGGAGGCGATCGGCTACCGGGAGCCGAACGGAGCCCGCGGCATCTGGCAGCTCGTGGTGCTGGTCATCTTCTCCGCCCTCGTCGGCTACTACGTGATGACGCAGACGGAGGNGCGCGGCGGCGCCGACTTCGTCGTGCTCTCCATGTCGGTCGCGGTCGTCGTCGCCTTCCTCTCGGCGCTGTTCGACCACTACCTGGGCGCGCAGCGGGTGGTGCTGACGTCCGTGGCCGCCGCCGTCCTCGTCGGCATCTACGTCGTCCTGCGTCAGGGTGGCTGGCTGACGGCGGCCCTGGCGACGGAAGCCCTGATCGCCGGCACGGTCTATGCCCTCGTCGCGGGCCTTCTCGCCCGTTTCGCCGGCATCCGGCTGATCTCGAACATCGCCCGGCAGGTCACCTTCGTCATGGTGCCGCCGCTTGGCCTCATCTTCCTCGTCCTCGGCACGATCTTCATCGGCGTTGCCACGCCGACGGAAGGCGGCGCCATGGGTGCCACGGGTGCCCTGCTGCTCGCCCTGTTCAAGGGGCGTCTCAAGCTGGACCTCGTGAGCCAGGCCACCTATTCCACGGCCAAGCTCTCCGCCTTCGTGCTTTTCATCCTGCTCGGCGCACGCGTCTTCTCGCTCACCTTCTACGGCGTCGACGGGCACAAGTGGGTGGAGGAGCTGCTGCTGGCGCTGCCCGGCGGCGAGACCGGCTTCCTCATCGTCGTCAACATCCTCGTCTTCGTTCTCGCCTTCTTCCTCGACTTCTTCGAGCTGGCCTTCATCGCCATCCCGCTCATCGGGCCGGCGGCGGAGCGCCTCGGCATCGATCTCATCTGGTTCGGCGTTATGCTGGGCGTGAACATGCAGACGAGCTTCATGCACCCGCCCTTCGGCTTCGCGCTCTTCTTCCTGCGCTCAGTCGCGCCGAAGACGAGCTACATCGACAAGGTGACGGGCAAGCGCATGGAGCCCGTGACGACGGGCCAGATCTACTGGGGCGCGGTGCCCTTCGTCGTCATCCAGATCATCATGGTCGCGCTCGTCATCCTGTTCCCGCAGATGGTCATGCACTACCGGTCGGCGGGTGTGCAGCTCGACGAGCAGCAGCTCGAGCAGCAGCTCGAGAATCTCGCGCCGGGGTTCGACGNCCTTGCGCCGCCGCTGGACCTCGGCCCGCCGAAGATCGAGTGACGCGAACGAAAAGGCCCCGGATCCCGGGGCCTTTCCTTCACCGCAGCGGACGGCCGGGGCAGAGCCGTGCAGAGGGCTTCCGTCATCCGCGGGTGCGGTTGCGGATCATGAAGTTGTCATAGGTGTATTCACACACCTGCCACCACAGGTACTCGTCGTTGCGGAAGCGCTTCATCGACTCGTAGGTGCGCTTGAACAGGTCGTTGCGGGCGGCGATCTCGTCAAAGATCTCGCTGGTCGCCTTGAATGCGGCCTCCAGGATGTCCTGCGAGAAGGGGCGAAGCTGCGCCCCGCCTGCCACCAGGCTCTTGAGCGCAGCCGGATTCCTGGCGTCGTACTTCTCCATCATGTCGGCGTTGGCGAATGCCGCTGCCTGCCGCACGATGGCCTGGTAGTTCTTCGGCAGCTCCTCCCACTTCGCCTTGTTGATGAAGAAGTGGATGGAGGCGCCCCCCTCCCAGAAGCCGGGATAGTAGTAATAGGGCGCGACCTTCTGGAAGCCGAGCTTCTCGTCGTCGTAGGGGCCGGCCCATTCGGCCGCGTCGAGGGAACCCTTCTCGAGCGCCGGATAGATGTCGCCGCCGGCGATCTGCTGCGGCACGACGCCGAGCCTGGCAAGCACCTGGCCACCAAGGCCACCGATGCGCATCTTGAGCCCCTTGAGGTCGTCGACCGTCTTGATCTCCTTGCGGAACCAGCCCCCCATCTGGGCCGTGGTGTTGCCGCCCGGCAGGCCGTAGGCACCGAACCGGCCGTAGAGCTCGTTGAGCAGAGTCATGCCGTCGGCATGGTTGAACCAGGCATTCTGCTGGCGCGTGTTGAGGCCAAAGGGCACGGCTGTGCCGAAGGCGAAGGTGGGGTCCTTGCCGACGTAGAAATAGGGCGCCGAGTGACACATCTCGACCGTGCCGTTCTGTACCGCGTCTAGCGCCTGCAGGCTGGGCACGATCTCGCCCGCCGCAAAGACCTGGATCTGGAACCTGCCGTCCGTCGCCTCCGAGACGGCCCGTGCCAGCACCTCCGCACCGCCGTAGATCGTGTCGAGGGACTTGGGGTAGCTCGAGGTCAGGCGCCACCGGATTTCGGGCGCCGATTGCGCGATGGCCGGCGATGCCACCGTGCCGGCGACGAGGCCGGCGCCGGCCGTCTGCAGAAACTGACGACGCTTCATCGTTCGACCTCCTTCAGGACGTGCTCGTCGTGACGGATGCGCTGCAGTCTGTTCCCGTCCGTGGGTATCGCTCCCCTCCGGCTGAAAAAGGGCAAAGGCCCGCGCCCCCCGGCGCGCAAAGCAAAAGGCCCCGCCAGGGCGGGGCCTTCAGTGCCGGCTTGCGGCAGGCAATCAGCCGCGCGCGCGGGCGCGGATCATGAAATTGTCGTAGGTGTACTCGGCCACCTGGAACCACAGGTACTCGTCGTTGCGGAACGCGCGCATGTGGTCGTAGATCTTCTTGAAGTCGGCGTTGGTGGCCGAGATCTCCTCGTAGATCTCGTTGGCCGCCTTATAGCAGGCCTCCATGACCTCCTGCGGGAAGGGCCGCAGCTGGGCGCCGCTCGCCACGAGCCGCTTCACCGCGCCCGGGTTCTTGGCATCGTAGCTCGCCTGCATGTCGACGTTGGCGCGCGCGGCGGCCGACGTCAGCACGGAACGGTAGATCGGCGGCAGCTGGTTCCACTTCGCGTCGTTGAAGAAGAAGTTGAGCGCAGCGCAGCCTTCCCAGAAGCCCGGGTAGTAGTAGTAGCGTGCGACCTTCTGGAAACCGAGCTTCTCGTCGTCGTAGGGGCCGACCCACTCGGCCGCGTCGATCGTGCCCTTCTCAAGCGCCGGGTAGATGTCACCACCGGCGATCTGCTGCGGCACGGCGCCGAGCTTGGCCAGCACCTGGCCGGCGATGCCGGCGATGCGCATCTTGAGGCCCTTGATGTCGTCGACCGTCTTGATCTCCTTGCGGAACCAGCCGCCCATCTGCGTGCCGGTGTTGCCGCCCGGCAGCATGTAGATGCCCGACTTCTTGTAGAACTCGTTGAGCACCTCGAGGCCGCCGCCGTGGTAGAACCACGCATTGATCATGCGGGCGTTGAGGCCGAAGGGCACGGCGGTGCCGAGCGCGTAGGTCGGATCCTTGCCGACATAGTAGTAGGACGCGGAATGGCACATCTCGACGGTGCCGTTCTGCNCCGCGTCGAGCGCCTGCAGGCCCGGCACCAGTTCGCCGGCCGCAAACACCTGGATCTGGAACTTGCCGTCCGTCGCCTCCGAGACGGCCTTAGCGAACACTTCCGCAGCACCAAAGATGGTGTCGAGCGACTTGGGGAAGCTCGACGTCATCCGCCACTTCACCTCCGGCATGGACTGGGCGATGGCGGGCATGGCAACCGCACCGGCGGCAAGCCCCGTGCCTGCCGCAGTCAAAAACTGGCGACGCTTCATATCCGTTCTTCTCCTCTGAGCTTTCCTGTTTGGCCCTGGCGGTTCTGTTGCCGCTCTCCTCTGTATGGCGTGCCACAAGAAGCCAGTCCGCGCGCCGTTTCAAGACGGAAATTCGTCTTGGGCCACTGGATTTTTCGCACGGCACGCCAGGTTGTCGCGCGTCACTCGATCACGATGCGCGGCGCAGCGCGGCCTGTGGTGCCGCCGGTGAGAGCGGCCGCGATCTTGCGGGCGATGTCGAGATAGGCCTGCGCGTGCGGACCGTCGGGCTCGCTGACCACGACAGGCAAGCCCGCGTCGGACTTCTCGCGGATCGTCATGTGCAGCGGCACCTCGCCGAGGAAGGGCACGCCAAGCCGCTCGGCCTCGTGCCGCGCGCCGCCGTGGCCAAAGATCTCGGAGGCATTGCCGCAATGGGGGCAGATGAAGGTGCTCATGTTCTCGACGATGCCGAGGATGGGCACGTCGACCCGACGGAACATCGCGATGCCGCGCCGCGCATCAATGAGTGCGAGATCCTGCGGCGTCGAGACGATGACGGCACCGGCGAGCGGCACCGCCTGGGCCATGGTGAGCTGGGCATCGCCGGTGCCCGGCGGCATGTCGACGACAAGCACGTCGAGCTCGCCCCAGGCCACCTCGCGCAGCATCTGCTGGATGGCGGACATCACCATCGGCCCGCGCCAGATCATGGCCGCCTCCTCGTCCACGAGGAAGCCGATGGACATGACCTTGAGGCCGTAGCCCTCGAGCGGCTTGAGCGTGCGGCCGGACATGACCTGCGGGCGGCCCTTGAGGGCGAAGAGACGCGGCATCGACGGGCCGTAGATGTCGGCATCGAGCACGCCGACGGAAAGGCCGGTGCGGGCGAGCGCCAGCGCGAGGTTGCAGGCGGTGGTCGACTTGCCCACGCCGCCCTTGCCACTCGCCACGGCAATGATGTGCCTGACGCCTGGCACGGCCACCTTCGCCTGCGCCGCAGCCGCGCGCGGCCCCGGCTGGCGCGGGGGCTGGGCCGCGGGCCCCGAGCCCGCCGGCCTGTCCGACGTCAGGGTGACGATGGCCTGGCTGACGCCGGGCACCGAGGCCGCCGCCGCCTCCGCCGCCCGGCGCATGGGCTCGAGCTCCATGGAGCGCGCCGGGTCGATGGCAATGGAGAAATAGACCTTGCCGTCCTGTACGACGATTTCCGACAGCGCCCCCGATTGCGGCAGGGGCGTCTTGCCGTCCGGTCCCGCCACCTTCGCCAGATGCTCCAGAATCGTCTCCCGCGTCACCATCATGCGTCTCCCTGAAACGGGCGCACATTGCGACCGGTGGCCCACCCGGTCAACAGCGGGCCTGCCCCGCCTGCCCGGGTCGGGCCCGGTTCGGCAGCGCGACATCCACACGCCTTGCCGGAATTGCCGCGATCGTGGAAACATCACGACAGAGCCAGCCGCATGCAGCGGCCGCGCCACCAAACAAGATTCCAGAGGTCCGAAATGCGTCTGCCGATCGCTGTCGCCGCCGTTTTCCTTGCCCTGACAGGGGCCGCTTCCGCCAAGGAGTGGAAGGAAATCCGCATCGCGACCGAAGGGGCCTACCCGCCCTTCAACTTCTTCGATTCGAACAACACCCTGCAGGGCTTCGAGGTCGATCTCGCCAAGGCGCTCTGCGAGAAGATGAAGGCGAAGTGCACGATCGTCGCCCAGGACTGGGACGGCATGATTCCCGCCCTGCTCGCGGGCAAGTACGACGCCATCATGGCGTCGATGTCGATCACGGAGGAGCGCAAGCAGAAGGTCGACTTCTCCGACAAGTACTACCAGACGCCGCCGTCAGTGGCCGTGCCGAAGGACAGCCCGATCGACAACGTCGATCCCGCCACCTTCAAGGGCAAGACGATCGGCGCCCAGTCCTCGACCATCCACGCCAACTACGCCGAGGAGGTCTTCGCCGACGCCGGCGCTTCGGTGAAGCTCTATCCCACCCAGGACGAGGCGAACGCCGACCTGGCCAGCGGCCGGCTCGACGCTATCATCGCCGACAAGACCGTGCTGTCCGAGTGGCTCAAGACCGACAACGGCGCTTGCTGCAAGCTCGCCGGCGACGTCGACCGCGAGGCCAACGTCCGCTTTTTCGGCAACGGTGTCGGCGCTGCCGTGCGCAAGGAAGACACTGACCTCAAGGAAATGTTCAACAAGGCGATCGCCGAGGTGCTGGCCGACGGCACCTATCAGAAGATCCGCGAGAAGTACTTCGACTTCGACATTTACTGATCTGCCCCGGGCCCGCGTCGCTCCTGCCTGCCGGCAGGGGCGGCCGCCTGCCGCCCCTTCGGGCGAGACCCGCATGAAGCCGCCCGCGGAGGGGGCTCTCCCGCCCTTGCTGCGGCACTCGCGGTGACTGGATGAACCACTATCTCGAACTTCTCTCGTTCGGCCCCGGCGGCTGGGGAGACGAGCTGGCGCGCGGAGCGCTCGTCACCATCTCGCTCGCGCTCGTCACGCTGCCCTTCGGGCTCATCCTCGGCCTCGTCGTCGCGCTGGGCCAGCGGTCAGGCAACCGCCTGGCGCACAAGGCGGCCATCGCCTTCACCACCGTGTTTCGCGGCCTGCCGGAGCTTTTGACGCTCTTCATCGTCTACTATGGCGGCCAGATCCTGCTGCAGAAGGTGGCCGGCCTGTTCGGCTACGGCGCGCAGATCCAGATCAACTCCTTCCTCGCTGGCTTCTTCGCGCTGGGGCTCGTGCTCGCCGCCTTCTCAAGCGAGGTATGGGTGGGCGCCTTCAACGCCATTCCCGACGGGCAGCGCGAGGCGGCGAGGGCGTTGGGCCTGTCCGCCGGGCTCTCGTTCCGCCTCGTCGTGCTGCCGCAGCTCATCCGCATCGCCCTGCCCGGCCTCGGCAACAACTGGCTAGTGCTGCTGAAGGACACGTCGCTCGTCTCGACCATCGCGCTCGCGGATCTGATGCGCCAGACGAACCTCGCCGTCGGGGCGACGAAGGAGCCGCTCTTCTTCTATTTCGTCGCCTGCCTCGTCTACCTGTTCTTCTCCATGCTGTCCGGCGGATTGCTGGGACGGCTGGAGGAGCGCCTTGGGCGCGGCCAGACGCGGGGGGCGGCATGACCGAAATCATCGGCAGCGTCATCAATCTCGACCTCATGGCGCGCTACGGTCCGCGCTTCCTGGACGGTGTCGTCGTCACGCTGCAGCTCGTGGCGATCTCCTTCCTCCTCGGGGGGCTGCTGGCCGTGCCGGTGGCGCTCGCGCGCCTCTCGAAAAGCGGCGTGCTGCGCGCCCTCGCCTATGGCTATGTCTATTTCTTCCGCGGCACGCCGCTGCTCGCCCAGGTCTTCCTCGTCTATTACGGTGCGGGGCAGCTGCGCGGTGCCTTCGAGGCCGTCGGGCTGTGGACCTTCTTCCGCGACGCCTGGTTCTGCGCGCTGCTGACCTTCACGCTGAACACGGCGGCCTATCAGGCGGAGATCTTTCGCGGCGGCATACAGGCTGTGCCAAGGGGCCAAAGCGAGGCGGCCTTCGCGCTCGGCCTGCCGCGCTGGGTGGCCTATGTGAAGGTGGTGTTCCCGCAGGCGCTCGTCACCGCCCTGCGCCCGCTCGGCAACGAGCTGATCCTGATGATCAAGGCGAGCGCCATCGTCTCGCTCATCACCATCTACGACGTCATGGGCGTGACGCGGCTCGCCTTCTCGCGCAGTTTCGATTTCCAGGTCTATTTGTGGGCAGCAGCCCTTTACCTCATCCTCGTCGAGGCGGTACGTCGTCTGTGGGCGGCCGCCGAGCGGCGGCTGACACGGCATCTGAAGCCGGTCTGATCAGCCGGCACGGGTGCGATGGGCGTCATCGCCCCTCAATTCATCGGGAGCGGAACACATGAAGGTTGCCTTTCTCGGGCTCGGCGTCATGGGCTATCCCATGGCACGGCACCTCAAGGACAAGGGCCACGAGGTCACCGTCTACAACCGCACGGCTGCCAAGGCCGAGAAATGGGTGGCCGAGAACGGCGGCCGCGCGGCAGCCACGCCGAAGGCCGCGGCCGAGGGGCAGGACATCGTCTTCGCCTGTGTCGGCAACGACGACGACCTGCGCTCCGTCACCATCGGCCCCGACGGCGCCTTCGCCGGCATGAAGAAGGGCGCCATCTTCGTCGACCACACCACCGCCTCGGCCGAGGTGGCGCGCGAACTCTATGCGAAGGCCCGGGAGATGGGCCTCGGCTTCGTCGATGCGCCGGTCTCCGGCGGCCAGGCTGGTGCCGAGAACGGCGTGCTGACGGTGATGTGCGGCGGTGACGAGGCCGACTACGCCAGGGTGGAGCCGGTCATCGCCAGCTATGCCCGCGCCTGCCGGCTGCTCGGCCCGTCTGGCGCCGGCCAGCTCACCAAGATGGTCAACCAGATCTGCATCGCCGGCCTGGTCCAGGCCCTCTCGGAGGGCATCCATTTCGCCAAGAAGGCGGGGCTCGACGTGGAGGCCGTGATCTCCGTCATCTCCAAGGGGGCCGCCCAGTCGTGGCAGATGGAGAACCGTTGGCAGACGATGAACGAAAACAAGTTCGACTTCGGCTTCGCCGTCGACTGGATGCGCAAGGATCTCGCCATCTGCCTGGCCGAGGCGCGGCGCAACGGCGCCCATCTGCCCGTCACCGCCCTCGTCGACCAGTTCTATTCCGAAGTGCAGCGCATGGGCGGCAACCGGTGGGACACCTCGTCCCTTATCGCCCTGCTGGAGCGCTGAAACGGCCTGCGGGCCGCAGCCGCCCGCAGCCCTCCTCCGCGGCGGCGCGGAGCGTCAGACCTCGCGCGTCAGCCCGTCCTCGGCAAGCAGGAAGCCCGCCTCCGTGGCCTTGTGCCGGACGGCCAGCATGGCCTCGTTCATGTGGGTCAGCATGATGGCGCGCGCCGTGAGCCGGTCGCGATTCGCGATGAGCGTCTCGAGGTCGAGATGGTTCGCGGTGCGACCGGACGGGCGGTAGCACTCGACGACGAACAGGTCGGCATCGCGGGCGATGTCGACGAGTGCGTCGGTCCAGGTCGTGTCGCCAGAATAGGCTAGCACGCGCCCGCCGGCCGTCACGCGCACGCCGGTCGACGGCGCGCCGGAGGCATGGTCGACCTCGTAGGACTCCACCTTAGCCTCGCCGAAGGTCCACGGCGTGCGCAGCGGCAGGTCGATGACCTTGAGCGGGAAGCGCCAGTCGTTGCCGACGGCGCCCGGATAGAACACCTCGAGTGCCGCCTCCAGCCGCGCGCGCGTGCCCGGCGGTCCAGCAATGGTGAGCGGCGCCTTGCGACTCGAGGCGAACTGGGCATCGAGAAGGAAGAACGGCAGGCCGCCGAAATGGTCGCCGTGCAGGTGCGTGAGCACCACGGTGTCGATCACGTTGGGCGAAATGCCGCGCTGCTTCAGCGCCACCAGGGAGGTGGCGCCGAAATCGACTGCCATCGTGGTGCGGCCCGCCTCCACCAGGAGGCAGGTATTGAAGCGCCCGCCCGAGCCAAAGGCATCACCGCTGCCGATAAACGTCAGGCGCATCGCTCAGCCCTCCTGCGCCGGCGCCTGCTGACGCACCGGTTCCTGCTCAACGCTTGCGCGCATCGTCGATTCCTCCTGCGGCGGCTGGCAATCGCCCCTTTGGGCAAGTCGACCACCGCCGTCTGCACCCGTCAATCGCCCCGACAGGGCGGACGCCCGGGTTCACAAAAAAGAAGGGCGCGGTGTTGAGCCGCGCCCGAGGAGGGGTCAGGGAGGGAGGTCCTTGATGTCGATAACTGTAGGCCCCGGCCTTTGTTCCCGATGTGCGCCAGAACACATGGGCAAAGGGTTAGTGAAACGGCGTTAACGCGGCCTCAATGCCGCGCCCGCCAGTCCGCCGGCCGCTCGAAGCTGCCCTGCCACAGCCCGCGGCCGGCCGTGCGCGCCGCGGCTTCCTCGACCCGATAACGCCCGTTCGCCACGGCCCAGCCTGCGGCGACCAGACTGGCGCCGATGTCCACCTCACCCGCCCTGCACCGCCCGAGCAGACGGTCGTAGCGATCGCGGCCGTGGGCGACGCAGGTGACGTTGGCGCCCGCAACCAGACGGAAGAGCGCGCGGCGGGCCGCCCGGCCGCAGGCATAGGTGCCGGACGGCCGCTCGCAGAACTGGTCGATCTCGGGCGCATCGAGCCCCTCGAGCCGCAGTGGCCGTCCGTCAGCCAGGCGCAACGTGTCGCCGTCGATCACGTCGACGGGCCCGGCGATGTGCGTCTCCTCCCGCCACAGCAGAACCGCAAGCACGATCAGGAGCACCGTGAGCACCGCGACGGCCCGCAGCAGATCGCGCAGCCGCCATTCCACATGGCGCTGCCTGCCCCGCACCACAGAAACTCTGCCCCGTCGCATGGGCGCCTTCTAGCCGAGTTCCCTGAGGAGGACCTTAACGGCGACGGCCATGGCCGCCGGAAAGGCCACCAGCGGCAACGGGCCGGCAACCATGCCGCACGGCCGCAGAGCCTGCCGCACGATTGGCAACACCTGCAACACAGATATGCGCGCCACCCCGGCAAGGATTCCGGCCCCGCAGACCGTCCAACGACCAACAAAACTGCAAACCGCGAAAATAGTTTTCTCGATACACAAATAATTTATACGCTAGAAATAATAAATGAATGTGTAGGATTTTATTAAATTGTGATTTTATAATGAATTGCGAAAGAGATAATGGATGCTCCATGAATATGAATGATAAGAATATCTTTTATTATAGCGTATTTCATAAAGCGAGGTTTTCATGGACAAGCTGATGATGATGGCAGTATTTGCCCGCGTCGCGGCTAATGGCAGCTTTGCAGAAGCTGCACGGCATTTTCGCATTTCTCCGGCGGCTGCGACCAAGCACGTGCAGATGCTGGAAGAGTGGCTGGGTGCGCGGCTGCTCAACCGTACGACGCGGCGCGTCAACCTGACGGAGGCCGGCGCGGAGTTCTACGCCCGCTGCGTGCCGATACTCGAGGAGGTCAACGACCTGCGCCATGGCGTCAGCTCCATCCAGGAGCAGGTGAAGGGCACCTTGCGCATCAACGCGCCGATGACCTTTGGCGTGACCTATCTGATGCCCGTCATCGACGGCTTCCTGAGGGAGCACCCGGAAGTGCAGGTGGACCTCACCCTCAACGAGATGATTGTCGACATCATCGAGGAGGGCGTCGATCTCGCCGTCCGCATCGGACGGCTGAAGGACTCATCGTTCATCGCGCGCCGGCTCGCGCCCTGCCGCTTTGCCCTGTGCGCCGCCCCGGCCTATCTCGCCGAGCATGGAGAGCCCCTGCTGCCCGCCGACCTCGCCCAGCACTCCTGCCTCGACTACGCCTACCGGCAGAGCCAGTCGAACTGGACCTTCCAGGGGCCGGAGGGTGAGGAGAGCGTGCGCGTGCAGCCGCGCCTCATCGTCAACAACAGCTTGATGCTGCGGGAAGCGGCGCTGCGCGGCCTCGGCATCATCCTGTCGCCGACATTTGTCGTCGGGCCTGAGATCGCGAACGGCACACTCGTGCCGCTGATGCCCGATTACACCCCGACGGATGCCGGCATCTACGCCGTCTACCCGCAGGCGCGCTACCTGCCGCTGAAGGTGCGGCTCTTCATCGACCGGCTGGTCAGCCACTTCGCCGGTGAGCCGGCGTGGGACCGCTGGCAGACGGAGCCTCAGCAGCGCGATGTCGCCTGAGGCTGCCGTGTCCGTGTCACTGCAGGCGCTCGGGCCGCTCCCCCGTCTCCGCCGTGTCGACCTTTGCCTGGGCGAAGGTCGCCATGTCGTTGTGGCAGGCCACCGCCGCCTTGACGATGCCGGCAGCCAGCGCGGCGCCGGTCGCCTCGCCCAGGCGCATGCCGAGGTCGAGCACGGGCGTCAGGCCGAGCCTTTCGAGCACCTCGCCGTGAGCCCCCTCCGCGGAGCGGTGGCCGGCGAGGCAATGGGCGATGGATCGCGGGTCGATGGCGTGCAGGATGGCAGCCGCCGCCGTGACCACGTAACCGTCGAGAATGACGGGGATGCGCTCAAGCCGCGCCGCCAGGATGGCACCGGCAATGGCCGCGACCTCGCGGCCACCCAGCCGGCGCAGGACCTCGAGCGGATCCCTGAGATGGCCGGCATGGGTGGCGAGGGCCTGTTCCACCACAGCCGCCTTGCGGGCGAGGCCGGCATCGTCGAGCCCGGTGCCGCGCCCTACCCAGTGCGTCGCCGGCCCGCCGTAGAGCGCAGCATAGATGGCGGCCGCGATGGTGGTGTTGCCGATGCCCATCTCGCCGAGGCACAGAAGATCGGTACCGCCGGCGATGGCCTCCATGCCGAAGGCCATGGTGGCGACGCAGGCCTTCTCGTCGAAGGCGGCTTCGGTGGCGATGTCCCCGGTCGGCAGGTCGAGCGCCAGGTCGAAAACCTTGAAGCCGAGCTCGTAGGTGGCGCAGATCTGGTTGATGGCAGCCCCGCCCGCAGCGAAGTTCTCCAGCATCTGGCGGGTGACGCTCTGCGGATAGGGCGAGACGCCGTGTCGCACAACGCCGTGGTTTCCGGCGAAGACGCACACGAGCGGGCGCATCACGCTCGGGCGAGCCTTGCCCTGCCAGCCGGCCACCCAGGCGGCGATCTCCTCCAGCCGGCCGAGCGAGCCCGGCGGCTTCGTCAGCTCCGCATTCCGGCGGCGCACGGCATCGATGGCCGCCTCATCGGCGTCGGGCAACATCGAAAAAAGCCGCCTCACGTCATCAAACGGTAGGCCGGTTGCCGTCGCATCCATCACAATTCTCCACTATGTCGTTATGGCCGGCCAAGGGTCGCGGCTGTGAGGGCCCGGTGCTAATAGCACGCCGCGCGCCAAGGTGAAGATGATGCAGGAAAACGAGAAGCCACCGGCGCAGGCGCGATCGGAAGCGGGCCCGGCGCTCGCCTTCCTTGCCGATGCGGCAGCGTGCCTGCGATTCTACTCCCGCCTGCCCGTGCCTGTCCTGCCTTTCGAGGCGGCGCCGCATGCCATGCCGGACTTTTCCCGCGTCGTCCGGGCCCTGCCGCTCGCAGGGGCCGCCATCGGCCTCGTCGGTGCCCTCGCCTTCCTGGTCGCGTCGGGCCTCGGCTTCGGGCCCTATCTTGCGGCCTGCGCCGCCCTCGCGGCCATTCTCGCCACGACAGGTGTCTTCCACGAGGACGGCCTCGCCGACACGGCCGACGGGCTATGGGGCGGCTCGACGCCGGAGCGGCGCCTCGAGATCATGCGCGACAGCCGCATCGGCTCCTACGGCGCAGCGGCGCTCACGCTTGACCTCATGATTCGTGTCGGCCTCATCGCCGCGCTTGCCGGGCGCATGTCCGCCCTCGCCACGGCTCTGGCCATCGTCACGGCCGGGGCCGTCTCGCGCACGGTGGGGTTGATGCCCTTCCTGCTGCTCACGCCCGCCCGCAGCGACGGCGCCTCGCACGCGGCCGGCCGGCCGATGGCGGCCGCCTTCGCCACAACGGCCGTTGGCTCGGCTCTCATTTCGTTCCTCCTGCTGCTGCCCGCCGGCTTCGGCCTTCTCGCCATCGTGCTCGCCCTCCTCCTCGCCGCCGGCGGCGGCGCGGGCGTGTCGCGCATCGCGCGCGCCAAGATCGGAGGGCATACGGGCGATATCGCCGGGGCGGCCCAGCAGGTGGGCGAAATCGCCTTCCTCGCCGGCCTCACCGCCCTCACGCCGCTGTCGCAAGCGGCGCTCGCCGCCTCGTGAGGCAGCCCATGCGCGGTTTCGTCGCCCTCGCCATCATCATCGCCGCCATCGCAGTGCTCGTCCTCTTCGGCGGTAACGAGACCATGCTCGGGCTGCGGCCGGACCTCATCGCCTCGCTCGCGGGGCTCGGGGCCGTCGGCATCATCGCCCTCGGCTGGGTGGCGCAGCACTTCCGCGGGCAGTGGACGCGCGCCCTGGAGGCCATGGCCTTCTGGCTGGCGATGATCGTCATGCTGGTGGGGGTCTATAGCTACCGCTTCGAGCTGCAGGGCCTTGCCAACCGCCTGCTCGGCGAGGTGGCGCCGGGCTATACCGTGACGCTCGCCGGCGGAGAGGTGCAGGTCACGCGCCAGGCGGGCGGCAGCTTCGTCATCGACGGGGCCGTCAACGGCGTGCCGACGCGCTTCGTCCTCGACACCGGCGCCTCGGCAGTGGTGCTGACGAGCGAAGATGCGGCGCGCGCCGGCATCGATCCCGCGACACTTTTCTACACGCAGCCGGTGTCGACGGCGAACGGCCGCACGATGGCGGCGGCCACCACCATACGCGAGCTCACCGTGGGCAGCATCACCGAGCGGAGCGTGCCCGCCCTCGTCGCCCGCGAGGGCAGCCTGTCGCAGAGCCTGCTCGGCATGACCTTTCTCGACCGGCTCGCCTCCTTCGAGGTGCGCGGCGACAGGCTGATCCTGCGCGGGCGCGGCGGGTGAGGCTCAGGTCAGGAGGCTCCAGGCGAAGCGCGCACAGACGGCGAGGAGGAAGAGTCCGAAGGCCACTTCCAGCCGCCGCTTCGACAGCGAGTGGGCGAGACGGGCACCAATGGGCGCCGTGTAGATGCTCGTCGGCACGAAGAGCGCGAAGCCGATGAGGGAGACGTAGCCGAGCGCCATGGGAAACTGCAGGGCCGCGACATCCGGATATTCGGCGGCGCGCGGCCAGCCGGCGTAGACATAGCCGATGGCGCCGGGGATGGAGATGAGGACGCCGAGGCCCGAGGACGTCGCCACCGCCTGGTGGATCGGCCTGCCGTAGAAGGTCATGAACAGGCTCGACAGCTGTCCGCCGCCGATGCCCATCAGGGACGACAGCACGCCGATGAGGATGCCGTAGATGCGCATGACCAGCTTGCCGGGCACCTCCGTGCCGAGGCGCCAGCTGTCCTTGCCGAAGAGGAGCCGCACGGCCGAGATGCCGGCGACGAGGACGAAGACGGCCTTGAACAGGTCTGCCGGCGCGTAGCGGGCGATGAGGCTGCCGAGCGCCACGCCGACGACGACCGGCACGGCCCAGATGCGCACGATGGACATGTCGACCTTCCCCCGTGCGCGATGGGCGTTGAAAGAGCGGATCGAGGTCGGGATGATCACGGCGAGCGAGGTGCCGACGGCCAGCGGCATGCGCNCCTCCTCCGGCACGCCCACCACACGGAAGAGCTCGTAGAGCACCGGCACCACCACGGCACCGCCGCCGACGCCGAAGACACCGGCCAGGATACCCGTGAGCGCGCCGGCCGCCAGCAGCGCACCGGCGAGCATGACCAGATCGGATGTTGGAATGGCAGCGAACATGAGGGCCCCCGCGGCAGGAGCCCACTCGTGCGCGATAAGAGCGGCGAAGGCAAGCGCCGCTGCCGCATGGCCGGCCGGCGCCTGGCTCAGTCTGTTATGCCCTCGCGTCCCTCAAGCGTCACCAGCGTGGCCGTCATCACCGCGACGGTCTTGCGTCGCTCGCCATCGACAGCCTCCACGTCGGCCTGGGCCACGGTCAGCAGGCGCCCCGCGCGCACGACGCGCCCGTGCGCCTCGAGCCGCTGGCCGGCCGCGGGCGCGAGGAGATTGATCTTGAACTCGGCGGTGAGGACGCCTGCGCCCGGCGGCATCAGCGACAGGGCGGCATAGCCGCAGGCCGAATCAGCAATCGTCGAGATGACGCCGGCATGGACGAAACCGTGCTGCTGGCTGATGTGCGGCGCGACCGCGAGCTCGACCGTGGTCTTGCCCGGCGCCACGCGGGTGAGGCGCGCGCCGATGGTCTCCATCACGCTCTGCCTGGCGAAGCTGCGGCGCACGCGCGCCTCGAAATCCGGATCCTGCGGCTGGTGCATGCCCCGTTCCTTCCCCTCTCATTGTCGGGACCAGGCAAGGAAGGCCGCAAGCCAAAGGCCTGCAAAGCGCCCTTGGCTGTTGCGCACGCGCTTCAGGCGGCTTCCGCCTCGCGCCGCGCCATCTCCCGCCGCACGTGGGCAACCGCATCGACGATGACCTCCGGCCCCGCGCCGGGCTTGCAGGCTTCCGTCGCAAGGTGGCGGCGGAACAGGCGCGCGCCGGGCCGGCCCGGAAAGAGGCCAAGGATGTGCCGCGTGAGCTGGTTGAGGCGCACGCCCTCCGAAAGTCTGCGCTCCACATAGGGCAGATAGGCCTCGACGACCGCAAAGGCGTCCCCAAGCGGTGCCGGCGTGCCGAAGAACAGCGGATCGACGCCGAGCAGGATCTCCGGGTTCTGGTAGGCCGCGCGGCCGAGCATGACGCCGTCGAGCGCCGGCCCTTCCGCCGGATGCATCGCGGCCTGGGCCGCCTCCAGCGTCGCGAGACCGCCGTTGAGGACAATCGGCACATGCGGCAGGCGTGCCTTGAGGCGGTGGACGCGGTCGTAGTCGAGCGGCGGGATCTCCCGATTGTCCTTGGGAGAGAGGCCCTGCAGCCAGGCCTTGCGCGCATGGACGACGAGCCTGTCTGCCCCGGCCGCGACGACGGCGTCAGCCAGCCTGTCGAGCGCCTCCTCCGGATCCTGATCGTCAACACCGATGCGGCACTTGACGGTGACGGGAACATCGACCGCGTCCTTCATCGCCGCGACGCAGGCCCCCACCAGCTCCGGCTCGCGCATGAGGCAGGCACCGAAGCGCCCGTTCTGCACCCTGTCCGACGGGCAGCCGACGTTGAGGTTGATCTCGCGGTAGCCGAAGGCGGCGCAGATGCGCGCCGCCTCCGCCAGCTCGGCTGGCTCGCTGCCGCCGAGCTGCACGGCGAGCGGCTGCTCCACCGCGTCGAAGCCGAGCAGACGCTCCCGGTCCCCATGGATGACAGCGCCTGTTGTCACCATCTCCGTGTAGAGCAGCGCATGGCGCGTCATCAGCCGGTGGAACACGCGGCAGTCCCGGTCCGTCCAGTCGATCATGGGCGCGACGGAAAAGCTGTGGGAGATCAGTTCCTTCACCTTCTTCAGCGTCCAGCGTTGTCCTATTTTCCGTGTCGTCAGGCGTGCCACCCTGTGGCGGCCGGCAGGCACTTTTTATAACACGGCCGGCGCCATCCCCGCCCGCATGCGGGAACGGCCCGCCGCCTGTCTAGCCCGGATCGCCTCCGAACGCGAGGACCGGTGCACACCACCTTCCGGCAAGCCCCGTTTCGTAAAATTGTTGTGATCGCAATTCCGCCACGATTGTTTCCGCAACTTGAAGTACGAGTAAAAAAGCCGGAGGACGTACATGACCGTTGATGAACCGAGGCACAAGGCTCCGGAAGTGAAGGAAGCCATGCTGAAGCTTGTGGTTCATCAGGTTGTCGAAGCGTATTCTCATGCTTTCATCCAGGCTATTTCGAGCGAAATCGAATCGGACCGCCAGGCTGCATTCGAGACGTTCGCCTCCGCGGCGCAGGAGCGCGCCTTGATCGTCCTCGGAGAACTGGATGCAGCGATCAAGGCGAGGATTGCGGAAACGAGTCGCGAGATCATCGACCAGTCGCTGGCGACGATCGCCGAGGGCGCCGGCGTGCGCCTCGCCAAGGGGCGGCGCCGCTCGCCCGTCACCCACTAGGCCCGGCGGCGCCCCCTCGCATGGGGAGCGAGCGATCTCTGACCCTCCACCCACCACCTCGCGCAATGGCGCCCGCTCGGGCACCGGCGGTCGGTTGCCTGTCGCATTCTCTGCGCACATACTCGCATCTCGGCCCATGGCCATCGGGAGGGAGATGACCATGCGATCGGAGCGGGGCGATCTCTTCTTCGGCGGACAGCGCGTCAGCGATGTCGATTTCTCGATCGATGGCACGGTAGCCAGGGACCGGACGCGACAATATCGCGGAAGGCTCGGGGCTCCGCGGGACGTCATCCTGCGCGCCTGGCGGTCGGGCGGGGCGCGCCTGCAGACCACGGACGGCGCCTTGATCGACATCATCATCACCGATGCACAGAGCGGCGCCTTCATCGGCCGGCAGACGGGCCGTGCCGGGGAGACGCCGGCGGATTGAGCCGCCTGACGCGCCGGGCGGCCGGGCTGCGGGCGGCACCTTCCCCGGGGCGCGAGCGGAGAAAGGGCGATGACGAGAGCGCGCCTTTACCCGGCCCTTGCGGCCGTGAGCCTCGGCTTGCTGATGCCGGCCTGCACCGCGTCGTCACCGGTTGAGCCGGCTGCGGCGCCCGGCCCCTGCCGCCCCGATGCCGCGAGCGCGCTCGCCGGCCAGCCGAAACCTGCCGATGACGAGGCACGGCGGCTCACCGGCGCCACCGTCGTGCGCCAGATCAGGCCGGGCCAGCCGGTGACGATGGACTACTCGCCCGCCCGCGTGACAATCGAGACCGACCCCCGCTCAGGCCGCGTGCTGCGCGCGGCCTGCGGATAGGGTGCCTGCCATTCGCCCCGCGCGCTCCGCAGCGTCGGCAGAAAGCCGTATCCTGCCCCCCTGAAAGGCTGCTATACTAAGAAAAAGTAAAAAATGGCAGGCCGCCGTCGGGCCAAGCCTGAGCAGTCATACGCGAGGGGGCATGCCGATGGACCGGGGGCGTACGGGGGCACACGCGGCGGTGCAGGAGTAGCTGCTCAGCGCCATGCGTCATATTGCCGAGGCCCAGCGCCTCGTGGGCGAATTCCTCAGCCACTGCGCCGGCTTACGAGTGCATCCGCCCGCCGACATGGCTCATGGCCCCTGTCTGCCTGGCCATGGCACTCCTGCCCTGTCGGACGAAGCCCACATCGACGGCAGTCACTGAGCGCGGCGCCGCGAGGCACAGGTCGCGGCCCGGTCATTCACCACGAGCGAGCTGCGGAGCCGTGAACCTGCGGTTGGCCAGAACCGGCAGGACGCTGCGCGCATGGGCGATGCGGGCCGGGTCGATGTCGGCGAACAGCAGCGTCGGCGCCTCGCCGGCGCGGGCGATGGCGACGCCCAGCGGGTCCACCACCATGCTCGCGCCGATGTTGCGCTCCCCGCATTCGCCCGTCGCCACCACGTAGCAGGTGTTCTCGAGCGCCCGGGCGGTGACGAGCACCTCCCAGTGCGCCTCCTTGCCGGGGCCGCGCAGCCACGCCGACGGCGCGGCGATGACATCGGCCCCGTCGAGGGCGAGGCGCCGCGCCATCTCCGGAAAGCGCAGGTCGTAACACGTCATGGTGCCGACCTTGAGCCCCGCCACCTCGATGAGCGGCGGAATCTCGTCGCCGGGGGCGACATGGGTCGATTCCTTGACGCTGAAGGCGTCGTAGAGATGCAGCTTGCGATAGGCGCCGATGACGGCGCCGTTGCGCACGGTCACCAGCGTGTTGAAGACGCGCCCATTGCCGGCCGGCACGTGGATGCAGCCCATCACCGCAAGGTCGCTGCCGCGGCTGGCGCTGAGCACCTCCTGCATGAAGGGCCCGTCGAGCGGCTGCGCCGCCTTGAGCACGATGTCGGGATCGGCGATGTCTCGCGCCAGGATGCCCTCGGGCAGGACGAGCAGCCTGGCGCCCGCATCCGCCGCCTCGTGCATCAGCCGCACGACGGTCGCGGCGTTCTCCCGCCATTCCCGCCCGACGGCGAATTGCCCGAGCGCCACCTTGATGACCGGACGCATGGACGACGGAGAACTCATGCCGGCTTCCTCGGGATCTTGCGTTTCGTCGCGGGGGCCGGGCTTCTCGCGCCCGGCCATGTGCCGCGCCGAAATGAGCGACCATCCGAGCGCCGGCGTCAAGCCGCGAGGCGCTCTCCGATGCGGGAAAGCTCACCGCGCGCGGCAGCCACGGCCTCGGCGCTCGCCTCCGGCCCGAAGCCCTGCCGCTCGGCCCGCACGAAGACCACGTCCGTGATGCCGATGAAGCCGAGCAGCGTGCGCAAGTGCGGCTCCTGCGAATCCATGGCCTGCGCCGGCCCCTCGCTGTAAAGCCCGCCGCGGCTCTCGATGACGATGGCGCGCTTGCCCTTGAGAAGCCCTTCCGGCCCCTTCTCGCTGTAGCGGAAGGTGATGCCGGCGCGCAGCACGTAGTCGAACCAGGCCTTGAGCGTGGAGGGGATGCCGAAGTTGTACATCGGCGCGCCGATGACGATGACGTCCGCCTCGCGCAGTTCGCCGATCAGCTGATCAGACAGGGCGATGGCCGCACGCTCGGCCTCGGTCTTCNCCTCGCCCGTGCGCAGGGCGCCGACCGTCTCGGCCGTCAGGTGCGGGATGGGGTCGGAACCGACATCGCGCGTGATGACGCGGTCGACGCCGCCGTTCGCCTTCAGCGCCTCGACTGCTTCGGCAACGAGGCGGCCGGAAACGGACTGCGCGCCCGAGGCGCTGCTGGTGATGGCGAGAACCGTGGTCATGGACTGCTTCTCCGAAACGGATGACAAAGGCGTGCCGGATAACTGGCGGTTCTCTTGCCGCACCGGTATCCTCTCATTTAGCACCAAGGCGTTGCTGAAAGAGGAACAGGCGATGCCGGACATCGAAGACATCAGGTGTTTCATCGAGGTGGTGGACAGCGGCGGCTTCGGCCGCGCGGCCAAGCGGCTCGGTATCGCCAAGTCCATCGTCAGCCGCCGCATCGCCCGGCTGGAGGCGGAGCTCGACGCGCGCCTGCTCACCCGCACCACGCGCGGCATCAGCGCGACGGAGGCTGGGCTCGAGTTCAAGATGCGCAGCGAGCGCATCCTCGCCGATCTCGCGGAGGCACGGGACGCCGTCGCGCAGCACGGCAACGGCATCGTGGGCACCCTGCGCCTGTCGGTCCCCCTCTCCTTCGGCGTCAGGTACGTGGCGCCGGTGCTCGCCGAGATGGCAGCCGCCCNCCCGCGGCTCGGCATCGACGTGGCCTACAGCGACCGCATCGTCGATCTCATCGGGGAGCGGTTCGATGCGGCCATCCGCATCGGCTACCTGCGCGATTCGAGCCTCATCGCCCGCAAGATCGCGCCGGTCTACACTGTCGTGCTGGCGAGCACCGACTACATCGCCCGCCACGGCCGGCCCGGAACGCCGGACGACCTGATGCGCCACGAATGCATCGTCTATACGGCCGCAAGCGACCCTGACCTGCGCTTCCGCTGCGGCACGCGCTGGACGAGCGTGCGTCCGCGCGGGCGCCTCCTCGCCGACAACGGCGAGGCCATCCTGCAATGGGCACGGGCGGGCCTCGGCATCGCAGTGGTGCCCACCTTCCTCGCCGCCGAGGACATCGACAGGGGCACGCTGGTGCCGCTGCTGACCAACTACGAGATGCCGGAGGCCGGGATCTACGTGGTGCGGCCTCCGGGCTCCTATCTCCCGGCCAAGGTCCGGCTGCTCATCGACACGCTCGCCGCCCGCTTCGGCGGCGAGCCCTACTGGGATGCCTGCCTCCTGAACCGACTGCGGCGCAGGCAGGCGTCGGAACCGGCCGCGGCCGACTGCATCGCGTCCGGCTGAGCGCGGCTCAGGCCGCCTCGCGCTCCGAGACACCGACGGCGGCCGCCAGACGCTCGGCAAGGGCGTCAACGGCGCGCTCGGCATTCGCGATCGACGCCGCGAGGCGCTCGCCGGCGAACTCATCGTATTCGACAGCCACGGTCGCCACGTCCGTGATGCCGATGTAGCCGAAGGCGGTACGGATGGCCGGCTCCACATGGTTCATGTGGGCGATGCGCCCGCCCTCGTCGTAGCCGAAGTCGCCGCGCGAGGAGAGAATGACGAGCCGCTTGCCCATATCCGCGAGCAGCGGCCAATAGGGCTCGCCCGCTCGCGTGCGGTCGAAGCCGAAGGTGCGCCCCACGCGCACGATGTTGTCGATGTAGGCCTTGAACTGGGCCGGCACCCCGAAGTTGTACATCGGGACGCCCGCCACGATGACGTCAGCGCCGATCAACTCGTCCACCAACATGTCGCTTTCCCTGAGCACCGCCTGCATCCAGGGTGTTCGGCGTTCCTCGGGCGTGAACGCCGCGTGGATCCAGGCGGCGGAGACGGGCGCCGGGGGCGTCAGGCCTACATCCCGGTGGAGCACCGTGTCCCCCGGCCTCAGCTCGCGCCAGCGGGCAAGGAAGCGCTGGCCGAGCCTGCGGGTGTGAGACCCGAAGGTGGTAAGGTCAGCCCCCGCGGGGCGGGCGCTGGAATCGATATGCAGAAGCGTCGGCATGGATGATATGTCCTCATCTTCATTGAGGGTTGATGCCGACGATGGTCCCGTCTGATGTAAACGATGGCAAACGCGAAATTCTCAGCTTATAGATGAAAATGGTTCATCTATTTTCAGACTCATCATGATCGACAGCCGCCCCGGTCGCCGCCTGCCGCCCCTGCCCGCCCTGCGGGCTTTCGAGGCCGCAGCCCGCCACCTCAGCTTCAAGGCCGCCGCCGAGGAGCTGGCGGTGACGCCGACAGCGATCAGTCACCAGGTGCGGCAGCTCGAGGACGGGCTCGGCGTCCGGCTGTTCCTGCGCCGGCCCCGGCGCGTGGCACTGACGCCGGAGGGGCGCATGCTCTATCCCGTGCTGCGTGACGGTTTCGACGCCTTCGAGGAGGCCATCGGCCGCCTGCGTGGCCAGCGGCTCAAGCCGGTCGTCACGCTTTCGGCCACGGTCGCCTTCACGGCGCGCTGGCTGGTGCCGCGCGTCGCGGCCTTCCATGCGGCCAATCCGGGGCTGGACCTCAAGCTGCACGCCTCCGACGATCCCGTCGATCTTCTCGCCGGCATGGCCGACGCCGCCGTGCGCTACGGCCGGGCCGTGCCCGCCGGCCTCGTCGGAGACCTGCTTTTCGAGGACGCGTTCGCGCCGGTGTGCAGCCCCGCCCTCGGCCTGCGGCGCCCCGAGGATCTCGCCGACCATACGCTGATCCACTTCGAGTGGCGGCGTCCGCACAGGGACAATCCCGTCTGGGAGCGTTGGCTCGCCGAGGCGGGTCTCGCCGGCCTCGTGCCGCGGGCCGAGCTGACCCTGAGTGACGAGAACCAGGCGGTGCAGGCGCTCGTGGCGGGCCAGGGCGTCGCCCTCGCCGGGTTGGTGCTGGTGGCGGACGAGATCGCCGCCGGCCGTCTCGTCGTGCCCTTCGGGCCGCGGCTGCCCGGCTACGACTATCGCCTCGTGTACCCGGCCGATCCGCCGCATCCGGAACGCATTGCGGCCCTGCGCCGCTGGATCCGCATCGAGGCGGCACGCACCCTGCCGCTGGCGGGAGCGGCATGAAGAAAGCGGCCCCTCGCGGGGCCGCACGCAGGTGGCCCGCTCTGGTCAGAAGGGGCTGTCGGGGAAGTAGAAGTCCTTGGCGTTGTCCTTCGTGATCAGCTCCGAGCCGATGACGAAGCGCCCGGAGACCGGCGCGTTGGAGACGAAACGCAGCGCCGTGATCTCGATGGCCGTGGCGATCATCGACGGCGGGTAGGTGACATTGGCCGGCACGCGCGTGTCGCCGTCCATGACGCGCTTGATCATCTCCTTCATGCCGGCGCCGCCGAGCACCCACATCTCGTCCTGCCGGCCTGCCTGGTTGATGGCCTCAAGCACGCCGACGGCCATGTCGTCGTCGGAGGCCCAGACGGCGTCGATCTTGGGATGTTTGGAGAGGAAGTCCTGCATCACGGTGAAGGCATTGTCACGGTTCCAGTTGCCGTGCTCCATGCCGATGATCTCGATGCCGCTGCCCTCAATGGCCTTCTGGAAGGCTTCGACCCGCTCGTTGTCGATGGTGGTCGGGATGCCGCGCAGCACCACGATCTTGCCACCGTTCGGCAGCCGCTCGCGGAAGAACTCACCTGCGACGCGGCCAAAGCCGGGGTTGTCGCCGGCCACATAGAGGTCCTCGATCCCCTCCTCCGCCAGGCCGCGATCAACGACCGTGACCCACTTGCCCGCCTCGGCTACACGCTTGACCGGGCCGGTGAGCGGCGCCGACTCGAAGGGCAGAACGACGAGCGCATCGATGTTGCGGGTCGCCATCATGTCCTCGATGTCGCTGACCTGTTTGGCCGGGTCGCCTGCCGTCGCGAGAACGAACTTGAGCTGCGGATAGGTCTTCTCGAGGCGCTTCACCGCCTCTTGCGCATGATAGTTCATGCCGCCCGCCCAGCCGTGCGTGGCGGCGGGGATGGACACGCCGATGACCTTGCTGTCCTGCGCCTGCGCGGCCGGCGCGGCGAGGACCGCCGCTACCGCCAGCGCCCTGAAAGCCTTGACCACTCCCATCGTTCTTCTCCCTCTCTGTTGTACAGCCCTGTCGCCGGGCGTTGGCGCCGTCCGCTCAGAGCGCCTTCTTCTGGCGCTGCAGCACGACGGCAAGAACGATGATCACGCCCTGGATGGCTCCATTGAGGTAGGGGCTCACCAGGTCCGTGAGGTTGAGGATGTTCTGGATCAGGTTGAGGATGAGCACGCCGACGACCGTGCCCCAGACGCGGCCGAAGCCGCCCTTCAGCACCGTTCCGCCGATGATGACGGCCGCAATGGCCTCGAGCTCCCACAGCACGCCCGTCGCCGACGAGGCCGAGCCGAGGCGCGGCACGTACATGATGGTGGCGAGGCCCACCAGCATGCCGAGGATGACATAGGTGGCGAGCCGCACGCGCTCCACGTGCACCGCCGAATAGCGCGCCACCTGTTCGTTGGAGCCGATGGCGGCGCAATGCCGGCCGAAGGCCGTGTGTCGCATCACGATCTCGCCGGCCACGGCCACGACGAGGAAGACGATGATCGGCCAGGAGATGCCGAGGATGCCGCCATAATAGACAGGCCGGTAGACATCCCTCACCTGGAAGTTCAGCGACAGCGTGCCGCCATCGGCGAGCCAGGTGATGAGCGAGCGGAAGATGCCCATGCTGCCGAGCGTGACGATGAAGGCCTCGATGCGCGCCCTGGTGATGAGGAGGCCGTTGCCGAGGCCGGCGAGAAAGCCGAAGGCGAGCGCCGCCGCCATGCCGACAAGGATGACGGGCCAGCCGGCGCCGAGCGTCGGCACCAGCGCGTTCATGACGAGGATCATCAGCCCCGCGATGAAGGCCGCCATGGAGCCGACGGAAAGGTCGAGCCCGCCGGAGGTGATGACGAAGGTCATGCCCACTGCGATGATGCCGATGAAGGCCGAGCGGGCGAGCACGTTGGTGACGTTGCCGTAGCTGAGGAAATTTGGGTTCAGCAGCACGCCGACGATGACGAGGGCAGCGAGCGCGACGAGCGGTCCGATGACGTGCAGGTTGACCGCCGGCCGGTGCGCCTTGCGCGGCCCCTGACGCGTGGTCGTGGCGTCAGCCATTGCCCTCGACCCTCCTTGCTTCGAGCCCCATGGCGAGGCGCACGATGGTGTCCTCGTTGATGTCCGCCCCGCTTACGACGCCGGCAAGGCGCCCCGCGCGCATGACGCAGACGCGGGTGGCGAGCCCGATGATCTCGGCCATCTCCGACGAGACGAGGATGATGCTCTTGCCTGCGGCGGCCAGGCGCTGCACGAAGCCGTAGATCTGCTGCTTGGTGCCGATGTCGATGCCGCGCGTCGGCTCGTCGATGATGACGATGTCGGGCTCCGCCAGCATGGTCTTGGCAAGCAGGAGCTTCTGCTGGTTGCCGCCGGAGAGGTTGCCGACCGGGATGTCGCGCGTCGGGGCGCGGATGTCGAACTCGGCAATGGCCTTGTCGAGCGCCCTCTCCTCTGCCTTGCGGTCGATGAGGAAGCGCCCGAAGCGGGCGAGCGCGAGCAGGGTCAGGTTGGGCCGCATGGGCTGGCCGAGCAAGAGGCCGCGCTCCTTGCGGTCCTCCGTGAGGTAGGCGATGCCTGCGCGGCGCGCCTCCTCGAGGGAGCGGATGCGCACCGGGCGGCCTGAGAGCGTGNCCCTGCCGCGCGCCGGGCGCAGGCCGACGAGCCCCTCCATCAGCTCGGTCCGCCCGGAGCCGACGAGACCGGCGAAGCCCAGCACCTCGCCGCGCGCGAGGGTGAAGGACACGTCCTCGGCGAAGCCCTCGACGCTGAAATTCTCGACCGTCAGCACCGGCGGGCCGGGCACCGGCTCGACCTTGGGCGGAAAGAGGNGGGACAGCTCGCGCCCCACCATGGCCTCGGCCATGGCGTCCTCGCTCAGGGCGCCGCGCGGCGCCGTCACGACGTGCCGGCCGTCACGCAGCACCGTCACACGGTCTGCGAGCCGCGCCACCTCGTCAAGCTTGTGCGAGGTATAGAGGATCGCCGTGCCCGCCGCCCTGAGGCGCTCGATCTGGCGGAAGAGCACTTCCGCCTCCTTGCGCGTCAGGACCGCCGTGGGCTCGTCCATGATGATGACGCGCGCCCTGCGCGACAGCGCCTTGGCGATCTCCACCATCTGCTTCTCGGGCACCGAGATGTCGGCGACGATGGCCGCGGGATCGACCGGCGTCTCGAGCTCGGCGAGCAGCGCCAGCGCCCTCTCGCGCATGGCGCGATGGTCGAGGAAGGGGCCGCGCTTCAGCTCGCGGCCGAGGAAAATGTTCTGCTCGACGGAGAGCTGGCGGGCGAGGTTGAACTCCTGGTGGATGAGCACGATGCCGCGCTCCTCAGCCTCCTCGCTCGAGGCGAAGGTGACGGGCGCGCCGTCGAGCAGCACTTCGCCCCTCGTTGGGGCGAGGTAGCCGGCCATGATCTTCATCAGGGTCGACTTGCCGGCGCCGTTCTCGCCGATGAGGGCGTGCACCTCCCCGGCCTTCAGGTCAAAGTCGATGTCGAACAGCACCTCGACGGGGCCGAAGGCACGGCCGACGCCGGCGAGCGCCAGCACCGGAGCGGCGACCGGGTTGGAAGCAGCCGAGGCGGCGGGCGCAGCCACGGCCACCGCCTCAGAGCGTGACCCAGGCGGCGTTGCGTTTCGACGAGCGCACGCAGGCCTCGACGAAGGCAACGCCAGCGACGCCGTCCGCGATCGTCGGGAAGACGACATCCGGCGGCACCGGCCGACCCTCGCGGCGGGCGAGGATGGCGCGGGCGGCCTCGGCATAGATATTGGCGAAACCTTCGAGGTAGCCTTCCGGATGTCCGGCGGGCGTGCGCGTGACGCGCCGTGCCGCCGCTCCGGCACCGGCGCCGCCGCGTGTCAGCAGCTGCTTGGGCTTGCCGAAAGGCGTAAACCACAGGCGGTCCGGCTCCTCCTGGCTCCATTCCAGGCCACCGCGCGTGCCGTAGACGCGCAGCCTGAGGCCGTTCTCGTTGCCGGGCGCGACCTGGCTCGCCCACAGCATGCCCTTGGCGCCGCCGGAGAAGCGCAGCAGCACATGGGCGTTGTCGTCGAGCCGCCGGCCTTCCACGAAGCTGTCGAGGTCGGCGCTCAGGCTCTCCAGCGTGAGGCCGGTGACGAAGGTGGCGAGGTTGAAGGCGTGGGTGCCGATGTCGCCGATGGCTCCGCCTGCGCCCGAGCGGGCCGGATCGGTGCGCCACTCGGCCTGCTTGGCGCCGGTGCGCTCGAGTGGTTCCGTCAGCCAGTCCTGCGCGTATTCCACCTGCACCAGGCGCAGCTCGCCCAGCTCTCCGGCGGCGACCATCTCGCGGGCCTGCCGCACCATCGGGTAGCCGGTGTAGTTGTGGGTGAGGATGAACAAGGTGTCCGACTTCTCGGCGAGCGCCGCAAGGCGCTTCGCATCGGCCAGCGTCGAGGTCAGCGGCTTGTCGCAGATGACGTGGATGCCGCGCTTCAGGAATTCGCGCGCCGCCTCGTAGTGAACGTGGTTGGGCGTGACGATGGCGACTGCCTCGATGCCGTTCCGGAGCCGCTTCTCGCGCGCTGCCATCGTGCGGAAGTTGTCGTAGATGCGGTCCTCGGCGAGGCCGAGGAGGCGGCCGGATTCACGGGCCTTGTCCGGGGNGGAGGAGAGCGCGCCGGCCACGAGCTCGAATTCGCCGTCGAGCCTGGCGGCGATGCGATGCACGGCGCCGATGAAGGCGTCCTTGCCACCGCCGACCATGCCGAGACGGATACGCGCAGGTGCACTCTCGCGGGAAGCCTCGATCGCCATCGCTCACCCCTCCAGCCCGAGCATGCGGCGGTTGGCGGCCTCGTCCGTGCCAGCGCCGGCAAAATCGTCGAAAGCCTTCTCCGTCACGCGGATGATGTGGCGGCGGACGAACTCTGCCCCCTCGCGCGCCCCGTCCTCCGGATGCTTCAAGGCGCATTCCCACTCGACAACGGCCCAGCCGTCGAAGTCGTTGGCCGCCATCTTGGAGAAGATGGCCCCGAAATCGACCTGCCCGTCGCCCAGGGAGCGGAAGCGCCCGGCACGGTTCAGCCAGCTCTGGTAGCCGGAATAGACGCCCTGCCGGCCGGTCGGGTTGAACTCCGCATCCTTGACGTGGAACATCTTGATGCGGTCGCGGTAGATGTCGATGTTGTCGAGATAGTCGAGGCACTGCAGCACGTAATGCGACGGGTCGTAGAGCATGTTCGCGCGCGGATGGCCGCCCACCCGCTCCAGGAACATCTCGAAGGTGATGCCGTCGTGCAGATCCTCCCCCGGATGGATCTCGTAGCAGATATCGACCCCGTTATCCTCCGCATGGTCGAGGATAGGGCGCCATCGGCGGGCGAGCTCGTCGAAGGCGGTCTCGATCAGCCCCGCCGGGCGCTGCGGCCAGGGATAGACGAAAGGCCAGGCGAGAGCCCCCGAGAAGGAGGCGAGCGTGGTGAGACCGAGATTGCGCGAGGCGGTGATCGCCTTCTTCACCTGATCAACCGCCCATTCCTGCCGGGCCTTCGGATTGCCGCGCACGGCCGGGGCGGCGAAACCGTCGAAGGCCTCGTCATAGGCCGGATGGACGGCGACGAGCTGTCCCTGCAGATGGGTGGAGAGATCGGTGACGGCCACGCCGTTCTCCCGCGCCCTGCCGAGAAACTCGTCGCAGTAGTCGCGCGAGGTGGCAGCCTTGTCGAGGTCGAACAGGCGCGCATCCCAGCTCGGCACCTGCACGCCGATGTAGCCGCAGTCCGCGGCCCAGCGCGTGATGGAATCCCACGAGTTGAAGGGGGCTGTGTCGCCCGCGAATTGGGCGAGGAAGAGCGCGGGGCCCTTGATCGTCTTCATCGTTTCCTCCCGAAGGGCTTGGTGCCCTGCGGGCGGTCGGTGCCGCCCGTTTTGTTGTAATCGGTTGCAACCAGTCATACGCTAGACTGTAATCGTTTACAAGCGGGCGCTCCGGGCGGCCGAAAATCTGTTTGCCTTCCTCCAAAAAGGCGGACAAAAGGCAGCCAGGAGTTGAAGCAAGCCTATGAACAAGCCCCTGCCGCGCATCCGGGACGTCGCCCTGGCCGCCGGCGTCTCGACCGCCACGGTCAGCCGCGCGCTGTCACACCCCGAGCAGGTCTCACGCGAGACGCGCGAGCGTGTCCTTGCCGCCATCGACGCCACCGGCTACACCATCAACCACGCGGCCCGGAACCTCAGGCGCAGGCGCACAGGGGCCATCGTCGTCCTGGTGCCGAACCTCGCCAACCCGTTCTTCTCCAAGATCCTCTCGGCCATCGCCGCCGAGATCGCGCCTGCCGGCTACAACGTGCTCGTCGCCGACACGGCGCCGCAGGGGCAGGAGCGCGACGACGAGCGCATGCTCGGCTATCTCAGCAACAACCGGGCCGACGGGCTCATCCTGCTCGACGGCCACCTGCCCGGTGAGCTCCGGCAGGACATCGGCGTCTCGCGGTCGCTGCCGCCGCTCGTCTTCGCCTGCGAGTGGATTGACGGCCTCGCCACGCCCTCGGTGGTCATCGACAATGCGGAGGGGGCGCGCCTCGCCATCCGGCATCTTGTCGGGCTGGGGCACCGGCGCATCGCGCACATCATGGGGCCGCCGACCAACGTGCTCACCATCGAGCGCCGCCGTGGCACGCTGGAAGGGCTGGCTGAGGCCGGCATCTCCCCGCGCGAGGAATGGCTCCTCCCCGGCGACTTCACCATGGAGAGCGGCGCCGCCGCCGCGCACCGCTGGCTCGCCTGCGCCGAGCGGCCGACGGCCGTCTTCTGCGCGAGCGACGAGATGGCCTTCGGCTTCATCTCGGAGCTGCACCGCATGGGCCTGTCCGTACCGCGCGACGTCTCCGTCGTCGGCTTCGACGACATCGAGACGGCCTCCCGCTACGTGCCGGCGCTGACGACCGTGCGCCAGCCGCGCGACTGCATCGGCACCACCGCGGCACGCATGCTCCTCGCCCTCATGGCGAAAAGCGAGGAGGCAAAGGCGCCCGTGCTGTCAGGCGAGCGGCGGCTGCTGCCGATCGAGCTCGTGGTCAGGGAGAGCACCCGCCCCCCGGAATGATCCGGCACCATGCCGGAGGCTCACCCCGCCCGGCCACCGGCCAGCGGATGTGCAATGCTCCAGGAATGGCCGAAGGGGTCGCGGATACGGGCATAGCGAGCGCCCCAGAAGGTATCCTGCGGTGGCATGGTGACGGTCGCACCGGCCGCCTCAGCCTTAGCCACCGCCTCGTCGCAGCTGGGCACATCGAGATGAAGCGTCACGCCCGTGCCGCCGATGACGGGTGGCGGAGCGACCTTTGCGTCGCCGCTCGCCTCGCTGCAGAACTCCGGAAAATGGTCGCAGAGATAGACACTGGCACCGTTCACGCGAAGTTCCGCATGCATGAGGCGCCGCCCGTCGTGGGCCGGCACGCGCATCACCTCTTCAGCCCCGAACGCCCGGCGGTAGAAGTCGATCGCTGCGGCGGCCCCATCGACCACGAGATGGGGAACGAGACTCTGCCTCCCGTCCATCCTGCCTCTCCCCTGTTCCGGCCGTTATGTCGCGCCGCAGCCGTCTTGCGGGGCGTCGACCCGGCGGCTAAGAGCCGCCAGCATCGCATTGGGCAGGCATGCGGCATTCTCGCCCATTGCTTTTTACGTTGATATCAACATTAATAGGCCATGTCAAAGATGGACGCGCCGGCCGAAACGATCCTGCCCTACGAGGTCACGCTGCACGTGCGCGACAACTGCCTGTGCCTGCACGTGCAGCGTGCAGCGCGCGCGCTCGCTCGTCGCTTCGACGAGGCACTCCGCCCCGTGGGGCTGACGAGCGGGCAGTTCTCGCTGCTGATGTCGCTCAACCGGCCCGATCCGCCGAAGATCGGCGAGGTGTCCGCCCTGCTCGCCATGGACCGCACGACGCTGACGGCCAACCTCAAGCCGCTGGAACGGCGCGGCTTCCTCGTCGTCAGCGTCGATCCGAGGGACAAGCGCAGCCGCCGCCTGATCCTCACCGACGAGGGCCGGCGGGCGCTGGCCGCCGCCTATCCCTACTGGCAGGAGTGCCAGGCGAAGCTCGTGAGCCGCTTCCCCGGTGAGGACGCGGCGCGCCTGCTGGCCGACCTGCAGGCGCTGTCATGACCCGTGCGGCGGGTTACGCGCGCCTTGCCCGGTAGGGCGCGAACCAGCCGAGCCCTTCGACGGTGCCGCCCCGCGGGCGATACTCGCAGCCGACGAAACCGGCATAGCCGAGGCGGTCCAGCTCGGCGAAGAGGAAGGGGTAGTTCAGCTCCTCTCCGTCCGGCTCGTTGCGCGAGGGCACGCTCGCGATCTGGATGTGTCCCGTCACCGGCAGGAGCGCGCGCAACGCCATGGTGACATCGCCATGCATGATCTGGCGGTGGTAGATGTCGAACTGCAGCTTCACATTGGGCCGCCCCAGTGCCTCGATGAGGGCGACGGCGCGGCCGAAGTCGTTGAGGAAGTAGCCCGGCATGTCGCGGCCGTTGATGGGCTCGAGCATGAGGTCGATGCCCTTCTCGCCGAGCCTGTCGGCGGCAAACGCGACGGCATCGCGATAACGGGCCGCGGCGACGGGATCGGCCGGGTCGGCCAGGCCACTCATGAGGTGCAGGCGCTTCACGCCCGTGGCCTCGGCATAGCGCAGCGCCGTGGCGATCGACTCACGGAACTCCTCCTGCCGGTCCGCGAGCGCCGCAATGCCGCGCTCGCCCTTGCCCCAGTCGCCGGGCGGGCAGTTGAACAGGGCCTGCGTCAGGCCGTTGTCGGAGAGGGCGCGCGCCACGTCTTCCGGCGCGTGCTCGTAGGGAAAGAGATACTCGACGGCGTCGAAGCCCGCATCCGCCGCCGCCTTGAAGCGGTCGAGGAACGACCATTCGTTGAACATCATCGAGAGGTTGGCGGCAAAGCGCGGCATCGGGGCCTCGTGCGTTCGCGGTTCGGGAGGATCAGGATTTCGCTGCCGGCAGCGTCACGCCGGCGGTCTGCGCATAGAAACGGGCAACGGAGGAATCGTCGTCGCGGCCCATGCCGGCCGCCGAGGTCATGGTGAAGAGCTGCAGCGCCGTGGCCGCGATGGGCACCGGGAAGTTGTTTGCCCGGCTCATGTCCATGATGATCCCGAGATCCTTCGTGAAGATGTTGACGGCCGACAGCGGCGTGTAGTCGCCCTCGAGAATGTGGGGCNCCCGGTTCTCGAACATCCAGGAGTTGCCCGCCGCACCCTTGATCACCTCATAGACCTTGCGGATGTCGAGGCCGAGCTTCGCCGCGAAGGTGATGGCCTCGCAGGCAGCCGCGATGTGCACGCCGGCCAGGAGCTGGTTGACCATCTTGAAGGCGGCCGCCGTGCCCGGCTCGTCGCCGAGCTCGTGCACGGTCGCGGCCATGGCGGCGAGCACCGGGCGGGCCTTGTCGACGGCGGCGGGCGCGCCAGAGGCGAGCACCGTCAGGGCGCCTTCCGCGGCCTTCTTCGCTCCGCCGCTGATCGGCGCATCGAGATAGTGGCGCCCCGTCGCGGTGAGGCGGGCGGCAAGCGCGCACGCCGCCTCCGGCGCCATGGTGGCGCAGGAGATGAAGACCGCCCCCTCCGGCAGGGCGGCCGCTACCCCNCCCGCCCCGAAGAGCACGTCCTCGGTCTGTGCCGCATTGACGACGACGCAGACGACCGCGTCCGCCCCCTCGGCCGCGGCGGCCGGCGTCGCGGCGGCACGGCCGCCGGCGGCGACGAATTTCTCGACTGCTTCCGCAGACAGGTCGAAGCCCGCAACATCGAAGCCGGCGCGAACGAGCGACGTGGCCATGCCGAAGCCCATGGCGCCGAGACCGACCACGCCGACGCGCCCCTTCTTTGTTTCCTCCTGCGACATGAGCTTTCTCCGTGCCGCTTGTGCAAGCGCTGTCAATCAAACAATATAATGGATGACAGCGCTTGCATAGATGCTATCTACGCGGCCATCAGCCGCCGGGGCCCGCCCATGACCATCCGTGACGAGACCGTGCCGACGCCCGCGAGCCCGCTGCGCCTCGCCGAGGTTGCGGCGCGCGCCGGCGTCAGCGAGAGCACCGTCTCGCGCGTGCTGCGCAACATCGGCCCCATCGCGGAGACAACGCGCGCCGCCGTGCTGAAGGCGGCCGAGGAGCTGGGCTATGTGCCCAATCGCCTGGCCGGCGCGCTTGCCTCGACGGGCAGCGCCCTCGTCGGCGTTGTCGTGCCGTCGCTCGACAACATCGTCTTCGCCGAGGTGCTGCGCGGCGTCACCGAAAAGCTGGAGGAGGCCGGGCTGCAGGCCGTCATCGGCGTCACGGGCTATGACCTCGAGCGCGAGGAGCGCATCGTCTCCGCCCTGCTCGCCTGGCGGCCGCGCGGCATCGTCATCGCCGGCATCGACCATACGCCGCGCGTGCGCGACCTGCTCGCCGCCAACGGCACGGCCGTTGTCGAGATGATGGACATCGACGGCAGCGAGCCGGCGCTCGGCCGGCGCGTCGGCCTCTCGCACGGGGCGGCGGGCGCGGCCATGGCGGCGCACCTCGTGGCACGCGGCCACCGCCGCTTCGGCTATGTCGGCCACGACATCTCTCGCGACATCCGTGCGCGCAAGCGCCTCGACGGCTTTGCCGCCGAGCTCGCCCGGCGGGGGGGTGATCTGGTCGCACGCCAGATGGTGCCCGGCCCCTCCTCCGTCTCCGCCGGCCGGGCCGGGCTCGCCGCACTGCTCGCCGCCCAGCCCGACCTCGACGCCGTCTACTTCTCCAACGACGACATGGCGGTCGGAGGCTATTTCCATTGCGAGGCGAATGGCATCCGCATGCCGGACGACCTCGCCATCGCCGGCTTCAACGGCCTCGACATCGGCCAGGAGCTGCCCCGGCGGCTGACCACCGTGCGTTCGCCGCGCTACCGCATCGGCCAGCTGGCGGCCGAGCAGATCCTGACACGGCAGGACGCGGCGGGCCCGGCGAGCCCAGCAACCATCGATGTCGGTTTCGAGCTCATCGCCGGAGAGACGGCCTAGCCGGCCCGGCATCACGACAAGAGAGGAAAATCCCATGCTTCTTGGCTGCATCGCCGACGACTTCACAGGCGCGAGCGACCTCGCCAACACGCTGGCCAAGGGCGGCATGCGCACGACCCAGTTCATCGGCGTGCCGTCCGGGCCGGCGGCGGCCGACTGCGAGGCGGGCGTCGTCGCCCTGAAGAGCCGCTCCATCCCGGCCGCAACGGCGGTGTCGCAGTCGCTGGCTGCGCTCAGATGGCTGCAGCAGCAGGGTTGCCGGCAGTTCCTCTTCAAATATTGCTCGACCTTCGATTCCACGCCGCAGGGCAACATCGGCCCGGTGGGCGAGGCGCTCGCCGAAGCGCTCGGCACCAAGGGGGTGGTCGCCTGCCCGGCCTTTCCGACCACCGGGCGCACGATCTACCAGGGCCACCTGTTCGTGAAGGACCGCCTCCTGTCCGAGTCGGGAATGGAGAAGCATCCGCTGACGCCCATGACGGATCCCGACCTGCGGCGCTTCCTCGCCCTGCAGACGAAGACGCCCGTCGGCCACGTACCGTGGACCACGGTGAATGCCGGCGCCGCGGCCGTTGCGGCGGCGCTGAACGAGGCGGCCGGCCGCGGCGAGACACTGGTCATCGTCGATGCGATCACCGACGCCGACCTCCTCACCATCGGCGCGGCGCTCGCCGGCGCACCGCTCGTGACCGGCGGCTCGGGCATCGCCCTCGGCCTGCCCGAGAACTTCCGCAAGGCCGGCCTCCTCTCCGGCCAGGGCTCCGCCTTCACGCCCGTCGACGGTCCAGCGGTGGTGCTGGCCGGCAGCTGCTCGGGCGCGACGCGCGAGCAGGNGCGGATCCACGCCGGCAAGCATCCCGGCCTCGCGCTTGAGATCGACAAGATCATGAGCGGCACGCTGACGCCGGAGCAGGCGGCCTTCTTCCTCATGGAGCGAATCCGCCTCACGCCCATCTGCTACTCCACCGCGACGCCCGAGGAGGTGAAGCAGATGCAGGACCGCTACGGCCGCGAGGCGGTGGCCGAGGCAATCGAGGGCTTCTTCGGCGAGCTCGCCGTCATTCTCAACAACCGGGGCGTGAACCGCATCGTCGTCGCCGGCGGGGAGACATCGGGCGCCGTCGTCAGCGCGCTCGAGATCGACCGGCTTGACATCGGCCCGGAGATCGACCCCGGCGTGCCGGCGCTGTCGGGCACGCGCAACGGGCCACTGGCGCTGGCGCTCAAGTCCGGCAACTTCGGCGCGCCCGACTTCTTCGACAAGGCGGCCGCCGTGTTGGCCGGCAAGGCGGCAGGAGGCGCGGCATGAACGAGACGAAGCTGCGCGAGGAGATCGTCCGCTTCGGCCGCTCGCTCTTCGAGCGTGGGCTCACGCCCGGCTCGTCGGGCAACATCTCGGTGCGGCTCGACGACGGCGGCTGGCTGGTCACGCCGACGAACGCCTCCCTCGGCTTTCTCGACCCGGCCCGTATCTCGCGCCTCGACGCGCAGGGGCGCCTTCTCGACGGCGATGCGCCTACCAAGGAGATCCCGCTGCACGCCGCGCTCTACGAGACGCGCGGCAGCGCGCGGGCCATCGTACATCTGCATTCGACGCACTCGGTGGCCGTGTCCATGCTGCCTGACATCGACGCGCGCAACGTGCTGCCGCCGCTCACGGCCTATTCGGTGATGCGCGTGGGTCGCACGGCGCTGGTGCCCTACTACCGCCCCGGCGACCCGGCCGTGGCCGATGCGATCCGCGGCCTCGCCGGCCGCTACAGCGCCGTGCTGCTCGCCAACCACGGGCCGGTGGTGGCCGGCGACACGCTGGAGGCGGCCGTCTACGCCACCGAGGAGCTGGAGGAGACGGCAAAGCTCCACCTGCTCACGCGCAATCTCAACCCGCGCATGCTCTCGCCGGCCCAGGTGCGCGATCTCATCGCGCATTTCAAGCTGGAGCCCTGGCCCGAGGACGACCACGACCACGGGCACGACCACTGAGGCGCGTCAGGTCCTGCGGGCCGCGCGCCCCTTCGCCTCGCGCCCGCGGCCAAAGTCAGCGAGCTTCATCTCGAGGCGCCGCGCCTCCTCCTGCAGGAGCGCGGCGACCTGCGCCTGGCGGGCCGGGCCGAGGCGGCTTTCGATGGCCGCGATGCTGAGCGCGCCGACCGGCTGGCCGGCACCGTCGCGCACTGCGACCCCCATCCCCCAGGAGCCCTGCATCAGCAGGCCGGGATTGAGCGCATAGCCGGCGGCCCGCGTCTCGGCCACGCTGGCGCGCAGCAGCTCGGGGGTGAACTGCGGATAGCGCTCGGCCAGCACGGCGCTGTTGGCGGAGATCACCGCCTCGACGTCCTCGTCCGGCAGCGCCGCCAGGATGGCGAGCGAGCCGGAGCCGACGCCAAGCGGGTGCCGGTCCCCCGGCATCAGCACATGCGTGCGAATGGGAAAGGCCCCCTCCTCCCTGTGCAGGCAGATGGCGTAGTTCTCGCGCCGGATGGAGACGAAGGCCGTGTCCTCCGTGCGGGCGGCGAGGCGCGCCACGCCTTCCAGCGACAGGCGGTGCAGGCCGAATCGCTCCTCCGCGAGGGTGCCGAGAACGTAGCTCTCGGGACCCAGGTGGTAGCGCCCGCCGGCAGCCTCCTGCTCGACGAGGCCTGCGCGCATGAGCGACAGCAGCAGACGGCGGACGGTGGGCTTGTTGAGCCCGCTCTCGGCCACCAGGTCCGCGAGCCGCGCGCCCTCCCGCCGACGGGCGCCGACCATCATGAGAAGCGCCAGCGCCCTGTCGACGCTCTGCGCACCGTCCGACCTGCTGCTGCCACGATCCACACTGCGGATCAAGCGACGCCTCCGACTATTCCTTGAAACTCATGAGAGTAGCCATTTCGACCGGCCACGCAACCGCGCGCCGCTCAATCTAGGCATTTACGGTTCACATATCGGACCAATGCCGCCGGAAACCTGCCCGAAAATCCACNCTCCGGACGACGCCGTGCCGCGACGCAGCGGAGCCATATTGCTCTACCATCGTGGGCATCGGGCACGGGACTGGAGAGACGCACGATGGATGCCCGCTGGTTGATCATCGGCCTTGCGGCAACGATGTTGCTCGGAACGGTGTCAGTGGTCCGCGCTGGAGACGCGACGGCTGGCCGGGCCCTGGCCCAGAAGCACTGCGGGGCATGCCATGCCCTCGACAGGGCGGACAGGAGCCCGAAACCCGAGGCGCCGCCCTTCCGCACCCTGCACCAGCGCTACCCGGTCGAGGGCCTTGAGGAGGCGTTGGCCGAGGGCATGGTGACCCTGCATCCCGACATGCCGGAGGTGACCTTCGCACCCGACGACATCGACAACTTCATCGCCTATCTGAAGACGCTGGAACAGTAGCCTAGCGGCCGGTGAAGCGGGGCGGGCGCTTGCCGACGAAGGCGCTGACGCCCTCCGCGAAGTCGGCGCTCGCAGCCAGGGCGGTGAAGGCGGCCGCCTCCTCGGCGAGCTGTTCGGCGAGGCTCCTGTCGAAAGAAGTGCGCATCAGCTGCTTGATCCTGCCATAGGCGAGCGCCGGCCCGGCGGCCAGACGGGCGGCGAGCGCCGCCGTCTCCCCCTCCAGATGCTCGCGCGGGACGACGCGGTTGACGAGATTGAGCCGCAACGCCTCTGCAGCGTCGATCGTCTCGGCGAGCAGCGCCAGCTCCAGCGCCTTGCGCAGCCCGACGATGCGCGGCAGCGACCATGTGGCCGAACCGTCCGGGCTCGCGCCGATGCGCGCATAGGCCAGCGTGAACTGTGCATCGTCCGCGGCGATGGCGAGATCGGCCAGCAGCGCGATGCTGAGCCCGGCGCCGGCGACGGGTCCGTGCAGGCTGGCGACGACCGGCTTCGGCATCTCGGCGAGGCGCGCCACCGCCGCGTGGAACGGCTCGATCNCCCGCCGCACCAGGGATGGCGCCTCCGGTCCCGCCGCGTGGAAGCGCCCCACATCGCCCCCGGCCATGAAGCCGCGCCCCTCGCCCGAGAGAACGACGACGCGCACCCGCTCATCGCGCGCCGCTGTCTCCACCGACGCGCGCAGGGCGGCCACCATGGCCTCGTCGAGCGCGTTGAGCACGCTCGGCCGATTGAAGCGGATGGAGGCGATGCCCTCCGCCCGTTCGAAGATGATGGGGCTCTCGCTCACGCAGCGTCCTCCCGGCTCGTTTGCGGGAGAATGGCGGCTGGCGCGCGCAGGCGCAATCGCCTCAGCCGCCTGCGCGCAAACTATTCGGCCACGCGTGTCCCGTCGGCTCTGAAGGTCTTGAGATAGGCCACGAGGTCGTCGATCTCCTGCTCCTTCTTGAGCCCGGCGAAGACCATCTTCGTGCCCGGGATTCTGGCCCTCGGGTCGGCGATGTACTCGCGGAAGGTCGCCTCGTCCCAGACGAGGCCGGATTCCTTGTTGGCCTTGGAATAGCTGTAGCCGGGCACGGAGCCTGCCGGGCGACCGAAGAGCCCGTTGAGCACCGGGCCGACGACGTTCTTCGCATTCTCGCCCACCTGGTGGCACGCGCGGCACTTGAGGAAGACACGCTCACCGGCCTTCACGTCGCCGGCCGCCGCGGCCGGCGTCAGGGCGACCGCGAGAAAGACGGTCGCCAGCAGCGATCTGACAGTCATCGGAGAACTCCCTGTACACCGGCTCCGGGCCACGGCCCGGAACCGGAAAACGAGGCCCAGCCTCTTCGTCGGCAGATCAGCCCTGCGCCATGAAGGTGGCAACGTCCGCCGCCCGTGGCATGGGCGCCACGGCGCCATGGCCGAGGGNGGAGAGCGCCGCAGCGGCATTGCCGTAGGCCGCGGCCGCGAAGGGGTCGCCCGAGCGCAGCCACTCGACGAGGAAACCGCCGTCGAAGGTATCGCCCGCGCCCGTCGCGTCGACGGCCTTGACCGGGCGGCCCGGGATCAGCCTGCGCTCGCCCGGCACGGCGACCATCGTGCCGTCCTTGCCGAGCGTGAGGGCGACGATGCGGGCGCCGCCCTTCAGGTAGAAGTCGCAGATGTCTTCCGGCCGGTCGAGCCCGGTGAGCTGGCGTGCGTCGTCGAGGCCGGGCAGGACGATGTCCGCGAGCTGGGCCGTCGCATTGATGACGGCACGCGCCCGGTCGAGCGGCCACAGCCGCAGGCGCAGGTTGGTGTCATAGCTCACCACCNCCCCCTTCGCGCGGGCGTGACGCACCGCCGCGAAACAGGCATCGCAGGCCGAGACCGAGATCGCCTGGCTGATGCCGGAGAGGTGCAGGACCCGACTTGAACCGATTAGATCGAGAGGCAAAAGAGAGGGGGTGACGAGGCTGGCGGCGGAGCCGGCGCGATAGTAGCTGAACTCGTGGCCGTTCGGGCCGTAGCTGATGAAGTAGATGCCTGTGCGCTCGCCGGGCATGGTGATGACGGAGGAGCGATCGACCCCCTCCTCGTCCCACAGCTTCAGGAAGTCGCGGCCGAAGGAATCGTCCCCGACGGCGGTGAAGACCGCGGTCTTCGCGCCGAGCCGGGCCGCGGCGATGGCGACGTTCGATGTATCGCCGCCGAAGCCGGGCAGATAGTGCCGCCGCGTATCGTCGAGCTGGGCGAATTCCATCAGCGGTTCGCCGAATGCCAGGATGTCGAAGGCGGCCATCAACGGACTCTCCGGTCTCTCTTCCAGGATTCAGGGGCGGATGCGCCGGCCAGGCCCGGCCGCGCCGACGGATCCGGCCCCGGTCGCGGCTGTCTAGACCATGGCGCCCGAAAGTGTAAGGCCTTTTCGCTTATCGTAGCACCTCGCTCCGCAGGAGGAGATCCGCCGCCGTCGCCGCAGCGATGATGGCCGGCGACTTGCCCGTGATGCCGGCAATTCCGATCGGGCAGACGAGGCGGGCGATGTCCGTCTCCTCCAGCCCCGCCCGGGCGAGCTGGCCGACGAAACGTGCCCTCTTGGTCTCGCTGCCGATGAGGCCGATGTATGGAATGTCCGGGCGCCGCAGGGCCGCCGACACGACGGCGAGGTCGAGCGCGTGGTCGTGCGTCATGACAAGGACGAACGCGCCGGCTGGCGCGGCGGCAAGCTCCTTCTGCGGATCGGCGAAGACCGCGGCGGTCGCGTTGGCCGGAATGTGGGGCGGAAAGGCGTCGGGGCGCGCATCGAGCCAGCGCACGGCAAACGGCAGGGGGGCAAGCGCCAGGACGAGCGCTCGCCCGACATGCCCGGCACCGAAGAGAAGGACCGGCGTCGCCGCCTCCCCGTAGTGCTCCCGCCAGGCGCCGGCCGGCGCTTGCCCGCCGATGCGCCGCAGCACACGGCCGGTCCTGTCCGGCATGGCGACGACCGAGAACCGCCCCTCCTGCTCCGCCGCTGCGAGCACCACGAGCTCGTCCGCATCCTCCGGGCCGAACACCTCGACGTGGACGGTGACACGCCCGCCGCAGCACTGGCCGAGATCGGGGCCGAGCGCCAGGTCGAGCCGCGTCAGCGCACGCCGGCCGGCCGCCATCGCCCGGCGTGCCTCGGCAAGCGCCTCCCATTCGAGCCGTCCGCCGCCGATCGTGCCGTGAAAGGCGCCGTCGGGCCGCACCACCATGCGGGCGCCGACCTCGCGCGGAGCCGAGCCCCTGACCTCGGCAAGGGTGACGAGCGCCGCACCGCCATGGTCCTGCACGAAATCCCGCAATGTCCGCCAGACGGGCATGATGCCTCACAGCGCGCCGACGATGGCGCGCAACACGGCCTCGGGCGTCGCCGGCGCGTCGAGGGGCGCGAGCCCGTCCCCACGCGCGGCGCGCACTGCATCGGCGATGGCGCAGAAAACCGCGTTCGCCAACATCAGCGGCGGCTCGCCCACGGCCTTGGACCGGTAGATGGTCGGCTGCCGGTTGGCGCTCGTGAACAGCCTGACGCGGAAGTCCTGCGGCACATCCGAGGCCACGGGGATCTTGTAGGTGGAGGGTGCATGGGTGGCGAGGCGCCCCTTGGCGTCGAAGACCAGTTCCTCGGTGGTCAGCCACCCCATGCCCTGCACAAAGCCGCCCTCGATCTGGCCGATGTCGATGGCCGGGTTCAGCGAACGGCCGGCATCGTGCAGGATGTCGNCCCGGTCGAGCCTGTATTCGCCGGTCAGGGTGTCGATCGTCACCTCGGCGCAGGCCGCGCCGTAGGCAAAGTAGAAGAAGGGCCGCCCCCGCCCCGCCGCGCGGTCCCAGTGAATCGCGGGCGTGCGGTAGAAGCCGGTGGCGGAGAGCGGGATGCGCGCCTGGTAGGCCTTCTTCACCAGATCGGCGAAGGCGAGGCTCTCGTTGCCGAAGAAGACGCGATCGTCGCGGAACGTGACCTCGCCCTCGGCGACGTCGTACGTCTCGCAGAGAAATTCGACGAGGCGCTGGCGGATGGTGGCGGCCGCTATGCGCGCCGCCATGCCGTTGAGGTCCGAGCCCGAGGAGGCAGCGGTTGGCGACGTGTTGGGCACCTTGGCCGTCGTCGTCGCCGTGATGCGGACGCGCTCGATGCCGACGCCGAACTCCTCCGCCACCACCTGTGCGACCTTGATGAAGAGCCCCTGCCCCATCTCGGTGCCGCCGTGGTTGAGGTGGATCGAGCCGTCCTGGTAGACGTGCACCAGCGCGCCCGCCTGGTTGAGGTGGGTGAGCGTGAAGCTGATGCCGAACTTCACCGGCGTCAGCGCAAGGCCTTTCTTCAGCACGCGGGAGCGCGCGTTGAAGGCCGTCACCGCCCTGCGGCGGGCGCGGTAGTCGCAATCGGCCTCCAGCTGCGCCACGAGCGCGGCGAGCACGTCCGTGTCCTCCACGGTCTGGCCGTAGGGCGTCTCGTCACGGCCCGGTGCGTAAAAGTTCGCCTTGCGCACGTCCAGCGGGTCGCGCCCGAGGCGGGCGGCGATCTCGTCCATCACGCGCTCGACGGCGAGCATGCCCTGCGGCCCGCCGAAGCCGCGGAAGGCGGTGTTGGAGACCGTGTTGGTCTTGAGCCGCCGCGAGGCGATGCGCGCCGCAGGCAGAAAGTAGGCGTTATCGGCATGGAACATGGTGCGGTCGACGACGCCCTGGCTGAGATCGGCCGAGCAGCCGCAGCGGGCGTTGAACACGATGTCGTAGCCGAGGATGCGTCCGTCGCCGTCGAAGCCGACGCGCCAATCCGCCCGCATGTCGTGGCGCTTGCCCGTTACCACCATGTCGTCGTCGCGGTCGAGGCGCAGCTTGCACGGGCGGCCGGTGGCCCGCGCGGCGAGCGCGGCGATCACCGCCCATTGCGTCGCCTGCGTCTCCTTGCCGCCGAAGCCGCCGCCCATGCGCCGGACCTCGCAGGTGACAAAGGCGTCGGGGATGCCGAGCACCCGCGCCACGATGTGCTGGACCTCGCTCGGATGCTGGGTGGAGGAATGGACGAGGATGTCCCCCTCCTCGCCCGGCACCGCGAGCGCCGCCTGGCCTTCGAGGTAGAAATGCTCCTGCCCGCCGATGCGCAGCACACCCTCAAGGCGATGGGGAGCGGCCGAGAGCGCCGCCTCGACGTCACCGCGGCCGAAGGTGTAGTCCGGCAGCACCGTCTCGCCGCGCGCGAGCGCATCCTCCACCGTGATACTCGGCGGCTCCTCCTCGATGTCGAAGGTGGCGAGCCGGGCGGCACGTCGCGCTGCGTCCCGCGTCGTCGCCACCACGGCGAAGACCGGCTGGCCGTGGAAGAGCACCTCCTGCTCGGCGAAGACCGGCTCGTCGCCGTTCGCCGGGGAGATATCGTTGCGGCCGGGCACGTCTGCCGCCGTCAGCACGGCGACGACGCCCGGCGCCGCGCGCACGGCTGCAAGATCAAGCCCCTTGAGGCGCCCGCGCGCGACGGGGCTGAGGCCGAGCGCAACATGGAGCGTTCCTTCCGGCTCCCGGATGTCATCGATGTAGAGCGCGGTGCCCGAGACGTGACGCACCCCGGAATCGTGCGGCAGCGGACGATGGACGTAGCGCAGCGTGGTGCCGTCGTCGCCCGCGACGGGCGCCACGGCCGCCCCCCCGGTCGTGNCCGGCGGGCGGGAAGAGGCATCGCGCATCGACGGGCGAGGTGTCGCCCCGCGTGAGGTGAGGCTTTCCGTCCCTTCACTCTGCCGCATGGCGGATCTCCCGGTGGCCGATGAGACGGGTTGCGGCATCATCGCCCGTCGCGATCTCCGTCAGCGCCTTGCGCAGAAGGTTGCCGGCGACACGGCGGCGATAGCCGGCGCTGGCGCGATGGTCGCTGAGAGGCGAGAAGTCGCCGGCGAGCGCGGTGACCGCCCGCTCCATGGCGGCGCCGTCGGCAAGGGTGGCGCCGGCGAGCGCCGCTTCCGCGGCTCGTGCACGCTTCGGGATGCCGGCCATGCCACCATAGGCGATGCGCGCCTCGCGCACCGTCCCGTCCGCGATGTCGAGGCAGAAGGCGCCCATGACGGCGGAGATGTCTTCATCGAAGCGCTTGCTCACCTTGAAGGCGCGGAAGTGCCGGCCAGCCGGCTTGCGCAGCGTGACGGCCGTGACGAATTCGCCCGGGCGCCGGTCCTGCTTGCGGTAGTCCAGGAAGAAGTCCTCGAGCGGCAGGCTGCGGCGCTCCGCGCCGCGCTGCAGGTGCAGCGTCGCGCCGAGCGCGATCAGCGCGGGCGCGAGATCGCCGATTGGCGAGCCGTTGGCGACGTTGCCGCCAACCGTGCCCGAGGCCCGCACCTGCCGCGAGCCGAAGCGGCGCATCAGCTCGCCGAGATCGGGATCGAGCCCGGCGAGCACGTCACGCGCCCGCGACAGCGGGACGGTGGCGCCGAGCGTCACGGTCTCGCCGTCCTCCGCCACCGCGTCGAGCCCGGCGACCCGCCCAAGCCAGATGACCTTCGGCATTTCGGCGAGCGCCTTGGTGATCCAGAGGCCGACGTCGGTGGCGCCGGCGACGAGCGTCGCATCGGGGTGCGCGAGACAGAGCTGCGCCAGGGCCTCGATGCTCGCGGGCGCCGCGAAGAAGGACTGGTCGCTGCCGACGAAGACATCCGCGTCGTCGGCGAGGGCTGCAAGTTTCCCCGCCACCTGCTGCCGCCGCGCGACGAACGGGTCCTCCTCCCTCCGCGCGAGGGCATCGAAGGCCGCGTCGATGATGGGCCGGTAGCCCGTGCAGCGGCAGAGGTTGCCGGCGAGCGCGTCCGTTNCCTCCTGCCGGTCCGGGGCCATGCCGGCCTCGTAGAGCGCGAAGAGGCTCATGACGATGCCGGGCGTGCAGAAGCCGCACTGGGAGCCGTGGTGCTCCACCATCGCCTGCTGCACGGGATGCAGGCGCCCCTCCGCTGCCAGATCCTCGACCGTCAGCACCTCGCTGCCGTCCACCTGGCCGAGGAGGAGGATGCAGGCATTGACGGGCACCGGGACGAGGCGCCCATCGACAAGGCGGCGCAGCACGACCGTGCAGGCCCCGCAGTCGCCTTCTCCGCAGCCTTCCTTGGTGCCGGTGGACCTTTCACTCAGGCGCAGCCAGTCGAGCAGCGTTGTGCGTGGTGCGAATTGCTCGACCTCGACCGTTTCGCCCTTTCGCAGGAAACGGATTGTTCGGCGCATATAGTGTTGTCCCCTCTGTTGGCCCGAGTGTGCCCCATTCGGGGAGCCGTGCAACAGAGGAAACGAGAGCGGCCGGCGCCGGACGGCATCGAGGCCCGCGGGCCGCCGAGGCAGCCCTCCCTGCCTCAGCCCGCGTGGAAGCGGAACTCGCTCACCTGCCGGTAGACCTCACCGGGTGTCAGCAGGACCGAGGGGAAGTGCGGAATGTTGATGCTGTTGGGAAAGTGCTGCGGCTCGAGCGCGAGACCGGCATTCGAGCCATAGACGGCGCCGTCGAGGCCGGGGATGCCGCTGAGGTCGATCTTGCGCCCGTCATAGACCTGGAGGCCGGGGGCTGTCGTCCACACGTCGAGCGCGAGGTTGTTGCGCAGCGAGGTGACGAGGGCGGCATGGGCCAGCGGCATGCCGGGAATGCCGGACGGCTCCAGCCGGTTGCGGCGCAGGACGAAGTTGATGTCGTAGTGCACCGGCGCGCCCGTCTCGGCGTCGGGAAAGCGAATGGAGCGGTTGCCGCGGAAGTCGTAGGGCGTGCCTTCGACCGAGCGGATCTCGCCGGTGGGGATGAGGTCCGCATCCGTCGCCGTGATGAAATCCGCCTCCACGCGCATGCGGTGGTCGAGGATCGAGGGCGAGCCGTCGAGATTGAAATAGGAATGGTGGGCGAGATTGACGGGCGTCGGCCTGTCGGTCGTCGCCGAGAGTTCGATGCGCAGCGTCGCCGGCTCGAGCAGGCGATAGACGCAGGTGACGGTCACGTTGCCCGGAAAGCCGTGATCGCCGTCCGGCGAGAGGAGCGTGAGGGTGACGCTGCTGTCGTCGTGGTGGGCGAGCTGCCAGGGCCGCTTGCCGAAGCCCTTCGTGCCCCCGTGCAGCGTATGCCGGCCGTCCTGGTTGCGGTCGACCTCGTAGACCGTGCCGTCGATGGTGAAGCGGCCGTGGCCGATGCGGTTCGCCNCCCGGCCGGCAATGGCCCCCATGTGCGGGGAATGGGCAATGTAGGTGTCGAGGCTGTCGAAGCCGAGGACGACGCGCTGCAGCTCACCCGAAGGCAGGGGCACCAGCATGTCCCTCAGCACGGCGCCCCAGGTCAGCACCTTGGCCTGCGCGCTGCCCTTGGGAGCGCGAATGGTGATCTCGCGGACGGGCTCACCGTCGGCCACTCCGAATTCCCTGACGCTCATTGCCGCTCCGTTCCTCGCGCGCCCGGCATCATGATCCCGGCCCGGCTACCATTACTCCCACGACGTCGATCTTGCCAAACTCCGGATCCTACCCCGATACCCGGCCTCACACCTTGACCTCACCGCCCGTCTGGGGCACCTCGCCCCTGAAGAGCGAACGCAACGGATCACAAGGGGATGTCCATGCGCATCATCGTCGTCGCCGCGCTCCTCGGCCTGGTGCTCGCCGCCTGCAGTTCCTCGTCCAGCACGCGCACGCAGGCCCCCCATTCCTATATGCCCCATCCGGCGCCGGGGCAGCTGATCGACCCCGACAACGACCCCTACGCCGTCGACTGAGGACTTCGCCCGCCTTCCCGCTCTGCAAGCGGAGCCTGAAGGCTCCGGACCATGGCGCCTCTCCGGCTCACCGGCCGCCCGGCATCGCGCCGCAGCGGCCGGTCGCCGGAGGGATGGCAGCGCCGCCGCCGGCCTCACCAAGTTCCGGTGTTTGGCATGGAGGCCCAGGGCTCGGCTGGAGGCTTGGGCTCACCCTCCTGCAGGAGCTCGATGGAGATGCCGTCCGGTGAGCGGATGAAGGCCATGTAGCCGTCGCGCGGCGGGCGGTTGATGGTGACNCCCGCCTTCATCAGCCGGTCGCAAAGTTCGTAGATGTCGTCGACGCGATAGGCCAGGTGGCCGAAGTTGCGCCCGCCCGTGTATTCTTCGGGATCCCAGTTGTACGTGAGCTCGAGCAGCGGGGCCTGGCTCTTCGCGGCCGCCTCCATGTCCTTCGGCGCGGCGAGGAACACGAGGGTATAGCGCCCCTTCTCGTTCTCCNCCCTCCGCACCTCGACGAGGCCGAGCTTGTTGCAATAAAAGTCCAGCGAGTCTTCGAGATTCGAGACACGCACCATCGTGTGCAGATATCGCATGGATCCTCTCCCGTCCGCTGCGGAAAGGATCGTCGATGCCGCGGGCAAGTCAAACCCGCAAGCGGAATAGGTGCCATGAGTCCACCGTCCATCTCGCCGGAGCGGCGGCGCAGCGAGCGTCGCAAGGAGCGCGCCGCCTTCGTCTCGATCCTGGCGAGTGCCGGGCTCACCATCGGCAAGGGCGTCGCCGGCTACGCCACGGGCTCGCTCGCCCTCATCTCGGACGCGGCCAACAGCCTGCTCGACGTGGCAGCCACGACCATGACGTGGCTGGCCGTGCGCGCCGCGCACAAGCCGGCCGACGCGCGGCACCATTACGGCCACGGCAAGTTCGAGTCCCTCTCCGCGCTGGTGCAGACGGCCTTCCTCTTTCTCCTTTCGGGCATCATCGCCGTGGAGGGCGTGCGGCGGCTGTCGAGCGGACAGACGGAGATCTTCCTCTCCTGGCCGGCGGTTGCGGTGGTGGTCGGCTCGATGTTCGTCGACGGCTGGCGCTGGTGGGGGCTAGCCCGCGTAGCCCGCGAGACGGGCAGCGAGGCGCTGGCGGCCGACGCGCTGCACTTCTCGTCTGATCTCGTCAACTCCGCCTGCGTGCTCGTTGCCTTCGCGGCGGCCCATCTCGGCTATCCGCAGGCAGATGCGCTGATCGCCATCGGCGTCTCGTTCTTCATCGCCATCGCCGGCTTCAGGCTTGCCCGACGCACCATCGACNCCCTGCTCGACACGGCGCCCAAGGGCCTCGCCGAGCGGGTGACGGGACTGGCCGAGAAGGTGCCTGGCGTCGTTGGCGTGGAGCGGGTGCGTGTGCGCTCCTCCGGCTCGCAGATCATGGGCGAGGTGGGCATCTTCGTCTCGCGCNCCCTGCCGCTCGACCGTGTCACCCAGATCAAGGAGCGTGTGCTCGGCGCCATCCGTACGGATCTGCCGGACAGCGAGTTCACGATCTCCACAACGCCCGTGCAGATTGACGACGAGACCATCCTCGAGCGGGTGATGCTGACCGCCGCGCGCCTGCGCGTGCCGGTGCATCATGTGACGGTGCAGAACCTCGCCAACCGCCTGTCGGTGAGCTTCGACATCGAGGTCGACGCCCGGCTCACGCTGGCCCAGGCGCACGAGGTGGCAAGCCGCCTCGAGGCGGCGCTCGTCGAGGAGCTTGGCCCGCAGGTGGAGGTGGAGAGCCACATCGAGCCGCTCGTGGTGCAGCATCTCGAGGGGCGTGAGGCGGATGCGGAGACCGTTGCCGGCATCGCCCTCTCCCTTGCCAACCATGCACGCGAATGCAACGGCATCACCGGCGTGCACAGCGTGCGGGTGCGCGAGACGCCGGCCGGCCACGTCGTCAACTACCACTGCCGGCTCGATCCCGGCCTCGACATCGCGACCGTGCACGATATGGTCGACGAGCTCGACCGGAGAATGCGCATCGACCACCCCGAAATCGGCCGAATCGTCGGCCATGCAGAGCCGCGGCCGCAGGACCCTGCCGGAAGAGACATCGCGGCGGGTGGCTCGAGCAGCTATCGTTGAAACAAGCTACGGGAGCGAGTGCTGATGCGTGACGAGAGCGGCGCCGTCATCAGGCTGGAGGACTACAGGCCGACGGATTACCTGATCGACCGCACGGAACTGGACATCCGGCTCGACCGGCACGCCACCCGCGTCCGCGCGACGCTGCACCTGCGCGCCAATGCCGCCGGCAGGCCGTCGGCTCCGCTGGTGCTCGACGGCGACGAGCTGCGCCTCATCTCCCTCGCCATCGACGGCCGGCCCGCCGCCCCGGACGCCTACGAGGCCTCGCCCGAGCGCCTCGTCATCCACGCCCCGCCGGCATCGCCGTTCACGCTGACCATCGAGACCGAGATCGACCCCACGGCCAATACCAAGCTGATGGGGCTTTACCGGTCGGGCAGCGCCTATTGCACCCAGTGCGAGGCCGAGGGCTTCCGTCGCATCACCTATTTCCTCGACCGGCCGGACGTCCTTTCTGTCTTCACCACCCGCATCGAGGCGGATCGGGACGAGGCGCCAGTGCTGCTTGGCAACGGCAATCCGGTCAAGGCAGGTGACGCCGGCGGCGGCCGCCACTACGCTGTCTGGCACGATCCCTTTCCCAAGCCCTGCTATCTCTTCGCCATCGTCGGCGGGCGCCTCGACAAGGNGGCTGACACGTTCACGACCATGTCGGGGCGGCGCGTCGATATTGCCGTCTATGTCGAGCCGGGCAAGGCCGGCGATGCGGCCTATGCCCTCGACGCGCTGAAGCGTTCCATGGCGTGGGACGAGCGCGTCTTCGGCCGCGAGTACGATCTCGACGTGTTCAACGTTGTCGCCGTGTCGGACTTCAACATGGGGGCGATGGAGAACAAGGGCCTCAACATCTTCAACGACAAGTACGTACTCGCCAGCCCGGAGACGGCCACCGACACGGACTACGCCAACATCGAGGCGATCATCGCCCACGAATACTTCCACAACTGGACCGGCAACCGCATCACCTGCCGGGACTGGTTCCAGCTCTGCCTGAAGGAAGGGCTCACGGTCTTCCGTGACCAGGAGTTCTCCGCCGACCAGCGCTCCCGCGCGGTCAAGCGCATCGCCGACGTGCGCGTGCTCCGGTCGCAGCAGTTCGCCGAGGATTCAGGCCCCCTCGCCCNCCCCGTGCGCCCGCGCCAGTATCGCGAAATCAACAACTTCTATACGGCGACGGTCTACGAGAAGGGCGCGGAGGTCATCCGCATGCTGCGGACGCTGATCGGCGAGGAAGCGTTCCGCCGCGGCATGGACCTCTATTTCGACCGCTACGACGGGACGGCGGCGACGATCGAGCAGTTTCTCTCCTGTTTCGCGGAGGCAAGCGGCCGCGACCTCGGCCATTTTGCCCTGTGGTACGAGCAGGCCGGCACGCCGACCGTCACCGCCCGCGGCCACTACGACCCGGCGGCGAAGGTCTATCGCCTGACGCTGACCCAGGCGACGCCGCCGACGCCGGGGCAGCTGGAAAAGTCGCCGCAGGTCATCCCGATCAGCCTCGGGCTCGTCGGCGCGAGCGGGGCAGACATCCCCCTCTCGCCGCCGGCCACCGAGGGCCACGCGCCGGGCGTCTTCGTGCTCGACGGCCCGTCGGCGACACTGACCTTCACCGACGTGCCCGAGAAGCCGGTGCCGTCGCTTCTGCGCGGCTTCTCGGCGCCGGTCAGGCTGGAGATCGACCTTGAGGAGGAGGATCTGCTCGTCCTTTTCCGCCACGACAGCGACCCCTTCAACCAGTGGCAGTCCGCCCAGACGGTCGCGACGCGGGCGATCCTGCGCGCTGTCGCGGGCGACAAGCGCGCCGCCGACCATCGCATGGCCGATGCGCTTCGCCACTTCCTCGCCATGCGCGCTGCCAGCGACCCCGCCTTCGCCGCCCAGGTGCTCGCCCTGCCGACGGAAGCCGATATCGCGCGCGAGATCGGCCACGACGTGGATCCGGATGCAGTGCACCACGCGCGGCGGCTGGTGAAGGCCGAGATCGGCGCGGCGCTCGGCGACGAGCTGGCGGAGCTCTATGGCCGCCTGACCACGCGCGAGCCCTACACGCCCGACGCAGCCGGTGCGGGCCGGCGGGCGCTGCGCAATGCGTGCCTCGACCTGCTCGCGGCTGGCCGGCCGGCCGAGGGNGAGGCGTTCGCCCTGCACCAGTTCCGCGACGCCGACAACATGACGGACCGCTTCGCGGCACTCTCCGTTCTGTCGCACCTGCCGGGCACAGCGCGCGAGACAGCGCTCGCCGAGTTCGCGGAGCGTTTCCGAGACAATGCGCTCGTCCTCGACAAGTGGTTCTCGCTGCAGGCGATGATCCCCGAGACGGGGACCCTGGAGCGAGTGCGCGGCCTGATGAGCCATCCTGCCTTCTCGATGGGCAACCCCAACAGGGTCCGCTCGCTCATCGGCAGCTTTGCGATGGGCAATCTCNCCCAGTTCAACAGGCCCGACGGCGCCGGCTACGAGTTCCTCGCCGACATCGTGATCGCGCTCGACGCGCGCAATCCACAGGTGGCGGCACGGCTGCTCACAGCCTTCCGCACGTGGAAGATGCTGGAGCCCGGACGCAGGGCGCTCGCCGAGAAGGCGCTGCGCCGCGTCGCCGAAACGCCTGGCCTCTCGCCCGATGTCGCCGACATATCGGGCCGATCCCTGTCGTGAGATACTAAATGTAGTTTGAAGTAGTCCAGAGGGCGCGTCAGCGGAAAAGCATCTGCACAACAAGCATTTCCCGCGTCGTGTCAACCAATCATAAAGACTCTGGACAAACGGCCCCTTCGGGATTCAGATGTTGGTGATTCGGTGAGATGCGGCACGTCTTTCCGATGAGACGTTTGGACTCCGAAGGGGGCATTCAATGGCGGGCGTCGACGCGACGTACGTGCCCGCGCGCGCGGGCACGATTCTCGGGATTGCGCGCTCCATAGCACATCCCGCCTACCGAAGGCTCGTTCTGGCAGAACCCTGGCTGCGCCTTGCCGTTCCGGCGTTGCTTGTCGTCTTCCTCGTCTCGCTCGTCACGGGGGCCTCGCTGCAGGCCATCGACGCCCGCAAGGAGACGCTGAACGCCGCCGCTGCCGAGATTGACACCCTTGCCTCCCTCGCTGCGCGCGTCCTCGATGCCGAAGTGACGCGCGACAGCAGCCCCGCCACGGTGCAAGACATCGTGGCCGCCTTCGAGCGCCAGATCCCGGCGGCGATGCTGGCGAACGGCCGCAGCCTCCTCCTCGCCGACGCCACGGGCGCCGTGATCGGCGCAATTCCGGCCCAGCTCGCCACCGGCCAGCTGCTGGTCGACGTGCTCGGTGCGTCGCAACCCCTCACCNCCTTCGCGGACCGGGCGGGCGTGCTGCGCCTGACGATTGCCGGCGGCACAGATGCACTGGCCACCGTGCGCAACATCGGCGCCAGCGGCGGCCAGCTGGCCGTGGTGCAGCCCGTCTCCGGCGCGCTCGCTCACTGGCGGGCACAGACCTGGAGCCAGATGACGCTGATCGCCGCCGCCGCCTTCGTGCTGCTCGCCATCTCGGCCGCCTATTTCATGCAGGCCGGGCGCGCCAAGGCAGCCGATGAGATCTGCGACAAGGTGAAGGAGCGGGTGGACGCCGCCCTCAACCGCGGCCGCTGCGGCCTGTGGGACTGGGACATCGCACGCGGACGCATCTACTGGTCCGACTCCATGTACGCCATCCTCGGGTACCGGCGGCGCGACGAGTTCCTGTCCTTCGGCGAGGTCAACAGCCTCGTCCACCCGGACGACACGGATCTCTACGGCCTCGCAGACATGCTGGCGGCCTCGCGCACCACCGCCATTGACCACGATTTCCGCATCCGTGCCGCCAACGGCGAGTGGGTCTGGATCAACGCACGCGCCGAGATCGTCGACGGGGATCCGACCGAGGGCCCCCATCTCGTCGGCATCGCCGTCGATATCACCGAGCAGCGCCGCCTCGCGGAGCGCACCGCCACCGCGGACATGCGCCTGCGCGACGCCATCGAGACCATCTCCGAGGCGTTCGTCCTGTGGGACGCCGACAACCGCCTCGTGATGTGCAACTCCAAGTTCCAGAAGCTGCACGGCCTGACGCCGGAGATTGCCCAGGCCGGGCGCACCTATACCGAAATCATGAACGCTAGCCGGCCGCTCGTCGTCACGACGCAGTCCCTCACCGGCGAGCACACCGACATCGGCGCGCGCAGCTTCGAGGCGCGCCTTGCCGACGGCCGCTGGCTGCAGATCAACGAGCGCCGCACAAAGGACGGCGGCTATGTCTCGGTCGGCACCGACATCACCGCCCTGAAGCGCCACGAGGAGAAGCTGCTTGATTCCGAGCGCCGCCTCATCGCCACGGTGATGGATCTCAAGCGCTCGCGCCAGAAGCTCGAGATCCAGGCCCAGCAGCTCGCCGACCTCGCGGAACGTTATCTGGAGCAGAAGGCCCATGCGGAGGACGCCAACCGCGCCAAGTCCGAGTTCCTCGCCAACATGAGCCACGAGCTGCGCACGCCGCTCAATGCCATCATCGGCTTCTCGGAAATCATGGCGAACGGCATCTTCGGCGAGCTGGGCAACAAGAAGTACGCCGAGTACTGCCAGGACATCCGCCAGAGCGGACAGTATCTGCTCTCCGTCATCAACGACATCCTCGACATGTCGCGCATCGAGGCCGGTCGCCACAAGCTGGAGAGGGAGTGGTTCCCCCTCGACAAGGTGATGACGGAGGCCATGCGCTCCGTGAGCGAGGCCGCGGAGGCGAAGAACATCACGCTCGAGCTCGAGACACTGCCGTCCCGGATGCTCGACGCCGATCCGCGGGCCCTGCGGCAGGTCCTCGTCAACCTGCTGCGCAACGCGGTCAAGTTCACGCCCGAAGGCGGCCGCGTCGCCCTGCGCGCACGCAACGCTGTGGGTGCCGTCAACATCTATGTCGAGGACAACGGCATCGGCATTCCGCGCGAGGCCATCGGCAAACTCGGCCAGCCCTTCACCACCGTCGAGACCGAGTACAACAAGACCTACAAGGGCTCGGGCCTCGGGCTCGCCATCGCCCGCTCGCTGACGGAGCTGCACGGAGGCTCGCTGCGCATCCGCTCCNCCCCCGGCTCCGGCACCATCGTCATGGTGCATCTGCCGCAGGCGGAGCAGCGCAAGGCCGCGTGAGGACCGGGCGGCGCCCTAATCCTTTGCCTTGTGCGCCTTGCCCGCGTCGCCGGCGCCGAGCAGCTCGTTGAAGACGGTGCGCACCTGGCGACGCGTGTCGTCTAGCGTCCGGGCCAGCACCTTCTGGTCGGGCAGCCCAACGGCAGTGGCGATGCGCTTCTGAATCGCGGGAGCAACGGTCTTCGGGTCGAAGCGCCCCTCCACCGTCAGGCGCTGCCACTGGAAGACACTCGACAGCAGGTCGTAGGCTGGGCGCAGCACGTCGGCCCGCCCCGGCGGCAGGATGCCCTTTTCAGCCGCGCGGGCGAGCACGTGCGCCGTGCCGGGCACGATCAGGGCCGGCTCCTCCGCCGCATGGGCCAGGATCAGGAACTGGGCGATGAACTCGATGTCCACGAGCCCGCCGGCAGCGAGCTTGAGGTCCCCCGGATCATCACCCTTCTCCTGCGCGATGAGCGCACGCATGTCGCGGATGTCCGCGGCGAGCTTCTCCCGGTCGCGGCTCTCACGCAGCACCGACGCGATCGCCTCCTCCNCCTCCGCGGCGAGGGACGGGTCGCCGGCGATGACGCGGGCACGCGTCAGCGCCATGTGCTCCCACGTCTCGGCCTCGGTCCTCTGATAGGCCAGGAAGCCGTCGAACTGCGTCGCGACCGGCCCCTTGCGCCCCGAGGGGCGCAGGCGCATGTCGACCTCGTAGAGCCCACCGCGGCGCGTCGGCACCGTCAGCGCGCTCACGAGGCGTTGTGTCAGACGGCTGTAGTAGACCACGGCATCGAGGGGACGGCGCCCGTCACTCTCCCGGTTGTCGGGATCGAAATCGTAGATGACGACGAGGTCGAGATCCGACGTCGCCGTCATCTCGCGCGCGCCGAGCCGGCCAAGACCCAGGACGACAGCGCGCCCGTCGGGCACCCGGCCATGCTCCTCGGCGAAGGCCGCCTGTGCGGCGTCCAGGCTGAGGCGCACGGCGGCCTGTGCCACGGCGGCGAAAGCCTCGCCCGCCCGCGGCGGCGACAGGATGTCGGACAGGAAGCGCGCGCCGACAAGGAAGTTCTCCTGCCGCACCGCCTCGCGCAGCCGGTCGAGAAAGTCCTCGTAGCCCGCCGGCGTGCCGACGAGGCTCCTGAGCCGCGCCTCGATGGCGGCCTCGTCGGTCGTCGGGTCGAGGAAGGTCGGGTCGATAACTGCGTCGAGCACGTGCGGACCGGCCGAAACGACCTCGGCAAGCCGCGGCGCGCCGCCGAGAAGGTCGGCAAAGAGGCGCAGCAGCCGCTCGTTGGAGCGCAGAATGGAGAGCAGCTCGACCGCGGCAGGCATGCGGCCGAAGGCCTCGTCGAGTGCGGCCAGGGCCGCGTCGGGCGCCGCGGTCTGGCCGAGCGCCGTCAGGAGCGCCGGCGTCAGCTCCGTCAGCACCTCGCGCGCACGCGCGCTCGTGACGGCCGCGCGGCGGCCGAAGTGCCATCCGCGCACCGTCTCCGCGACGCGGGGCGGATCGGCGAAACCGAGCCGCCGCAAGGTCTCCAGCGTCTCGGGGTCATCGCCCGTGCCCGTGAAGACGAGGCTGCCGGCCTCGGCTGCCAGCTCCGGCCCCTCCTCGAACAGCATGGCGTAGTGGCCCTGCACCTTGCGCGCATGGGCGGTCAGCGCCTTGCCGAAGGCCTCCACCGTCGCGAATCCGCAGAAGCGGGCGACGCGCGCGAGCGCCTCCGGGTCGTCCGGCAGGCGCTGCGTCTGCTCGTCCGCCACCATCTGCAACCGATGCTCGACCGTGCGCAGGAAGACATAGGCTGCCGCCATGTCGTCACGCGCCTCGGGCGTGATCCACTTTTCCTCGACGAGAGCGTCGAGGACTTCGAGCGTCCGGCGGCCGCGCAGCGAGGGGCGACGTCCGCCGAAGACGAGCTGCTGCGTCTGCACGAAGAACTCGATCTCGCGGATGCCGCCACGACCGAGCTTGATGTCGTGCCCCGCCACCGCGATGGCCTCGTGGCCGCGCACGGCGTGGATCTGCCGCTTCATCGCGTGGATGTCGGCGATGGTGGCGAAGTCGAAGTACTTGCGCCAGACGAAGGGGCGCAGATCGGCGAGGAAGCGCTCGCCGAGGGCGATGTCGCCGGCCACCGGGCGCGCCTTGATGAAAGCGGCGCGCTCCCAGTTCTGGCCGACGCTCTCGTAATAGGAGAAGGCGGCCGGCAGCGACACCGCGACGGCCGTGGAGCCGGGGTCGGGCCGCAGGCGCAGGTCGACGCGGAAGACATAGCCGTCTCCGGTGCGCTCTTGCAGGATCTTCACCAGCCCCTGCGTCAGGCGCACGAAGAAGGGGGCCGGTTCCAGCCCCTCGCGCAGCGGCGCCTCGGGGTCGAAGAAGACGACGAGATCGATGTCGCTCGAATAGTTGAGCTCCCGCGCGCCGTGCTTGCCGAGCGCCAGCACGACGAAGCCCGGCCCGTCCCCGTCCGCGGCGACGAGGCGCCCCGCCTCTCGCGCCTCGCGCAGGAGGAAGGTGACGGCGGCCGCCACGCAGGCGTCAGCGAAATCGCTGAGCGCACGCGTAACCTGCGGAAGGTCCCACACGCCACCGCAGTCGCACAAGGCGACGAAGAGCGCGAACTCCGCGCGCAGACGCCGGAGGCGGCGCATGATGTCAGAGGTCTCCTGCGCCTCCTCCCCCGCCCGCTTCACGTCGGCGAGGATGCGGGCGCGGACCTCATCCGGCGGGGCCTCCGCGAGGGCCAGGAACCGCTCCGGCTTCGTCGTCACCAGCCGCCACAGGAAGGGTGAGTAGTCGGCGAAGGCGGCAGTGAGCTTCTGCAGCTGCGGATGAGCTGCGAAAAGGCGGCCGAGTGCGTCGAAGGTCTCGCCTTCGCCCGCCAGGTCAGCCCTCAAGCGTGCGACGGCGGCCTTGGCAGGGGGTGCCGGCAAGCAGCGGACCGCGGCGGCGAGAGAGGTCGTTTCCAGCCCTGTCACGTTCTGTTTTCTGCCTGTTTCATAGCGATGGTCGCGCGAGCGCCGCCTCGGCGCCGACATGGCCGGCCTTGATCCCGCCCTTCGCCAGCGGCAGGGCGAGCACGGCCCGCAGGCCCGGCCCGTTGTCCTCGAGCCGCAGCGCCCCCGCGTGCAGGCGCGCGACGGCCGAGGCGAGGCTGAGGCCGAGGCCGAAGCCGGGCTTGGAACGCGCGCTCTCCAGGCGCGCGAAACGCTCCAGCACGCGTTCGCGCTCTCCTTCGGGAATGCCCGGCCCCCGGTCGCTCACCGCGATCTCCACCATGTCGCCGACTCGCCGGGCGCGGATCCTCACCTCCGGCGTCGTTTCGCAGCTTGTGCCGTATTTGAGGGCGTTGTCCATCAGATTGGCGAGCGCCTGGCTGATGAGCTCGCGGTTTCCGTGCACCGGCAGGTTCGGCTCGATGTCCGCGACGAGCGGCATGCCCGCCTCCTCGGCGAGGGGCTCGTAAAGCTCCGCGAGACTGCCGGCGATCTCGGCGGCATCGAAATCGCCCATGGAGGGGGTGGCGTTGCCGGCCTCAAGCCGCGCGATCATCAGAAGCGCATTGAAGATGCGGATGAGATTGTCGGATTCGTCGATGATGCCTTCGAGCGCGGCGGCGTACTCGTCCGGTGACTTCGCCGCGCGCAGCGCTTCCTCGGCGCGGTTGCGCAGGCGCGTCAGGGGCGTCTTGAGGTCATGGGCGATGTTGTCGGATACCTCGCGCATGCCGGCCATCAGTTCGCCGATACGGCTGAGCATGTCGTTGAGGTTTCGCGCCAGACGGTCGAGCTCGTCGCCGGTGCCCGTCACGGCGAGGCGCCCGTCGAGGTCGCCTTCCATGATCGTGCGTGTCGTCTCGGTCATCTCGTCGACGCGCTTGAGCACGCGCCGGGTGATGAACCAGCCGCCGAGGCAGGCGAGCACGGTGACGAGGCCGATGGACAGGGCCAGCGCCCGGCGGATGACGGCCTGCAGCTGCAACCGCTCCTCGACGTCGCGGCCGACGAGGAGCCGGAAGCCGCCGGGCAGCACATAGACGCGCACGAGCGCGCGGAACTCCCGGTCGCCCGCCTCGTCGCTGCGCCTGTAGGCGATCTCGCGCGAGCCGGGTTCGTCGAGAACGTCGAAGGGCACGTCCACGACATTGCCCGCCAGCGGCTCGCCGGTGACTGTTGTGACGAGGTAGAGCGAGGCGCTCGGCGCCCGCGAGCGCCGGTCGATGATGTTGACGAGCCGGCGGATGCCGCCGATGCGATACTGCTCGGCCAGCCCCTGCAGCTCGGCGTCGATAGTGCCCTGGATCTGGTCGTCGAGGACGCGCCGCGCGTTCCACGCAACATAGCCCAGGATGGAGCCCGCGAAGAGGACGAAGACGAGGAGATAGGCCGCCGACAGCTTGAAGGCTGTCGTGCGGAAGAGCTTACCGAGACCCGTCACGGATCATGTATCCCGCTCCGCGCACCGTCTGGATCAGCGGCACGTCCTGGCCCTTGTCGATCTTCGAGCGCAGGCGAGAGACATGCACGTCGATGACGTTCGTCTGCGGGTCGAAGTGATAGTCCCACACGTTCTCGAGCAGCATGGTGCGCGTCACCACCTGTCCGGCGTGCTTCATGAGATACTCGAGCAGGCGGAACTCGCGCGGCTGCAACACGATCTCCTGCCCGCCGCGCGTCACACGATGCGACAGGCGGTCGAGCACGAGGTCGCCCACCTGGTAACTGGTCGGCTCGCCGTTCGCNCCCTTCTTGCGGCGGGCGAGCACCTCGACCCGCGCCAGCAGCTCCGAAAAGGCGTAGGGCTTGGGCAGATAGTCGTCGCCGCCCGCCCGCAGGCCCTTGACCCTGTCGTCCACCTGCCCCAGCGCGGAGAGGATGAGCACGGGCGTATCCACGTTCTGCTCGCGCAGCGAGCGGATCAGCGACAGCCCGTCGAGCTTGGGCAGCATGCGGTCCACGACGAGAACGTCGTATTCGCCCTCGCGCGCCATGGCGTAGCCATCGAGGCCATCGGCCGCGTGGTCCGCCACATGGCCCGCCTCGCGAAAGGCCTTCACCATGTAGGCGCCGGCCTCCTGATCATCTTCGATGACGAGAATCTTCATGGCGCTCATGGTAGCAACTCCGAAATGCAAACGGCAGACCGGACGCGGGGATGTCCGGCCTGCCGCCGTGCGGGAGGGGGCGACGGTCTGTGGGCGACAGGCGGCCCGCCGCCCCTTCCCGAGGATCAGGCGATGGGCAGCGCGACGAAGCGGGCCCCGTTGGCCGACTCGACCTGCATCAGCACGGCCTTGCGCCCCTCCTTGCGCAGCTCCTTGACGGCCTCGCGCACGTCCTGCGGGGTCTCGACCTTCTTGCCGCCGACGGAGACGATCACGTCACCCGAGCGCAGGCCGCGCTCCTCGGCTGGGCTGCCCGGCTCGACCCCCACGACGACGACGCCTTCCTTGTCGGCGCCGTCCACCGAGCTGGCGGGCGCCAGCGAAAGGCCGAGCTTGCCGCCCTGCTCCTCGCCGGTCTCGGCGCTCGCGGTCTTCTCGCCGGGCATCTTCGTCAGCGTGACGGAGATCTCGCGCTTCTTGCCGTCGCGCCAGACGGTAACGTCCACCGACTTGCCCGGCGCGAAGCCGGCGATGTCGCGGGCCAACTCGCGGGCGTTCTTCACCTCGTGTCCATCGACGGCGAGGATGGCGTCACCGGTCTTGATGCCGGCCTTCTCGGCCGGGCTCCCCCCTTCGACGCGGGCGACGATGGCNCCCTTGGCGTCGTCGAGGCCGAGCCCTTCGGCGATGTCCTTGCTGATGGGCTGGATCTGCACGCCGAGGTAGCCGCGGCGCACCGCACCGTGCTCCTTGATCTCGGCGACGACCTTCTGCACCGTCTCGGCCGGGATGGCGAAGGCGATGCCGACATTGCCGCCCGAGGGCGAGGCGATGGCTGTGTTGACGCCCACGACCTCACCGGCGGCGTTGAAGGTCGGCCCGCCGGAGTTGCCGCGGTTCACAGCCGCGTCGATCTGCAGGAAGTCGTCGTAGGGGCCGGCGCCGATGTCGCGGCCGCGGGCCGAGACGATACCCGCCGTCACGGTGCCACCGAGGCCGAAGGGATTGCCGACGGCGAGCACCCACTCGCCCACGCGCGGTGCATTGCGCGCGAAGCTGACATAGGGGAAGCCGCCCTCGGCATCGACCTTGAGCAGNGCCAGGTCGGTCTTGGGATCGGTGCCGACGATCCTGGCGGAATAGGTCTTGCCGTCGTCGGTCTGGATCTCGACCTCGCGCGCCTTCTCCACGACGTGGTTATTGGTGACGACATAGCCGTCGGCCGAGATGAAGAAGCCGGAACCCTGGGCCTCGCCGTAGCGGCGCGGAGCGGGCCGCTGGCCTTCGTCGCCGAAACGGCGGAAGAACTTCTCGAAGGGGCTGCCCTCAGGCAGGCCGAACTGGCGCAGGTCGAACCCTTCGGCGCTCGCCCCCTCGACCGCCACCTTCACGCGCACGGACACGACGGCGGGCTTCACGTGGTCGACGACATCGGCGAAGCCGGCAGAGGTCGCCGCCGGCACCTGGGCCGACAGGTTCTGTGCATAGGCGGGGGNCGGTCCGACATCGAAGCTGCTCTGCAGCATTGCCCCGGTGGTCAGGGCACCGAGGGCGACGGCGCCCAGCAGCATGGACATGCGCCGGCTGGCGCGCTTCGGGGACTTGATGCGGGCCTTCAGGGCTTCGCTGTGGTCTTTCTCGTGCATAGCCATCTCCGTTGGCGAAATTCTCGGGCTCAGCCCGTTTTCGCCACCGAAGATGGCCAACCGCGCCTTACGGCAGCCTCACGAGGACATGAAATCTTCGTAAGGGNGCCGGCGGCCTCAGCGCCCCGCCTCACACCGCATCACGGCGCGCGCCAGCGCCTGGGCGCGCGGCACGAGCGAGGCAACCTCCATGTACTCTTCCGGCGAGTGCGCCTTGCCGCCCACCGGCCCGAGGCCGCAGAGCGTGGGCGTTCCGACCGCCGCCGAGAAGCCGGCGTCAGAGCAGCCGCCGGTGAACTCCCCCTCGACGACAAGGCCCGAATCGGCGGCCGCAGCCTTGTAGGTCGCCATCATGCGCTCGCTTTCGGGCGTGGCGACGAGAGGCAGGAAGTCGCCGCGCGTGGTGAAGCGCGCGTGGGTGCCGGGAACGGTGGATGCAGCCACGATGCGCTCCACCTCCGCAACGAGCGCGGCGCGCTGATGCGGTGTCACGTATCGCATGTCGACCTCTGCCTCGGCGTAGGGCGCCGTCGTGTTGACCGACTGGCCGCCGCGCACGGTGCCCACGTTGACGGTGATGCCGGCCTCAAGATCGGTCAGCGCATGCAGGGCGACGATCTTGTGGGCGAGCTCGCCGATGGCGCTCGCCCCATCGCCGAAGTTGGCGCCCGAGTGGGCCGCCTTCCCGAAGACCTCGAGGTGTAGGAACACGCCGCCCTTGCGACCGCTGACGATGTTGCCGGAGGCGCGGCCCGGCTCGCCGTTGAACACGGCGCGCGACGCCGCCGCCTCCTCCTCGATGATCTTGCGGGAGAAGGGCGAGCCGATTTCCTCGTCCCCCGTCATCAGCACCACGACCGGCCCAGGAGCGGCATTCCGCGCCGCGAGCGCGGCGAGAACGAAGGCATTGATGACAAGCCCGCCCTTCATGTCGGCGACGCCCGGGCCGTAGGCACGCCCGTCGACAATCTTGAAGGGCCGGCGCGCCGCCTCGCCTTTGGGGAAGACCGTGTCGCGATGGCCGAGAAGGAGGACCGGCTTGAGATTGCTGCCGGGGCAGGCGAGCTCCGCGCGCAGCGCATCGCCGTAGGTCTCGCCCCGCCGCCAGGAAACGGGAATGCCATGGTCGGCGAAGAAGCGGGCAAAGCGCTCACCCACGGCGTCGACACCGGCCTTGTCGTAGCTACCGCTGTCGATGTTCACCNCCTCTTCGAGGAGGGCCAGCATCTCGCCCTCCCGCTCCGCCAGCCAGCGGCACACGTCTTCCTCGGCTCCGACGCCTCGCGTCATGGCTCCACTCCCCCTCGGCTGCCGCGCGACATGAATCGCGCGGCCGATCAGAGGCGCCAGCATGCGCCATCGTGCCCGGCGGTGCATCTGCCGGCAGCGCATGACGACGGCCGGGACCATTCGGCCGAGGACAGGAAAAGGCACCGAGCGGCTGTCAGGCGTCCTGATCGCGCCCTTCGAGCAGGGCGGCGAGGCGAGCCTTCTCCTCGTCGCTCAGCGGTGCGATAGCCGCGACTTCCGTCCGCCGGCGCCGCGCCGCGGTCACGATCGCAGCGATGCCGGCGAGGAGCACGAGGAAAGGACCGCCCCAGAGCAAGGCCGTCTGCCAGTTGAACGGCGGACGCAGCAGCACGAAGTCGCCATAGCGGGCCACGACGAAGTTGCGCACCTCCTCGTCACTGTCTCCCGCGCTGAGGCGCTCCCGCACGAGGATGCGCAGGTCGCGCGCGAGCGGCGCATCGGAATCGTCGATGGACTGGTTCTGGCAGACGAGGCAGCGCAGCTCGGCGGAGATAGCCCGCGCCCGCGCCTCAAGCGCCGGGTCGCGCAGCACCTCGTCCGGCTGCACCGCGAGCGCGGGCAGGGCAAGGAGGAGAACGGCGGCAAAGACGGGCAGGAACCGTCGCATCGCCCTACTCCGCCGGAACCATCCGGGCGCGGGCAGCCGCAGGTGCGGCGACGCGCAGGCGCCGGTCCGTCAGGGAAAGGAGCCCGCCGGCGGCCATGACAACGGCACCGAGCCAGACAAAGAGCACGTAGGGCTTCCAGTAGATGCGCACGCCGAGCCCGCCGGACGGCTGCGGCTCGCCGACGCTCACGTAGAGCTGGCTCGGCCCGAGCGTCATGATGCCGGCCTCCGTGGTCGGCATGCCGCGCGTCACATAGAGGCGCTTCGCCCCCTCGACGGTGCCGACGATGCGTCCGTCGCGCAGAACGGTGAAGCGCGCCACGTCCTCGCGGTAGTTGTGGGCCGTGCGCGGGAAGACGGCGTCGAGCCGCAGCGTGTAGCCACCGGCACTGACGAGATCGCCGCGGTTGACCACGGCCAGCGTCTCGGTGCTCCAGGCCTGGGCGGCGATGCCGAGGACAGTGATGCCGACACCGGCGTGGGCGATGGCGGTGCCCCAGGCCGAACGCGGCAGGCCGAGCGCACGGCGCAGCATGACGGGCAGAGCGACGCGCGCCCCTCCGGCGCGGTGGAAGATGTCCNCCGCCGAGCCGACGACGAGATAGACCCCGAGCCCGATACCCACGAGGGCGAGCACCGGCCCGCCGCGGACGAGGGCGAGGACGACGAGCGCGCCGGCGATGCCCGCACCGTAGGCAACCCACAGGCGCTGCAGCGTGCCGAGCAGATCGCCTCTCTTCCAGGCAATCGTCTGGCCGATGGGGATAAGCGCGAGCAGCGGCATCACGATCGGCAGGAAGGTCGCGTTGAAGAAGGGCTCGCCGACGGAAATCTTGGCGCCCGTCAGCGCCTCCAGCGCCAGCGGATAGAGCGTGCCGATGAACACGGTGGCGCAGGCCGTGACGAGCAGCAGGTTGTTGACGACGAGCGCCCCCTCCCGCGAGACCGGCGCGAACAGCCCGCCCTGGCGCAGCAGCGGTGCGCGCCAGGCGAACAGGGCGAAGCCCCCGCCGATGAAGACGACGAGAATGGCGAGGATGAAGGCGCCGCGCGTCGGGTCCGTGGCGAAGGAATGCACAGAGGTCAGCACGCCCGAGCGCACGAGGAAGGTGCCGAGCAGCGACAGCGAGAAGGTGAGGATGGCGAGCAGGATGGTCCAGACCTTCAGCGCATCACGCTTTTCCATCACGATCGTGGAATGCAGCAGCGCCGTGCCTGCGAGCCACGGCATCAGCGACGCGTTCTCCACCGGATCCCAGAACCACCAGCCGCCCCAGCCCAGCTCGTAATAGGCCCAGTAGGAGCCCATCGCGATGCCGAGCGTAAGGAAGAGCCAGGNCGTGAGCGTCCACGGCCGCACGGCGCGCGCCCAGACGGCATCAATGCGCCCTTCGATGAGCGCCGCCAGCGCGAAGGCGAAGGAAATGGAGAAGCCGACATAGCCGATGTAAAGCAGCGGCGGGNGAACGGCGAGGCCGGGATCTTGCAGGATCGGATTGAGGTCCTGCCCTTCGAAGGGCGCCGGGTCCAGCCTCAGGAAGGGGTTTGAGGTGAACTCGATGAAGGCGAGGAAGGCGAAGGCGACCGCGCCCTGTATGGCGAGCGTCAGGTGGCGCAGGCGCGACGGCACGGCGCGACGCGACAGGGCCACCATGGCGCCGAACAGGGTGAGGATCAGCACCCACAGCAGCATGGAACCCTCGTGATTGCCCCATACGCCCGTGAGCTTGTAGACGAACGGCTTCAGCGAGTGCGAGTTCTCGACGACATTGACCAGCGAAAAGTCCGACGTCGCATAGGCATAGGTCAGCGCCGAGAAGGCCAGTGCCACGCAGGCGAAGGCGGCAAGCGCGGCCGGCGTGGCGATGGCCGCGAGCGCGCCGTCACGCACCGTGCCCCCCCACAGCGGCATGAGAAACTGCACGAGCGAGAGCCCGAGGGCGAGGGTCAGCGCATAGTGCCCCGTTTCGACGAACATCAGGCCTCACTCGCTCGCCGTGGTTGGGCTGCCGGCCGGCGCATCCGCCTTGCCGCTGTGCTGCCACAGCCCCTGCTCCTTCAGGCTGTCGGCGACCTCGCGCGGCATGTAGTTCTCGTCGTGTTTGGCGAGCACGCTGTCAGCCCGGAACAGTCCCGGCCCTTCGAGCACCCCCTCTGCCACGACCCCCTGCCCCTCACGGAAGAGGTCCGGCAACAGGCCCGTATAGCGCACGGTGATGCTGCGGTTCGTATCGGTCACGGCGAAGGTCACGTTCTGGCCCTCGCCCTTCACCACCGAGCCCGCGGCAACGAGGCCGCCCAGACGCAGGCGCGTGCCGGGCGCGACCGCCTTGGCCTCGATATCCGTCGGTGAATAGAAGAACACGATGCTGTCGCGCATGGCGAACAGCACGAGCCCGAGCGCCACCCCGAGCACGGCCAGGGCCGCGGCGATGAGCGTGAGACGTCTTTGCTTGCGGGTCACTGCCGCGCTCCGGTCCCGTCGGTTTCGAGTGACAGCTCGCGCGCGAGCGCCGTCAACATATCGAGCGAGGCGGCATCGGCCGCAAGCTGCTTCCGTGCCTTGTCCAGAGCCTCGCGGGCCTTGTCCTTCTCGCCGAGGACGACATAGGAGCGCACGAGCCGGGCCCAGCCGGCAGCGTCCGATCCGTCCGCCTCGAGCCGGGCGGCGAGCCCCTCCACCATGCCGCGGATGGCCCGCGCCTGTTCTTCCTGCGGCTGCGAGACGATGGCATTGGCACTGGCGCTCGCCGAAAGGGCTGCAAGCCGCTGCTCGACGGCGCCGCGCCAGGGCGCGTCGGCCGGCGCATCGGCCAGGAGCTTCTGCAGCATGTCGGCCGCTCTGGCGCTGTCCCCGTCCTGGCCGGCGGCGAGCGCGAGGTAGTATCTCGCCTTGGGATTGGCCGGATCGAGCGCAAGGGCGCGCTCGAAGGCGGCGCGTGCCCGCGCGTCGACGATGCCGCCTGCCTCGGCTGTCACGGCCTCTCCCAGATCGGTGAGGCGCGACGGGGTCTCGCCCAGGATGTCGATGGCCGACTGATAGGCACGTGCCGCGTCTCCGAAGCGTCCCGCCCGCAGATAGACCGGGGCCAGCACCTCCCAGCCACGGCCGTCGCCGGGGTTCTGGGCAAGATGCGCCTCGATCTTCGCGACGGCGGCACCGACGTCAAACTCCTTGCCGTCCATGCGCGCGGCCAAGGGCACCTGCGGCAGGTGCGGCGAGCCCATGGCGCCATAAGTGGCGAGCGCGAGGAGCGGAATCGTCGAGAGCGCGATGGCCGAGGCGGCACGACGCCGGCGCAGGGCCGGCTCCCCCTCGGGGCCCCTGCGCCCGTCCGCGCGCGACGCGCGCAGCAGGCGCCGGCCGATCTCGGCGCGCAGCGCCTCGGCCTCGCTCTCGGAGACGAGGCCCGCCTCGCGGTCGCGTTCGAGATCGGCCATCTGCTGGCGGAAGAAGGCCGCGTCGCCGGCCTCGGCCGCATCGGCCGGCTCGGCGCGCGACAGGGGCCACAGCACCGCAAGCACGGCTGCGCCGGTCATCAGGGCAAAGACAAGCCAGATCAGCATGAGCTCTGTTTAGCTCAAGGCCTGTGGCCGGCTCATGTCACGATGCGGCGACATAAGGTCACGCAGCATGCAAGACATTGATCCGTCTCACACCCGTGGCAGCCGCAGGCTGGCGCGCAATCCCCCCTCGGGCGCCACGCCGAGTTCAAGCGCGCCGCCGTAGAGTCCGGCCAGCTCGCTGACGATGGCAAGGCCGAGGCCGGAGCCGGGCTTGCTCTCGTCGAGACGTCGCCCGCGCTGCACGGCCGCCTGGCGCTCGGCCTCGCCGAGACCCGGACCGTCGTCATCGACGAGGACGAGGAGAACCGGCGGCTCGCTGCCCGGCACGGCACTGGCGCGGATCCGGACGCGGCTGGCCGCCCACTTGCAGGCGTTGTCGGCAAGGTTGCCCACCATATCCTCGAGATCCTGCCGCTCGCCGCGGAAGCGCAGGCCCGGCTCGACCTCGAGCGTCAGGGAAAGGCCGCGCCGCTCATGGATGCGCTCCAGAGCCCGCACGATGCCGGCGACGGCCGGTTCAACTTCCGTGATGGTACCCAGGGTGCCCGCGAGCGCCGCCGCACGGGCGCGCTCGAGGTAGTAGTTCACCTGGTCACGCATGACGAGGGCCTGCTCGCGCACCTTGACGGCGAGTGGATCGTTCCGGGCATCGGCCTCGTTGAGAATGACGCTCAGGGGGGTCTTCAGGGCATGGGCGAGGTTGCCCACCTGGGTGCGGGCGCGCTCCAGGATCTCACGGTTGCTGTCGATGAGGAGGTTGAGCTCGCCCGCGAGCGGCGCAATGTCGTCGGGGAATGTGCCGGCAATGCGCTCGGCCTCGCCGAGGCGGACGGCGCCGACCGCACGACGCAGCCGCACGAGCGGGCGCAGGCCGTAGCGCACCTGCAGCAGGGTCGTCAGCCCGAGCACGAGCGCCAGGGTGAGGAAGGTCGCCGCCACGACCAGTTCGAACTGGCGGATATCGCTCTCGATGGTGTCAGCCGGAGCCGCGACCGAGACGAGGTAGCGCCCCTCGTCACCGAGGTCGATGACACGCTCGACGACGCGCAGCCGGCGCCCGTCCACGCCGTCGTAATAGGCCTCGCGGGCATCGCCCTCGCGCGCGGGCGCCCCGAGTTCCGCGAGCGGCGGCAGCCTGCTGCCGAAGAGAGACTTGGAAGCCCGCATCTCCCCCTTGCTGCCGGGGTCGACGCGGATCACCTGCCAGTACCAGCCAGAGAGGGGCAGGTCGAAGCGCGGCTCGCCGAGAGTGCCGAGCGCCTTGTCGTCGAGCGGCTCTGGGCCGGCGAGATCGGCAACGATGTCGGTGAGATAGACCTGCAGCCGCTCGTCGAAGGCGCGCTCGCTGGTGCGGCGGTAGACCTGGGACAGCGCCAGCCCGCCGAGAAGCAGGACGACGCCGGTCCACAGCGCTCCGAGGATCAGCAGACGCGCTGCGATGGAGCGGCGTTCGAAGAAGCCTGTCGGCACGGGCCGGCTACTCCGCCGGTGGCTCGAGCCGGTAGCCGAGCCCCCTCACGGTCTGGATCACATCCACGCCCAGCTTGCGCCTCAGGCGACCGATGAAGACCTCTATCGTGTTGGAATCGCGGTCGAAATCCTGGTCGTAGAGGTGCTCCACCAGCTCCGTCCGCGAGACGACCCGCCCGGCATGATGCATGAGGTAGGCGAGAAGACGGTATTCGTGCGAGGTCAGCCTCACGGGCTCGCCCCGGACAGTCACCCGGCTCGCCCGCGTGTCGAGGCACACCGGCCCGCAGACGATCTCGCTGGAGGAATGGCCGGCGGCACGCCGCAGCAGCGCGCGCACCCGCGCCAGCACCTCCTCCATGTGGAAGGGCTTCGTCACATAGTCGTCGGCGCCGGCATCAAATCCCTGGACCTTGTCGCTCCAGCGGTCACGGGCCGTCAGGATCAGCACGGGCATGTCCCGCCCCGCGCGCCGCCACTTCGTCAACACCGACTGGCCGTCGAGTTTCGGCAGGCCCATGTCGAGAATCACGGCGTCATAGGGCTCTGTCTCGCCCAGGAAGAGCCCTTCCTCGCCGTCGTAGGCGCGGTCCACCACATAGCCCGCTTGCACGAGCGCGTCGGCGAGCTGCCTGTTGATGTCCCTGTCGTCCTCGACAACCAAGAGCCGCACGCGCGCTCCCCCATCCCGGCGCTCAGCGCCCTTCCAGAACCTTGCCGCTGCCGCCATCCACGACGACGCGCATGACGCGGCCGTCGCGGCGCAGGACCGAGATGCGGTAGACGTAGCCTCCGCCCTGCCGGCAGAGCTCCGCCCGCACCNCCTCGCCACCCGAGGCGGCGTCCCGGGCGGCCGAGACGGCACGGGAAGGCGCCACCNCCCCCCCCTGTGCCACGGCGACGCGCGTCTCCTCCGGCGAAAGGCAAGCTCCCTGCGCCGCAGCCTTGAAGCAGGCGAGTCCGGCAAGAAGCGCGATCGCCGCAAAGATGGTCCTAGCTGCCCACATGGAGCCGAAATATGACGGCCGAGGACTGAACATTCCCTGAATGCCTGGCAGCTGCAGCCGCGCCGAACCACCTCATCGCCCGAGGCGGTTGGTCGCGATCACGCGGAAGACGGTGGAGACGACGAAGCTGACACCGGCGACGATCTGCAGCAGCGCATCCGTAAACGCGCCGGTGTCGATGCCGTCGGTCTCGACGCCGACGAGCGACAGGAGAATGGCGACCATGCCGACGGCATTGGCCCAGACCGTGCGGCTCATGAAGATCGACTTCGTATCCGACATGTCTCTTCCTTTCCCTGCTGTGTGACTGGACATCGTTCCGGGCGTCGCGGCTGCCTGTGCCGCGAGCTGCTTCGCCCGCTTCTCGACCTGCTCCACCCTCCGGCGCCAGCCGCGGCGGAAGAAACGGAAATGGCGCAGCTGCTCGAGGAAGCCGAGGCGCGCCGCGCAATAGCGCTCGATGAGGGGGATGGCGGGCTGCGCCGCCACCGCCGCCAGCGTCACCGGCCCCACGCGCCCGTCGGCAGCCACGCCCGCCACCTGCTGGAGCAGACGTACGGCACGGGCCGGGCCCGAATGGACCGCCGCGTCGAAAACCACGAGGTCGACGCCCGCAGGCAGCTCATCGGCGCGCACGGCGAGCCAGTAGTGCTGCCGGTAGATCACCGCCGCCTCGTGCCGCGTCAGCGCCATCACCTCGGCCAACGCGACGTCACGGCCCCGCACGCGGCGCAGCGTGGCCCGTGTGATGCCGAACTTGGTGGCGCCGCCCGGATCGAGCGGGTGATCCACGTAGCCGCCCTCGAAGGCGAAGACGGATTCGAGCGCCTCGTCGAAACTGGCGATGGCCATGGGCTTCTCTCGCAAGGAGGGGCAGACTCAACGCACCTCGACCACGCCGCGCCGGGCAAAGCCGCGGCCGACGACGGCGCTGAGCTGGGCTACGGCGATGTCGAGGCGCCGCTGGGGCTGGCCGAAATCGGCCAGCTCCTGTTCCACTGCATAGAGGGCGCGCTGCTCGGGCGTGCGCAGCCGGCGCACCGGCTCACCGTCCCGGAACACGTCGATCTCGTAGGCCTCCACGTCCTCGCCGAGAGGCACCTCCGCGACATCCCAGCCGTCGCCGTTCAGGCGCGTGCGCCGGATGAAGGAGATCTCGATCCCCGCAGCGAGGCGTCGTGCCCTGAGGTGCACCGGCGCCAGGGGCCGTAGCGCGACGTCCGTCGCTTGTGCGCCGAAGGCGGCATAGGCGGGGTCGCCGTGGTCGAGCGTCGCCGGGCCGGCGCGGTAATAGGCATGGCGGCCGATGTCGTCGAGCCGGCTCGTCAACGGCACGAGCGCCTGGTCGAGCAGCACGACGCTCGCCCCTGCCGGGACGGGCCGCGTCGCCAGGAGATCCGAGCCGGCGAGCCCGCGCAGCAAGCAACCGATGCGGTAGACATCAGCCTCGACAAGCTCGGCCTCGGCTGCGGCCATGATCTCCCATGCGCCGTCGGGGCCCCGCACCGCCATGAGGTTGGCGCCGGAAAGGGCCGCGCCCTTGCCGACGCTGGTGAGCCCCCCCGTGGAGCCGCAATGTCAGCCGGCTCTGCCGGTCCCAGCGCCAGACAGGCCCCGGCGGCAGCAGATCGAGCGTCTGGCCGACGACGGCCGGAAGAGCCGTTTCGGCGAGCGGGGCAAAGCTCGCCCCGTCCTCCGACCGCCAGACGACCACCCGCCCCGGCCACGGGTCCGCGACCACGGCAAGATGCTGGAGGACGGGCGGATCCTGCACGACCGCGGGCAGGTCGAGCACCACAACGTGGGGACGGCCCGGCAGCAACGGCGCCGGCTTCGGCGGTGGCGGCTGATGGACGGCAGGCAGCGAGAAAACAGAAGGCTCGATCCTGCGGGCCGTGGCGCGCCGGGCCGTGCCATCCGTGAGCTGCGTGATCTGATAGGTTTGCGGCGCCGGCAGCACCGGCAGGGCAACAATGTCGCCGACCTGGAGGCCCGCGAGCCGCGGCGCCAGCGAGAACTCGGCTGTCTCGCGCCCCNCCCAGAGATCCTGCAGCCAGATCTCGGCGAGCCTCATCGCCTCGCCGGCACGGATAACAAGGGCGAGATCGGCGCTCGCCTCACGCCGGCTCATCCCCTCCAGCCGTCGCGACCGGGCCGCGGCGCGACGGAAATCGCGCTCGCTATCGCTGTAGCCGATGCGCACCTCGCGCGGCAGCTCGGTCTCCTGCTGGCGCCGCAGGGCGACGAGTGCGCCGCTGTCGTCGGGCACGAGATCGTCTTCACCGAGGCTCGCCGCCACGGGCCGGGCGTGCATGGCGAAATGCAGCACGCCGCCACTGGCGAGCGCATTGAAGCCGAAGGCTTGCGCCAGCGGCTCCAGCGCCTGGCGGGCCGACATCGTCCGGTCCACCACATAGCCATCGACCATGCCGTCGATATCGAGCCGTTGCGGCAGGTCGACGGAAAAGTCGCGCAGTATGGCCGCAACCAGCCTGTCGAGCGGCACGCTCTCCAGCCGCCCGGTCAGCCAGTGGCCGGTCTGCCAGTTCTCCCCGTCGGACCAGACGCCGAGCATCTGCGGAAAGGCCGGGAAAGGGCGCGCATCCCACGCCCAGACGAAGGCATGGCCGGGCGCGACCATCGGACCGCCGTAGACCGGCGAGACGGGATTTGCCGAACCGGGCTCGCCATAGACCGCGAGCATCGCCTCGAGCCCCCGAATCTGGATGAGGTCGTCACGCCCTCCCGAGGAGAAGGGCGGGAGTCCCCCGTCGACCGATTTCGGATCGGGAAAGACGTTGGGCGCATTCGTGCCCTTGTCAACGGCGGGCNCCCCGAACTCCGTCAGCCAGACGGGTTTGGACCTCGGCTGCCAGGCCGTGGGACCGGTCTCGACACCATCCACGCGTTCGATGTGCTCGTTCGCCCACCAGCCGGCCAGATCCTTCTGCCGGAACAGCCACGGCTTGCCGTAGGCTCCATCCGTGATGGGGCTGCGGCGCTGCGCGATGCGATCCTCCTCGCTCGCGTAATACCAGTCGTACGCCTCGCCGGCGGTCAGCCGGCTGCGCAGGTAATCGCGGTCGTAGATGGAGCGGGCCTCGGCCGCATCGCCATGGCCGGTGCCGTCGCGCCAGTCGCTCAGCGGCGGGTAGAAGTCGATCCCCACGGCGTCGATGGCGGGNGATGCCCAGAGGGGATCGAGCGGGAAGCGCACCTCCCTACCGCCCTCAAGCACATGGGCACCGTATTCCGTCCAGTCGGCCGCATAGGTGATGGCCGTGCCCTCGCCGACAATTGTCCGCACCGCCTCCGCCAGGGCGATGAGGGCCGATGTTGCCGGATAGTGGCCCGAGGCGGAGCGCAGCCGCGTCAGGCCGACGAACTCCGAGCCGATGACGAAGCCATGCACGCCGCCCGCCGCCACCGCAAGATGGGCGTAATGCAGGACCTGCCGGCGCAGGGACCACTGCGGCGGCCCGTGATAGGAGACGACATCCCCCGAACGGGTGAAATGGTGTGGCTGGGCGTTACCGAAGAAAGCCTGCACCTGAGCCTCGACCGCCGGCCCTCCGTCGGGCGAGCCCGGCCGGCCCGGGGCCGGATGGCATGTGAGGCGGCCTCGCCAGGGATAGGCCGGCTGCCCGGCGGCTCCCGTCCAGGGATCGGGCAGACTGTTGCCGGCCGGCACGTTTATCATGACGAAGGGATAGAGCACGACCTCCAGGCCGCGCGCCTTCAGGTGCCGGATGAGCGCGACCACGCTGTCGTCGGAGGGCGTGCCGCCGTAGGCGGGCCGGCCGTTGACATGGCTGACAACGCGCGCCGTCCCGCGTGTGAGGGAGGAAACCCGCCACGGCAGCAGGCCGCTTCCGTCCTCGGTCGTCTTGTCTGCAGCCTCGACACGCGGCGCGATCGTGCAGGAGCCGGCGCGCAGGTCGTCCCCGAACCAGCTCACCACGAGCGCGACGCGTTCCAGGTTGGGGCACAGCGCCGTCAGCATGTCGAGCGAGGCAACGACATCGACGCCGCTCATGAGCTGATGGCGGTTTTCCGACTGGCTCGCACCGAGGCCCACCACCTGCGTGATATGCCTCGGCATGTAGCCGAACTCACTCGCGCCGGGGATGAGGTTGATGGCACGGACGGCGCTGCCGAGCCCCACTACCGGACGCACCACCTCGAACGAGAACTGCGGAATGCGGTTGCCATAGGGCCCGAGCGGCAGATGCTCGAACACCACATAGGCGAGGCCGCGGTAGGCGGGCGCGTTCTGCGCCCCCTCCTTGGCGATGATGAGCGGATCGGGCGCCTGGCTCTCGCTGCCGCAATGGACGCGCATGTTGACCCGCGTGAGGTCGATCTCCTTGCCGTCCGCCCAGACACGGCGGACGAAGGCGATGGGGCCCTCGCACAGGCCGATGGCGATGTTGGCGTAGTAGCTGTAGGTCGTCTCGATTGTCGTCGTCTTCGGCGACGAGCCCTTGCCGCCGGACGAGGGCGTGCGCGTGACGGTGGTTACCGCCTCCTCCTTCAGGCGTGTCGCCCAGATCAGCTGTCCGCCGACGCGCGCCCGGCCGTAGACACGGGGGATGGGCGCCCCCTCCGTCGAGGTAATGCCCTCGACATCCTGGAGGCGCGGCCCTTCGACGACGCGCCGGGTGCCGCCGCCCGCGCGCGAGATGAGGGCGCTGTCGATGGCCGCCCCCGCAAGCCCTCCGAGCGCCCGCCCGACGATGGCGCCGACGGGCCCGCCGACAAGCCCGCCCAGGGCCGAGCCGGCAACCTGCAGGACGATCGTGGCCATCAGTCGGTTACTCCCGGGAAGCGGAAGGCGAAGGCAAGATGCCGGCGCCACCAGCCGCACAGCGGCACCTCGGCAACGGCGGCGCCGTCATGGGCGTGCACCATGCTCGCGGCATCCGTCATGATTGCCGCGTGCTTGGCCGGCAGGTGCGCCCGCCAGCGGAAGAGGAGGACATCCCCCGCCCCCGCCTGCCCGATCGGGACACGGACGAAATGGCGCTCGCCGGCCTCTGCCATTGTCTCGCGCAGGCCGGCCTCGGCCCAGTCGGGCGCGTAGGGCGGCACTGCCTCGGGCTCCGGCCCCACCACCTCGCGCCACACCCCGCGCACGAGGCCCAGACAGTCGCAGCCGACGCCCTTGAGAGAGGCCTGGTGGCGGTAGGGCGTGCCGATCCAGCCACGGGCCGCGGCGACGATGGCGGCCCGTTCGATACCCGCTCTCATCGAAAGAAGCTCCCGCCGTCGTGGCCTTCCCCCTCGCGTGGATAGGCGACGACGAAGTCGTTGCCCGGCATGTGCGGGAAGCCGCGGAAGTTCACGACGTTGGCGAAGCGGTCCCGGCAGGTGGCGTGGCGCTTGTCGCAGCCCGCCGTCACGGTGAAGGCGTCGCCCGCGCCAATGGTCGCGGCGGGCGCTTGCCACAGGGTGAGCACGTGCTTGTGCCCATCGCGCCGGTGGTGTTTGACCTCCACTGCGGCGGCGCCGGCATTCGCTCCGGCCGTCCAGACCAGCCGACCGCCGGTAAACCAGCCGTCGGCATAATCGCCGAGGTCGCCCGCCTGCACGAGGAGCCGCCCGTCCGTCGCCGCCACGCTGCCCTCGGCGCAGAAGGCAGGCAGCGTCAGGTCGATGCCGCAGCGGGCATCGCCCAGGTCAGCGGCGCAGGCGAGCGAATAGAGCCTCCCCTGGGGCTGGTCGAGACGGTGCATGATGCCGCGCAGCTCGGCGAGAAAGGCGTGGTCAGTGCGCTTGATCTCGCCGATGGAGGCGACGTCGAGGAGAAGGCGTTGCCCCTCCGGATCGGCCCAGTTGACCAGCCACGTCTCGACCGTGGCGTCGTCGTAAAGCCCACTGACGATATCCGCCTCGGTCAGGGACAGGGCGCTCAGCGCGCCGGCAACCTCGCTCGTCGCAACGGCAAAGCCCAGCTCCGCCGAGATCTCCGATGGCTCGAGACCGCTGCAAGCGGCGAAGGTGACGCCAGCGAAGACGAGATCGCGGTCGTGATCGGTGAAGCCGAGAACCACGCCGTCACGGCGCAGCAGCTTCCAGCAATGGCACAGCGTTGTCGCGCCCTCAGCCATGTGCCCTGCCAGGGCCGGAGCGATGTCGCGCATGAGAGCATCCTCGGAAACTGCCGTCAGGGAACGATCTCAATCNCCGGCAGACTGGGGATGGCGCCTGCCGAGAAGGCCGCGCAATCGATCTCCAGCCGGTCGGTGTCGAAGCGGACCGGAACGTCGAACAGGTACCCGGCCGTCACAACCGCGCCGGAGGCCGGGACGCGACTCTCGGCGAAGGTGACGACGCCCGTCGTCGCGTCGCAGGAGAAATCAAGGCCGGGGGTGAGCTCCGTCCCGTCGATGGCGACGCGGACGCTGCCATCGACGGGCTTGAGAATCGGCCGTTCGTAGGGCGCATGGGCACCGCCGTACCGCTTGAGGAGCTGGAAGGTGGCCTTCTGCCCGTCGCCGGTCCCGATCACCTGGTCCGTCGCCGCGGGTTCCTGCGACGGGAGACAGGACTTGAAATCAAGGCGGTCGCGCCAGCGGAAGCCGTAAAGCCGCCCGCGCCTCTCCTCGAAGAAGGCGAGCGCTGTCGCTAACGCGTCGAGCGTCTTGATGCCGTAGCCTGCTTCATAGCGCCGGCGGGAATGATACCAGCGCGCGTTGCGGCTCTCGCGCCCGGAGCCGAGGAGGACGATATCCGTGCGCCGCTCGGGACCGCCGCTGCTTGCAAGCGAGATATCGATGGGAAACCTGACTTCGTGGAACGCGCCCATCGCGTCTTCCTCAAAGCGCGCGCTGGCCGCGGGCGACGGCGCGAGCGAGCGCCGCCGTCACCTGCGCTTCCGAGCGCCGGAAACTTTCGGCATCGTTGGTCGTGATGTTGACTGTGACCTGCGTCGGCGCAGCGCCGCGGCCACCCGTGGCCCGCACGCCCAGCCTGCCATCCGGCCCGCGAGCGAGCGGCATGATCGCCTCGGGGCCGCGCTCGCCCATCAGCCCGAGCCCGCCGGCGAGCGGGAAGTAGGTCGGCCTTGCGACGACGCCCCCCTCGGCGAAGGGCTGCACGAGGCCGCGCGAGATCACGCCGCCTTTCGCAAAGGGCAAGACGCCGGACAGGCCCCCGAGCACGGCCTCGATGCCGCTGCCCAGCGCGCTCTCCAGCGGCTTCGTCGCAGCCCGCAACGCGATGTCGACCAGACGCTGGCCGATGCTGCGCAGTACATCCTCGAAGCGCCGGCCCTCTACCACACTCGACGAGAAGGCCTTGACGAGCGTGGCACCAAAGCTCGCCGCCAGCCGGTTTGCCTCGCGCAGGGGATCGAGGTCGATGCCCAAATCCTGCGAATGGTCGCTCGTCATGACACGCTGGCTCCTTCCGTGGTCGAAGTGTCGGGGAAAGCGCGCATCAGCGCGTCGAGATCCGCCCGCCCCGGCGCGGCGGNGCGGCCGATACCGAGTGCACGTGCGGCCGCTGCTATCTCGCGCGGTGTCAGACGCCAGAAGGCGTCCGGGCCTAGCCGCAGGACGCCGAAGCCGAAGGCCTGCACCACGTCCCAGGGAAAGGGCTGGCAGGCGCCAGCCTCGGGGCGCCCTGCGGCGGTCAAGGGTTTGGCCGGGGCCCCTCCCCGGCTCCGAATGTCACTGCGAGCAGCCGGGCGACGATGGAGGCGAGGTTCTCGAGGCCTTGCCCGATTGGCAGCGCCGCGACCTCCCGGTCGCTCATCTGCCGCCCTCCGCCGCGGATACCGGCACCGAGGAGGCGGATCATGTCGCCGGCAGACAGGCGGCCGCGCGCGAAGCGCTCGCCGAGGGCCGCGAGATCCTCGACGCCGAAGGCCTCTTCCAGCTCGGCCAGCGCCCCGAGCGTCAGGCAGAGCACAAAGGTTTCGCCACCGATGTCGGCCGTGATCTCTCCGCGTCGTGCATTGGCCATGGTTGCCTCACAGGGCCGAGAAGGTGAGCGCGCCGGCGGATTCCAGCGCGAGCTCGAAGGTGACCTCGCCCGCGTGGTCGCCGCGATACTCGAGGGCCGTCACCTGAAATGGTCCCTCGATGGTGCCGAAATCCGGCACCACGACCTGCCAGTGCCGGATGTCGTCGTCGAAGAACAGCTCGCGCACATAGGCGTCGGATGCCTCGTCCTTGAAGATGCCCGAGCCGCTGATGCCGGCCCGGCGCACGCCGGCGCCGGCGAGCAGCTCGCGCCAGCGACCGGCCGATTCCGCATGCGTGACGTCAACCGTTTCGGCGTTGAATGCGATCTGCCGGGCCCTGAGCCCGGCGACCGTGACAAAAGTGCCGCCGATGTCGAGCTTCAGCAGCAGGTCCTTGCCTTTCTGGGCACCCATGTTGTGGTCTCCGGTGGATCGGTCGGTGATGGCGTCGTCACGGCGCCGGCAGGCGCTCCGTCACGGCTCTCAGGCGCAGCGTCACGCGCGCACGGTCCGCCCGCTCGTCGCGGCGGGCCTCGGTCTCGACGGTGCGGATGGCGACGAGCCGGTGGCCGTCGAGCGGCAGCGAGGCTTCGCCCAGCAGCGCATCGATACGGCCGGCGCTTTCGAGTGCGCTGCGCGCGCTGCCGCCCCGGGCCCAGACGGTGAGCGTGATGTCGTGCTCCTCGCCGGCGTCGGTGCCTGTCGACCAGTCGCGAGCCTTCCAGGGGCCGATGACGCAGTAGAGGCCGTCGAGGCCCCGCGGCACCTCGTCGAAAATGCGCGCCCCCCCGAGGAGGGCAACGAGGTCAGCGTCGGCGGACAGGCGGGACACGACCGCTTCCCGCAGCGCGATGTAGGACGGCTTCACGGCGTTNCCTCCTGCAGCGTGCATACGAGCCGGCGACGGCGGCCGTCGGGGTCGACGGCGGACAGCACGGCGAAGGTCCGCCCCCCGAGGGCGAGGCGGCAGGAGCCGTCGACATCGGCGCGCCAGCGCATCTCCGCCCGGAAACGTGCGGCGAGATGGCGCCGGTCGGCCCGCTCCTGCTCGTCGTCGCCCGCCGTCACACCGTCGAGCGAGCACCAGAGATGCCCGTCGACCTTGAAGGCGCGGTCGACGCCGCCGGTGCCGTCCGGGCTCTCATTCGGCCGCAGCAGAGCCGCCCGGTGGCGCAAGCGGCCAAGCGCAAGGGCGGCCATGTCACAACCTCGTCCGTCGCCAGGGCGCGAGAAGAGCGACGACTTCCGGCGGCAGAGGCGGCTTGTGCGCGACCGGCTCATCGCCCCTGTTCTCGAACCAGTGGGCCACCAGCAGGCGGATTGCCTGGCGCAGCGGACCCGGCACGTCATCAGCCCCGCCGAAACCCAGCCGCACGTCAACCTCGACGGCGCCTGGCGGGGCCGCCAGCCGGTCGAAGTAGAGGGCATCGCGCTCCACCGTCGCGGCCGGCGAGACGACCCCTTCCGGCACGGCGAGCTCGGCGCCGGCCATGTCGCGGCCGCGCACCGACAGGACGGAGTCGACCGGTGCCATCGGCAGGCGCAGCACGCCCGCTCCCGGCCACGCCTCGAGCACGAAACGCCAGGTCTGGGAGACGAGCGCCAGCCCGCTCACGGCTTCGACAGTCAACCGCGCGGAGGNGACGAGCGCCGCGAGGAGCCCGTCCTCCGCCGTATCGTCAAGACGTACGAAGGCCCGCGCCTCGGCGAGAGCCACTGGCTCCTCCGCAGGCGGCTGCAGCAGGATGGGGGTCATGAAAACCTCAAAATGGTGCGCGCCCTCTTGCGCCGATCGAAGCCGCCGCTAAGGCTGGCGCGACCGACGAAAGGACTTTGGTTCGTGAAACGGCGCTCGCCTCGCGCCATCCGGCGCCTCATCCCGACGATCCTCCTGGCCGGCCTGCTCGGCCCTTTGCATGGGCCGGCCGAAGCCGTGATCGGTGGGCGGGAGGACGCCGGGCCGCTCGCGCGGGCGAGCGTCATGGTGCTGAACGCGCGCGGCGGCGTGTGCAGCGGCATCGTCCTCGCACCCGACGTCGTGCTGACGGCCGCCCATTGCGTGACCGGCGCCGAGGCCTACCGCGTGCACTATCGTGACAGGACCGGCGAACCTGTGCTGATCACGCCACGTGAGATCGTCGTCCACCCGCGCTACGACCGCGACGCCATCAAGGCCCGCCGGCGATCGGTGGACATCGCCCTGGTGCGGCTGCCGCAGCCGCTGCCGCAGTCCTTCGCGACGGCAGCCCTGTCGCGTGCGGCGCCGCCGCGGGAAGGCGCGCGGCTGACGATCGGCGGCTGGGGCGTTGCCGCAGAGGGGGACCACCGCAGCACCGGCACCTTCCGCGTGCTCGAGATGACGGTGGTGGAGCCCTACGGGCCGGGACGCATCCTCGTCTGGCTGGCGAACGGCACGAAGCGCCGTGCCGGCGCCTGTGAAGGCGACTCCGGCGGCCCCATCGCCGACGCCGGGGGCCTCGTCGTCGCCGTGACCGGCTTCGCCCGCGGCGAGGGCCGCGACCGTTGCGGTGCCATGACGCAGGGCACGCTCGTCGCACCCGAGCGGGCTTTCATCGACGCAACGCTTGAGCGCTGGGGACGCCGGGCCGACTGGGCCGAGTGAGAGGCCGTCACTCCGAGAAGGTCAGCAGCTTGATGGCGTCGAAATCCTGCACGCCGCCGCCGACGCGCTTCGTCGTGTAGAAGAGCACGTAAGGCTTGGCGGAATAGGGATCGCGCAGCACGCGGACGCCGGCCCGATCGACGACGAGATAACCGCGACGGAAGTCACCAAAGGCGACCGCCGGGGCATCGGCCGCGATGTCCGGCATGTCCTCGGCCTCGACCACCGGGAAGGACAGCAGCGACGCGTGCTGGCCGGGGCCGGCTGGCGGCTGCCACAGATACCGGCCCTCCTCGTCCTTCATCTTGCGGATGACGCTCTGCGTCTTGCGGTTGAAGATGAAGGACGCGTTCTGGCGGTAGCCGGCCTTCAGCGCGTGGACGAGATCGAGGAGCACGTCGGCCGGCGCCTCGTCGGCGAAGGCGCCGGCGGCTCCGGTGGAGATGGTGCCGATCTTGCCCCAGCTCCAGTTGGCGTTTGCGACGCGCTCGTAGGCCAGGAAGCCCTTGGGCTTGTTGACGCCGTTGCCGTTGACGAAGGCCACGCCCTCCTGCTCGGCGAAGGCCGTTTCCACCTCCTCGGCAAGCCAGGCATCGATGTCGACCACCGCATCGTCGAGCAGGGTCTGCGTCGCGGCCGGCATGGCGTAGAGTTCCATCGCCGGGAAGGTCTGCTCGGCGAGCGTCGGCCCATTCGTCTGCGGACGGGGCTCCTGCTCGCCCACCCAGCCCGTGGCTGGCCCTGCCGTTGCTACGGCGCGCTTGTAGGTGCCGCCCGAGATGACGCGCACGGTGGCCAGGGAGCGGATGGGCGAGATGGCGGCCAGACGGCGCAGCACCTCGCCTTCCACGTCCGCCGGCACGAGATAGCCGCCGTCGGGGCCGGAGCCGGCGCTGAGGGCCTTCTCCTCCAGTGCCTTGAGACCGCTGGCCTCGCCGGTGCGCACATAGGTGTGGAAGGCGCTCTTGTGCTCGTCCACTGCGGGCGCGACCGGACCGCCGAGCGGCGGCCTGCGCAGGTCGAGCGCCATCCGGTCGAGCCTGCTCTTGGTCTCGTCCAGCGCCGCATCGATCCGGGCGAGCTTCTCCTCCACCAGGATGTCGACCGGCCGGCGCGCCTCCAGCGCCTCAAGGCGCTGATCGTTGGTCTCCTTGAAGGCCTCGAAGGCGCGTGAGAATTCCTCGAAGGCCGCGCTGACATCCGTGCCGAGCGCCTTCGTCTCCAGTGCGTTGGTCATGTAGCGGTCCTTTCGCTTGGATGAATGCGTTGCGCGGCGTGCCGAATGAGGCACGCGAGGCCTCCGGCATCGGCGCCGTGCGCCAAGTCCTTGCGGAGGGCCGGACGCGCGATGACCCGCGCGCCCGGCTGCATTGGGAAGGTGACGAGCGAGATCTCCCAGAGGTCGAGTTCCAGGATGCGGCGCATCCGGGCTCTTGCATCGTTGACGGCCCGCCGCACGCGGAAGCCGATGGAGAGCCCGTCGAGTCCGCCCTCGGCGATGAGGCTCGCGATCTCGCGGGCGCGGGCCACGCCAGCGTTGAGCCGGCCCCGCACGAAGAGGCCGTGCGCGTCCTCGCGCAACAGCAGCCAGGTGCCGACCGGCTGGGCGGCATCATGCTGAAAGAGCATGCGGATGCCGCCCGCACCGCGCCGGGCGAGGCTGGCCGCGAAGGCGCCGCGCTCCACCACGTCCCGGCCGAGGTCGGGCACGCCGAACCTGCTCGCATAGCCCTCGAAGACCATGGGATCGTCGCCCGAGCTGCAGGAGCCGGGCATCATCGGGCGGGCCCTCAACGCGCCGACTCTGGCCGGGCCGGAGGCGACGCACCGCGGCGCCTCTCGCCGTCCAGTCTCTCGAGCGTGCGGACGAAACCGGCAATCGTCTCTCTGAAGCGCGCCTCCGCGGCTTGGACGGTCGCCGTGGCCTCGGCACGCCGGCGCGCCGGGCCGCTCGATCGCTTGCGGTTCATGGATCGTCTCCCGAATAGCGTCTGTTGAAGCGCGCGAGCTCGCGCACGAAATGGTCAAAGCGCCGGTTCGCCGCCGCGAGCTCGCGCAGCGCGAGGCCGGCCAGGGCGGACGCGCCGCTCGCCCACAGGAACAGGGCGAGATGCGCGAGGTCGCCGCGCGCGATGATGCTGTCGGTCACGGCGCCCATGGCTGCCCTCACTCGTTCTGTGTGAAGCGTTCCCGCCGCCCATAGCCGACAGCCTCGCGCTTCTCGTCGTCGCTCAGGAAGTCGGCGGCCGACACCCGTCGCCACAGGGCTTCGCGCTCGCCTGCCAGGGCGTCGATGCGGTCGAGATCAATCTCGAAGTGCAGGTCACGGCCAAAGGCCGGGCCGAGCCAATGCGCGAAGCTTGCCGCCGCGCGCTGGGCGAGCGGGATCACCGTCTGGCGCCAGAAGGAGCGGTTGGCCTCCGCAAAGTTGGCATAGGTGTTGTCGCCGGGCAGGCCGAGCAGCATCGGCGGCACGCCGAAGGCGAGCGCGATCTCGCGCGCCGCTGCGGCCTTCGCCTCCACGAAGTCCATGTCCTTGGGCGAGAGCGACAGCGGTCGCCACTCGAGCCCGCCGTCGAGCAACAGCGGCCGGCCGGCGTTCTCGTGTCCCTGGAACTGCTGCTCGAGTTCACTCTTCAGGCGCTCGAACTGCGCGTCAGTCTGGCCTATTCCGTCCGGGCCCCTGTAGACCAGCGCGCCTGACGGCCGGGCGGCATTGTCGAGCAGGGCCTTGTTCCAGGCGCTTGCGGCATTGTGGATGTCGACGGCGCCCGCCGCAGCCTGCATGGGCGACAGGCCGTAATGGTCGTCGACGGGATTGAACAGGCGCAGGTGCAGGACGGGATCGACGGGGCAGCCCCCTTCACGCGCCAGGCGGACGGTGCGCCCACCTACCGTATAGTCGTAGGCGGCGGGCCAGCCGTCACTGCCGGGCACCACGCGCATGCGGTCGGGCCGCAGCACATAGAGCTCCCGCGGTACACCGCCCACGCAGACCGCCTCCGCATAGGCGTTGCCTGCGACGAGCAGGTGGCCGAAAAGGCTCTCCAGGAAGGAGCCGCCGTCCTCGCGCGGGTTCGGCCGCCGCACGAGGTCGAGCAGCGGATGCCGCTCCGGCTCCATCGCGCCGTCGCGCAGGATCCAGGGCACCGAGGCTGCCGCCTCCGCCACCAGCTTGACGCAGCGGTGGACGACGGGGTTGCGCGAGAAGCCCTCGCGGGCGAGCGCCTCGAACTCGTACGACGTCCAGACGGGCCTGCCGACGCCGTAGATGGCGAGAAGGGGCGCCACACGCGAGGCTTTCGTCTCCGGCGCGGCGTCGGCAGGGCGCACGGCGGCGCGCCGCTGCATCCAGCGGTCGAACCAGGCTGCAATCATGTCGTCTCTCGTTGAATGGCGTCAGATGCGGCGCACACGCGGCCCGGAGCCGCCGGCGCCGAGCAGGGCCGTCGCCGCCCATACCATCGCGTCGAGCCTGTCGGGCGAGCGCCCGCTCGACAGGCCACCAGGCCCGAAGTCGGTCATCTCATCCTCGAGGGCCGGGAACGCGCCGCGAAACTTCAGCCGGCCCTGCGCCGACAGCGCGGCGATGGGTTCGGCCCGCAGATACTTGCCGCGCGTCGCCCTGACGCTGGTGACCGGCACGGAGGGGTCGACGTCGCGCAGCACGGCAGCGGCCATCTCCCCGCCCTGATTGACCTCGACGACGAGGGCGTCGGCCTCGTGTCGGTGGTAGGCGGCGATGGCCGCCTCGGCCCAGGCTAGCGGTCGGGCACGGAGCAGCGTCGCATCCTCGAGCACGTAGATCGTCCGCGCCCCGTCGCGACCGGCGGCAACGATACCGCATGCATCCGCCCGGCGGCCGGAGGAGGCCGGCGGATCGACGGCGACGACCACGCGCTCCAGGGGGGCGTGACATCGATGCGCGCCGCCTCGATCATGGCCCGCGACCAGAGGGCGTCGGGCCTCTCCTCGATCAGCTCGCCGTCGAGCTCCTGCCGCCCCAGCCGGGTGCCGGCATAGCGGCCGACCACCGCCTCGAGGAAGGACGGTGCCAGATTAAGGGCATTGTCGCGCGTCGCCGCCCGGGAGACGACGGTGCCGACATCGCCCATCAGCCGCTTCAGCAGCGGCGTGGGTCGCGGCGTGGTGGTGACGACCTCACGGGGGCGCCTGCCGAGACGCAGGCCGAACTGCAGCATGTCCCACGTCTCCTCGCCATGGCGCCACTTGCACAGCTCGTCCGCCCAGGCCGCGGCGAACTGCGGCCCCCGCAGGGCGTCTGGATCCTCGGCGGAGAACACCATCGCCACCGCGCCGTTCGGCCATTCGAGTCGGCGGCGGGTCGGAATCCATTGCGGCCGCTCGCTCCGCGGATGGATCGCGAGCAGACCGGAAACGCCCTCAACCATGACGTCCCGGACGTCGGCCATCGTCTCGCCGACGAGGGCGATGGGCGAGACGGGGAGCGCCCCGTCGCGGCCGAGCGCCTGCGCCCTCACCCATTCGGCGCCGGCGCGCGTCTTGCCTGCACCGCGCCCGCCGAGAACCAGCCACACCGTCCACTCGCCGGGCGGTGCGAGCTGGTCCGGCCGCGCGAAGAAAGGCCAGTGATGCGCTATCCATTCCAGCAGCGGCCCGTCACAACTGCCGAGAAGCGCCGGCAGCTGCCCGTTCCTCGCGCAGTCGATCAAGCCGGCGCGCAAGCTCGCATCGGAAATCCTCGAGCTCGCGGAATGCCCCGCCATCCTCGTCTCCTTCCCGCTCGGCCGGCGCGCTGCCGGCCTCGCCGGAGAATTCCACCAGTTCACGCAAGGTGCGGGCGAGCGTCGCCAAGGCCCGGGCATCGCGTTCGGCCTCGGCGGCGTCGCGGCTGCCCAGTTTTGCCCTCGCCTCGATCTCGCGCACCTGACGCTCGGCGGCACGCCACAGGCGGGCGACAAGCATCGCCCGCCGCTTCGCCTCGCCAGCCCCTCGGGCGCAGCGGCCAGGCCGGCGCCCCGCGGCTTCACGGTCGTCTTTCGTCATTACGGATTTCGACTCTTGCCCCCGCACCCCGACAGGACGGAGCATCGCGGGGCGACGGAGGGAACCAGCCCGCCCAGGGCACACGTCTGGAGCATGCATGAACACTATCCTACAACCGCGCACTTGTCAATGACTAAATTCCTATTGCTGGTCAGTGGCCATCACGTTTGAGTGAATCTGCTACCCTCCGGCTTGCGCACCCTCTTGCCTGCAAGGTTCGGTCAACGCACCTCGTCCAATGCTTGCCGGCATGGGATGCAAAGTCGCTCCATGCCTCTGCGGGCATGGTTCATGCTGTCAGGTGCTGGGACTTTCGTGCCGCATGGGCCATTCACCATGCTGGCTCGGGGTTTTGGCGCCCTCGCCCCATTGTCGGCTTTTTCNCCGCCGATACGAACCGAAGAAACGATCGAGGTGACACCACATGCATTCCATCAGCCGCCGCTCGTTCCTGGTCGGCGCGCCGGCAGCGCTGGCCGCCTGCACGACGACGGCTCCGCCTCCNCCCGTGCAGGGCCCTCGCATCGATCCGATGTACTTCGACATGTACGGCGAGATCACAACGGAGCCCTATTCGGTTCCGGCCGTGGATCTGACGCAGATTGATCCGATCTACCTGCGCCAGGTGGTCGCCTTCGCAGGGCCGCAGGAAGCAGGCACGATCGTCGTAGACCCCTATCGCCACTTCCTCTATCTCGTGATGGAAGGTGGCAAGGCGCTGCGCTACGGCGTCGGCGTCGGACGCGAGGGCTTCGGCTGGAGTGGCGATGCCACCATCCGCCGCAAGGCCGTGTGGCCCACCTGGACGCCACCTGCGTCGATGATCCGCCGCCAGCCCGAGCTCGCCGAATGGGCGAGCGGGATGCCCGGTGGCATGGACAACCCGCTCGGCGCCCGCGCCCTCTATCTCTATCAGGGCGACCGCGACACGCTCTACCGCATCCATGGCACCAACGAGCCGTGGTCGATCGGCCAGTCTGTCTCGAGTGGCTGCATCCGCCTCATCAACCAGGACATCATCGACCTCTACCGGCGCGTTCCCATCGGCACGCGCGTGACGGTGCTCTCCTCCGGCAGCCCGCGGGTGGCCTCGGCGGCAGGGACCTTCCCCGGCGATGGCTTTGACCCCGACCTGCCGGTCACCGACGTTCCGGTGGTCGACGGCCAGGCGCAGATCGCCGTCTGGCGTTGATGCGGGCCTGGGGACATGGGATGACGGCAGCCTGAGGGGCAGCCGCGCGGCGGCGGCCCCGCTCCCGACGCGAGGGACTGGCATGAAGCCGATCCGGTTGCCGCTTTCGGGCTCGTGCCGTTGCGGGCGGGTGGAAATCCGCATCACGAAACCGCCGCTCGCAACGAGCGCATGCCACTGCCGCGGCTGTCAGAAGATGTCGTCCTCGGCCTATTCCCTGACAGCCATCATTCCCGCCGACGGCTTCGAGATCACGAAGGGCGAGCCGGTGATCGGTGGCCTGCACGGGCCGGACCTCCACCACTATTTCTGCGGCCACTGCATGACGTGGATGTTCACCAGGCCCGAGGGCATGGACTGGTTCGTCAACGTGCGGCCGAACCTGTTCGACGACGTCAGCTGGTTTCGCCCCTTTATCGAAACCTGTGTCTCGACAAAACTGCCGTTCGCGGAGACGGGCGCCGTCAGAAGTTTCGAGACCTTCCCGGAACCGCACCAGTACGAAGAGTTGATGCAGGCCTATGCGCAATGGGCCGGCTGAGCGGCCCGCCGGCCGCGCTCCTCATCCTTGCCGTGACCGGCGCCGCTCCCTTCGGTGCGGGTCCGGCGTCGCCTTCACCGCGTCCCTGCTGCGCGCCGCCTTGGGCACGCGCATCGGCCAGGTCACGATGTAGTCGACGATGTCCTCGAGGCTGACGTCATCCTCGCTCGCCGAGAGGCGCCCCCTGACGGAGACGCCCGCCGCATGCACCGTCTCGGGATCGCCCGAGACGAGCGGATGCCACCAGTAAAGATCGCTGCCCTCGCGCACCAGGCGGTAGGCGCAAGTGGGCGGCAGCCAGGTGAGCGTCCGCACCACATCGGGTGTCAGGCGCACGCAATCGGGCACAATGGACTGCCGCTGGGGATAGTTGCGGCACCGGCAGCTTGTCCCGTCGAGCAGCGTGCAACCCACGTCGGTGAAGAGGATTTCACCGCTGTCCTCGTCCTCCAGCTTCACGAGGCAGCAGCGGCCGCAGCCGTCGCACAGGCTCTCCCATTCGCCAGGCGTCATTTCCTCCAGCGCCTTGCGACGCCAGAAGGGCGTGTCGTCCTTCATCGATGCCCGGCCAGCCTGCGGCCGCTCCTTTTTCTCTCACTACTGCGTGAACGCACCTTTTGCCTTAGCGTCCGTCGCACAATACGATAAGCGCTGCTATCAGCAGAGTGGTGCGTCGGATCGGCGCTGCCCCTCTGCAACCGATGCGAGAGCTGATCACCGTGGCATTCTTCGGCGAGACAACGCTTCTTATGCGCATCAAGCGCGCTGCGCTCGCCATCGATTCGTGGATCGACGCCTCCCTTTACACCGCCGGCCAGCGCGCGAGCGAGGCCTGGGTCAATTTTTCCAGCTTCTTCGACCGTTTCGCCGTCCGCGGCGGCTGGCGTCTCCTCTTCGAGGGGCTCAGCGAGGCGGTCAACATCGGCACGGCAGGCTGCGTCCTCATGCTGGCGCTCGCGCTGCCGGCCTTCCGCGAGACGAGCGAGGACTGGCTGAAGCAGCAGGAGCTGGCCGTCACCTTTCTCGACCGATACGGCAACGAGATCGGCAAGCGCGGCATCCTGCACGACGACTCCCTCAGGCTCGAGGAGTTTCCCGACCATCTCATCAAGGCCGTGCTGGCCACCGAGGACCGGCGCTTCTACAGCCACTTCGGCATCGACTTCATTGGCACGCTGCGGGCGCTGTCGGCCAATGCCCGCGCCTCCGGCGTGGTGCAGGGCGGCTCCTCCATCACCCAGCAGCTCGCCAAGAACCTCTTCCTCAGCAACGAGCGTTCCATCGAGCGCAAGATCAAGGAGGCCTTCCTCGCCCTCTGGCTGGAGACGCGCCTCACCAAGAACGAGATCCTCAAGCTCTATCTCGACCGCGCCTACATGGGCGGCGGCACCTTCGGCGTGGCGGCGGCGGCCGAGTTCTACTTCGGCAAGAACGTCAAGGACATCAGCATCGCCGAAGCGGCGATGCTGGCCGGCCTCTTCAAGGCGCCGACGCGCTTTGCCCCACACGTCAACCTGCCGGCGGCACGCGCTCGCGCCAACGATGTTCTCGCCAACATGGTCGAGGCCGGCTTCATCTCCGAAGGCCAGATGCTGTCGGCGCGCCGCAATCCGGCAACCCCGGTGGACCGGCAGCGCGATCTCAGCCCCGACTACTATCTCGACTGGGCCTTCAGCGAGGTGCAGAAGATGGCGCGCGAGGGCCTCTTCGGTCATGAACGCGTCCTCACCGTCAAGACACCGCTCGATCCCGCCATCCAGAAGCGCGCCGAGGAAGCGCTCGAGAACGGGCTGCGCCAGTACGGCAAGACCTACGGTGCCAAGCAGGGTGCCATCGTCGTGCTCGATCCGGACGGGGCGGTGCGCGCCATGGTCGGCGGGCGGGACTACGGCACGAGCCAGTTCAACCGCGCCACGGACGCGCTTCGCCAGCCCGGTTCGGCCTTCAAGCCCTTCGTCTACACCGCGGCGCTCGCGGCCGGCCTCTACAAGCCGAGCAGCACGGTCGTCGATGCCCCGGTCTGCATCGGCAACTGGTGCCCCAACAACTACAGCCGCTCCTACGCCGGGGCGATGTCGCTCACATCCGCCCTCGCTCGGTCGATCAACACCATCCCGGTGCGCATGTCGCTGGCGCTCGGCAAGGGCAACGCCAAGGCCGGCCGCGCCAAAATCATCGAGATGTGCCGGGCCATGGGGCTGACCACCGAGCTGAAGGACACGACCTCCCTGCCAATCGGCGCCGCCGAGGTGACGGTTCTCGACATGGCGGCGTCCTATGCCGTATTCGCCAACGGTGGCAAGCGTGCCCGGCCCTATGCCGCTCTTGAGGTGCGCAACAACCGCGGCGAGACGATCTGGCGGCACGACACCGATGCCAAGCCCGCCGAACAGGTGGTAGCGACCTCCGTCATCGCCGACATGAACGTCATGCTGAACAAGGTGGTGGAGGCCGGCACCGGCCGGCGCGCCCTCATCGACGGCGTGCAGGCGGGCGGCAAGACCGGGACGACCAACGCCTATCGCGATGCCTGGTTCGTCGGTTTCACGAGCCGCCTCGTCTCGGCCGTGTGGTTCGGCAACGACGACTATACCTCGACCAACCGCATGACGGGTGGCACGCTGCCAGCCATGGTCTGGCACGAGGTGATGTCCTTCGCGCACCAGGGCGTCGAGACGCCGCCACTGCCCGGTCTCGACGGTGGGGCCGCCACCGTCGCCAAGGCGGGCAACACCCAGGAGGCCGGCCCCGAGCAGGCGAGCGGCGGCAATCTCTCCCGCCGCTCCTTCGAGGTTATCGAGAGCATCGGCAACCTCCTGCGCCAGCCGGCGCGCTCCGACCGGCAGGCGGGCCTCCCCGGCGCGCGAGCTGCCGCCCGGATGGCACAGGAAGGCGTGCGGGCGGTCGGCGGCCGTATCGCCCTGCCCTGAGACGCTGCAGTGATCGCCCGACCCGACGCCGGAAAGGCCCCTGCGAGGCTGTTGACGAAGGGCCGCGCAAGCGGCTGGTATGCCCCTCGCTTGCCTTCCGTCCCTCACGCGACGAGATCCGTGCCTGCTATCCTCTGCATTCTTGCCACCTTCGCGATTGCGGCGCTGGTCGGTGTCACCACGGTCGACTGGGCGNCCTCCGGCCGCCCGCCGCTGGGCGCCCTGTCGATCGGGCCCTGGGTCACCTGGCCGGCGCTCGGCGGGCGGGACGTCGACCCCTATGCGCGTGCAATCACGGTGCGCTCGGGCGCGCTGCCGCTGGGGACCGGCGAGGGCATCGAGTTTCTCGCCTCGCGTGACGACGCGGGCCAGCCGCTGCACGTCTCCTGCAACTACACCGTCAGCGGTTCTATGCCCGCAGCTCGCGCCTGGACGCTCACGGTCTACGACCCCTCCGGCAGGACGCAGGGGGAGCGGGCCGGCCTGACCTCCGCGGAGGTACTGCGGAGACCGGACGGCGCAGTGGACATCNCCCTCTCGCGCCGCGCATGGCCGGGCAACTGGCTGCCGCTGCCTCCCTCGGGCCGTTTCATCCTCGCCCTGCGGCTCTACGACTCTCCCCAGTCCGCCGATCCGGCGGCCATTGAGCCGGCCACCATGCCGCGCATCGTCCGGGGAGACTGCTCGTGACACGTGTTGCTGGATCGCTCGCAATCGTGCTCGCGGCGGGCCTCGTGCTGGGCGGCATCACGCATCTTGCCATGGTCCTCGCCATGCCGATGCTGGCCGGCAACACCGCCTTCCACCGCCATGCCGCTGCCCTCTCCCCCGGCGAGACGCGGCTGCTCGTCGCCCAGCAGGACGGGACGGACGTGCCCTTCGCCGATCCGGCCGTGGCGATGGCAGTCTGCGCTTTTGACATCACCGAAGGGCCGCTGCGCGTCGAGGCGCCGATGCCGGAGGGCTTCGGCTCGCTGTCGGTCCATGGCCGCGACGGCACTGTGCTCTATTCGGTGACCGACCGTACTGCCGTCAACGGCGTCGTCACACTCGTGGTGATGACCCGGCAGCAGCACGATGAGGCGCTGGCCGCTGGCCGCAGCGACGAGGCGAGCCAGGAGCTGCGCTTCGTCTCGCCGCGCCTGCAAGGGCTGGTGGTGGTGCGCGCCCTTGCCCCCTATCCGAGCAGCCTGCCCGAGGCGCGCGAGCGCGCCGCGGCGATGGAATGCATGTCCGCAAACGACTGAAAGTTCAGGACCTGCGAACGACGCCGCATCCGGGACGGGCGGACCGCCCGCGCGCGCGGCCGCCGCTGCGGCCGGCAGGACCGGCATCGTCGCTTCCCCGGCGGCTGTAGCGCACGCCCGTGAACAGAAGGATCCTTCCGCACTCCTGCGGTGGAACCGGCGCGCGCCCGAGACGGCGCGTAATCGGAAAGAGGACGAGATTGTCTGCACCGAGGCCGGTGATGTCGCTCATGTCGCCCTCCAGGCCGGTTCGAGGAAGCCCACGCCGACAGCCCCGTCATTAGGCATTTGTCAAGGTTAACAAATCGTTGACGCGCGCATCCGCTGCCGGACCCGCGATGGTTAACCGGGCGCTAAGCAACGGCGGCCACTATCAGTCGCCGCGTTCACGGTTTCGTTTCACCCCGATGGATGAGTCCTTGCTGCGCGATTGCGATCTGTCGGGCCTGGCCAGGCTCGCCTGCACCGGCGCGGCTGAGGCACGCCCGGCGCTGCTGCGCGTCCAGACGCGGCTGTTCCTCGATGCTGCCGCCCATTCGCACGAGGACGTCGAGACCTTCGCCACCCTGGCGTGCGGCCTGATTCCGCTCGTCGATCCGGACACGAGGGCCGTCGTGGCACGGGCCCTGGCACCCCATCCGGCCGCGCCGCGAGCGGTGCTTGAAGCGCTTCTGCACAGCGGCGGCGCAGCGGCCGCCGCGGTCGTCGCGGCGATGCCCGCCCTGCCTCAGGAGTGGCGAGAGTCCGTGCTGGCATCGGGCGAGCCCTCCCTTCTCGTCGCGCTCGCGACGCGCCCCGACCTGCCGGCCGCCGTTGTCCGGGAACTCGCTGCCCGGGCGGACGACGCGGTCATGCTGGCGCTCGCGCGTAACAGCGCCCTTGCCGTGCCGGATGATGTTCTGCCCGACCTCGTGGTTCGTGCCCGGCGCAACGCTCCCCTCGCCGAGGCCCTGCTCGCGCGCTCCGACCTGCCGGCGATCGACGCGGCGGCCCTCTTGCCGCTTGCGCCGCCTGCCCGGCGCAAGGAGATCCTCGCGCGGCTCGCGGGCCAGGCCCGCGTCGCGCCGCGCCGGACACGCCCCGCCGGCTCGGCCGTGGCCCGGGCCCTTCTCGATCATGCCGCACGCCGTGACAAGCTTGGCTTCGGCGTCCTCATCGCGAAGGCGATCGGGCTCGATGCCGACGGCGCCGCGCGCGTGCTGACCGACCCGTCGGGCGAGCTTCTGGCACTGTCGCTCATCATCGCGGGCCTGACCTCGGACGAGGCGGTGCGCGTCTTTCTCACCCTCGATCCCGCCCTCGCCCGCTCGGTGGAGACGATCTTCACCCTCGCCGACCGTGTCCGCACGACGGACGCCGAGACCGCGCGCCTCGCGCTTGAAGCCTGCCTCGGCAGGCATCTCGACCGCGCGGCAGGCCGCAGTGCTAGCCACGTGCCGGCAATGGCTCCGTCAGGGACGCCGGAGCGCGGGGCGAAGGGTGCCCCGCTCTCTCCGGCGGTCGAGCAAGATACGATGCGTCGGCAGGGATGACGGACCGGGCGAGGCCGGCGACCGCTTCAGACCTCGACGACATCAAGGAAGTGGCGGCCCTGCCGGTCCTCGACCTCGACCACCCACAGGTCGGGATCAAAGGAGATCTCGCGCTGCAACCTCTCCTCCGCAGCGAGCGCCGGGATGTCGCCCTTGAGCGGCAGCTCGACGAAGAGACGGTCGGCGTCCCTGCCCTCCACCGCATATTGGGGTGCTGGTCCGAAGAGCCGCACCATGCCGTCAAGCGAATCGACCTTGACGAATATGGCGCCGGCTTCTTCCGCGCCGCGCCGGCGCAGATAGGCGAAGGCCCCCTCGATGCGGCACCGGCGCATGTAGGCCGATACCCAGATGTCGCTGCGCAGCCGCACCCCGCTCACCGGCTGGCGTTGCCGGCCGCGGCAGCGAGCAGGGAACGCATCTTTTCGGTGAGCTCCCCGGCCACCGGCAGGCCGCGGTCACGCTCGAACTGCTCGATGGCCTGGCGGGTCTGGGGCCCCCACAGACCGTCCGGCGTCACGTTGTAGCCGAGCTTGGCGAGCGCCTTCTGGGCGTCGAGAACGGCCCTGTCGCCGCCGAGGCTGCTGCGGATGAGATCGCCGATAGGGTCGGCCGGACGCGGGCGAGGCTTCACCTCCCCGCTGGCTTCCATGAGATGCTGCGTCAGGGCAGACGGGCGCGACGGCGGCAGCGGCTCCGCCTCTGCCGCCGCCGTGGCGGATGCCAGGTCTCCGCCTGCAGCGGCGGACGGCGGCGGTGCCGGACGGGCGGGAGGAGCGGCGACGATCGGCACGGGCTTCTGCCGCGCCGTGAAGAGCGGCGCGGGATGGGGCCGCGGCTGCATGACGAGGGCGTTGACCGCAACGGTGATGGCGAAGCCGCCCGCTATCACGACGCCGAGCGTGCGCCCCGGGCGGTGCAGCAGAAGGCTCTTCAGGTAATCTGTCAGAATGTGCCGCCGGGAAGCGGCCACGATCCGCCCGCGCTGCTGCGTCCGCCCCTGGGGGCGCTCGTAGAGCACGAAGTCGTGGTCCGAACGGGCGAGGGCTTCACGCACTTTTCTTCATCTCTTTCTTGAAGGGGGACACTGGGCCGCGCGCACGCGCAATGGACTGGACGACGGAGGTGGCAGCGGGCCGGGCGCCGGCGCCGTCACGCGGCAGCAGAACCGTCACCGTCGTGCCTTCGCCGCTGCGACTCGCCACTTCGACCGTCCCGCCGTGCAGCGCCGCGAGGCCCTGCACCACGCAGAAGCCGAGACCGGTTCCCTCATACGGGCGATCATAGGACGAGTGCGCCTGAAAGAAAGGCTTGCCGAGCTGTGCAAGATCGCTTTCCGCGATGCCGATGCCGGTGTCGCTGACGACGAGCGCAACCTGCGCGCCCGCGGATTTGAGCCGCACTGTGACCTCACCTCGCGGCGTGAACTTGAGGGCATTGCCGAGCAGGTTGAGAAGGATCTGCCGGCAGGCGCGCGGGTCAGCCACGATCACGCACGGCTCCACAATCTCGCGGCGCAGCTGCACGCCCGCAGCCCGGGCCTTGACCTCCATGAGGTCGCAGCAGTCGCGCATGAGTGCGGCGAGGTCGAAAGGCTCCGGGGCGATGGTGAAGTTGCCCGATTCGATGCGCGAGACATCGAGCAGCGTGTTGACCACGTCCAGCAGATGGCGACCCGACCCGGCGATGATGCTGGCATATTCGCGCCGGCGCGCCTCGTCCGTGGGGCACAGCGAATCGCTCGCCAGCATGTCCGAGAAGCCGATGATGGCATTGAGCGGCGTGCGCAGCTCGTGGCTGACGACGGCGAGGAAACGGTCCTTGGCCTCGTTCGCCGAGACGGCGGCGTGGCGCGCCTCCTCGAGCTCGCTTTCACGCCGGCACTGCTCGCTGACGTCCCGCGTCACCGCGATGACGGCACAGCCGTCGGGCGCGTCGCAGTCGGCTTGCGCGATTCGCATTTCGACCCAGCGCACCGTCGGGGCGCCGCGCCCCTCCGGCGGCGGGACCATGAGGCGATATCGGACCTCGACCGGCCGCCCGAGGTGTCGCGCGTCCGCCAGCGCCTTGAGGAAGGCGGGCCGGTCCGCCACGTGCACGCGCTCGAAGAAGCCGCGGCCCACGAGGCTTTCCGGCCCTTCGCCGAGAAGGGCGCGCGCCGCCTCGCTGGCGAACACCACCTGCCCGGCGGCGTCGTGCCACGTCACGAGATCGTTGAGAGCTCCAAGCACGGCGCGGTCGCGCAGGTGGCGCGCGGTTTCGTGCCGCTGCCTCTCCCGGTCGCGCCGCTGGGCGAGCAGCACCAGGGCCGTCGCGCAGGCGATCGCTGCGGCCGCCGAGAGCGGCCATGCGACCATGGGTGAAAGAAGATCGGCAGCAGGATTGGCGAGCGATTCGATAACGAATACGCCCACGACGGCAGAGAGCGCGATCGCTGCCGCGACGAGGGCGGTCCCCCGCTCGCCCCAGACGAGAGCCGTCAGCGGCATCAGCGGCAGGAAGAGCAGCGCGGGAGAGCCGATGCCGCCCGTGCCGCGGCTGACCGTGAGGATGAGACCGGCGATCGCCAGCGACGAAACGGCGCAGGCGGGCAGCAGTCGCCCGGTGCGGGACAGGACGGCGGCGGCGACGACCGGCAGCGCAAGGCAGCACAGTGCAAGGGCCGTCAGTCCCCCCGGCGCGCCCCAGCCGACGAGATAGATAGGCACCAGCGCAAGGGCGGCGAGGCCCGCCCCCAGGTGCGCCAGCATGAAGTCCACATGGCGCCGGCGCAGGTCCTCGTCCTCCACCGCCGGGTGGACGAGGACGCCGATGCGCGCCCGGAGGATCGACAGGATCTGCGCTGCAGCCACTCTACACACGTACGCACGAGGCTTCTCGCGCGCTCCTTCAACTCGTCGCTGCAGCTTGCCACTGCCCGATTAAGCGAACCCTAAAGGCGGCCGGGAAAGTGCCGCAAAGGGCGGCCGCGGCGAGGCCGCGGACCGGACGCAGCTTCTATCGCCGTTAACGAAGGGTGAAGGGAGAATCTCAAAGCCCGGCAACGGTTTGCCACGCAAGGAGCGGGCGCTGCAATGCCTGCCCAGGCCGGCCTTCCCGGATTGCTCGAATTGTAGCGGTCGCGTTCATCGGCCCTTGCCGAAGGGCCGGCAAGCTTGGCGCACCCAGTCGCCCTTGTACCCGGCGAGGGCACGGACCTGCGACCCATGAGCTTTCTGCTGCGCAGTGCGCTCCTCATTGGCGTGATCTTCTTTCTCTCCCCGGTGCGGGAGGGAGCGGAGGAAGACCGTTCCACCACATCGCAGGTCGGCACCCGGCTGTTGGCCGCCGTGAACGAGAGCCTGGCCGAGGTTGCGGGGTCGGCGGACACGGCCGAGCGGGCGCTCGCCCTGTGGCAGATGCTCGACGACGAGACCCGCCGCCGCCTCGTCGAGGCCCTGACAGGCTGGCGGGCGGAGCAGGCCCCGTCCGCATCCCGCCCCGGCGGCCGAGATACGCTGAACGAGCTCGACCGCGCCGTGCCCTGGCGCGGCCCCGACGCCGGCCGGGGCTGACCGAAAGCCCGCCCGCCGCCGCGGAAACCGTGCAATCCCGCGCCGATGGTCTATATAAGCGTGAGTGCCGGGGCGCGCGCGTCGCGTTGCGGCGCACCGGCATACGGATGACATTGGCCATGCAGCCTTCTCTCGACGAGATCCTGGAAAATTTCGAACTGCTCGACGAGTGGGACGATCGCTATCGCTACCTGATCGAACTCGGCCGCACGCTCGAGCCCCTACCGGAGGAGGCGCGCACCGACGCCAACAAGGTCCGCGGCTGTGCCAGCCAGGTCTGGCTCGACACCCGCGTGGTCAGACAGCCGGGGCAGGAACCTGTGCTCGAGTTTCTCGGCGACAGCGACGCCCACATCGTGCGCGGGCTGGTGGCGCTCACCTTCGCCGTCTTCTCGGGCCGCCCCGCCAGGACGATCCTCGAGACGGACGCCCACGCCATCTTCAAGCAGCTCGGCCTGTCGGAGCACCTGACGCCGCAGCGGTCGAACGGGCTGCGTTCCATGGTGGAGCGCATCAAGAGCGAGGCCCGCGCCGCGCTGGCTGCCGCCTGAACGCTGCCTCGCTAGATCCGGGCCGCCGCTCCTTCCTCCCGCCACAGCCGTGTGGTGCGAGCCCTCACCGGCCCCCGCGCCTCGACAGCGAGCCCGTAATGCTCCGCGAGCCGTGCAAGCGCCATGCCGAGCACCAGCTTGGCGGAACGGGCGGGCCAGGCACGCTCGCGCTCCACCGTCTCGAGGCCCTTGAGAAAGCCGCAGACGTCAAGCAGCAAATCGGCGAATTCCGGCCCGACGGCCTTCAGGGCGCGCTGCACGCGCTGGCGGGCGGCGATGACGGCATCGCTGGCGCTGGCAGGATCGCGCAGGTTTCCTGCCCCCTGCCCGCCCACCGGGTCCCACCTTGAGGTGACGCTCGGCAGGATCTGCCCCATGGTGATGTCCCGCCGCAGCCGTTCGCCCGCCTCGAGCCCGGCCGCATCGATAAGCGGCTTGCCACCACGCCCGCGCCGGCGCGCCAGAAGCTGCAGGGGGCTCTCGGCAGCGTTGACGCGCCGCCGCCGCGTCTCCCCGCCGGCAGGCGGCTTCTCGACTGCCTCGACAATCTCCCGATGCTGGGCCAGGAAGCCCTCGGTGCCGCCGCCGGCGCGCAGCCGCGCGGCGCGGGCACGGCCCGCGCCAGTCGCGACCAGCAGGCGGCAACCGCGCGATGGCCGCTCCCAACAGGCCAGATCTTCCGCCACCAGCCGCTCGGCCGCGGCGACGGCAACGCGGCCCGCGCCGAGCGTCGTCTTGCCGCGCCGCAGATAGAGCGTGACGTGGCCGGGCTCGTCCGCCGTCACGCGGGCAAAGGCCTCTTCCTCGCCGGCCAGGTGCAGGAGCAGGCGTCGGCAGGCTGCGCTCAGCTTCTCGTCGTGTCCTGGCATCGTTCCATCCTTTCGCCGAGACGCAAAGCCGACGGCACCGGTGCGACACTTCCCCGGGAAGCGCCTGCCGGCACGAGGCATTGCGCCGGATCATCAATCATGTTCACTATATGTTCCAATCGCAATCACGCACCGCCGCCAGCGGGCGATGCAGATATAGGTATATATTCTTATTATCAGCCGGGCAAGCGATTCGGATCAGGAGGGGCGTCCTCGGGCTGCACAGCTCGACAACCGTGCCCTGCAAGGCACAGCGCGCCACGGAATGGGATCAATGTGCCCGCGGACGGTTGACTCCGGCGCCCCTCTTCGTGCTGTAAGGCATTCTTTCCCGTCCGGCGGCCGGAATCGATGTCAGGCACGGTCCTTCTTCTCTCCCAGGCACTGCTCTATTTCGCCACGATGGCCACGCTGTTCCGGATGCGTGACCGGCTGGGCCTTGGTCCCTTCCTGTGCGTCCTCGGCGTGATGCACTTTCTCGAGACATATCTGGCGGCCGTCTTCTTCATTGAGCTGCCGTTCGGCCTCATCTCGCCGGGCTCGACAGTCCTGTTCGCGGGCAAGCTGGCGATCATCCTGCTCTTCTACATCCGCGAGGATGCCGAAACCGTTCGCCAGCCGATTTACGGGCTGCTCATCGGCAACTTCCTCATGGTCGCCCTGGTGACGACGCTGCGCATCGCCGGCCCGCCGCCCGTGCCGCTGCCCGGCTACAATCCCGATCTCGTGCTCATCGACCAGATGGGCGCGCTGATGATCTGGGGCACAACGCTGCTTTTCATCGACGCAATCGCGCTGATCCTGCTCTACGAGAAGCTGCGCTCGTTCCTGAGAAGGTCGATCGTCCTGCGGGCCTGCGTCACCCTGGCGGTGATCCTGACCTTCGACCAGATTTTCTTCTTCATTGGGTTGCGCGTGGTCACGGCTACCCCCTTCGACGCGCTCCCTGGCGGCTGGATCGCGAAGATCGGAGCGGCCGTCGTCTACAGCGCGCTCATCGGGCTGTATCTCGCCTTCTTTGAGAAGAACGCCCCCTGCGTGGCGCCGCAGGCGGTCTCGGACATCTTCAACAAGCTCACCTACCGCCAGAAGTACGAGGAGCTGCTCGGCAGGACGAGCCGCGATGCGCTGACCGGCGCACTGACGCGCGAACGCTTCGAGACGCTGGGCCCGGCCATCCTGCGCCACAACGGCGCCGCCGGCAGGCCCGTCAGCCTCGCGGTCCTCGATGTCGACCACTTCAAGAGCATCAACGACCGCTACGGTCATGTCACGGGCGACGAGGTGCTGCAGCGCGTGGTCGAATGCGTACGGTCGGAAATCCGGGCCGAGGACTTCGTCTTTCGCTACGGCGGCGAAGAATTCGTGATCCTGTGGGAGAACATGACGCACGCCGCCGCCCTGACCTCAGCCGAGCGCATGCGCCAGTCGCTGCACCGGATACTGGCGCGGGAGTTCGAGGCGGCTCCGACGGTCAGTATCGGCGTCGCGACCTTTCCCGATGACGCGGCCACCATTCGCGAGCTTGTCGCCCACGCCGACGGGCATCTTTACGAAGCAAAGCGCCAGGGCCGCGACAGGGTCATCGGCAATCACGCCGTAACTGCAGAATACGACGCCTGAAGCCGGCATGATGGCGGCTGCAGGCGGCACGGCCGATTGAAGCCGCCGCGTCCTGCCGCCCCCAAAAAACAAACGGGGCAGCCCGAGGCTGCCCCACGTCCGTTCGCGATCACCGGATGCGGTGCAGCCGGGCGCGTCAACCGCGGCTCGAAGTGCGGCGCTTGCGGCGCTGCTGGCCGAGGCCCATCTCCTTGGCGAGCTGGGAGCGGGCCTTGGCGTAGTTCGGCGCCACCATCGGATAGTCGGCCGGCAGCCCCCACTTCTCGCGATACTGCTCTGGCGTCATGTTGTACTGCGTACGCAGGTGACGCTTCAGAGACTTGAACTTCTTGCCGTCTTCCAGGCAGATGATGAAGTCCGGCGTGACCGACTTCTTGATCGGAACAGCCGGCTTCGGCGCCTCGACCGGTGCCTCGACGGCGCCGCCGGCGACGCGCATGAGCGCGCCGTGCACTTCGCCGATGAGTGCGGGCAGGTCCGAGGACGCGACAGAATTGTTACTCACGTAGGCGGAAACGATATCGGCCGCGAGCTCGATATAGTTCGCTGACGCTGCATTGTCGTTCATTGAACCCGTTTTCCTCTTTTTATCCCGACTATCCGGATACCAGCCAAGCTCGGCGGGTAACCGGTGACAACACCACACCGCCTACCGTGGCGCGGGCGACAGCTGAACAATCGCCCAGCGAACACTGGCATCTTTCGTGTTCCAATCACACTCATGAAGTATGGCAAAGTTGAGAATTTCGCAAGACAAGTTTTTCACTTCTTCAAAATTCAGGTAATCAGTAGCACCGTTTTGAACACCCCGAAAAGCAGGAACTCCGGAATCGGCGCCTCCGCGCGTGCGCAGTCCTGCGAACAAACGCCGCGCAATATGCGCGCAGCGGCTTGCGCCGGCCTTGGCACAGGAACATATCGTGGGCGCTAACGACGGAGCGAAACCCATGCCAGCAACGGATCGCAACGACAAGGTGGAAAAGACTGCGGCGCAATGGCGCGCCGAATTGACACCCGAGCAGTATCGCATCACCCGCCTGGGCGGTACGGAACCACCGTTTTCCAGTCCGTATTATACAGAAAAACGACGTGGTATTTACCGTTGCGTCTGCTGTGGCCAAGCATTGTTCTCGAGCGATACGAAGTATGATTCCGGCTCCGGCTGGCCGAGCTTCTTCGCACCGGTCAGCGAGGATGTGATCACCGAAGCGCCCGATCACAAGCTTGCGATGCCGCGCACGGAAATTCGCTGCGCGCGCTGCGACGCCCATCTCGGCCATGTCTTCCCGGACGGACCGCTGCCGACGGGCCTGCGCTATTGCACCAATGGCGGAGCTCTTGCCTTCGAGCCTCAGGGGAACGACTGAGGAGCGGACGATACGAGACGGAACGAGCGATGACACAGCCCCTCCCGCCCCGCGCGCAGGCCCGCCCCGTCACCCGGACGGTGCACGGAGTTGAACTCGTCGATGAATACGGCTGGCTGCGCGCGGAGAACTGGCGCGACGTGCTGCGCGACCCTGGCCTGCTGCCAGCCGACATCCGCGCCCACCTCGAGGCCGAGAACGCCTATGCCGACGCGATCCTCGCTCCGTGCGAAGAACTGAGGCGCCGGCTCGTCGCGGAGATGCGCGGGCGCATCAAGGAGGATGATTCCTCTGTTCCGAGCCCGGACGGGCCCTATAGCTACTACGTGCGCTACCGCGAGGGCGGGCAACATCCGCTCGTCTGCCGCCGGCCGCGCGACGGCGGGGACGAGACGGTCCTGCTCGATGCCGACGCGCTCGCCGAAGGCAAGGCCTTCTTCGAGTTGGCCGAGGCTGAGCATTCGCCCGATCATCGTCTCCTGGCATGGAGCGCCGACGAGACGGGCGGCGAGCTGCACAGGATCCGCCTGCGCAATCTCGCAACTGGCGAGGACGACGCCACCGTCATCGAGCAGACCACGGGCGAGGTGGTGTGGGCGGCCGATTCGCGCAGCTTCTACTACGTGCGCCTTGACGAGAATCACCGGCCCTCGCGCGTCTTTCGCCACGTTCTCAGCACGGATCCGGCCACCGACGAGGAAATCTACCGGGAGAACGAGGCGGGCTGGTTCGTGCACCTGTCGCGCACCCAGTCCGGCGCCTTCGGTCTCATCATCGTCTCAGACCACGAGACGAGTGAGGTGCACCTGCTGGACCTCGCGGACCCTGCCGCGCGGCCGCGCCTCGTCGCCGCGCGCGAGACGGGGCATCGCTACAGCGTCGAGCACCGGGGCGACGAACTCATCATCGCCACCAATGCCGACGGCGCGGAGGACTTCAAGCTGGTGAGCGCGCCGCTCGCTGCCCCGGACCGCGAGAACTGGCGCGAGCTCCTGCCCCACCGGCCGGGCGTCATGCTGCTGAAGCACACCGCCTTCCGCGATTTCCTGCTGCGGCTGGAGCGGGAGAACGCCAACCCGCGCCTCGTCGTGCGTGCCTTCGCCACGGGCGAGGAGCACACCATCGCCTTCGACGAGCCGGCCTATTCCCTGCGCTACGAGCCGGGCTACGAATACGACACGTCGGTGGTGCGCTTCACCTATTCGTCGATGACGACGCCGGCTGAAACCTATGCCTACGACATGGCCAGCCGCGAGCGCCAGCTGATCAAGCGGCGCGAAGTGCCCTCCGGCCACGATCCGGCCCGCTACGTGACCAGGCGCCTCTTCGCCACGGCTGAAGATGGCGAGACGGTACCGATCTCGATACTGCATCGCCGCGACCTCGTCCTCGACGGCACGGCGCCCTGCCTGCTCTATGGCTACGGCGCCTACGGCATCTCCATTCCGGCCGATTTCGAGACCAACCGCCTGTCGCTCGTCGACCGCGGCTTCGTCTATGCCATCGCCCACATCCGGGGCGGCACCGAGAAGGGCTGGCGCTGGTACACGGACGGCAAGCGCGAGAAGAAGACGAACAGTTTCAGCGACTTCATCGCCGCCGGCCGGCACCTCGCCGCCCTCGGCTATACGTCGCCGCAGCGTCTCGTCGCCCACGGTGGCAGCGCCGGCGGCATGCTGATGGGCGCCGTGGCCAACGCGGCGCCGGACCTGTTCCGTGTGATCCTCGCCGAAGTGCCCTTCGTCGACGTGCTCAATACCATGCTCGACGAGAGCCTGCCGCTGACGCCGCCCGAATGGCCGGAATGGGGCGACCCCATTCGGGATGAGGCCGCTTTCCGGCGCATCCTTTCCTATTCGCCCTATGATCAGGTGAAGGCGCAGGTCTATCCCGCCATCCTCGCCGTCGCCGGCCTGTCGGACCCGCGTGTCACCTACTGGGAGCCGGCCAAATGGGTTGCGCGCCTGCGCGCGCGCATGACGGGCGGCGGGCCGGTCGTCCTCTCCACCAACATGGACGCCGGCCACGGCGGTGCCGCCGGGCGCTTCGAGCGGCTGGAAGAGGTAGCGCGCCTTTATGCCTTCGCGATCCAGCAGACCGGGGCGAGCGACGAGCCCCTGCCCTGATGCCCTGAGGGACGGCTTTGATGATGAGGCGGAGCGGCGCCCGCTTCATCCCGTCCCCAGGATGCGGCACTTCAGGCGCGGAATTTCATCACAACCGCCACGCGGACTCACCGGCCCCCCGGAAGGCTCCGCCATCACGGGTGCGGCGCGCGCTGCCAAGACGCGCCTCGGCCGACTCGCTTGCTGAACCGGAGATTCTCGGAAGAAGGGGAGATGGTCGCCGTGGGCGGCTGGTGAGGAAGAATGGTCGGAGTGGCAGGATTTGAACCTGCGACCCCCTCGTCCCGAACGAGGTGCGCTACCAGGCTGCGCTACACTCCGACATGTGCCCGTCGGCTGGCGGTCTTATAGACTCGCCATCTGCGGCCGGCAAGCGCCCTCGCGCAACTTCTTTTCATGCATCCACATGCTCCAGTACGGTACTTTGTGCCCGGACCGGGAGACGGGCGGCGCGGAGCGCTTGCGCGCCCGTGAGCGGCTTGTGGACAACGCGCAAGCCGGCTCGCGCCCCCCGCCTGGCTGCGGCATCGGCGTTGCGTCGGGCAGGCGCTCGAATTATGGTCCGCCGCGCCGGGACGCAGTTGGGGCGTCGCCAAGTGGTAAGGCAGCGGTTTTTGGTACCGCCATTCGCAGGTTCGAATCCTGCCGCCCCAGCCAGATCCGCCGCGTACGGCGCAGCCCCGCCGGGCAGCGGCGGGACTGGCGGGATCACCCTCGGCCCCATCCCTCAGGCGGCGGACCATGCCTTCTGGCTCTGGAGCTTCTTGACCTCGGCATCCGCCCGCAGCGCCGCCGGGCGCGTGACAAGTGGCGCGCAATAGGCCTCGAACTCCGGACGCTTCTCGATCACGCCCACCATCATGCCCCACTGCAGGTGGCTCGCGAGATAGACGTCTGCCGCGCTGAACCGGTCGCCGGCGATGTAACGCCTGCCCCTGAGTGCCCCCACCAGCGTATCGAGGACCAGCTCGTAGGAACCGTAGCCGAAGCTGCGCTGCCGGTCAGGAGTCGGATCCCATCCCTCGGCGTGGTTGGATGCCGCCGGCTCGAGGCAGGCGGCGGTAAAGAACAGCCAGCGGTAGTAGGCGCCGCGATGCTCGGGCGCCGGCAGCAGACCCGCCTCGGGAAAGGCCTCCGCCAGATAGGCGCAGATCGCCGCCGCCTCCGTCACGACCTGGTCGCCATGCACGATCGCCGGCACCTTGCCCATCGGGTTGATGGCCAGGTATTCGGGCGCCTTCATCGTCGTGCCGAAATCGAGCACCCTGACGGTATAGGGGCAGCCGACCTCCTCCAGCATCCAGTGCACGATATATCCGCGCGACTGCGGGTTCGTATAGAAAATCAACTCCTTGGCCATGGCGAACTCCTCGTTGCCCCTGGTGATGTCGTTCGATGAGGCATTAGGATACGCCGGCCCGCTGACAGTTTTTGTCAGCAGCGTCTGTCGCCACTCCTTCATCAGCTGACGCCGCGGCCGCGGAGAGCGCTCGGCGAGGATTTCCGCCGCGAGCATGCGGTCGGTGCGGAAGCTGCGGAACGCATTGCGCAGCTCGCACCAGGCCACCATCACCCGTGTGGCCTCGAAAAAGCCGATGGTCACGGGCCAGACGGTCCGCTCGGACCGGATGCCGGCCTCGTTCACATAGGTGAGCGCGAGCTTGCGCTCCTCGCGCAGCGCCTGCCGCAGCACGGAAAGCTCCACCTGCTTCGGGCGCTCCCAGCCCGCCCCGACGACGAGGGCATCATCCTCCATGCGCGTCCTGAGGTCCGGGGGCAGGACGGCACCGATCTTGGCCATCGCGTCGCGCGCCGCCGCGCCCAGGCTCTCGTCCGTGCGCCGTGCCACCCATTTGAGGCCGAGCGCGACAGCCTCGATCTCGTCAGGAGAGAACATGAGCGGCGGCAGGAGGAAGCCCGGCTTCAGCACATAGCCGACGCCCGGCTCGCCCTCGATCTCGGCGCCCATGGCCTGCAGCGCGGCAATGTCGCGGTAGAGCGTGCGCAGGCTGACGCCGGCCTCCTGGGCGAGCGCCGCGCCGCTCACCGGCCGGCGGTGACGGCGCAGCATCTGCAGGAGATCGAAGAGGCGGTGCGTGCGCGACATGACGGCAGCATAGCATCCACGCTGACGAATTATGTCAGCATGGATGCCGGGGCGCCGCGAAACGTTGCACGCCTACAGCGTCACGCGCCGGTCCGTGTGCGCTGCTTCGGCGATGGCGTGGATCACGCGCTCGAAGGCGAGCGCTGTGGCGAAATCCGGCTCGGCCCGGCCGTCTTCGGCAATGGCGCGCAGGAGGGTGGCCGCCTCGATGACCTTGAGGTCGTTGAAGCCGAGCTGGTGGCCCGGCGCCGGCACGAAGGCGCCGAAGGGCGGGTGGGCCGGTCCGGAGAGGATGGTCTTGAAGCCCTGCCGCGCGCCGGGGCCCTCGTTCTCATAAAGCTGCAGCTCGTTCATCCGCTCCTGGTCGAAGATCAGCATGCCCCGCGTGCCGTGCACCTCCCAGCCGAGGCGATTCTTGCGCCCCCAGGCGCTGCGCGAGGCAGTGAGGCTGCCGAGGAAGCCCCCCTTGAAGCGCACCAGGGCAGTGGCGACGTCCTCGTTCTCCACTTCCGCCACGCCCGATCCGTCGGGCAGCGGGCGCGTGCGGTGGATGGTTTGCATGTCGGCCACGAGGCTCTCGATGGGGCCGGCGAGGCCGTAAGCCATCGAGACAAGGTGGCAGCCGAGGTCGCCGAGCGCCCCGAGCCCAGCCTCGGCGTGGCGTGCGCGCCATGTCCAGGGCAGGTCCGGGTCGGCCTGGTAGTCCTCGTCCACCCAGCCGCGGAAGTGCACGATGCGGCCGATCACCCCCTCCTCCACCAGGCGCTGCGCGTGCAGGAAGGCCGGGTTCTTGATGTAGTTGTAGCCGACGATGGTCTTCACCCCGGCAGCCTGCGCGGCCGCCGCCATCTCCTCTGCCTGCTGCAGGGTAAGCGCCATCGGCTTCTCGCAGTAGACATGCTTGCCCGCCGCGATCGCCGCCATGGCGATCTCGTGATGCAGGCGGTTGGGCGTCGTAATCGAGACGATGTCGACGGCCGGGTCGGTGATGAGCGTGCGCCAGTCGCCCGTGGAGCGGGCGAAGCCGAACTGTTCGGCCATGGCCGCAGCCTTGTCGGCGGGCGTGTCGCACAAGAGCTCGAGCCGCGGCGTCGGCACGTCGCCCATCACCGCCTTCACCGCGCCGAAGGCGAGTGCATGGCACTTGCCCATGAACCCCGTTCCGATGAGGCCGATGCCGAGGCTTTCCATTTTTGGCTCCCCTCCCGCGCGAATGGAATTTATATTCCATTCAATCGATGATTATAGAACGCCAGTTCTGTCAAGCGACACCATCCGGCACTCCCGAGGAACGACAGCATGCAGAAGCCCGCCGCCCCCGCCTCCGTCGACGAGTTTCAGGAGCGGCTCGTCCAGATCGCCGACACGCTGCCGAAGCGCCTGCGCCAGTGCGCCGACTTCGTGGCGCACAACACGGACAAGATCGCCGTTTCCACTGTGGCGGAGCTGGCGGCGGCCGCGGGCGTGCAGCCCTCGGCCTTCATGCGCTTCTGCCAGCTTCTCGGCTTCACGGGCTTCAGCGACATGCAGCGGCTTTTCCGTGACAGCTACGGACAGCGCTGGCCCGATTATGCCACGCGGCTCGAGAACCTGCGCGCCGCAGGCAGCCAGAGCCCCTCGGCCCTGCTCGCCGAATTCGTCGAGGCCGGGCGCCTGTCTCTGGAGCGCCTCGCCGCCACCGTCGATGCGCAGGCCCTTGACGCCGCCGTGGCAACCCTCGCGGCCGCCCCCACCATCCATGTTGTGGGCATGCGCCGGGCCTTCCCCGTCGCCATCTATCTCAGCTACGCCTTCGAGAAGATGGACATTCCGGCCAACCTGCACGATGGCGTCGGCAGGCTGGAGCGACGCCACGCCATCCGTCCGGGCGACGTCGTCGTCGCCATCTCCTTCGCGCCCTACACGCAGGAAACCATCGATCTTGCGACCTATGCGCGCGAGCGCGGCAACGAGGTCGTCGCCATTACCGATGCCGTCACCAGTCCGCTGCGGCGCCTCGGCGCCCACACCCTCCACGTCTCTGAGGTGGATGTCGGCTCCTTCCGGGCGCTGTCGGCCACGCTCTCGCTCGCCATCACCCTGGCTGTAGCAGTGGGTGCGGCGCGGCAGGCATGATGATATGGAATTTTTTTATTGCATTCTCTTTTCTTTGGAACAAAATTTCCAAACAAGAGCCTGCGAGCGGAGCCGTCATGATGGCGGCCGCAGCTCCCGGCGCACATAGACACCGCACAAGCGGGACTGCTCCGGACGGGTAACCGCGCACGCTCTGCAGACTGAACACTTCCGAAGTCTGGGAGAGGAACCATGAGAAAGACTCTTGCGGCGCTTGCCGTCGCGTCCCTCGCACTCGTCGGCGGCGTGGCGGCTCCGGCCCATGCGGCAGGCGAGCGTTTCGTCTTTGTCAGCCACGCGCCCGACAGCGATAGCTGGTGGAACACCATCAAGAACGCCCTGAAGGAGGCAAGCAGCCAGCTCGGCGTGACGGTGGAGTACCGCAACCCGCCGACGGGCGACCTCGCCGACATGGCCCGCATCATCGAGCAGGCGGCGGCGTCCAACCCCACGGGCATCATCTCCACCATCGCCGACTTCAATGTGCTCAAGGGCCCGCTAACAAAGGCCGTGGAGCAGGGCATCCCGGTCATCACCGTCAACTCGGGCACGATCGAGGAATCGAAGGAGATCGGCGCCCTTATGCACGTCGGGCAGCCTGAACACGCGGCCGGGCTCGCCGCCGGCGAGCGGGCGAAGGCCGCCGGCGTAAAGAAGTTCCTGTGCGTCAATCACTACATCACCAACCCGGCCTCCGTGCAGCGGTGCCAGGGTTTTGCCGACGGGCTCGGCGTGCCGCTCGGCAGCCAGATGATCGACACCGGTCTCGATCCGTCCGAGGTCAAGAACAAGGTGTCCGCCTACCTGCGCGCCAACCCCGACACGGACGGCATCATCGCACTCGGCCCGAACTCCGCCGAACCGACGATCGCTGCGCTCAAGGAGAACGGTCTCGCCGGCCAGATCTTCTTCGGTACCTTTGACCTCTCGGCCGACATCTCGGCGGCCATCAAGGACGGCACCATCAGCTTCGCCATCGACCAGCAGCCTTTCCTGCAGGGCTATCTGCCCGTCGTGCTGCTGACAAACTATGCCCGCTACGGCGTCATTCCGCCAAATGCCATCAACTCCGGCCCGGGCTTCATCACCAAGGACAACATCGCGCTCGTGGAGAAGCTCGCCGGCGAATACCGCTGAGGCGCACACCTGCGGCGGGGCGCCCCGCGCCCCGCACGCCAAGCGACAACCGACAACGAGGGAACGTCATGACGGACGAGCGGCTGAAGCCCGTCTCATCGCTGCGCCGCGCCATGATCCGGCCGGAGCTTGGAGCGATCTGCGGGGTCATCCTGGTCTTCGCCTTCTTCCTGATGGTGGCGGGCGACAGCGGCATGTTCGCGCCTGCCGGCTTCCAGAACTGGCTCGTCGTCTCGGCGCAGTTCGCCATCATCGCAGTGGGTGCCTGCCTTCTGATGATCGCGGGCGAGTTCGATCTCTCCGTCGGCTCCATGATCGGCTTCGCCGGCGTGATCACGGCCATCCTCACGGTGCAATGGGGCTGGCCGGCCTGGCTCGCCATCCTCGTCACCTTCGCCATCTGCGTCGGCCTCGGCGCCATCAACGGTCTGCTCGTCATCCGCACCGGCCTGCCGAGTTTCATCGTCACCCTCGCCTTCCTTTACATCCTGCGCGGTCTCACCATCTGGCTGTCGATCCTCACCACGCGCCAGACGATCATCGGCGGCGTGCGCGAGGCAGCCGAGGGTGACTGGCTCGCCGCCCTTTTCGGCGGCGTCATCTTCAAGGGCTTCTTCCGCTGGCTGGGCGAGATCGGCCTGCTCGAGACCTTCGCCCGCGGCGCGCGCGCCGGCCAGCCGGTGGTCGAGGGCGTGCCGATGCTCATCGTCTGGGCGCTTGGCCTCATCATCTTCGGCCACTGGCTCCTCTCCAGGACACGCTTCGGCAACTGGATCTTCGCCTCCGGCGGCGACGCGCAGGCCGCGCGCTATGTCGGCGTGCCGGTCAACCGCGTGAAGGTGCTGATGTTCATGTTCACGGCCTTCTGCGCCACCGTCTTTGCCATGTGCCAGGTGATGGAATTCGGCTCGGCGGCAGCCGACCGCGGCCTCCTCAAGGAGTTCGAGGCCATCATCTGCGTGGTCATCGGCGGGGCGCTGCTCACCGGCGGCTACGGCTCCGTCATCGGGGCGGCGCTCGGGGCGCTCATCTTCGGCGTCGTGCAGCAGGGCCTGTTCTTCGCAGGGGCCGAAAGTTCGCTCTTCCGCGTCTTCCTCGGCACCATCCTCATCCTCGCCGTGATCATGAACACCTACATCCGCCGCCTCATCACGGGAGAGCGCTGATGTCCACTCCCATCATCGAGATGCGAAACATCGAGAAGCACTTCGGCGCGGTGATCGCGCTCGGGGGCGTCTCCTTCGACGTGCGCGCCGGCGAATGCCACTGCCTGCTCGGCGACAACGGCGCCGGCAAGTCCACGTTCATCAAGACGATGTCGGGCGTGCACAAGCCGACGCGCGGCACCATTCTCGTGGAGGGCAAGGAAGTCGTCTTCGAGAGCCCGCGCGACGCCATGGCGGCCGGCATCGCGACGGTCTATCAAGATCTGGCGATGATCCCGCTCATGAGCGTGACGCGCAATTTCTGGATGGGCCGCGAGCCGCTGAAAGGCTTCGGCCCGTTCAAGACCATCGACTTCGCCAAGGCGAACGAGGTGACGATGCGGGAGATGAGGCGCATGGGCATCAACCTGCGCGAGCCGGAGCAGGCGGTCGGCACCCTCTCGGGCGGCGAGCGCCAGACGGTGGCCATCGCCCGCGCCGTTTATTTCGGCGCCAAGGTGCTCATCCTCGACGAGCCCACGTCCGCGCTCGGCGTGCGCCAGACGGCGAACGTGCTCGCCACCATCGACCGGGTGCGCAAGGAGGGCATCGGCATCGTCTTCATCACCCACAACGTGCGCCACGCCATGGCGGTCGGTGACCGCTTCACGGTGCTCAACCGCGGCAAGACACTGGGTACGGCGATTCGCGGCGAAATCAAGGCCGAGGAACTGCAGGACCTGATGGCCGGCGGCCAGGAACTCGCCCAGCTCGAAAGCTCGCTCGGAGGGACCGTGTGATGCTCGACGTCATCACCATCGGCCGCTCGTCGGTCGATCTGTACGGAGCCCAGGTCGGCGGGCGGCTGGAGGACATGGCGAGCTTCCGCAAGTATATCGGCGGCTCGCCCACCAACATCGCCGCGGGGGCCGCGCGGCTCGGCCTCAAGGCGGGGCTCATCACGCGCGTCGGCGACGAGCACATGGGGCGCTTCATCCGCGAGCAGCTCATTGCCGAAGGGGTCGACGTCGAGGGCGTGAAGACCGATCCGGAGAGGCTGACCGCCCTCGTCATCCTCGGTATCCGCGACCAGCACCAGTTTCCGCTCATTTTTTACCGCGAGAACTGCGCCGACATGGCGCTCTGCGAGGACGACATCGACCCCGCCTACATCGCCCGCACCCGGTGCGTGACGGCGACGGGCACACACCTGTCGCATCCGCGCACGGAGGCGGCCGTGCTCAAGGCCGTCCGCCTCGCGCGGGAGAACGGCGCCCGGACGGCGCTCGATATCGACTATCGTCCCAACCTGTGGGGCCTTGCCGGCCATGGCGCCGGCGAGAGCCGCTACATCCCCTCCGAGGCGGTGACGCGGAAGCTGCAGTCGACGCTTCACCTCTTCGATCTCATCGTCGGCACGGAGGAGGAGTTCCACATCGCCGGCGGCACGACGGACACCATTGCCGCGCTGCGCGCCGTCCGCGCCGTCTCCAAGGCGACGCTCGTGTGCAAACGCGGGCCAATGGGGGCTGCCGCCTTCGTGGGCGAGATTCCCGACAGCCTCGACGAGGGCATCTCCGGCCCCGGCTTTGCCATCGAGGTCTTCAACGTGCTCGGCGCCGGTGACGGCTTCATGGCGGGCCTCCTGCGCGGCTGGCTCACCGGCGAGGACTGGGTGACGAGCCTCACCTACGCCAACGCCTGCGGTGCCTTCGCCGTCTCGCGCCACGGCTGCACGCCCTCCTATCCGAGCTGGGAGGAGCTGCAGTTCTTCCTCAAGCGCGGCATTGTCACCCCCGCCCTGCGCCACGACCGTGAGCTCGAGCAGATCCACTGGGCCACGACGCGCAAGGGCAAGTGGCCGCAGATGCGCGTCTTCGCCTTCGACCATCGCATGCAGCTCGAGGAGATGGCCGACAGGTTCGGTGCCCCGCGCGAGCGCATCGGGCTGTTCAAGGCCCTGTGCCTGAGGGCGGCCCAGCGCGTCGCCGATGGCAAGCCGGGCTACGGCATCCTGTGCGACGGCAGGCTGGGGCGCGACGCGCTCCATGCCGCAGCCGGCACGGGCCTGTGGATCGGCCGCCCTGTGGAGCGGCCGGGCTCGCGGCCGCTGGAGCTCGAGCCGGAGCTCGGCCTCGACTATGGCACCGCCCTGGCCGAATGGCCGCTCGAGCATGTCGTCAAGGTGCTGTGCTTCTACCACCCGGACGACGACGACGGCCTCAAGGCCCGGCAGGAGGAGACGGTGAAGCGCCTCGCCGAGGCGGCACGGCGCAACAACCTCGAGTTCCTGCTGGAGATCATCGCCTCCAAGGCGGGGCCGGTGGACGACACGACGACTGCGCGCGTCATCGAGCGCTTCTACGAGATCGGCGTCTATCCTGACTGGTGGAAGCTGGAGCCGCTGCGCAGCGAGGCTGCCTGGCGCAATGCGGTCGAGGCCGTCTCGCGTAACGATCCCCACACGCGCGGCATCGTCGTCCTCGGGCTCGATGCTCCCATCGAGGAGCTGTCGGCGAGCCTCGGCCTCGCGGCGACCTTCGATCTGGTGAAGGGCTTCGCCGTCGGCCGCACCATCTTCGGCGACGCAGCGCGGCGCTGGCTCGCCGGCGAGATAGGCGACGAGGAGGCCGTCACCGAGATGGCCGAGAAATACCGCAAGCTGTGCGACATCTGGGACAGCGTCCGCACGCAGAAGGGACAAGCGTCATGAGCACCATCCGTCTCACGGCCGCGCAGGCCATGGTCCGCTGGCTCGCCGCGCAGAAGACCCCTGAAGGCGAGCCCTTCATCGCCGGCTGTTGGGCCATCTTCGGACACGGCAACGTCGCCGGTATCGGCGAGGCCCTGCACGGGGCAGGCGACGCGCTGCCGACATGGCGCGGCCACAACGAGCAGACCATGGCGCATGCGGCCATCGCCTATGCCAAGGCGCTCAACCGCCGGCGGGCGATGATGGTGACGACCTCCATCGGCCCCGGCGCGCTCAACCTCGTCACCGCCGCTGCGCTCGCCCACGTCAACCGCCTGCCGGTGCTGCTGGTGCCGGGAGACGTCTTCGCCAACCGCGCCCCCGACCCCGTTCTGCAGCAGGTAGAGGATTTCGGCGACGGCACGGTGAGCGCCAACGACTGCTTCAGGCCCGTCAGCCGCTATTTCGACCGCATCGTGCGGCCGGAGCAGCTGCTCACCGCCCTCCCCCGTGCCATGGCGACGATGACCGATCCGGCCGAGTGCGGCCCGGTGACGCTGGCCTTCTGCCAGGACGTGCAGACGGAGGCCTACGACTGGCCGGAGACCTTCTTCGCCCCGCGCACCTGGCACATCCGCCGCCCGCAGCCCGACGCGCAAGAGCTCGCCGAGGCGACGGAGGCTATCCGCCGCGCGCGCAAGCCGATCATCATCGCCGGCGGCGGCGTGCTCTATTCGCTCGCCACGGACACGCTGCGCAGCTTCGCGGAGAAGCACCAGATCCCGGTTGCCGAGACGCAGGCTGGCAAGTCGTCCCTGCCATGGGACCATCCGCTCAACCTCGGCTCCATCGGCGTGACCGGTTCCTCGGCGGCCAACGCCATCGCGCAGGATGCGGACCTCATCATCGCCGTCGGTACCCGCCTGCAAGACTTCACGACCGGCAGCTGGGCGCTCTTCCGCAATCCCGAGCGGCGGATCCTCGCCATCAATGTCGCAGCCTACGACGCCGGCAAGCACCGCGCGATCCCCCTCGTGGCAGACGCGAAAGTGGCGCTTGAGGCACTCTCGGCGGCTCTTGGTGACCACAGGGCGACACCGCCCGAGCCGCAGCTGAAGGCCGAGTGGCTGAAGGCGGTGGATGCCGCTACCGCCGCGCCCGGTGACAACGTGCTGCCCTCGGACGCCCAGGTCATCGGCGCCGTGCAGCGCAGCGTCGGCGAGGATGCCATCCTCGTCTGCGCGGCCGGCGGCCTGCCGGGCGAGCTGCACAAGCTGTGGAAGGCCAGTCGCCCGAACGGCTACCACCTCGAATACGGCTTCTCCTGCATGGGCTACGAGATCGCCGGCGGGCTCGGTGTCAAGATGGCGCGGCCGGACCGGGAGGTCGTCGTGATGGTCGGCGACGGCAGCTACATGATGGCGAACTCGGAGCTCGCCACGGCGGTGATGCTGGGCCAGAAAATCATCGTCGTCGTGCTCGACAACCGCGGCTTCGGCTGCATCAACCGCCTGCAGCGCGCCACCGGTGGCGAGAGCTTCAACAACCTGCTCGATACCGCCCGCCACGTGGTTCCCTCCTCCATCGACTTCGCCGCCCATGCCGCCTCCATGGGTGCCATTGCCGAGAAGGTGGGGAGCATTGCGGAGCTGGAGGAGGCGCTCGCCCGCGCCCGCAAGGCCGACAGGCCGAGCGCCATCGTCATCGACACGGACCCGATGCCCACCACCGAGGCCGGCGGCCACTGGTGGGACGTGCCGGTGCCGGAGGTCTCCGCGCGGCCGCAGGTCAACGCGGCCCGCGCCGGCTATGAAAGGAACCTGAAGAACCAGCGCCCGGCGGATTGACGCCGGGCATCCCGGAGCGCGCCCCGGTCGGGCGCAGCAGCTTCTCACCCCAGCCCCATGCGGATAGCGCAATGATCCTCTACGGCACCAATCCCATCGCCTGGTCCAACGACGACGACCAGAGCCTCGGCGCCAACATCAGCCTCGAACAGTGCCTCAGCGAAGCTGGCCGGATCGGCTTCGACGGCATCGAGAAGGGCCACAAGATGCCGACGGATCCCGCGGCGCTCAAGGCCGCGCTCGTGCCGCACGGGCTCGCCTTCGTCTCCGGCTGGCACTCGCTCAATCTGCTCGCCCACTCGGTGCAGGACGAGAAGCAGGCGATCCAGCCGCACCTTGACCTGCTCAAGGCGATGGGCTGCAAGGTCTGCATCGTCTGTGAGACATCGAACGCCATCCACGGCAACGACAAGGTGGCCTTGAGAGACCGCCCCGTCCTGCCAGCCGACCGCTGGCCTGCCTTCGGCGCCGCCGTGGAGGAGATCGCGCAGTACTGCTCACGCCAGGGCCTCACCCTCGTCTATCATCACCACATGGGCACAGTGGTGCAGACGGAGGACGAGATCGACGCATTGATGGCCCATACGGGGCCGGCGACGCACCTGTTGCTCGACACCGGCCACTGCTGGTTCGCGGGTGGCGACCCGGAGCGCGTCGCGCGCAAGCACATGGCCCGCGTCGCCCACATCCATGCCAAGAACGTGCGCCCGGCCATCCGCGCCGAGGTGGAGAAGGAGGGCCTCTCCTTCCTCGAAGGCGTGCGTCGCGGGGTCTTTACCGTGCCGGGCGATCCGGAGGGTGGTGTCGACTTCCTTCCGGTGCTCAGGATCGCCGCGGAGCACGGCTACCAGGGGTGGCTCGTCATCGAGGCCGAGCAGGATCCCGCCGTGCGCAACCCGTACGAATACCAGTCCATGGGCCTGAAGGCGCTCAAGGCGATGGCGCGCGAGGCCGGGCTCGACAAGGCATGACGACAGCGCCCCGGACCAGGCGGAGACGACACGATGACCCAGCTCTTGCGCAAGCCCACCGGCACCTCGGGCAAGGTGCATGACATCACCCCCAAGAGTGCGGGATGGGGTTATGTCGGCTTCGGCCTCTACAAGCTGGCCCCAGGCGAGACGGCCGCCGAGCCGACCGGCGGCAACGAGGTCATCCTCGTGCTCGTCGAGGGCAAGGCCGAGATCGCCGTCGGCGGCAGGAGCTTCGGCGAGCTTGGCGAACGCATGAACGTCTTCGAGGGCACGCCGCCGCACTGCGTCTATGCGCCGAACGGCACCGACTGGTCGGCGCGGGCGACAACGGCCTGCACGCTCGCCGTCTGCACGGCGCCCGGCAAGGGCGGCCACGAGGCCCGGGTGCTGACCGGCATCGAGAAGGTCACGCGCGGCAAGGGCGCCAACACGCGCTACATCCACCCCATCGCCATGGAGGAGAGCGACGTGGCCGACAGCCTCCTGGTGACGGAGGTGTTCACGCCGCAGGGCAATTGGTCCAGCTATCCGCCGCACCGGCACGACGAGAACCGCTATCCCGAGATGACCTATCTCGAGGAGACCTACTACCNCCGCCTCAACCCGCCGCAGGGCTTCGGCTTCCAGCGCGTGTTCACCGAGGACGGCACGCTCGACGAGACGATGGCGGTCAGCGACGGCGACGTGGTGCTGGTGCCGCGCGGCCACCATCCCTGCGGCACGCCCTACGGCTACGACATGTACTACCTCAACGTCATGGCCGGCCCCATCCGCAAGTGGCGGTTCCAGAACCATCCCGACCACGACTGGATCTTCCAGCGCGACAAGTGAGGACCCGGCCCCGGCATCGGCGGACAGGAACCATCGGAACGGCGGCCTGCCGCCGCGACAGGGCCCGAACAAGGACGACACCCATGCTCAACATCGGACTGCTCGGCGCAGGCCGCATCGGCATCACCCACGCCCGGGCGGTGAGTGCGCTTCCCGACGCACGCATCACCGCCGTCTTCGATCCCGTCGATGCGGCGGCCGAGGCGGCCCAGGCGCTGACGGGCGCCCGCCGCGCCAGCGTCGAGGACATCCTGGCGGACGAGACCATCGCCGCCGTCATCGTGGCGACGCCCACGGACCTGCACGCGAGCCAGGTGGAACAGGCGGCGCGCGCGGGCAAGGCCATCTTCTGCGAGAAGCCCATCGACCTCTCCAGCGCCCGCGCCGAAGCCTGCCTCGCAGTGGTGCGCGAGCAAAAGGCCAGGCTGATGCTGGGCTTCAACCGCCGCTTCGACCCGAGCTTCGCCCGTCTGAAGGCCGAGGTGGAGGCCGGAGTGATCGGCAAGGTGGAGCTCGTGCAGATCACGAGCCGGGACCCCGCCCCGCCGCCTGTCGACTACATCAGGCGCTCCGGTGGCCTCTTCCGCGACATGATGATCCACGACTTCGACATGGCGCGCTTCCTCCTTGGCGAGGAGGTGACGGAGGTCTTCGCCACCGGCTCCGCCCTCGTCGACCCGGCCATCGGCGGCGCGGGCGACGTCGACACGGCGACGGCGACGCTGCGCACGGCGAGCGGACGCATTGCCGTCATCACCAACTCACGCCGCGCCACCTACGGCTACGACCAGCGCATCGAGGTGCATGGCGAGAAGGGCATGATCCAGGCCGGCAACCAGACGGCGACGACGCTGACGCGCGCCAGTGCAGCAGGCTTCACCAGTGACCCGCTGCTCGACTTCTTCATGCAGCGCTATGCCGAGGCCTACCGGCTCGAGCTGGCGGCCTTCTGCCGGTATGCGGCCGGCGAGGACATTGCCGTGCCGACGGGCGAGGACGGCCTTGCCGCGCTGAAGCTCGCCGATGCGGCGGTCGCGTCGCTCACGTCCGGCCAGTCGGTCAAGCTTTGATTTTCCCAAACGTGCGACGCGCCGCCGCAAGGATTTGACGCACCCGCAACGGTGGCCCCCGGCCGAGCACGGCGTTATACAATCGGCGTGACCGACCGTCCGGGGGACAGCTTGACCGAAGCTACCGCCAGACCGGCGTTCGCTGCCTCGCGCAGCGAGCGTGCCGAGCTCCTGATCGACGCCGTCGTCGACATCGCGCTCTTCGTGCTCGACACCGAAGGCGTGATCACGACGGTGAACGCGGGCGCACGCGCCATCACCGGCTGGGGAGAGGACGAGCTGCTTGGCGAGAGCTGGGCGAAGCTTCTCCCGGCCGAAGATGTGGCCGCCGGCCTGCCCGCGCGGGCGCTCGCGGCCGCGGCCGCCGACGGGCGGCACGAGATCCGGCGCCCGATGCAACGCAGGGACGGCGGCACCTTCATCGCCCAGGCGAGCCTGACGCCGCTCGGCGACAGGAACGCGCCGATGGGCTTCGCCCTCGTCATCCTCGATGTCTCGGCCAGCGCCGCGGCCGAGGAAGCGCTCAAGGCGCGCGAGGCGCATCTGCGCTCGATCCTCGAGACAGTGCCCGATGCCATGATCGTCACCGACGAGCAGGGGCTGATCCAGTCCTTCAGCGTGGCGGCGGAGCGGCTGTTCGGCCTGTCCGCGGCGGAGGCTGTCGGGCGCAACGTCAGCATCCTGATGCCTTCGCCCTACCGCGAGAAGCACGACGCCTATATCGAGCGTTACCTGAGAACCGGCGAACGGCGCATCATCGGCATCGGCCGCGTCGTCGTGGGTCAGCGCAGCGACGGCTCAACCTTCCCCATGGAGCTCGCGGTGGGCGAAATGGTGTCGGGCGGAGCGCGCTATTTCACCGGCTTCATCCGCGACCTGACCGAGCGGCAGAAAACAGAGGCGCGGCTGCAGGAGCTGCAGGCCGAGCTCGTCCACATGTCGCGCTACACGGCCCTCGGCGAGATGGCCTCGACACTGGCGCACGAGATCAACCAGCCGCTCACCGCCATCACCAATTATCTGAAGGGCTGCCACCGCCTGCTCGCGCAGATGGAGGGCGAGCGCATCGCGCTTCTGCGCGACGGCGTGGGCCAGGCGGCCGAGCAGGCGCTCCGGGCGGGGCAGATTATCCGCCACCTGCGTGACTTCGTCGCCCGCGGAGAGAGCGAGCAGTGCCGGGAGAACCTGCCCAAGCTCATCGAGGAGGCGAGCGCGCTCGCCCTGGTCGGCGCCCGGGAAAAGGGCGTGCGCGTCACCTTCGACCTCGACCCGGCAGCCACGCACGTCTTTGCCGACCGCATCCAGATCCAGCAGGTTCTGCTCAACCTCATCCGCAACGCCATCGAGGCCATGCAGGATGCGCCGGTGCGCGAGCTGTCCGTCTCCACCCGCGCGCTGTCCGGCGGGGATTTCGTTCAGATCTCGGTTGCCGACACCGGCACGGGCCTGGCGGAGGAGGTGCTCAACCACCTGTTCGAGCCTTTCGTGACGACCAAACAGCACGGCATGGGCGTCGGCCTGTCCATCTGCCGCACGATCGTCGCGGCCCACGGGGGCCGCATCTGGGCCAACACCGAAGCCGGCGTCGGCACCACGTTCCATTTCACGTTGCGCACGGTCGCAGAGGAGGAAATGAGCCATGGCGCCTGAGGCGGTGGTCCACGTGGTCGACGATGATCTCGCCGTACGCCAGTCGCTGTCCTTCCTCCTCGCCTCCGAGGGCCTGCCGGTGCGGCTGCACGAGTCCGCCACCGCCTTTCTCGAGAGCGCCGTCAACGGGAATGCGGGCTGCATCGTCACGGACGTGCGCATGCCCGGGCTCGACGGCATCGCCTTTCTGCAGGAGCTGAAGCGCCGCGGCAGCACCCTGCCAGTCATCGTCATGACAGGGCATGCGGACGTACCGCTCGCCATCGCGGCCATGAAGGCGGGCGCCGTGGACTTTCTCGAAAAGCCGTTCGACGATGATGTCTTCCTCGCCGCCGTGCGCACGGCGCTCGACCGCAATGCGGAGGAAGCACGCCGCGCTGCCGAGGCCAATGCCCTCAACGAGCGTCTCGCGGCGCTCAGCGAGCGCGAGCGCCAGGTGCTCGATGGGCTCGTGGACGGCAAGCCCAACAAGGTCATCGCGTACGAGCTCGGCATCAGCCCGCGCACGGTCGAGATCTACCGGGCCAACGTCATGGCCAAGATGCAGGCCACGAGCCTGTCCCAGCTCGTGCGCATGGTTCTCGTTGGTGAGGGCGCCGGCGAGAAGCGCGCGATCTGACCTGCGCGGTCCCCCTATAGGTAGATTTCCGTAATTGGAGCCGGGCTGCAGCTTGAGGCACATCAAGCCGTTGCTCGCATAGCCGGCGTAGGGTGCTCCCGAACGCCGCGACTTACGGGACGTGTCGATGTCGCTGGTTGGGGGACCGGTCCTTATCGTCGATGACGATGCGGCGGTCCGCGCCTCGCTCAAATTCGCGCTCGAGCTCGAGGGGCTCGAGGTGCGCCTCTACGAGAGTGCCCCGCAGCTTCTGGCGGAAAAGGCGCTGCCCCGGCACGGCTGCATCGTCATCGACTATTCGATGCCCGGCATGAGTGGCCTCGAACTCATGGAAGCCCTGCGCCTGCGCCAGGTCAGCCTGCCCGCCATCCTCATCTCCGGCAAGGTCAGCGACGACCTGCGCCGGCAGGCCGGACGCCATGGCTTCCTCCAGGTGCTGGAGAAGCCGCTGGAGGGCAGCCAGCTTCTCGACGGCATCCGCACGGCGCTCGCAGCGTCCTGACCTCGCCGCACTCGCGGGGCCCACAGCGCCGAACGGCGGCTGGCGTACGGGCTGCGACAGGAGGTCATCAGGAGTTTCCCTTAGGTATCGAGCGGATTTTTCCCCTGCCCTCCCGGCGGTACCCATGAAGCCACAAGGCATTTGGGTTGCCCTCGAGGAGGTGCAGATGCAGACCGTGACGAACGCTCCAATTGCCAGGCATTTCGAGGCCGGCATGCTGTCCCGCGCCATGGCGGCGCAGGGCCGGCGCTCGTGCGGGGTCGGCTCCGTGCGCGTCCTTGAGAAGGATGAGGAGCTGTTCGCCGAAGGCGATCCGGCCGTGTTCTTCTACCGGGTCACCGAGGGGGTCATCCGCACGTCGAAGCTGCTGAGCGACGGCCGCCGGCAGATCGACGCCTTCCACTTCCCGGGCGATGTCTTCGGTGTCGAGGCCGGTGACGAGCACCGCTTCAGCGCCGAGGCTGCCACGGCCGCGACCGTCATCGCCTACCGCCGGCGCGATCTCGACGAACTCCACTTCGACGAGACCTTCTCGCGCGAGGTGCTGGATGCGATGATGCATGCGCTCGAGCGGGCCCAGCGGCACATGCTGCTGCTCGGGCGCAAGTCCGCCATCGAGAAGATCGCCACCTTCCTTGTCGACATGGCCGAGCGGCTCGACGGCGACGACGCCATCGAGCTCCCCATGTCGCGCCTCGACATTGCCGACCACCTCGGCCTCACCATCGAGACAGTGTCGCGCTCACTCACCGAGCTCGAGCGCAAGGGCATCATCCACGTGCCGGCCAGCCGCCGCACCATCGTGCTGCGCGACAAGGCCGCTCTCGCCCGTCTCAACGGCTGAACCCGCCTTTTCGGCCCCGCACGGCCGCAACTTGGTCGTCCGAAGGCACAAGCCTTCGGACGATCTTTTTTTCTGAAACATGAGGCCGGCAACGCTCTGCCGCTGTGCCGCCCTGCGCGGCGGCCACTGTCCGCCGCGCCCTGCGTCTGGCACGGATCCAGCGAAGTCCTTCTCTCACACGGCGCGGCTGTGCGTGCGGCCTCCCTGGCCGAGGTAGGCGTCGAAGGCGGCGGCGATGTTGCGCACGAAGAAGCGGGCCTCCTCAGGCACGCGCACGACGCAGCCCTCGACACTGGCGAGGCCGTCGTGGACCACCTCGGCGAGGCGTGGCGCGCTCATGAGCGGCTCGGGACTGGTGCCGTGCCGGGCGCAGATCTCGCCCACATCCACGACCATGTCGCACATCAGACGCTCGATGATGTCGGCGCGCAGCCTGTCGTCAGCCGTCAGGGCGTAGCCCTTGACGGTGGCGAGCCCTGCCGCCTCGACCAGATTGGAATAGCGGCGAGGCAGCGGCTCGTTCTGCACGTATCCCTGGGGCAGGCGGCCGATGGCAGAGGCGCCGAAGCCCAGGAGGACGTCGCTGGCGTCGCTTGTATAGCCCTGGAAGTTGCGGTGCAGCCGCCCTTCCCGCTCGGCGACGGACAGCTCGTCGTCCGGCAGGGCGTAATGGTCGAAGCCGATTCGACGGTAGCCACCGGCGCAGAGCACCTCCGCGATCGCCTCCGCCTGCCGCCGCCGCTCGGTCCCGTCCGGCAGCGCCGCCTCGTCGATGAGCCGCTGGTGTGTCTTGAAGCCGGGCACGTGCGCATAGCCGAAGACGGAGAGCCGCGCCGGCCGCAGCGTCAGGCACTGGCGCGCCGTCTCCCGGCAGGAGGCGACGGTCTGGTGGGGCAGCCCGTAGATCAGGTCGAAATTGACCGCGGTGATGCCCGCCTCCTGCAGCATCTCGACCGACGCGGCAGTGACGGCGTAGCTCTGCTCGCGGTTGATCGCCTGCTGGACCGCCGGGTCGAAGCTCTGCACGCCAAGGCTCGCCCGGTTGACGCCGCCTTCCCGCAAGGCACGGGCCATCGGCCGGTCGAGCCGCCGCGGGTCGATTTCCACAGCGATCTCGGCATCCGGCAGCAGGTCGAAGTGCCGGTTGAGCAGCTCCATCACCGACAGGAAATCCTGCGGGGCGACGATGGTCGGCGTGCCGCCGCCGAAATGGACGTGGGCGACCTTGAGCGGATGCGGCATGCAGCCGGCCACCGTCTCAATCTCCCGAAGCAGCCGGGAGACATAGGCCGCGATTGGCGCGTCCGACCGCATCACGGTGGTGTTGCAGCCACAGTACCAGCACATCTGCCGGCAGAACGGCACGTGCAGATAGAGCGAAGCGGACAGGTCCGGCGACAGTTCGCCCAGCCAGCGCGCATAGACTTCCGGCGTGACGGCAGCGGTGAAATGCGGCGCGGTGGGATAGCTCGTATAGCGCGGCAGGCGCTCGTCGCCGTAGGCGGACGCCTTTTCCTCGTTCATCGACAATACCCTCGAAGGACTACCGGTGCGGAGGTCCGGCATCCCGACCATGGCCGCCGCGGTGTCCGATTTCCTTGCGGTCGATCAAATCCCCTCGCCCGCTTCCAGAGGCCCTGCATCCGCCCGAGAGCCGAGCACCGTGGTGAGTGCGGCAAGGTTGCTGTCGATGTGCTCGCTGAGAAAGCTGACGAAGGCCTCGGCGGCCCGCGGCAGGGTGCGGTCAAGCATGGTCTGGATCTCGAAACGGCGACGATGGAGAAGCGGCGAACGGATGCGACGGGCGACGAGCCTGCCGGAGAGAAGCCCCGAGACCATCGACAGCGGCGCGGCGACGAGCACGCCACCCTCCGTCTCGACGAATCGCCGCTGTGCGGAGACGAAGTTGGTGACGAGCACGGGCTCCAGCGCCACGCCCTCGTCGGCGCAGGCCATGTCGACGAGCTGACGCAACGTCGTGTTCGCCTCCGACAAGGTGATGGGATGGTCGCGCAGGTCCTGCAGCATCAGGCTTTCACGGGCGGCGAGCGGATGGTCCGGCGTCATCACGGCGAGAATCGGCGCCGGCCATGCCCTCTGCACCTTCACATCCGGTGAGGGCGCGAGGCCAAAGGTGACGCCGATGTCGACGTCCCCGTTCTGCACGAGCCGTGTCACTGCGGCGAAGGGCACGACCGCAAGATCGAACCGGATGCCCTCGTAGCGGCGGCGGAAGGCCACGATCGCCTCGGGCATCAGGTCGAGCGCGAAGCCTTCGGTCGTCGCGATCCGCACCTCGCCGCGGGCGAGGCCCTCGAGCTCGCGGATGCGACTCACCACGCGCTCGCCCTCGAGCGTCATGCGGCGCGCATAGGTGGCGAGCAGCCGGCCGGCCTCGCTCAACACCATGCCGCGCGGCCGCCGCTCGAACAGGCGGCTGCCGAGGTCGCGCTCCAGCTTGGCGATCTGCCGCGACACGGCCGACGCCGCCACGTTGAGCCGGCTCGAAGCCTCGCTCACCGAGCCGGTGCGCGCCACCTCGAGAAAATAGCGCAGGGCCGTGCCGTGCATGTGCGCCCTCTCTGCTTTGCCGTTTCGGCAATGAAAGTTTCGAAACAATATAATTGCAGAAAGTGTCGCGGTATTCTGAAAATGTGTCGCACGATCCGGCTCCGCCGGCTCGCAACAGAGGGGGCAAGCACCCCCTCAGCCAGGGAACGGGGAACAGCCGGTAAAAGCCTATGGCTGCGCCGCCGCGCAATTGGCGCGATCAGGCGTGTCATGGCCGCTCTCGGGTGCCACGTTCCGCCGATCAAGAGGGTGAACATGCGCAACCTGATCAAGCTCACGACCCTTGCCGCGGTCAGCGCCCTGGCGCTCTCGGCCCCGGCCTATGCCGGCAAGAGCGACAATTCTGTCGTCATGGCCTATGACCAGGCGCCGGAAAGCGTCGATCCGTTCTTCAACAACGTCCGCATCGGCGTCATCATCGGCCAGCACGTCTGGGACACTCTGATCTATCGTGACCCGATCACCAACGACTACAAGGGCCAGCTTGCCAAGAGCTGGAAGTGGGTCGACGACCGCACGCTTGAGGTAGAGCTGCGCGAGGGCATCAAGTTCCACAACGGCGAGGAGTTCGACGCGGACGACGTCGTCTACACGCTGAACTTCGTGTCGAAGCCCGAGAACAAGGTCACCACCCAGCAGAACGTGAGCTGGATCGAGAAGGCCGAGAAGCTCGACAAGTACAAGGTGCGCATCACGACCAAGAAGGTCTTCCCGGCAGCCATCGAATATCTCGCCGGACCGGTCGTCATCCACCCGAACGAGTATTACGAGAAGGTCGGCCCCGCCGGGCAAAACGACAAGCCCGTGGGTTCCGGCCCCTACAAGGTGGCGCAGTACGACCCCGGCAAGTCGATCACCCTCGTGGCGAACCCGGACTATTTTGCCGAATCGCCCAAGCCCAGGCCCACCATCGAGAAGATCGAGATCCGCTTCATTCCGGACCGGCAGACGCAGATGGCGGAGGCCATCTCGGGCGGCGTCGACTTCATCATGCATGTGCCGAAGGATCAGGCCGAGCAGCTCGAGTCCGTGCCGCACCTGCAGGTCGTCTCCGGCGAGACGATGCGCATCGTCTTCATGCAGATGAACTCGCAGGAGGGCACGCCTGCCCCCGCGCTGCAGGACGAGCGCGTGCGCAAGGCCATCAACCACGCCATCGACCGCGATACGATGGTGAAGGAGATCGTCGGCAAGGGCGCGCGCGTCATCCACACCATCTGCTTCCCCACGCAGTTCGGCTGCACCGACCACGGCGCGCCGCGCTATGAGTACAATCCGGAAAAAGCCAAGGCCCTGCTGGCAGAGGCGGGCTACGCCAACGGGCTTGAGCTCGACATCGTCGCCTATCGCGAGCGCAACCAGACCGAAGCCATCATCGGCTACCTGCAGGCGGTCGGCATCAAGACCAACCTGCGCTTCTTGCAGTATGCGGCGATGCGTGAGCAGATCCGCGCCAACAAGGCGATGCTGACGCACCAGACGTGGGGTTCGTTCTCGGTCAACGACGTCTCCGCCTCCACGCCGGTCTATTTCGCCGGGGGTGACGACGATATCACGCGCGACCCCGAGGTGCGTGATGCTCTCAACAGGGGTGACAACTCGGTCGACCCGGCCGTGCGCAACGCCGCCTACAAGGAAGCGCTGGTCCGCATCGCCGAGAAGGCCTATGCCGTGCCGCTCTATTCGCTGCCGGTCTACTATGTCGCCACTTCGGATCTCGATTTCCGCGCCTATCCGGACGAGATGCCGCGCTTCTGGGAGATGACCTGGAAGAACTAACTCTCCCGCTGCAAGGCCCCGCGACAACGATCGCCGGCCGCCCTGCGCTGCGCCCTGCCCCTTTCCTTCCGCGGAAGGGGCAAGGGGCGGGGCAAAAGGCCGGCGATCCCGGCGGGCCGGCATGGCCCGCCTCTCACCCGAGGGAACGGGGTGGAAGCGACCTTCAGCGGCAACCCGGCCCGGAGAACGGCCCATGATCGGCTATATCCTGAAACGGCTCGGCCTGGCGGTGCTCGTTGCGCTCGCCGTCTCGGCCATCGCCTTCTTCCTGTTGCGCATGTCCGGCGACATCGCCATCGCCATCGCCGGCGAGGGCGCGCGGCAGGAGGACATCGAGCTGGTGCGGCGCACCTACGGTCTCGACCGGCCCCTGCTCGTGCAATATGCCGAATGGCTGTGGAACACGCTCCGGGGCGACTTCGGCACCTCGATCTACTTCAAGACCGCCGTCGCGCCCCTCGTCTTCGCCAAGCTGCCGACGACTCTGCTGCTCGGCGTCCTCTCCCTCGGCTTTGCGCTGCTCGTCTCGATCCCGCTCGGCGTGCTCGCCGCCGTCTATGCCAACAGCTGGATCGACCGGCTCGCGCTTGCCATCGCCGTTGTCGGGCAGGCGCTGCCCAACTTCTTCTTCGCCCTCCTGCTCGTGATGCTGTTCTCCATCACGCTGCGCTGGCTGCCGGTGTCCGGCTCCAAGACGTGGGCGCATTTCATCATGCCGACCATCGCGCTCGGCTACTACGTGGCGCCGGCCTTCATGCGGCTCATCCGCGCCGGCATGATCGAGGTGCTGTCGTCGGACTACATCCGCACCGCGCGGGCCAAGGGCCTGCCGACGCGCACGGTCATCTTCAAGCACGCGCTGCGCAACGCGGTGGTGCCGGTGGTCGCGCTCACGGCCGTGCAGCTTGGATTCCTGCTCGGCGGCTCGGTCGTCATCGAGACCATCTTCGCCCTCGATGGGCTCGGCTACCTCGCCTACCAGAGCATCACCTACAAGGATTTCCCTGTGATGCAGGTGATCGTCCTGCTGCTGTCTGTCCTCTACGTCCTGCTGACGCTCGCGGCGGATATCGCGAACGCCTGGCTCGACCCGCGCATCCGGGTGGCCTGACATGACGAGCGAACCGCTTTCCCTGCCCGCCGCGGCGGAACCCTCCGCCTTCTCCCGCCTCGTGCGCCGCATGCTGGGGCAGAAGGCATTCGTCATCGGCGTCGGCATCCTCGCGACGATCGTGCTCATTGCGCTGTTCGCGCCGCTCCTGGCGCCGCACGATCCCTATCTGCAGAACCTGAGCGCTCGCAACGTGCCGCCCGTCTGGTACGCCAAGGGCTCCTGGGTGCACCCGTTCGGCACAGACCCGCTCGGGCGCGACTATCTCTCGCGGGTGATCTACGGGGCGCGCATCTCCCTCCTCATCGGTATCAGCGTCGTCATCATCTCCGGCATCATCGGCACGGCACTGGGGCTCGCTGCCGGCTATTTCGGCGGCAAGGTGGACATGCTCGTCACCTTCCTCGTCACCACGCGCCTGTCGATGCCGGTGATCCTCGTGGCGCTCGCCGTGGTCGCCATGATCGGCGGCTCGCTCTGGATTGTCATCCTGGTGCTCGGCTTCCTGAAATGGGACCGTTTCGCCGTCGTCATGCGCAGCGCCACCCAGCAGGTGCGCTCGCTCGACTACGTGGCGGCGGCCGAGGCGGCCGGCGCATCGACGACGCGCATCGTGCTCGGCGAGGTGCTGCCCAACATCGCCCCGCATCTCATCGTCGTCGCCACGCTTGAGGCGGCAAGCGCCATCCTGCTCGAAGCCGCCCTCTCCTTCCTCGGCCTCGGCGTGCAGCCGCCGCTGCCCTCCTGGGGCCTCATGATCTCCGAGGCGAAGGCCTACATGTTCTTCTCCTTCTGGCTCATCGCCATCCCCGGAACGGCGCTGGCGCTGCTCATCTTCGCCATCAATCTCGCCGGCGACGGCCTGCGCGACATCATCGCCCCCGAAGGACGGAGCTGAGGCCATGGCCCATTCCAGCGACATCGTTCTGGAGGTTGACGGCCTCAGCGTCGACATCGCGACGCCGGGCGGCACGCTGCATGCGGTGCGCGACATCTCCTTCTCCGTGAAGCGCGGCGAGACGCTCTGCCTCGTCGGCGAGTCCGGCTGCGGCAAGTCCATGACCTCGCTCGCCATCATGGACCTGCTGCCGAAGGCCGCGAAGAAGACGGCCCGGCGCCTCGCCTTCGCGGGCGAGGACCTCTCGCGCGCCGGCAAGAGCCGTATCAACGCGCTGCGCGGCAACCGGATGTCGATGATCTTCCAGGAGCCGATGACGGCGCTCAACCCCGCCTACACCATCGGCAACCAGCTCGTCGAAGCCTACCGGCTGCACAAGCGGGCCTCCGAGGCGGAAGCCCGGGAGCGCGCCGTCGTCCTGCTCGGCAAGGTCGGCATTGCCAATGCCGCCGAGCGCCTTGGGCAATATCCGCACCAGCTCTCGGGCGGCCTGCGCCAGCGCGTGATGATCGCCATGGCGCTGATGTGCGGGCCCGAGCTGCTTATTGCCGACGAGCCGACAACGGCGCTCGACGTCACCATTCAGGCCCAGATCCTGCGTCTTCTGGTCGATCTGCAGAAGGAGCTCGGCATCGCGATGGTGCTGATCACGCACGATCTCGGCATCGTGGCGCGCATCGCCGACCGCGTGGCGGTGATGTACGCCGGCCAGATCGTGGAGGAAGGGCCGACGGCCTCCCTCTTCAACGCCCCGCGCCATCCCTACACACAGGGTCTGATCGCCTGCATCCCGGTCCCCGGCCGCACGGAGCCGGGGGGACGGCTTGGCGTCATCCCGGGTGTCGTGCCCTCGCTTGTGGGCGAGGTGCGCGGCTGCAGCTTCCGCGACCGCTGCGGCAAGGCCACCCCCGCCTGCCTCGACGCCCCGCCGGTGCGCGAGACGGCGGACGGCCACCGCTGGCGCTGCATTCTGGAGAACGCAGCATGACGGCTCTCATCGAAGCGCACGACCTCACCCGCTCCTTCGAGGTGAGCCGCGGCCTGTTCAAGGGCAAGCGCACGCTCCATGCGGTGAACGGCATCTCGCTCGACATACGCCAGGGCGAGGTGCTCGCCATCGTCGGCGAGTCGGGCTGCGGCAAGTCCACCCTCGCACGCATGCTGCTCGGCCTGCTGCCGCCGAGCGCCGGCACCATCACGCTCGAAGGCCAGGATATCCGCAACCTCGGCCGCAAGGGCATGGCCCGGCGCGTGCAGCCGGTGTTCCAGGATCCCTACTCCTCGCTCAATCCGCGCCGCACCATCGCCTCCATCGTGGCCCTGCCGCTCGAGGTGCATGGCATCGGCACGCCCTCCGAACGGCGCAGGATGGCCATCGAGATGCTCGACAAGGTCGGCCTGCCCCAGCGTTTCGCCGACCGCTACCCGAGGGAGCTCTCCGGCGGGCAGCGCCAGCGCGTCGCCATCGCGCGCGCGCTCGTCATGAAGCCGGAGGTCGTGGTCTGCGACGAGCCGACCTCGGCGCTTGACGTCTCGGTGCAGTCGCAGATCCTCAACCTGCTGATGGACCTGCGCCGCGAGCTGAACCTCACCTATGTCTTCATCAGCCACAACCTCGCCGTCGTCGAGCACATCGCGACGCGCGTGGCGGTCATGTACCTCGGCCGCGTCGTCGAGCTGGCCGAGACGCGGTCGCTTTTCAAGGAGCCGCGCCACCCCTACACCAAGGCGCTGCTCGCCTCCGTCCTGACACCGGAGCCAGGCCTCGGCATTCCGGACACGGGGCTCGGCATCGCATTTCCCGATCCGCTGAATCCGCCCTCGGGCTGCCCCTTCCACCCGCGCTGCCCCGAGAGGCTGCCACAGTGTGCCAGCGTGGTGCCGCAGATCCTGCGCGACGAGAAGGGGACCGTCGCCTGCCACCTCCACACGCAGGCCCCGGCATCCCACTGAGGAGAAGCGCCATGCGCCTTGCTGCAACGAACCCCGGGGGCGACGTCACAGGCAAGGCGCCGGAGCTGTGCCGTCTCGATGCCGGCACGCTCTGCCGCCTCATCGCGCGGCGGGATGTCTCGGCGCGCGAGGTGGTGGGCGCCTTCCTCGACCATATCGAGGCGATCAACCCCACCTACAACGCCATCGTCTCCCTGCGCCCGCGCGAGGAAATCCTGGCCGATGCCGATGCGGCGGATGCGGCCCTTGCCCGTGGCGAGGCGGCCAGGCCACTGCACGGCCTCCCCCAGGCGATCAAGGACCTTGCGCCGACGAAGGGAATCACGACGACCTTCGGCTCGCCGCTGTTCGCCGATTTCGTGCCGACGGCCGACGCCATCATGGTCGCCCGCATGCGCGCCGCCGGCGCCGTCATCATCGGCAAGACGAATACGCCGGAATTCGGTCTCGGCTCCCACACCTACAACCCCGTGTTCGGCGCGACGCGCAACGCCTTTGAGCCGGCGCGCACAGCTGGCGGCTCGAGTGGCGGCGCGGCCGTGGCGCTCGCCACACGCATGCTGCCCGTCGCCGACGGCAGCGACTTCGGCGGCTCGCTGCGCAATCCCGCCGCCTACAACAACGTCTTCGGCTTCCGCCCCTCCCAGGGCCGCGTGCCGAGTCTGCCCGCGCCGGAAGGCTTCTTCTCCCAGCTCGGCACCGAGGGGCCGATGGCCCGCAATGCAGCCGATCTCGCCCGCCTCCTCAGCGTGCAGGCGGGTTACGACCCGCGGGCGCCGCTGTCGCTCGACGGCGCCGCGCGCGGCTACGAAGCCCTGCTTGATGCCGATCTCAAGGGCAGGCGCATCGCCTGGCTCGGCGACCTTGGCGGGCATCTGGCCATGGAGGACGGCATCCTTTCCCTGTGCGAGGGCGGCCTGCGCCACCTCGCCGATGCCGGCCTCGTCGTCGAGCCGCACGTTCCGGCCTTCGACTTCGAGACCCTATGGCAGGCCTTTGTCACGCTGCGCCACTTCATGGTCGGCGGCAAGCTGAAACCCCTCTACGACGACCCGGCCAAGCGCGAGAAACTCAAGTTCGCCGCGCGCTGGGAGATCGAGGGCGGCGAGCGCCTGAGCGCCTACAGGCTCTACGAGGCGAGCACCGTGCGCACGGCCTGGTATGCCTGCGTGCTGCGGCTCTTTGAGCGCTTCGACTATCTCGCGCTGCCGTCGGCGCAGGTCTTCCCCTTCCCCGTCGAGGAAGAATGGCCGCGGGAAATCGCCGGCCGGCCGATGGACAGCTATCACCGCTGGATGGAGGTCGTGGCACCCGCCACGCTCTCCGGCTGCCCCGTCGCCTCCGTTCCGGTCGGCTTCAACGCCGATGGCCTGCCCATGGGCATGCAGATCGTCGGACGTCCGCGTGACGACCTTTCCGTGCTGCAGCTCGTGCGCACCTACGAGCAGATCACCCCCTTCCCGGCGGTGGCGCCCTGAGCCCCGCCGTTTCACCCGCAAGGAGTCCCCACCACCATGACCCGTGAAGCGGCCATCGCTCGCGCCGAAGAGTACTTCGATTCCGGAGCCTTCAAGACCGATCTGTCCCGCCTCGTCGCCATGCCGACGGAGAGCCAGAACCCCGAGCGCGCGCCCGTGCTGCGCGACTATCTCGTCAAGGAGATGGTGCCCATGCTCGAGGCGCTCGGCTTCTCCTGCCGCATTCTGGAGCATCCGAAGGCGCGCGCCCCCTTCCTCTTCGCCGAGCGCATCGAGGATCCGGCCCTGCCGACGATCTTCGGCTATGGCCACGGCGATGTCATCCGCGGCCTCGACAAGGACTGGAAGGAGGGCCTCTCCCCCTGGCAGCTGACGGAGGTGGGGGACCGCTGGTACGGCCGCGGTGTGGTCGACAACAAGGGTCAGCACGTCATCAACATCGCGGCCTTGCGCGCCGTGCTGGAGACGCGCGGCAAGCTGGGCTTCAACGCCAAGTATCTCATCGAGATGGGCGAGGAAATGGGCTCGCCCGGCCTGCGCGAGCTGTGCGCCGAGCACAAGGAGCTGTTCAAGGCCGACGTGCTCATCGGCTCGGACGGGCCGCGGCTCAACGCCGAGCGGCCGACGGTCTTCCTCGGCTCGCGCGGCGGCGTGACCTTCGACATGTCGATCGAGGCCCGCGAGGGCGGCCACCATTCCGGCAACTGGGGTGGCCTCCTCTCGGATCCGGCGATCCAGCTCGCCCATGCCATCTCCACCATCGTCTCGCCGACGGGCCAGATCCGCATCCACGAATGGGTGCCGAAGGAGCTGCCCGAGAACGTGCGCCGCGTGCTCGCCGACTGTGAGGTGGACGGTGGCCCCGACGGCCCGACCATCGACCCCGAATGGGGCGAGCCCGGCCTCAGCCCGGCCGAGCAAGTCTTCGGCTGGTGCTCCTTCGACATTCTTGCCATGAAGGCCGGCAATCCCGAGACGCCGGTGAACGCCGTGCCGCCGAGCGCCTGGGCGCGCTGCCAGCTGCGCTTCGTTGTCGGTGTCGACCCCGAGGAGGTGCTGCCGGCCCTGCGTCGTCACCTTGTCCGCCACGGCTTCCCCATGGTGAAGGTGGAGAAGAGCCGCGACGAGATCTTCCATGCCACCCGCCTTGATCCGGATGATCCGTGGGTGACCTGGGCCGTGGGCTCCATTGCGCGCACCACGGGCAAGAAGCCGGCGATCCTGCCCAATCTCGGCGGCTCGCTGCCGAACGACATCTTCTCCGAGATCCTCGGCCTGCGCACCATCTGGGTGCCGCACTCCTATCCCGGCTGCTCGCAGCACGCGCCGAACGAGCACCTTCCGGTCGCGATCGCCCGCGAGGCACTGGGCCTCATGGCCGGCCTCTACTGGGACCTCGGCACGGGCGAGACGCCGCCGCTGTAAGGTGCGCGCCGAGCGCCGCAGACAAGAGAAAGGGCCCTCGCGGGCCCTTTTTCCTTGGCTTGTGCCGTCGGCTGCTCACGCCGTCTTCGTCGCCGGCCCCCGCATGCGGCGGACCACCATGCTGATGAGCGGGCTCAGCACCACAAGGATGGTGAAGACCCCGAGGACGCCCGCGATCGGCCGCTCGAAGAAGGCCAGGAAGCTGCCGTTCGACTTGATCATCGACGTCACGAAGTTCTCCTCCACCAGCGGGCCAAGCACGATGCCCAGGATGCACGGCGCCACGGGGATCTCGTTCTCCTCCATGAGAAAGCCGAGCACGCCGAAGACGAGCATGATGACGATGCCGTAGGTGGCGTTATTGACGGCGAAGGAACCGACGATCGAGAAGCCAAGGATCAGCGGCATCAACACCCGGCGCGGCACGCGCAGGATATAGCCGGCCCCCTTCATCGCCGCCCAGCCGAGCGGGATCATGAACAGGTTGGCGAGGATGAAGATGAGGAAGACCGCGTAGATGTTCTCGGGGTTGTTGATGAACAGCGTCGGCCCCGGATTGAGCCCCTTGATAAAGAGCACGCCGATGACGATGGCGGTGATGGAGTCGCCGGGAATGCCGAAGACGAGCGCCGGCACCCAGGCGCCGCCGAGCGCGGCATTGTTGGCCGACGTGCTCTCGATGATGCCCTCCACGTGGCCCTTGCCGTACTTCTCCGGCGTGCGGGACATCTTCTTCGAAAGGGCATAGGCGACCCAGGCGGCGATGTCGGCGCCGGCGCCTGGCAGGATGCCGATGGCGGTGCCGAGCGTGTTGCCGCGCAGCTGCTGGCGCCAGTAGGTCTTCACCATCTTGCCCCAGTTGGCGAAGAGGTTGCCGATCTTGCGCTGGGTCATGGGCAGGTCGATCGCGCCGTGGACCATGGCGCGCAGCACCTCGGAGACGGCGAAGAGGCCGACCATGGCGGGGATGAACTCGATGCCGCCCATCAGCTCCGTGTAGCCGAAGGTGAAGCGCGGCACGCCCGCGGGATTGTTGAGGCCGATGGTGGAGACCAGAAGGCCGATGAACAGGCTGATGAGCCCCTTCAGCGGCGACACGGCGCCGATGAAGATGGCGCAGGTGAGCCCGAGCACCGCGAGCCAGAAGTACTCGAAGGACGAGAACTGCAGCGCCACTTCCGCCAGCGCCGGGGCGGCGACGATGAGCACGGCCGTGCCGAAGAGCCCGCCGATGGCCGAGAACATGAGGTTGGCGCCCAGCGCCGTCTCCGCCTGGCCGTTGCGCGTCATCGCGTAGGCCTCGTCCGTATAGGCGGCAGAGGCGGGCGTACCCGGGATGCGCAGAAGCGTGCTCGGAATGTCGCCTGCGAAGATCGCCATGGCCGAGCAGGCGATCATGGCGCCGACCGCGGGCAGCGGATCCATGAAGAAGGTGAATGGCACCAGCAGCGCGATCGCCATGGTGGCCGTAAGACCGGGAATTGCTCCGATCAAGATGCCGAAGACGGACGCGAGAAAAACCGAGATGAGGACGCTCGGCGTGGCGACAAGCCCGAAGGCCTTTTCGATGGCGAGCATGGGCGCCTCAGAAGGGAATGATGGTTCCGCGCGGCAGCGGAACGCGCATCAGGACGACGAAGAGCTCGTGGATGACGAAGATGGCGATGGCGCTGACCAGGATCGCCACCCACCAGCGGACGCCCAGGAGCATCATGCCGCCGACGAGTACCACGCCCATGGCGAGCGTGTAGCCGAGCTGGTCTGAAAAGAGGCAGTAGAAAAGCACCAGCGCAATGGTCGCCAGACCTTTCAGCCATCCGGCGGGCGTGATGCCGGCCATGCTGTGCGCGACGTCGACGCCCTCAGGCGCAGTCGCCCTCCTTCTCAAGGCCTTGAAGGCGAGCAGGAGGCCGCAGGCCGCCAGGGCGCTTGCGGCGATCACAGGAAAGACGGCAGCGCCGTATTCCTGGCCCGGAATGTCCGGGAAGGACTGGGCGTGAAGGATGACCGCCACCCCGAGCACTGTCAGGATGAGGCCGATGATGATGTCGGATTTGACCATAGACTACGGCTCGCGACTGTGGCGGCAGCCAACCCGGTGGTTTTCGCCGGATAACGACGGCGCCGGACCGGGTCCGGCGCCGCGACAGAGTCCCGACTCGCGTTACTTGGCGAGCCCGAGTTCCTTCATGACCGTGCCGAGCGACTCGTCGCTCTTCTTCATGTAGGCGACGAAGTCCTCCTTCGCTGCCCAGGAGACACCGAAGCCGCGGCTCTTCATGAAGTCCTGGAATTCGGCGCTCTTGTAGATCTTCTCGAGCGCGGCTACGAGCTTGTCCTGGATGTCGGCCGGCAGGCCCTTCGGAGCGGCGAAGCCGCGCCAGGCGCCGAGCGTCCAGTCGATGCCCGCGGCCTCCTTCAGCGTGGGCAGATCGGGGAACAGCTCGCTACGCGTGTCCGACATGATGGCCAGGCTCTTGACGCGGCCGGCCTCGATGAGCGAGCGCGCCTCCGGCACAGAGCAGGTCACCACCTCGACACCCCCGGCGACGAGGTCCTGCAGGCCGGGAGCGGCACCGTTCGACGGCACCCACGGGGCCGCGGACGGCGGGATATCGCTCATGGCGAGCATGCCAGCGAGCGCGAGGTGCCAAATGCCGCCCTGGCCCGTGCCCGACGCCTTGTACTTGCCGGGGTTCGCCTTGATCGCAGCCAGCAGCTCCTTGACGTCCTTGTAGGGCGCGTCGGCGCGCACCTGCACGCCGGCGGGATCGAAGTTCATGAGGGCGAGGGGCGTGTAGTCGGCATAAGTGAGCTTGGTCAGCCCCTGCCAGTGCATCATGCCGATTTCGACCGTGATGATGCCGAGGGTGTAGCCGTCCGGCGCCGCGTCGGCGATGGCCGCGTGCCCCACCACGCCCGAGCCGCCGGTGCGGTTGACGACGTTGACCGGCTGGCCGAGTTCCTTCTCGAGGAGCGAGCCGACGATGCGAGCTGTCGCATCGGTACCGCCGCCCGCCCCCCACGGCACGATCATCGTGATCGGCCGCTCCGGATAGGCCGCCTGCGCCGCACCCGGCAGGGCGAGCGTGGCGGCAGCCGCCGCGGCGACAAGCGTTTTCAGGAAGGTCCTGCGCATCAAGGTCTCCTCTCGAGTGTTTCCGGTCCCGTGGGCGCCCTGGCGGCACCCTGTCATCGCCTTGCGGCGAATTGGTTTCTTTAAATCGTTACAATAGGGTAGGCTCGCGGTGCTGTTCAAGCGGCTTTCGCAAAAATCACAGCCTCGTCCATGGGCAGCTTGCCTGACGGGCGGGGGCCCTCAGAATGCAGAAAGCCGCGACCGCGGTCAGCGGTCACGGCTTCGGCAAAAATGGATGTTTGGGGCGGTCAGTCGACGATCTGGCGGAAGGCCAGCTTGTCGAGCGCGGCGACCTTGCCCGCCGCGTCGGCCTCGCTCGCAGCCGCCGCTTCCTCGAGCAGCTTGAGCGTGTTCTCGCGTGCCGTGCGCGCCACCTCGCTGGTGAAGGGCTCGCCGAAATAGCGGTCGATGAACCCGTCGAGCGCGCAGACGAGAAGCTGCCGCAGCGCCGCGTCGGGAGCACCCGGAGCCATATCCTTGGCGCACAATTCTCGCAGCGACGAGTACGTCCTCAGCCCCTCGTTCTGCTGGCGGAACCACTCAAGCAACGCGCGCGTGTCCATCGCTCCCTCACAGTGCACGTTAAAAAGGGACGCTATCCCAAAAGGCGACACGGATCAAATTTTTTAGACGGCACCCGGCCGTCCTCGCCGGGAGCCGTCCGAAGCTTCAGAAGTCCGCCTTGCCGCCGTGCTTCGCCGACCATTCGGCGGGAGCGTGCAGGAACTTCTCCACCTCGTCGAGGGTGCTGGCGGCGAAATAACCGCGCTCGCGCGCCTCGGCCAGGACGTCCCACCATGTGGCGAGGGCGTGCATCTTGATGCCGTGCTCGGCGAGCGTCGCCGTGCTCTCCTTGAAGATGCCGTAGTGGAAGATGACGAAGGTGTGCTGCACGTCGGCGCCCGCGCGGCGCAGAGCCTCGGCGAAGGCGAGCTTGGAGCGCCCGTCGGTCGTCAGGTCTTCGACGAGCAGGACGCGCGCGCCCTCCTTGATATCACCCTCGATCTGTGCGTTGCGGCCGAAGCCCTTGGCCTTCTTGCGCACGTAGAGCATCGGCAGCATCAGCCGGTCCGCCAGCCAGGCGGAGAAGGGGATACCCGCCGTCTCGCCCCCGGCCACGGCATCGATCGATTCGGTGCCGATCTCGGAAAGGATCTGCTCGGCGGCGAAGTCCATCAGCCGCCGGCGCAGGCGCGGGAAGGAGATGAGCTTGCGGCAGTCCACATAGACGGGGCTCGCCCAGCCGGAGGTGAAGATGAAGGGCTTCTCGGCGTTGAACTGGATGGCCTGGACCTCCAGCATCATGCGGGCCGTCTGTGAAGCGATGAATGACTTGTCCATGGTCCCTCGGCCCCCGGTTCGATTGTCCACTCAGGCGACGGCGGCAGCGGCGCTGTCCGCGTCGGCGACCGTCCATGACACCGTCTCGCCACCACGGAAGACGTGCACCGCCTCGCCCGCGGGAAGAGAAACGTCCTCGGCGACCGCGCGCGGCCGGCGCACGAGGGTGATCGTTCCCTCGTTGACGGGCAGGCCGTAGTGGCGCGGGCCGTTGAGGCTCGCGAAAGCCTCGAACTTGTCGAGAGCGCCCTCCTCCTCAAAAACCTGCGCATAGCACGCGAGCGCGACGGGCGCCACGAACAGGCCCGCGCATCCACAGGCCGCTTCCTTGGCTGCGCGGGTATGCGGGGCGGTGTCGGTGCCGAGGAAGAAGCGCGGATTGCCGGAGGTGGCCGCCTTGCGCAACGCCAGCCGGTGCTCCTCGCGCTTGGCGATGGGCAGGCAGTAGTAGTGCGGGCGGATGCCGCCCTGGAAGATGGCGTTGCGGTTGAAGATGAGGTGGTGCGGGGTGATGGTGGCGGCGACGCGCTCGCGCGCGCCCGTCACGTACTCCACGCCCTCCTTCGTCGTCACGTGCTCCAGCGTGACCTTGAGGCCGGGGAAGCGCCTGACGAGCGGGTCGAGCACCGTCTCGATGAACACTGCCTCGCGGTCGAAGATGTCGACCTCGGGCCGCGTGACTTCGCCGTGTATGAGCAGCGGCACGCCCGCCTTTTCCATGGCGGCGAGCACCGGATGGATCTTCTCGATGTCGGTGACGCCGAAGTGCGAGTTGGTCGTCGCATGCTGCGGATAGAGCTTCACCGCCACGATACGCCCGCTCTCGTAGCCGGAGACGACATCGGCCGGGTCGGTGTCGTCCGTCATGTAGAGCGTCATCAGCGGCTGGAAGCGGCTGCCAGCCGGCAGCGCGGCCATGATGCGCTCGCGGTAGGCGTCGGCCATCGCCGTCGTCGTCACGGGCGGCACCAGATTCGGCATGATGATGGCACGGCCGAACTGCGCGGCAGTGAAGGGCAGCACGGCCTTCAGCATGGCGCCGTCGCGCAGGTGAACGTGCCAGTCGTCCGGACGGCGGATGGTGATGGTCTCGGTCATCTTACGGCTCCTTCGTCAGGGCCTCATAGAGCAGATCGACGCCTGCAAGGAAATCGGCAATCTCCATCGACTCGTCGGGATTGTGCGAGCCGTGCTCATTGCGCACGAAGACCATGGCCGCCGGGATGCCGGCATTGGCGAAGACGGCAGCGTCGTGGCCCGCGCCGCTGGCGATGGTCTCGGCCGGCAGGCCAAGGCGGCGCGAGGCCTCGAGCAGGCGCTTCACCCAGCCTTCGTCCATGCGCCCCGGTGCCGCGTCCTGCCGCCGGTCAAAGATGAACTTCACGCCCCGCTCGCGGGAGATGTTGGCGCATTCCGTCTCGAAGAGCACGTAGAATGCTTCCAGCGTCTCGCGGCTCTGGCTGCGGATCTCGAAGGAGAAGGCGACCTCGCCGGGAATGCGCGTGGTGGCGTGCTCCTCCGGATTCGTCGCGACGACGCCCACGGTCACGACGAGATCGAGGCCACGCTCCAGTAGTACGCGCCAGTGCTCGTCGAGCCGCGAGATGAGCTCGGCGAGGGCGAAGACCGCGTCCTTGCGCAGCCAGCGCGGCACGGCGCCGGAATGGCCGGCCTGCCCCTGGCACACGATGCGCTGGTGGCGGATGTTGCCGCGGATGCCGGTGACGATCGCCGTCGGCCATTCGCGCGCCACCATCACCGGGCCCTGCTCGATGTGCAACTCGAGGAAGGCGGCGATGTCGCGCTTGTCGACGAGGGGGGTGCCCTCCCTCACCTTCGCAACGTCGATGCCGACACCGGCGAGCGCCTCCGCGAGGCTGCGCGCACCGTCGCGCTGCCTCAGGTCGAGGTCCTGCGGCTTCAGCGCGCCGAGCAGGACGGAGGAGCCGATGTAGGGCTTGCCGAACCAGGGCGATTCCTCGCCGCGCAGGCCGATGACGCGCACCGGCCGCGGCGGCGCGACCCCCTCACTCTTCATGCGCGCGAGCACCATCAGCCCGGCGAGCACGCCGGCCGCGCCGTCGAAGTTGCCCCCGCGGGGCACGGAATCGAGGTGCGAGCCGACGAGGATGTAGGGGCCCGGCGCCTCGTCGGGCAGCGAGACGACGAGGTTGTCGCCGGCATCGCGCGAGGCGACGAGCCCCTCGCGCGCGGCGAGCCGCTCCATCACGCCCATGGCCGCCGTCTCGCCCTCGGCAAAGGCCTGGCGGGTGATGCCGACCCCGTCGAAGCCGAGCTCGCGCAGCTCCGAGAAGACCTCGACGGCGAGCGCCTCCCAGTCACGCTCGTTGCGTATCGGATGAGCGAGCGGTTTCACAGCATAGCCTCCGCCTCTTCCGGAGCAGCGTTGCCGTCGACGACGGCGCCGACGAGCGCATTGACGTCCGCGATGCCGCGGCGGGCGCAGAAGGCCGCGAGCCCGTCGATGATCTCGATCATCGCCATGGGGCGCACGAAGGTGGTGGTGCCCACCTGGACGGCGCGCGCGCCGGCGAGCATGAACTCGACGGCATCCTCCGCTGTGGCGATGCCGCCGCAGCCAATGACCGGGATGGCGAGCTTGTCAGCGCACTGGTAGACCATGCGCAGGGCAATCGGCTTCACGGCCGGCCCCGAGAGCCCGCCGAGCACGTTGCCGAGCTTGGGCCGGAAGGTCTCCGTGTCGATACGCATGGCAAGGATGGTGTTCGCCACCACCACCGCATCGGCACCGCCCGCCTCCGCCGCGCGTGCGACGGCGACGATGTCGCCGGTGTTCGGCGTCAGCTTCACCCACAGCGGCCGCGCCGTCGCCCGGCGCATGGCGGCCGTGACGGCCTCGGTGAGGCGCGGTTCCATGGCGAAGGAGCGCCCGTCCTCCTCGATGTTGGGGCAAGAGATGTTGGCCTCGATGGCGGCGACGCCCGGTATCGTCAGGTCGCGCGCCATGGAGGCGAAGCCGTCCACCGTCGGTGCCGAGATGGAGACGACGAGCGGCGGCGAGTACGCCCGGTAGAAGGGCACCACGTTGTCGCGGAAATAGTCGAGCCCCTTGGAGGGAATGCCGATCGAGTTGATCAGGCCCTCCGTCGTCTCGCACACCCGCGGCACGGGGTTGCCGGCGCGGAACTCGCGCGTGATCGTCTTCGTCACGAAGGCGCCGAGGCGGTTGAGATCCATGACCCTGGCGAGCCCTTCGGCGAAGGTGCCGGACGCCGGCATGACGGGGTTCTGCAGCCTCAGCCCGCCGACCTCGACACCGAGGGAAACGGGGGCGGCGGAAGAAGATGCGGCCGTTACCATGACGTGGCCTCCTTCAGGTCGAACACCGGCCCGTCCCAGCACACCCGCTTGTCGACGAGCTCGCCGTCGACCTCGAACTTACGCACGCAGCAGAAGCACATGCCGAGCCCGCAGGCCATCTGCTGCTCGAGCGCCACCTGGCCGGCGATGCCCTGCTCGGTGGCGAAATCCTTGGCGAGGCGGAACAGGCGGTTGGAGCCGCAGGTGAAGATGGCATCCGCCCTCCCCTCCCGCGCGAGCGAGCCGAGGATGGCGCGCACGTTCTCGGGCGCGCTCGAGCCGTCGCTGTCGAGCACGGGGCGCACGTCGGCGCCGATAGCGGCGAAGCGCTCCGCGGACATGACAAGATCCGGCCGGCGCGCGCTCAGGATGGCAGTGACGCCGATTCCCTTGCGCGCCGCCGCCTCGGCCAGCGGCGCGAGCGTCGCAAGGCCAACGCCGCGGCCGAGCACGACGATGCTGCGCCAGCTGTCGTCGAGCGTGAAGCCGACACCGAGCGGACCCAGCACGCGGAAGGAATCGCCCGGCTTCAGCGTGGTGAGGGCGCGCGTGCCCAGCCCGGCGATCTTGTAGAGAAATTCGAGCGTGCCCGCCTCCGGGTCGGCCTTGTAGGTGCTCATGGGCCGGCGCAGATAGGGCTTGTCCTGCCCGCTCGCCGGGCACAGGAGGTGGAAGAATTGGCCAGGGGCCGCGAGCGTCGCGGGCCGGCCGGCGCGCAGCACCAGATGCCGGTACTCGTCGTTGACGGCCTCGTGGCTCAGCACGATGGTCTCGACATCGGAAACGGGGGCATCGTTCGCGGTCCATGCGGACCGCGTCTCGAGGCTTTGCAGCATGTTTCTTCTCCCAGGCCGGCCGGGTCAGTAGCCCAGCAGCCGCGGCAGCGCCGTCGAGATGGACGGCACGTAGGAGATCACGAGCAGCACGGCGATGTTCGTGAGCACGAACGGCCAGATGCCCGCGATCACCGTCTCTACGGGTTTGCGCAAGGATGACGACGTCACGAAAAGGTCGAGGCCGAAGGGCGGCGTGATCATGCCGATGCAGATGTTGAGGCAGACCACGAGGCCGAAGTGGACGGGATCAATGCCGAGCGCCGTCGCCACCGGGAAGACGGCCGGCAGCAGGATGAGCATGATCGAGTTGGGATCGACGAACATGCCCGCGACCAGCAGCACGACATTGATGACCAGCAGGAAGACAACCCAGTTCACGTCCCATGCGCTCAGCAGCATCAGCAGCTGGTCGGGCAGGCGCGCCAGCGTGATGAAGTAGGACAGCACCGAGCCGACGGCGAGCAGGATGAAGATGGCGACGATGGTGAGCGCGCTCTGCTCCGCCACGCGCATCACGTCCCGCCAGCCGAGCTGCCGGTAGATGCCCACCTCGACGAGAAGGGCATAGGCCACGGCGACTGCCGCCGCCTCGGTGGCCGTGAAGAAGCCGGAATAGATGCCGCCGAGGATGATGACGGGCATGCCGAGCGCAAGCACGGAGGCCTTCACCGCCTCCCAACGCTCGGCCGCACTCGCCCGCGGGGCCGTCTGGATGCCGTCGCGCCGCGTCACGATGGTGACGTAGATCATGAACGCGATCGCAAGCACGATGCCGACGACGAGGCCGCCGGCAAAGAGCGCGGCGACGGACGTGCCGGTGAGCCAGGCGTAGACGAGAAGGGTGATGCTCGGCGGGATGAGCAGCGCGCATTCCGCGCTCGAGGCGATGAGGCCGAGCGAGAAACGCTCCTTGTAGCCCGCGCGGACCAGCTCGGGGTGGAGGAAGCGCCCGAGGGCCGCGACTGTGGCCGGCGCCGAGCCGCACACCGAGCCGAAGGCCATGCACGAGACGACGGTGGTGTGGCCGATGCCGCCCGTGCGGTGACCCAGGTTCTTCTTGACGAGGTTCATGAGCCGCTCGGCAATGGTGCCGTGGGCCATGAGATCGGCTGCGAAGATGAAGAAGGGAATGGCGAGCAGCGTGCCGACGTTGACGCCACCCACCATCTTCTGCGCGATGACGATTTCGGGCAGGTTGGGAAACTGCGCGAAGCGGGCGAGAACGCTCGGCACGCCCATGACGAGCAGCATCTCGAACCCGAGCACGAGAAACAGGGCAGCCAGGATACAGAGCAGGATCAACACGGGAATAACGCCCTTTACGCTACGTCGGGGTCGTGCCGCTTGGGTTGATGACCGGTGGTTGGTTCAGTGGTCCTGGCCGCGATCGGCGAGCGCAAAGCGGTTCTCGACGCCGACGAGCTCGAGCAGATAGCGCACGCCGAGCAGCAGAAAGCCGACCGGCAGGGCCGCATAGAGCCAGACCATGGACACATCGAGCGTCGGGCTGGTCTGGCCTGAATTGACGATAAAGCGCGCGAAATCGTAGCCGACCTTCGTCAGATACGCGCAGAAGACGAGGCCAACGGCATTTATGACGAAGGCCAGGATGCGCTGGAGGCCCGCCGGCAGGCGCCCGTAGAGCGCCGTCATGGCAATGTGGCGTCCCTGTTCCAGCGTGAGGCCGAGGCCGAGGAAGACGAGCCAGGCCAGCATGAACAGCGTCGCCTCCTCCATCCAGGCGAAGTGGAGGGAGAGCGAGGGCGCAATCACACGCACGAGCACGTTGACCACATAGCCAGCCGACATGACGATGAGCAGCAGGCCGATGATGTTGCGCTCAAAGGTGCGCAGGACAGTCAGGACTGTGCGGAGCATGGGTTGCGCCCTCGGTTTTCTTCACGAGGCTCAGTTGGTGATGCCGAGCTTCTTGGCTTCGGCCTCGTAGATCTCCATGAGGGCCTTGCCCTCGGCGCCGGCGCGCTCGAGATAGGCGTCACGGGCCGGCGGGAACATCCTGGCGCGCCACTCGGCCCGCTCCTGGTCACCGAGCACCCGCACCTTCAGCCCCGCATCCTTGATCTGGTTGAAGGCCAGCGACTGCACCTCTTCCTTCAGCGTCTCGACCTGCGGCCGCACCTCGAGGAAGGCCTTGACGATGACGTCGCGGTGCCCCTCGGGCAGGCTCTCCCACCAGACCGGGTTGAAGAGCACGATGTCTTCCATCGCGCCGTGGTTGGAGACCACGAGCTCCTTCTGGACCTCGTAGTACTTCATGGTCGAGATGGTATCGAGCGGGTTCTCCTGGCCGTCGACCACGCCCGTCTGCAGCGCCGTGTAAAGCTCGCCGAAGGGGATGGAGATGGCGGCCGCGCCGACGCCCGCGAACTGCTCGATCAGGATCCGCGAATCCATCACGCGGAACTTCTGGCCCTTGAAGCTGTCGACGTTGTCGAGCGGCTTGGCGGAGGTGACGCTCTTGCGCCCGTTCGGCCAGATGGCGATGGCGACGAGACCGCGCTTCTTGAACGAGTCGAGGATCGCCTGGCCGAAGGGGCCCTCGCGCAGCGCCTGCGACTTGGCACGGTCCTCGGGCATGATGAAGGGGATGTCGAGCACCGAGACGACCGGGTTGAAGCCGCCGAGGAAGGCCGCAGGCATCACCGTGCCTTCGGACGAGCCGAGCTGGGCGCCCTCCACCATCTGCCGCGCGTTGCCGAGCTGCGAGTTGGGATAAAGCTGGAACTCAACCTCGCCGTTGGTGCGCTCCTTGACGAGCGCGGCAACCTTCTCGAGCCCCTTGTGACGCGGCTGCGTGGCAGCCTCGAGATGGCCGATCTTGGCGACATACTTGGCCTGCTGCGCCTGGGCGGCAAAGGTCCCTGCAACGACCAGGCCAGCCGCGAGCAGAACTAGGCCGTGTGGACGGATTTGGCCAAGATGAAGCCTGCGACGAGCGCGACGAAGGAAGCAAAGTTTCGCTTTGTCTTCTCGCAGCGTAGGGCGAT